>Ga0063234_102_pt1:205000-851714 | contig 851714 bp, 866 predicted proteins | sample YelNatPoosite3B9_FD_62394 | JGI IMG/M metagenome (GOLD analysis project Ga0063234, IMG submission 62394) | Hot spring thermophilic microbial communities from Obsidian Pool, Yellowstone National Park, USA - site 3 B9 (version 2) (version 2) | ecosystem: Environmental > Aquatic >...
GGGGGACCACCCTCCAAGGCTAAATACTACCGGTGACCGATAGTGGACGAGTACCGTGAGGGAAAGGTGAAAAGAACCCCGGGAGGGGAGTGAAATAGAGCCTGAAACCCTGTGCCTACAAGCAGACGGAGGGGGCGAGAGTTCCTGACGTCGTACTTATTGAAGAACGGTCCGGCGAGTTACTTACGCATGCGAGGCTAAGGCGCGAGAGAGCGCTGGAGCCGCAGGGAAACCGAGTCTGAATAGGGCGAAAGTATGCGTAAGTAGACCCGAAACCGGGTGATCTACCCTTGGCCAGGGTGAAGTGTGGGTGAGACCACATGGAGGCCCGAACCGGTCGTCGTTGAAAAGGCGTCGGATGAGCTGAGGGTAGTGGAGAAATTCCAATCGAACCCGGAGATAGCTGGTTCTCCCCGAAATAGCTTTAGGGCTAGCCTCAAGCGAGTAGCCGCTGGAGGTAGAGCACTGATTGGGCTAGGGGCGCAAAAACGTTACCGAACCCTATCAAACTCCGAATGCTGGCGGTGATAAGCTTGGGAGTCAGACCACGAGCGATAAGGTCCGTGGTCGAGAGGGGAACAGCCCAGACCGACTGCTAAGGTCCCGAAGATGTGGCTAAGTGTGAGAAGGATGTTCAGCCGCGAAGACAACCAGGAGGTTGGCTTAGAAGCAGCCATTCCTTTAAAGAGTGCGTAACAGCTCACTGGTCGAGCGGCTGGGCGCCGAAAATACTCGGGGCTGAAGCCACACACCGAAGCATCGGGTTGCAGCGGAAGCTGCAGCGGTAGGGGAGCGTTCTGCGGTAGGGCGAAGCCCAAGGCGGAAGCCAGGGTGGACGAGGCAGAAGTGAGAATGCCGGAATAAGTAGCGCGAGGCAGGTGGGAAGCCTGCCCGTCGGAAGCCCAAGGGTTTCTGGGGAAGGCGAATCCGCCCAGAGTTAGCCGGGGCCTAAGGCGAGGCCGAAAGGCGTAGCTGATGGGTATCAGGTTGATAATCCTGAGCCACCTGCCGGAGGATATCCTACGAGGCGGGACGCAGGAGGAGCAGGCAACCGGGGAGTTGGTCTACCCCGGCCAAGCGGCGAGCGGGGGTAAGTAGGCAAATCCGCTTACCCGATAACCGTGAGCCGTGATGGGGAGCCGAAATTATAGTAGGCGAAGTGCTGCGCTTCACACTGCCAAGAAAAGCGTCGCGTAGGCGAAGGCAGGTGCCCGTACTGGAAACCGACACAGGTGGGCGAGGAGAGGATCCACAGACGGACGGGTGAAGCACCGCTAAGGAACTCGGCAAACTGACCCCGTAACTTCGGGAGAAGGGGTGCCTAAGGCTTTAGAGGTCTTAGGTCGCAGGGAATAGGCCCAAGCGACTGTTTATCAAAAACACAGGTCTCTGCTAAGCCGAAAGGCGAGGTATAGGGGCTGACGCCTGCCCGGTGCTGGAAGGTTAAGGGGAGGGGTGATGAGCTCCGAACCGAAGCCCCAGTGAACGGCGGCCGTAACTATAACGGTCCTAAGGTAGCGAAATTCCTTGTCGGGTAAGTTCCGACCCGCACGAATGGCGTAACGACTTGGGCGCTGTCTTGGCGGTGTGCCCGGCGAAATTGTGGTACCAGTGAAGACGCTGGTTACCCGCGGTTGGACAGAAAGACCCCGTGGAGCTTTACTGCAGCCTGGCACTGTGTTTTGGTGTGCCCTGTACAGGATAGGTGGGAGGCGGAGAAGTGGGGGCGCCAGCCTCCATGGAGCCGGCGGTGGGATACCACTCTGGGTGCACTGGAGCACTAACCAGACACTCTGAACCGAGTGATGGGACACTGTCAGGTGGGCAGTTTGACTGGGGCGGTCGCCTCCTAAAAGGTAACGGAGGCGCCCAAAGGTCACCTCAGCACGGATGGAAATCGTGCGGTATGAGTGCAAAGGCGGTAAGGTGGCTTGACTGTGAGAGAGACATCTCGAGCAGGGACGAAAGTCGGGCTTAGTGATCCGGCGGTTTTCAAGTGGGAGAGCCGTCGCTCAACGGATAAAAGTTACCCCGGGGATAACAGGCTGATCTCCCCCGAGAGTCCACATCGACGGGGAGGTTTGGCACCTCGATGTCGGCTCATCGCATCCTGGGGCTGAAGTAGGTCCCAAGGGTTGGGCTGTTCGCCCATTAAAGCGGTACGTGAGCTGGGTTCAGAACGTCGTGAGACAGTTCGGTCCTTATCCGCCGCGGGCGCAGGGTATTTGAGGGGAGCTGACCCTAGTACGAGAGGACCGGGTTGGACGGACCGCTGGTTTACCAGTTGTACCGCCAGGTGCACGGCTGGGAAGCCAAGTCCGGATGGGATAAACGCTGAAAGCATCTAAGCGTGAAGCCCACCCCAAGATGAGATACCCCACACCGATGAGGTGGTAAGGGTCCTGGTAGACTACCAGGTGGATAGGCCGCATGTGTAAGCGCTGTAAGGCGTTGAGCAAGGCGGTACTAATGGCCCGAGGAGCTTGACCGCAAGATAAGCTTTCCTCCTATTCACTTGCGAGGCTGCTTAAAAATGTGCTGGAAAAGATGAATACAGGTAACAAATCCGGTGGCGAAAGAGCGAGGGTAACACCCGTTCCCATTCCGAACACGGAAGTTAAGCCTCGCAACGCCGATGATACTGTGCTGGAGACGGCACGGGAAAGTAGGTGGCTGCCGGATTTTTTATTTTTGTGTATATGTTAAATGTTTAACAATATCTGCAATAAAAAAGAGAGTTGAGATAGGAGCATCCAAAAAATTACTAGAAATGGAATCTCAATTTATTTCTAAATTATTAAATCGAAAAACGGTTGTCACTAAAAATAGAACAGTCAGCAGAATGGTAATAACCAGCGTTGTTTTTGCATCTTGTAAGCCAAAATTATTTGTAAGCAAAATCAAATTATATGGGCTGAACTTCTTAAGTTTTTCAAACTGAGAGAGTAGAGCAGTAGAATATGCAACTGTACATGCCAAAATTCCAGCTGAGATATTTTTCTTTGTAAAGCTGCTAAGAAGTAATGTGAGCGAAATTACAAACAGGTAGTAAATACACAAAAGAAAGTAAACAGGAACTATGTCAGAGACAGCAATTTTTTGTCCTTCAAAAAGAAGATTGGCGTAATATTGGTCTAAAAACAACCCTACAATCAAGAACAAGCAAACTGCAGCAGAAAAATGTAGAAACTTTGCAATAACAATTTGAGATTTACTTGCACCTTTTGTAAGAGGAAAAACTATTTTTTGAGAATATACTTCCTCATTTATACTGCCTGCAGCAGTGAATATTATAAATAGCGTACCAATCTGGAAAAGATCTTTGATATAATTTGCCAATGCGTCTTTGGGTTTAAACTCAAATAGCTGGTGTATTAAATTGGCAGGAATCTTGTTGCTAACAAAAGATGGAAGGAGCTTTAACATTACTGGATCTAATATAGAGAACAATATTATACCGGTTGCAAGAGCAATGTATTTGTACTGTCTTATCCCTTCAAGGAATTCTTTTTTAAGATATGCTTTAAATGTCATCATTTTTATCTACCACCCTTATGAAGATATCTTCCAGTGAAGGCTTTTTTAAATAAAAGGATAAAATGGGTTTATCTATCTGTGCCAGTACTTTTATTAACTCTCTTTTTGCTATTTCAACATTGTTAACATAAATTGAGACTTTCTCATAGTTGTCAATATCGATTTTTCGAATATAAGGAAACTGAGACAATTTTTCTTCCAGCTTATCAGGGATACTTTCAAACTCAACACAAAAAACAGGACGTATGTATCGCTTTTGAAGGTTTTCTAAACTGTCACTGACAATTACTTTGCCTTCATGTAATATAGAGACATGGTCGCATATTCTCTCTACATCGCTCAATATATGTGTTGAGAAGAAAACAGTGATTCCTTCTTCTTTCAAAGATTTTATATGTTCTAACACTTCAGCTCTTCCTTCTGGGTCTAAAGAAGCGGTTGGTTCATCAAGAAGTAACAGTTTAGGTTTGTTAAATATTGCAACGGCTATTCCAAGTCTTTGAAGCATTCCGCCCGAAAAAGTTGAGATTTTTCTTTTAGAAACGTTTGAAAGTTTTACAATCTCAAGAACTTCTTCAGTCCTCTTTTTAATAGTTCTACTTTCAAAATTACAAATTTGTCCTATTAAGCTTAAATACTCAACTGGTGTTAGATAACCATAGAATGCTGGATTTTGTGGGAGATATCCAATTTGTCTCACTATTTCACTTTTGCTTGTTTTATAATTAAAATTCTCAAATAAGATTGTTCCTTCATCAAAACTAATTAGTCCAGAAAGAATTTTCATTGTGGTTGTCTTACCTGCTCCATTTGGTCCAAGAAAGCCATGAACAGTAGCAGGTTTTACTTCAAATGATATGCCTTTTAAAGCTTTTACATTTCCAAAGCTTTTATGAAGATTTATTACTTTCAGCAAACTAATCACGCTCTCTTCCAATTAAAAGATAAAGTATGGGACCTATAAAATTAAAAATAATTATAATTAGCGCCCATGCCCATTTTGGAAGATATTTAACTTTGTCATTCTTCAACTTGACAAGACAAAAAATCATAAGAGCAAACTGCAGAACAATTACTGGTGCAAGTAATTTTAGCATTTCTTCCATACCCATATTTTCGAGCACTCCAAAACACTCCTTTTCAGTAAGTTTTTCTATTTTTATCTTTTAAAATTACCCTTGTGATAAGAAGATAAATTATAAGACTGCTGGGGAAGTTCAGAAGTCCAAATAGCCCCCAGAGAAAATAATATTTTTCGCCACTGTTTTTAGCATCGAAGAATATATATACAGCCTGAGCCATCAACAGGGTAAATAAAATTATTAAAAGACCCAGTGGTATTTTCTCATCAGAAAACTGCTGTACCAAAAAAAATAAAAAGCTCACACAAATAATAGAAGTTACGAGAAAGAGTATAAATTTTTTGTTAGCCTTCATTTTATCACACCTTTCCTTTGGAGAATATCAATGATACAGGAATTAAAAGCCAAGGAATAAAGGTTCCGATAAGAACCTGAAGCTTTATAAAAAATTCAAAACCGTTGATATTAATTAGCAATATATAAATAAAAAATACAAAAAAGCTCAAAAGGAAGAACAATATAAAATTAACTTTTTCTTGCTTTTTAGTTTTTGCCTCTATTGCATTTTCAATGATTTTCTGGGCATCTATTTCTACTAAAGGAAGTTTATTCATAGGCTCAAGTTTGTTCTTTAAAAGTTTTAGCTTTTTTTCAAGCAAAGCATTATCACAATCTGATTTTTCTAAAGCCTCATTTTTTCTCTCTCCGTAATATTTATCAATAATTAAATCTTGAATTTTCTCATTCTTCTTTGCTTTCACTCTCCAGCACTCCTTTCTTTTCAAGCTCTTTTATCAGAAACTTTATGGCAAAATGAAGCCTTGACCTTACTGTCCCAACAGGACAGTTTAAAATTTTGGCAATTTCTTTGTATTTATATCCATAAAAATGTTTTAGAATAAAAACAGCCCTGAATTTATAATCAAGTGACAAAACAGCGCTACAGATGTCCTTGTATTCACTATTTGATATGGCAACATGTTCTACGTCCTGCACATAATCTTTGTATGAGTCATCCAAGTAGGCATATCTTTTATTTTTTCTCAAAAAATCCTTGTACACGTTTATAGAAATTTTTATAAGCCATGTTGAAAACTTTGCATCTGGTGAGAACTTATCTATGTTCATGATAGCTCTTAAAAGAGTCTCCTGCACAACATCCTGGGCAAAATGATAATCTTGAGTCATCTTCGTCACAAAACCTGAGAGGATATTTAAGTTATTTTCAATGAGCGTGTGCAGAGCTTCTTTGTTTCCTTTCTTTGCCTCTTCTATTAACCTTTTTTCATCCACTACCTATCACTCCTGTTATAAATTAAACGCTATTGATAGTAAAAAGGTTCAAAGTAATTTTAGTTACAAAAATATTAAAAAATCTTGTAAATTTGCTTATCAGTATTGATACCCCTTTTTTGATGCAGTATGATTATAATTAGAAGGATAGACATTATGTAAAGGATGAGTAAGAATGCTTAAAAGAATAATAACAAAAGCTCTGATATTACTTATAATTTCATTAGTAATAGCCTTTATTATCGAAAGCTTGTTTATGGCAGCAAGCGCTAAAAATTTAAACAAATTGCCGGCTTCAGTTCAAAAAGCTTCAAAATCTGCAAAGCAAAATATCCAGAGAGAATTGGTTTTCCAGCAGCAGATAGATTTGAACTCAGATGCGCAGGTAGATACAGTAAGCATTTGGCTTGATAAGAACCAGAAAAAATATGTGCTGAGTGTAAACAATGCGCTTTATCAACCAAAAGAAAACATTTTGCAGGTAATTGGAACTGATGTTGTAGATATAGACAGCGGTGATGAATACAAGGAAGTTTTGTTTCATTACAAATCAAATAAAGGCGAAAAGTATGTTATATTAGAATACAATGGGAAAACTTTAAGAGAGCTTCTGAATACTGATTCAAAACCAATCATCGATGGGAATAAAGAGGTTATTGTTGAAAGGAATATGGATTTCTGGGTAAAAAAAGAAAGATACGTTTTGGAGCAAACTGCATCTGGCGTGCGAACTTTAAAGTTTTCTCCGCAAGAGCTTTACTATGTTGGGGTGTTTGCATATGTTAAAAAACCTTTCGTGCTATATTCGTACAGGGAACAGAAAACTAAGCTCACAACCACAAAAAAGGGTGAAAAAATAGAGATAGTACAATGCGATCCTTCTAACTGGTTTAAGGACCAATCTAAGAAAAATAACAAGATGTACGATTGGTACATGATCAAGACCGAAAAAGGTCTGCTTGGGTGGGCAATGTTGAAAGATTTTATAAACTGCATTGACATTGAGAAAGCTCAGGGGCAGTAAAATAAAAGTTAATAACCAAAGAGGCCATTCACAAGAATGGTCTTTTATTTTTTCAATGGCAAAAATTTATGATATAATAGATACAAACTTTCACAGCAAAACTTAAATGAAAGAGGAAAGATACAAAAAATGAAAAACATTGTGCTCACAGGTTTTATGGGAAGTGGAAAGACAACCATAGGAAAATTAATTGCCGAAAAACTCGATATAGAGCTTATTGACACAGACTCAGAGGTAATAAAAGAGTTAGGTATGACAATTGATAAGATATTTGAAGTGTATGGTGAGAAAAAATTCAGAGAGGTCGAAACAATGGTAATTGAAAGAGTTTCAAAGCTTGAAAATGTTGTCATCTCAACAGGTGGAGGGGTTGTTTTAAATCCTGAAAACGTAAAGCTTTTGAGAGAAAACGGAGTAATATATTTTTTGTATGCTTCTGCCGAAAGCATTCTCAAAAGGCTAAAAGACGATGATACAAGACCTCTTTTAAAAAATGGTGATAAGCTCAGCAACATCATCAGGCTTTTGAACATGAGAATGCCATTTTATAAGAACTGCGATTTTGAAATAAATACAGACATACTTACTCCAGAGCTTGCAGCAGAAAAGATAATCTCAATTCATTTAGCAAAGGAGAGTAAAAGATGATAAGATTTGGTCCTGCAGGAAACTCCCAGAGTTTTTACGATGCTGGTTATAAATCAAGCGTTGATGCGCCAAAGTGGTTAAATAGCATAGGGCTTTCTGCTTATGAGTACCAGTGTAACAAAGGTGTGAATATTTCAAAAGAAAAGGCAAGACAAATCGGTCAGGAAGCACAGAAATATGATATACTTATCTCCATTCATGCACCTTACTATATAAACTTTGGAAGCCAGGAAGAAGAAAAGCTGCAAAAGTCAAAAGAGTACATCTACGAATGCGTAGAAGTTGCAAAGGAGATGAAAGCTCAAAGGATTGTATTCCATCCTGGTTCGTGCACAAAGGTAGAAAGGAGTTTGGCTTTTGAAACAGCCAAAAAGGCAATATTGGAAGTTGTAAATGTGGTAAAAGAGATGCAGGCAGATGGAATTTTTTTGTGCCCAGAGACAATGGGTAAAAAAAACAATCTTGGCAGTAGCGATGAGATAATAGAGATTTGCAAAATGGACGAGATGCTGCTTCCAACCATTGATTTTGGACACATAAATGCTTTCGAAGGAGGGAGCTTAAAAACAGAAGAGGACTTTGAAAATTTACTCAAAAAATTTATTGACCAGCTTGGGTATGAGAGGATGAAATGCTTTCACAGCCATTTTAGCAGGATAGAGTACACATCACAGGGTGAAAAAAAACATTGGAACTATGAAGACAAACAGTTTGAGCCTGACTTTGAACCATTGGCAGAGGCTCTTTACAAGTTAAAGCTTGAACCTGTGATAATCTGTGAGTCAAAAGACTACATGGCAGAGGATGCTCTTGTTCTGAAAAAGATCTATCAAGAAACTTTAGAAAAAAGGATGTGAGTATTTGTAATGAAAAAGGTCTTGGTCATAAACGGCCCAAATCTTAATCTTCTTGGAATAAGAGAAAAAAATATATATGGCAGCGTATCGTACGAAGATGTCCTCAAATCTATTTCACAAAAAGCACAGGAACTTGGATTTGAAGTTGAGTTTTTCCAATCAAACCATGAAGGCAGTATAATAGACAAAATTCACAGTGCATATAATGAGAAGGTTGATGCTATTATAATAAACCCAGGTGCTTTTACTCATTATAGCTATGCAATCCATGACGCGATAAAAGCTGTAAACATTCCAACGATTGAAGTGCACATTTCCAACATTCATGCAAGAGAGGAGTTCAGACACAAAAGTGTGATTGCTCCTGCTTGCACAGGGCAAATCTCTGGTTTTGGCATCAAAAGCTATATAATAGCACTTTATGCTTTGAAAGAAATTTTAGACTAATCAGCGCTGTACTTGTCATTCTAAAATGTAGAAAGGAGCAAAACTTTGGCAATGATTAGCACAAGAATCGAGAAAGTGTTCAAAAGAAATGAGAGTATTAAAGCAGTTTTTGTGTCCAAAAAAGAAAATGTCAGATACCTTAGCAATTTCAAAGGCGATGAAAGCTTCCTGCTTATTACAAGAGAAGGAGCAAAGTATCTTTTGACAGACTTTAGGTATACCGAGCAGGCAAAAAAAGAAGCAACTGAATTTGAAGTTATCGACTACAAAGGAAAACTTTATGATACTATAAAAGACTTGATGGTATCACATAATATTTCAGAGATTTTTATTGAAGGTTATCACCTGCCATTTTCGGTTGTCAATGAGATGAAAGAAAAGCTTGAAAACAGGGTATATGCACTTTCATTTTCTTTGGATGAACTAAGGTGTGTGAAAGACGATGAAGAGATAGAGAAAATAAAAAAAGCTGTTGAGATTGCTGACAGAGCATTTGCACACATTTTAAAACTCATAAAACCGGGTATTTCAGAAAACGACGTGGTTGCAGAGCTGAGCTACTTTATATTAAAAAACGGTGCAAAAGGTTTTTCGTTTGAACCTATAATTGCCTCCGGCAAAAGAAGCTCTTTGCCACACGGTGTTGCAACAGACAAAAAGATTGAAGCTGGCGATACTGTTACAATTGACTTTGGATGCAACTTTGACGGCTACATGTCTGATATAACAAGGACGGTATTTGTAGGGAAAGTAGAAAATCAGATGGTAAAGATATACCATATAGTAAAGGAAGCTCAGCAAAAGGCAGAAGAGTTTATAAAAGAGGGCTTAAAGGCAAACGAAGTTGACAAGATTGCCCGCGACTATATAGGCTCTTTTGGCTATATGGAAAAGTTTGGACACTCTTTAGGACATGGTGTTGGCCTTGAAATTCACGAACTTCCAAGACTTTCACCAAAATCTGAGACGGTTTTAGAAGAAAATATGGTTGTCACAATAGAGCCTGGCATTTATATTGAAGATTTTGGTGGTGTGAGGATAGAAGATATAGTAGTTATAAAAAGAAGTGGATGTGAGATTTTAACAAAGTCATCAAAAGATTTGATGGTAATTTAAAAATTTGGTATTGTCAGATAGTAAGATTTCTGATATACTTAAAGTACAGAATAGTCTTAGGTTTTAGAGAGAGTTTTAGAGAGATTAGAAAGAGCATATTTTTAAGTTTTTTAAGCTTTTAAAAAAGCTGAGAAGAGATGAGAAGAGAACAGAATTAGATGAGAGGAGATGAGCTGTAAAATGGAAAAGGTGGCAAACGTGCGCCCCGAGAGCTCATCGGGGCTTTTTTGTTCTCATGATATTGGAATCAATATACCTTTCTTTGAAGAATATTCAAACGATTCAATTGACATATCAAATATAGATTTTGATTCAATCGAGGGGGATTTCTTTTTCTTTGAAAATTCCCAAATGGTGGCTTTTTGCTTTGATAGGCTTTTGTGCGTCACAGTCTATCGTAACAGGATCGAGGTTGATTCTGAAGGTACTAAAAAAGTTTTCTATGGCGATATTTGTACAATGCTTGATAGCATATTGGAAGGTCTAATTCAAAAGAATGCTTATATCACCTGTCAGTTTAGCTACCATGCGGTAAATCTGTTAGAAGACATATATTCTACTGACAGTCCTTATATAGTTCTAAATGTTTACAGAAAAAATGTGCTTATTGATAAACTTACAGGAAAGAAAACTCTTTTGGTGAGCAAAGAATTGGAAAAAGCTGCTGCAATAAATTTAAAGAAGTATCAAAGAACTTTGTTTGATGTAAAGAGCAATGTGGTTTTTTCAACTCCAAAAGAGTACTTTATCAGCACAGTCAAGCAGGCAAAAGAGGATATCAGAAATGGTGAGATTTTTCAGATTGTTCTGTCTCAGATAATATTGGTCAAGAGCAATATCCTAACCAGCCATCTTTTTTACACAATGAAAGAGAAAAATCCTTCAGAGTACAGCATTGTGATAAACAATGAAGAAAGCCAAGTGATTTGTTTTTCGCCAGAGACTCTTATAAAGAAGAAAGGAAACACAGTAAAAACATTTCCAATTGCAGGAACATACAGGATAAATGAAGGCGATGATATTGCCCAGAAAAAGATTGAGATACTAAAAGACAAGAAAGAAATAAGTGAACATGTCATGCTTGTTGACCTTGCGCGAAATGACCTTGGAAGGATTTCAAAACCCGGAACTGTAAAAGTAGAAGAGTACTTGAGAATAAAAAGACTTTATAATCTCATTCATATATATTCAATTGTTACAGGTGAACTTGAAGAAAAAAGCCTCACAAAAACCATACTTTCTGTTTTCCCGGCCGGGACGCTGACCGGCGCACCAAAGATAAGAGCTATGCAGCTGATTGAGAAGTACGAAAGGCAGAGAAGAGACCTTTACGGAGGAGCAATCGGGTATATCTTCAAAGACCAGTTTGACCTTGCTATAGCTATAAGAATGGCTGTAAAGGACAAAAAGGAAAGCATTATCAAGCTTCAAAGCGGTGCGGGAATTGTGAATTTGTCAGTGCCCGAGAATGAATATCAAGAGTGTTTGACCAAACTCAGAGCGTTTTTGAGAATAATGGAGGTGGATGAAAATGATATTGTTAATAGATAACTATGACTCTTTTACGTTCAATCTTTACCAAATGATTGCAAGCAAAACACAGGTTGCTGTGTTCAGAAACGACAAGGTTACAGTTGATACAATAAAAAAGTTAAATCCGGCTGGCATAATAATTTCTCCAGGTCCCGGTAGCCCCAAAGATGCAGGTGTGAGCAAAGAGGTTGTAATTACATTTGCTGGTAGTATTCCGATCTTGGGTGTGTGTCTTGGTCATCAGGTGATTGGAGAGTGTTTCGGAGCACGAATTACTCATGCCAAAACAATTTACCATGGAATGAGATCGAGGATTGACCTACTTGAAAGCGGAAAGAAAAGCAGACTTTTTAAAGGTGTACCAGAGAGGTTTTTTGCAGGAAGGTACCATTCACTTGTGGTTGAGAAATCTTCGTCTTTGAAACAGCTTGATATAGCTGCTGTGAGCGAAGATGATGAGGTCATGTCCCTGGTAAATGATGGCTTGAGAGTCTATGGGATTCAGTTTCATCCTGAGTCAATCCTGACTCCTGATGGTGAGACAATTATTCAAAACTTTTTAGAAATATGCTATGATGGGGTGGGAAAAGATGCTCATCGATGTGCTTGAGGCTGTCACAAACAAAAAGGATTTGGAATATGACCAGGTAAAAAATCTTCTCGACAGTATCTTGGAAGGAGAACTTGATGAGATAAAGTTTGGTGCATTTTTGGCAGCGCTAAAAACAAAGGGTGAAACAGAAAAAGAGATTTCAGCATTTGTTGATGCCTTTTATGACAGGGCAAGAAAAATTAACTTTGACCACCAAAGAACAATTGATACATGTGGAACAGGTGGCGATGGAAAAGGCACTTTTAACATCTCAACAGCTGCTGCTATTGTTCTTAGCTGTTTTGACGTAAAAGTAGCAAAACATGGTAACAGAAGTATTACAAGCAATTCAGGATCAGCCGACATCTTAGAAAAACTTGGTATAGATATCCAGCCTGAGGAAGATAAAGTTTTGAAAGGGCTTGAGAAACTGAACTTTGCATTTTTGTTTGCACCGCTGTATCATCCTGCCATGAAAAAGGTTGCAAATTTAAGAAGAGCGCTTGGTATCAGAACAGTTTTTAACATATTAGGTCCGCTTTTGAACCCTGTACCACTGAAATATCAAGTGGTTGGGACATTCAGCTTTGATGCGCAGGAGAAAGTGGCTTCTGTGCTAAGAGGCAAGAGAAAGAAAGCCGCTGTCATACACAGCCTTGACGGGCTTGACGAGATCTCAGTTTCTCAAAAGACAAGGGTGCTTGAGATACAAGACAACAATATCAAAGAATATTATATTGACCCAAAAGACTATGGAATTGAATTTGATACAAGCTCAATCAGAGGCTTTTCGCCTGAAGAAAACGCAAGGATTTTAATAAGTGTGCTTGAGGGAGAAAAGTCGCCTTATTTTTGGGCTGTTGTTTTAAATTGTGGATTTGCACTTTACATTTGCGAGGTTGCAAAAGATGTTGAAGAAGGAATTAAGCTTTCCTCAAAAGCAATCGAGAGCAGAGAAGCTTATTTAAAACTCCAAGAGCTTAAGCAGTTTTATAAATCGGGAGTGTAACTGGAAATGAGTGTGCTTGAGCGTATCTTGAGCTATAAAAAAGAAGAGGTAGAAAAGTGTAAAAATCTCATACCTGTTGAAAAAATAAAAAAACTTGCAGTTGAAAAGATTAAAAGTCAGTGTTCAGAAAACAAGTTCAAAAGAATATTCAAAAAAGAAAAATTCTGTATAATTGGTGAAATAAAAAGAGCATCACCTTCGGAGGGTGTAATATCAGAGGAGGCCAATGCAAAAGCAATAGCAAAGATGTATGAAGATTTAGGGTTTTTTGCTATATCAGTTTTGACAGAAAGGTTTTTTTTCAAGGGTTCGGAACAAGACTTGATTGAAGTAAAAAAAGCTGTATCTCTGCCTGTGCTAAGAAAAGACTTTATCATTGATATCTGGCAGCTTTACCAGACAAAGATGATAGGCGCAGACGCAGCTTTGCTTATTACGAAAGCTTTGTCAGAAAAACAGCTTACAATATTCATCAAAATTTTGGAAATTCTTGACATAGTACCGCTTGTTGAGGTTGAAAATGAATACGAAATTGAAAAAGCTTTGAAGTGTGGTGCAAAACTCATAGGAATCAACAACAGAAACCTGGATGATTTGTCGGTGGACATAACAAAGACAGAAAGGCTTTTGAAGTATATTCCAAAAGAAGTTGCTGTGATAAGCGAAAGCGGAATTAAAACAAAAGAAGATTTTGAATATATTCTTATGCTCGGTGTTGATGGATGTTTGATAGGGACATCTTTTATGAAATCAGCAAAATCCGCTTGAAATAATTGGTGATAGGATATGATAGTAAAGTTTTGCGGGCTAAAGAGGCTTGTTGATGTTGAGATGTGCAATAAACTTCAGCCTGATATGATAGGTTTAATATTTGCACCAAGTCCGAGAAAGGTTGAAAAGGACCTTGCAAAAGATATGGTTTTGGCAAAGAGTCCTTCAATAAAATCAGTGGGAGTTTTTAAAGACCAGAACATATCAGAGGTTATAGAAATAGCAACTTATCTTCAACTTGACTTTGTGCAGCTGCACGGCAAAGAAGATTATGAGTGTATAAAGCATTTGAAAGATCTTGGATTTAGGGTTATAAAGGCTATTGAAGTTGAAACTAAGGAAGATATAAAAAGAGCTAAACGCTATGTAGAAATAGCTGACTTTGTGCTTCTTGACAGACCTAAAGGCAGTAGTTTGGATATCACAGAATTTGCAAAACTTGCTGACTTTGATTATATCATTGCAGGTGGAATAACGCCTGAAAATATAGATAAGTTCTTAAATCTAAATCCAGTTGGGATTGACATCAGTTCAGGAATTGAAACAGATGGTTTTAAGGATTTTACAAAGATGAAAAAGATTATTGATAAGGTAAATAAATACAAGGTTGGTGAAACAAAAAATGGATAGGTATTTTGGAAGGTTTGGTGGAATGTATGCACCGGAAACTCTTATGCCAGCTCTTTTGGAGATAGAAGAAGAGTTTTGCAAGCTTGTGAAAGATGAAAATTTTATTCTTGAATATGAGTACTATCTTAAAAACTATGTTGGGAGACCATCGCCACTTTACTTTGCCAAAAACTTGAGCGAGCATCTTGGAGTTAAAATATATCTCAAAAGAGAAGACCTAAACCACACCGGTGCACATAAAATAAACAACTGCATTGGCCAGGCACTTTTGGCAAAGCATATGGGCAAAAAAAGACTTATTGCCGAGACAGGAGCAGGTCAGCACGGTGTTGCAACGGCTACAGTTGCTGCTCTTTTTGGGATGGAATGCGAGATATTTATGGGTGAAGAAGATGCAAAAAGGCAGTTTCATAACGTGCAGAGGATGAAAATGCTTGGCAGCAAGGTAAGAGTAGTTAATAAGGGAAGCAAGACCTTGAAAGACGCAATAAACGAGGCAATGCGTGACTGGAGCGAGACGTTTGAATACACCTTTTATCTTTTTGGTACAGCTGCAGGACCTCATCCATTCCCAACAATTGTAAAATACTTTCAAAGTGTGATCGGGAAAGAGACAAAAGAGCAGATAAAAAGGCTTGAAGGAAGACTTCCTGACTATATCTTTGCATGTGTTGGTGGTGGTTCTAATGCAATTGGCATCTTTTCAGCGTTTTTGGAAGATCATGAGATAAAACTTATTGGCGTTGAGGGTGCAGGAGAGGGAATACATACAGGCAAAACGGCTGCGACGCTATGTAGTGGGTCTGTCGGAATCTTGCATGGTGCAAAGACATATATTTTACAGGATGAGGAAGGGCAAATTCAAAACACACATTCAATCTCAGCAGGGCTTGACTACCCGGGTGTTGGACCAGAACATGCATATTTGAAAGAGACAGGAAGGGTTGAGTATGTAGGGGTTACTGACAAAGAAGCTGTGGAAGCATTTTTGCTGCTCACAAGGCTTGAAGGGATAATTCCAGCGCTGGAGTCGAGCCATGCCCTTGCAGAGGTTATTAAAAGGGCAAAGATGGGACTGTTCAAAACCGGTGACATTGTGGTTGTGAACCTTTCTGGAAGAGGTGATAAGGATATAAATACAGTACTTGAGCTTTGGAAGGATGATGAGCTATGAATTTAATAGATGAAAGATTTGAAAAGCTAAAAAAAGAGGGAAAAAAAGCCTTCATAGGCTATGTTACGTTTGGGTATCCCTCTTTTGAAGAGACACTTGATTATATAAAGCTTGTATATTCATATGTAGACATTTTAGAGATTGGTTTTCCTTTTTCTGACCCTATTGCAGATGGTGAGATTATTCAAAAAGCCTCAAGAAAAGCTCTCAGTGAAGGTGTTAAATTGAACCACCTTTTTGAAAGTATTGAAAAGTTTAAAAAAGATAAGCCGGTTGTGCTAATGCTGTATGCAAACACAGTTTACAAAAAGGGAATTGATAGATTTTTTGAAAGTAGCAAAACTTGCGGTGTGGATGGCGTGATAATTCCCGATGTTTCGTTTGAAGAGAGCTTTGAGTTCAAAGAAGTAGCTGAAAAGTTTGGTATTGTCTATATAGACCTTGTATCAATATCTTCTCTTGATAGAGCTAAGATGATAGCAAAGCAGGCTAAAGGTTTTTTGTACTGCGTTTCAAGAAAAGGTGTGACAGGCTTTAAAGGGCAGATTGATGATAGGATTTTTACTTTTCTAAAAGAACTAAAAACCGTTACCTCAACACCTTTGGCAGTTGGATTTGGTATAAAGAGTAAAGAAGATGTTGAGAAATTTAAAGACCTTGCAGATGGTATTGTTATTGGAAGCGCAATAATCACAAAGATAGATGAAGGAAAAGACAAACTTGAAGATTTTTTGAAAGAAATCTCAGAAAGTCTAAAAGACAAATAAATTTAAGGGGATGCGAAAACATCCCCTTTTTATATTTTCACCTTCCTACCGTGCTACGCTTCAGTTTACAGAAGCCTCCGTATTTTCACTTTCTTTCAAAAGCCGACTGATTTTCTTTGGTGTCTCCTCAATTTTTGAAAACTCTTCTGCTTCAAGATTCTCAAGTTCAACTGGCAGGTTGAATTCTTTTAAATTTATCAAGTTGTAATCAAAATAGATGTCACACCTGGGAGAAAACATTTCAAATCCCCCCTTCCAATATATATTATACCCTCTTTTTCGTTAATATGTTCGATGTATGCAGGGATACTTCAAAAATACATGTATATTTAAATCCCAAAATATTTGCTATAATTAAATATAGTTTGGCAAAAAGGAGAAAAGTAAAATGAGCGCTTTTATAGAGTTTAAAAATGTGAGCTTTTCGTATGTAAGCTCTGATGGGACAAGAACACCAGCTTTGATTGATATAAATCTTAAGATAGAAAGAGGAGAATTTGTTGCGATATTGGGACTGAATGGTTCTGGCAAATCAACCCTTGCAAAACTAATAAACGGTCTTTTAATTCCAGAAAAAGGTTACGTAATTGTAGATGGTATGAACACAAAAGATACAGAAAAAATCTGGGATATCAGAAGAAAGTGTGGATATATATTTCAAAACCCTGACAACCAGCTTGTTGCATCGATTGTTGAAGAAGATGTTGCATTTGGGCCTGAAAACTTAGGAATGCCGAGAGAAAAGATAAGAAAAGCTGTTGATAGTGCACTTTTGGCTGTTGAGATGATGGAGTACAAAAACCATCCTACGTACAAACTGTCTGGTGGACAAAAACAGAGGGTTGCAATTGCTGGTGTTCTGGCGATGAAGCCAGATTGCATAATACTTGATGAACCAACATCCATGCTTGATCCAAAGGGAAGAAAAGAAGTAATTTCAACTATAGAAAGGTTAAACAAGGAAGAGAAAAAGACAATTATTTTGGTTACACACAATGTCGATGAGATGCTCTTGAGCCAAAGAAGCATTGTGCTGGATAAAGGACATATAAAGTTTGATGGACCTTCGCTTGAGCTTTTAAAGCTTGACTGGTTTTATGATATGGGCTTTGACATGCCGCAAATTTTGAAAACTCTCAATTGAGCTCAAAAAAAGAGGTGTAAAAACAAATAAGGAAATCTGGTCAGTTGACGAAATGGAGAGATTTTTATGTTCATTGAAATGAAAAATGTAGAGTTCATATATGGCTACAAAACACCATTTGAAAAAAAAGCGCTTGAAAATATAAACCTATCGATAACAAAGGTGAGTTTATAGGAATTATCGGCAAAACTGGTTCAGGCAAATCTACTTTGGTTCAGCTAATGAACGGGCTTTTAGTTGCCGCAAATAGGTGATGTTGTTGTTCGATGGTATAAATACAAAGGACAAAAAAAAGGTAAAAGAGATTCGAAAAAAGGTAGGGCTTGTGTTTCAATACCCTGAATATCAGTTATTTGAAGAGACTGTTTACAAAGATATAGCGTTTGGTCCTCAAAACCTTGGATTTTCTGAAGAAGAAATAAAAAGAAAGGTAAAAGAGGTTTGCGACCTTTTGGAAATACCTCATCAACTTTTAGAAAAGTCGCCGTTTGAGCTTTCTGGTGGGCAGAAACGAAGGGTTGCAATAGCAGGGATACTTGCAATGGACCCCGAGTGCTTAATTCTTGATGAGCCAACAGCCGGGCTTGATATGCGTGGTCGGAAAAGAATTTTTAATATTCATAGAAAGGCTTCACAAAGAAGCAAAGAAGACTATAATTTTGATATCTCATAGCTTAGAAGATGTTGCAATGCTCTGCGAAAGGGTTATTATTCTGAGCAAAGGAAAAATTAATTTTGACGGGTCAAAACATCAGGCTTTCGAGAATGTAGAACTTCTTGAAAAAAGTGGACTTTTACCGCCTGACATTCTTTATCTTCAGCACAGGTTAAAACTCAAGGGTTTTAAAATTGATAAATTTGAATATAGTATTGAAAAAGTTGCTGATATGATTGTAAAAAACCTACACTTGCCATTTGCAGAAGAAGGTGATGGATTCTGATGGTTGATTTTGTAATTGGGCAATATATCAAGAAAGACTCTTTTGTTCACAGGCTTGACCCGAGAACAAAGGTGATAGTTCTCTTCTTTTTTTGTATTTCAATATTTGTAGTAAACAATTTTTATGGATATATATTTTTATTTGCTTTTATACTTTTATGGATTTTTCTTTCGCAAACAAACCCGCTTATACTTTTGCGCGGAACTAAACCTATATTTGTATTTATACTTATAACAGTAGTTTTTAATCTCTTTATGACCCAGGGAAAGCCTCTAATAAAGATATCAGGGCTTGTTATAACCGACAAAGGAATAATACTTTCTGTTTTTTTGGTAATACGGCTTTTGTTGCTCATTTTTGCAACAAGCCTCCTTACTCTAACAACATCGCCAATTGAAATAACAGATGCTCTGGAAGTGTTATTAAAACCTCTAAAAAAGGTGAAATTTCCTGTTCATGAAATTTCTATGATGATGTCAATTGCCTTAAGGTTTATACCAACCATCTACGAAGAGGCAGACAAGATTATGAAGGCTCAAATGTCAAGGGGTGCGGACTTTGAAACAGGAGGATTAATAAAAAAAGCAAAATCACTTTTGCCGCTTTTGATTCCACTTTTTATTTCAGCTTTCAAAAGAGCAGATGAGCTTGCAATTGCGATGGAAGCGCGCTGCTACAGAGGCTCAGAAGGTCGTACAAAGCTCAAAAAACTTGAGTTTAGACTTTCTGACTATATTTCGTTTGTTGTATGTGGTATTTTAATCATACTTGCAATTGTTGTGAGGTGAAAGACTTGAGAAACATTCTCTTGACCATAGAATATGATGGAACAGGATATTTTGGGTGGCAAAAACAGCCCAATAAAAAGACCATTCAGGGAACAATTGAAGAAGCTATAAAAAAGTTGACAGGCGAAAGTGTAAACCTGGTTGGTTCAGGAAGAACAGACAGAGGTGTTCATGCTTTGAATCAAAAAGCTAATTTTAAAACAAGTAGCAAAATACCAACAGACAAGTTTCCTCTTGCTTTAAATTCTGTGCTGCCTGGCGATATATCTGTAAAAGACGCAATTGAAGTGTCTTTAGATTTTTCTGCGCGATACAGTGCAAAGCAGAAGACTTATAAGTATCTTATTTATAACAAAAAAAGTCGTCCTGCGCTTTTGAGAAACTATGCGTATTATTATCCATACGAGCTTGATGTTGACGCTATGCAAAGAGCATGTGAATATTTTATAGGAGAGTATGACTTTAAAAGTTTTTGTTCTTCTGATTCTGAGTCAAAAACAACTGTAAGGAGGATATACAATGCATATTTGACATTTGAAAATGAGTGTATTGCAATATATATAACAGCCAATGGCTTTCTTTACAACATGGCAAGGATTATTGCAGGGACAATCTTGGATGTGGGAGCAGGAAAATTAAAACCAATGGATATTCCGCTTATAATAGAGAGCAAAGATAGAACCAAGGCAGGAAAGACCTTGCCACCCTGGGGGCTTTACCTTGTGGATGTGGTTTATTGACAAAAATAAATGGTGGGGATAATAGGACTCGAACCTATGACCTCTTGCATGTCAAGCAAGCGCTCTAACCAACTGAGCTATATCCCCACCAGTTAACTATTTACTTTTTGCAATATGTATTATAACATATATTTTGTAAAATGCAAGTATCAAATAAAGGCTACCGTTGAACATAAAGGAAAATATAAATAAGGTAACAGGGAGTACGTTAAATGAGAAAGTTTTTGAGAATTTTACTCTACAGCATGGTTATTCTAATTTTTATATTTGTAATTACAGAAGCATCAATAATCGTTTTTGGCATTTCTGCAAAACCTAAAAAGTCAGACTGTATAATTGTTTTGGGCTGTGCAGTTTATAGCAATTTTCCAAGTCCGTTTTTTCGAGAAAGACTTAACAAAGCTTTTGAACTTTATAAAAAAGACTATGCAAGGTACATAATTGTCTGTGGTGCAAAAGGTGCGGGTGAAAACATTTCTGAAGCTGAGGCAGGAAAGAGGTATCTTATAGGTAAAGGAGTCTTGCCTGAGTTTATTTTAAAGGAAGATAGATCTTTTTCGACGTATGAAAATCTTCTCAATGCAAAAAGAATTATGAACAGAAGAGGTTTTAAGAGTGCTATAATAGTTTCAAACATGTTTCATCTGGAAAGAGCGTATTTGATTGCTAAAAAACTGAAAATAAATGCATCAGTTTCGGGTGTATATGTACAGCAGTATTCATATGAAGAATACAAAGGTTTTATACGTGAAATTGTGGCTTTATGGTACGAAATTTTCAAAACTCTTAAGCCCTTCTGATTTTTCTCGACCAAATAACTATTGACAACTAAAAAATTAGGTATTATAATATTCACTGTGCAAAGGGGAAAAATGAGCGGGTGTAGTTCAATGGTAGAACACCAGCCTTCCAAGCTGGCAGCGTGGGTTCGATTCCCATCACCCGCTCCAAAAAGAATATAATACCCTCACCAGCAAATAAGCTGGTGAGGGTTTTTTGTTTTCTATTTAAAAACAAAATATTCTATTTCGACAAAATATTACATAAAATACTGAAGGGTTTTTTGGGGTAATATAGAATTAGAAATAATATAACTTTCAAATCGAGGTGCAATAAAATGGATTTTGAAGCAATCATTATGGAAGGAACACTGATTTTAAAGATAAAAGGTGAGCTTGACCAGTACAATGCAGACAGATACCGACTCAGATTTGATATGAAAATTGTAAGTCCAGAAGTTCAAAAGGTTGTAATAGACATTTCAGAGCTTTCGTTTATGGACTCATCAGGTGTTGGTTTTCTTGTAGGAAGGTTTAAAACAGCAAAAGCATTTGCCAAAGAACTTGTCCTGGTTTGCAATTCAAACTATATCAACAAGCTTTTATCAACTTGTGGAATAGAAAAGCTGATAAAGAAATATACAACTATTGAAGAGGCATTGAGTTAAATTAAAAGAATTGAAAGGGTGTGAATTTTTAACAATGAAGGTTTTGAATTATATGGAACTAAAAATTCCGTCAAAAGCTCAAAACGAATCATTTGCAAGAAGTTGCTGTTGCTGCATTTGTTGCCCAGCTTGATCCGACTCTGGATGAAATTACTGAAATAAAAACTGCTGTATCTGAAGCTGTAACAAATTCAATAATTCATGCATATGAGGATAAAATTGGGGAAATAATAATAAAAGGAAAGATTTATGAAAATTATGTTGTTGAGATTGAAGTGATTGACTTTGGTAAAGGAATTGAAGATGTTGAACTTGCTCGGCAACCGCTTTTTACAACAAAGCCCGACCAAGAAAGACGCTCTGGGTATGGGATTTACTGTGATGGAGACATTTATGGATAAGCTTGAAGTTACATCAGAGGTTGGTAAAGGTACATGTGTTAAGATGCTTAAAGCTATTAAAAAACGAAAGAGCGAGGGTGTAGAAAATTGAGCAAGGCTTCCCAGGAGGAATTGATAAGTAAGGCTAAAAACGGCGATAAAGTTGCACGCCAGCAGCTGATAGAAAGTAATCTTGCGCTTGTGTGGAGTGTTGTAAAAAAGTTTGCTGTAAAAGGAGTAGAGCTTGAGGATTTGTTCCAGATAGGTTGCATAGGGCTTATAAAGGCTGTTGACAGGTTTGACCCGTCGTTTAATGTAAGGTTTTCAACATATGCTGTTCCTATGATAATTGGTGAGATAAAAAGGTATTTGCGTGATGATGGCAGGATAAAGGTTTCACGAAAGATAAAAGAAAATCAGAGTAAAATAAAGAAACTGAGAAACCAGTTTGTATCAGACAATGGGAGAGAACCAACAATTTCAGAAATTTCACAGTTGACAGGACTTTCAAGTGAAGAGATTTTGCTTTGTATGGATGCGTCGTCAGAAGTTGCGTCGTTGAGTGAGGTTATAAATCAAGAAGAAGGGAAGCCTATAACTCTTATGGACCTTGCATCTGACGAAGAAGATTATTCAACAAAACTTTTGGATTTGATGGCACTAAAAGAAGGGCTTAAGAAATTAAAAGGACGGGAACGCTACATAATATTTATGCGCTACTTTAAAAACAAAACACAATCTGAGATTGCAAAACAGCTCAATATCTCCCAGGTGCATGTATCAAGGATTGAAAAAAGAGCTTTGGAGAGGATAAAAAGGGAGTTTGTTTGACACGCTGTGATTGAGAAAGCGTGTCTTTTATTTTTATATAGAAATTTTTTCCCTTTTGTGATTTAATATAAGTAAAATTCCCTATTTAATTTTTAAAAATTTCAATGGAAAAACTAATTGAATTTTTCTTCCCGCCGAGGTGTGCATTTTGCGGCAAGCTTGGCAAAAGCCCGTGCGAGGATTGTAAGAAAAATATAAGGTTTATTTCAGGCAATGCGTGTCAAAAATGCGGAATACCTATTGGTGATACTGCTTTGCTGTTTTGTTCTTCTTGTCTGAGAGAAAACTTTGCATTTGAAAGAGTTTTTCCAGTATTCTACTATGAAGGAGTAGTGCGAAAAGGAATTCATCTTTTCAAGTACAGAGGTTTTTATCAAAATGCAATAACCTTCTCAAGGCTTATGGTTAGAAAGATTCTTGAAGCCAATATAAATGCCGATATAATAACCTTTGTGCCAACAAGTCGTGATAGATATTTGCAAAGGGGTTTTAACCATTCCTTTTTGCTTGCAAAAAATATCGGGAAGATACTTAAAATTCCAACGATTGACCTTCTTACAAGAGTAGGTTATACAAAACCTTTTTATAACCTTTCACGCCAGGAAAGGCAAAGAGAGATAAAGGGTAAAATTAAGCTTAAAAAAGGGTATGAAAATATTATAAAAGGCAAAAAGGTCATTCTTGTTGACGACATCTTCACAACAGGTGCAACAACAAATGAGTGTTCAACAGTTTTGCTTGAAAATGGTGTAAAATGCGTTTTTGTCTCTGTTCTTGCGATAACAAAGCTTACAAGATAAAGTGCCAATTTAAAATTTTAGAAGGGGGTTTTAAAATATGGATGTCAGAAACTGTCGAAGATGTGGTAAAATTTATATTTACGACGGAAGTCCTATCTGCCCTCAGTGCAGAAAAGAGGAAGAAGAGGATTTCAAAAAAGTGAAAGAGTATCTTTATGACCATCCTGGTGCAACCTTGCCAGAGGTGTCAAACGCAACAGGCGTGTCACCTGAAAAGATTTTAAGGTTTTTAAAGGAAGAAAGGCTTGAGATTGTCGGTGAGAGCAATATTATTTTAGAGTGTGAAAGGTGTGGGAAAGCAATTAAGACAGGAAGGCTTTGCGATGAGTGCAAAAGAGAAGTTGGGGCAAGGTTTTTGAGCTATCTTGACGATAAAAAACTTCAAGAGTCGAAAAAGAAAAATGAAGAGTTTGCTAAAAGAAAAGAAGCAGGTTACAGGTATCTTTCAAAGGACATTGAAGAGAATGATGATAGATGAAAATTTAATGATATAAATTTGTTAAACTTTTTTGAATTTCTCACGATATATACTTTAGAAGAAGCTTTGGAAAGGTTAGGGCAGGGATATAAAATGAGAATAGAAGATAGGATGAGAATATTTCAGATTTACACACAGACTGCAAACACATCTAAAGTAGAAAAAAAGAAAGAAAGAATTTTTACTGACAAGATTGAAATATCAAGTGAAGCAAGAGATTTTCAGGCAATTTTGAATGCAATAAAGCTCACACCTGACGTTCGTGAAGAGAAGGTAAATGAAATAAAAAAGAAGATTGACTCTGGCATATACAATATATCTGGCAGAGATGTTGTTGAAAAGCTAATAAGAGAATACAAAGCTTCAAAAAAGAGTGAGTAAGTTTTCTGGCTGCTTTTAAATTGATAGCAGCCTTAATGTTTATTTGTAGGTGTCAGTCAGTAGTTTTTTATATTAAAGAGTGGGAAGGAAGCAGCAAAATGAATTATGTAAAAAAAATAATTGAACTTTTAGAAGAAGAATATAAGGTGTTTGAAAAGGTGTTGAACCTCAGTAATGAAAAAACAAAATACATTGTAGAAAACAATCTTTCAGGCCTGATTGAACTTTCAAATCAGGAGAAAAAAGAGGCAGAGACAATCAACAAGCTTGAAAGAGAAAGACAGGAAATTTTAGATGCCTTGTCAAAAGAAAAAAATATTGCTATTGCCAATCTAAATGACCTTGCATTCATCGCCACACCTAATGAATGGCAAAAGATAAATGATTTGAAAGTAAAACTTGGCGAAATTATTTTTAAGCTTAAAAAAGCAAATGACCTTAACGCTTTTTTAGTTTCAAGTGCGCTTGAGTATATAGATTTTATGACAAATGTAATTTCATCGTATTTTTCGGACAACACTACATATCAAAAGGATGGGCAAACAAGTGCGCAAAAGAAAAACCTTTTTGATGTCAAGCTGTAGAAAAAGGAGTTGAAATAGAATGTCGTTTTACGGACTTGAAATTGCAAGGACAGGTATATTTGTCAACAGAAAAGGGCTTGAGGTGACATCGCACAACGTTGCCAATGCTTCAACCCCAGGGTATACAAGACAGGTTTTAAATGTAAAGTCAAATCCGCCATCCAGCAAGGTTGGTTTTTACAGTCCTAAATTTCAAGTTGGTATGGGTGCTGATGTGCAAAGCCTTGAGCAGATAAGAGACATGTTTTTAGATATGCAATATAGAAACGAATATTCACGCCAGGGAGAGTACGAAATAAAAGCTGATAACCTGAATTTTATAGAATCCATATTCAATGAACCGAGCGACACGGGACTGTCGGCTGTTATAGACCAATTTTTCTCAAGTTTGCAGGAGCTTTCAAAAAATCCAGAGAGCTTAACAGTTCGTGCGCTTGTTCGCCAGAGAGCTCAAGCTTTAACTGATGCGATACATAAGATGTATAAACAGCTTGAAGATTTGCAGAGCGAGCTAAATGACCAGGTATATGATAAAATTTTGGAAATAAACAGCATAGCTTCCCAGATTGCAGATTTAAACCAGCAGATATTTGTTTTAGAGCTCAGAGGCGAAAAAGCAAACGATCTTCGCGACCAGAGAAATCTTCTTGTTGACAAGCTTTCTAAGATTGTTGACACAACCGCTTATGAAGATAAAGATGGCAGGTTCGTTGTCCAGATAGCTGGAGGAGAGACTTTGGTAAATCACTTTACAGTCTATGAGCTTGAGACAGACAAATCAAAGATTATGAGAAAAAGCGGGTTTGACTCAAGTGGTCAGCCAACGGGATTTAAACCAGATGATCCTCTTTCACAACAAAATCTTTATGATGTCCCAGGACTTTTTGTTGTTATGTGGAAAGACACAGGGCAGGTTTTGAATATAAAGTCAGGTGAGCTAAAAGGACTTTTGGATGTGCGAGATGGCGTTGGCGGACTTGATGAGGATTTGACAGTAAATGGACAGCCGGTTGACGTTCCCAACAAAAATTCATATCCAGGTATTTCTTATTATTTAAACAGGCTAAACGAATTTGCAAAAAAGCTTATCGAAAAGTTCAATGAACTACACACACAGGGCTGGTCACTAAACGGACAAAATACAGGTATAAACTTTTTCGAACCACCTGTTGGCCAGACATTTTTCTATGCAAGGTATATAAAAGTCTCTGATGCTATTGTGAACGACCTTAACAACATTGCAACAACTTATGATGCAAGTAGTCTTCCAGGTGGAAATGACCTTGTTGTTGATATGCTGAAGCTAAGAAATGACACCTCAATTTTCAAAGAAGGAAAGTTTGAAGATTTTCTAAAATCTTTGATTTCTAACCTTGGAGTTGACTCTCAGGGGGCAAAAAATTTTGCAGAAAACCAAAAAGTAATGGTTACCCAGCTTGACAACAGACGCCAGGCAGTATCAGGTGTTTCGATAGATGAAGAGATGACAAATCTTATCAAGTATCAGCATGGTTTTCAGGCCTCAGCAAGAATGATAAACGCTTTTGACGAGATGCTTGATGTTATAGTCAACAGGCTTGGTATTGTTGGAAGATAGTAGGCTTTTTAAAGAATGAGAAGTTTGTGAGGTGAAGCTTTCGTGAGAATTACAAACAATATGATGGTCAACAACTTTTTGATAAATCTTAATAAGAACTTAAAAAGATTAGATGATATTCAGTACAAAATGGCAACAGGCAAAAAAATTCGCTATCCATCAGATGATCCAGTAATCACTGCAAGGTCTTTGAGGCTAAGAACAGACGTATCTGAAATAGAACAGCTTCAAAAAAACGTAGATGATGCGGTGTCGTGGGTTGATACTACAGAAAGTGCTCTTGCGGATATAAATGAAAGTCTTCAGCGGGTAAGAGAACTTGCTGTGCGTGGTGCAAACGGAACAAACACAAAAGAAGACATGGCTCAGATTGCAAAAGAGGTTGCACAGATAAAACAGCATATAATTCAGGTTGGGAATACAAACTATGCAGGAAGGTATATCTTCTCTGGGTTTAAAACAGACACAGCACCTATAAATTCTGACGGTTCTTTTTCAGACACGGGTGATTTTTCTTCTTCTGGTGGATATTCTATTGATTTGTCAACTGGCAATAACATTATTCAATTTGAGCTTATGAAAGCAAACTATATAAATATTAACAAGACAGCTAATCAGGTTTTTTATATTCAGGGTGAAACAGATGAAAACAAAGGGAACTTATTTAAGGTGCTGGATAATTTAATAAATGCTCTTCAAAATGGTGATGCAACTACAGTAAACTCACTTTTGAGCGATATTGACAGGCACATTGACAACGTTGTTGCACAGCGTGGCGATGTAGGAGCACTTCAGAACAGGCTTGAGCTTATTAAAAACAGGCTAAGCGACGACAATGTTAACTTTACAACATTGCTATCAAACAACGAAGATGTTGACATGGCAGAGATTATAATGCAGCTCAAAACTGCAGAAAATGTTTACAGGGCAGCACTTCAGACAGGTGCTCAGATTTTGCCACCAACACTTTTGGATTTTTTGAGATTTTAAATAGCGTTTAGCAAGATTGTATTGAGGAAGTGCTGAAAATGCAGATCCCAAGAATTCAAATTCATCAGGAATTTGTTAGAGTAAAGCTTTCTCAGGAGCATGTAAAGGTAAGGATAAACCAGGACAGGTGTTGGGAAGAGGTAAACCTTGGTTCAACAGACTACCTTGTTCGAAGTTCTGCACAAAGGGGTTATGAACAGGTTTTAAGATATATACAAAAGACAGCAGAAAATGGCAACAGGCTTGCAAGAATAGAAGATGGTGGAGAGCCTATAATTGACATTTGCATAGAAGAGGCATTTCCTGAGTACGACTATAATGTTGATATAATACCAAAAAGCCGCCCGCAAATCTATTTTGAAGGTGGCAAGGTTTATATAGATTTTGAGATGGGTAAGGTTGATGTGAGGGTATGATGGAAAAAGATAAGATTGTAAAAATCTTAAAGGAGTATTTTGAAAAAGAGGATGCTGTGGTGTTTGCATATTTGTTTGGTTCATATGCAAAAGGGAAAGAGTACAAAAAAAGTGATGTAGACATTGCTGTTTATGTTAACGAATTGATAGCCAAGGATCCAAAAAAAGTATTAGAATTTCAAGTTAAACATATGTCAAATATTTCTGATATATTAAAAAGAGAAGTTGATTTAGTAATTTTGAATCAAGCCTCACCTTTATTGAGGCATGAGGTAATTTCAGAAGGCATCTTGCTTCTTGAAAAAGATCATAATAAGTTGGTAGATTTCAAAAAAGTTAGCTTTTATTATTATCAAGATTGGTTGCATATCATGAAAATCAAAATGATGTATATAAAGGAAAGGATATCAGCTGATGGTAAAGAGAGAATTGGTCAGTGAGAAAATAGATAGGATATGGTTCAGCTTAAACAGAATAAAAAAATTTCAAAATATGTGCTTTGAAGAATTTAAAAATGATCAAGATGCTCAGGACATAGTTATTCATAATCTTTTTTTGATAATTCAAAATCTAATAGATGTAGGAAACCATATAATAGCAGATGAAGGTTTTGAAACACCAGGTTATTATGGAGAGATTCCTGAGATATTATCAAAAGAAAAGGTTATCTCAGAAAGTTTGGCTTCAGTTTTTAAAAAAATGATTTCTTTTCGAAATATAATTGTGCATGAGTATTCTAAAATAGACTTGGCAAAAGTCTATGACATTTTAATAAAAGGCATTGATGATATAAAGAAAATCCTTGGTGAGATTATAAACTATGCAAAACTTTAAACAATAAACCTATAAAGTAAAAAAGAGGAGATTTAAGATGGTAGTTCAAAAATCAGTTGTAAAATCAAGAGTTTTTGGCGAGCTTGAAGTTAGCGAGGAAAACATAATATTTTTTGAAGAAGGTATTCCTGCATTTGAGGACTTAAAAAAATTTGTTATCATAAAACAAGACGAAAGTCCATTTTACTGGCTTCAGTCAATTGAAGATAAAGACATTGCTTTTGTAATACTCAATCCTTTTGAAATAAAGCCAGACTATGAATTTGATTTGCCAGATGAGGTTGTAAGTAAATTAGAAATAACTTCTGCTTCAGATGTTGCAGTTTTTTGCATTGTTGTAATTCCAGAAGATATAAAACAAACAAGAGTAAACCTAAAAGCCCCAATTATTATAAATGTGAACAAAAGAAAGGGAATGCAATATCTTTTAGATGATGAAAGATACCCGCTTAAGTATTACCTTTTTGAAAATTCAAATTCAAACGTGCAGAAATGAGGTATACAGAAGATGCTTGTACTTTCACGAAAAGAAGGTGACCAGGTTCTAATTGGAGAAAATATAATCATAAAAGTCATCAGCATAGAAAAAGACTGTGTAAAACTTGGAATAGATGCTCCAAAAAACGTCAAGGTTTTACGATATGAGCTACTTCAAGAAGTCAAAAACGAAAATGTTGAAGCTTTGCAGGGTAAAGAGAGATTCAGCAAGATTAAAGATTTAAAAGAGATTTTGTCAGATGAGCAAGGATGAAATTGAAAAAATTTAGAAGTATTAATAGTGCCAGTGAAGGCAGGAACAAAACCTGCCTTCTTTATTTTTTGGGGGATAATTTTATTAAGGTGCACTCAAAAATTCAAAGTATACTTTAGAAAATTAACTTAAAAATGCAAAGTATACTTTATATTTTTTGACTAAAAATTAAAAGTATGTGTTATAATATTAAATAGGGAGGTGAAAAAATTGACCATCACAAGCTCAGAAAACATATTAAGAATTTTATACTCTTATAATCCCTGGTGGAGAGAGGGATATTTCCCACAAGATTTATCTAAACCTGTAAAAAGAATAGCATACTATAAGTTGGTTAATTTGCTAAATCACCCAACTATTAGGAGATATCTTATACTTTCGGGTGCACGTCGAGTAGGTAAAACAACCATATTATACCAAATAATAGAGTCGCTCTTAAAAGATAAAGTTCATCCAAAAAAAATACTATATGTTTCTTTTGATCATCCTTTGTTTAAACTTTGTTCATTTGATCAAATTTTGAGTCTTTATGAGCTAAATATAAACCAATCAGAGGAAGCTTATGTATTTTTGGATGAAATTCAATACGCAAGCGATTGGGACAGGTGGCTAAAAGTATATTACGATACAAAACCAAAATGGAAAGTTGTTGCAACAGGGTCTGCTTCACCAAAACTTATTGAAGGAGTAAAGGAAAGCGGTGTTGGTCGCTGGACAGTGGTTTGTGTTCCGACTCTTTCGTTTTATGAATTTTGTGAAATACTTGGTGCTGAGGAAAGACCCAAGGATTTACCACATTTAGATTTAAGAGAGCTTTTAAGTTTTAATGATCATCAGATTTCTGAACTTGTCTTTTTGCTTATGCCTTTGCAAAAATATTTTAACAGATACTTGATGGTTGGGGGATTCCCTGAATTTGTATTTTCAGAAGATTGGTTTTTAATTCAGAGAATTTTAAGAGAAGATGTAGTAGATAAGGTCATCAAAAGAGATATTCCTTCGCTATTTAATGTCAGAAACCTGACAGTATTAGAAAAAGTCTTCTTGTACTTGTGTTTTAACTCTTCAAGTGTAATTAATATTTCAACCATCAGTAAACAAATTGAAAATGTATCAGTAACCACAATAGAAAATTATATTCACTTGCTTGAAAATGCAAACTTGATTTATAGGAGCCTTCCAATTGAATTGGGTGGCAAAAAGATTTTAAAAGCAAAACCGAAAATATATATATCTGACCCAGCTATTAGAAATGCAGTTTTGATGATAGATAGTCTTTTTATCGATAGCAAAGAACTTGGAATTACAGTTGAAACAGCAGTTTTTAAGCATATATACAGCTTTTATAGTGAAGAAAATGTAAAGATAGGCTATTTTAGAAAACCGACTGATAACCAAAAAGAAATTGATATAGTTGCTCAGTTTCCAAATGGTAAGAGCCTGATTGAGGTAAAATTTAGAGAGGATAGCACACCTGCCGAAAATGATGCAATTGTGCAGATCTGCCAAAAAGAAAAAGATATAATCTCAGCAGTGCTTATCACAAAGAGAGCAGAAGATTATGGCAGGCTTGAGCTATCTGCAAGGGTTCCAATAATAAAGATTCCTGCATTTGCATTTATGTATTTGTTTGGGAGAAGGTAATTTAAAAATATGTTTTTTAGAGTTTACCAGCAGATATTTTTGCTAATGGCTTTTTATATTTAGCAAAAGTTTATATCAAAAAAATTGTTTTTATTTTAATTAAAATAAAACTAAGGTGGTATAAATAAATTAAAAGCAATTAATTTTGTAAAAAAACACTAAAGATGAGGGGGCAGATTAAAAATGAAACAAACTTCAGAACTTGAAGTTGTTATAAAAGAACTCAAAGATGCTTTAAAGGTATTCAATAAAATAACAGAGGTAAAGCCAAATGATAAAGATGTTTTAGAAAAGTTAGAAAAATTTATAGTTAGCGCTTCAAATCTTAGCAGTGTTTTTGAAACACTGAATGATATTATAGTCAGAGCAAAGGACATAATTGCCGAAGAAAGAGAAAAAATGTCTTACAATTTTAAATTAATCGAATCTGAACTAATAATGGAATTAAAAGAAAAAGGAGTTCCACTAAGAGAGTGCAGCGATGGTTGGAGAATAAAAAGTATTCAGTTAAAAACTAAACCTCAATCATCGGCTGTTAGCATTTCTTACAATAATCAAACAATCATTGATTGGACAAGAATCAATTCTAAAGAAGATATTCAATCTCTGATAGAACAGGCAGAAAAGTTACTGTCTCAATACCTGATGCCTAAGGATGAACTTATAGATATATTCTGGGATGCTTATAAATTTGCAAGGTTTAAAAGTGGCAAAGATGTTGTGAATATTTTTGATTTTTATATAGAAGTTAGACTAATTCAACTAAGAAGATATTTAGAAAAAAACAAACCTGATGCTAAGATAACAAAGTACACAGAGTTTCCCGAATGGGCGTTTTTGTATAATTTAGATATTTACAGAAGCATATGGGATGAGATACCTGAAGACAAACGACTTGCTTTGCAAACTGGCAGTATGCAAGAAATAATGCAAGGAAAAGGGATGTACGTAAACGGGCTTAATCCTGATGATGACTACAAGATAATGTGTTATGTGTATGAAGCAAAAGAAGGTGTTTAAAAAATGCAAGCGATAAGTAAGGATAGTATAATAACCTCACTTGGTAAAATTGCTCAGAATGGAACAGATGATGTTGAGATTGCAGATTTGATTGATGTTGGGAATCAAGATTACATAAACTATTTGGAAAACGAAGTGATTGAGAATCTTATTGCAAAAGGCGGAGCAACATGTAAATTCATTGAAGGTGCATATGGTGCTGGAAAAACTCATCTTTTAAATCTAATTTACAAAAAAGCTTTATTGAAAGGCATGCTGGTTGCATTTACAACTCTGGACAGTGCTATTTCGTTGACTGATTGGAAACTGGTGGTTGAGTACATCTTGGAAAACGTCGAATACAGGTATGAAGGAATAACATACAAATCACTGCCAGAGATTCTGGCGTTTGCAGGGGAAAGGTTGGTAGATAACAGCCAAAAGGAGAATTTAATGAGAGAAAAATTGCCATCTTCAAGTTTTAAAAATGCCATTTTGCTTGCTCTTAACAAAAAGAATTTGAACAATAAGGTATGGGAAGTTGTAAAAGAGTACCTGGTTGGTCGAAAAGTCAATGTTCAAACCTTTAAAAGTTTAGGAATTAATAATATAAGGGCAAGTTTGAGCAAGTCAAATGCTGAAAATATATTGAAAACAGTTTTATCATCTTTACATATTTTGGGGTTTAAAGGTATTGTATTGCTATTTGATGAAAATGAAAGAACTCTTTCGAGTTTTGGAGAAAAAGTTTCAAAACGCGTTCAGCTTGCAGCAAACCTTATGCGAAGGTTAATTGATAGCTGCTCAAACGGTTCTTTAGAAGGGGTTTTGATAGTATTTTCGGTTTTGCCTGATTTCATATCCCGGGTTGCAAATAAATACGAGGCTTTAGTTCAGCGCTTGCAGATAGTTCAAGGTGAAAATAAATGCATAGGTTGGCGCCTTCCACTTCAGAAAGTTGACTTTGTTAACACATTGAGCGAAGACCATCAAAATTTTATGAATGAAATGGTTAATGCTTATTTGAGATTGGCCGAAAATTTTGGAATCTTAAATAGTGATTTTAAAAAAGAAGTCATAGAGACATGTAATATGGTGCTCAGAAGAAATATAAGCTCAGGTTACAAACGAGAGCTGGCAAAGACTATTGCTACTATGATGTTAGAAAGGATGAGATAAATTGGATAAGGACTTATTTTTAAGAGGATTATATACTATGGCACAACACGGAACAGCACCAGCTGAAGGATGTAAGTATTTTGGTGTGGGATATGAAAATATTTTTGAGGCGATTAAACAAAAATATTTTTATGAGCAGTTTGGTCGAAACCTTTGTGCACAAAAATTTGTTATAGGACCATATGGCTCAGGCAAAACGCATTTTTTGCGCCATTTAATGGAAATTGCAAGAGATGAAAACTGTGTTACTTCTGAAATTGCTCTAAATCGGGATATAGATTTTTCTGATAAGCTACTGATATACAGTGAAGTTGTGCGAAACATAAAAGCACCATTACAGCAAAATGAGGGTTTAAGTGAATTTTTAGGATATACACTTGATAATATGATAAATGATACTAAAAATCCTCACTATTTGAAAGAAAGATTTTCAAGAGATATTAATGATAGCAAATTTAAATCACGAGAATTTGGAAAGGTGATAAAATTAGCATTAGTTTCTTACCTTAACAATGATATTTCAACCTTTGATTTGTGCTGTGACTATTTATTAGGCAATATCTCAGACAATAAACTTTGTAAAGAATTGGGTGTATCCAAAGTGACGAAATCAGCTCAAAATAAGCGTGCAGAGGATATGCTTTTTTCTCTTTTCCAGTTTGTTTATTATATTGGTTATAGAGGAATAATTGTTGGCTTTGATGAGGCTGAGCAGAGCTTCAATGTGGATAGGAAAAAACTTGCCAAAATTTTTTCAACATTGCGTTCTTTATTAGATGCTGTTATCAACTTAAAAGATGCCTCTGCACTAATTATATATGCTATGACAAATGATGTTTATGAAGAAATGAATAAATACCCAGCTTTGCAGCAAAGGCTTTCAAGCCCGTATGAGAGGGACTTTTTTAGTGGAAATGTTTTAGCTCCAGTTATAGATCTTACGCGGCTTGATTCTATTGATCTGTCAAAGAAGATTGCTATTAAGATCTCAGATGTATTTTATGAGACTTTCAAAGACCAGCTTACCATTTCAAGGGATGAGATACTAAAAAAGGCTGATGAAATATCAGGTGGAATTATAAAAAGAGGTGTTTCGAGTTCAAACAAGCGCGAAATAACGAAGGCTGTTTGCACATATTTATTAGAAATTCTTGAGGGCAGAGAGCTTGAGTATGGTATTTTAGAAAAGATAAATACACAAAACCTATATGAAGACGAGGTATGAAAGACATGGTGAAAGAAGATACCATTTTTAGAAAATTAAGGGTTATTGAATCGCTTAGATTTGGATTGGTGCCTGAGTATTACATAGACCAGCTTACAATAGGTTTTGATAATATCAAAAATGTTACAGAAAAGATATTGAGAAAATGCGAATCTTTTTTGCCAGTTGGGTTTCAAGTTTGTGGAGAATATGGCTGTGGGAAAAGTCATACATTATCTGTTATGAGGTATATAGCACGAAAGGAAGGTTTTTTTACTTTAAAAGTTGAAGTTGATGGTGAAGGTATAAGCCTTTCTAATCCATCAAAACTTTTGAACATGCTATTTTTTAGTGTTCAAGACAATAATATATATTCAGACTACCCGTTGGTAAGTCTGTTTTTAAAGGCTTTGCTGTTGAAAAATGACAGTTTTGAAAAATTAAAAAAATTTGAAACACTCCAAAAATACCTAAATGTTATAACAGCTTTGGTTAAGCAGGGTTTAATAGATGAATATTATTATATTATTGAATCTCTTCTTTCGTGCTCTGATGAGATAAGTGCAACTGATGCGAATAAAATACTATCAAGTGTTTTGAGATATTCAGGCTATCCAAATTTGAAATTAAAGCCTCTTATTAGCAGGAGAGTAGATGACAGATATCTGGATTTTATTGAAGCATTGGCAGGTATTGCTGTTTTAGTTGCTGCTGCAGGTTATAAAGGGCTTATTGTTACAATTGACGAGTATGAAGTTGAAAGAATAAAAAATCCCAGCAATTACAAAATAGTTCAGGATATGTTGTGCGTAATCGGACAATATTTAAGTGGTGGGTTGAATCTTCCAAAAGCTCCACTTTGTATAATCTTTTCGGCAATAAATCAAGGTGGCGAAAAGGGTGATCCAGACATCACAAGATATATTTCAAAAACACCTGAAAATATATTTGAGGTGACAAAGTGGAGTGAATCTCAAAAGGTAGAGCTTTTAAAAAAAATACATGTCCTTTACTGTGAGACTTATCAATTGTGGACTGAATTTAGCGTAAGCACAGGTGAAAATTTAACAAAGCTCATGGAAAATAAACTTTCTAACAGTGAGAGCAGGCAGATTCGTTCGATTATAAAATGGTATATAACACTGCTGGATTTGCGGTATGGACCACCAGAAATAAAGAGGAGATGAGAAATATGGATAATGACTATTTAGAAGATATCAATATTAAAAATAGGCTTTCATCAACATGGGATATGTTTTTTGGAAGCTATGGAAGGCTAAAAGATGTTCAAAGAAAGGCAATTCCAAAGATACTTGATGGAAAAGACATTTTAATATGCTCACCTACTGCAAGTGGTAAAACAGAAGCTGCGGTTGCACCTTTAGTTGAGAGACTGAAATCTAATTTCAAAGTTTGGACAATTTTATATGTATGTCCAACAAGAGCACTGGTTAACGATATCTATGAAAGGCTTTACTCACGGCTTATCTATTATGATGTTAATATTTTAAGAAAAACAGGGGATTATCAAACTGAATTTAAAACTATTCCCAATATACTTATTACAACACCTGAGTCGTTTGACAGTCTACTTTGCAGAGGAAGGATTCGAAATGGTTTTGGACATATTTTGTCTTGTGTTTATGCGGTTGTTTTGGATGAGGTGCATCTTTTATATGGCACATCACGAGGCGAGCAGGTAAGATGGTTGCTTGAAAGGCTAAGAAGACTTAAAACTAAGGCATTTAGAGAAAAGTGGTGTGAAGATGAAAGAATTCAGATTGTTGCAATGAGTGCAACAATGAAAGAGCCTGAGAATATATTAAAGTATTATATTCCTAATGGGGAGATAATTAAAGTTGAAGGGAAAAGGGAAATAAATCTAATATCAGAGGAAGTTTCTTTAATTTATGAGGCAATAAGTAAGTATTTTTGCAGTATTGATTTTCAAAACAGGTTTAAAAAGATACTGATTTTTTGTAATTCAAGAAATAAAGTTGATGATTTAACAGCAGAGCTAAAAAAGGTTTTAAATAGTTCAAAATACCAGATTGTATCCCATCATGGCAGTTTATCAAAGTCTGAAAGAGAAGAAGCCGAGGAAATTTTAAAAAAACATGAAAGGGTTATAGCAGTTTCATCTGCTACATTTGAAATAGGAATTGATATTGGTTCAATTGATCTGGTTGTTTTGGCAGAACCGCCGCTTGATATGAACAGCTTTTTTCAAAGAATTGGGCGTGGAAACAGAAAGAGTGAGAAAATAGATATACTTTTGTGCGCTGAAAATGATGCTCAAAGGTTAATTCAAAAAGCTATGCTTTTTTGTGCACAAAATGGGATTCTTTCTGGTACAGCATCTGGTGATATTTTTCATGTTATTTTTCAGCAGATAATCTCATACATATTTCAGTCAAAAGATTTGAAACGAAGCAAAGAAGCACTGAAAAGCTTAATTGAATCTTGTTTAAAGTATCATTTTAAAGACTTATCATTTGCAGATGATATTATAAACAATCTAATTTTAAGTAGCCACCTTGTAGAAGCAAACGATGGCAAACTGACAGTAAAAAGGGATTGGCAAGATAAGTTTTCAAACGGACAAATACATTCAACCATAAGGTTCACAAATGGTATGTCTGTTTATGATTTAGAAAAAAACAAAGTTTTAGCGACAAATGTGCAAAATTTTCAAAGCAAAAGGATTAAAATCACAGCTAAAAATAAGGAGATAATAGATGTTCAAAGAAACAGTATAATTGTGAAAAATTCATCTGATAAGCTTGATGGTGGCGTTTTGAACTATGCTCCATATGAAACTGTGTTTTTTAACATGCAGCCTTATGCAGTAAGGGCTTACTTGGGATTAGAGGATAAAACTTTTCCTTATATCATACAGGATAATTTTGTTTATGTCTTTCATTTAGGTTCAACACAAAGGGAGATTTTTATAAAGTTATTAATGAGGATGTTAGATTTAAAGGTCATTGAAGCTGTTAATCCGTTTTTAGTGCAATTTAATAAAAGTTATTGCAAAGAAGTTATTTCTTCTTTGAAAGCTCTAAATTATTATTCAATGATTGAATTTATAGAAAAAGATGTTGAATTGATAGAAAAAGCTTTAAAAATCAATCCTCACAACAAGATACTTCCAAAGGAAATCAGATTAAAGGAGATAATTAGGATTATAAATTTAGAAAATGAAATAAAACTATTTAAAAAGGCTGAATTTCAAGATGTGACTAATAAACAATTAGCAATGCATCTTAAAAATTTAATTGGTTAAATTCAAAAAAATTTTCTTCACCCCTAAACTCAAAAAACCATCCTACCGATAATCTTATTGAAAACAAAATAAAGCTTCACAGGGACGTGAAGCTAAAAAATTAAAACAGGGAGGGTGTTTTAAGATGCGTATTAACAACAATGTTCAGGCTCTTAATACTTACAACAGGTTGACAGTTAACAATACTAATTTGTCAAAGTCATTAGAAAAACTCTCATCAGGTTTGAGAATCAACAGAGCAGGCGATGATGCAGCAGGTTTGGCAATTTCAGAGAAAATGAGAGCCCAGATTAAAGGACTTAATCAGGCTCAAAGAAATGCTCAGGATGGTATTTCTTTAATTCAGACAGCTGAGGGTGCGCTCAATGAAACACATTCAATGCTTCAGAGAATGAGAGAATTGGTTGTGCAGGCTAACAACGGAACAAATAACAGCGATGATTTAAAGGCTATTCAAGATGAAATCAATCAATTGAAAACAGAGATAACTGAATTAGCAAACAGAACACAATTTAATAACAAAAACTTGTTGCAAGGAACTTTAGGTGTAGGAATTGATACAACGAACTCTACAACAAATTTAAAAAATAACCCTAACGTAGTTATAGATGTTTCAGGAGCAAAGAGTAATGAAACTTATACTTTTTCTGTCGATACAACGAAGAATTTAGTAACGTTAACTGATAGTGGGGGTAATGCTCAAACTATTGCTGTAACAAATGTAACTAAGGTGATAGGAACTTTAGATTTTAATTCACTGGGTATAAGAATGTATTTTTCTCAAGCGACAAATTTGAGTTCAGAAGATACAAAGACTATTGTAACAAATTCAAATCCGCAAGTTATTATTCAAATAGGAGCTAATAAGAATCAAAGCTTGGCAATTTCGTTGAATGATATGAGGGCAACTGCTTTAGGTACAGCAACTGTTAAGGTTAGTGATATTGATGTGACAAGTACTAGTCAGTCATATGATGAGAGATTAGATGCAATTGACATGGCAATTACACAGGTGTCTGCGGAGCGTTCCAAACTTGGAGCATGGCAAAATAGATTAGAACATACAATTAATAATTTGAATACTGCTTCTGAAAACTTAACAGCTGCAGAAAGTCGAATCAGAGATGTTGATATGGCAAAAGAAATGATGGAATATACAAAGAACAACATTCTCACGCAGGCTGCAACTGCAATGCTTGCTCAGGCAAATCAGCTTCCACAGGCTGTTCTCCAGCTTTTAAGATAAGATGGTAAAACAATAAGAATTTAAAAAAGAGTCAGGGATTGATTTCCCTGACTCTTTTAGTATTAAGATATAATAAAAGAAAGGGGTATATTATGATTTTTCAATTTGTAGTGCCAAAGTATATGAAAAATTTTAAATGTATTGCCTCAGCCTGCCCTGATAGCTGCTGTGTTGGCTGGAGAGTTACTCTGGATGAAAGAATTTTTAAGCTTTATAAAGAATCAAAAAATTCAACTCTAAAATCTGAGTTTGAAAAGTATATAAAGAAAAATCGCTCTAACCAGTCAAGCCAGAATTTTGGAAAGATTGTTATGCTAAAAGACGGAAGATGCCCATTTTTAGACGAGCAAAATCTTTGTAAAATTCAAAAATCACACGGAGAAGAATATTTGTCAAATACATGCTATTTTTATCCAAGGACAATTAACCTTGTAAACGACGTGTTTGAAATGTCTGCAACTCTTTCGTGCCCTGTTGTTGCAAAAAGCGTTTTGCTTGAAAAAGGCGGAATAGACTTTGACATAATTAACCTTGATATTTCACCAAGATTTATTGTAAACCGCGTTATTGACCAAAATGATATAAGGACAAGAAACAGTATAAAAAGATATTTTTGGGACATTAGAACGTTTTGTATAAATCTTTTAAAAACAAGGGAGATTTCTTTTTGGGACAGGCTCTTGATTTTAGGCTTTTTTATCCAAAAATTAAATGAGCTTTTTTCATCTTCAGAGCGAAAAGATGAGGTTAAAATTCTTATTGATACATATACAAGATATATTGAAAGCGGCTATTTTACAGAAGAACTTTCAAAAGTGCCTGTAAATTATGAACTCCAATTAAAACTTTCAAAAGAAATTGCCGATATGCGTTTTTCGGCTGGTCTTCCTAACCAGAAGTATTTGGATTTCTTTGCAAAGTTTTTACAGGGACTTGGCATAGTCCAAGGTGCAGAAAATTCTCAGATTCTGCAAAACTATGAAAATGCCTTTAACCAATATTTTGTTCCATTTTTCAATGAACGTCAGTACATTTTTGAAAACTATGCTGTAAATCATGTATTTAAAAATCTCTTTCCATTTGATTGCAATACACCTTTTGAAAGTTATATGCTCCTTTGCACACATTTAGCAACAATTAAGCTTCTTCTTGTTGGGCTTTGCAATTATTTTAAATCTGATTTCACAGAAGATATAGCAGTAGACCTTATCCAGTCATTTTCAAAAACCATTGAACATAACATAGCCTATCTTGCAAACCTGCTTCAGATACTTGAGAAAAACAATGTCAATACATTAGCATATATGGCTATTTTGATAAGGGGATAGATATAGGTTGTATTTAAAGTATATGAGGATTTAACACAGTTCTTATTTTTAATAGAGTTTTTTAAAGGAAAATTAAAAGGCTCTTTACAATCGAATATAAGTTTGATATATTACAAACGATAGATCAAATAGTTAGAGAGGGACTAAAGTGGGTTAATAGCTGTAAAGATAAGAAACTAAGCAATGAGAATAAAATTAGAAAAGTTATAAAGAGGTGTTTTTATTATGTCTTTTATATTTACAATAGGACATTCTAACCGTGATATAAAAGATTTCTTGAATATTTTAGCAAATTATAAAATTAATTTAGTGGTTGATATTCGCAGTGTACCTTATTCGGCTTATGCTTCTGTCTATAATCAACCAAATTTACAAGGAATATTACAAATTTACAAAATTGAATATGTATTTATGGGTGATCTCTTAGGTGGCAGACCAAAAGATTTATATTGTTATACGAAAGATGGATACTGGGATTATGAGGGTTTTATAAATTCAAAAAAATTTAATGATGGAATAAACAGGTTATTGTCATTTATTAATGATAAGCAAATTGTTTTAATGTGCACTGAATTTGACCCTATAGAATGTCACAGAAGTTTGATTGTAGGAAGATTTCTTAAAAATAGATATAATTTTTTGGTAAACCATATTGTTAATATCAATGAAGAAATTACTCAAGATGATTTAGAAAACAAGTTAATAAAATCACATTTTCCCGATATGAATGTTCAATATTCATTTTTTGTTGAAGAAGAGGAAGTATCAATTGAAAAAGCATATGAAAAGCAAATAAAAGAAATTTTTAAGAAGTTAAAAAAAAGTTGTTCAAGGGTGATTTAAAGGATGAGAATTTACACAATAGGTTATACTAAAAAATCAGCGCAAGAATTTTTTGAAGCATTGCGATGTAATAATATAGAGGTTGTTATTGATGTTAGGCTAAATAATACTTCTCAACTTGCAGGATTTACTAAAAAAGAAGATTTACAATACTTTTTAAAAATGATTTTAAATGCTAAGTATATTCATGAGAAAGAATTTGCTCCTACAAAAGAGTTACTTGATAACTATAGAAAAGGTAATATAAATTGGAATGATTACGAAAAAGAATTTTTATCAATTCTTAATGAGAGAAATATTTCATCATTACTTGAGGTTAAGTATAAAATGAACTTCGATAAAACCTGTCTATTGTGTTCTGAAGAGAATCCAGATTTATGTCATCGTCGATTAGTAGCAGAATATATAAAACGGTTTATTCCAGATATTGAAATTGTTCATCTTTAATTTATTAGATTTATTGACGCATTCCTGTAATGAACGAAAATGAGTGAAAATTAAGCAAAATGAGGTGATAAAATGCTTAAAGAAATAGTTGTGTTAGCTAAATCTGAAAAATACAATAATTATTGTATTGCTGGAATGGATTTATCAAATAATAATTGGATTAGGTTAGTTTCTGATAATGTTAGTATTAAAAGAGCTGTTCCCAGAAGTGATATAATTTGTGATGATGGAAAAGAAATTGAGCTTCTTGATATTGTTAAAGTTTGTGTGAAATCATATCAACCGGAGTTGCACCAAATAGAAAATTGGTTGTACGACTCAGAATTTATATGGTCTAGAAGTGGGAAGATGTCTATAGATGACGTTTATAGTAATTTAGTTCAGAAAGATGATAAATACATATTCTTCAATAGTGATAGACGGCTACCAAGTTATTATATAAATAACATTAATTATGAAAATAAGTATTCACTCAAACTAGCTAAAATTGAATATTTAAAAATATACCACGAGAAACATGAAAAAGATAAATTTTATGCTGAGTTTAAATTTAATGGAGTAGAATATAATAGAATTTCGATAACAGATTTAGAATTCAAAAGGCAGTTTAATAAATATTCAACACTTATTTTGAAAAATGTATATGTGGTATTTAGTTTAGGAGAGGAATATAAAGATGGTTATCATTATAAATTAATTGCTTCAATTATACCAACCGAAGATTTCGAAAATTATTATGGAAGATAATCAAAAAAGTAAAAAAACTTTATCTAAAGGTGTGTGATTTTTGATATGGATAAAGAGGCATTGCATGAGTTTATAATTACTAAATTAGATTTGTTTTCTAAGTTACCACTAAATAGTGTGCTTTATAAATGGCGATATGAAGACAACAAGAGGATAATTATTCATCCTGAAAAAATGTTTCCTTTGGATTCTTTTTTGCTTATAAGAACTGAGTTGGAAAAGAAAGATGAAAATTCTCAGGCAAACAAATATAAGTACGATTTTCTTTTTGGTTATTTAGCAAAAGCAAAAACATTTGAATATGATTCTGAAATTTTTGATGAATTGTATGATGAATATTTATATTTTAGAAGAACTGGTAAATATATATTTAGGAGTATAGCATTATTAAAAGGCTGTTATTTAGAAAATGATCAAATTTTTGAAATTGACGGTATAAATATAGGTTTTAGCTATGAATATATGGATTTTTTCTCATGGATTTTAGATGATTTAAAATATGGACCATATGATTTTCTGTCGTATCAAAATCCTTTAAAGAGACATATGTCACCGTTTAACAATAAAAATGCTATTATTGAATTTAAAGAAGTTGCTTCTACGCCTGAAATGTTGATGAGTAATGAATTAAGAGAGAAGGTAGATAATTTAGCCAAGGCAATATTAATAAAAAACGGTGTATGCAATCAATTTGAAGTTTCTCCTATATTTACGTTTTCTTATCTTTATCAAAATTCTTATATTTGTAGGGTTTCATATATTCATGACTACGTTTTTGATATAAATAATTCGGGATTTAAATTAATGGCTTTGGATGATATAAGAAATTTGTATTTTAAAATAAAGAGTTTGAAAAAATTCGATATAAATTCTCTAACAATCCAAAGATTTATTTCTGCTGAAAATAAAACAAAGTTTGACGATAAGCTTTTAGATCTAATGATTGCATTAGAATCTCTTTATGATAGTATTCAAGACGAGTTGTCTTTTAGAATTTCCCTTTATACCACTGTTTTCTTACAAAAGGATAAAGAATTTTTTAATAGGATAAAAGAGTTATATAAATTAAGGTCTAAGATTGTTCATGGTACATATGTAGAAAAAGAATTGTTGAAAAGCTCTGTTCATTTTGCTGATGAAGTTGTGAGAAATTGCATTATTAAATGCATAGAGTTAGATGTTGACAAAAAGGATATTGAAAAATTAGTATTCGAAAGGCTCTTTTCGCAATGATCGAAGAAGATTAATTGAGAAAATGGAATATAAAGTTTATAGAACTTATCAAACTGTAAGCAAAGAGAATAAGATTACGTTTGATGTTTATGATTGAACATCTGAAGAGGCATAGAGACTTTACTTAACCTTGCAGAAAAGGGAACAATAGTTTTAATGTGCAGTGAATTTGATCCTGCACAATGTCACAGAGCCCTTATAATCGGACGATACTTATTGAGCTTTCACAATATAGCTATCAATCATTTGATAGAGAATGTGTAAAAGTAGATCAGCGTGTATTTGAAGAGAGTCTTATTTTTGAATGTTTTCCTCAAACAAGCGAACAACATTCATTTTTTAGCGATGAAGAACTTATCAATAAAGCATATGAACTGCAGATAAAGAAAATATTCAATGTTAAGAACAAATAAGTTTTAACATGGTATTCTAATTCCGTACTCTTTAATTTCTTTTACAAAAGGATTCTCATCGGTAAAATCTTCAGGTCTAAAAGGATGAGGTTCAATCCTAAGGTCAATATCTCTTCTTAGTCGCGTTAATAATAATCTATCTTCAATGCAGTCACCTTTGAACTGGTCAGAAACTACTGCAATATCAATGTCGCTATCATTATGATAATTTCCTTTTGCATATGAACCAAATAGATATACATCAATAACATTTATTTCTTTTTTGAGTTTGCTAATATACTCCATGATTGTATTTTTTACCCTTGAATCAATCTTTTTAACCATTCTGTAACATCCTTTACTTCTCTAGAATTATATGACACATAAATAAACACCAATGTTCTTACTATATATTTTACCACAAATCTAAAATGGCAAAAAGCATTTATTAAACTTTTCCCTTTTCCCAACCGATAATATATAAAGAAAACCTAAAAGAGAGGGAAGCAGTATGGTTGTTGATGGTATTGGAGTCAAAAGTATTGACATATCAAACATTGTATCCAGAATTCAAGACAGCAAAAGCAAAATAGAAGATGCAGAAGTTAATTTGCAGTCAGAAAAGGGTATAAATAAAGAAGAAGTTAATTCTAAGTTTGGCGAAAAGAATAAAAATGAACTTGATGAAGATACACTTATTAAAATGATAAATAAAGCAAACAAAGCATTTGAGGCAAAATATACAAGGCTTGAATTTTCTATTCACAAAGAGACACATGAAATTGTTGTAAAGGTGTATGACAAAGAGACAAATGAACTAATAAGAGAAATACCACCAGAGAAAATTTTAGATATAATTGCAAAGCTTTGGGAGCTTGCAGGCATTTTTGTAGATGAGAGAAGATAAGGTGGTGAAAAAAGATGAACGTTAATTCAACAAGCTCTACAAGCTATACAAATCCCTATGATGCTTATAAATATTACACAAGAATAGGTGGACTTGCAAGTGGACTTGATACAGACTCTATAATTCAGGGTTTGATGAGTGTAGAAAAACAACGATATAATAAGCTTTATCAACAAAAACAGCTTTTGGAATGGCAAAGACAGGATTATATGGACATAGCAAGTGCCATATCAAGCTTTAAAGATTATGTCTTCAGTCTCAAACTTTCCAGTAACTTCACTAAATATAAAACTACTGGTGAGGCAGTAGATGGTGGGTATGTATCTGTTACAGGTACTGCTAATGCTCTTGAAGGGAATTATCAAATAAAGGTTGAACAACTTGCAACACAGGCAAATGCAGTGGTAAGTGATCTAAGTTCAATTACCAAAGATTCTGAAAACAAAGTAAGCCTCAAGATTGATTTAACAATTGGCAGTTCAACTGTATCAAAAAATATAACGCTTGTATGGAATCCGACAGATAGTGTGGATACTTTTGGAGCAAATTTAGCAAAAGAAATTAATTCAGCTTTCAGCAGTGATAAGAGTTTGAGAGCTTATTATGATGCAACTATACACAAACTTATAATATCTTCTCAAAAAACGGGGAACAATGTAAGCTTTAGTGTAAAGGATTTGAATAATAATTCTCAAATAGCAAGTGCTACAGGAACTGATGCAATAGTTTATATTAAAGATAGCTTCAATAATGAATCATTTATTTCGTCACCAACAAATACAATAAACGTATATGGAATGAGCATTACACTTAACAAAACTACAGTAGATAGTTCAAATGTTGCTCAGTATAAATCATTTTCTATCTCCAAAGATGTGGATGCTATTGTAAACAATATTAAAGAATTTATAAACAAATATAATGACCTTGTAAGCAAAATATACAGCAAGATCACTGAAAAAAGAAATAGAGATTATTTACCATTGACAGAAGAGCAAAAATCCCAGATGAAAGATACAGACATTCAAAAGTGGGAGGAAGCTGCTAAAAAAGGACTTTTGTATGGTGATTCAATACTTTCAAGCTATTTGAGTAACATGCGAAACTACTTATATAAACAGGTCACAGGGCTTCCTTCTAACTTGGATACAATATCTGAAGCAGGAATTGAAACATATAGCTATTTTGATAGCAAAGAAGGTAAGATTTATATAAAAGATGAAAGCAAACTCAGAGACGCAATAGCAAATAATTTTGACGCATTTGTAAAACTGTTTACAAACAGTGGTAGTGATACAACTTCTGTTGATGATGATGGTATTCTTCAAAGATTTTATAATCTTGCCAATGATACTTTAAAGAAAATATATGATAAAGCTGGTAAACCATATTTTACAAGTTCTTATGATCCGAATAGTTCTATAGGAAAACAACTCAGAAGCATAATTGACCAAATGAATGCTGAGCAGGATAGGCTAAAACGAGTAGAGGATAGATATTATAAACAATTTTCCCAGCTTGAGAGTTTAATGGCACAGATGAGTACTCAAAGTTCGTGGCTTTCACAGCAGTTTAGCGGGAAATAGGGATATGGTAAATTTTGAATAAATAAAGAGTAACAAAAATATGAGGGGGCAAAATTTATGGATGCAGCAGCAAGGTATCAAGAAGAAATGATAATGACAAAGCCACCGGAAGAGTTAACCCTTATGCTTTATGATGGATGCATAAGATTTATTAAACTTGCAATGCAGGCAATTGATGAAAAGAAATTTGATAAAGCAAATGAGAACATAATTAAAGCTGAGAATATCATCACAGAACTTATGTCAACACTTGATATGAGCTATGAGATATCTAAAAATTTGATGAGCCTTTATGATTTTATTTACAGATGGCTCATTCAGGCAAACCTCAAGAAGGATAATAAATATTTGCAGGAAGCGCTTGAGATTGTGCAGGATTTGCGAAACACATGGGCAGAGGCAATAAAGATTGCCCGCCAACAAAAGAATAAGTAAAAAGGGCTGGGGTTTATGTATAATAAGCTTGTAAGTCTTCTTGAAGAAAAAGAAAAGCTTGTGGATAGGTTTTTGACTCTTACGACCTTGCAGCAGGAGTATATTTTAAATGACAACTTTGATGAGCTGTCAAAGATTGTTGATGAAAAAGGGGATTTGATTGAGAGAATAAATAGAATAGACAGCGAGTTTTTAGAGGAGTTTGAAAGCATCAAAAGACAAAAGGGAATAAAAAGTTTTGATGAGATAACAGATATTGACAAAGAGACAGGCATTTTGCTCAAAAGCCTCACATCATCTATTTTGCAGAAACTGCAGGTTATAAAGGACATAGACGAAAAGAATAATATTTTAATTCGAGCAAAGTTTGATGAGATAAAAAGGGCTCTGAAAAGTATGAGGTATAAAAAAGAGGCTTTAAAAGACTATTCTCAGTACAAGCAAAATCAGTTTCCAGCTGGTTTTGACAGGAAAGAATAGGGGCTTAAAAAGCCCCTTCTTTGTTTGTCTTTTGGCTAAATTCATTTTCAATTTTTTCAAAAAGCCAGATAGGCTCTTCCACCTCAGGGCAAGTTTCATACAAAACAAGTGGGTCTAAGTCAAGGCAAATTGTCTCATCGTAGTTTCCACTTACATCCCATGCAAGTGTTCCGTTTAACACAGTGCACCTTTCCATAAAAAATTTTTTATCTTTGAGTCTTTGAAACTCCCCTTTTTCAAGCAGACTTGAAGCGTCAAAAAGTTTTACGCTACCATCGTCAAAATATATATACACCTTGTAATCTTCAGTCGGAATAACCTGCACAACCTCAGGGTAGTATTCCATCATGTATCAATCACCCCAATAGTTTTCAAACTAAAGGATTGATTCTCATCAGTAACATTTAGAATATCAACTTCTGCCTCAAATCCAGCAAAAATTATAATCTAATTTTCGTTTAAAATCACATCTAAAAATTGAAGCAAAAATTAGCTTTCAATTTTTATTTTTCTTACAAAATACAAATTCCCCAACGCAAAAACTGCTGCTAATAAAAATACATACTCATACCCAAATTTGTTCCACAGAAAACCAGATAGCATTGGAAGGCTCATTGAAACTGCGTGGTCCATGCTTGTGCCTGTTGAAAGAGTAGGAGTAAGGTCGTCAGGATGTTTTATAATTTTCTTTATGTACGTTGACCTTGCCATTGATGTTGCAAACATCAAGTTGTCGATGATATAACAACCATAAGCAAGGCCAAGTGCAAGCCATTTTATCTTTATGTTCTCAGTTGCTGCATATCCAAGACATATAAGAAAGATTACTATAGCGTCAAAAGTTAGTATCTTTTTTTCACCAAACCTGTCAATGAGCCTGCCAATTATATTTCTAAAGCCAATTCCTAAAAATGAACAGATAATTCCAACAAGCGCAAAATTTGCAACAGGTTGTTTGAAGATTTTTATTAACACCCATGGTGCAAAGGTGATAAATATTTGTTTTCTTGCTCCAAAGAAAACTGAAAGCACATAGTAAAGCCAGTAATCTTTTTTTATTACAAACTTAAATCCCTTATGCTGCGTCTTTTTTGGAAGTTTTATTGGCAAAAGAAAAAGTGCTGCAATAAAATACATCACAGCAGCAATAACATACGCAGCTTGGAAAGAAAAATTTAAAAACTTAAAACCTACCATTACTATAAAATATCCAATTATAGATGCCGCTGTTGCAACAGAACCAATTATTCCTAAGGTTTTGCCATATTCATCCTCTTTCGAAAGTTCCATTCCAATGCTTGAGGTTAGAACCATGTTAAGGTGTGTGCCTGTGTTGTATATGGCTGTCCAGACAATCAGAAGCAGAAAGCTCGGTGCTAAAAATCCAAGACCAATCAGCGAGAATGAACAAAGAAAAGTGGCAATTATACTTACCCTCAGGTCGCCAAGGAAATATAAAAAGCCAATAAGAAAAATAATTAAAAAACCGGGGGTTTCACGTGGAAACTCCAGAACTCCTCTTGCCATAGGAGATATCTTGTATGTTGCAGCAATATAGTTGTTGAATATTGTGTCATTTATTCCTCCGCCAATTCCCATAAAAGCATTTGCTAAAATAAATAAGAAAAGACTTGAGAGAACAACTTTTAAACCTTGCTTTGAATTAAGCTGTGACACTAAATTTCATCCCTTTCTGTAGAATTTAAGTCTAAATTATACAAGTTCAATATCAAATATGGGTGTATAGACTCTTTTTCTGTCTATCTCCTCACTCAAAAAAAGAATGACCTTTTCAACAGGAATTTCATCAAAAGAAAAGCTTTCAACAAACCTTTGAAAATTCTCAAAAGGCTCATTTAATACAACATCCTGAGCAATTGTTATATGGGGTGTGTACTCTCTTTTTTCTCTTTCAAACCCAATCTCTACCATTGCGTTCTCAACGAGAGTAAAAAGATTATTGAGTTTTTCCAGATTACCATCTGGCTTTAAATATACAACTCTCAAGTTCCCATGCCCTTTAAAGTATCCACACGATGAGATTTTCAATGAAAAACGGGAAAAGTCTTTTAAATTCTTTTCAAGCACCTGTCTAATTTTTTCGACCTTTTCGTATTCAATCTCACCAAGGAATTTGAGGGTTAAATGAAAGTTATCAATATATTTCCATCTGCCTTTTTTGCTGATAGACTTTAAAAAGCTTTGCACTTCAACAATCTGTTCTTTTAAACTTTTTGGGAAATCAATACCAATAAAAGTTCGCATAGTAAATCTTCATTCCTTTCAATACATATTTTTCATAAAAATCTTTGAATGGTAACATTATATTTGGTAGAATAAATATAAACAGTTTTCATCTTAAATTTTATCAGGGGGAAAGGAATTATGGAAGTACTTTATAGCGTAAAACTTTTATATCCAACAGACATTCCTGTATCACCAGGAGTTATAAGCGTTGAAATTTACAAACCTCAGCAGGGAAAACTGCCAATATACATAAAAAGCCTTGATGAAAATGACCCAAAACAATTTATGCGAAATATTGCTTCCATCATTCAAGAAGAACTTTTAAAGAGAATAAATATTGATATTACAACTCAAGCTCAGCTATATATCGTAGAAGGAGATACAAAATATAAAGTTGTCTTTAACGACAGTTTGAATAACTTTACCATAGAAAAGGAGTAGAAAGTGAAAAATGCGAGATTTTGGAGATGTGAAAAAGATTGTTGTAAAGGTTGGAACAAGTACTGTAACATATCCAACGGGGAAATTAAATCTTTCACGGTTAGAAAAACTTGCAAGGGTTCTTTCTGACATAAAGAACGAAGGAAGGGACGTTGTGCTAGTCACGTCTGGTGCTGTTGCATCAGGTTTGGGCAGGCTTGGACTTACTAAAAATCACAAAACAACCCAGGAAAAACAGGCGCTTGCAGCTATAGGCCAGGGAATTTTAATGCAGATTTACGAAAAGCTTTTTGGTGAATACGGAGTTGTAGTTGCCCAGGTGCTTCTTACCAAGGATGTTGTTGATGAAGAGAAAAAGATGCTAAATGTTAAAAACACATTTGAATATTTGTTCAAATATGGTGCAATTCCAATTGTAAACGAAAACGACGTTGTTGCAATTGAAGAGCTTGAGTTTGGCGACAATGATACTTTGTCTGCTTATGTTGCGACAATAATTGATGCTGACCTTTTGGTAATTCTTTCTGATATAGATGGGCTTTATACGTGTGACCCGAGAATTGATAGCAGTGCAAAACTTATAACTGAGGTATTTGAGATTGATTCATATATAGAAAGCATTGCGGGCGGTGCTGGTACTGCAAACTCAACAGGTGGTATGCAGACCAAAATTGAAGCTGCTAAGATTGCAATGCAGCATGGGATTCCTATGGTAATTGCAAATGGTGAGAATCCAACAGTTGTGAAGGAAATTTTAGAAGGGAAAGAGATAGGAACTTTGTTTATAAGCAAGAATGCTATTTCGAGGTAAATACAGAAGGGGGAAGAATTTAAACATGAGTGATTTGATAGAAAAAGCAAAGAAGGTTAAAGAAGCATCAAAAAAACTCATGAATCTTTCTGAAAATGAAAAGAACAGGGCACTTTCATGCATATCTCAAAAGATATTAGAGAAGATAGATTTTATTTTGCAGGAAAACCAAAAAGACATGGAAAATGCTGCGATAAAAGGCATCAAGGGAGCTCTTTTAGACAGGTTAAAACTTACAGAGGATAGAATAAAGCAAATCTGTAAAGGGATTGAGGATGTGATAAAACTTCCTGACCCTGTAGGCGAAGTTATTTCTATGTGGAAGCGTCCAAATGGGCTTATTATCGGGCAAAAGAGAGTGCCGATAGGTGCAATTGGAATTATTTATGAGGCAAGACCAAATGTTACTGTTGATGCAGCTGTGCTGTGTTTAAAGGCAGGTAACAGTGTTCTTTTGCGAGGCGGGTCTGAAGCAATAAACTCAAATATTGCTCTTGTAAAGGTAATGAAAGAGGGTTTGCTTGAAGCTGGGATTGAGGAAGGTAGCATAGAGATTGTGGAGGACACATCACGTGAGACTGCTGTTGCCATGATGAAATTAAATGAGTATTTGGACCTTTTAATTCCACGCGGTGGTGCAAACCTTATAAAAACTGTTGTACAGAACGCAACAGTTCCTGTGATAGAAACTGGTGTTGGAAACTGTCATGTTTTTGTTGATGAAAGCGCAGATTTTAATATGGCAAAAGAAATTGTGATAAATGCAAAGACTCAAAGACCAGGCGTTTGCAATGCTGCTGAAAAGCTTTTAGTTCACAAAAACATCGCAGAGCAGTTCTTGCCGATGATTGTAAAAGAGCTTATGCAAAGAAATGTTGAGATTAGAGGATGTTCTCAAACAGTTGAGATTTGCAGAAAAAACGGAATTGAGATAAAAGAAGCCACTGAAGATGACTGGTATACAGAATATTTAGATTTGATAATGGGTGTTAAGGTAGTTAGCAGCATCGATGATGCAATTGAACATATCAATAAATATGGTTCTAAACATTCAGAAGCTATTGTAACTAAGGACTACTTCAACGCTCAAAAGTTCTTGGATTACGTAGATGCTGCCGCCGTGTATGTGAACGCATCAACAAGATTTACAGACGGTTTTGAATTTGGATTTGGAGCAGAGATTGGAATATCAACTCAAAAGCTTCATGCAAGAGGACCAATGGGTTTAAAAGAACTCACAACTATAAAATATATCATCTATGGTAGCGGACAGGTGAGAAGATAAAGTTTTTGAGGTGTTTATTATGGAACAAAAAACAAAATTTAAAGACATTCAATTGCGTCAAGATTTAGAACAGATTACCCAGGAACTGAAGAAAATTTATGGTGATAAGCTAATAAAAGTGATTTTGTTTGGTTCTTATGCTACAGAAAAGTACGATTTAGAGTCTGATGTTGATATAGCAGTTTTAGTAGATTTAGATGAGGATCAATTAAAAAAGTATGAAGATAGCTTAGATGCCATTGCAACCGAATTTGGATATAAGACTTTAAAGGTATTTTCGATTATAGATTTTCCCTTTAGAAAATTTGAAAAACTAAAAGAGATATTGCCATTTTATAAAAGTATTGAGGAGAAAGGGATAGTGTTATATGGATGACACAATCAAATATCTTTCTCTTTATAGATTAGAGAGAGCAAAAGAAGATTTAAAAGCAGCTGTAGTAAGTTATGAAAGAAGATGCTGAGATTCAGATTAAAAACGCAAAGATTTTTATTGCCAAAGTTGAAAAATTTTTGAATGAGCACTTTAAGCTTGAAAACTAGGGAAGACATGATGTTGTCTTTTTTTTTTTTGTGAGAAAAAGCCTTATGCGCTATAATAAACAAAAGAAGCACTTTTGTTGCCATTTAAAAACTGAACAAGAAGGGGTAATGCAAGCTTGAATCAAAAGACCTTCAAGGCTTTAGAGTATGACAGAATATTGGAAATGCTAATATCTGCGGCACATTCTGAACCTGCAAAGAAATACTTTCAAAATCTTATACCCTCAACCGACAAAGATTTTATCCAAAAAGAACTTGATAAGGTTGAAGAGTGTTATATCTATATACTAAAATATGGAACGCCACCTGCTTTAGAGTTTTCAGATATTTCCTTAGTTTTAAAAAAAGCAAAAGCACAGGCAATTTTGACACCGCACGAAATCTTAGCAGTGAACAGAATATTAAAGCTTTCACAAGAGGTAAGGTCATATCTTGCAAATGCAGATGGTAACTATCTGAAAAGCAGTCGAGAAAGGCTATTTAATCTCAAAGAACTCACAGCCCGTATTGACCAGACATTTTTGACGCCTGAAGAGATTTTAGACACTGCATCGCCAAGGTTAAAAGATATAAGAGATAGGATAAGACGTCTTGAAGCAAGAATAAGAGATGAACTGAACAGGATGATAAGAGATCCTAAAATCCAGAGGTTTTTGCAAGAGCCGATTATAACAGTTAGAGGGGATAAGCTTTTGCTTCCTGTGAAGGCTGAACACAAAGACAGCATCAAGGGGATTATTCACGACCAGTCTGCAACAGGTGCCACACTTTTTGTTGAGCCGTTTGTGTGTGTTGAAATTTCAAACCAGATAAGGGTTGCAAGGTCAGAAGAAAAAGAAGAGATAGAGAAGCTATTGCAGGAGCTTTCCCAGCTTATTTCAGATAGCTATAATGAGATAAAACAAAATTTCGAGAGTCTTTCTGAACTTGATATTCTATTTACCAAAGCACAGTGGGCACATCAATTTCGGGCTTCAAAGCCAATCCTCAACACAGCTGGATATATTAATCTCAAAAAAGCAAGACATCCGTTGATTGAAAAAGAAAAGGTTGTGCCAATTGATGTGCATCTGGGTAAAGAATTTGATGTTCTTGTAATTACAGGTCCAAACACAGGTGGAAAGACTGTAACTTTAAAGACCATTGGGCTTTTCTGTCTTCTTGCTCAGAGTGGAGTATTTATCCCGGCTGATGATGGGTCTGAGGTGTGTGTGTTTTCAAAGATATTTGCAGATATTGGAGATGAACAGAGCATAATTCAGAGCCTTTCAACTTTTTCAGCGCATATGAAAAATATAATTGAAATAACACAAAATGCAGACAGTTCAACACTTGTTCTTTTGGACGAGATTGGCTCTGGTACAGACCCTGAAGAAGGTGCAGCACTTGCAAAGGCAATTTTGAAATTTCTCCACAATAAGGGTGCTAAAGTTGTTGCTACAACACATTATGGAGAGCTTAAAACATTTGCTCAGCAGGAAGAGAGGTTCGAAAACGCTTCTTGCGAGTTTGATATAAATACTTTAAAACCAACATACAGGCTTTTGATAGGAATTCCTGGTATGAGTAATGCACTTTATATATCTTCTAATTTGGGGTTAAACAAAGAGATAATAGAGCTTGCTAAAGGCTACATGTCTAAAAAAACGCTGGAGCTCACAGATATAATAAACGAGATGGAGAGAAAACGAAGAGAACTGGAAGAGGCTCTTGAAAGTGCAAATAAACTTAAGAGTGAAGCTGAAGAATTAAAGAAAACCTTAGAAGAAGAAAGAAGAAGATTTGAGGCAGAAAAGCAGAAGATAAAAGAAAGAGCATCAAAAGAGGCACGTGAGTTTGTGAGAAAGGTTGAAGATGAAGTTGAAAAGCTATTCAAAGAGCTTAAAAAGATTGCAGAGAGCCTAAAGGAAAAAGAGATGTTAAAACAGCTTGAAGAAAAGAAAAGAGAATATGAAAACCTTGTAAAGAGCATAGAACAGGCATCACAAAAAGAGGAAAAACTACAGTCAAAACTGCCTGAAAACCTTCGACTAGGGCAAAAGGTATATGTCAAAAGCTTTGATGCAGAAGGGTTTGTTGAGTCACTGCCTGACTCTAAAGGAAATCTTACTGTTAGAATTGGCATTATGAAGCTTTCTGTAAATATATCAGACATTTTTGAAATAGAAGAAGAGACAGCTACCAAAAACTTGGTTTCTTCTAAAAAAGGAGTTGAAATCAATCAAAAGAGTATTGACATGTCCATTGATGTGAGAGGCAAAACAAGCGATGATGCCATTTTAGAGGTTGACAAGTACTTGGATGATGCATACACAGCAGGATTAAAACAAGTGACAATAATCCATGGGAAAGGCACTGGGGTTTTGCGCCAGACGATAAGGAGTTTTTTGAGGCGGCATCCACATGTAAAATCATTCAGAGATGGAACATATGGTGAAGGTGAACAGGGTGTCACAGTAGTTGAGCTGAAAGACTAATGATTTTCTTGATATTGACTTGGCAGATAAATTCAATTAAACTTATATTTAAGCTTCTATTTTTTAACTTCAGAAAAGAAGGAGACGAATATTGATGATGGAACAGCATCAAACACTGAAACTTCAAAACAAAGTGGTAAAAGAAGCAGTTGAGTGGATTTTATGGATTGGCGGAGCAGTGCTTATTGCTCTTGTCCTGCGCGCATATGTCTTTTCACTTGTAATTGTTCCAACAGGGTCAATGCTTAATACAATTCAGTTAAATGATAAGCTTTTTGTGTATAAGCTTGGGTATGTTCTTCATATAGAAGATGTCAAAAGAGGAGACATTGTAGTTTTCAAGTATCCAGACGATAGGAAAACTTTATATGTCAAAAGAGTTATAGGACTTCCTGGCGACACAATCGAAATAAAAGATGGTGTTTTGTACATCAATGGTAAAGTCTACAAAGAAAATTATCTGAAAGAACCCATGGTAGGAAGCTTTGGACCTTACAAAGTTCCGCCCGGACACTATTTCATGATGGGTGATAACAGGAACGACTCTCACGACAGCCGGTTTTGGGAACACAAGTATGTTCCAAGAGATGATATTATAGGCAAGGTAGTTTTCAGAGTTTGGCCACTCAGCCGCGCAGGAGTATTGAAATAGATAAAGATCAAAAATTTATGAGCGTAATTAATATATTTTAATAAATTGATTTCTGAAAAATTTAAGTGATTTCGGAGGGTTGATTTTAAGTTATGAACGATGTTTTCCATGAACAGCTGATTGTCAGAAAAAAGACCTCTGGTGAAAAGGCAAAACAAGTACTGATTATTGTTGGCGGGGTATTGGTTGGACTTATCACATTTTTAATCCCAGTTTTAAATACCTTGGGACCAGTTTTATTAGTTCTTGCTATCTGGGGTGCAGTTTATCTTTCGAGAAACTATAACATTGAATTCGAATACGCAGTAACAAACCACTATCTTGACATAGACAAGATAATTGCTCAGAGAAAACGAAGTAGGGTGGTGTCTTTGGACATCCGAAAGATTGACTATTTTATTTCTTCGAAAGACTCAAGTATGTTCAACGCTCAAAAAAACGACAAGAGTATTGTCCAGTCATTTGACTGCACATCAAACAGCGGCGATGAGAATGTATATGCCATTGTTGCCAATGTAGAAGGCAAAAAAACAAGAATATTGTTTGAGCCGAACGAAGAGATAGTTCAGGCAATAAACAAGTTCTTCCAGAAAAAGCCTTACCAAATTTATAGATAAAAAATTTTCCAAAGGAGATTGAGATTGAGATGCCATTTGAAGATAAAATAATCAAAGAGGCACTGACATTTGATGATGTTTTGCTTGTACCTCAGTACAGTGAGGTTTTGCCAAAGGATGTGGATGTGTCAACTTATCTTACAAAGACGATAAAACTCAACATTCCTCTTATGTCAGCCGGTATGGACACTGTGACAGAATCACGCATGGCAATTGCCATTGCCCGTGAGGGTGGAATAGGTGTTATCCACAAGAATATGACAGTGGAAGAACAAGCAAGCGAGGTAGACAAGGTAAAAAGGTCTGAACATGGTGTAATAGTTGATCCATTCTATTTGTCTCCTGAAAATAAAATATATGAAGCAATGGAGCTGATGGCAAAGTATCGCATTTCAGGTGTTCCAATAACTGTAAACGGTAAACTTGTTGGTATCATTACAAACAGGGATATCAGATTTGAGACAGATTATTCAAAGCCAATCAAGGATGTTATGACGGCAAGTAACCTTATTACCGCAAAGGAAGGCATCACCTTAGAAGAAGCAAAGGAGATCATGAAAAAGCACAAAATAGAAAAGCTTCCTATTGTTGATGATGATGGGAATCTAAAAGGTCTTATCACTATAAAAGATATTGAAAAAGCAGTAAAGTACCCAAATGCAGCAAAGGACAGCAAAGGCAGGCTTCTGTGTGCTGCTGCTGTGGGTGTGTCAAGAGACACAGATGAGCGTGTTGATGCGCTTGTTAAAGCTCAGGTTGATGTGATTGTTGTTGACACAGCTCACGGGCATTCAAAAGGTGTAATTGAAACGGTAAAGAGGATAAAGTCAAGGTATCCAAACATTCAGGTTATTGCAGGCAATATTGCAACGGCTGAGGCAGCCCGTGATTTGATTGAAGCTGGTGCTGACTGTGTGAAGGTTGGAATTGGGCCTGGGTCTATCTGTACAACAAGGGTTGTTGCAGGCATTGGTGTGCCGCAGATAACTGCCATAATGGATGTGGCTAAAGTTGCAAAAGAATATGGCATTCCTGTTATTGCTGATGGTGGAATTAGGTATTCGGGGGACATAACAAAAGCGCTGGCAGCTGGTGCTGATGTTGTTATGATAGGGAGCCTTTTTGCAGGATGTGAAGAAAGTCCTGGTGAGTGTGAGATTTACCAGGGACGAAGGTTTAAGGTTTATAGAGGCATGGGTTCGCTTTCAGCAATGAAAGCAGGAAGCAAGGATAGATATTTCCAGGAAGATGCTTCAAAACTTGTTCCTGAAGGGGTTGAGGGTAGAGTTCCATATAAAGGTCCGCTTGAAGACACTGTTTTCCAGCTCATTGGCGGTTTGAAATCTGGTATGGGTTATTGTGGAGCAAGAACCATAAAAGAGCTTCAGCAGAAGGCAAAGTTTGTCAAGGTTACTCAGGCTGGTGTCAGAGAAAGCCATCCGCACGACATCTATATCACAAAAGAAGCACCAAACTATTCCGTTCATGTTGAGTAGTCAGAAGTTTTGAATAGGGGAGGAAAGTTGTTTTGGAGTTTGTAGAAAAATATCTTGAAAATGGTTTGGAGCTTGTTAAGATATATTCAAAGACAAAAAGTTCATATTTTACAGTTGCACCCGAGCGGGGTGCAATTGTTGTTTTACTCAATCTTTCCGGCAAAGAAATTCTTTATTTGAATGAGGCGACCCTTTTTGACAGAACAAAAAACATAAGAGGCGGAATACCAGTTTTGTTCCCGATATGTGGCAGAGTTGTGGACGGCAAGATTTTTTTCAAAGGTCAAGAGTTTGAGATGAAAAATCACGGGTTTGCAAGAGACAGCAGTTTCAACATAGCAGGGTACATTGACATGCCAGATAAAAATGGTATAGCCTTGAGGCTTTCAAGCAGTGAGTTTACAAAAAGGTTTTATCCGTACGACTTTGAGCTGTTGATGCAATATCTACTGAGTGATGAAATGTTTGAAGTAAAGATGATTGTTAAGAATGAGGATAGTAGTATAATGCCTTTTTATGCAGGCTTTCATCCTTATTTTTTATGCAATAAAGACGAGTTTACTCTCAAGCTTGAATGTGAAAAGTGCTTTGACGATGTTGAAAAAAGGTTTATTGATCTTCAGGATTTTAAAGAGATTGATTTTTCAAAACCTGAGGTAAATCTTGACTTTTTGGATGTAGGAAGTAGCGAAGTTGAAATTACTCTTGACAGAGATAAAAAAATAGTGCTTTTGAAAGATGAGAATTTCAAAAACATAGTAGTTTGGTCTTTAAAAGATTTTGACTTTGTATGTGTTGAGCCTTGGATGGGCGAGCATGAAGGATATATCAATAACAAGTTTTATTACTTAGAGCCAGGAGCAATCTTTGAAGGATGGTTTGCAATTAAACTTGCAAATGAGTGATTAAAAAAGGCGGGGATTAAAACGTTGGTCGATAAAAAAATTGCATATGAAAAACTTGAAAGGCTAAAAGAAATTATAAAGGGCTATGAAAGTGTGCTTGTTGCGTTTTCGGGTGGAGTTGACTCTACATTTTTGTTAAAGGTTTCGTTTGATGTTTTGGGCGACAAAGTCATCGCAGTGTTTTCAAGTTCTGATTTGAGTCCGCAAAGGGAAAAGGAAGATGTAGAAAAAATTGCAAAAGATATTGGTGCAAAACTGATTGTTATAGAGAGAGATGTTTTTTCAAACGGTGATTTTATGAAAAATGATAGACTCAGATGCTATTATTGTAAGAAAGATTTAGTAAAAAGATTAAAAGTATTGAAAGAGGAATTAAATCTAAACGAAATAGTTGAAGGTTCAAATATAGATGACCTTCAGGATTTCAGGCCTGGAAGAAAAGCACTTGAGGAAGAAGGTATCAAAAGTCCGCTGGTTGAAACAGGACTGACAAAAGAGGAGATAAGGTATTTGTCGAAAGAGTTTGGGCTTTCCACATATCAAAAACATTCTTCTGCATGTTTGGTTACAAGAATTCCATATGGTGATGAAATTACATTGGAAAAACTTCAAATGATAGAAAAGGCGGAAGATTATTTGGTTCAAAAAGGATTCTCACAGGTGAGAGTAAGACATCACGGAGCTGTTGCGCGAATTGAGGTTGCAAAAGAGGAACTTTCAAAATTTTTCGACACAGAGCTACTTGATGAAGTTTCAAACGTTTTAAAAGCTTTGGGATTTAAGTATGTGACGCTTGACCTTTCTGGCTACAGGACAGGAAGCATGAACTGATTTGACACGAAAGGAAGAAGGTAGAAAATGGATGTAAGAAGAATACTTGAGGATGTCAAAGAGGGCAAAATTTCGGTTGACGAGGCACTGAAAGCTTTTGCCAAGATGCCGTTTGAAGACATTGACTTTGCAAAGATTGACCATCACCGCAAGCTCAGACAGGGTATGTCTGAGGTCATCTTTTGTGAAGGGAAGACAAAAGAGCAGGTTTTAAAGATTTTTGGGAGGATGATTGAAAGAGGAGAAGTAAACATTATTGGCACAAGGGCAAGCAGAGAGCAGTATGAATACTTGAGAGAACATCTAAAAGATGATGTGGTATATTATGAAACAGGTAAAATTATCTGTGCAAAGAGGGTTGAGATTATCAAAAATCCGAAAGGACACGTTGCTGTTGTGTCTGCTGGAACTGCCGATTTAAAAGTGGCGGAAGAAGCAGCTATAGTTTTGGAGATTTTAGGGAACAATGTAAAGAGAATGTACGATGTTGGTGTTGCAGGAATACACAGACTGTTTGCCCATCTTGAAGAGATTCAGTCAGCCAACGCAGTTGTTGCAGTTGCCGGTATGGAAGGTGCACTTGCGTCAGTTGTTGCTGGGCTTGTTTCAAAACCTGTTATTGCTGTTCCAACATCTGTTGGTTATGGCGCAAATTTTAAGGGGCTTTCAGCCCTTCTTACCATGCTAAACTCGTGTGCAAACGGTGTTTGTGTTGTCAACATTGACAATGGATTTGGTGCAGCCATTGTTGCACATATGATAAACTCACTTGCAAATCAGAACTTGTAAAGAAGGAAGAAAAAGAGGAGGATAAATTTTATGATTCTCTATTTTGATGCAATTTCAGGTGTTGCAGGTGATATGCTTGTTGCATCACTGATTGATTGCGGAGTTGATTTTGAATATATAAAATCAAATATTTCACTTTTAAAGCTTGACGTAGAGCTTTCTGTTGAGGAGAAGTTTGTAAATGGTATTAAGGCAAAAAGGTTTATAGTAAATACTAATTCACATAGCCATGAACATCTCAGCGATAGCACCCATCATCACAGAACTTTTAAAGATATAAAAAAGATGCTGATAGAAAGCTCTTTGCCAGAGGCTGTAAAAGAGATGTCGATAAAAATATTTGAGAAGATAGCTTTAGCAGAAGCAAAAGTTCATGGTAAAGAAATGGAAGATGTTTCTTTCCACGAAGTTGGAGCAGATGATTCAATAGTTGATATTGTTGCATTTTCTCTTTGCATAGAGTATTTAAAACCAGAAAAGATAATCTTTTCACCTCTTTGTGACGGCAGAGGATTTACAAAATCAATGCACGGCATTATTCCTGTGCCAGCACCAGCTGTTTTAGAGATTGCAAGGCAAAATAGCATTCCAATTTCTACAAATGATATTGAATCTGAGCTCATAACCCCAACAGGCATTGGGATTGCAGCAGCAGTGGCAAGCTCCTTTTCTCAAATGCCAAGTATAACCATCGAAAAGATTGGGTATGGGGCAGGAACAAAAGAACTTCCTATTCCTAATGTTGTGAGAGCTATAGTTGGAAAAAAAAACTGAATTTTGATGGTGATTATTTTGAGATATTTGCAAACATTGATGATATGACAGGTGAGCATCTTTCGCTTGCACTTGAGAAAGATAATGCAAAGCGGAGCTTTGGATGTCTATTTTACTCCAATTTATATGAAAAAAGGTAGACCTGCTTACAAGATTGGAGTAATTACAAAAGCAAAGAACTTTGATAATGTTGTCTATGCAATCTTTCGCTGGACATCTACGATTGGTGTGAGATTTGTAAAAATGCAGAGAATAGAGATGGAAAGATATGAAAAGATAATTCAAGACAACCCTGAACTAAGATTAAAGATAAGCTCTTACGAAGATATTAAAAGAATCAAATTAGAATTTGAAGACATTAAAAAGTTAACTGAATAAAAAAGGGGCAATCCAAAAGAGCAGAGTTGGAAAGCCCCTTTTTTGTTGAGATTTTTAAACATTGAACCTGAATATTACCACATCACCATCTTGCATGACATAATCTTTTCCTTCTGACCTGACAAGCCCTTTTTCTTTTGCCTGGGCAAAACCGCCACACTCTACCAGCACTTCAAACGGCACAACTTCAGCTCTTATAAATCCTTTTTCGAAATCGCTGTGGATTTTACCAGCTGCCTGTGGCGCTTTTGTACCTTTTTTGATAGTCCATGCTCTTACTTCTTTTTCACCAGCTGTCAAAAACGAAATCAGCCCTAACAGTTTATATCCTGCTTGAATTAAATTGTCAAGTCCAGATTTTTCAATTCCGAGTTCTTTTAAGAATTCCTTTTTTTCTTCATCTGGCAACGCAGCAATTTCTTCTTCAATTTTAGCGCAGATAACAATTACTTCTGACCCTTCTTCTGCTGCAATTTCCTTTACTATTTTTACATATTCGTTTTCTTTTCCAATATCATTTTCAGAGATGTTTGCTGCATAGATTGTGGGTTTGAATGTAAGAAGGTTCAAAGAGTTTACAAATTTCAAATCATCTTCATCATCGAATTTGAGCGTTCTTGCCATTTTGCCACTTTCCAATGTAGAATAAATCTTTTCCATGATTTCAACTTCATGTGCTGCTTCTTTGTTGTTTTTTGCAAGTTTTCTTGTCTTGTCAAGCCTTCTTTCCAGCATTTCCATATCGGCAAATATTAACTCTAAATTGATTGTTTCAATATCTCTTCTTGGGTTCACGCTTCCTTCCACGTGGACTATATCAGTATCATCAAAACAGCGAACAACATGAACAATTGCGTCAACCTCTCTTATATGAGACAAAAACTTATTGCCAAGGCCTTCACCTTTACTTGCACCTTTTACAAGTCCTGCAATGTCAACAAATTCAATAAAAGCAGGTGTAACCTTTTCAGGATTATATATTCTGGCAAGTATATCTAATCTTTCATCAGGTACTGCAACGACACCAACGTTGGGTTCAATTGTACAAAACGGATAATTTGCAGCTTCTGCACCTGCTTTTGTTATTGCATTGAACAGAGTGCTTTTGCCTACATTAGGAAGTCCAACAATACCAAGTCGCATTTTTATTTTTTGCCCCCTATGAAAATCTTTTGTTTTTTACAAATAAACAGTATAGAATAATTTTTGTCAAAAATCAATTTAGATATTTGCGCAAAATAAAAACACCACCCTGTAAATAAACTTTAACACTTTTTTAAGGTGGTGTTCATATAGTTAAAAAAGTTAATCTTTTTTAAGTTTTTTGCCGATTATCATTCCAATTATCATACCCTTGAAAAGTCCTGTAAGATAAGAGCTAAGCATACACAGCATATTCTTTTTTGCCTTGAGCATGTGGAATTTAGCCCTTTGAGGATTATATAGCTTTCTTTTTCTGACCATTTTTAATCTCCCCCTCATTACTATTAATTTGTACAAATCAAGAGGGGGATTATACATTATCATATTCTCTATATTTTTGCAAATTCATTAGCACTTTTTGCACATAGTTTACAGTTTCATCAAAAGGTGGAATTCCCCCAAACTTTAAAACATTTGCTGGACCTGCATTGTAAGCTGCCAGAGCAAGTTCAATGTTACCATCGAATTGTTCAATCTTTTCCTTCAAATATCTTATACCACCATCTAAGTTTTCAATAGGGTCATATGGATTTACACCAAGAGATTTTGCGGTTTGAGGCATAAGCTGCATAAGACCAATTGCGCCAGCCTTAGAGACTGCATCTTGGCGAAAACCTGATTCTGCTTCGATAACACTTAAAACCAGGCTTGGCAAAACTCCATATTGTTTTGCCTTTTGTGTTGCAATAAGTATTATATCATCTTTGCTCAAATTATTAATTGAATTTCTAAAAGAATAACTTGAACTTTTCAGATTATAACTGTTCTGGATTCTAATATTTGAAACTTGCAAAGAAGCTCCAGAAATAGGTATATTACTTTCTACATTAGTTGTTTGAATAGCATTTTCAAAACTTTGGGCAAAAATTTCCTTGAAATTCTGAGGGAGGTTAGTTTTGTTTGATATTCGTTGTGCTATTTGTGAAAATTTCTGTGCAATTAAATCCTGAACGTTATAAATTGTCATAACAAAATCCCCTCATGTAATTTTATTTTAAAAACTTTAACATTCAAGATTCATATATTGAAGTTTCACATGATCAAGCTGTTTTACATCATTTTCAAATGCCTTTATCTCATCCTCTGTTGCCTGCATATGCAAGATAATAAGCCCCTGGTTTGAACAGCTCTCACCTGCTTCATGAATTCCAAGTCTTGTTTTGATAATACATCCATGTTTTGTTAAAATCTCCTGAAGTTTTGGAGCATCATGAAGTCTGTTATCCACTAAAATTGCAGCAATAAAAGTTTTACACATTTTAAAAAACCTCCCTTTATTTTTATAATCGATATTTTGAAAGCTCTTCTTTAAACACGTTTGAAAGATTTTCAAGGTCAGCAACCTTGTTCAAAAGTTCTTTTATACTCTCTGCATACATAGAGATTGAAGCTGCCATCTCCTGGGCAGATGCAGAGTTCTCTTGAGATATTGCTGAAAGTGATGTAATTGATTCAAATACGTTTGAAATTCTTTCTGCTTCCTGAGACAATGACTCAATTTGCAAAATTAAAGTTTCCACTACATTTGATATTCTTTCAATGTTTTGGTTGTTTCTATTCACAACATCATTTAAAGTAGATTCACTCTTTGTAAGCTTTTCAAACTGTTGAGTTAAAGTGCTTGAAAGAGTTTCAATCTCTTCAACAAAAGTTTTAAGATTTTTATTGATTGTCTTTGCGAATGACATTGTGCTATCTGCAAGCTTTCTTATCTCATCTGCAACAACGGCAAATCCTACACCAACATTTCCAGCCCTTGCAGCTTCAATTGATGCATTGAGTGCAAGCATGTTAATCTGGTTTGAGATCTCTGCAACTGTTGATGTTATCTTCATAACCTCATTTGCCTCTTCAGAAAGTTTGCTGCCTTTTTGAACAATCTCAGAGAACTCTGTGCTAATTATGTTTATATCTTTTGCAGCCTCACTAATATCCTTTCCAGAATTATTTAGTGTTTGATTGACATCCGTCAAAATATCTTTTGTCTGAGTTTGCTGGGATACAATTTGTTTTAAATTTTCAATGTTTTCATTTAAAGTTGTTACAGCTTTTTCAATCTCTTCTGCCTGATGGACAGCACCTTGTGCAACATCATTTACGATACCAGAGACTGAATCTGAAAGACTTTTCATCTTGTCAGCAATCTCTTTTATATTTTTGGAGAAGTTATATATCTCGTCACTTCCACCCTTGAGCAAAAGCAAATCTTTTTTAACAGAAGATTTTGTGGTTGCCAACATTTTTGCAAAGTTTTCTAATTTGTCATTTGTCTTTATAATCAGTGAACCGCTAAAATCCAAGTTCTTGAGAGCGTTTAACTCATCATAAATAGGTTTTAGAGGTCTTAGTATAAAAAATGCAGCAACAAATGTTGTTACAAATGTGAGACCTGCCGTAAGAAGATGATTAGCATATTCAGATTTATTCGAATCAAGTATAAAGCTCAGAACAATTACAGCAATACTTGAGAATATAGAAATTTTAAACTCTAAGGATCTTATAAACCCTAAGCCTGCTATTATGTTAAAATAAGCTTTTTTGATCTTTCGATTTGTTTTTTCAAATCTAATCCTGATTTTTAAGTGATAAAATCCCTCTTCATCTTTGTACCTTTCAAGCTCTCCAAAATCCAGTTTTTCATTGAAAAATTCAGCACTTCCTTCAAGAAGACCAAGAAAATAATCATAAAATCCTCTTTTGGATATATATGTTATGTAGGCTTCATTTGGCGATATCTCTTCAAAAATTATTCTGGGTGGTTTTGCACCTTTTATCATTCTGGTAAGCTGGCTGTGGACATCATCCATGTATTCTAAAAAGCCTTTTAATGAGAGCCTTTGAAAATATGAAGGGAACCATTTACTAAAAGTTCTTATATTATTTTTACCAATCTCTCTCCACATCTGCGAAGGGGTGATGTTTGCCTTTTCACACGCCTTTTCAATCATCTTGTGAACAAGCTCATCATCGATATCATCTGTGGGTGAAATTATCGCTGATTCGTCAAGTCCCATACCCTGCCTTGCATACTTTTTAATATCCTCTCCCCATATATTTCCAATTGTTTCAAGCCAGGTTAAAACAACAGTTCCTTTCAAGCTTTCATTTCCCCTTTCTAAAAAGTGCGATATATTAAAATAATACCACAAAAAATGAAAAAGAGCACAACTTTTATGTGCTCTTTTCAATTCTTCTCTTTGCTTCGCTTTCAATTAGCCTATCTAAGAATATAGATTTTTCAAACACTTCTTTTCGTGCGATAATACCTTTGTCAACCAAAACTTCAATCAGCGAGGTTATCATCAAAGTAGTCTTATAGTCAACCTCTTTGAGTTGTGAAATTTGAGATAAAATATCAATTGACCCTTTCATTTAACCTCAATACCTCTCCCTCTATTTAAAAATTTTAATTGCTATCATTTTGATTATTGGCTAAAATGTAATTAGCTATACATTTGGTTGATTTGGGGGTATGTTGAAATGAACTATTTATGGCTAATATTCGGACTTTTATCAGCTCTGTTTGCTTCTCTTGTTGCAATATTTGGAAAGATTGGTCTAAAAGGCATTGATACGAACGTTGCAACAGCTATAAGAGCTGTGATTATGGCACTTTTTTTAATCGTTGTAGTTGCGTTCCAGGGGAGACTAAACAAGGTTGGGGAGATCTTAACTGATAAAAAGGCTATTTTGTTTATTGTGTTAAGTGGTGTTGCAGGAGCTATGTCATGGCTTTTCTATTTTCTGGCTCTTAAAAATGGAAAGGTTCAGCAGGTTGCGCCAATCGACAGGCTTTCGGTTGTGTTTGCAATTGTACTTGCTGCTATTTTTCTTGGTGAGAAGATTTCATTTTACACAGCAATTGGAGTGCTGCTAATTGCCGCAGGCTCTATATTTGTTGCGCTGGGATAAAAGATTATTCAATATAATATCATTTTACAGATTTTAGAGAACAAGCTTTGAGACTTTTAAGAGGGGAAAGACAACATTATGAAAACCTGCTTTATAGTCAACACTTCTTTGGAAAAGGGACTTCCTATTTATCTCAAAAGTGTAGGATACAACCGGTCTCAAGAACATATTATTCGAAAGAATGGGCATCCGGATTTTCATTATCTTCACACCGCACACGGTAGTGGAGTTTTGATTGTTGATGGGAAGGAATACATTGTTGATGAGTCTGTGGCATTTTTCTTGTGGCCAGGTGTTCCTCATGAATATTATGCTTTATCTTCCGGATGGTCAACAGTGTGGCTTACTTTCAATGGACCTGCCTCTGAGATGATATTAAAAACCATGGGAATAAAACCTTTTGAAATATTTAAACTCTCAAGCAAGCAGTATTTGGAAGGCATTTTAGAAGCTATTTCAAATAAAGCATCATTTTACAATTATATTGTGTCAATTGAGTGTTCACAGCTCATTTATAGCTTCATCCTTCACATGGCATTAAATCTGCAAAATAAAATTGAGAGAAATTTTGAGAGCAACTATTTAAAGCTACTCCCAATCTTGAAATATATTGAAGAAAATTATTCCAAGAACATCACCTTAGATGAGCTTTCAAAGCTGATTGGTCTTTCACCACAGCATCTTTGTTCAGTTTTCAAAAAGACTTTTCAAACAACCCCTTACGAGTACTTGATAAGAATTAGAATTCAGAAAGCAAAAGAACTTTTGATAAAAAACCCGATGGTTCAAATAAAAGAAGTGTGTTATGATGTTGGATTCAAAAATCCAAGTTATTTTTGCTATATGTTCAAAAAGCTGGAGGGGATAACTCCGATGCAATTCAAAAGGCTTTTTGGATAAAAATTTTTAAAGGCAACATAACATTTGGAAAAGTGAAGCGTTATATAAAATAGAGCTTAAAAACAATAAAAAAGATGCTATGTAGGAGGGGATATAATTGAAAATAAAAAACAAAAAAATTATGGCTGGGGGTTTGGCAAGTTTACTATTACTATCAACTTTTTTGGTATTTTTCACATTTAAAGTTGATGCATCATCAGCATCTTCTCAACCAAAAACAGAGATTACTGTAAAAGGACAGGCATCGGTATATGTAGAACCTGACATAGCCATTTTAACATTTGGAGTTTTGAGTGAAGATGTCAGTGCAGATGTTGCATATTCTCAGACCTCAGCAAAGATTAACAAAACTATTGAAGCAGTAAAAAGACTTGGAATTGACTCAAAGGATATAAAGACGCTAAGGATAAATGTTTATCCAAAATATTCTTACAACAAAGATGACGGTACCTCAAAGATAGTTGGATTTTATGCCTCAACTGATTTAACAATAACTGTAAGAAATCTTTTTATTGTTGGCAAAGTAATTGATATTGCATTTAAAAACGGTGTAAATACATTCAGCAATTTAACATTTGATATATCAAACTCATCACCTTATTACAATCAAGCATTATCAAAAGCACTCGAAAATGCAAAACAAAAGGCAGCAACAATTGCAAAAGGACTTGGCATAAGCCTTGGCAAGCCAAAATCTGTTACTGAAAATAGCTATGTGAACACTCCTCCTATTGTCTACTACAAGGCAGAAGCTATGACTTCTTCAACATCAACCCAAATTCAGCCTGGAACAATTGAGATAAAGGCAGAGGTAACATTGGTATATTAAGATTTTCTAAAATATATGTAAAAAGGCGGCAAGTACAAAACTGCCGCCTTTTTAAGTAGTTTTAAGAGCTTTAGAGATTTCTGTTTATAAAGTTTACAAAGTCACTTTTAGGTCTTGCACCGATAATCTTGTCAACTGCCTTGCCGTTTTTGAACAGCATTATTGTCGGAATGCTCATAATCCTAAAAGCATATGCTATGTCACCATAATCGTCAACATTGAGCTTTGCGAATTTTACTTTTCCTGCATATTCCTGAGCAAGCTCTTCTATAACGGGTGCAACCATTCTACACGGGCCACACCACGCTGCCCAGAAATCAACAACAACAGGAATATCTGATTGCAAGACCTCTCTTTCAAAATTTTCACTTGTCAAAGTTACAATGTTATCTGCCATCTTAATCACATCTCCTTTCAATTTTTATATATACCCATTTTTGTTTATTTGATAAACCTTAATAAGGTTTCAATCAGCTCATCAATGCTTTTTTCATTTTCAGTATTTTTGTACTCAGCAATGCATGATTTTGAATACTTTTCAAGTATGATTGCACCCACCTTGTTGAGTGCAGCTTTTACAGCTGCAATCTGTGTCAAAACATCGTTGCAAGGCTTATCATTTTCAATCATCTTCTGGATACCCTTAATCTGTCCTTCAATCTTTCGAAGTCTCAAGAGTAGATTTTCTTTTTCCTTGCTCAGTTCATCCACTTTCAAACCCTCCCTATACCATATACCCCTATCACTTATTTATTATACCCTCTTTTTTTATTTTGTCAACATGATTTTAAAAGTAATTTTTGAAAAAAGATTTTTCTAATAAACATTAGATTTTAGGAGATAATTAAAGATATAATCTATTTTGTTCAGAAAAATAGGCAATATTATTAAAATTTGAGCTAAAACTGTCGAAAATAAACTTCATTAAAAATTGACAAGTATTCACAAAATGATATAATCTAAAATCAAGGAAGGTCAAAGTAAAACAAATCAGGGTATAAAGTCAAAGTCTCATGTCGTCTGTGGGTTTCCAGCGGTTTTGTGGGTAAGGTATAAGTAAAAGTGGCAGTGGGAAAAATAATTTTAGCTACAAACTAAATATTTTTTGAGAAGGAGGGATTGAAATGGCTATAAAGCCAGTGTTTGTAAGCACATATCCTCCGAGAGAATGTGGCATTGCCACTTTTACACAGGATTTGGTAAATGCAATTGAAAAATATAATGATGTAAGACGTTGTTATATAATTGCTCTGAGCAAAGACAAGCATATTTATGACAATAGAGTGCTATATGATATTAATCAGGATAAATTTTCTAATTATGTAAAAGCAGCTAATCTTATTAATATGTCGGACATTGATGTTGTGGTAATTGAGCATGAATATGGGATATTTGGCGGGGAGGATGGAGATTATATAATCCCATTTGTGAAGCTTATCAAAAAACCAATCATTACAACATTCCACACAGTTTTGAAAAACCCAACTGCAAAACAATTTGAGGTACTGAAAAAGTTGGCGGATGCAAGTTTCAAGGTCATTACAATGGCTAAAACCACCAAGGATATTCTCATGGAAGTGTATGACATAGAAGAAGAAAAGATTGAAATTGTTCACCATGGTGTACCATATATGGAACTAGAAGATAGAGAGACTTTGAAAGAAAAGTATGGATTAAAAGGTAGAAAAGTGATATCCACGTTTGGACTTATTAGCCCTGGCAAGGGTTTAGAGTATGCAATTGAAGCAATGAACAAGGTACGAAAAGAATTTCCAGAGGCTGTGTATCTGATTTTAGGTCAAACACATCCAAATATTAAAAGAATAAAAGGTGAAGAATATAGAGAAAAACTTATGAATATGGTAAAAGAATTAAAGTTAGAAAACAACGTCCAGTTTGTTGATAAATATCTAACAAAAGTAGAAATAATGGAGTATTTGCGCCTGAGCGATATTTACCTGACTCCTTACATAGGGAGGGAGCAGGCAGTATCAGGTACGCTCGCATATGCTATCGGTTCTGGCAAGGCTATAGTTTCGACACCATACACCTATGCTCAAGAGATGCTTTCAGATGGCAGAGGTGTTCTTGTAGAGTTTGAAGATGCACAGTCCATTGCAGAAGGTATTTTAATGCTTTTGAGAGATGAGAATCTCAGAAAAGAGATCGAAAGAAAAACCTTAGAGATTGGAAAAGACATGTACTGGCACAATGTTGCAAAGAGAATGATAGATATATTCTATGATGTTGTTGAAATAAACAAGAAGGTTGGGGTGATAGCATGAAAAGAGGAATAAAGCGTCTTGCCCTTCCTTCTTTGAACACAAAACATCTTTTTAGAATGACAGACTCAACGGGAATTTTGCAGCACGCTAAATTCTCAGTCCCAAACTACAAAGAAGGATATACAACAGATGACAATGCAAGAGCGCTGATTGTTGCCTTGAGGCTGTATGAAAAGACAGGAGACAAATCTTACCTTGACCTTGTTTACAGATACATGGCATTTCTATATAATGCTTATACTGAAGATGGCTTTTTCAGAAATTTTATGAATTATTCAAGGGTGTTTCTGGACGAAAAAGGCACAGAAGATTGTTTTGCAAGGTCTTTGATTGCTCTTTCGTATGTTTATAGTTCTGAGGTACTTGATAGCTCTATTAAGGAACTTGCATATGTAATGTTAAAACGCTCACTCAGAAATGTTTTGCACCTCAGCTATCCAATTAGCATCGCATATGCAGTAGTTGCACTTTCTATATTGCACGACATAAAAGAGTTTTCAAGCGAAGCAAAAATGTACTTAGAAGCTCTTTCTGAAAAACTTTTAAACTTTTACCATAAACACTCAGACGAGAACTGGAAATGGTTTTCTGACAAGCTCACATATGCCAATGCAATAATTCCTTATGCTTTGTTTAGGTCTTTTGCAGTTACAGAAAAAGAAAAGTATTTAAAGGTTGCAAAAGAAGCTCTTGATTTTTTGTCTGGTATTTTATTTGAAAATGGCTTTTTGAGAGTTATAGGGAATAGAGGATGGTATGAAAAAGGGAAAGAACGTCCTTATTTTGATGAGCAACCAATTGATGCATGTGATTGTGTGATTGCCTATACTGAGGCTTATAAAATCACTGAAGAAAAAGAATACAAAGAAAAAGCTCTCAAAGCTTTCAAGTGGTTTTTAGGTGAAAATATTCACAAAAAGCCTCTGTATGATGAAAAAACTGGTGGATGCAAAGATGGTATTGAAGAGGATGGCATTAATCAGAACCAGGGTGCAGAGTCTACCATTTGCTACCTCTTAGCACGGCTTTTCATTGAAGAGCTTGTTAAAAGTGAGGAAAAGAACAAAGAGGTTGTGTAAGTTTCTCACAACCTCTTTTTTTCTTCTAATTTTTTAAAAATTGGTGTATTTTGATTTTCTATGGTTGTTTTGAGATCGCTTTGACTATCTTCTTTGCTAAGATTCAAATAGTTTTGCAGTGTTTCAGTTATTCTTTCAATATCACTTGGCTTTTTCATTTCTTTTATTCCTGCCAGAAAGTGTTTGATATTATTATTGACAAAAATTATAATTGTTATTAGAAAGAAAAAGATAAATTTTGGGGAGAAAGGTTTTAGTGATTTCAAAGCGAATTGAAGAAATCATAAATCTTTTGGATAGGTGCAATACTCTTGCTGATATAGGATGTGACCACGGGTATGTTGCGGTAGAAGCTATCAAAAGAGAAATTGCAAATAAAGTCTTTGCAGTTGACATCAATTTTCATCCTCTTTTTAAAGCAAAAGAGCTTTCTAAGAAAGAAAATGTAGATGATAAAATAGAGTTTTTGCTTGGCAACGGATTTGACCCAATTGAAGAAGAAGTTGATGAAGCTGTTATAGCAGGAATGGGAGCGGAAAACATATGTAGTATTTTATCTGAAGCAAAAGATAGAATATCTAATACTACTTTGATATTACAGCCAATGAAAGATATTGAACTTTTGCGAAAATGGTTGTTTGAAAATGGTTTTGACATATTGAAAGAAAAGGTTGTAAAAGATAAAAACAGATTTTATGTTATTATAAAATCCACCTTCTTGCCGGATAAAATTTCTTTTACAGACAAAGATATTTACATTGGAAGACACATTCTTGACAGAACAGAAGAAGGTTATGAATTTCTTTTGAAAATGAAAGAAAAGATGCAGAAAATCATGGGATGAAAACGAAGAATTTTTTAGATACCTCATATGAAGAAAAGGTTTTAACTATGATTGAGGAGGAATTGAAAAAGTGGTAAGTGTTCAGGAGATAATTTCGTTTATAGAAACCTATTTTCCCAAAAAGCTCTCATATGAATGGGACAACTGCGGTCTTCAGGTTGGAAGTTATTCAGACAAGGTAGATTCGGTTTTGATATGTGTCGATGTGACAGAGGAGGTTTTAAAAGAAGCTATCTTGCTTGGGGCAAAGCTTATAATTTCTCATCATCCTCTTATTTTTCAGGGAATTAAAAGCATAAAAGATGACACACCAGAAGGAAAGATTATTATAGATGCCATCAAGAACGGCATAAATATATACTCTGCTCACACCAGTGCAGATGTCTCAAAACACGGTATAAATCACTGGCTTGCCAATCTCATATGTCTTGAAAACATTGAGGGTTTGAGCATCAAACAAAAAAATGGGTATTATAAAGTTGTTGTGTATGTGCCGTTAGACTATGTTCAAAATGTGTTAGAGGCAATGGCAAATGAAGGTGCGGGTTTTGTTGGAAAATACAGCCACTGCTTTTTTGCAGTCGAAGGAGAAGGTAGTTTCAAGCCTCAAGAAGGTGCAAAACCTTTTTTGGGACAGGTGGGGAGGCTTGAAAAGGTTAAAGAGGTAAGACTTGAAAGCATAGTGTCTGAAGATAAGCTCAAAAATGTGATAAAATCGATGTTAAAAGCTCATCCTTATGAAGAGGTCGCATATGACATATACAGGCTTGAAAATGAAATATCATATGAAAGTTTAGGAGTTGTTGGTAAAAGAGAAGTTTTAGCAAAAGAGCTTATTTTGGAGCTGAAAAAAAAGCTGAATCTTGACTTTGTAAAAGCAAGTATTCAAAAAGATGTTTTTAAAAAGATAGCCATTGTCAGTGGTTCTGGTAAGGACCTTATAAAAGATGCATATTTCAAAGGTGCAGACTGTCTTATCACAGGGGAAGTTGGTCATCACGGGATTTTGCTGGCAAAGTCGCTATCCATGAGCATAATAGAGCTTGGTCATTATGAGAGTGAGAAGGTATTTGTGGATATAGTTTACAACCTTTTTGAGGACTTTAAGAAAAAAGATGAGCTGAAGATACACAAGTCCAAAATCAAAACCAGCTTTACAAATATTTACTAAATCTAAATTTCAAAATTGTACACAAAGAGGGTGAAAAAGGCACATGAGCGAGTTTATAAAAAAGAGAATAAGAGAACTTGTTGATCTTATCAATTATCATGATTATAAATACTATGTTGAAGATAATCCGGAGATAAGCGACTATGAATATGATATGTTATATCGTGAGCTTGTTGAGCTGGAAAAACAATACCCTGAATATGTTTTACCTGATTCTCCCACTCAAAGGGTTGGTGGGAAGGTAAAAGAAGGGTTTAAAGAGGTAGTACATCGGGTGCCTCTTCTTTCGCTTTCAAATGTATTCAATGAGGGGGAACTTTACGATTTTGACAGAAGACTAAAGGAACTTCTCGGGACGCTTGATTTTGACTATGTTGTTGAATACAAGATTGATGGGCTATCTGTTGCGCTTGAGTATGAAAATGGTCTTTTTGTCAGAGGTGCAACCCGTGGTGATGGGAATATAGGCGAGGATGTGACAGAAAACTTAAAGACTATAAGGTCTATTCCGCTTAGGCTAAAAGAAGACATCTCCATCGTTGTGCGTGGAGAAGTTTTCATGCCAAAGGATGAGTTTATAAAGCTCAACCAGGAAAGGGAAGAGAATGAAGAGCCTCTTTTTGCAAATCCACGAAATGCAGCGGCAGGGTCGCTTCGTCAGCTTGACCCAAAAATAACAGCCCAAAGAAAGCTTGATATATTTGTCTTCAATGTTCAGTGGTGTGAAAAAGAGCTTGAAACACATGCAGAGGCGCTTGAGTTTTTAAGACATCTGGGATTTAAAGTTTCACCTGATTATGTTGTTTGCAGAGATATTAAAGAAGCATTTGAAGCTATAAAGAAGATTGAAGAAAAAAGGGACTTACTTCCTTTTGAGATAGACGGTGCTGTTGTGAAACTGAACCAGCTAAGACTGCGAGATGTTGCAGGAGAAACAGCAAAATCACCCAGATGGGCTGTTGCTTATAAATTCCCTCCAGAGAAAAAAGAGACAAAGCTTTTGGATATTGAGGTCAATGTGGGACGCACAGGTATTCTAACACCAACCGCAATTTTGGAGCCTGTAAGAATTTCAGGCTCTGTTGTCTCAAGAGCCACTCTTCATAACATGGATTATATAAGACAAAAAGATATTAGGATTGGCGATACTGTTATAGTACAAAAAGCTGCAGAGATTATACCTGAGGTTGTTGAAGTTGTGTTTTCAAAGCGAACAGGACAAGAGAAAATTTTTGAGATGCCCAAAAAATGTCCTGTTTGTGGAGCAGATGTTATAAAATTTGAAGATGAGGTTGCTTACAGGTGCACAGGTGTTGAATGCCCTGCTAAAAGTTACAGGTTAATTTTGCACTTTGTTTCACGCGATGCAATGGACATCGCTGGCATGGGCGAAATGATTGTAAAAACCTTGTTTGAAAGAGGTCTTATAAAGACTCCTGCTGATATTTATTATTTGAAGTTTGAAGACTTGGTAAATTTAGAGCGTTTTGGTGTAAAGTCAACAAATAATTTGTTGAAAGCTATACAGGCATCTAAAAACAGACCGTTAGACAGGCTAATATATGCGCTTGGAATAAGGCACATTGGGCAAAAAGCTGCAAAGACTCTTGCTGAGCATATATCGTCTATAGATGACCTTTTTACTATAACAGAAGAGCAGCTTTTAAGTCTTCCTGACTTTGGTGAAAAGATGGCAAAAAGCGTTGTGACATTTTTCAAGCAGGAACAGACAAGACATCTAATAGAAAGGCTAAAAGCAGCTGGTGTAAATACTGTTTCTGAAAAGAAAGCAAAATCAGATATTTTAAAAGGCTACACATTTGTTTTGACAGGAGCTTTGTCAAAGTATAGTAGAAATGAAGCGAAAGAGATTTTAGAAAGTCTTGGTGCAAAGGTGACAGAAAGTGTTTCTAAAAAGACAACAGCTGTGATTGTAGGTCAGGACCCAGGAAGCAAATATACAAAGGCTCAGCAGCTTGGTGTGAAGATTTTGAACGAAGAGGATTTTGAAAAGTTAGTTAAAGCTTCATCCCGCGAGGAAGTAGAAAAGATGTTGATGGAGTGAGTTCGTTTGCCAAACACAAAAAGAAAAAGGATAAACAGGCTCAGGTTTATAATAAATGTCTTTGTAAAACATGGTTTTGGTTATATCTTTAGCAGCACACCGCTTGTAAAATTTAAAAGGTTTTCTGATAACAAGGCAAACAGGGGACAGAGGCTCAAAAATGCTTTAGAGGAACTTGGAACAACTTTTATAAAGATGGGGCAACTTCTTGCAAACAGACCTGACCTTGTGCCTGAGGATATTATAGCAGAGCTGAAAAATCTTCAGGAAAAGGTAAAACCATTTTCCTTTGATGAAGCAAAGAATATTTTAGTCAGAAACGATATTTTTGATAAGTTTGAGTATATAGAAAAAGAGCCAATTGCAACAGCTTCGATTGGTCAGGTGCACATAGGTTATTTAAATGGCAAAAAGGTTGCTGTAAAAATACGAAGACCTAATGTTGACTATGAGGTTAAGACTGATATAGAGATATTAAAAAGAATAAGCGCGATTTTAGATAAATATTCACCAGTAAGGAATATTGTGAGTTTTTCGGCTATAGTTAATGAAGTTGCAAATGTGCTTTTAAAAGAGATAGATTTCAGGTTTGAACAAAACAACATAAAAAAACTTAGGAGAGCTCTTTCAGCCAAGGAAGTTATTATTCCTGACATATATGAGGAGCTTTGCTCTGAAGAGGTGCTTATTACAAGTTTTGTTGAGGCAAAGACATTAGGTACTATAGAGGTTGAGAAAATTCCCTTGATAGAGAGAATGAAACTTGGTAAAAAACTTGTAAATCTGTATCTTTCGCAGATATTTGAGCTGGGAGTATTTCATGCAGACCCTCATCCAGGTAATATTTTAATTACAGACAATTTTGAAATTGCTTTTGTGGATTTTGGGATGGTAGGATATCTCAGTAGGCAGGATAGAGAAAATCTTTCTAATTTACTTTTGGGAATAGTTCTGAATGATAAAAAAAGGACATTAAAGGCTTTTAAAGAGCTTGGAATAATTCAAAAAGGCATTGATGCCAACAAATTTTACAATGATATTGAAAGTATTGTTAATCACTATATAAACCAGCCCATCAGTTTTAAGGTAGCAGATGTGTTCAATGATGTGTTTAAGCTTACGTTTAGGTATAAGCTAAAAATTCCGCAGCAGTTTGTTCTGTTTGGCAGGACGCTCAGCCTTCTTGAGAATGACATTGCTCTTTTGAAAGTTGATTTAAGCATTTTAGAAGCGATTTTGCCCTATGTAAACAGGCTTGTGTTCAAAAATAGGCTTTCCAAACTCAGCGTTGCTAATTTGTTTAACATCTTGTCATCTTACTTTAGTTTACTTGAGTTTTTGCCCAAAAAGACAGAGACAATATTAGAAAAACTTGAAGAGGACGAACTTACAGTTAATATTGAGATAAAAAATATAGAAAAAATTTTACATCAAATGGAAAGGCTCGCAAACAAAGTTTCGCTTGCAGTGATTCTTCTTTCGGTAAGTATAATAATTGCAGGTATGACGGTTGGAGGTTTGCTTTCCCCAGCCTTGTATAAAACAATTTTATCAGCATGGTATTTATGGGCTTTAAGATTGGGTATATTAATATTGATTATTCTTATTATCATTATGCTTGTTATGATTATAAGGAAAGAAAAATGATATTTATGGAGGTGTAAAAAATGAAAGATTTATTAGAAAAGATTATCAACATCGGGCTTGGAGTTTTTGCCATCTCAAAAGAGAAAGTAGAAAAATTTGTGAATGAGCTTGCTGAAAAAGGTGAGATTAGCAAAAATGAAGTGCAGGAAATGGTAAATAAGATTTTAGAAAAGGGTGAGGAGCAGAAAAGGGAGCTGAACGATTATATTGCAAAACAGGTTGAGAACATTTTAAACAAGATGAACCTTGCAACAAAATCAGAAATTATATCAGAGGAGAGAATAAGAGAAATAATAAGAGAAGAACTTTCAAAGCAAAAGAATGAGTAGAAAAATCACATCATTTTTTTTTTGACATTTACACAAAAAAGATTTATAATAAAATTAAAACATACTATTTCGATTGGAATTGGAGGTATATTAATGATTCATAACAGTATTTTAGAACTGATTGGTAAAACGCCTCTGGTAAGACTAAATAAGCTTTCAAAAGATCTTGATGCAGAGATAGTGGCAAAAGTAGAATATTTTAATCCGGGAGGAAGTGTAAAAGATAGAATTGGACTTGCTATGATCGAAGATGCTGAAAAGAGGGGGTTAATAAACAAAGATACAGTTATAATTGAGCCAACAAGTGGCAATACAGGTATTGCTCTTGCTATGGTTTGTGCTGTTAAAGGGTATAAGCTTATTCTAACAATGCCAGAGACAATGAGCATTGAAAGAAGAAAACTTCTAAGAGCATACGGTGCCCAGATAGTTTTGACACCCGGGGAAAAAGGCATGAAAGGCGCAATTGAAAAGGCTTTTGAGATTTATAGTTCAACTCCTAATGCATTTATGCCACAGCAGTTTGAAAACCTTTCAAACCCTGAAATTCACAGAAAAACAACCGCACTTGAAATTTGGAATGATACAAATGGTAATGTTGACATATTTGTTGCTGGGGTTGGCACAGGTGGAACAGTCACAGGAGTAGGTGAGGTTTTGAAAGAGAAAAAGCCGTCTGTTAAGATTGTGGCAGTTGAACCTTTTGATTCTGCAGTTTTATCAGGAGAAACTCCGCGTCCTCATAAAATACAGGGAATTGGGGCGGGATTTGTTCCAAAGGTATTGAATACGAAAATATATGATCAAATAATAAAGGTAAAATCTGAAGATGCGTATGAGATGTCGAGATATTTAGCAAGAGAAGAAGGTATTTTAGTTGGAATATCATCTGGTGCAGCACTCTATGCTGCTGTTGAAGTTGCCAGAAAACAAGAAAATAAGAAAAAGATGATTGTTGTTCTTCTTCCAGACACTGGAGAGAGGTATTTGTCTACTGATTTGTTTGATGTTGGGATATAATAGAAATTAAGGCTCTATGCCTCCTTAGACTGACATAGAGCCTTTTTCATTTTCTTCTTTCCATTTTTTGTATGTGATCTTTGCTATACCGCCTGCAATATGGGTTTTTTCGCTGTTTTCTGAGTTTTCTAATTTCATTTGAGCATATTCAGGTTTGCTTTGCAAGATTGTCTTTGCTGTTTGGCTGCTTATTCCTAAAAACTCAGCAATTTCGTCTGCTGATTTGTTTTCTTCGTTATGAAGATAAATCACAAATATTGCTTCCATCAATGATGCAAGCCATGTAAGTCTCTTATATTCAACAAGTTTTTTAGGACCACCTAAGATGTCTATAGCAATCATAAATATTTCTTTTATCACCTTATCCATATCTTGTTTTAAAAGCTCAATTTTTTTCATGGCTTGCACCCCCTCCTGTATAATCTTTTAGTTTTTTTCGTTTAAATTCGAATTTGTAATACTTGTAAGAGGATATAAAACCTTTATAAGTCCTGTTTGTTCTATTTCAAAGACATATGTTTTTGAATCGTGACCACACATTCTGCAGCCATCAACCCTCAAAAGACGTATAACCTCGCCAATTGGTTTTTTGAAAGTAGAGCTGTCAAACTTGTTCATGATAACCTGTTTTGAAAATACAATTGTACCATCTACAATGTGGCTCACAGCATATCCGCCTGCCGCCTCAGCTGACAAGTGTTCCTGTCCGCTTCTCTTCTGTGAAATCATAAGGGTGGTAAGTTTTTTTGATTTCAAAAAGTTATAAATTGTTCTTACGATCTCTCGAGCATAGATTTCCTTTGACTCGAAAAATCCAGTAATAGAGTCAATAACCACATTTTTTATGTTAAACTTTGATGCGGCATTATCAATAGTCTTTATAAAATTATTTATGTTTCCACGGATGTTAAAATCTCTTGTTACATCAAGTATATAGATGTTTTCTTCCACTTTAGATTTGTCGATATTCATTGCATTTGCACGAAATAACAGTGATGAGTACAAAAACTCAGCAGGTGTCTCAACAGTAACATACAATACATTATTTCCCTCATTTGCCTGCGTAACTGCAAATTGTTCAGCAAAAAGGCTTTTACCTGTGTCTGCAACACCACTTACGTTTATGACCGAGTACGCAGGAATCCCACCGAGTGGTTTTATCACAGGCTTTTCCTGGTCTTTTGAAAACTCAAGCTTGTAAAATAGCTTGTCTATTCCATCCACTCCTGTCTTTATACCAAAAAGTTCAGGTGCATTTTTTGATAGGTCTTTGAGCTTCACAGCATCTTGTAGAATAGTTGTCTCTTGAGTTTTTGGAGCTGCTGTATCTTGAGTTTTCTGAGCTGTGGTTCCTTTTGCTGCCACTTTATTGCACCTCCTTTCTTTCTTTAAAGGAGGACCGTACAACCTTTCAATATTAAATATTATTACAAATTAATACTTTGTCAAGGTCAGAAAAAGTCAAATTTTTTAAAATTTTTTTGATTTTTTCGGACATTTGCTCTTTAATTTGGGCTTTTTCTTCTGAAAACTATTATTTGCTCTTTTTCTTAATTTCTGAAATACAAAACTATTGTTGTTGATCTGAAGGATTTTTTGTTATAAAATGTTATTGTTATAAATATTCAAGTTTGGTTTGTAAACAATGGGAGGAGGAGTTTTGTGCTGTGGATTAAAAACGTCATAGCAAATCTGATATTTTAGATATTATATTTTTCTGTTATGACAGGGCTCAAAATATATATTGTGTCAAGGTATGAAAAAAGTGTGGAGAAAGAGAAGGAAGCAACTAAGTTAAACACATTTTTAATAAGATCAATATTTTTAGTTAATTTAATATTTGGTGTAACTGGTAGTATATTTATTATAGTATTAAATTCCGATAAACTTGCTTTTTCCAGGCATTTTTATTTATTCATAGTCTATTTTATTGAAATCTTTATAATTTCAATCTTTTTTGCAACCTCTATTCAAGCTAAAATTTTAAATCAAAAGTTAAAAAATGCATTTTTTCTGCGACAAATTATGTCTGGATTTTTAGGTTTAGTTTTGATGTTTGGTATAATCTTTTTGCCTGTTGTTCAAATTTCGAAAACAGGAGATATCAAATATTTATATTTTATATCTGTTGCTATTTTTGTCGGTAATTATTTATTTTACTTAGTAGTTTTTAATCTGCAGTATCCGAAAAGAAAACTCAAAGAAAATGAAGGTAAGATAATAAAAGAAACTTTAAAAAAATTTGAAATTGAATCAATCGAGATAGAAGTTCTTGATACACTTGGTCAAAAGTTTGCAAATCTTTTTGCAGCAGGTTTGTTCAAACAAAAGCTTTTGGTAACCTCATATGCTTTAGAGAACCTAAAGGAAGAAGAAATTAAAGCAGCTGTAGTTCACGAAATTGGTCATATTAAAGCAAAACATGGACAGAAAATTCTATATGGCTGGTTTCTTGCAATACTTTATTACTTAAGTTTTGTGTTTGGTCTTGAAAGTATCGTCAAATTTTTTGTTCCAAATTTTGAGTTTTACAGATCCATCCAAATTATTATTTTTTTAACTGGAACTGTTCAATTCTTATTTTTACCTAGCTTTATTAGCCGAACTGCCGAAATAGAAGCTGATTTGTTTGTTTTGAAAAGTGGTATAAAAAGAGAAGAGTATGAAAGTGCTCTAAAAACTTTGTATGCTATCAATTACATAAAAGGTGATATTTCGAATGCTTTAGAAAAAGTTCAGTCACACCCTTCGCTCAAAAATAGGATTAAGATCTTAGCTGAAGCTGAAAACAAATTGAAAAGGGAAGATGAGCACAAATTAGACAAAATTTGTAATAACTTAACAGCAGCCTGTGCATTATTTGCCACTGTTTATCTTGTCTTTGGTGTTATTTTATCCTAATAAGATGTTAAAAGTTGGTTACAAGATACTAAAAAGATAAAAATAAAAAAGAGTGTCCCTACCTTGATCGAGATTGCTAGGAACAAGAAAGAAATTGAATTGCCAACAAGAGTAGATATTACTGACAAGAAGAATATTGAAAATATCGTGAAAGACATAAATAAAACAAAAGGTTTAGCTTAGCAAACACAGTTCTCAATAATGATTATCAAATTGAAATATTTGAGAAAAACGGCAAATCATATTTGTATTCTTACTCTTCAGCCTCAGGAACACTTATTAAGTATGTTCCAGCGGTCGATTTTAATAAAGATAAGCCGTGGTGGGGAGTGAATAAAGAGATAGAGAAAATAATATCTCTAAATTGCAATATTAAATACAATACTTTTTTAGATGGAACTGGAAATTGAAAATTGATTTGCAAATTAGAAAATGTAAATGATAAAATTATGATAAAACCAAATTGTTGATTTTCAGTAAAATTAAATATTTAATAGGGGTAGGGGGAATTATCTGATGATTACTATCAACAGAGAAAAGTGTGTAAACTGCTATAAGTGTATACGTGTATGTCCTGTGCAATTTGCTAATGTTATTAATGGAGAATATATTGAACCAAACAACGATTTATGCATAAAGTGTGGAAGATGTATAAAACACTGTGATCATGGAGCACGAGGGTTTTATAGATGATATTTCTTTGCTTAAAGAGATATTAGCTTCTGGTGTAAAACCTATTGCAGTTGTTGCTCCTTCTGCAAGAGCAAATTTCAAAATAGGAAAACTTATAAATACTCTGAGAGAAATTGGATTTAAAGAAGTTTATGATGTTTCTTTTGGCGCAGATATAACCACTTGGGCTTATATCAGGTACATTCAACGTTTTTCCAAAAAGAGTGTTATTGCTCAACCATGTCCTGCAGTTGTAAATTACATAGAAAAGCACATGCCTCAGCTTCTTAATTACTTGATTCCTGTTCAAAGTCCAATGATGTGTGTAAGCATTTATTTGAGAAAATATTTGAAAAAAAGTGAACCAATAGTTTTTATTTCTCCATGTATTGCTAAAAAAGACGAGATAGCAAGATTTCCTGATATTGTCCAGTTGAATGTAACGTATGTTTCTTTAATAGAAGAATTTGGTGATATATACAAAAAGGCAAATGATACAGGAAAATTTGATTATTTTGAAGGATATTTAGGAAAACTTTTTAGTAGACCAGGCGGATTAAAAGAAAATGTCCATGCATATTTTAAAGATGCGAAAGTAAAACAGATCGAGGGCGATATAATATTTGAGTATTTTGAAAAGGACTATTTGAATACTCCAGACAGTCAAAAACCTTTAATTGTTGACGTATTAAACTGCCATGAGGGGTGCAATAAGGGAACAGCTACCAAATTAGATATTCCTATCGATGTAATAGATTATGAATTTGATGTTATAAAGAAAAGGACGTATAATAAGCATAAAAGTAAAGTACTGTTTAGATTTTTTGATAAGAAACTTAAATTAGAAGACTTTATAACAACTTATCAAAACAAGAGTAAGTATTTAGAAAAACCTTCTGCTGCAGTGTTAGAAAATATCTATAATGAAATGCTAAAAACTACGCCAGAAAAAAGAAATTTAAATTGCTCAGCATGTGGATATGATTCTTGCGAAGAAATGGCTATTGCAATCTATTATGGATATAATAGAAAAGAAAATTGTGTAAATTACTTAAAAGATAAAGTATATCTTGAGAATGAGGAGTTATATTATAAAAATGTCCAAATTAATAAGTTATTTGACGAAATTCACAATACTCAAATTAAACTTGAAAAGTTGATAAAAGAAGTAGCACTTGCTACAGATGCTGTAGATAGGAGTATGCAAGATATAGCAGTAGGATATAGTGAAAATGCGAAAGAAATTGAGAATATATCTACCTTAGTTTCTGAACTATTGGATCAAATTAAGTTACTTGATAGTATTAGTAAAGATCTGTCTACGAAAATTGATGTTCTAAACAAAACAAACAATATCCTCCAGGATATTGGAAGTAGTATATCTCTTTACGCTTTGAATGCTTCTATTGAAGCTTCAAAAATAACTGAGTCAAAAGGCTTTTCTGTTATAGCTACAGAAATAAGAAAACTTGCAGATAGAATGAAAGTTGAAACATCTGTTGTAAAAAAAGAATTTGATACTATGATTAACTTAATGAACCAGATCCCTAATTTATCAGAAAAAATTTTAAATGCAATTGAAAGTATAAACAGTTCTTTGGTAAATGAGAGTGCACTAATTGAGGAGTTAACGGCAAAAAGTGAGGAGATTTCAGCTGAAATTTCACGGCTCAATGCATTGATTCAACAGGAAGGTATATTAGAAAAAAAGTATTCTACAGAACTTAATTTTTAAAGTTACAAAAAGTCTGAGCTTATAAATACAATAAAGACCTCATTTGGTGACATATCAAAAAAACTATAGGGGTTATGGCGCTAATTGCCGCCATTATTGCTCTTTTAATTGTGTATATTCTGTCTACTTTGACTCTCAATGAGAATAAGAAAAACATAGGGATTTTAAAAATGCTTGGATACAGGGAAGAGGAAATATTTTTAAGATAATTCTTGGTTTTAATTATGTCTATTTTTATAATATTAAATCCTTGCACTCCAAACAAATGTATGGTATAATCAAATCAATAGTTAATTTTAAATCTGGAGTATGGTTTTGCAATGAGGACTCAAATTACTTTTTTTCGCCAAAAAGTTGTGCCCATAGTGAAATGGGCGGGTGGTAAAAGGCAGATAATAAAGAGTTTGCTTGAAAAGCTGCCAAGCCATTTTTCCACATATTTTGAGCCTTTTTTGGGTGGCGGAGCACTTTTGGTAGAGCTTTATAATAGAGGAATTTTAAAAAATGCTGTTGTTTCAGATATTAATCTTGAACTCATAAACCTTTACACTGCAGTTAAAAATTATCCAGATGAGGTAGTTTACTATATTAAAAATTTGGATTTTAAAAACACCGAAGACGATTACTATAAAGCAAGAGAACTTTACAATTCTATTAAGATAAAAAATCTGGATACAATTGAAAGTGAAAATTTACTCAAAGCAGTATTGTTACTTTATTTAAACAGGCACTGTTACAATGGGCTTTACAGGGTGAATTCAAAGGGCGAATTCAATGTTCCTTTTGGAAGATATAAAAATCCTAAAATGCCAACCGGTAAAGAAATATTTGCCTTTTCAGAAATGCTACAATCTGTTGAAATTTTACATGCAGACTTTGAAGAAGTGGTGAAGAAAGCTTCTGAGTTTGATTTTGTATATTTCGATCCTCCATACATGCCTGTGTCCAAAACAGCTAATTTTACTGACTACACAGTTGCAGGTTTTACAAAAGAGGAACAGGTAAGGCTGAAAAATGTTTGTGATAACCTGAGCAAAAAGGGTTGTTTTGTTATGATAAGCAACTCAGATTCAGAATTTATAAGAGATCTTTATGAAAGTTACAACCTTGAGGTAATAGAAGCAAAAAGGCTTATTAATTCAAGTGCAGGAAAGAGAACAGGTCATAAAGAAGTTATTATAACTAATTATTGAAAAGAAGGTGTTATTGTGTCACCCGGTGGAAGAGGTACTCGAACAGGGAAGGTTCATGAAAAATTAATTCAACAAGCATTGTTAGAAAATTACCCTGGTGCGTTTAAGGAACAAGTTGTGGTTGGCAATGATCTCTTTGGGAATAAGTATAAAGCTGATTTTGTTTTAAATGATGAGATAATTATAAGTGCTAAATGGCAGCAAACACGCGGGACAGCAGAGCAAAAAATAGTTTATGAGATAATCACCTTGGTTAAAATTTTAAAGGAAAATCCAAAGTATAAAAAAGCTTATATTATAATTAGTGGAACAGGATATACTAAGAAAGCAAAAGATTTTTATTTAAATCAAAAACATGTTGAGTATATAAAAGAGGGAAACTTGGTAGAAATAATATCTTTTGAAGATTTTGTCAAAAGATCAAATTTAAAATTGCTGTAAAAGTAGAGAGATATTAAAAAACTCAAAAGGGCTAAGTGCAAATCTGTCACTGCCTTAGCCCTTTTCCATTTTAACTTGTGCTTCATACCAGTCAACAAACTGCTTAGCTGTTCTTGCTGAACGGCCGTTGTAGTTCATTTCCCACTGCAGAGCAAGCCTGTGAAGCTTTTCTGTAATCTCAATTCCCCTTTTCTTTGCAATTTCATCAACAATTGCAAGGTATTCTTGCTGGGTTGGGGGCGGGTATGTGATCATTATTCCAAACCTGTCAGCAAGAGAAAGTTTTTCTTCTAAAGTATCTTTAACATGTACTTCATCATCAGAAAAATTGCTTCTGTCGCTAAACCTTTCTTTTACAAGATGTCTTCTATTTGAGGTTGCATATATAACAACGTTTTGAGGCATTGCCTCTAAAGACCCTTCTAAAATGGCTTTTAGTTTGGTATAATTTTCCTCAATGTCTTCAAAAGACAAATCGTCTACAAAGATTATAAACTTAAGCGGGACATCTCTTAAGATTCTTATTAATTTTGGAAAAGTGTAAAGCTGGTCTTTGAACACCTCAACAACTCTCAAACCCATGTGAGAAAACTCGTTCAAAAGCGCCTTTACAGTTGACGACTTTCCAGTTCCTCTGCTGCCATAAAGCAAAATATTGTTGACTTTTTGGCCATTTAAAAACGCCAAAGTGTTTTCAACAACAATCTTTTTCTGCCTTTCAATATTTACAAGGCTATCTAATCTTATTGGGTCTAAATTCTCAATGCCAATGAGTTTCTCGCCATCCCATGAAAAACCTTTGTATTTTGCAAAGATTCCAAAGCCATTTTGCCTGTGGAATTCTACAAGCTCCTCAATTAAACTGCTCCAGGGAGTTATATTCAAAAATTTTTCAATGATGGTTTTTGTAGAATTATCAATTGTGTTGTGCAACATGGTATTTGTGCCTTTGAGCTCTAAAAAACTTTCAGCTAAAAAGTTAGGTAGAGCAACAGATTCTTTTAAATAATCTTTTATCTCTTTTGCAGAAAAGTTTGATATAAACTCAAGGCAGTCTAAATCACAAGCTGCAGCTTTTTTAAGACTCTCATTTATTGCTATATTGTTAACACTTTTTGCTGCTAATTTCGTAAAAGTATTTTCGCTAAAGAGAATTTTCTCAATAATGTATTCCTTTAAACTACAGCCCTTTCCAGCTTCTAAAAGATTGTAATAAACTGTGCTATAAAGATTTATAATTCTTTTTAAATCCTGATTTCCATCGTCAATGAAGAGGACAAGATTGTACAGCTTTTTAAAAACGCTATCATGAAGAAGGTTTCGATAGACTTTTAAGTTTTCAAAACACAGTCTGTAGAGCTTTATTTTCTCATTCATTGCTGACATATCTCCTTTGTGCCGAAATTAAATCTTTTGTAATAAAAGTTTAAATCAACTATTCTCTTTGCCTCTACATTTATTTTAGAACAAATAATGTCTTTTTGAAAGATTTTTCTTGAGTTGAGTTAATAATAATTTGGTATCCATAATATTGATGAAATAACTTGAATTTGATATAATATAAACAAATGAAATGGAAAAAGGAGTTGAAGATGGTTGATTAGAAAAAAGAGTAGGAGAAATTTTTTAGTAATAGCTCTTATATCTTTGAGTTTAATTTTGTTTTCTAATGTTTTAGCATCCGATATTTGGACAGAATGTGGCAAAAAAATAAAGAAAATTGAGCAGTCAAAAGATGGCAGAATAGTAGCAGTTGTAAACGGCGGAAAGATTTATAAAAAGGATTTAGAGATTGCGTATGCGTTAGAAGAAGCAAGCTATTTATATAAGAAAGAATTTTATCAAAAGCTTTCAAAGGAAGAAAAGATAAATTCAATAAAACCACCTGTACAAAAGACAAAAAAAGAAGTTTTAAATGAGATGATAGAAAATCTCCTTTTGCTTCAGGCTGCTAAAAAGGAAGGATATTTTATATCAGAGAAAGAAGCAAGAGACTACTATGAAAAAACAATGAAAACAATGCAGGATGTAATAAGTGGGAAAGTTTTAGGTAATGTGGAAAGTGCAAAGATTACAAATGATATGATTGAAAAGCTCGTCAAAGGATGGGGAATAACAAGAGAGGAGTACGATAAAAAAACTATTGAGCAAACGAGAAATATGCTTTCAATTCAGAAACTTTTGGATGCGAAATTTAAACAGTTCAAGGCTAAATCTAAGGATTTGGTAATTGGAGATTTCAGAAAGGAGTATATAAATTCATTGAAGAAAAAAGCTAAAATAACAATATACGAAAAGAATATTTAAAAATGGAGTTTATATAGAACAAGGCCACAGGCTTGCAAAAACCTGTGGTTTATATTTTTATATAGGTTGTTGAATAAAAATTATTACCAACAATACATAAAATGAACAAAAGTTATTGATTCCATTCATATGCGAAAGAAAACTTCTTACCTTCTACTTTTCTGAGAAGTTGCTCAAAGGGTCTGTAAATAATTTTGTGTATTTAAATTGAACCATCCCTCTTGGTAAGAAATCATTCAAGATAATCCTGTCTACCTTCTATTTTTTAGTATTACCATTTTAAAAATTTTTATGCATAAATTTTTTAAAAGCTGGACAAAATTTGATACTGGGATATATTGCTCTGATTTTTCTGGTTCTAATTTGTTTTAGATTGCTTCCATGGAAGCAATCTAAAAGCGAACTGAAGTTTGTTGTTAATTTATATATCCACTTAAACGTTCTGGATACATTATCAAAAGCTGATTTAATATTATATCCCAATTTCTGTACCTCTGTGTCCACTTTCTTACAACATTTTTTGTTGCAAGATAAAGCATCTTCTCTAACGCTGTATCGTTTGAAAATACTGATTTTTCTTTTGTCACTTTTCTAAATTGTCTGTGAACTCCTTCTATGATGTTTGTTGTATAAATTATCTTCCTTATCTCTGGGGGAAACTTAAAAAACGAAGTCAGTAGCTCCCAATTGCTTTCCCAACTCCTGAACGCATAAGGATACTGTTTCCCCCATTTTTCTTTTACCTGATAAAAATTTTCCAGTGTTTCTTCTTCATTAGTTGCCTGATATACTTTTTTAAAATCCTTTGAAAATTCTTTTATATGCTTGTATGAAACATATTTGAATGAGTTGACTTGACTGATGAATAATACACCTTTGAATATCGCTTTTTGGGAACACTGCTTCTATTGCTTCTTTTAAACCAGTAAGACCATCAACACAAAACAGTAATACCTCTTCTACTCCTCTTGTTTTCAGGTCATTCAAAACACCCAACCAGAATTTAGAGCTTTCACTTTCTCCAATCCATATCCCTAAAACATCCTTATATCCCTCAATGTTAATTCCTAAAACAACGTAAGCAGCTTTGTTTACAATCCTGCCTTCATCTTTTATCTTGTAATGAATTGCATCCATAAAGATAAACGGATATATCTTTTCTAACGGTCTGTTTTGCCATTCTCTTATCTCTGGTATTATTTTTTCTGTAATTTTGCTTACCATCTCAGCAGATACTTCAATACCATAAATATCTTTAATTTGCTCATGAATGTCTCGTGTTGCTATTGCTCTGGAATATAAAGCTATTATTTTATCTTCAATTTCAGAGATATCTCTTTTATATTTGGGAATTATCTTGGGTTCAAATTCGCCTTCTCTGTCTCTTGGTATATCAATTTCCATCTCTCCAAATTTTGTTTTTACAGTCTTCTGAGTATATCCGTTTCGAGAGTTAGTAGTTTGTTTGTTTTTAACATCATACTTTTCATAACCCAGAGTTTCTTCAATCTCTGCTTCTAAAAAACTTTGAAGTACATCCTTAAACAAGTCTTTTAAGCTTTCGCAAATATCACCCACACTCTGAATATTGTTTTTTCTTATAAACTCTAAGAGCTGCTCTTTTGTTAAAACATTTTCCATAACAAAAAACCTCCTTCTTGGATATTTTTGTTTATATTCTGATTCTTACCAAGAAGGAGGTCTTTATACTTTACACAAAATTATTTATAGTCTCTGCTCAAACAGAAAAGTAATTAGTATCCAATCAATATACCTTTTATAATTCTTAAATCCCCTGAGCCTTACATTCTCAAGATTATATTCACCTTTTAATTTACTAAATAGTCTTTCAATCTTTGTTCTATGCTTGTATAGCTTTTTGCCCTCTTCAGTTTCTAAAAATCTTATGTTATTTCTTCTAAAAACATTCTTAACATTGTTTTTATTTTTCATGTTTCTTTTGTTTATCCCAGCAACAAATTTAACTTTAAGCTCATTTGCTATATTAAACCATCTGCTACAATCGTATCCCGCATCTGCTAATACAATCTCACAGCCAAAGCCCCATGCTTCTTGCCAAAAGCTCTTCTTGTCTTGAGTCATGTTCATTTGCCCCTGTTAAAATCCAGAAAAGTGGTATTACTTCTTCTTTACCTGTACACAAAAGATGTAATTTGTATCCCCTGTAAAATCATATTGTAATATGTATACCTATTTTTGCTTCTGAATCATTTTTGGCACTTCTCAAAGGTGTAGAATCTACTATCGCTATACCAATATCAGGTTCTATTTCAGCTATTAGTATCTCTCTTATATCTTGCATGTATTCTTCTTCTATTTTCCTTGACAACTTTGCAAAATATGAATAGTCCGGACTTTCTTCCATACCTATTGCTCTTTTAAACTCTGTGTCTTGATTTATTCGATATTCTAATTCTCTAAAACTCTTTATCCCCTTCTTAACTTTGTAAACCAGACAAGCTATTATTTGAAACAAATTAAATTTCCTTGGGCGTCCTCTTCTATTGTGCTTTATTCCCCTTGTCAGAGCTTCAGCAACCTTTTTCACTACAAAAAGTAGCTTTAAAAATTTCTTATTTTGTGCTTTAATATTCATGAGTATATCTTTTCCCCCTTGTGTTTTGTTGTGGTTTTCTCTTAAATTAAATTATAACACAAGGGGCTTTTTTTTCATTTGTTACTATGTTTACTTTATATGGTTATTTCTTTTATTCAACAACCTCTTTTTATAAATTCGCGTAAAATTTTTATTTACCTCACATGACCAATAAGTCATAATAATCTTGAGGTGAGGTTTATGCCCAAGCAAACATTTTTGAACCTTCCAGAAGAAAAAAGAAATTTTATAACAGATACATTAATAAAACATTTTTCACAAAAACCTTATCATGAGGTTGATATATCAGATATTGCTAAAGAGTGCAATGTTGCAAAGGGGAGCATGTATCAGTATTTTGAAAACAAAAAAGAGATGTATTTTTACTCTCTTCAGGTTTCCTATGATAGGTTTTTGAAACTGCTCGAAAAGTTAGACATGATACATATAAATATCTTTGACTATTACGAAAACTCGCTTGAAGGCATATGGCTTGCAATGAAAGAATTGAGAAACGAGTACATGCTTCTTGAGAGAGCATTTTTTTCGCATGATTCACCTTTTAAGCAGGAGATAAATGAAAAGTTTTTGAAACAGTCGAGAGAATTTCTTATTGAACTCATCAGGTATAATCAAGAAAAGGGTTTTATAAGAGAGGATATAGACCCACTATTGATTGGAATTTTCTTAGAAGGTGCAAGCTTTTACATGAAAAAGTTTATAATAGAACAGGCTCTGATTAAAACATCAACAACACTTGATCTTGATATAAGTTATTTTAAAGATGCTCTTTCTCAATTTATAAAACTTTTGAAAGAAGGAATAGCGAAAAAATGAATATTGAGGTATGACTTGACGGTCATATGACCAATGAGTCATAATATAGTATATCAAGATTAAAATTTAAGGAGATGTAGACTGTGTTTGTCAAGGTTGAGAATCTTTCGAAAATCTACAAGATGGGTAAGAATGAAATCAGGGCACTCAATGAAGTAAGTTTTGAGCTTGAAAAAGGGAAAATTTACACGGTTATAGGTCCTTCTGGGTCAGGTAAAACCACGCTTTTTAACATCCTTGGTGGGCTTGACAGGGCAGATAAAGGCAGAGTTTTTGTTGATGGCAAAGAGATAACTGCAATGGACCAAAAAAGGTTATCTGATTTCCGCCGTGACTATGTTGGATTTGTTTTTCAATTTTTTAACCTCATAAACGGACTTACGGTATATGAAAATGTGCTCTCAAGTGCACATCTTAGCAAAAATCCCTTGGATGTTGACATGGTATTAAAAATGGTGGATGTGTTTTCTGAAAAGGACAAATTTCCGTTTGAACTGTCTGGCGGACAGCAGCAAAGGGTGGCAATTGCAAGAGCAGTTGTTAAAAACCCTGCATTGATTTTGTGTGATGAGCCAACAGGTGCGCTTGACTATGACAGCAGCAAACTTGTGTTAAAACTTTTAGAAGATGTAAATCAGAAGTTTGGCACAACCATTTTGATAATTACACACAACCTTGCAATTTCTAAAATGGCAGATGTTACGTTGAGATTAAGGTCAGGCAGGCTTGTTGAATTTTCTGAAAATCCTCACAAGATCTCTGCTCAAGAGGTGACATGGTAATGGTAATCAAAAAAATTCCCATGCGAATAATGAAAAGAGAGTTTTTGCAATTCTTTTCTATAATGATGCTTGTAGCTATTGCCGTAATGACATATACACTCTTTGCTGTGTCAATGGAAGACATAGAGATAAATTATAAGATATTTAAAAAAGACTTCGTCCAGGAAGATGGGTATTTTATAACATCACAAAAGATAGATGAGAAGCTTTTGAAAGAAAAGTTTGGCGTTGAACTTGAAGAGAGACTTTTTTATGAAATTCAGCAAGATGGGGTTACTTTAAGAATATTTTCAATTTCAAATAAAATAAACAAGCCATATGTAGAAGCGGGTAAGATGCCAAGGCAAGGCGAAGTTCTGCTTGACCCGAGCTTTTTTAAAACCCAGCAGTATCACACCTACGATGAAATAGTCATTTCAGGAAAGAAATTCAGAGTAAGTGGAGTAGGGTATCTTCCTGATTACATTTACATTATCAAAAATGACCAAGACCTTCTCCCAGACCCCAAACACTTTGGTGTTGTGTTGATGCTAAAAAGCGAGATGCAAAAACTATTTCCTGTGGTTCCTGTTCATTACTATAGCTATAAAGGAAAAGTTAACAATATTGAAAATTTCAAAAGCTTTATAAATTCTAATTGGAGACTTTTAAAGTTTGTTGAAAGAGACCAAAATCCAAGAATAATATACACAGAGATGAAACTTGAAAATGCAAAGAGAATGACATTGCCACTCAGTCTTTTTATAATTCTTGTATCCTCATTTATACTTTTTATTGTCATGCGAAGGGTAATAAACACTATGCATGCGGAAATTGGCACACTTTATTCCATGGGATATACGCAGAAAGATGTGGTCAAAGTTTTCATGAGGTTTCCACTTTATATTTGGTTTTTTGGTTCTGTTGCTGGCGTTTTGATAGGATTTTTTGAGGCATCTCCGTTTGCACAGTTTTACAGGTCATACTTTACCTTACCAAAGATAAAAACAGTTTTACCCTGGCAGCATATATTTGTTGCAATGGTGCTACCAGCCATACTTATATTTCTTTCAGGGTACCTTGCTCTTAAAAACTTTTTCAAGCTGACAATTGTAGAGATGCTTCATGGAATTGACGAAATAAAATTTGGCAAGCTTCCTACAATAAAGTTTTTTGATAGATTTGAATTTAAAACAAGGATTATGCTCAAATATGGCTGGAGACATATAGGAAGAGAGGTTATTTTGGCAGTTGGAATTATCTTTTCAACAATCCTTATGATGTATGGGATGACGGCAAAAGATTCAATCGTTGTTGCAATTGAAAGAACATATGAGAAGAATTTTAGGTACAACTATCTGTATTCTTTGAATTCTGTGTCCACACACCCTGAGATTAAACTCCAAAGCGCAGCTGAGCCATACAACCTTTTGTCTTTTGACATTGAAGGAACAAAACTGAGTATTATGATCTATGGTATTAAAAGAAACTCAAACATGATAAAGCTCTATGATGATAAAGGGAAAGAAATCTCTGTCTCAAGTGAACTTGTAATAACCAAACCTCTTGCAAGCAAACTTGGTATTGGCGATGGAGATGAGATTAAACTAAAGAATGAATTTACAGGCAAAGAATATACTTTAAAAGTAAAAAAAGTAGCTAACCTTCCAGTCGGAAACAATGGGTACATGGAACTTGAAAGTTTTAATAAGCTTTTTGGATATAGAAATGGAGAGTATATTGGGATATTCTCAAAAGAGAAGATGGATATTCCTGAGAACTTGGTTTTTGAGAGTTATACTAAATCTGAGCTTATAAATACAATAAAGGCCTCAGCTGACGACCTTTCAAAGACTATTGGAGTTATAGCGCTAATTGCCGCTATTCTTGCGCTTTTAATTGTGTATGTTCTGTCTACTTTAACTCTCAATGAAAATAAGAAAAACATAGGGATTTTAAAAATGCTTGGATACAAGGAAGGAAATATTTTTAAGATGATTCTTGGCTTTAATTATGTTTCCTTAGTAACAGGGTTCATTATAGGTGTGCCTCTTTCTAAATTGACAATGGATAGTCTTATAAGTAGAGCCACAAAAAATATCGATTTTGCTATGAGCATTGATTTGAGCGTAAATAGCATTTTATCAACATTTGCAGTGTTAACTGTAGTGTTCCTGCTTTCAAGACTTTTGGCAAGACAAAAAATAGCAAAGGTAATGCCTGTTGAGATATTAAGACAGCAGGTTGATTAAAGTCAAAAGGGCTGACTCAAAAGAGAAAAGCGCAGCCCTTTTTGCTATCTCTTCGTATGTATATCCAGAGTATTTCAAAATTAGCAGCTCTCTTTGTTCCTCAGGCAGTTTTTCAAGTGTCATTTTGACCTGAAGTATTTCAATGTCATCTTGTGGGGTTTGAGAGCAAAGCAGGTATTTTTCTCCCATAGAAATTCTCTTTTGCGATTTTAAGTAGTTTATTGCAAAGTTTTTTGCAACAGTAATAAGCCATCCTTGGATATTATCCTCGCGAGGGGGATTTTTAATGAGCTTGTAAAAAACTTCTTGTGCAATGTCTTCTGCCTCTTTTGAAGTCTTCAACATGAATGTCAAGTAATTTAGCACCTTTTGATAGTATTTAGAGTAAATCTGCTCGAAATCCAGCGACCCAAAACCCCCTTTGTTTTTTTGTTTTCTAATATTATAAACAATTTAAAAACAGGATTTGTGACATTATTAGAGTAAAATAAACTATTATTTTATCCACTCAACCACATTCCAGTTTCTTTCAGGTACTGTTTGAGGATAATTTTCAGTGTATCCTAAAGCAATTGCCCACAAAGGTTTGTATCCCTCAGGGATTTTGAGAAGTTTTATATAATCTTGTGCTTTTGGACTTGAAAAAAGTATCCCGACAAATCCTATCCAGCACGTTGCCAAACCGAGAGATTTTGCAGCAAGAAGGATGTTTTGGGTTGCAGCTGCACAGTCAACCTGGGCAGATTGACTATTTTCTTTTCCTGAAACGATTATAGCTATTGGAGCGTTGTGGAAAACGTTAAAATCTTCTTTTGATGCGAATTTTTTTAAGTTTTCATCAGAAGACTGGAGCATAATGTTTCTTATTTCTTGATTTATTTTGCTTAAAATATCAAGGTTTTGAACCACTGTAAAAAACCATGGCTGACCGTTTACAGCAGATGGAGCAAAGATTGCAGCTTCAAGTAAAAGTTTTATCTTTTCCTCTTCAACTTGAGTAGGTAAAAAACTTCTTACACTTCGACGCTCTTTAATTGCTTTTATTACTTCATTTTCAAAAACACTGCTCATTTTGCAAGCACTCTCCCTTCAAAAGAGTTTCAAAAAATTTAGTTTTCTAATTTCAAGACTCTAAAACTTGTTGGTTCTAACTTGATTTCATAGATATTTTCATTTTCTGATATTATAGAAACTTTAAGATCAGAAGCTTTTAAAGGATCAATAAGTTTTTTGTTTTTGTTCTTAATGTGTAAGTTTACCTTAGTTCTGTAAGGCAAGAAGGACTCTATTATGAAAGCGCCATTGCTGTATGCAAAAATGCCTATCTTTTCGCCAGCTTCAATGTAGAAATCAAAATTTTTCATAAATACCTTTCGAATTTCTGTCAATACCTCAGGTGGCCAGTTGTAAATGTCAGAATAATTTTCGGGTGTAGTCAAAGTATAAACAGTCCCTCTGCCATAAAAGTCTTTCATCAGGACAGGAAAGTTGTTTTCGCCTGAGATTGCGACAATCTCCTGCCATGACGCATTTGTCCTGTGTTCTAAAACAGGAATTAGCATTTCTTTTTTACCATATACATACTTTGAAAATGAACACACTTCTGTTTTAATGGCAAATAAGTTTGTAAAAACCTTTTTGTCTGTCACTCTCACAGAAGTTAAATCTTCAATTCCTCTTCCTTGCATGGCTTTTAAAAAACCAGAGGTCATTATTACGTCTTTTCCGGCTAAGAGATGATTTTTAAGCTTCTGCAGGATATCTTTGTCATTTGCACAGTCTGCTGTAATAAAAACAATATTACTGTTTTCAGGAAAATGTGGTGTAAGTTCAAAGGGTATTCCAACCATTCCTAAGTAGTCATAGATATGGTCTTCACCGTATGAATTAAATGGATGGTAAACAGGAATTCCTATAGGATTTTCAATATGTTTACAAATTTCATCAAGATGTTGAAGCTGCAGCCCAAGTGCTGGGACAAATACAGAGTTTCTCAGATGTGAGAAGTCAAACAAGGTGATTTCTTTAGCTTTGGCAAATACAGTTAAATTTGCTTGTTCAAGGTAGCTACCAATATTGTATATGCAATCTAAAGCGTCAAACCAGCCACCAAGATTTTTACCAGGTTTTAGATTTTCAAACCATCTCAAAAGTGAATAGCTTGCATACCTTGGAAGATGCTGCTGAGTGTGTACAGGGTTGCGAGTTTCTGTACCTGTGTAGACATAGTCAAATAGTTCTACCTGAGTTTGAGGGTTGTAACCTGTTTCTTGATACGACTCTATCCAATTTGGATATTTGATTATTAATTTTACATTTGGATTGACACTTTTTGCGGGTTTTATTATATACTCACTTGAAACTTTTGTCATTAAGTTTAACCTAAATTCACTCCAGCTAAGATTTCCTTTTGCTCTAATGCAAGATGGGCATGTGCAAGCAGTGAAGAAAAAGTCGTCTAAAATAATTTCATCAAACAAAGAAGCTGTATATTGAACAATTTCTTTTAGCTTTTCTAAATGCTTCTGGTTTGTATAGCAAAAGGTGTTAAAGATTCTATAATAATCAAGTTCCTCATTTCCAAATACCACAGTTGCAGTAATACCACCAGAAGTTTTGATGTTTTGTTCTTCAAAAAACTCCTTTATTTTGAGCATCTTTTCTTTTGAGAGGGTATTTGCACCTCTGTGCATTTCAAGGTATACCTTAGAGATGTCTAAATATCTTTGGAAGAATTCCAAATCTTTTTTAAACGCCTCAAACTCTACATTTTTCAAAAATCCAGCAGGACAGTATATTGCCAGTTTAAAGTTTTCGTATGCCATTTGTCAAAACCTTCCTTTCAATGTTCGAGTGAATCGATTACAAGAAATATTATACTACTTGAGATTCTTATTACAACCCTTTTGAATAAAATGAAAAGTAACATAATGCTGTATGGTATAATAATTCTCAAAATTTATCTTAAAGACCAGGTAGTTTTGAGATGAAGCTATATCAGGTAGATGCATTTACAGATAAGTTATTTCAGGATAACCCAGGGGAGGTTTGTATATTAGAAGATTCATCAGATGAAGAAACAATGCAAAATATTGCAATGGAGATGAACTTGTCTGAAGCGGCAAGGCAATTACCTTTTTCAAAACAGAAATAAAGGACTGCCCATAGCATCAGTTCAGGCAGTCCCTGGTCTCTTTTCTAATTTTTACAGCTTTCTCAAATGCTTCTTTTACAATATCTGCACAGCACTTTCCAGTAGGGTTATTTATCTCGCATTTACAATCTTTCATTGCACCTGTAATTTTACATACTTCACTGAGAGTTTTTGCTCCTTTTTTCAAAACTGCTTCCATTATGTCATCTTCTGTAACCTTGCCGCAATAGCACACGTACTTAGGATTTGCATCTTTTTTAAGCCAAATAGGTACCTTTAGCTGCTGCTTATAAAAGAGTTTTTCGCCTTGGTAATATCCCACATCACACTCTGGGTTTGTACACAAGAAATAGTCATTGCTTCCTACTTGAGATAAATACTCATCTAAAACTATATGCTTTACAGTGAAATTCTTAACAAGCATTCCTTGGTGCTTGCAAATAGGGCAGGTTTGAGAGGAAGCTTTAATATAGCTGCTTTCACAGCATGAGCAGCTTGAAGTTGTACAGCAGTCCATATTTTTACTCCTCCTTCTTTAGCACTTTGAGAATTTCACCTATAAACATTCTATGATAATCTTTTGCAGGATAAAAATTGTCAATGCTTTTATCCAGAAAATTCTCAGGGATTATATCTTGAAAATAAATCTTTTTGCAAATCAAAACAAGATTAGCTTGCTCAAAAAACACTGTCTTGAACTCTTCATCTTCTTTGGGAGTAAGTCTTGCCATCTCAACCTTGTTAACATTTTTACCAGAGTATTTGCCGCAGATTTCAAGAGCTGACCTATACTCCATGCCGAAAAATGAGAGTGTAAAAAATTCATTTTCTTCAACAAACTTTCTTGTAAACCTCTGAGGTCTTATTACACAAGAAACAACAGGCCTTTCCCAAATATAGCCCAGGCTTCCCCAGCTTGCAGTCATTGTGTTAAAGGAATTGATATTTCCTGCTGTAATAAGCATCCAATCTCGTCCAATTAAGGTAAAAGGGTTAAACTTGAGTTCTTCAATTTTGATTGTTTTGTGTATCATTAAAGAAATCACCTCGTTAAAAATTTTAAGCTTCTTAGAGCTTGCATTATTATCTTAAATTAAAATATACGACAATAAATTTTAATTTTCAAATCATTTTGGTTGAAAAATTTAACACATAAAGATGTTCCTAAATTTAAAGACTATAAGAATAAACTTTTAGACAGAAATAAGCTGGTTGAATGTTTGTAGTTAAGAGTGGCTTCAAATATTCTTCTTGACCCAGAAAGAAAAATCTGTTATTATATAATTGAAAATGATTTTCAATTAACACAAAATATCAATTACAAGTTGTTTTCAAAAAACAGGTAGTTTTATATGAAATAACATGAGAGGTGATCAGCTTTGACGCTTGATATGATTTCAAAAGGTCAAGAAGTTGTGATAAAGAGTATAAAGAGCAAAAATGCACGCGTGTATGCTTTGAGATTTGGTATAAATGAAGGAAGCAAAGTAAAATGTGTAGCTAAAATAAATAATGGTCCCATTATTCTCAGGAAAAATCACCAAGAGATTGCAATAGGAAACGGTCTTGCTAAGCAAATTGAAGTTGAGACTCAAAAGTAGAAAGGGGTTAGATAGATTTGAACTGTCACTGTGTTCAAGAGATGCTAAATATTCCAGATAACAAGGAGGTAATAGCACTTGTTGGGAATCCTAATGTTGGGAAGTCAGTTATTTTCAATAAACTGACAGGAAGATATGTAGAAGTTTCAAATTATCCCAGCACAACTGTAGATGTTAATTATGGTTTTTACAAGGATTATGTTATTGTCGATACACCAGGCGTTTATGGAATTTCTTCTTTCAATGATGAAGAGATTGTAACGCGTGATATTGTGCTAAATACTCAGAAGATTATAAATGTAGTCGACAGTGTACATCTTGATAGAGATTTATTTTTAACGCAGCAACTCATTGACTATCAAAAAGAAGTAATAGTAGTACTTAACATGTTTGATGAGATTGAAAAAAATGATATCAAGATTGATATAGAAAAGCTAAAAGATATACTTGGTGTTGAAGTGATAGCCACATCGGCAAGCAGGGGAGAGGGTATTGACAAGTTAAAAGAGGCTATAGATAAAAATCTTTTTAAAAAAGGCAAGTCCACACCTAATTTAGAGAAGATTTTAGAATCTGAAAGAAAGAAATTTTCTTGGGGAAGCCTTGCCGAAGCTGAAAATGTGTTCAGTTCATCAGTATCTGAACTTCAAGAAAAGATATACGCTTTGAGACGCAGTTATGTAGATGAAATATTCAATAAAACAGTCAAGTTTGATACCAGAAAGCTTGAGTTCAAAAACAAACTAAGTCAAGTTCTCATAAATCCTGTTACAGGCATTCCTATTTTAATCTTCACTTTGTATGTCATGTATTATTTCATGGGTGTTCTAGTTGCGCAAAGACTGGTTGACTTTACTATGAATACAGTGATGGGAGAGTATTACCTTGGCTTCATCAAAGGGATTGTGAAAAAGTTTGTTTCAAATGCATTTTTAGAAAAGATTATTATTGGCAATTATGGAATGCTTTCTATGTTTCCAATTATCTTTTTGGGATTGCTATTTCCTCTTGTTGTAGCCTTCCACCTTTTTATGAGTATATTAGAAGACAGCGGTTATCTCCCCAGAATTGCAGCTCTTGTTGACAGAGTATTTAATAAAATAGGTTTAAATGGAAGAGCAATAATTCCTATAATTTTGGGCTTTGGTTGTGTTACAATGGCAACAATTACAACAAGGATATTGGGGTCTAAAAGAGAAAGGCTTATCACTATGTTTTTGCTTGGCCTTACAATACCTTGTTCTGCTCAACTTGGAATAATCAGTGGGCTTATTTCCAGACTTGGATTTGAGTATTTGGTTGCTTATATTTTGATAATTGGGAGCATCTTTGGAATTGTTGGTATGATATTAAACAAAATTTTAAAAGGAGAATCAACATCGCTTTTTATAGATCTTCCAACTTTGAGATTTCCTCAACCTACTAATGTTTTGAAGAAGACTTATTATAAATCAAAAGGATTTTTGATAGAGGCTTTTCCAATTTTTGTTATGGCAACGCTTGTTCTTGGGATTTTAGATGCCACAAATCTTCTTCATGTTATAGAAAATTTTGCACAGCCGGTTATTACAGGATTTTTAAAACTGCCAAAGCAGATAACAGAGGTATTTATTCTGAGTATAATAAGACGTGATTATGGGGCTGCAGGGCTTGTGACAATCCCAACAACAAAAGGTCAGATGTTTGTTGCGCTTGTAACAACAACATTGTTTGTTCCTTGTATTACTTCTTTTGCTATGATGACAAAAGAGAACGGGCTTAAATATTCAGGTTTTGTATGGGTTTCTTCAGCTGTGATTGCGATTTTAGTGGGAGGGGTTCTTGCACATATAGTACTTTAAAGATTCAGTCCAAAACAAAAGGGAGAGTGTTTTTATGATGAAAGTAAAATGTCCTGTATGTGGTTATGAGATGGATATTTCAAATAGAAAATGTCCGCGATGTAACGCATCTTTGTTTGAAGCACTTAAGTGTTCAGGAAATTGCAAAAGCTGCAAAAAGAACTGTTCAATGAAGTCTTGACATCTGAGCTTTTGGGAGAATAAAATGTATATCATAAATAAATTGCAAATTACAAATTGATGTGGCGGAGCAGTGATAATTAGAATGAAAAAAGAACAGTTAGAAGAAATAAAAGATCAGCTTAAGCAAAAAGGTTATAAGCTCACAACCCAAAGAAGAATAATATTAGATTCAATTCTTGACAATCAAGATAAACATTTGAGTATTGAGGAGATTTACAAGATAGTAAAAGAGAAGATGCCAGAGATTGGACTTGCAACAGTATACAGAACCATAATGCTTTTGAACGATTTAAAAGTTCTCAACAAGATTGACCTTGACGATGGATGTTCACGTTTTGAACTTTCAAATAGCGAAGATTCTCACAATCATCATCACTTGATATGTGTAAAGTGCGGGAAAGTGGAAGAAGCAGAGGATGATTTACTTGAAAGTTTAGAGGATCAAATAGAAAAAGAAAAAGGATTTAAAGTTGTCAATCACATAGTTAAGTTCTATGGTATATGTAAAGATTGCAAAAAGGAATGAGAAGAATGTTCTTCTCATTCCTTTGATTTTACACCTATCCTATAGAAAGTTCGGTTGTTATCATCTGTATTTCTAAAATTGTCTTTAAATGCAATAAACAAAAAACCGCTTTTGAGCAGAGGGACCACTGTTAAATATTCACCATTTTTTTTAATCATTTTAGACTCAAAAACTTTGCCTTCTATAAATTCATCTCCAAACCCGAATTTAAGATAAATATTCTTTTCAAGGCCATCCAGTAAAATTCCATTATTATAGCTTATTATCAATTTATCACCTGCAATGGGCTGTTTAGGATAAAATTTGAATGGCAATTGCATTCTTGACTTATTCACCTTCCTTTACCTTGCAAACACATGATTGCCTATAACGGCAACAATTGGTCTACTCCAAATCCATTTGTTTGTGGTTTTTGCTGGATTGAAAAAGTAGAGAGCGCCGCCAGTAGGATCCCATCCGTTGAGTGCATCTCTTGCAGCATTTATTGCTGATACTGTTGGTGAAAGATTTATCTGACCGTTTGCTACAGATTCAAAAGCTCCTGGTTGATAAATTACACCTGCTATTGAGTTTGGAAAACTTGGATGTCTTACCCTATTTAGCACCACTGCTCCTACTGCAACTTGTCCAACATAAGGTTCTCCCCGCGCTTCTGCACTAATTAGGTGGGCAAGAAGATTAAGGTCTGAACTGTAAGATGAACGTGTTGTTGTTACAATTCCAAGTGCTCTGAGAGTTTCGCTTCCTGCAATTCCATCTACTTTAAGGCCATTTTTAGCCTGGAAGTATCTTACCGCCATATATGTTTTATATCCATAAATACCGTCAATTGGCCCATCGTAATATCCCCACTGTTTGAGTCTTCGCTGGATTTCAATAACCTCTGGTCCAGTAGAGCCATAGTATGAAAGAATAATGGGAGAGAGAGTATACTTGAATTTTAGATGGTCGTAGTTTGCTATGGTATATATGCTTAAACTTAAAAACAGCAGTGTTATAAATAATTTTACAAATCTCATTTATCATCACCCCATGCAGTTTAATTAAGGCTGCAATAAGATTTTACAAATAGTATTATGCATCTAGATTTTTGAGAATATGTATAATGAATAACCAAAGCTGAATGTGCAGATAATTTAAAAGTAGGAGAATTAAAGAATTGGGGTGATGACAAGGTGAGAAAGGCTATAGCAATTTTAATTTTGATTCTCCTATTATTTGGAAATTCACATATTGGCTGCAAGAAGGTATTTGGCGAGTCCCTTCAAACCCAAACACCGTCCTTAGAAATTTCAGCAAAATCAGCAATACTTGTTGACTTTGACACAGGAAAGATTCTTTACGAAAAGAACTCACATGAAAAACTTCCCCCAGCGTCAATTACCAAGATAATGACTATGATTTTGATATGTGAAGCAATAGAAAAAGGTAGGATAAAACTTTCTGACAAAGTTGTTGCAAGTCAAAATGCATCAAGCCTTGGAGGGTCTCAGGTTTATCTTAAGGAAAATGAAGAAATGACAGTTGAAGAACTTTTAAAATCAATTGCAATTGCCTCAGCAAATGATGCGTGTGTTGCACTTGCTGAGCACATTGCAGGAAGTGTTCAAGAATTTGTTTATATGATGAACAAAAAAGCAAAGGAACTTGGAATGCTCGACACAAACTTTGTAAATCCGTATGGACTTGATGCTGAAAATCATTACACCAGCGCATATGATGTTGCAATAATGTCAAGAGAACTTTTAAAACACAAGATCATCAGAAAATACCTTACAACATGGGTGGATACCATAAGAGAAGGTAAATTTGGTCTTACAAATACAAACAAGCTCGTAAGGTTTTATAGAGGATGTACAGGTGTCAAAACAGGTTCTACCGACAAAGCAAAGTTTTGTATATCAGCATCAGCTTTGAGAAATGGTCTTCATTTAATTGCGGTTATAATGGGAGCACCAGACAGCAAAACAAGGTTTAATGATGCCACAAAGGTTTTAGATTGGGGATTTGCAAATTTTTCAATGTACAGCCCTTATTCTAAAGGATTTTGTTTTGGGAAGGTAAAGGTGAAAAATGGAATTGAGAAAGAAGTAGAAGTAATTTTGAGTACAGATGTCAAGCTTCTTGTTAAAAAAGGTGATGAAAGTACAGTTGAGTCAAAAGTAACCTTGCCTCAGCAAATATCAGCGCCTGTGAAAACTGGACAGAAGATTGGAAAATTAGAACTATGGAAAGATGGGAAATTGCTGGGCGCATATGACTTAATTGCAAAGAAGGATGTCCAAAAGAGAAATCTTTTTGATATTTTTCTCATGCTTTTTAAACTTGAAAGCTAAGCTTATAGTAGAAATAAAATGGTCGGGGCGACTGGACTTGAACCAGCGAACCTCTAGCACCCCAAGCTAGCGCTCTAACCAAACTGAGCTACGCCCCGACCTTTTGTTATTTACATCATCAATTATATTCTAATTTTTTTAATATTTCAAGGAAAAAATTTGCTGGTAAATTTTCAAAGTATTCATAACTGTTTTTTCCCAGCTATAACTTTTTGAAAGCAAATAACCTTTTTGAGCAAGCTGATTTCGCAGCTCTACATTTTCTAAAACAAGCAGTATTTTTTGAGCGATGTCTTCTTCAGAATAAGGGTCCACATACAGGGCAGCATCCTTTAAAACTTCAGGCAGGCAAGTTGTGTTGCTTGCTATAGTCGGGACTTTGCAAGCCATTGCCTCAAGTGGTGGAAGACCAAACCCTTCGTACAGCGATGGATATACAAAAAGCAGAGCCCCATTGTATATATATGGCATGAATTCTACGTCTACATAAGAAAGAAAATGTACATGTGAAGTAAGATTTAAATTTTCAACTAAATTTTTTATTTCATCATAACTTCTGCTAAACTTTCCAGGTATTATAAGATGGATATCTTTGATGTGCTCTTTTATTAAAGAATAAGCTTTTACAAGTCTTTTAAGATTTTTTCTTGGCGAAAATCCGCCAACATATAGGATATATGGAAAGTCTATATTGAATTTTTGCAAGAGAAAAGTTTTGACTTCATCTTCTGGTAAAGGTTTGTATATATCTTCTGCTGCTAAATATGTTACAAATACTTTTGATGGATTGATGTCGAAGTATTCGCAAATATCTTTTTTAGAAAACTCAGATACAGTGATGATACAGTCGGTTATTTTTATAATTTTTGGGACGACCTCTCTAAATATTTTCAAATAGCCTGGTCCAACTGTTTCAGGAAGTCTGAAAGGAATTATATCATGCAGAGTAATAATGTAGCTGCATTTTTTTGACAGAGGAAGTCCAATTCCATTTTGAGGGACATGGTATATATCGATATCATTTTGAAGTATAATCTCTTTTATCATAATTTCTTCCCAGAACTTATCTATCTGATGAGGTATAAGGTTGATGTTTATATTCTGTGCAAGTACAAATTCTGTCTCGGAGCTATCAGGCCAGATTATTAAATATTCATTTTCTTTGTCGAGTTTTTTGATATAATTTAAAAGCTGATAGGTGTAAGTGCCAATACCAGAGCCTCTATACCATTTAGCAGCTCTGCCATCAATGCCAATTTTCATGATTTTTTCATTTTCAATTTGGTCAATTTTATTATATGATATTAGTATTCTCATGTGTTAAAAGGGAGTGATCAAGAAGTGACGGTGAATTTTGTTGTTGATAAAGAGCTGGCAGGGGTAAAAGTGGAAAAAGCCATAAAAAAGAAGTATCCTACAATTCCGATGAGTGTAATTTTTAAGATGCTAAGAAAAGGAGAAATTATTGTAAGTTTTCTTCCTGCTCAAAAAGGACAGGTTTTGAGGTTTGGAGACACTGTAAGTTTTGAAATAGAAGATAGATTTTTAGAGCACAAAAAAGTAGAGATTATTAAAGTGTACGAGGATGACAACATTGTTGTAATCGACAAACCATATGGAATTCCATCGCATCCAGATTCGAACAATGAGTACTCTGTTGTCAGCTGGATAGAAGACAATTACTCTAAAGGTGAGCTTCCTCAGCTTTGTCACAGGCTTGACAGGAACACAGCAGGGCTTATGATCATTGCAAAAAATAGACAAGTTTTAAGCGAGATGTTAAAATATATGAGTAGAAGGACAATTATAAAGAAGTATTTATGTATAACTAAAAAGGCTGATTTGCCAGAAAGTGGAGTGCTTGTTCACTATCTCAAAAAAGATTCAAAGAAAAGCAAGGTATATATTTCTGACTTTCCACAAGATGGCTATTTAGAAGTGGTGACGGCATATAAGATTGTGAGACAAAAAGATGATTTGCAGCTTGTAGATGTTGAAATCAAGACTGGTAAAACCCATCAAATCAGAGCGCAGCTTGCTCATGTTGGACTTTGCATCTTGGGCGACAGCAAGTATGGTGATTGGGAGCTGAATAAAAAGTACAAGGCAGATATGCAAGCCTTGTGTGCTTATTATCTTAAATTTGAGATTGGTAAAAAAGGTATTTTAAGGTATTTAGATGGGCAAAAGATAGTAAAAGAGACAGTAGAATTCCCGGTTGATATCGAAGGTTTTTCTTCAATAAACGTATATAAAGAAAGAGGGCTGGAGATATGAAAAAGCTTTTATATGCATTAGGGTCGTTTATCATAATACTTTTGATAGGCATAAATGCTCTTTTTTACTATGAAAATATGTATATAAAGAAATACATTCCTGTTATGGAAGAGGTTTACAAAAAACCTCAGCAAACAACTTTGCGAAATATCAAGAGCAATAATAACAGTACTTCTACTACTAATAAAAACAATTCTTTGTCTGTTAAACTCAAGACTCAGCCAAAAGAATACAAGGCAAGTATATTTATGGCAGGAGATGTGTTTTTCAACGGCTATCTTTTAAAATCTTATTATGATAGGCAATCCCAGGCTTATACATTCGGGGATATACTGGAGAACGTAAAAGACATCACTTATGCAGACCTTAGCATTTTCAAGTTTGATAGTGTGGTTTCTGACAATATCCCTATTTCAACATATGGAAAATACAATGCTCCAAAAGAGGCTTTAAATGTACTCAAATCAGGCCGATTTAATCTTGCAGTACTTTCATCATCACACATATTTGATGGAAAAGTGGAAGGTTTGCAGAAAACAATAAATAATTTGAAAGAGGCAAAGATTGAAACTGTAGGCGTTAAGCTTTCTCAGGAAGATCATACCTCAAAGGTTTTTGATATAAACAACATAAGAATTGGCGTTGCTGCATTCACAAAAGAGCTTTCATCAGTCTATTTGGAAGGAAGCTCTACTTATAAAGATTTTGTTAGTCTTCTTGACAAGGATGAGATACAAAATGAGATTGAGTACTTGAAAGGGCTCGGCTGTGACATTATAATAGCATATACAAACTGGGGATTTGAGAATTCAAACACAGTTAGTTTTGAGCAGAAAGAGTTTGCAAAAGAGCTTATAAAGAATGGTGTTGATATTGTAATTGGTACTCATACTCATACAATTCAGCCGTTTGAAAAGGTTAAGGTTGAGGATGAGTCAGGCAACGTAAAAGAGGGGATAGTATTTTATTCGCTTGGTAATTTCCTGTGCGACCAGACAGTTATTTTTCCATACAATAGATTTGGTTTGACAGTGAGACTTGATCTTGTTAAAAAAGAAGATAAGCTCACTAAAAAGATATCAGTTGAGCCAATATATATCTTTAGAAAGACAAGAAGGAATGCAAGTTACTATGATTTTATTGTCCTTGAAGCAAAGGACATTTTAAATAGAACTGATGTAAAAACATCCTACATTAATTATGCCAAAAAACTGCTTGAAGATATTGATAAATGGCTTAAAACTGTGCAATAAACAAAATTTTTTGTGCGTAGGGGGATTATTCTAAAGTGGAGAGAAGACAGGAAAGAATTCGCAACTTTTGTATAATAGCTCATATAGATCACGGGAAGTCAACTTTGGCTGACAGAATAATTGAGCTTACAGGAGCGCTCACAGAAAGAGAGATGCAGGACCAGGTACTTGATACCATGGACATAGAAAGAGAAAGAGGGATTACCATAAAAGCCCAGGCGGTAAGGCTCAACTACAAAGCAAAGGATGGCAAAGAATATATCTTTCATCTTATAGATACTCCTGGTCATGTAGACTTTACCTATGAAGTTTCACGAAGCCTTGCTGCTTGTGAAGGCGCGATTTTGGTTGTTGATGCAACTCAAGGTATTGAGGCACAGACACTTGCAAATGTATATCTTGCACTTGAGCACAACTTAGAGATAATACCTGTTATAAACAAGATTGACCTTCCAAGTGCAAGACCTGAAGAGGTCAAAAAAGAAATAGAAGATGTGATTGGACTTGATGCTTCAGATGCACCGCTGATTTCAGCAAAGATGGGTATTAATATAGAAGAGGTCTTGGAAAGAATAGTCAAAGATATTCCACCGCCAAAAGGTGATGATACAAAACCGCTAAAAGCTTTAATTTTTGATTCGCTTTATGACAACTACAAAGGAGTTTTGGCATATGTTAGAGTATTTGATGGAGTTGTGAAACCTAATATGACTATTAAGATGATGTCAACAGGTGCTCAGTTTACTGTAACAGAGGTTGGATATTTTAAACCAGGGATGCTTATTCCTTGTGATGAGTTAAGAGCGGGAGATGTTGGCTATATTGCAGCTTCAATTAAGACTGTGAGAGATACAAGAGTTGGTGATACTATAACTGATGCAAATAATCCTGCAGATGAGCCTCTGCCAGGTTTTAGAAGATTAAATCCAATGGTGTTCTGTGGAATTTATCCAACAGGAGATACAAAATATGAGGAACTTAAAGAGGCTTTAGAAAAGCTTCAGCTCAATGATGCAGCATTGTTCTTTGAACCAGAAAGTTCTGCTGCTCTTGGTTTTGGTTTTAGATGTGGATTTCTTGGACTTTTGCATATGGAGATTGTTCAAGAAAGGCTTGAGAGGGAATATGATTTGAACATAATCACAACAGCACCTTCTGTTGTATTTAAAGTTACAAAGACAGATGGTGAGGTTTTGTACATTGACAATCCAACAAAACTGCCACCCCCAAACGAGATTGCCAAGATGGAAGAACCAATGGTAAAGGCAACTATCATGGTACCAAACGAATTTGTAGGTAGCGTAATGGAGCTGTGCCAGGAAAGAAGAGGAATTTTTAAGGACATGTCATATATTGAGACAACACGTGTTATTCTCACTTATGAGATGCCTCTTATGGAGATTGTGTACGACTTTTTCGATGCTCTAAAGTCAAGGTCAAAAGGTTATGCGTCGTTTGACTATGAATTTATAGGATATGCTGAGTCAAAACTTGTAAAGCTTGACATTATGATAAAAGGCGAGGTTGTTGACGCACTTTCGTTTATTGTCCACAAGGATAAAGCTTATCAGAGGGCAAGAAGAATTGTTGAGAAGTTAAAAGAGGAGATTCCACGACACTTATTTGAGATACCAATTCAGGCTTGTATTGGGAGCAAGGTTATAGCAAGAGAAACAGTAAAAGCTTTGAGAAAAGATGTGCTTGCGAAGTGTTATGGCGGGGATGTCACCAGAAAGAAGAAACTTTTGGAGAAACAAAAAGAAGGTAAAAAGCGAATGAAGCAGGTTGGAGAAGTTGAGATACCGCAGGAGGCATTTATGGCTGTTTTGAAGCTAGAAGACTAATACGAAGGTAAAAAAGGAAGTGTTAATTGGAGTTGAGGAAGATAGGACTTTATATTCATATTCCGTTTTGTAAAAAAAAGTGTTATTACTGTGATTTCGTTTCATACGAAAATGCAAATGATAACTTGGTATTTGAATATTTTAGTTCACTTGAAAGTGAACTTATTTTTTATAAAGAAAATTATGAATTTGAAATAGATACAATCTATATAGGAGGTGGGACTCCTTCCTTTATTTCTGCTAAATATATCTTAAAACTATTTGAATTTATATACTCAAATTTCAAGATTAAAGACAACTACGAAATAACTATTGAAGCAAATCCTGAAAGTATCACTCACGAGAAACTTCAAAGTTATAGCTTGGCAGGAGTAAACAGGCTCAGTGTGGGGATACAGTCTCTAAACGATACAGAATTAAAAGCAATTGGTAGAATTCATAACTCTGAGGTTGCATTGAAGAGTTTAAGTATTGTACCTTTATATTTTGAAAATTTTAACGTTGATGTTATCGTGGGGCTTCCATATCAGAATTTTGAGAGTTTTATGCAAACACTCAATAAACTTTTAGATTTTTCACCGCCTCATATATCCATTTATTCATTAAAAATAGAAGAAGGTACACCTCTTTTTGAAAATTATGAAAAGTATGAAAGCTTTTTGCCGAGCGAAGATGAAGAGAGAAAAATGTTCTGGTGTGCAAAGAGAATACTTTTTGAAACAGGATTTTGTCATTATGAGATTTCTAATTTTGCCAAGAAAGGTTTTGAATGCAAGCATAACTTAAAATACTGGAATTGTAATGAATATATCGGGATTGGTTGTGCAGCTCATTCATATTTTGATGGTTACAGGTATTATAATACATCTAATATAAGCGAATACATTAATAAAATCAAAAAAAATGGTTTAGCTGTGGAAGGGAAAGAGTTTATTTCGGTTGAAGAAAGTGAAAAGGAATTTATTATATTAGGGCTCAGGAAAATAGAAGGTTTTTCTCTTAATGAATTTAGAGAAAGATTTGGCGCAGATTTCGAAAGAAAGTACAAATATCAAATTGAAAAGCTAAAAAAATATGGATTGATAGAAATAGAAAAAAACTGCGTAAAACTTACGGAGAGAGGGATAGATCTTGCGAATTTAGTATGGCAGGAATTTGTGTAAAAAGGTCAAAGAAAGTCAAAAATATACTTGACAAAAATCTACTGAAGTGATATCTTATATCTTAGAATTAGCACTCATCAACAGAGAGTGCTAACAGTAAGGTGAGGAAAATGCTGGATGAAAGAAAAAAAAGAATACTTGAGGCTATTATAGATGATTATATAAATACAGGTGAACCTGTTGGCTCAAGGACAATTGCAAAGAAATACATTTTTGGTATTTCTTCTGCTACAATCAGAAACGAGATGTCGGACTTAGAGGAGATGGGATACTTAGAGCAGCCCCACACGTCAGCTGGTAGAATTCCTTCAGATAAGGGTTACAGGTACTATGTTGATGAGCTGATGAAGGTGTCAAGGCTTTCGCCACAGCAGGTGGAAATTATCAGGTCGCAGCTTGATGTCAAATTCAATGAAATAAACGAATATATGGAGAACATTGCTAAGATAATATCTAACCTAACAAACTATACAGCAGTAATTTCAACACCAAATGTAAAAAAGAGCTTTATAAAATATCTCCAGCTTGTTCCTGTTGACAGCAAAAGATATATACTAATTTTAGTAACAAACACAGGTCTTGTAAAAGATATTCTCTTGGACAAACCAGAGAATGTCGATATAAAAGACTTCATATATATATCAAATATCCTCAATGAAAAACTGAGCGGGCTTAAACTTGAAGACATTGACCAAAAAATTATACTTGACATTGAAAACATACTTGGCAAAAACAAGACAATCTTGTCACCAATAATTGAAAATGTACTGCGCACGATCAGTGCAGCTGACAGCACAGAAGTTGTTTTAAGTGGAATCAAGAACATGTTTGATTTTCCTGAGTTTAGTGATGTTTTAAAGGCAAAGATATTCCTGCATATATTTGAGCAAAAGGAGATGCTAAGACAAATAATAAACTCTGCAATGCATGAACATATAACCATCAGGATTGGTACAGAAAATCCAATAGAGGATTTAAAAGAGTGTAGTGTTGTTCTTTCCAGTTACAGAATAGGTGATAGCATAGCTGGTTCGATAGGTATAATTGGTCCAAAAAGGCTGAGATATTCTCAGACAGTTTCACTGATTGATCACATTTGCGATACTTTATCTGATATTTTGACAAGACTTTTTACAGAATAAATTTAAAGAGGTGATTTGTGAAGATGCTTGATATGGAAAACAAAGATCTAAAGAGCGAGGAGGTAAACTCTTCTGAGGCTCAGACTTTAGAAGAAACTAATTCCGTGGGAAAAAATGAGAATATGCAACATTCTCAAGAACCTCAAGAGGACGCAGCAAAAACACAGGAAAATGATGGGTCAAATGAAAGTAGTGAAGATATTGAGGTTGAGCCTCGCCAAGAGGACACGGTGGAAACTTTGAAAAAGCAGCTGGAAGAGAAAGAAAGGGAGGTTGAAGAATACAAAAGTTTATGTCAGAGGATAGCTGCTGATTTTGATAACTACAAAAAGAGAATAGCAAAGGATAAAGAGAATATGTATTATGAGGTTGTTGCTGATGTTGTTGGCAAACTTCTTCCGATTGTTGACAACTTTGAAAGAGCGATTGACTCTGCAAAAAATTCAAAAGACATAAATGATGAACTTTTAAAAGGGCTTGAGATGATAAAAAAACAGATTGATGATATCTTTTCAAAACTTGGTGTTGAGCCAATTGAGGCTTTGAATAAAGAATTTGACCCGTACCTTCACAATGCAATTATGCATGTTGAAGATGAGAGGTACGGTAAAAATGTTGTAATTGAAGAAATCCAAAAAGGTTATAAGATAAAAGACAGAGTTATTAGATATAGCCTTGTAAAGGTTGCAAATGCTAATTAAATTTAAAAGAATTTAAAACTAAATTTTTAAAAATAAGGAGGTTGATAACAATGGCTCATATTTTAGGTATAGACCTTGGTACAACAAACTCTTGTATGGCAGTTATTGAAGGTGGTCAGCCTGTTGTAATTCCTAACGCAGAAGGTTTTAGAACAACACCTTCAGTTGTAGCTTTCACCAAGACTGGTGAGAGACTTGTTGGTCATGCAGCGAAAAGACAGGCTATCACAAACCCTGAAAGGACTATTATATCAATAAAGAGAGATATGGGTACAAACAGAAGAATAAAAATAGATGACAAGGAATATTCGCCAGAAGAGATTTCTGCTATGATTTTGATGAAACTCAAAGCTGATGCAGAAGCATATCTTGGTGAGAAGATAACACAGGCTGTTATAACTGTTCCAGCTTACTTTACAGACTCACAAAGACAAGCAACAAAAAACGCAGGTAGAATTGCAGGACTTGAGGTTTTGAGAATCATCAACGAGCCAACAGCAGCAGCTTTAGCTTATGGTCTTGACAAAGAAGGTCATCAAAAGATAATGGTATATGACCTTGGCGGTGGAACATTTGACGTTTCAATCTTGGAGATTGGCGATGGTGTTATTGAAGTTTTGGCGACATCTGGTAACAACAGACTTGGTGGTGATGACTTTGACCAAAGGATTATCGACTATATAGCTGACGAGTTTATGAAAGAGCACGGAATTGATTTGAGACAAGACAAAGTTGCGCTCCAGAGACTAAAAGATGCAGCTGAGAGGGCAAAAATTGAACTATCGTCCGCGCTTCAGACAACTATTAACCTGCCATTTATCACAGCAGATGCAAACGGTCCAAAACACATTGATATGGTATTGACACGCGCAAAGTTTGAAGAACTTATAAAAGACCTTGTAGAAAAGACAAGAGAGCCTGTTGAGACAGCACTTTCTGATGCAAAGCTCACCCCAGAGCAGATTGACAAGGTCATTTTGGTTGGTGGTTCCACAAGAATTCCTTATGTTCAGGAATTTGTAAAGAAACTCACTGGCAAAGAGCCGTTTAAAGGAATAAATCCTGATGAGTGTGTTGCAATTGGTGCTGCAATCCAGGCGGGTGTGCTTGCAGGTCAGGTAAAAGACATATTGCTTTTGGATGTAACACCACTTTCACTTGGTATTGAGACTCTGGGTGGTGTGTTCACCAAGATTATTGAAAGAAACACAACAATTCCGACACGCAAGAGTCAGATATTCACAACAGCTGCAGATGGTCAGACGCAGGTTGAAATTCATGTTCTGCAAGGTGAAAGACCACTTGCAAAGGATAACAAGACACTTGGAAGATTTATACTTGACGGTATTCCACCTGCACCAAGAGGGGTGCCACAGATTGAGGTTACATTCGATATAGACGCAAACGGTATTGTACATGTTTCTGCAAAGGACCTTGGTACAGGTAGAGAGCAAAAGATTACAATAACATCCCAGACGCATTTGAGTGAAGAAGAGATTCAAAGAGCTATTAAAGAGGCTGAAATGTATGCTGAGCAGGATAGAAAGAGAAAAGAACTGATTGAGGCACGAAACAGAGCAGACTCTATCATTTACCAGACGGAAAAGTTGCTTCGCGAACTTGGTGACAAGATGACAGAAGCTGAAAAGCAGCAGATTGAGGCAAAACTAAAAGCCTTGAAAGATGTTATGAATGGTGAAGACAAAGAACAGATTGAAAGGGCAATTGATGAGCTCACAAAGTCGTTCTATGATGTGTCTACAAGACTTTATCAGCAAGGTTACACTACATCAGGACCACAAGGTGGACAAAACCCGGGTGGCGGTCAAGGCGGTCCTGATGGCAATGTAAATACTGATTATAAAGTATACTAAAGACTGCGATAAAAACAAGGTAAAGGACCAAAGTCATGAAGCTTTTAAAAATGGCTTTGGTCCTTTTTATGATTATTTGTTAAATTCATATTGTTGGTATATAATAATATTCAGTAAAATAAGCGGGTGATAGAGATGGCACAAAAAAAGGACTACTATGAAATTTTAGGTGTTCCAAGGAATGCAACAGAAGAAGAGATAAAAAGGGCTTATAGAAGACTTGCAAAACAATACCATCCTGATGCAAATCCAGGTAATAAAGAAGCAGAAGAAAAGTTCAAAGAGATAAACGAGGCATATGAAGTTTTGAGCGATCCTGAAAAAAGAAAACTTTATGACCAGTTTGGGCATGCAGCGTTTGATCCAAAATATGGCGCACAAGGTAGTGGAGGCTTTTCTGGTGGATTTGGTGGTGGGTTTGCTGACTTTGATTTTGGCAGTTTTGGCGATATTTTCGAAGACCTATTTGAAGGCTTTGATATATTTGGAACTTCAAGAAGAAGAAAAGAAGCACCGAGAAAAGGTGCTGATATATATGTCGATTTAGAGCTGACTCTCAAAGAGTCTGTATTTGGCTGTGAAAAAGAGATTCCAATTTACAGAACTGAAAAGTGTAGTGTTTGTGGTGGAAGTGGTATAAGGCCCGGTTCTGCACCTGTGAGATGTCAAAAATGCGGCGGCACTGGTCAGATAAGGTCAAGACAGGCAACATTCTTTGGAGAGTTCACCACCATAAAAACCTGTGATGCGTGCGGCGGAACAGGAACAATTATAACAGACCCATGTAGAGAATGTGGCGGAACGGGAAATGTAAGAAGACAGCGAAGAGTAAAGATTAACATTCCGGCTGGAATTGATGATGGTCAGGTAATAACATTGAGAGGCGAGGGCGAAAGTGGCATCAAAGGCGGACCTAACGGCGATTTGCATATTAGAATAAAAGTTGCGCCCCATCCTGTATTCAAAAGAGTCGGGCAGGACCTTTATATTGAGGTTCCAATAACATTTGTTAATGCAGCTTTGGGTGGAGAGATAGAAATTCCGACCCTTGATGGAAAAACAAAAGTGAAAATTGAACCAGGAACGCAAAATGGTGATGAGGTAAGGATTAGAGGCAGAGGTGTTCCAAACCTGCGTTCGCGAGGAAGAGGCGACCTTGTAGTAAAGTTTATAGTGGAGGTTCCAAAAAAGCTTACAGAAAAGCAAAAAGAACTTTTAAGAGAATTTGAAAGACTTTCATCAGAAGATGGATATGAAAAGAGGAAACATTTTTGGGATAGAATAAGAGAAGCTTTTTCTTAAATGATTAAGTTTTAAGAAAAGGAGAAGAAAGTGTAGATGAAATGGTATGAAATATCAATCAAGACCACCGAAGAGGCAGAAGATGCTATTTCAAATATTTTGTATGAGCTTGGAGCAAATGGTGTTGTCATTGAAGACAATGAGATTGTCTCAAAACCAAATTTATGGGATTATATAGACGAAGACCAGTTTACAAAAAAGGACTATGCGAAAGTTTGTGCTTATTTTCCTGAAAGCATTAATATTTTAGAGCTTATTCATACTATTGAGCAAAAACTTAAAGAGACTGCAAAATATATAAATATAGGTGAGGGTAAGATTGCTGTTTCTGATGTTGATGAAAAAGATTGGGCAGAAGAGTGGAAGAAATATTATAAGCCTGTTGAGATAGGGGATATTGTGATTGTTCCTTCGTGGGAAGATTATAAAGCTGAAGACAGCAAAACAATTGTTAGGCTTGACCCTGGTATGGCATTTGGTACAGGAACTCATGAGTCGACTGTTCTGTGCCTTGAAGCTATTCAGAATTATGTAAAGCCAGGGATGAATGTTCTTGATGTTGGGACAGGTTCAGGGATATTAGCAATAGCTGCAAAGAAGTTATTGGCAAAAAGAGTTTTAGCAGTTGATATTGATGAGGTTGCTGTTAAAGTAGCTAAGGAGAATGCAAACTTAAATGGAGTAGAGATCGAAATAAAAAAGAATAATCTTGTTGAAGGTATAGAAGAAAAATTTGATATAGTTGTGGCTAATATTGTCGCTGATATCATTATACGGCTTTCAACATATGTAAATAGAGTTTTAAAAGACAGTGGAATTTTTATTTCTTCTGGAATTATTGAAAACAGGCTTGAGGATGTTTTAAAAAGCTTTGCTAAAAATGGACTTAAAGTTGTAGAAGTAAAAAAAATGGGTACATGGTGCTTGGTTGTTAGCAAAAAAACTGTGTAGGGTGATATTAAGTGCCAATCTTTTTTGTTGAAAAGCAGAATGTTGAGAATGATATTGCCTTCATTACAGATAAAGAAGATATAAATCATATAGTCAAGGTTTTAAGAAAAAGAGAAGGAGATAAAATAAATCTATGTGATGGCAATTATGACTACTCATCGCGAATACTTGAAGTTTCCAAAGACAAAATAAAACTTTTGATAGAAAGCAAAACTTTGAATGATCGAGAAAGTACCAAAAACATTTTTTTATTTCAATGTATTATCAAAAATCAAAAAATGGATTTTGTTGTGCAAAAGGCAACAGAGCTTGGAGTAAAAACAATTGTACCTGTGGTTTCAAAAAGAGTTGTGATTGATATTTCAGAAAAAGAGGAAAAAAAGCTTGATAGGTGGCGCAAAATCGCGCAAAAGGCCCAAAAACAGTGTCTTCGCCCCAAGCCACCTTTAATCGAAATGCCAATTAGAATTTCTGAGATTAAAGAGAAATATTTAGATAAACTTGATATTCTTTTTATTCCCTATGAGAAGGAATTAGAAACTTCAAGATGGAGTCTATCTTCAAATTATAATAACATTGGGATTTTGATTGGACCTGAAGGTGGTTTTGAAGAGGAAGAAGTAGAAGAGTTAAAAACCTTTAAAAATGTGCAAGTTATTTCGCTTGGAAAAAGAATCCTCAGAAGTGAGACAGCCTCAATTGCTGCGCTTTCCATCCTAATGCATGAACTTGGAGAAATGTGAAGGGAAGTGCAAAATTATGAATGTGTACTTTGACAACGCTGCAACTACAAGGCCTTTTGATGAGGTAATTGAGCAGCTTTCAAAGTTTTTGCTAGATATCTATGGTAATCCTTCATCGCTTCACAGACTTGGTGTTGAGGCAGAAAGAAGCCTGAAAGAGGCAAAAGAAGCTATTGCAAAAAAACTCGGTAGCAATGCAGATGAGATTTATTTTACGTCGGGTGGAACAGAAGCAAACAATTTAGCACTTATTGGCTGTGCGTTTGCTTATCAGAAAAGAGGAAAAAGGATTGTATCAACACCTGTTGAACATCCTTCTGTTATTTCTACACTTGAGTATTTAGAAAGAAATGGATTTGAGATACAATATGTACCTGTGGATGCTGAGGGTAATGTAGATTTTGACCAGTTTGAGAAGCTTGTGGACCAGAATACCATTCTGGTAAGCGTGATGCTTGTCAACAACGAAACAGGGCATATATTTGATGTAAAGAAACTATCTGAAATTGCGAAAAAGAAAAACCCAAATGTTATTGTTCACACAGATGCTGTCCAGGCTTTTATGAAAGAAAAGACCAATGTTAAAGAGTTGAATGTGGACCTTATGTCGATAAGTGGTCATAAAATACACGCATTAAAAGGAATAGGAGCTTTATATATAAGAAAGGGTATAAACATCCAGCCGATAATCTTTGGAGGACAACAGCAAAAAGGTATAAGACCTGGAACAGAAAATATGCCTGGCATTTTTTCGTTTGCTAAAGCAGTTGAGGTATATGAGAAGCTAAAAGCTTCTGAACCTGATAAGCTAAGGAATATAAAACAAAGATTTATTGAAGGGCTTTCAGCCGTGGATAGCGTTGTGATAAACTCTCCTTTAGATAAGACATCCGATGCGATATTAAACGTATCTTTTTTGGGTATTAAATCTGAAGTTTTTCTTCATACGCTTGAAGGTTATGGCATATTTGCGTCTTCTGGTTCTGCCTGTTCATCAAAAGGCAGAACTTACAACAAGGTTTTGCACAGTATGGGAAAAGGGAGGGAAATTGCAGAAAGCAGTATCCGCTTTTCATTTTCTTACCTTAATCAAATTGAAGAAGTTGACTATACGCTTGAGTGTATTGAAAAAGCACTTAGGTTTTTAAGAAAAATAAAAAAGTAAAGGATGGGCTCAAAATTGAAAGCAATATTGGATAAGATACGGTGAACTTGCATTAAAAGGTCAAAATCGACCTTTTTTTGAAGATACGCTGGTCAGGAATATCAAAAAAAGACTTTCTGATTTTGATTCAGTTACGGTTAAAAAAGAGCAGGGCAGGATTTTTGTTGAAAATTTGAGTGAAGAATATTTTGATGAAGCTATTGAAAGGCTCAAACGCGTTTTTGGGATTGTAGGAATTACCATATGCGAGGTTGCTGAAAAGAATTTAGAGGAAATAAAACAGGCTGCTGAAGTTGTTACCAAAAATGAGCTTGAAAAGGGTAAGAAGACTTTTAAGGTGGAGACTAAACGAGCAGATAAGAAATTTGATCTAAAGTCTCCAGAGGTATCTAAGTTGATAGGTGCGCATATCTTGAGAAAGTTTGCTGAGATGTACGGACTTTGTGTTGACGTTCACAACCCTGATTTTATTTTGAACATTGAAATAAGAGACAAAGTGTATGTCTATTCGTCAGAGGAAAAAGGTATTGGAGGAATGCCGCTTGGCACAGGTGGCAGGGCGCACCTACTTTTGTCCGGTGGTATAGACAGTCCTGTTGCCGGTTTTATGATTGCCAAAAGAGGTGTTGAGATAGAAGCAATTCACTTTTACAGTTTTCCTTACACTGGCGAGAAAGCAAAGGAAAAGGTAATAGACTTGTGTAAGGTTTTGGCAAAATACACAGACAAGATAAAGCTCTATATAGTTCCATTTACTGAAATTCAGCTTTCTATTTATGAAAATTGTGATGAGAGGTTCTTGACAATAATAATGAGAAGGTTCATGATGAAGATTGCACAGAAGATTGCCATGCAAAATGGTGGACTAGCTTTGATTACCGGTGAGAGTATAGGTCAGGTTGCAAGCCAGACAATGGAAAGCCTGTTTTGTACGCAGGCAGCTGTGTCAATGCCGGTTTTCAGACCGCTCATTGGCATGGACAAGGAAGAAATAATAAGACTTGCAAAGAAGATAGGGACATATGATATCTCTATACTTCCTTATGAAGACTGCTGTACTGTGTTTGTTCCTAAGCATCCAAAAACTAAACCAAAGCTTGAAGAGGTTTTAGCTGAGGAAATCAAGCTCAAGACAGAAGAATTGATTGAAAATGCAGTAATAAATACCGAGTGGATGGTGATAAGAGATAGGTGAACTTGTGAGACTCCAGAAATTTATGGCACAGTGCGGTGTTGCTTCCAGGCGGAAGTGTGAAGAGATTATCCAGCAAGGAAGAGTAAAGGTAAATGGAAAGACTGTGAATCAGCTTGGATTCAAGATTGATCCAGAAAAAGATATAGTTGAAGTAGACGGGGAAAGAATATCATTGCAAAGTCATAAAGTATATATAATGCTTAACAAGCCTTTTGGGGTTATTTCTTCTGCGAAGGATGAAAAGGGAAGAAAAACAGTGGTTGATTTGGTTAAGGACAAAGTAAATGTGAGAGTATTTCCTGTAGGGAGGCTTGATTTTGACACAACGGGTTTGATTCTTCTTACAAATGATGGCGAGTTTGCATACAAAGTGACACATCCTAAACATGATATTGAGAAGACTTATATAGCTTTGATCAAAGGCATTCCTTCTAAGGAAGAGATAGAAAGGTTTGAAAAAGGTCTTTTGATAGACGGGAAAATGACTGCACCTGCTAAATTTAAAATTTTAAAGCAAATAAATGGTAATGCTATGGTTGAGATAAAAATTCATGAAGGTAGGAATAGGCAGATAAGAAAAATGTGTGATATGATTGGTCACAAGGTTTTAAAATTAAAAAGAATAGCAATTGGTAAGCTACAGCTTGGAAAACTGAAAGAAGGAGAGTTTGTTTTCTTGGATAGAGAAACAGCAAACAGAGTATTTGAAAAATGAAAAATGGAAAAATTGAAAGGGGAGTATTAAATTTGACTGATGAAAGATTGAAACTTCTTGCAAAGAATCTTATTGAATATTCAGTTGAATTAAAAGAAGGCGAGAACATTTTAATTGAACTTATTGGACAGGAGATTGAACTTGCAAAAGAACTTGTAAAACTTTCATATTCAAAAGGAGCAAAACCGTTTTTATGGATAAAACATCCTACATTGCTCAGAACTCTTCTTTTGAATGCAACAGAACAGCAGATAGAAATGATCGCTCAAAATGAAAGAGATCTTATGGAAAAGATGGATGCATATATAGGTATTAGATCTTCGCCAAATCCATTTGAACTTTCAGATGTTCCAGACGAGAAGATGAATCTGTATCAAAAAATATGGTTTCACAAAGTTCACGGAGAAGTCAGAGTTCCAAAAACGAAGTGGTGCATATTAAGATATCCCAACTATTCAATGGCACAACAGGCAAAGATGAGTTTAGAAGAGTTTGAAGATTTTTATTTTAACGTTTGCAATCTTGACTACAGCAAAATGTCAAAAGCAATGGACGCTTTGGTTGAGCTTATGCAGAACACAGATGAGGTTCGGATAGTAGCAAAAGACACAGATTTGAGATTTTCAATAAAAGGCATGAAAGCTGTCAAATGCGATGGGCACATGAACATTCCCGATGGTGAGGTATACACTGCGCCTGTCAAAGATTCTGTAAATGGTCATATAACATACAATACACCTTCGAACTATGCAGGGTTCAAGTTTGAAAATATAAGATTCGAATTTAAAGATGGAAAGATTGTAAAAGCAACTGCTAACAATACAGAGAATCTCAACAATATACTGGATACCGACGAGGGTGCAAGGTATATTGGTGAATTTTCAATTGGTCTAAATCCATACATTACAAAGCCAATGGAAGACACCCTTTTTGATGAGAAGATTGCAGGAAGCATCCATTTTACTCCTGGTAGTGCATATGAGGATGCTGACAACGGTAATAGATCAGCTGTTCATTGGGATATTGTACTCATTCAAACACCTGAATATGGTGGAGGGGAAATTTACTTTGATGGCAAGCTTATTAGAAAAGATGGGAGATTTGTGATAAAAGAGCTGGAAGGCTTAAATCCAGAGAACTTGAAATAAGGGCTATTTGTTTGAAAAAATTTTTTTCACAGTATTTGCCTTTTGAGAATATCATAGAAGTAGACATAATATATTAAATTGAGGATTGAAAATGGAAAATTATTTTTCTGCTCAGCAGCTTGGGACATTTGCTGGTATTGCTATCGCTACAAATATAATTGTCCAGTTTACAAAAAGTATTTTTAAAAAACGCTGCAAAGGTTATGTGATCAGAATATACACTTTTGCAGTAACTCTTATTCTTTCTTTTATATTTATTCCTCATAACAATACACTTAAAGATATTGTTCTTCTTATCATCAATTCCATACTGATTTGCATGACTTCATTTGGAAACTATGAAGTTTTGAAGGATACTTATAGAAAAACTGGAGGACAATAAAAATCAAAAGGCTGCCATAAAAGGGTTTTAGACCTGTGAAAAGGCAGCCTTTATTTTTATCAAATTTTACCAAGAGATACAAAAATCATTATAGCCTTGTGAGCATGAAGCCTATTTTCTGCTTCATCAAATACCCTTGATTGCGGACCGTCTATGACATCTGAGGTTACTTCAAACCCTCTGTATGCTGGAAGACAATGCAGGAATATTGCATCATCTTTTGCTAATCTCAAGAGAGAGCTATCTACCTGATATCCTTCAAAATCTCTTATTCTTTTTTCCTTTTCTTCTTCCTGCCCCATCGAGACCCATGTGTCTGTATAAACAACATCAGCATCTTTTACAGCCTCTTTTGGATTCTCAGTAAAGATAACATTACTTTTGTTCTTTTTTGCCTCATCAAGTGCAAAATCTACAACTTCTTTTTTTATTTCATAGCCGGGTGGAGTTGCAATTGCAATGTCAAGACCAAGTTTTGCTGCGCCTACTAAAAGTGTGGCTGCTACATTGTTGCCATCTCCCACATATGCAATCTTTAGATTACTTAGTCTTCCTTTCTCCTCAAAAATTGTTTGAAAATCTGCTATAATTTGGGTTGGATGATAATCATCAGTAAGGCCATTAATAACTGGGATAGAGGAGTATTTTGCAAACTCTTCAACCTCTTTTTGTTCATACGTTCTTATAACAATTAGGTCAAGGTATCGCGACAGAACCTTTGCTGTATCTTCTATTGTTTCACCTCTGCCAAGCTGTAGGTCGTTTTTTCCAAGATAAAGTGAATATCCGCCAAGCTGATGGATTCCCACTTCAAATGATACACGTGTCCTTGTTGAAGCTTTTGTAAATATAAGTCCCAGCGCTTTGTTCTTTAAATAGGGAAAGTAAAAACCTTTTTTAGCTTCTTTTTTGAGTCTGCTTGCAAGCTCAACCAAATACAGAATATCTTCTTTTGAAAGGTCATTTAGATGAAGAAAATGTCTCATAGCACTTCATCCTTTCATCTTTAAATAAATCATTCAAACAATAAATATCTTTTTCAATCTCATCCAGTGAAGATAGAACGTCCACATAATACAGTGCTGTATCAATCGACGTCAATGTTGTGATTCCAAACTCAACAGAGAGTCTTCGTAAAACAAAACCAAACTCTTGCATTTTATCTTTAGATGGAATATTTATTACAAAAGAGAATTTGTCTTCAAGTAGCAACTTTTGAGCAGTCTCTTTGTCTATAAACTCTACATTTAAACCTTTTATATAATCCTTCATGCTATCTAAGAGGAACACTTTGTAGTTTACTTCATATAGTTTTCGTATGATCTGCTGTATAGCATCCTTCTCACTTTCAGGTGCTAAAATCAAGCAGCTTCCGTTTTTTACAAATTTGTGATTGGAGGATATGAAAGCTTTATAAAGAGCAACTTTTAGGTTTTTGGAGATACCAAGAACTTCGCCGGTGGATTTCATCTCTGGTCCCAAGTATGCATCAACCTTTGATAATTTGGAAAACGAAAATACAGGAGCTTTTACTGCAAAAAAGTCTGGTTCTTTTACAAGGCCAGTTTGGTATCCCAAGTCTTTGAGCTTTTTGCCAAGTATGAGTTTAGTTGCAATCTTTATCATAGGAATTCCTGTAACCTTGCTCAAAATTGGCACAGTTCTACTTGCGCGAGGATTTACTTCTATTACATAAACATTTTCATCTTTGTCAATTACAAATTGAATATTGAAAAGTCCTACAACTCTCAAGGCACGGGCAAGTTTTATGGTATAATCAACAATTTTTTCTTTTACCTTCTCAGAGAGTGTATGGGGAGGAAACACTGCCATACTGTCTCCAGAATGAACGCCAGCTCTTTCAATATGTTCCATGATCCCAGGAATTAACACATCTTCTCCATCCGAGATTCCATCAACTTCTGCTTCTTTTCCAAGGATGTATTTATCGATCAAAATAGGATGCTTTATTGATATCTCAATTGCAGCTTTGATATATTTTTCGAGCTCGTCACGGCTGTAGACAATTTCCATTGCCCTTCCGCCAAGAACATAAGACGGTCTTACTAGAACAGGATAGCCAATCTTTTCAGCAACTTTTATTGCATCTTCCAAACTGTATGCAGCCCCACCTGGAGGATAAGGGATATTAAGATCTTTTAGAAGGTTTAAAAACTTGTCTCTATCTTCTGCAGCGTCGATGCTTTCCATGGAAGTTCCAAGAATCTTTACACTGTTTTTTGCAAGGTATGAAGCCATGTTTATTGCTGTCTGGCCACCAAATTGAACTATTACCCCCATTGGTTTTTCCTGTTTTATTATGTCTAAAACACATTCTTTTGTTAGAGGTTCAAAAAAGAGCTTGTCTGATGTATCAAAGTCGGTTGACACTGTCTCAGGGTTGTTATTGATGATTATAGCTTCAACTCCTTCTTCTTTTAACGCGAATATTGAATGAACACAGCAATAATCAAATTCAATTCCCTGACCAATTCTTATAGGACCTGAACCAATTACAATTGCCTTAGGCTTTGAATTTACAACCAGGTCTGTTTCTTTTTCATATGTGGAATAAAAATATGGTGTTTTTGCTTCGAACTCACCTGCACAGGTATCAACCATCTTGAAAGAAGGTTTTAGTTTACATTTCTCTCTTATTTCTATTACCTCGTCCACATCCTCTTTTAAAAGGTTTGCAATGTATGAGTCACCAAACCCAAGTCTTTTAGCTTTTTGTAAAAGATCATATGGCAGTGATTCTATGTCATATTTTTTGAGCTGTTTTGACATATCAACTATGTTTTTGAACTTTTCAATAAAGAAGTAATCAATCTTACTGAGGTCTGAGATGAACTTGCAGTCATAATTTCGGGAAAGAGCTTCACATATTGCAAATACTCGCTCATCATTTGGAGTTTTTATATACTCTAAAAGCTCACTATCTGTCATCTCTTCAAATTTTTTAAGCCCAAGCTGGTAGTTAATCTTAATATCCAGTGAATCTATTGCTTTCAAAAATGCTTCTTCAAATGTTCTTCCAATTGCCATGACCTCGCCAGTTGACTTCATCTGTGTGCCAAGTCGTCTGTCTGCCTTTTCAAACTTATCAAACGGCCATCTGGGTACTTTTACAACAACATAGTCTATAGAGGGTTCAAAGCTTGCATATGTGTTTTGGGTGATAGGATTTATTATTTCGTCAAGTGTAAGACCAATTGCAATTTTTGCAGCAATTCGAGCGATAGGATAGCCTGTTGCTTTTGATGCTAAGGCAGACGAACGGCTTACTCTCGGGTTTACCTCAATTACCACATATTCCATGCTGTTTGGATTTAGTGCAAACTGAACGTTGCATCCACCTTCAATTTTTAAACTTCTTATTATGTTCAAAGATGCACTTCGAAGCATCTGATACTCTTTATCAGAAAGAGTTTGTGATGGAGCAACAACAATACTGTCACCTGTGTGAATTCCCACAGGGTCTATGTTTTCCATGTTGCACACAGTGATGCAATTGTCGTTGCTGTCCCTCATGACCTCATATTCTATTTCTTTCCAGCCAAGGACACTCTGTTCAATCAATACCTGATGAATTAAAGAAAGTTTCAATCCTTTGCTTGCAATATATCTTAGTTCTTCTTCATTATAAGCAATTCCACCGCCTGTGCCGCCAAGAGTATAGGCAGGACGAACAATAACAGGGTATCCAACTTCTCTTGCAAATTCTATAGCTTCTTGTACAGAGTGAGCTATAATGCTTTTTGGCACAGGTTCTCCAATTTCAATCATGGTCTTTTTAAAAAGTTCCCTGTCTTCTGCCTTTTTAATTGTTTCAAGCGATGTTCCAAGAAGACAAACTCCATACTTTTCTAAAATTCCTGCTTCGGCAAGCTCAAAAGCCATATTAAGAGCTGTCTGCCCCCCAAGTCCTGCTAAAAGTCCTTGTGGTTTTTCTTTTTTGATTATTTCTTCGATATAATCAACTGAAATTGGTTCGATGTATACTCTATCAGCAATTTCTGTATCAGTCATAATTGTTGCAGGGTTGGAGTTTACAAGTACAACTTCTATTCCTTCTTCTTTCAAAGCACGGCAGGCCTGAGTTCCTGAATAGTCGAACTCGGCAGCCTGCCCAATTACTATAGGACCAGAACCTATTATCAACACCTTTTTTATATCTTTTCTCTTTGGCATATTTTTCTACACTCCATTCAAAAGTTTAGTAAATTGATCAAATATATATTTTGAGTCATGTGGACCCGGGCTTGCCTCGGGATGATATTGAACAGATACTATTGGCAAATCAAGATGCGCAAAACCTTCAACAGTCTTATCATTTACATTTACATGCGTGATTTTTATTTTTTCATATTCTTTATATTCAATTGCATAATTGTGATTCTGTGAAGTTATATAAACTTTTCCCGTAGTCAAGTCTTTAACAGGGTGATTTCCCCCATGGTGACCAAACTTGAGCTTGTATGTTTTGAGTCCCAAACACAAACCCAAAAGTTGGTGGCCAAGACAGATTCCCAAAATAGGTTTTTTTAACTCTATTATTTGTTTTAAAGTAGGAAATATTTCTTCTAAGTCAGTAGGATCACCCGGTCCGTTTGAAAATACAAACCCTTCAGGATTAATTTTCATTATCTGATCAAGTGAGCTGTTATATGGAAATACATACAGATCAAGCTCTCTTTTTGAAAGTTCTCTTAAAATATTTTGCTTAATTCCAAAATCTAAAACAGCAACCTTCTTGCCACTACCTTCAATTCTGTATACCTGAGTGGTTGAAACCTCTTTTACCAGAGATGGCTTTTGTTTTTTATATTCAAATATTTTACTCAGGAGAACCTCTTTATTGTCAGTCTCTGTTGAGATTATACCAAGCATTGAACCTTTATTGCGTATGTGTTCTGTTATAGCTCGTGTATCTACACCCTCAATTGCCACAATATTATTTTCTTTTAAATATTCATGCAATGTCTTTTGAGCCCTAAAATTTGAAGGTGTTTTGCATGCTTCTCTGACAATAAAACCTTCAACATGAGGTTTATACGACTCCACATCTTCACTATTTATTCCGTAGTTGCCTATAAGAGGGTAGGTCATTGTAACAATCTGACCATTGTAAGAAGGATCAGTCAACACTTCTTGGTATCCTGTCATGCATGTATTGAATACAATTTCACCAATTGTTTCGCCTTCACTGCCAAGAGAAATTCCTTCAAATGTCAGTCCGTCTTCTAAAACAAGTATTGCCTTTTTCATTTCCATTCTCCTTCTTGAGCATTTTTAAATAAAAGAGTACCAAAATCTCGACTGAAGTTCAATACTAAAAAGTTGTCAAAATAAATTATAAACCAAAATGAATAAAAATACAACATTAAATTTATTTTTATTCGAAATCTATATTGTAGGTCTTTATCCAAAAATCAAGCTGGATAATATATCCAAAAAACTGTGGGAGGGTCATTAGTTGACCAAACCAAGGCTTATCTAAAGGAAATAGTTCCTTTTCTGTTATGTTTTCTAAATATGTCTTATCTATTATCTCAAATACAGGAGAGTTATTTTTAATAATCTCTAAAACCTTTTTCTTTGTTTTTTTGAGATACTCGGGATTATATGTTTTAGGATAAGGACTTTTTTTACGACTCTTTATTTCATCGGGAATAATTCCTTCAAATGAACGTCTTAAAAGTCCTTTTTCCATATTTTCAAGGTATTTTATCTTCCACGGAATATTATATAAAAGTTCTACAATTCTATAATCTGCAAATGGAACTCTAACTTCCAAAGAATTTGCCATACTCATTCTGTCTTTTCTGTTTAAAAGTGTTACCATAAACCATTTAATATTCAGGTAGTACACAATTCTGTGTCTTATTTCTTCTTGAGAGTCACTATCAAGATATTTTACTTTTCCGACTGACTCTTTATATCTATAATCAACGTACTCTTCAAGTTCAGATTTTGAATATTTTTGGGATAAAATATTTTTTCTAAATTCCAATGAAGGAGACCATGGGAAAGTTTTAAAATTTTTATAATCTTCTCTCCAGTACCAGGGATATCCCCCAAAAATCTCATCAGCGCACTCTCCTGATAGAGCAACCTTTGCATATTTTCTCACCTCATTTGTGAACAGCAGAAGTGATGAGTCAATGTCAGCCATACCAGGAAGGTCATTTGCAACTGTGGCATGTAAGAGGGCATTGCATAAAAGTTCATTATCAATTTCAACTGTAATATGGTCTGTACCTATACTTTTTGAGGCTATCTTAGCATAGGTGCTATCTAATGTGGGCTGATACTGATTGAATTGGTAATATCTTGCATTATCTTTATAATCAATAGAAAAACTCTTCAATCTTTTTCCTTCTTTTCTTAACTGGTTAGCAGAAATAGCTGTGATAATGGTTGAATCCAGCCCGCCTGATAGAAAGCAGCATATTTCAAAGTCAGAAACAAGCTGTCTTGTTATGGCATCTGTGACAAGGTTTTTAACTATCTCAATGATTTCATCTACTGTTTTGTTAAACTTTTCTGGTTTTAACTGCCAATATTCTTTTATTTCATATCTATCTTTGCTGTATATTACATAATGTGCAGGAGGAAGTTCTATAATGTCCTTGAAAATTGCTGAAAATGGAGACCTTGCAGGGCAAAGACCTATAAGTTCAAAAATACCCTCTTTGTTTACCTTAGTAGAGATTAAAGGATGTTTTAGAAGAGCTTTTATTTCTGAAGCAAAAATAAAATTGTCATTTTTAAGAGAGAAAAACAGTGGTTTTACTCCTAAATGATCCCGAGCTACAAAAAGTTCATTGGTACTTTCATTAAAAATGGCAAAAGCAAATATGCCATTTAAATATTTCACACACTCTTCTTTCCATTGGATATATGAGGTCAATACAACTTCAGTGTCTGAGTATGAACTGAAATGATACCCTGAGCTTTGAAGCTTTGCGCGCAGCTCTGGGGTGTTGTAAAGCTCACCATTGTAAACTATAATAAATTTTTGTTGATCATGGAATTTGATCATTGGCTGTTTGCCACCTTCAGGGTCAATAATGGTGAGTCGTTTGTGTCCGAGCAGAGCATGTTTAGTGACATAGTAGCCTTCTTCATCAGGTCCCCGATGACTAAGTGCATCTGTCATCTTTGTTATTACATCCTGGAATTCAGTGATGTCTGAGCTAAAGCATATCCATCCGCTAAATCCGCACATTTTCCCACAACCAATTTTAGAATTTCAGTATCAATATATTAAGCAAAAGGTAAGATGGTGAATGAGGATGTTTTGGGTTATTGACATATTAGTTGAGATGTTTTATAATAAATCTTGCGTCGTAAACAAAATATCTTTGCGGAAGGGTGTCCGAGTGGTTTAAGGAGCTGGTCTTGAAAACCAGTGACCCGCGTGAAGCGGGCCGTGGGTTCGAATCCCACCCCTTCCGCCATTTAATTTTTTATTAGGATTTTTTTAAGTACCAACACAAAAGTGCTTGCAAGTTTTTGGACACATAGTGTAATATTATAATTGAGCGAGTAATTTAAGGACCATGAAGAGAATATGGTCTTTTTTTATTACATCTCATCTTGCGATTATAATTGTAAGGATCAATTTCCTCATATTTCTTTATATTTTGTGATAATATAATTTTTGAGGCCAAATAGAAGAATACAATATACACAATAAAATAACTCTTTACAATCATCATGGCGAAAGGTGTGGAATGAGTTGAAACTCAAGGCTTATGCAAAAATCAACTTAGCATTGGATGTGCTTTCGAAAAGAGAAGATGGCTATCATGAAATAAGAACTATAATGCAAACAGTGGATTTGTATGATATAATCAATATTGAAAAGATAGAAGAAGACAACATAATTGTAACAACTTCAAGCGAAAATATTCCAACTGACAATAAAAACCATGCATACATTGCAGCTTCACTTTTAAAAGAGCGTTTTGGTGTAAAGCAAGGCGTGAGAATACATATTGAAAAGAATATTCCTGTCTCTGCGGGTTTAGCTGGTGGAAGCACTGACGCAGCAGCAGTTTTAAAAGGTCTGAATGAAATATTTGAGCTAAATCTTTCTGAGCAGCAGCTTATGGAAATCGGAAGAGAGATTGGCGCTGATGTTCCATTTTGTTTAGTAGGCGGCACAGCCCTCTGTGAGGGAATTGGCGAAAAGGTGATAAAGCTAAAATCAGCTCCTCAGATGAATATCCTCATTGCAAAGCCAGAGGTATATGTTTCTACGCAGGCTGTGTATGAGGCGCTTGACCTTAGCAAAGTAAAAAAGAGACCGAATATTGAAGCTATGATTTCGGCAATTGAAGAAGGCAATGTAAAAGAGATAGCAAAGAACCTTTGCAATGTTTTAGAGGTGGTTACGGTAAATCAATATCCAGTTATAAACAGAGTCAAGGACATTATGAGAAATAACAATGCTCTTGGGACAGTTATGACAGGAAGCGGGCCAGCTGTATTTGGAATTTTTAGCAACAGGTATGATGCTTTGAAAGCTGCAGAGAGACTTAAAGTGTTCATAAAAGAAATTATCTTGACTACAACATGTGAAGGTAGCGGATTTTAGTAATTTAGTATAGTAGGAGTTGTGATAAAAAATGAATGAGAAGAATGAGTCACATTATTTTTTAATAGAAAATTACAAACCTCTGCGCGAGATTGTGTTTGAAAAGCTAAGAGATATGATTGTGAACGGAGATTTAAAACCTGGCGAAAGACTTATGGAAATAAAACTTGCAGAAATGCTTGGTGTTTCAAGAACTCCTATCAGAGAGGCGATAAGAAAACTTGAACTTGAAGGGCTTGTTGTGATGCTTCCTCGGAAAGGTGCTTATGTTGCAGATATTTCTAAAAAAGAGATAATGGATGTATTGGAGATACGGGCTGCACTTGACAAGCTTGCGACAGGTCTTGCAGCCCAGCGAATGACAAAATCTGAAAAAGAGCAGCTCAAAAAGGTTCTCTCTTCATTTGAAAAGAATTTTAAGTCGGGCAATATTGAAGGAATGATAAATGACGATATAAAGTTGCACGACTTGATATATTTGGGTGCAAAGAATGAGAAACTTCAGCACATAATAAATAACCTTCGCGAGCAGATAACCCGTTTCAGGATAATATATCTTAAAGAGATTTACAGGAAAAGTGAAAATCTTTTGAAAGAACACAAAGAGATTGTAGAAGCAATTATAAGCGGAGATGTCGAAAAAGCACAGAAAATAGCAGAAGAGCACATAAAAAATCAGGAAATAGAGCTTATCAGTAGTTTAAAATTTTAACAAAAAGGTGAAAAATATGATAAATGCTGTAATACTTGCTGGATCTGATAAAAACAAATCAGGTACTCCTTATGAGTGCAAGGCATTGATCAAAATAGGAGAAAAATTTTTAATAGAATATGTGCTTGATGCAGTATGCAGTTCCAAACATATTTCGCGCAGAGTTGTTGTAGGCCCGGTTCAGCTAAAAGAATTTTTAATTTCAAGGTATCCACAGGTTGAATTTGTTGAAGAAGACACCTCAATAATGAAAAATGCTAAAAAGGCGATAGAATTTTTGAATGATAATAAAAAAATTTTATTTTTAACTGCAGACCTGCCATTTATTACCGCTGAGGCGATAGATCATTTTATCGAAGAGTCAATAAAATCCGGAGCGGACATTTGTTATCCAATTGTTGAAAAGAGCATAAACGATGAGAAATACCCTCAGATGAAAAGGACATATGGAACTGTGAAAGAAGGAACATTTACTGGTGGGAATGCCATTATAATAACTCCGTCAGTATTTGAAAAGTGCTATTCACTTGCCGAAAAGCTTGTGGAAAAGCGTAAAAATCCTATTGCTATGGCGCGGCTAATAGGACCCACCATTTTGTTGCTTTTTTTAACTAAGAGACTTTCAATACGGAAAGTTGAAAAAAGGGTATCTAAGGTTTTTAAGGTTAAAGCTAAAGCTATCATATCTACATATCCTGAATTGGGACAAGATGTAGATAAAGACTCTGACCTTATGGTGGCAAAGTTCTATCTTGAAAAAAAGAGGTAGAATTCCGATTGAAATTGTGGTATAATGTAAAAATAATACTTTTATTTCGCGAAGGAGGCAAATAGGAATGCCAAGAATTACAACTGATACAATAATTGCAGATGTATTGAGGATTGATAGAGGGACCATTCCAATATTTTTGAACAATGGTCTTCACTGTTTGGGTTGTCCTTCTGCTCAAGGAGAAAGCATTGAAGAGGCATGTGCGCTTCATGGAATAGATGCGCAAAAACTTGTGGACGAGCTAAACGAGTATCTCAAAAGCAAAGGTCTTTTGGATGAATAAAAAAAAAGACTTTACATCTTAAGCAAATCGTATTAAAATAATAAATGGTAGTGCGGGTGTAGTTCAATGGTAGAACACCAGCTTCCCAAGCTGGCAGCGTGGGTTCGATTCCCATCACCCGCTCCAAATGACAAAAAGGGGGGTATGCTCCCCTTTATTTTTGTAAGCGCCCACGTAGCTCAGCAGGCAGAGCGTCGCCTTGGTAAGGCGGAGGTCGCCGGTTCGAGCCCGGTCGTGGGCTCCATTTTAGTTATTGACAATTTTAATTGTTTATGATAGATTTAAAAAGTCAAGAAAAGAAGGGTTATTTTTTTTGCTAATTTTCATTGTTGAAGAATACAAGTTGTTCTGAAAAAAGAAAAGAGAAAAAGGATGAGGTCATTTACAGAAGGTTTGAGATGGAGGTGAACAATATAACATGGCGGCAAAAGGTGCGAGAATGATAATTCATCTTGAATGTACCGAGTGCAAAAACAGGAATTACACGACAGAAAAGAATAAAAAGAATGACCCAGATAGACTCGAGCTTAAAAAATACTGCAAGTTTTGCCGAAGACACACCATCCATAGAGAAACTAAATAGTTAAGAAAGAGGATGTGTGAATAATGGTGGAGAAGAAAAAGGTGGAAAAGGTAGTTGCAAAACCTCAAGGGAACAAAAAGAAGTTGAGTTTTAAAGAATGGTGGGCAAAGACTCTTAAGTTTTTCAGAGATGTTAGAATAGAGATGAAGAAGGTTGTATGGCCTTCTCAAAAACAGGTGGTAAAACACACAATTGTGGTGTTGACATTTACACTGTTTTTCACAGTGTTCATTTTGCTTGCTGACCTTATATACGATCAGCTTATTTTCAAACTTTTATTGAAGATAAAATAAAAAGCAATTCTTGAGAAAAAAGGAGGGCGGGCTTTTAGCCCTTCAAAATGGGTGATAAAAGAGCAAAATGGTATGTTGTCCATACCTATGCAGGCTATGAAAATAAAGTAAAAGCCAATTTAGAAAAAATAATTGAAAATAGAAATTTGTCTGATAGAATCTTAGACATTAGGATTCCCACTGAACTTGTCACTGAAATTAAAGATGGAAAGAAAATTGTTAAAGAAAAAAAGAAGTTCCCGTCGTATGTGTTAATCAAAGCTGTAATGGACAATGAGATATGGTACACGATAAGAAATGTCAGAGGCGTGACTGGTTTTGTGGGACCTGAATCTAAACCCACACCTCTTACAGATGAAGAAATAGAAGCGATGGGTATAAAGGAAGAGGTTGTGGAGGTATTTGACATTGAAGTTGGTGACAATGTGAAGATTGTATCTGGTCCATTTACTGATTTTTATGGGCCAGTTGTTGAAATAAATAAAGAACGAAAAAAGGTAAGAGTAATGCTAAACCTATTTGGGAGAGAAACTCCTGTGGAATTTGATTACCACCAGGTAGAAAGATTATGATACATTTAAACTCAAGTCAAACAGGAGGTGAAAAGAGAAGATGGCAAAGAAGGTTTTAACACAAATAAAACTTCAAATTCCAGCAGGCAAAGCAACACCAGCACCACCAGTCGGACCTGCGTTGGGTCAGCATGGTGTTAACATTATGCAGTTTTGCAAAGAGTTTAATGAAAGAACAGCAAAAGATGCTGGATTGATTATTCCAGTTGTTATAACTGTTTACTCTGATAGGTCTTTTACATTTATTACAAAGACGCCTCCAGCATCAGTTCTGTTGAAGAAAGCTGCGGGAATTGAAAGTGGGTCTCCAAAGCCAAACAAACAAAAGGTAGCTACATTAAAGAGGGATGTAATTAGAAAGATTGCTGAGCAAAAGATGCCAGACTTGACTGCTGCATCTTTGGAGGCTGCTATGAGAACCATTGAAGGTACTGCAAAGAGTATGGGAATTGTAGTTGAAGACTAATATTTTTTGTACACACGACAGGGTGTGGGAGGTTAATTTATAGCCGCAAATACCACAAAGGAGGTTTATAAAGAGAATGTTCAGAGGTAAAAAATATCAAGAAGCCGCAAAACTTGTCGATAAGACAAAGCTTTATGACCCGGAAGAGGCAATTGAACTTGCATTAAAGACATCTTATGCAAAGTTCGACGAGACGGTTGAAGTTCATGTAAGATTAAACGTTGATCCAAGACATGCTGATCAACAGGTAAGAGGCACTGTGGTTCTGCCAAATGGTACAGGTAAAAACGTAAGAGTTTTGGTTTTTGCAAAAGGTGACAAGGCAAAAGAAGCAGAAGAAGCAGGAGCAGAGTATGTCGGTGCAGAAGAGCTTGTTGCAAAGATTCAAAATGAAGGCTGGACAGATTTTGATGTATGTATTGCAACACCCGATATGATGGGTTTAGTGGGAAGACTTGGTAAGATTTTAGGTCCTAAAGGTTTGATGCCAAACCCAAAATCAGGGACTGTAACAATGGATGTTGCAAAAGCTGTGAAAGAAGCAAAAGCTGGTAGAGTTGAATTTAGGCTTGACAAGACAGCTATAATCCACTGTCCAATTGGCAAGGTTTCATTTGGTAAAGAAAAACTTCTTGAAAACTATAGAACACTAATGGATGCAATCATCAAAGCAAGACCACCTGCTGCAAAAGGGCAGTTTATAAAGAGCATCACAGTGGCAACAACAATGGGACCTGGTATTAAAATAAACCCATTAAAACCATTATAATGTTATAAAAATTTAGAAAGTGAATAGCCTACAACCGAAGACAGTAGGTGCAAAGTACTTTTAAAAAGTACTTTGCTTAAAAGTTTGCCTACCGAGGTTGTAATTATTTAAAAACCCGTCGGTCAAAGAGGATTAAAATTTGTCTTTTGGCATTGGCCGAATGGGGGAGGGATAATTACAGCCTCTTTAAGGTGAACTTAAAGAGGCTTTAATAATTTTATGGGATACAAAAGGGAGGTGAATTTGTTGGCAAAGTCAAGAGCGGTAAAAGAGCAGCTTTTAAATGAATACAAGGAAAAACTGTCAAAAGCGAAAGCTGGTGTGATTGTTTGCAATCATGGAATTACCGTTGAACAAGACACAGCGCTCAGAAAGAAGCTAAGAGAAGCAGGAATTGAGTACAAGGTTGTAAAAAAGACTTTGTTTACCTTTGCTGTAAGGGAAAATAATCTTTCTGAGCTTGAACAATTTTTTGAAGGACCTATTGCTGTTGCATTTTCGTACGACGATCCTGTAAAGGTTGCAAAGATATTAAAAGAAGGCGCAAAAGACCTTGAAAAGTTAGAAATAAGAGGCGGATTTATTGAAGGTAAAGTAATTTCTGCGAAAGAGGTTGACGCACTTTCCAAACTTCCATCAAGAGAAGAACTTGTTGCAAAGATGCTTGGCGGCTTGAACGCGCCAATGTCTGGTCTTGTTTATGTACTTTCTGGTACAATTAGGAAGCTTGTTCTGGCACTCGATGCTATTGCTAAGAAGCAGAGTGCTTAACATAAATAAAAAAAAATTAAAAAATTTTAAAATGGGAGGTTGTTCAGAAGATGGCAAGCGAAAAAGTTCAAAAATTGATTGAAGAGATCAAAACATTGACAGTATTAGAGCTTTCTGAGATGGTAAAAGCTTTAGAAGAAGAGTTTGGCGTTACAGCAGCAGCTCCAGTTGCGGTTGCAGCAGCTCCAGTTGCTGGCGCTCAGGCAGCAGCTCCAGCTGCAGAAGAGAAGACAGAATTTAACGTTATTTTGGCAGATGCAGGTAGCGATAAGATCAAAGTTATCAAGGTTGTAAGAGAGATAACTGGTCTTGGATTGAAAGAGGCAAAGGACCTTGTTGACGGTGCTCCAAAGCCAATCAAAGAAAATGTATCGAAAGAAGAAGCTGAGCAGATCAAAAAGAAACTTGAAGAAGTTGGAGCAAAAGTTGAACTCAAATAATGAATGTCAAATTACTGAAAAAGGGTGGGGATTTCCTGCCCTTTTTCAATTTAATGGATGAAATCTTGATTTTATTGTGGTATTATAAAATAAATATTACACTAAGTTTAGGAAGGTTGGGTTAGAAAAATGAATGAAAAGTACTTAGAGATTGTCCAAAAGATAAATGAGCTTACCTCTACCATGTCAGAAGCTTTTGATCATATCATGAATGTTCAAATTCCGCAGCTGAGGTTTGAAGACTCTTTTTATCTTTTAAACGATATCATTGAAGCATTCTTAAGCATTTCAAGTGCTCTGAAAGTAATTCAAGACGAGTTTGACGTAGAAAGTCTTCAGAACACAGAAAATGAATTTCAGGAAAGGTTGAGCGAGCTTCTTCAGATGTACAAGCAGCCAGTAGCCGAAAAGCTTCTTGCCAAGTATCAAAACGAAATAATACCGGTTTATGAAAAATGGCAGACACAGCTTCTTAGTAGAATAAACAGATACCAGGCATGAGTCATAAAAAATGGCTGGCTTTATTTACCAGCCATTTTTTACTTAGGTCATTATTTTTCAAAATATTTGAACTGTGAGGTGTAGAGATTATAATAATAACCTTTCTTCTCAAGAAGCTGAGTATGACTGCCTTCTTCAACAATCTGCCCATCATGGATGACAAATATCCTATCAGCATTTCGGATGGTAGACAGTCTGTGAGCTATAATAATTGAGGTCCTGCCCGATGTTAGCTTTTCTATAGCCTGTTGGATTAGGATCTCTGTTTGAGTGTCTACTGCTGAGGTTGCTTCATCTAATATCAGTATTTTTGGGTCAGCTAAAAGTGCTCTGGCAAATGCGATGAGCTGTCTTTGGCCGATAGAGAGGCGGCTTCCTCTTTCGTTGACTTCTGTATCATATCCGTTTTCCATTTTCATAATAAACTCGTGCGCATTAACGATCTTTGCAGCCCTTATTACCTCATCCATTGTGGCATCAGGTTTTGCGTATCGAATGTTGTCTGCAATTGTACCAGAGAATATAAATGTATCTTGAAGCATTATGCCCATTTGCTTTCTTAAAGAAGACAAAGTTACGTTTTTAATGTCATGTCCGTCAATCAAGATTCTTCCCTTTTGAGGGTCATAAAACCTTGCGATGAGATTTATTATTGTGGTTTTTCCTGCACCTGTTTCTCCTACGAGTGCAATTGTCTCACCAGCTTTAATAGTGAATGGAACATCTTTTAAAACAGGTTTTTCCTCGTCATATGAGAAGCAAACATTTTCAAATGTTATTTCACCTCTAATTGGTGGTAAATCATATGCATATGGACTGTCTTGAACATCTGGTTGAGTGTCAAGGATTTCAAATATGCGTTCGGTTGATGCCATTGCAACCAGCAGCTGATTGTAAAAATTAGATATGTTATTGATAGGTTGCCAGAACATTCCCATATAATTAGAAAATGCTATGATTGTACCAAGTGTTGTGTACCCCTTTCTCATCATCCAGATGCCAAAAAGAAATATGAGAACGCTTGAAAGAGTTCCAGTGAATTCTATGGTTGGCCAAAATAGATTATTTACTCTGATTGCTTTCATCCATGTATTTTTGAATGTGGTGTTTAAATTTTTAAATATTTCGGCGTTTTTTTCTTCTCTTGTAAAAGCATGAGTTATTTTCATTCCTTGTATGCTTTCATGTATATAAGCATTGAGAGTAGAAGATTTCTTTCTAACATCTTGCCATCTTGTCCTTATTGAGTTTTTTAATATCATGATTATTGAGATTAACAAAGGAAGAACACCAAGTGCAACAATGGATAGTTTTATATCAATTGAAAGCATTATTACTATGATAGCCCAAAGGCTTAAAGTGTCAACCAGCACATTTAAAATACTATTTGACAAAAGCTCTGATAAAGAATCCACGTCATTCATTATTCTTACCATTATTTTGCCTGCAGGTCGACTGTCGAAAAAGTTGAGAGACAGTTTTTGAAGATGAGTAAAAAGATGCATTCGAATATCTGAGACCACACTGTTGCCGAGTTTTGTCATAAAGATTGTTCTCACGCGAAGACTTATTACGTACAATAAGGTAAGCACAATATAGAAAACTGCTTTATACATAAGAGCATGGATGTTTCTGTGGGGAATATCAATATCAATAACCAATCTTATCAAATAAGGTCCGGCAAGATTGTAGAATGTAGCAAGTATCATTAGAAGAAAAGAATATATAAAGTACCTTCTATATGGCTTTATATATCTCAAAAGTCTTACAAACTGTGACCAGTTAAAAGGTTTTGTTATTGGTTCATCTTCTTCAATTCTAAGTCTTTTTGTGGAATTGCTCAAAACCTATCACCTTCTTTTTGTGTACTCAGAATATCTTTGTATTGTTGAACAAATATATTGTAATATCTACCTTTTTTAACTAAAAGTTCATTGTGGGTTCCTTGTTCTACAATCTTTCCATTTTCAAGGTAAAGTATCAGGTCGCAGTCTTTTGCCATTGAAATCCTATGAGCAATGATAAATACGGTACAATCTTTGAAATATTCTTCTAACGCTTTGCTTATCAAATATTCTGTTTCCATATCAACCGCTGATGTTGCATCATCAGAGGATCAATATCTTGGGTTTTTTCAAAAGAGCTCTTGCTATTGCAATTCGCTGTTTCTGACCACCTGAGAGGCCAATTCCTCTTTCTCCAACAAGAGTATCATATCCCTCTGGGAACTGAACAATAAACTCATGTGCCTGAGCAAGTTTTGCAGCGTTTATGATATCTTCAAGAGAAGCATTTTCCACACCGTACGCTATGTTATTTGCGATGGTATCAGAAAATAGAAATGTCTCTTGAGGAATTACAGAGATTGCACTTCTGAGCTTTTTAAGATCGTAATCCCTCACATCTATTTCATCTATTAGTACTCTTCCGCTTGATACGTCATAAAAACGGGGTATAAGATTTACAATAGAAGATTTTCCTGAACCTGTTGGTCCCATTATAGCAACCTTCATTTTAGGTTTTACTTCAAAATTGATATTTTCTAACACAAGATTTCCAGAGTGTTTGAAATATACATTTTCAAACCTTACATACCCTTCTTTAACTTCAAATGGAGTTGGCTTTCCTTTGATTTTGACAGGTGTACTGAGCAATCCAAAAACTCTCTCACAAGAAGCGTTTGCTCTTTCCACCATGCTTATAATCCATCCCAATGACCTCAAAGGCCAAATTATAGCCCATAGATAACCTTGAAAAGCCATAAGTGTTCCAATCGTGATTGTATTTTTAATTACCATGAAACCACCCAGCGCGAAAATAATCAGAACAAGTAATGATGTCACTGCTTCAATCATAGGAAAGAATTTGCCCCAGATAAGTCCCACTGTTATATTTTGTTCTTTGTATTCGGCGTTGGCAGACGAAAATTTCTCTATTTCAAAGTTCTCTTGTGAGAAAGCCTTTACAACTCTGATACCTGTAATATTTTCCTGAGTTGCTGTGTTGAGTTTAGAATACTTTTCTCGTATCTTAATAAATTCTGGTCTTATAGTTCTGTCAAAAATATAAACCAAGATTAACAATATAGGTGTTGAGAGAAGCAAAGCAAATGTCAACTTTACATTTAAAATAAACATTATGGTAAGAGATATCGAAAAATTCAAAATATTTTCAGCAAGCAGAGCTAAGGCAGTGGAGAAAAACATTCTAATTCCTTCCAAGTCACCTGTCATGCGTGCCATGATTTCTCCTGTTCGAGTTTTGTCATAAAATTCATAGGTCTGTCTTTGTAAAAAATTGTAAAGCGTTTCTCTGAGTTCATACAGTATATTCTGGGATACGTTTTCAAATAAGTAGGAGTGGCCATATCTTATAAGACCCCGCACCAAACTCACACAGAGCATTGTGAGGACAAATGGTAAAAGCAAATGATACTTTTTCTTTGAAATTGCTTCGTCAATGATCAGTTTAGAGATATATGGATTTACCATTCCAAGGGTTATAGATATGGAAATAAGCATAAAACCTAAAATTAAAAGTTTTTTATATTTTTGGAAATATGGTGACAGTCTTTTTAAGTTATTCACTTGAGCAGCACCCTTCCAAACTTAAAATTTTATTCGCTGGCCACTTTAATACATTATAACCCTGTTATATGTGAAAATAAATATAAGAATTTTAATATTTAGCTCACTTTTTTAAGCCTTTATTTGTTCTTCATAAAACATTGAGCTTTTTAATAATATTGTTTATAGATATTCAGGCAAGGATGATAAAACCACGATGGTGAACAATCTTAAAAGCTTTGAAAAAGGGCTTTCTTTCAAAGAAGCTGAAGAAAATTTGGAAAGATTTGGTATAAACGAGATTGAAATTGAAAAAAGAAAGAAACCTCTTTCAATATTTTTAGACCAGTTCAGAGATATTCTGGTTCTGATTTTGGCTGTGTCTACAGCTTTATCATTTTTGCTTGGCGAGTTTTTAGATGCTATTGTTATCTTTTTCCTTATAATTTTAAACGGAACGCTGGGGTTTATTCAGGAATACAAAGCCGAAAGAGCTTTGGAATCATTAAAAAACTATATTTCCTACAAAGCAAAAGTCATAAGAGACGGGAAATTAGAAGTAATTGAAGCAAAATATGTAACAGTAAGAGACATTGTAGTAATTGAAGAGGGAGACAGAATTCCAGCAGATGGAATATTAGTCGAAGGATATTCACTGAAAGTTGATGAGTCTATCTTAACAGGTGAGTCTATAGCCGTGGACAAGGATGTTCACACTGAGAATAAACTTTATATGGGCACATACGTAGTCAAAGGTAAGGGTTTGATGAGGGTTACTTCAATAGGGCTTAACACCAAAATGGGACAAATAGCAAAGGTACTGGGAGAAACACATGAGACCAAAACACCTTTGCAAGTCAGATTAAACCAGCTTGGCAAAATACTTGCTGTAATTTGTATTGCTATATGCAGTGTAATAGTAATACTGGGAATAATTAGAAAACAAAATATCTACGATATGTTTATGATAGGAATAAGTTTAGCAGTTGCAGCAATTCCTGAAGGTCTTCCTGCTGTTGTAACAATTACCTTGGCAATAGGGGTTCAGCGTATGGCAAAGAAAAATGCACTTGTAAGAAAGCTTTCATCTGTTGAGACCTTAGGGTGTGTAAATGTTATTTGTTCAGACAAAACAGGGACTTTGACAGAGAACAAGATGACTGTGAAAAGGATAGAGACAGTTGACATGAGCATAGAGGTTGAAGGGACAGGGTATGATTTGAAAGGAAGGATTCTTTTAAACGGCCGAATTGTAAAAAATCAGCTTCTTGATTACATAATGATGTGTGCTGTTAACTGCAACAATGCAGAGTTAGAAAAAATCAGAAATGACTTAAGAACAAGCGGTGACCCAACTGAAATAGCACTTTTGGTTTTGGCAAAAAAATATAAAGAGTATATAAAAAGAGAAGAAAAAGTGGCAGAAATACCTTTCGATTCTAACAAACGGTATATGGGTGTAACAGTAAGATATGGTGATAATAGTATTTTATTTGTCAAAGGTGCATATGAGAGCTTGATTGGAAGATGCAAGTTTTATATGTGTCAAGATGGGACAATAAAAGAACTTACCTCCAATGAAAAGAGGATAATTGCCAAGAAAAATGAACTGATGTGCAGTGCAGCATTGAGAGTTTTGCTTATGTGCATGAAATTTAATTCACAAGATGTAGATAATATGATTTTTTTAGGACTTATTGGAATGATAGACCCACCTAAAAGAGGTGTCAAGCTTGCAATTAATAAGGCAAGAAAAGCTGGAGTTAAAACAGTTATGATAACTGGCGACCATAAACTTACAGCGTTTGCAATAGCAAGAGAACTTGGAATTTCAGAAAGCTTTGAAGAGGTTGTTACAGGTGAGGAGCTTGAAAAAGATGAGAAGTTTATCGAGAAAAATATTGACAATATTTCAGTATTTGCGAGGGTAGACCCGCTTTGCAAACTGAAAATTGTAAGACTTTTAAAAAGAAAAGGAAACATTGTTGCCATGACAGGCGATGGAGTAAATGACGCACCAGCGGTCAAAGAAGCAGATATTGGTATTGCTATGGGAATAAGTGGGAGTGATGTTACAAAAGAAGCTGCTTCAATGATATTGCTTGATGATAATTATGCCACAATTGTTCATGCTATTGAAGAGGGAAGAGTTATATATGACAATATAAAAAAGTTTGTTAAATATCTTCTTGCTTGTAATATTGGTGAGGTATTGATAATGCTTTTTACTTCAATATTAAATTTGCCAACTGCACTCTTGCCCATGCAAATTTTGTGGGTAAATCTTGTGACAGATGGTCTTCCCGCAGCAGCCCTTTCTCTTTCCAGAGGCGATGAAGACTTAATGAAGAGAAAGCCAAGACCAAAAAAAGAAAGCCTTTTTGCAGGTGGACTAATGCAGGAGATAATATTGAGAGGTATTTCAATTGGGGTATTTGCAACTTTATCATTCTATTTGCCCCTTTTAAAAGGTTATGACCTCAAAACAGCAAGAACAGTTGCATTTGCTACGCTTGTAATATCTCAACTCATTTTTGCCTTTGAGTGTTCAACAAATAAAAGAAACATACTCTCGATGTTGTTTGGGAACATATATCTTTTAATTGCTGTAATTTTATCATTTGTTTTATTTTTACTGGTAATATATATACCACAGCTGGGTATAGTATTTGAAGTGAGTTCCTTGAAAAGTCTCGAATGGGTTATTATCATAATCTGCTCATTATTTCCATCTTTGCTTCATAATATATTTGCAAAAAATATCTAAAGTGATAAAATGAAATGAGAGGATAGTTTGATAAAGAAATGACGTATAAAATTAAAATTACTGATAGAAAGGGGAATTGCAAACAAATGAAAATTGTGATAATCGGTGGAGTTGCAGCTGGAGCATCGGCAGCCACAAAAGCCAGAAGAACAAATGAAAATGCTCAGATTGTACTACTTGAGCAGGGAGAGTATGTATCATTTGCAAACTGCGGTCTTCCGTACTATGTTGGTGGAACAATCCCAAAAAGAGATAGCTTGCTTGTTGTGAGAGAAGAGCTGTTCAGGAAAAGATATAACATTGATGTTCGCACGTTATCCCAAGTTACAAAAATCAACAGAAGTAAGAAAACTGTGACCGTTTTAGACAAAAGAAATAATACAACATATGAGGAAAGCTATGACAAGCTTATCATTGCAACAGGTGCAAGACCTTTTGTTTTACCTTTTTTGAAAGATTGCAAAAACTCTTACACATGTTTTACACTCTATGATGTTGATAAAATAAAAGAGGCTTTCTCTGCAGCTCCAGTAAAAAAAGCGGTTGTAATTGGAGCGGGCTATATTGGCATGGAACTTGCTGAGCAGCTAAATCTTCTGGGTGTCGACTGTACAATTGTTGAACTAAAAAGTTCTATTTTGCCTCAGTTTGACAAAGAGATGACAAACCCTGTTGTATATACGTTAAAAGAAAAAGGTGTTGATGTGAAAACGGGCGTATCTGTGGTTGATGCAGATGTTATTGACGGGGTTGCAAAGAGGTTAAAACTTTCGAACGGTGAAGAGATAGAATGCGATGTTGTTTTTCAGACAGCAGGTGTGATACCAAATGTTGAACTTGCAAGAGAAGCAGGTCTTGAAGTGAACAGGGGAATTGTGGTAAATAACAAGATGCAGACCTCTGACCCTGACATTTATGCAGCCGGCGATGCGGTTGAAGTAAAAAGTATTATCACAGGCAAAAATGTATGGATTCCTTTGGCAGGACCTGCAAACAAGCAGGGAAGAGTTGCTGGGTGCAATGCAGCAGGCGGAAATTTGGAATTCAAAGGAGTTGTGGGTAGTTCTATTATCAAGGTATTTGACTGGGCTTTGGCAAAGGTTGGGCTTAGCGAAACTGAGTGTAAAGACCAAGGACTTAATTACAATGTGACCATTGTTCATCCTCTTCATCATGCTGGTTACTATCCTGGAGGAAAGCAGCTGACAATAAAACTTATATTTGACAGCACAACTGGCAGAATTTATGGTGCACAGGTTATTGGGAAAGAAGGAGTAGACAAAAGAGCTGATGTTATTGCAACTGCAATATATGCAGGTTTGACTGTATTTGATTTGGAAAATCTTGATCTTGTGTATGCGCCGCCATTTTCGTCTGCAAAAGACCCTGTGATAATGGCTGGCATGACAGCTTCTAATATAATACGTGGAGAGGTTAAAAATATTTTGCCTGATAGAGTATTTGAACATCTTGATAACCCAGATTATATTATTTTAGATGTAAGAACACCAGAAGAGTACGAGTTTGGACATATAAAGGGAGCAGTAAATATTCCTGTAGATGAGCTGAGAAATAGACTGAGTGAACTTCCAAAGGACAAGAAGATTATTGTTTACTGTGGTGTTGGATTCAGGTCATACCATGGATGTTTGATTTTAAAAGCAAATGGTTTTGATTGTTTGAATATGAGCGGTGGCTGGACGTCATGGAGAATGTACTATCCTGATATGGTAGAGTAAGTGGAGGGAAAAGGGTGAAAATATGCGCTATTTTGTGTGCGGCAGGTAAAGGCACAAGGTTTGGGGGGGATACCCCCAAACAATTTTTATTTTTAAAGGGTAAGATGATAATTGAATATTCTCTTGAAATGTTTGAAAAATCGCGTTTTATTGATGGAGTTGTGCTGCTTGTACCTCAAGGTTTTGAAGATATTGCAAGGAGTTTGAAAGAAAAATACAGTAAAGTTGTTTATTGGGATTATGGAGGAAAAGAGCGAGCAGACACTGTAAAAAAGGGATTGGAGATTTTAAAAAACAAGTGTGATATTGTTGCAATCCACGATGCTGCAAGGCCTTTTATCACTTTACAGCTGATTGAAAAGCTTGTTAAAGAGGTTGAGGTTCATTTTGCAGTTGCACCTGGCATTTTGGCAAAGGATACTGTAAAGTTTGTAGTTGATGGTCACATTCAAAAGACATTGCCACGATCTAATATTTGTCTGATACAAACCCCCCAAGTTTTTAAGTTTGATTTGATATATAAAGGATATGAAATGTTTAAGAATGAGTTATTTACAGATGACCTTCAGTATGTTGAGTTGATGGGTATAAAGCCTAAGATAATTGAAAATAGTAGCGTAAATTTCAAAATAACCACAAAAGAAGATCTGTTGATTGCGGAGGCTGTTGTAGAAAAGGGGTATTGGTAGTAAAATATCTTTTGAAAGGTTTTAAAACTTTTTGAAGAGGTTGTGATGCTGTGAAAGTGTATGCTTTAGTTGGACCAAGTGGTACAGGTAAAAGCTACAAGGCAATAGTGGTTGCAAAGATGCTGGGAGCAAGCGCTATAATAGACGACGGCATTTTAGTTTACAACTCAAAGCTTGTTGCAGGAAAGTCTGCAAAGAAAGAACCTACATATTTGGCTTCGGTCAGGAGAGCACTTTTTATGGAAGATGATCATGCAAATGAGGTAAAAAAGGCCATAAAAGATTTGAACATTGATTCTATTTTAATCTTAGCTACATCCAAACAGATGGCACAGATGATAGCTAAAAGATTAGAATTGGGAAGTATTGAAAGGTTTGTTGATATCAAAGAAGTTTCAAGCGACCTTGAGATAAAAAAAGCAATAACCATGCGAAATAAAGAAGGAAAACACGTTGTACCTGTTCCAACTTTTGAAATAAAAAAGGACTTTTCGGGTTTGCTGATATATCCTTTAAAGCTTTTTAAGAGAATTAACCTCAATGATTATATTGTTGCCGAAAAAACTATAGTAAGACCTACCTTTAGCTATTTGGGTGAATATACTATTTCAGAAAATGTCTTGATTGCATATGTTCGCAGAGTACTCAAGAAAAGCAAGGATATTGCCAAAATACTTTCAATTGACCTTGCTATCAAGAATAATCTGTTGTATATAAAGATTGAGGTTATATTAAAATTTGGTTGCAACATAAAATCTGTACTTGAAGGAATACAGAGAGAGATAAAAGAGGAGATAGAATATTATACCTCAATAAATGTAGAGTATATTCACATCATTGCAAAAGGAGTACAAGTGTAAAAATACTTTTACTTGTATTTTCCAAGTTTTTCAGTGGCATTCAAAAGCGAGTTTCTTATCTCTTCAGTAACAGTATTATTTGCGTTTCTATAATCAAACTGTTTGTTGAAGTCACAGACGTTTGTATAGATTCGAGAAAGATTGTCAAGTTCAATTTTACAAATTTTTTCGACAAAGTTATTAAATTCTTTTCCAGACAAGTGGTCTATAGAATATTTCAAAAGTTCATTAAAGTGATGTAAGCAAAATCCTTTTGAAGAAAGAACTTTTTGCTGAAATTCTTTCTGGTTTTTCCACATGAAAAAGAATACTTCAAAATAATTTTTCATCCTTGATTGAATCCTTTCACAGATAACGCACTTGGAAGAGAGGTTTTCTAAGTATTGGATTATATCTGTCAATTTGTTTTTGTTCAAATTTTGATTGCCAAAAAGTTTTTTGATGAACCCTTCTTTTTGTTGCAAGTTTGATTCTGAAAAATTGGAATATATAAGATTTTCAAGATGTTTTTTTATCTCATTGAGGTGAGTTTCCAATATAAGTCCGTAAGGAAGTTTATTTTTTTGTTCAAGCAGCATGTGAAAATGCCTTCTGCAAAACCCTTTTTTGTTTGTCTCTATTCTTGCATCAACCTCCATAACACTTTCACCAAGCACAATTTCAATACATTGTTTTTCGAAATTGTTTTCAAGGTAACAAAAAGCACATTCGCAATTTATTGAAAAAGCGTCGTTGACAGGAATCATATATATCTTTTCGTTTCCCATGTGCATTCAACTCCTTGTTTTTTTGTTTTATTAATTGTTACCAGTTTTAAAATGGTTCATAACATTTATTTTACAGCCATTTTCTCATTCTAACAACAACAAAGTTGTTTTTATAAAAAAGAATAAATATCTAAAAAAAGGGTATAAAATTTTTAAAGAAAAACTGCAAAGATGGAGTGAAATGTTTATGAAACTTACACCAGATAAATTAAAAAAGAATGTAGATTTGTCTAGTTTTGATTTTGAAACAACAAGCGAAATAGAACCTTTGACCACAATAATTGGTCAAGAAAGAGCTAAAAGAGCTTTTGAATTTGGGCTGAGTGTTACCACAAAAGGATACAACATTTACATGTGTGGTCCCACAGGTACAGGTAAGACAAGCTTTGCTGAAAATTATTTAAAGGAGATAGCAAAAAACAGACCTGTTCCGAACGACTGGGTTTATGTTTATAATTTTGTCAATCCTGACTCACCTATTGCAATATCTCTGCCAAAAGGAATGGGTAAAGTTTTCAAAAAGGATATGGCAGATTTTCTTGAGTTTGTAATTAATGATTTGAAGAAGGTTTTTAACAGCGAGGAATATGAAAATGATAAAAATAATATCTACAATGAGTATCAAGAAAAGAGGACACAGCTTTTAGATAGTTTAGCTGAAGAAGCAAGGAAATATGATTTTGAGATAAAGTATACTCCAAGTGGGGTATATTTTATTCCTATTGTAAATGGTAGGGCTATTTCAGAAGAGGAATATCCTGAGCTGGAAAAGACTATTAGAGATGAGATAGAAAGAAAGGTTAAAAAACTTCAACTTGAGACTCAAGAAGTTTTAAAGAAGATAAAGATTCTTGAAAAAGAGTTGAAAGAAAGAATAAAAGAATTACAAAAGAGAATAGCCGTTTTCACGATAAGTCATTATGTATATGAAATCAGAAGCAAGTATAAAGATAACACAAAAATTTTGGACTATATTGATAATGTAACAGATGACATAATTGACAATCTTGAAGAATTTTTAGATAAAGAAGAAGAGGATACACCTCTTCCTCTGCAATTTGCTTCTTACAAAAAGATGTCAAGACTTGATAGATATAAGGTCAATGTTATTGTTGATAATTCAGAATTAGAAGGGGCACCCGTTGTTTATGAAATAAACCCGACCTATTACAATCTTATAGGTAAAATTGAATACGATAATGAGATGGGCAATATCCTTGTTACAGACTACACAAAAATCAAGGCGGGAGCGATTCACAGGGCAAACGGAGGATATCTTATCCTTCAGGCAAAAGATTTACTGAGCTATCCACAGGCATGGGAAGCTTTGAAAAGAGTACTAAAAACAGGTCAGATATACATTGAAAATCTAAAGGATATCTATGGACTATTTATAACTCCTTCCTTAAAACCAGAACCTATACCAGTTGATTTAAAGGTTATTTTAATTGGCAGTGAGTATATTTATAACATCTTATACACATACGATGAAGATTTTAAAAAGCTTTTCAAGATTAAAGCTGATTTTGACATAGAAATGGATTACAATCAAGATAATCTTTACAAGATGATCCAGTTTATTAGTTCATTTTGTAAAAAAGAAAATGCATTGCCATTTTCCAAGGATGCTGTTGAGAAAGTGATTGAATATTCCTGCAGACTTGTTGAGAACCAGGAAAAGCTTTCAACGCGATTTAATGAAATTGTTGAGATATTGGCAGAAGCTAACACCTGGGCTGAACTGGAAAAGAGCAAAGTGGTGAAGAAAGAACATGTGAGCAAAGCAATTTGCGAAAAAGAATTTAGAAGTGCAAAATATGAAGAAAAGATAAACCAGATGATTGAGGAAGGTACTATTTTAGTTGATGTGGATGGCTACAAGCCTGGGCAAATCAATGCACTTGCAATTCTGGATGTTGGAGACTATATTTTTGGCAAACCTTCTTTAATAACAGTTACCACAAGTAGCGGAAGAAGTGGTATAATAAATATTGAACGTGAAGTACAAATGTCTGGAAAAACTCATAGCAAAGGCATTTTGATTATCTCAGGGTATATTTCCCAGCTGTTTGCCCAAGATATGCCACTTGCATTAAACGCCACTATATGCTTTGAACAGTTATATTCTGGCATTGAAGGGGATTCTGCATCCGCAGCTGAACTTTGTGCACTGCTTTCAGCTTTGAGTGATGTGCCCATCTATCAGGGAATAGCAATAACAGGTTCTGTAAACCAAAAGGGAGTGATTCAGCCTGTTGGTGGCGTGACAAAAAAGATAGAAGGTTTTTATTATGTTTGCAAGAAAAAGGGTTTAAATGGCAAGCAGGGTGTTATAATCCCACATCAAAATATAAAAAATTTGGTATTGTGTGACGAGATAGTAGAAAAAGTTGAGAATGGAGATTTTCACATCTGGGCAGTAAAAACAATCGATGAAGCTGTTGAGATTTTGACAGGCAAAAAGTTTGAAGAAGTGATACTTTTGGCAAGACAAAAGCTAAAAAGATACTTAGATAATTTGGTAAGTCTTAGTGATAAAAAAGATGAGTAAGAAAGGAGAGATATTTTGAGGTGTCTATGGATATGTTAGAAGTTTTAAAGTCTCGAAGAAGTATCAGGAAATACAAAAAGAATATGGCTATTAGCAAAGAAGTTATTGAAAAGATAATTGATGCTGCAAGATTTGCACCTACTGCAAGAGGAAATGAAGGTTGGGAATTTGTGGTGGTGACAGATGAGGAGATTAAAAAACAAATTGCTCAAAAGGCTCGATATGGCAGATTCATAGAAGATGCTTCATGCTGTGTTGCTGTGCTTTATGAGAAAGATTTCGAATATATTTTAGAAGATATGTCAGCAGCAACAACATATATTTTAGTGGCTGCAAAAGCTTTAGGGCTTGGGAGTTGTTGGGTTGCAAGCTATAAAAAGGAGCATTCAGAAGATGTCAAGAAGCTGCTAAACGTTCCAGACAATTTAGAACTTTGTGCCCTCATTGCAATAGGTTATGCTGATGAAGAACCTGTAAGAAACAAAAAGCCCCTATCTTCAATACTTCACTGGAATAAGTACCAAAGAAAATAATTCGGGAGGGAATTTCTAATTTGTTTAGGGAAATTGAGATAAGAACAAAAGATAGAGTAGATTTTGTTGATATTACAAGTAAATTAAAAGAAATTGTTAGACAGTCTAATATCGAAGAAGGACTCATGACAGTATTTGTTCCACATACAACTGCAGGTATTACAATCAATGAGCATGCTGACCCGTCGGTTGTAAATGATATAAAAAAACAACTTGAAAAGTTAGTGCCAGCAAATAATGGCTATAGTCACAGTGAGGGGAATTCTGATGCGCATATAAAGGCAAGCTTGATAGGTTCATCTGTTAACATTATAATTCGAAACGGTGAGATGATGCTTGGTACATGGCAAGGTGTGTTCTTTTGTGAGTTTGATGGTCCAAGGAGAAGAAAAATATATGTGTATATAAAATAAAAATTTATATGCTCCGAACACCTTATGAGTTAATTGCAAGAATTAAGACAGGTGTTCGGAGCAAAAACCTTTATATTTGACAAAGAAGAAAGCTTGTGCTAAAATATAATACGCAAAAACAAGCGGGTATGGCGGAATTGGCAGACGCGCTAGACTTAGGATCTAGTGGCAACAGCCGTGGGGGTTCAAGTCCCTCTACCCGCACCAAGAGAAAAATATCTTGACAAAAGTAAGTGAAATCATTAAAATATATAATTGCGATGCCGGAGTGGCGGAACTGGCAGACGCACAGGACTTAAAATCCTGGGACCTGAATAAGGTCGTACCGGTTCAAGTCCGGTTTCCGGCACCAGATATCGCGGGGTGGAGCAGCTGGTAGCTCGTCGGGCTCATAACCCGAAGGTCGGAGGTTCAAATCCTCCCCCCGCAACCAAAAAATTAGTTAAATAAAAAAGATGGCGGCGTAGCTCAGTTGGCTAGAGCATGCGGTTCATACCCGCAGTGTCAGCGGTTCGAATCCGTTCGCCGCCACCATTTTATGTAAAAAGAGGTATGGCCCCGTGGTCAAGTGGTTAAGACACAGGCCTTTCACGCCTGTAACAGGGGTTCGAATCCCCTCGGGGTCACCAAAACAGAAAATATGAGCAGAAAGGGCTTTTAAAAAGCCCTTTTTTGTTTTAGTTGAAAAAATACAAAAAATTTTTATAATAAAAGTAAGTAAGTACTTACTAAAAAACTTAGGGGAGGGAGAGATATTAAAATTGAGGAAAAGTGAAGATACTAAGAACAGAATAATTCAATCAGCCATAAAGTTGATTTCACAAAATGGTTATGCTGCCACAACAACAGCACAAATAGCAAAAGATGCAGGGATTTCTGAAGCTACACTATTTAAGTATTTTAAAGATAAGGAGAATTTACTTCACAAAGTTGTAAGTGTTGCCCTGACACAAATCTTAGGTTCTGTTGTTCTTTCTCCTCTTAAAGAAAATATCGAAAAGAACAAGGATTTAAAAGTTTCTGAATTTTTGAGGTCTATAATAAATGAAAGACTTGAAATGCTGGACAAAAACATTGACCTTTTTAAGATTGTTCTAATAGAGATTCAGTATAATGACTCCCTCAAAAATGAGGTTATAAAAAATATGGTACCTAAAACCTGTGAGGCAAAGGGTTTGATTGAGAGGATACTAATACGAAAAGGAAATATTTCAAAAGAGATGGCGAAAGGCATTTCAAGAATGATGATAGGCACTCTTCTTACTTTTTTATTCCAAAAATATATTCTGGGCATTGAGACAACAAGTGATGAGATTAAAGAGGAGATAGAAAATGTATTAAATGTGATAAAAAAGTCTATTGGGGAGGAGTAAAAGGATGATAAAGGCGATATTGCAATCTAAAAACTTTAAGGTATTTTTTACTGTCCTTTTTTTAATTTCAATTTTTACTCTCTTTTTGACAGGGTGCAGAGAAGAAAATACTGAAGATGTATACTCATCAACTGTAGAGGTATCGACTATTGATATAAACACTGAGATTGCTGGGAGAATAGTGAAAGTCTTTGTTGAAGAAGGTTCTAAAGTTAAAAAAGGTGACATAATAGCAAAGATTGATTCAAGCCTTTATGAAGTTCAAAAGAATATTGCACAGGCAAACCTTGAAGTTGCTAAATTGTCTGCGGATATCGCTGAGCAAAACTGGGAATTAGCAAAGCTAAAATATCAGCTTCTTTCTAAAAAACCATCGAAATACAAGATTAATCAGATAAAAGAAAATATTCTACAGCTAAAAGACATAAAATTAGGAAATGAAAATAACATTGAATTTTTGGAAGAAAACATAAAAAATTTAGAAAAGATGAAAATGGCTGATTTGGACACAATAAAGCTATTATCAGAACTAAAAATGCAATTAAATTCCCTAAAGGCTCAAAATAGTAGTCTAACACATCAGATTAATTCATTAGAAAACCAACTTGAAATGGTGAAAAACGAATCTGTTACAGATGAGGATAAAATGATTGCTGAGATTTCTGTTGACATTGCAAAGAGAAACTATTTGCAAGCTCTCTCTTATGTAAAAGTGGCAGAGCAGAACTTAAAAATTTCTGATTTAAATTTGGAAAAAACCACAATTACCTCACCTGTTGATGGTATTGTTTTAACAAAAGGGGTTGACCAAGGACAGTTTGTTGGTATTGGTACATTTATAGCTCAAATAGGCTTAAGCGACTACTATCTTAAGATATATGTTCCTTCAGCACAGCTACAAAAACTTTCGCTTGGTAAGAAGGTTGAGCTTATCTTAGATAACAACAAAAAAGCGTATGGTGAGATTGTGTTTATTTCTGATAAAGGAGAGTTTACACCAAGGAACGTAGAGACAAAAGAGGAAAAACAAAAAGTGGTTTTTATGGTCAAGCTAAAGATAATAAAGCTAAAGATAATAAAGGATAAAGAGATTTTAAGACCTGGGATGCTTGTTGATGTAAAGATTTAATTTTACAAAATTTGGGGTGATGATAGGTGGCATATGCAATCAAGGTAGAGGGGCTTACAAAAAGGTTTGGAGAGTTTGTTGCGGTAAATGACATATCATTTAGTATTCCCAAAGGTAGCATTTTCGCCTTGCTTGGGCCAAATGGGTCTGGGAAGACAACTACAATTAAAATAATATGTGGTGTTTTAAGAGCAACAAAAGGATACGTAGAAGTGCTTGGAAATGACGTTTCAAAATATCCAGAACAAGTAAAGCAAAATATAGGTTATGTTTCTCAAAAGTTTAGTCTGTATGAGGATTTAACGGTTGAAGAGAACATTGAATTTTATGGTGCGATATATGACCTTTCTAAGGACGAGATTGAAGAGAAAAAGGCAAAGCTACTTAAATTTTTTGGGTTTGAAGGCAGAGAAAAATCACTTGTTGGCACACTTTCTGGCGGAATGAAGCAGAAACTTGCTTTTGCTTGTGCCACACTTCACAATCCACAAATCTTAATCTTAGATGAGCCAACAGCTGGAGTTGACCCTATTTCAAGAAAAGAGTATTGGGAGATGATAAGAGTTTTTTCTCAAAGTGGTGTTACAGTATTAGTAACCAGCCATTATATGGATGAGGCTGAGAGGTGTGACTATGTTGCTTTTATGTTTAATGGGATTTTGAAAGAGGTAGACACACCTGCAAATGTCAAGACAAAGTATTCGTCACATAGTATTGAAGATGTGTTTATGAAAGTATTCTCACAGTAAAAAGATTGCTTAAGATAGAGGTGAGATTTAAAATGAATGGTTTCTCAATAAGAAGATTTGTTGCCATTGCGAAAAAGGAGTTTATACAAATTAAAAGAGATAAGGCAAGTTTTGTTTTAGCATTTGTGGCACCATTTATTATGCTTATGCTCTTTGGCTATGCTGTCAAAATGGATGTCGAAAATGTAAGCATAGGAATACTTGACATGGCAAAGACACAAGAGAGTAGAGAACTTGTAAGAAAACTTCAGAACACAAGGTATTTTAAGCCAACCTTTTTTGCACAAAATCAGGTAGAGATAGAAAGTAGTCTTGACAGTGGAAAAATCAAAGCAGCTTTAATTATCCCTTCTCACTTTGCAAAACTTCTTAAACAAAACAAAAGTCCTGAAGTACTTTTTATAGTAGATGGGACAGATCCCACAATTGCAAAGACAGTATTTTCAAGCGGTATTTTGACAATGCAAAACTTTGCACAGAAAAACTATTTTGCACAGAAAAACTATGTTGTAAAACCTATTGTTGATGTCAGAACACGTGTAAAATACAATCCTTCTATGAAAAGCGAACTTTTTACAATCCCTGGTCTTATGGGACTTATTATGCAAAATATAACTATAATACTTACAGCCTTTGCAATTGTAAGAGAAAGAGAAAAAGGTACAATGGAACAGTTAATAGTAACTTCAATAAAATCAATCGAGCTAATTTTAGGGAAACTTGTTCCTTATACATTTCTTGGACTGGGTGACTTTTTAGTTGCGCTCCTGTTTGGAATACTATGGTTTAAGGTACCTGTGAGAGGCAATATTCTTTTGCTGTTTGTCTTGGGGATGGAATTTGTCATTTGTGCGCTCATGATAGGAATGCTCATATCTTCTGTCTCGAAAACACAGCTTCAGGCAATGCAGCTTGCACTTTTGTTTTTGTTGCCAAGTGTGCTACTTTCAGGTTTTATGTTCCCCCGTGAAGCAATGCCAGCTGTGATAAGGTTTGTAGGTAATTTTGTTCCTCTTACTTACTTTTTGATAATATTAAGGGGTATTGTTCTCAAAGGTGTCGGGATAGAATATCTGTGGGATGAGGTCTTGGTGTTAATATTTTTAGGGCTTGTACTTCTTTTTATTTCAATAAAGAGATTTTCAAAGAGGTTTGACTGATTTAACATCTTGGAAAAATTGAAAATCTTTTTGGTTGACATCAGGTGGGAGTTTGGCTTAAAATATTATAATGTAAAGAAGAATTTATAAGCTTTTGCGGATGTGGCGGAATTGGCAGACGCGCAAGACTCAGGATCTTGTGGGGCTCTCCCCATGGGGGTTCAAATCCCCCCATCCGCACCAAATGCAGATGTGAAAAGGCAAAAGAGAAATAGGATAAAATGGTGGCAAAATGAAAAGTCGCAAGGTTTTGTGGAGTAGAATAGAGGGCTAATTATCCCACAGAACTTGAAAACAGTAAGCCACGACCACCAATCGCAAAGTCAAAAAACTTTGCGAGAGGTGGTTTTATTATGCCCAAAAAAGAAGCGTTGTCAAACTGGATTGGCAGGAAGCTATGCAACAATTCCTGTTTTACAAGCGAGCCGAGGGAAGAAGGGAATCAACAATCGGTGAGTATGAGGCTCATATTACCCGCTTCTTTAGGCTCTACCCCGACTGTTTTCATGACGAGCAAAAACTTAAAAAGTGTGTGCTGGAATATTTGTCTCAACCCGTCAAACCCGCCACTTACAATTTGCGGCTCACGTATTTGAAGGCATTTTTCAAATAGTGCGTTGAAGAAGGCATTCTTAAGACCAACCCACTGGAGAAGATCAAGAAACAGAAAGCCGAGGGGCGAATTGTCAACATCGACATTGAGATTTTAGAAAAGCTTTTGAAACTACCCGACAGGAACACTTTTTGCGGTTTGCGTGATTATGCCCTGATTCTGCTTACATTAGACACTGGCATACGACCAAAGGAAGCTTTTTCGCTTCTCATTGAGCACTTTGACTTTAAGACGTTGCAAGTCTACATTCCAAGCGATGTAGCAAAGACAAGGGTATCGAGGGTAATTGCCTATTTTGCCAGTTACCGCAAATGCAATCAAAAGGCTAATAGCCGTTTAAAATTTGATAATAATTTTTTGCTGCAAAACTCGGACAAAACTCGGGGGTTACTTCTTTTTATAGACAGAATTTATGAGATATAATATAATAGAATAAAAGTATAATTGAACTGTATTTTTGGTAAATGTAAATATATAACATTATTGAAAAAAAAAAAAAAAAAAAAAAAGGTTGCTACTTGAAGACAATGGATTGTTATAAATGGGAGGAAGACTTGTGAGTACTGAAAAAATAGCAATTGAAAAAGAATACATAAAAATTTCATGGTTTTTAATTTTGGCAATAGTAGTGTATTTGCTTTTAGATAAACTTTTATTTTCATCCCTCAATGGAAGTTCATTCCTTTTCACAATGGCTTGTTCCCCTAATATTTTTGGTTATTTCAACAGGTTACAATTTATTTAAAACGTGGCTTTTCAATGAAGAAGAACATATTAGTGAGGAACTCTTTAGATATCTCAAATATTTTGAGGTTATAAATCTTGTATTCTTTTTTGGATATGAGAGACTTTTTGATTTAATGTTTGTTATATCGCTGGTATTTCTGTTCTATATTGAAAGAATAAATATAAAGAGTTTAAGACAAATTGCAATAGTCTTAATTTTTGCCTATATATTTTTTGTATTTCTCGATTTTGTTACTAATAATGTCAACAGTGAAGATTTGAGAAATCTATTTTATGTTTTTTATTATATATTTTGGTTTTCTTCGTTTATAAAAATCGAATTCTTTGAAAAAAGCCAAACTAATGAGATAGATATAAAACTAAGGCAATACGATGAAAATTTCAAAAAGCTGCAAAAGCTTAATGAGGCAAAAGAGGCAAAGATCAAAGAATTGGAAAGAGAAATAAGTTATCTAAAGGAAATTAATAAAAGACTTAATATTTCTCTTGGGGAGTTTTTTAATCTTCAGGAAATCAGTAAGATAATAACACAAATACTGGACACAAATGAGCTTCTGAAATTTGTAAATGATGTTTTAATTGGTGTGACTGGTGTTGACAAAAGCTCGATATTATTATTTAATAAAGACAAAACAGAGCTTTACGTTGCATTTTCTAACCTTCCAGAAAACGAGCAAAAAGAAAGCTTCAAACAGGAGAATATAGAATGGCTCAAAAGTGTTGCGTTAAATTGTGAAAATGGTTATAGAAATAAGGTAAGCAGTGCTGATTGTCCTTTTATAAACGGAAGAGCTACAAAATCGATAATGTATGCTTCATTAGCAACAAAGAATGACAAGTATGGAATAATATTACTTGAACATATATTTGAAGATGTGTTTACAGAAGACAATCTTAGATTTTTAACATCTATTGCTGCACAAGTTTCAATTGCACTGGAAAACTCCAGTTTGTATCAGCAGATGAGATCAATGGCTATGGTTGATGGGCTAACAGGTGCATTTAATAGAATTTATCTTTATGAATTCTTGGAAAAAGAGATTCAGACATCTGGTAGAAGATATCCGATTAGCATTGCTCTTTTTGATGTTGACAACTTTAAAAAGCTAAATGATACGTATGGACATTTATTTGGTGACAAGGTTTTGCAAACAGTAGTTAGAATAGCAAGAGAAAAGGTGCGAAAAGGTGATATTGTTGCACGCTATGGTGGTGAAGAATTTATAATAGTATTTAATCATCTTGAAAGCAATGAAGCCTATAAGGTGGTTGAAAGAATAAGAAGAGCTATTGAAAGTGAAACAATAGAAGATAATTTGATTCAAACACGGGTAACAGTTAGCTTTGGTATTGCTTCTTATCCTTTACATGCTGACAATGTAAAGGATCTGATCAAATGTGCAGATGTTGCCATGTACAGAGCAAAAAGCAGTGGTAAAAATTGTACTGTAATATATAATCAGGAATTGGAGATGAAAGTATGAGATGTCCTTTTTGTGGATATGAAGACAGTAAAGTTGTTGATACTCGACCAACTGATGAGGGAAGAACTATTAAAAGGAGACGTGAATGTTTAAAGTGTCAGAAAAGGTTTACCACATATGAAAAGGTAGAAAGGCAGCCAATTTTAGTTATTAAGAAAGATAATAGGAGAGAAGAGTTTGACAGGAATAAAATCTTAAATGGTATTATAAAAGCTTGCCAGAAAAGACCTGTGTCTATTGAGCAGATGAATAAGATTGTAGATGAGATTGAAAATGAGATTTATAATTCTATGCGTGAGGAGATATCGTCAAGAGAAATTGGTGAGATGGTTATGGAAAAACTCAAGAAGATTGATGAGATTTCGTATGTGAGGTTTGCTTCTGTTTACAGGCAGTTTAAGGATATCAATACCTTCATAGAAGAGCTTCAGAAGCTTTTAACAGAAAAGATAGAATAATCTTGAGAAAGAGTGAGAAAAATATAGATAGAGTAAGAAAAATCACAGAAAATCGTCGATTTTGAGCAAATTTGAAAATTGAAAGAAAGAGAAAAAGGTATATAATAGTAATTGAAAGTCAAAGATAGTCAAAATCAAAAATTGCCCTAAAAATAAAAATGGAAAAGAGGAGGGTGATGTAAGATGCTCAGAGACATAGTTCCATTTGGCAGAAAACCATTTGACATCATGAGAAAAATTGAAAGAGAGTTTTTTGACATTGATGACTGGTTTGAAGATTTCTTTGCACCTGAAAAAGGTACAAGATTCATGAGGACTGACATTAAGGAGACTGAAAATGAGTATATTATAGAAGCAGAACTTCCAGGGGTCAAAAAAGAGGATATCAAGATAGAGCTTTATGATAACAAGCTTACAATAAAGGCAGAGACAAAGAAAGAGGAAAAAGAAGAAAGAGAAAACTTTATAAGACGAGAAAGAAGATATGGTGCATTTTCCCGAACATTCTATCTTGACAATGTAAAAGAGGATGGTATCAAAGCAAAATACGAGGACGGAATCTTGAGAATAGTACTTCCAAAAGAACGACCTTCAAAACCAAATGTAAGAACAATTGATATAGAATAAGCAAATTCTCAGGGAAGGCAAAGTCCTTCCCTGATTGTTTTATACTATCCTTTGTATACTTTTTACGTGAGGTGTTGATTCAAAATGAATATGGAAAGATTTACTCAAAGTCTTCAAACAACTCTTTTAGATGCTCAAAATACAGCTATTGTTTACAAGCATCAGGAAATAGGAGTAGAGCATCTCCATTATGCACTTGTGAATGAAGATGATAAACTTGTAGCAAAGATTCTTAAAAACATGGGTATTGACATAGAGCTTTATAAAAGAGATATTGAAGAGCAGCTGAAAAAGATTCCAATGGTATACGGACCTGGTGCTTCAACGGTATACGTAAGTAGATATGTAAACGAAATTTTAATCAAAGCTGAAGAAGAAGCAAAAAAGTTTAAAGACGAATATATAAGCGTTGAACATGTTTATTTAACTATGATAGACTCAGATATCCTTCCGCCAAGAATATATTTAGAAAATATGGAATTACACACGAAAAATTTTTACAGCAGCTTTATAAAATTAGGGGAAATCAAAGAATAACAAGTCCTAACCCCGAGGAAGTCTATGAGGTTTTAAAAAAGTATGGACGGGACCTTACCGATCTTGCGAGAAAAGGCAAGCTTGATCCTGTAATTGGAAGAGATGATGAAATAAGGAGAGTTATTCAAATTCTTTCTCGCAGAACAAAAAATAACCCTGTTTTGATTGGTGAACCTGGAGTTGGTAAAACTGCTATTGTTGAAGGACTTGCACAAAGAATTGTAAAAGGAGATGTTCCAGAGGGGCTTAAAGACAAGACAATTTTTGCTCTTGATTTGGGTGCCCTCATTGCAGGTGCAAAATATAGAGGTGAGTTTGAAGAAAGGCTGAAAGCTGTTTTAAATGAAATCATTGCTTCTGAAGGTAAGATAATACTTTTTATTGATGAAATACACAACATAGTTGGAGCAGGAAGAGCAGAAGGTGCTATGGATGCAGGAAACCTTTTAAAGCCCATGCTGGCGAGAGGAGAACTGCATTGTATCGGTGCAACAACAATTGATGAATATAGAAAATATATAGAAAAGGATGCTGCACTTGAGAGAAGATTTCAGCCTGTTTTAGTAAATCCTCCATCTGTTGAAGATACCATTTCTATTTTGCGAGGACTTAAAGAAAGATTTGAAATCCATCATGGAGTACGAATTACAGATGATGCTTTGATTGCAGCAGCAAAGCTTTCAGACAGATATATTTCAGATAGATTCTTGCCTGACAAAGCAATCGATTTGATTGATGAAGCAGCTGCACTATTGAGAACAGAGATAGACTCAATGCCCACAGAACTGGATGAAATTACAAGAAAGATTATGCAGCTAAGAATTGAAAAAAATGTCTTGCAAAAAGAAGAAAATACGAGCGCAAAACAGCGCATAGAGGAGATTGAAAAGGAAATTGCGCAGCTTCAATCCAGAGCAGATGAACTTTCAGCTCAGTGGGAATATGAGAAAGAGTTGATAAAAGATATAAGAAGAATAAAAGAGGAGATTGAAAATGTTAAGATTCAAATTGAAGAGGCTGAAAGAAACTATGACCTCAATAGACTTTCTGAGCTGAAATATGGCAAGCTCATAGAACTGCAAAAAGCTTTAGATAGAAAACGTCAGGAGTTAGAAAAAATACCACCAGAAAAAAGACTTTTAAAAGAGGAAGTAACAGAAGAAGAAATTGCAAAGATTGTATCAAAGTGGACAGGAATTCCGGTTGCAAAGCTTGTAGAGACTGAAAGGCAAAAGATTTTAGAGCTTGATAAAATCTTGCACAAAAGAGTTGTTGGTCAAGATGAAGCAATTGAAGCTGTGTGCAATGCAATAATGAGAGCGCGAGCTGGAATAAAAGATCCGAGAAAACCAATAGGTAGCTTCTTGTTTTTAGGTCCAACAGGTGTTGGTAAAACAGAACTTGCAAGAGCGTTAGCTGAAGCTCTGTTCGATTCTGAAAACAATATGATAAGAATTGACATGACAGAGTATATGGAGAAACACTCAGTTTCGCGCTTGATTGGTGCACCACCTGGGTATGTGGGATATGAAGAAGGAGGTCAACTTACAGAGGCTGTTAGAACCAAACCTTATTCAGTTATACTTTTTGATGAAATTGAAAAAGCACATAGAGATGTTTTTAATATTCTCCTACAAATAATGGATGATGGTAGACTTACTGATTCTAAAGGCAGAACAGTGGATTTTAAGAATACTATAATTATAATGACTTCTAACTTGGGAAGCGAATATCTTTTGAACGCTAAGATTTCAAATGGTGAAATAGATGAAGAGACACGGAAACTGATAGATAGAGAATTAAAATTACATTTTAGACCAGAGTTTTTAAACAGACTTGACGAGATAATAATCTTCAAACCTCTCACAAAGGAGCAGATTATAAAAATTATCGACCTTCGAGTTGCAGAAATTCAGCAAAAGCTGATAGAAAAAGGAATTTCAATAAGGTTGACCCAAAAGGCAAAAGAGTTTATTATGGAAAATGCCTTTGATATAAACTTTGGTGCAAGACCAATAAAGAGATTCTTGCAGAAAAATGTTGAAACACTTATAGCAAGAGAGATTTTGAAAGGTACAATTGTTGAAGGTGAAAGTATTGATATAGATGTTGAAAACGGAAGGTTTGTTATAGTAAAATAAAAAAGTTGACTAAAACATAAGTTTCCAGTATATTGTATAAAAAAGGCTGTCCAAGTATCTTTGTGGACAGTCCTTTTTTTTAGCTTTTTGCTTGAAAAAGAAAAGATATTAAAATATAATACTTAATAAGTTTTTAAATACATACATAAAAGTTTAGGAAGGATGGTAGGTTGGTATGATATGGTCTGAGTATGAAAAACTCAACAGAAAACAATACGAAGAATTACAATTGGAAAGGCTTAAAAGAACGGTAGAAAGGGTTTATGAAAACGTTCCTTTTTACCGAAAGAAGTTTGATGAGATAGGAATAAAGCCACATCATATCAAAACTTTAAAGGATATTCGACTTCTTCCATTTACAACTAAGGATGACTTGAGAGAAAACTATCCATATGGTCTTTTTACTGTTCCTCTTTCGAAAATTGTTAGAATTCACGCTTCCTCAGGTACAACTGGTAAGCCAACTGTTGTAGGATATACAAAACATGACATGGAAATCTGGACAGAAGTGGTTGCAAGAATGGTCACAGCAGCAGGTGTAAGAGAACATGATATCGCCCAGATTGCCTTTGGTTACGGACTATTTACTGGTGCATTTGGACTTCATCAGGGTTTAGAAAGAGTTGGTGCTACAGTTATTCCAATTTCCAGTGGTAATACTGAGAAGCAGTTGCTGGTTATGCAAGATTTTGGTTCTACAGTTTTGGTGTGTACCCCCTCTTATGCACTTTACATGGATGAGGTTGCAAACGAGCTTGGCATTGATAAGTCAAAGATAAAGCTAAGATTGGGTCTTTTTGGTGCAGAAGCTTCAACAGTTGAGATGAGGAGAGAAATTGAAAAGAAGTGGGGACTTTTTGCAACAGAGAATTATGGTCTTTCAGAAATAATTGGACCAGGAGTATCTGGTGAATGTGAATATAGGGAAGGCTTACATATAAATGAAGATCATTTCTATCCTGAAATAATAAATCCCGAGACAGGTGAGGTTCTTGAAGAAGGAGAGACAGGAGAACTTGTACTTACCACCATCACAAAAGAAGGTATGCCTCTTATAAGATATAGAACCAGAGATATTACATCACTGATATATGAGCCTTGCAAGTGCGGAAGAACAAATGTGAGAATGACATCTGTTAAAGGAAGAACAGATGATATGCTCATAATTCGAGGTGTTAATGTTTTCCCTTCTCAGATAGAAAGTGTTCTGATGGGAATTGAAGGTATAGGTCCTCACTATCAACTTGTTGTTACAAAGAAAGGATATTTGGATGATTTAGAAGTTCATGTAGAGCTTGTAGATGGAAAGCTTTTGGAAAGATATGCTGAACTTGAAAAATTAGAAAACAAGATAAAACATAGAATATTTACTGTATTAGGTTTAAACGTGAAGGTAAAACTTGTTGAACCAAAAACTATTGAAAGAACTACTGGAAAAGCAAAAAGAGTAATTGATTTGAGAAACAAAACCAATTAAAAATAATGGAGGCTGAGATAAATTGAAAAAATTACTGCTTGGGAATCATGCCGTTGCAAGAGGATGTTATGAAGCAGGAGTTAAAGTTGCAACAGCTTATCCTGGAACACCTTCAACGGAAATTACAGAGGCAATAGCAAAGTATGATGAGATATATTGTGAATGGGCACCAAATGAGAAAGTGGCGCTTGAGGTTGCAATTGGTGCATCTATTTATGGTAGACGTGCCATTTGTTCAATGAAACATGTAGGTTTGAATGTGGCAGCAGATCCTCTTTTTACTGCATCTTATACAGGGGTAAATGCCGGGCTTTTGATAGCTGTTGCAGATGACCCAGGTATGCATTCATCCCAAAATGAACAAGATACCAGAGATATAGCTAAAGCTGCAAAAGTGCCTGTTTTAGAGCCAGCTGATAGTCAAGAATGTATTGATTTTGTTAAGATTGGTTTTGAGATAAGCGAAAAGTTTGATACTCCTGTGATTTTGCGTCTTACAACAAGGGTTGCTCATTCACAATCTGTTGTAGAAGAAGGGAATAGAGAAGAAATAATATCTGAGTATAAAAAAGATATACAAAAGTATGTTATGATGCCTGCAATGGCACGGATGCGCCATGAATTTGTGGAAAAGAGGTTGAGTGACTTAAAAGAGTTTGCAGAAACGTCAAAAGTAAATAAAGTTGACATAGGAACAAAAGAAATTGCTTTTATTACATCTGGAATAGCATACCAGTATGTCAAAGAAGCTTATCCTGATGCATGGGTTTTGAAGCTTGGTATGGTATGGCCGCTTCCAGAGAAATTAATAAAAGATTTTTGTATGAAATTTGATAAGGTATATGTTGTAGAAGAACTTGATCCATTTTTAGAGGAAAATATAAAGACATTGGGAATAAATAATGTTGTAGGTAAGGAGATTTTTAAATTAACAGGCGAATACTCCCCTTCATTTATCAAAAAGTCTATAGAAAACAAAGAAATAGAAATTCCATATAAAGCAAATCAAACCCTTGCACCAAGATTTCCTGTGCTCTGTCCAGGTTGTCCTCATAGGGGAATTTTTTATGTTTTGAGCAAGTTAAAAAATATTATTATAACTGGGGATATTGGTTGCTATACCTTAGGGGCACTTTCACCGTTTAATGCTATGGATACATGTGTTTGTATGGGTGCGAGTATTGGAATGGCACATGGAATATCAAATGCATCAGATAAAAAGCAAAAGGTTGTTGCAGTGATTGGAGATTCTACCTTTATTCACTCAGGGATAACAGGTATAATTGATGCGGTTTACAATGGGTCTGACATACTTGTTTTGATTTTAGATAACTCCACAACTGGTATGACAGGTCATCAAGATCATCCTGCAACAGGTTATACAATAAAAGGTGAACAAACGTATAAAATTGATTTAGCAGCTCTTTGCAAAGTGTTAGGATGTTCAGTTGTAGAGGAGATAGACCCTTACAAAATAGATCAAAATTTAGATAAAATAAAAAATCTTATTAATATCCCAGGTGTTAAAGTTGTAATAGCTAAAGCTCCTTGTAGGCTACATCGTAGATACAAGTTTACTATTTCCAAGAGATATATAGATTCACAGAAATGCAGAAATTGCAAGATGTGCTTGAGTTTGGGTTGTCCAGCAATATCAATAAAAGATAAACCTTTTATTGATGAGAATTTATGTCTTGGGTGTGGTATGTGTGAGGATATTTGTAAATTTAACGCAATTTTAGCTCAGAAGGAGTAGTGATTATATGAAAAGGGAAATGAATATTTTGGTTGTAGGTGTGGGTGGTCAGGGTAATATTTTGTTTAGTAAAATATTGGGTGAGACTTTACTGAGTGCGGGTTATGATGTAAAAATTTCTGAAGTTCATGGTATGGCACAAAGAGGTGGAAGTGTTGTTACATATGTAAAAGCTTCTGAAAAGGTGTTCTCTCCACTTGTTGATATAGCACAGGCAGACTTCATTATAGCATTTGAGAAATTAGAAGCACTAAGATGGCTTGAATATCTCAAAAGAGATGGTACATTGATTTACGCTGACTATGAGATTCCTCCTATAAGTGTAACAACAGGTTCATATGAGTATCCTGATGTAGAAAAAGTCCTAAAAGAAATTGGTGTGAAAGCTTGCAAGGTTGAGATAAAAAAGCTGCTTTCTTCTCTGGAGATGCAAGAGTTCAAAATACCTTGATGCTTGGATTTTTTAGCAAGTTTTTGAGTGTAGAGGAGGCTTTATTTATAAGTTCTATAGAGAAGAATGTAAAAAAAGAGTTGATTGAGATAAATTTAAAAGCCTTTGACCTTGGTAGAAGAATAGAAAATATGTGAGGTGGAAAAGCAAAGATGAAATATTGGGATGAACACATGGAATGTATGGATAGAAATAATCTACAAGAGATTCAATTCAAAAGATTAGTTGAGACTATAAAAAGGGTATATACAAATGTACCCTACTATAGAAAAAAGATGCAAGAGCGTGGAATTATTCCTGAAGGCATAAAGAGCTTGGATGACTTAAGAAAACTTCCATTTACTACTAAGCAGGACTTGCGCGATAATTATCCATATGGACTTTTTGCTGTCCCTCTGAGCGAAATTGTAAGAATTCATGCTTCTTCTGGAACAACAGGCAAACCAACTGTTGTGGGATATACTAAACATGATATTGGTATTTGGTCTGAGGTTATGGCAAGGACACTTGTGGCAGCTGGAGCTGACAAACACTCGTTTGTCCAGATTGCATATGGTTATGGACTTTTTACAGGAGGATTAGGAGTTCATTATGGTGCGGAGCGGATTGGTGCATCGGTAATTCCAATTTCGTCTGGCAATACAAGAAGACAGATTCAAATTATGGTGGATTTTGGAACAACGGTTTTGGCTTGCACACCTTCATATGCTCTTTATCTTGCTGAGACTATGGAAGAGATGGGAATTGACAAATCTCAGCTTAAGTTAAAATCAGGGGTGTTTGGTGCAGAGCCGTGGTCAGAAAATATGAGGAAAGAAATAGAAACAAAACTTAATATTAAAGCTTATGACATATATGGTCTTTCAGAAATAATTGGACCTGGGGTTTCGTTTGAATGTGAATATCAGTGTGGAATGCATATAAATGAAGACCATTTCTTACCTGAAATAATTAATCCCGAAACAGGTGAGGTTTTAGGTGAGGGAGAATATGGGGAACTTGTCTTTACAACAATTACAAAAGAAGGACTTCCACTTATAAGATACAGAACACGAGACATAACTGCTCTTCACTATGATAGGTGCAGGTGTGGTAGAACATTAGTAAGGATGGAAAAGGTAATTGGTAGAACAGATGATATGATAATTATTCGTGGTGTCAACGTTTTCCCGTCTCAGATAGAAAGTGTCCTTCTTGAGATGGGTGAGGTTGAACCGCATTATCAGCTGATTGTTGACAGGGTAAACAATCTTGACGTTCTTGAGGTTTTGGTAGAAGTTTCTGAAAGAATGTTTTCTGATGAGGTCAAAAAGCTTGAACAGCTTGAGAAAAAAATAACAAAGGCTATTGAAGAGACGCTGGGGATTTCTGTAAAGGTTCGACTTGTTGAGCCAAAGACAATTGAAAGAAGTGAAGGAAAGGCCAAAAGAGTTATTGACAAGAGAAAAATATAATTAAAAAATTGGGTATCTATATAATAGGTAAAATGACAAGTTTGTTATTGTAGGAGGTAAATTATAATGTTTGTAAAGCAAATTTCAGTTTTTTTGGAAAACAAATCAGGCAGGCTTGCAGAGGTGACAGGGATATTAGGTAAGCACGATATAGACATCTCAGCTTTGTCAATTGCTGATACAACCGATTTTGGTATTTTGAGACTGATTGTTAACAAGCCTGATTTAGCCTTGCAGGTTTTAAAAGAAAATGGTTTTACAGTTTCAGCAACAGATGTAATTGCGATTGCTGTAGAAGACAAGCCAGGAGGGCTTGCAAAGGTTCTTGAAATACTCTACAAAAAAGACATAGGGATAGAGTACATGTATGCTTTTGTTGGTAAGCTTAGTGACCAAGCTCTTGTTATACTAAAAGTAGAGAAAGCTGATGAAGCAATTGAAGTGCTAAGTGAAAACAATGTAAAAATACTTCCAGCTGAAGAGGTATATGCATTGTAACAAGTTAAATCTGATAATTAAGATGACGGGGAGGAAAGTTTTAATTTTCCTCCCCGTCTTGTTATTGTTGATTTTTTGCCCTGTTTTGATAGTCCTGTATCATCTTTTTAACCATATATCCACCGACGGTTCCAGCTTGTTTTGCAGTGATGTTAGGATTGTAGTTGTCAAGAGTTACACCAACTTCGCTGGCAGTTTCCTGTTTTAATTTGTCAAGTTGTGGTGCTGCCTCTGGAACAAGTCTCTTTTTTCTTGGCATCTTAGTTTTCCTCCCTTTTAGTTGAAAAAGATTTTTGTTTTATGCTTTCAATAAAGAAGTGTGCACCAAGTACTAAAGAAATATTAAGAAAAAAATGGGAGACTTTAAGATATTATAATTTGATAAATAAAATGCTATAATAAAGCTTGTCAAATAAAAAAGTTTTGAGGGGGATAAAATTGGAAAGCAAAAACATTTATTATATAGATTTTGGAACACAGGCACGGTTTGTTGAAGAGATTGAAAAAATGAATACAGAGTATTACCTTGCAAATGGCAAAAATAAGAAATATCATATTGTGACATATGGTTGCCAAATGAACGTTCATGATTCTGAAAAATTAGCTGGAATGCTAAATGCAATGGGATACGTTGAAACTGAAAACATCCAAGAAGCTGACTTGATAATATTTAACACGTGTAGCGTACGAGAACATGCAGAATCAAGAGTATACGGAAATATTGGACCTTTAAAGAGACTAAAGGACAAAAAGCCTGATTTGATAATTGGTGTGTGTGGGTGTATGCCGCAGCAGGTTGAAGTTGCACAAAAACTTGCAAAATTGTTCCCTTTTCTGGATATAATATTTGGTACAAAAAGTCTTCATAAATTTCCGCAACTTCTTTATACTGCTATTACTGAGAAAAAAACTGTTATTGACATTTCGGAAGATGAGGATGTGGTTGTTGAGGGAATTCCGACTGCAAGAAGGCAAGGAGTTAGCGCTTTTGTCAATATAATTTATGGATGTAACAACTTTTGCACTTATTGCATAGTTCCATATGTCAGAGGAAGAGAAAGAAGCAGGCGACCTGAAGAGATTATTTATGAGATTGAACAGCTTGTTCAAAATGGAGTAAAGGAAGTTACTCTTCTGGGGCAGAATGTTAATTCATATGGAAAAGATTTAGCAAATGGTATTACTTTCCCCAAGCTACTTGAGAAGGTAAATGAAATAAAAGGAATAGAGAGAATTAGATTTGTGACTTCTCATCCCAAGGATTTGTCAGACGAGCTTATTGTAGCTATGAGAGATTTGGATAAGGTGTGTGAACATATACATTTGCCAGTTCAGTCAGGGTCAACAAGAATATTGAAGGCTATGAACAGGCACTATACAAAAGAAGACTATCTTAGACTTGTTGAAAAGCTTAAAACAAATATTCCTGATATAGCAATTACTACTGACATTATTGTAGGTTTTCCGGGAGAGACGGATGAAGATTTTGAAGATACTCTTGATGTGTGCCAAAAAGTAGAGTTTGATTCTGCATATACCTTTATCTATTCGAAAAGAAGAGGAACACCAGCTGAAAAAATGCCCAATCAAGTTCCGGAGGATATAAAACACCAAAGATTTCAACGTCTTGTAAAGCTTGTTGAAGAGATAGCTTTGAAAAAGAACAAGCAGATGCTTGGCAAAACGTATGAAATTCTTATTGACAGTCGCTCTAAAAGAAATAATTTGCTTGTTGGAAGAACGAGAACAAACAAGGTTGTCAATGTGAAGTGCCCTGATGAGTATATGTTTAAGTTTGTTAATGTAAAGATTTTGGAAGCTGCAGAGCATTGGCTGTACGGCGAGGTGATTTAAATTATGCAAGAGCTAACTCCTATGATGCAGCAGTATATGGAGATAAAACAGAAGGTGAAAGATTGTATTTTATTTTTTAGACTTGGCGATTTTTATGAGATGTTTTTTGAAGATGCGATTGTGGCGTCCAAAGAACTTGAGATAGCACTAACCAGCAGAGATTGTGGAAATAATGAAAAAGCTCCTATGTGCGGTGTGCCGTACCATTCTGCGACCAGCTACATTGCAAAGCTTATAGAAAAAGGTTACAAGGTTGCGATCTGCGAACAGGTGGAAGATCCAAAGCTTGCAAAGGGAATTGTAAAAAGGGAAATTACAAGAATAATAACTCCAGGCACATTTATTGACGAGAATTTTTCAACAGCCAATAATTTCATCTGTTGTATATCAAGAAACAGGTCTGAATTTGCATTGACATTTGTAGATGTTTCAACTGGTGAGATGTACTCTTGCCTTATTGAAGAAGACCTTCAAAAGCTATTAAATGAAATTGGCAAATACAATCCCAGTGAAATCTTAATCTCACGTTCAGAAGATGAGCTTTATGAATATCTGAAAAAAAACTGCACTTCTTTTGTACAAATGATAGAGTTTGTGGATTTACAAGAGTGCTATGAGGTTATAGAAAATCAGATAAATGTGGGTAAAATAGACGAAAGGCTGATTTTGAGCGTAGGAAATCTGCTGAAGTACTTGACAGAGACCCAAAAAATTTCTTTTGATTATATAAGAAGGTTTGAATTTTACAGAGTCCAAAACTATCTTCAAATTGACATAAATACAAAACGAAATTTAGAGCTCACCGAAAGCATCATTCAGCGCTCTAAAAAAAATAGCCTTCTTGGTATTTTGGATCAAACAAAGACCTCAATGGGTTCAAGGCTATTGAAGAAATGGATTGAAAGACCTCTTATTGATGTTATTGAGATTAACAGAAGGCTTGACAGTGTTGAGCAGCTCAAATCAAGCTATTCTATTTTAGTACAGATAGAAGAGCTTTTGAGTAGAATGTATGACATAGAAAGGCTTTCTTCAAAGTTTGCATATAAGAATGTTAACGCCAAAGATTTGCTAAGTTTGAAAAGGTCGATTGAAGTATTACCAGCTTTAAAGAAACTTCTTTCTTCATTCTCAGCACAGCTTTTAAAGGAGATTTATGAGGATTTTGATACATTAGAAGATATACATTCACTTATTGACAGTTCTATAAACGAAGATGCACCTGTAACATTAAAAGAGTGTGGAATAATTAAGGATGGTTTTAATGAAGAAGTAGATAGATTAAGAAATATATCAAAAAATAGTAAGGAACTTTTAGTACAGTACGAAGAAAAAGAGAGAAATCTCACAGGCATAAAAAATCTCAGAATTGGTTATAACAAGGTTTTCGGATATTATATAGAAGTCACTAAGTCAAACTACTCTCTTGTTCCAGACAGATACATTAGAAAACAAACTCTTGCAAATGCAGAAAGGTATGTAACAGAGGAACTCAAAAAATTGGAAGATGAAATATTAGGCGCTGACCAGAAACTCATCGAACTTGAATACCAACTTTTTTGCGAAATAAGGGATAGAATTGAGGCTCAGATTGAAAGGATTCAAAAAACAGCAAGTTATATTGCCATCTTGGATGTTTTGTGCTCATTTGCTCGTATTGCAATTGACAATGAATATGTCAGGCCAAATGTTTACTTAGGGGATAAAATATACATTAAAAACGGTAGACACCCAGTGGTTGAAAAGATGATAGGAAGAGGTAATTTCATCCCAAACGATACCGAACTTGACCAAGTAGAAAATAGGGTTTTGATTATAACAGGTCCCAATATGGCTGGTAAGTCTACATACATGAGGCAGGTAGCCTTAATTGTTATAATGGCACAGATGGGGTGTTTTGTACCCGCTGATGAGGCACACATTGGTATAGTGGATAAAATCTTTTCAAGGATAGGAGCATCTGATGATATTTCATCTGGGCAGAGTACATTCATGGTAGAGATGTCAGAGGTTGCAAACATATTGAAAAATGCAACGCCAAAAAGCCTTATAATTTTTGATGAGGTTGGGAGAGGAACAAGCACATATGATGGACTTTCTATAGCATGGGCGGTTTTAGAGTATGTTGCTGATAAATCTAAAATTGGTGCAAAAACCCTTTTTGCAACTCATTACCATGAGCTAACAGAGCTTGAAGAGAAGATTCCAGGGGTAAAGAACTACAGGGTTGATGTCAAAGAAGAGGGTAAAAACGTTGTATTTTTGAGGAAGATTGTCAGGGGTGGATGTGACTCAAGTTATGGGATTCATGTTGCCCGACTTGCTGGAATTCCAGAAGAAGTATTAAAGAGGGCTGAGGAAATTCTAAAACAGCTTGAAGAGGCTGATATAAATAGAAAAAGTATTAGAAAGCTTAGAAAGGAAATTAAAAAAGAGTTTACTGAGCAGATTGATTTTTTTTCGTATAAAAAAGAGGAGATAATAGACAAAATTGAAAAACTTGATATTTTGAATATAACTCCATTACAAGCTTTAAATATCCTAAGTGAACTCAAACATGAAATAATCAAAGCTAAAGAGAGGCAATTGATATGAGAGAGCTTTACAAACTTCCTGAACAATTAACTCATATCTTGGCGGCGGGTGAGGTTGTAGAAAGACCGGCATCGTGCCTCAAAGAACTTCTGGAAAATTCAATAGATGCTGGAGCAAGTTTAATCGATGTTAAAATAGAAAAAGGCGGTATGAAGAGAATTGAAGTATATGATAATGGGAAAGGAATCCACTCTGATGATATCGAATATGTGTTTGAAAGACATACAACAAGCAAGATAAAGTCTTTGGAGGATATATTCAGCATCAAAACAATGGGATTTAGAGGGGAAGCGCTTTGTGCAATATCGAGCGTAGCAAAGGTGACACTTGTTTCCAAGCATTTAGAGGAAGAACAGGGGTGCATGGTAAAAGTAGAAGGTGGCAAGGTCCTTTCTAAAAGTTTTTGTCCTTTTAAAGAAGGAACAAGGATTGTTGTTGAAGATATTTTTTACAATACTCCTGCAAGGCTAAAATTTTTAAAATCTCCGTCAACTGAACAAAAGTACTGTCTTGAGGTGGTTGAAAAGATTGCAATTGCCTGGCCAGAGATTTCATTCAGGGCAGAGGCAGATGGCAAAAGACAAATTTTTACACCAGGAGATAATAAGATTGAATCTGTCATTGGCTCTATATTTGGGATAGAGATAGTAAAAAATATTGTTGAGTTTTCTCTTGAGAAAGAATCTCTAAAAGTTTGGGGTTATTTTGTAAACCCCACTGTGAGCAGAGCCACACGTTCAGGTTATCATTTTTATGTCAACAGAAGATATATCAAAAGCAAACTTCTTTCGTCATGTGTTGATGAGGCATTTAAAAATTCAGTCATCACAGGAAGGTTTCCAATAGTTTTTCTGTTTGTGCAAATTCCACCTTCTGAGATTGATGTGAATGTCCATCCATCAAAACTTGAGGTAAAGTTCAGGGATGAACAATTTGTTTATAACACCGTTTATAAAGCAATAACAGACTCATTAAAATCTGAGAAAATGATTGCAAAACTTGATTTGAGCAAAGTTGATGACGCAAATGATGCTGAACTTGAACAAAAACACATTGAAGTTTTGTCTACAAACTCAAACGATATATCTTTGGTTATTTCCGAGCAGCCAAATTTCTTTGAAATGTTTTCTGATAAACCAAGAGAAGTTGTAATTGAGCAGCAGGGCTTTGAAAACTTTGGTGCAGGAAACTACAAGATTGTTGGTTACGCTTTTGATACCTATATCATTGTGCAAGGTGATGACAGCTTATACCTTATTGACCAGCACGCAGTACACGAAAGAAGGTTATTTGAAGATTTTAAAGGTCAAATTTATTCTTCAAATGTTCAAAGCCAAGTATTGGCTGTTCCTGTTGTTGCTCAGCTTCCCTCTTCACAAAAAGAGTTTGTGCTTTCAAACCGCTCTATCTTTCAAAATATGGGTTTTGAAATTGAGGATTTTGGGAAAAATGAAATAGTAGTGAGAACCTGGCCTGCTATACTGACTAAGAGCATCGATAAAGTGTTTTTACTTGACGTAATAGAGATGGTATACGAACAAATGGTTGGAGATAAGAGTCTTGTAGGAATTTCTGAGGACCTGTTAAAAAGAATTGCTTGCAGAGCAGCAGTAAAAGGAAATAGTAAAATTTCAGACTTAGAGAAAAAAGAAATAGTTGAACTTGTACTTGTCAAAAAAGAAATTTTTCACTGTCCGCATGGAAGACCAGTTGTAGTAGAAATTACCAAGAAAGATATCGAAAAAATGTTCAAAAGAATTGTATAAATTTCAGTGTAGGTGAGGCAACAAGAATGGAGAAGATACCTTTAATTGTAATTGCAGGCCTTACTGCCACCGGAAAAACAGATGTTGCAGTAGAGCTTGCTCAGCTTGTAAACGGCGAGATTGTGTCTGCAGATTCGATGTGTGTGTACAAGCTTATGGATATTGGCACAGCAAAGCCTACAAAGGAGCAAAGAGAAGCTGTCAGACATTATGTTATTGATGTGGTATTTCCAGATGAGGATTATAATGTTGCGATGTTTCAAAAGGATGCCACAAATGCAATTTTGGATATTTATAAAAGAGGTAAAATACCTTTGCTTGTAGGCGGCACAGGGTTTTATATAAAGTCGGTTGTGGACGATGTCGAATTTCCTGAAATGGGGGATTCAAAACAAATAAGAAGAATGCTTTACGATGAACTCAATAGGAAAGGCAATGTGTATCTTTACGATTTGCTCAAAGGTATAGATCAGGATGCAGCAAACTCTGTACATCCAAACAATGTAAAAAGGGTGATAAGATATTTAGAAATCTATTTTTTGACTGGCAAAAAACCAACAGAGTTTTTAGACAAGGTAAGAAGAAAGGGAAGCGAAAAGTATAATGTATTGCCTCTGTGTTTTATAATGGAAAGAGAAGCTCTTTGGCAGAGGATTGAAAAAAGGGTTGAAAAGATGTTTGATATGGGGCTTGCAGATGAAGTTAAAAAGCTTTTGGATATGGGATATTCAAAGGATTTAAAATCTATGCAGGGGCTTGGATATAAGCAGGTAATACCGTATGTTGAAGGGAAGATTTCTTTGCAAGAGGCGAAAGAAGAGCTTAAAATAAGGACAAGACAGTTTGCTAAAAGGCAGAGGATTTGGTTTAAATATCAGGGAGAATTTATGTTTTTGGATATTACAGGTATGAGGTTTGAAGAAGTTGTGAAAAAATGTTTTGAACTTTGCAAAAGTGTGGTATAATTTAAGAAAAACATATAAAAATTATAATATAAAAAACTTTTAAGTTTGGGGAGGAATACATAAAGTGGCGAAAGGAAGTTTAAACTTGCAGGACTTATTTTTAAATCAGTTAAGAAAAGAAAAAGTGAATGTTACAATTTTCCTGCTCAGTGGTTTTCAGTTAAAAGGAGTTATCAAGGGTTTTGATAACTTTACATTGATTGTAGAGACTGACAATAACAAGCAACAGCTAATTTACAAGCACGCTATATCTTCAATCATGCCCTCAAAGCCAATAAACTATATGGCTCAGGCACAAAATAATCAGCAAGCTTCTCAACAAAATAGCAATCAAGGTTAGAAGACTAAATAAAACGCACAATTTCAAAAGAAAGCTCATGAACGTGTGTTTCATGAGCTTTCTTTAATTTTTGACAATCAGAATTTAAAAGAGAGGTGCAAATGATATTGAAGATAGATATCGAGGCATTAAAAAAATTTTATAATTTTTCTCATGATTTGCTAAGCTTAACAGAGCAAGCTTTAGAAGATTTAAAAGAGAATTTCGAATATATAGAGGAAATAAAATCCTTCAATCAGCTAAAGGTTTTAAATGCTTTTCACCACAGCAGGCTTTCATACACCCATCTGAATAAGACAGATGGATATGGATACTCGGATAGCGGGCGAGATGTGATTGAAAAAATCTTTGCAAAAGTTTTCGGATGTGAGGATGCACTTGTGCGAATCCAATTTATTTCTGGGACACAGGCAATTGCAACAATGCTATTTGCTCTGCTCAGGCCAGGCGATACTCTTCTTTCAATCTGTGGGAAACCTTATGATACACTGCAAAAAGTGATTGGAATAAAAGAAGGTGGACATGGAAACCTTATTGAGTTTGGAATAAGATACCAAGAAATTAATTTAAAGAATAATGATTTTGACTTTAGAAAAATAGAGAGCACTTTAAAAGAAAATTTTATAAAAGTAGTTTTTATTCAACGTTCACGCGGTTATTCATTGAGAGAGTCAATTCCAATCGGAAAGTTGGAAAAGGTAATTAGGTTCATAAAAGACATTTCTCCTCAGACAGTTATTGTGGTTGACAACTGTTATGGAGAATTTGTGGAGAAATTAGAGCCCACAGAAGTAGGAGCAGATCTGATAGCAGGTTCCCTTATTAAAAATCCTGGTGGGACGATTGCTTCATGTGGCGGCTATATCGCGGGAAAAAGAGAACTTGTTGAGATGTGTGCAGACAGGCTGAATTCTCCTGGCATGGGAAAAGAAGTTGGACCATCACTCGGATTTAACAAAGAGATTCTACAAGGGCTTTTATTTTCACCACACATAGTAGCCGAAAGTTTAAAAGTGGCTGTGTTTACTTCATATATAATGGAAAAGTTAGGATATGAGGTTTTGCCAAAGTTTGATGAAAAGAGAACAGATATAATTCAGATTATAGTTTTTAAAAACGAATATGAACTTGTAAGATTTTGTCAGGGAGTGCAAAAAGGTTGTCCGGTGGACAGTAATGTTTTGCCTGAAGCATGGAATATGCCAGGATATTCTCACAAGGTAATAATGGCAGCAGGTGGATTTGTCCAAGGAACATCTTCAGAGCTTTCTTGTGATGCCCCAATAAGAGAGCCATATGCTGCATATCTACAGGGCAGCTCTTCGTTTGAAATCGGACTTGTTGGAATTTTACATGCCATTGAAAATATTAGGAGGATGTAGTATTACATCCTCCTAATAAGTCCTATAACCTTACCAAGAATTTTTACATCTTTGACGATAATAGGCTCCATGGCCTTGTTCTCTGGTTGAAGTCTTATATGGTCGTGTTCCTTGTAAAATCTCTTTACTGTTGCTTCATCGTCAATTAAGGCGACTACAATATCTCCATTTTCAGCCACATTTTGTCTTCTGACAATTATTATATCATTATCGTAAATTCCTGCCTCAATCATACTATCTCCTCTAACTCGAAGCAAAAATGCATCTTCTGTTCCCACAAGGTCGTACGGCAGGGTCATAGTTTCTTCTATATTTTCCACAGCTAAGATCGGTTCGCCTGCAGTTACCTTCCCAACAAGAGGTAGTTGCACAACATTTCTGTGTACATAAAACTCGTCGTCTACGATTTCGATAGCTCTTGGTTTTGATGGGTCGCGCCTAATATAACCTTTTTTTTCAAGCCGTGTCAGATGACCGTGCACAGTTGAAGTTGACTTAAGACCTGTTGCCTCACAAATTTCTCTCACAGCAGGAGGATAGCCCTTTTCTTTAATTCTCTTTTTTATAAATTCTAATATTTCCTCTTGCTTTTTTGTAAGTTGTTTTTTCATACTACTTATTTCCCCTTTTCAAGATTATTATTTTGAAATAATTATAACACAAAAACATACATTCTTCAAACTTTTGTTTAGTATTTTGAAGTGAAAATTCATTTTAAAGGCAAAATAATTCTTGTATACAAGATACAATTTGTTTTATAATATATAAGGTACTAATATGACAAATAATAAACGAAAGGAGCATCAAAAAAATGGCTTTTATTGATACAATTATCGAAAAAGCAAAATCAGATATAAAGACAATTGTACTTCCCGAAAGCTACGAAGAAAGAAATTTAAAAGCTGCCTCCATAGCTCTAAAAGAAAAGATAGCCAAGATAATTTTGATTGGGAAAGAAGATGAGATTAAAAAAGAAGCAGCAAAATTTGGAGCAAATGTAGATGACGCTATTTTTATTGACCCAGAGAATTTTCATAGATTTGATGAATTTGTTAATGAATTTTATGAGCTGAGAAAAAATAAAGGTATAACATTGGAAGATGCAAGAAAGATTATGAAAGACCCGATGTATTTTGGTGTTATGCTTGTATACAAAGGTTTGGCAGATGGTATGGTATCTGGTGCTATTCACTCAACAGCAGATACCTTACGACCAGCCCTGCAGATATTAAAAACAGCACATGGAGTAAAGCTTGTTTCAAGCTTCTTTATTATGGTGGTACCAAACTGCGAATATGGTGAAAATGGAGTTTTTATATATGCTGATGCAGGTTTGAATCCTAATCCAACAGCAGAGGAGCTTGCAGATATAGCTATTTCATCCGCAAAGAGCTTTGAAACCTTGGTTGGAAAAACTCCAAAAGTAGCAATGCTCTCATATTCAACAAAAGGTTCTGCAAAGTCAGAAATGGTTGATAAGGTTGTTGAAGCAACTAAGATTGCAAAAGAAAAAGCACCAGACCTTTTAATAGACGGTGAGCTTCAAGCAGATGCTGCAATAGTTCCTTCTGTTGCAAAGCTGAAAGCACCGGGAAGTCCTGTTGCAGGGCAAGCAAATGTTCTAATCTTCCCTGACCTTGATGCAGGCAATATTGCATACAAACTTACAGAAAGGCTTGCGAAAGCAGAAGCGTACGGGCCTATTACCCAGGGAATAGCAAAACCTGTAAATGATTTGTCCCGAGGTTGCAAAGCGGAAGATATTGTGGGAGTTATTGCAATTACTGCTGTTCAGGCTATGATGAAATAAATTATTTATAGAAGGGGAATGAAAAAATGAAAGTTTTGGTATTGAATTCAGGGAGTTCATCTTTAAAGTATCAATTTATTGATACCGATACAGAGGTTGCACTTTGTAAAGGTGTTGTTGATAGGATTGGTTTGCCGGGAGCATTTATTAGACATCAGAAAAACGGTCAAGAGATTGTAAAAGAACAGGAAATAAAAGACCACAATGTCGCTATTAAGCTTGTGTTAGAGATGCTCACACATAAAGATGCAGGCATTATCCATTCTATGGACGAGATTGATGCAATTGGCCATAGAGTTGTGCATGGCGGAGAGTATTTTAGTGATGCAGTGGTTGTCAATGAAGAGGTAAAAAAAGCGATAAGAGAATGTATTGAACTTGCGCCTCTTCACAATCCTGCTAATTTAATGGGAATTGAAGCGTGTGAAAAAGAAATTCCTGGAAAACCAAATGTGGCTGTATTTGATACAGCATTTCATCAAACAATGCCAAGATATGCGTATATGTATTCGCTTCCATATGAGGTGTATGAGAAATATAAAATTAGAAAATATGGATTTCATGGAACGTCACATAAATATGTTGCAATTAAAGCTGCAGAATATTTAAAAAGACCACTGGAGGAATTGAAACTTATAACTTGTCATCTTGGTAATGGTTCAAGTGTGTGTGCAATAAAATATGGAAAGTCAGTTGATACAAGCATGGGATTTACTCCTTTGGCTGGTCTTGCAATGGGAACAAGAAGCGGAACAATTGACCCGGCTGTGATACTGTACCTCATGGAGAAGGAAAAAATGGATGTGAAGCAGATGAATGATTTTCTGAATAAAAAGTCGGGTGTGCTTGGTATATCAGGGGTGAGCAGTGACTTTAGAGATTTAGAGAAAGCTGCAAATGAGGGTAATGAAAGGGCAAAGCTTGCAATTGATATGTTCTGTTACAGGGTAAAAAAATATATTGGTGAGTATGCAGCTGTATTAGGCGGGGCAGATGCTATTATATTCACTGCGGGAATTGGTGAAAATAACGCTCTTGTGAGAGATAAATGTTTGACTGATCTTGAATATATGGGTGTTCTGTATGATAGAGAGAAGAACTTCAATGTAGAAAAAGGCAAGATTTCTGAAATAAATAAGTCTGAGAGCAAGGTAAAGATTTTAATAGTTCCTACAAACGAAGAACTTATGATTGCGAGAGAGACAAAAAGGCTTCTTTCAAAATAAACTTGCTAAAATAGGGGGTTGCAGACGAGAAAGAAAACCAAAAATTTTTATGCAACCCCCATTTATTTTCTATTCTTTTTTCCACAGTCCATGTAAATTGCAATATTCGTATGCCACTACACTCTCAGCTGAAACTTCAAACAGTGCCTTTGGTTCATCGCCTGGTTTTAGATATTTTCTGTAAAGTTTGTTGTCTGCAATGAGTTCAATCCACATGATGTAGTGTTTTTCTTCCATTGGATGAGCAACTTCACCTACTTTGACCAAGATGCCCTCTTCTGTCTTTTCGATAACAGGGACATGCTTTTCTAAACTTGCATCAACTGTGTTAGCTTCAAGCAGCGTCATGGGTTTTCCACAGCATACAAGCTGGCCACCACCTGCATGCAAAACCTCTACTATGTTTCCACAAATCTCACATTTGTATACATTTCCTCTTTTAATCATCGATTAAGACCCTCCCTTGTAAAAATTAATTTTTTCAATTACAATTACTTTATACCCATCAAATTAATCTTTCTAACACGAAGTTTGAAATAAAATTAAAATTGAAATAATATAAAAAATGAAATAAAAACACTTATTTAAGGGGGATGTGAAAGTGCAAAAAGTATATAATCCGAAAGAGGTAGAAGACAGGCTCTACAAAATGTGGCTTGATAAAAAGTATTTTCATGCAAAGATTGATTATTCAAAAAAACCTTTTACAATTGTTATTCCACCTCCAAATATCACAGGGCAGCTACATATGGGCCATGCACTGAACAATACCATCCAAGATATTCTTATTAGGTTTAAAAGGATGCAAGGTTACTGTGCTCTTTGGCTCCCTGGTACTGACCATGCAAGCATTGCAACAGAGGCAAAGATTGTTGAAAAGATGAAAGAAGAAGGCTTAACAAAGGAGATGATAGGGCGAGAAAAATTTTTAGAGAGAGCATGGGAGTGGAAAAGAGTATATGGTGGCAGGATTATAGAGCAGCTCAAAAAACTTGGCGCATCGTGCGACTGGGACAGAGAAAGGTTCACAATGGATGAGGGCCTTTCAAATGCTGTAAAGGAGGTTTTTGTAAGGCTTTACGAAAAAGGGCTCATTTATAAAGGTGAGAGGATGATAAACTGGTGTCCAACTTGTCATACCACCATTTCTGATGCTGAAGTTGAGTATGAAGAGAAAAAAGGGAAACTCTATTATATAAAGTATCCGGCAAAGGATAATTCATATTATGTAATTGTTGCTACAACAAGACCTGAAACAATGCTGGGTGATACTGCTGTTGCAGTGAACCCTAATGATCAAAGGTATAAGCATCTGATTGGTAAAACAGTTGTACTACCCCTTGTGAATAGAGAGATACCTATAATTGCAGACGATTATGTTGATATGGAATTTGGAACAGGTGTTGTAAAGATAACTCCTGCCCACGACCCGAACGACTTTGAGATTGGGCAAAGACACAACCTTCCAATGGTCCAGGTGATAGACACAAAAGGGTATATGAACGAAAATGCAGGGAAATATTCAGGACAAGAGAGGTATGAAGCAAGAAAGAATATTATTAACGATTTAAAAGATCTTGGCCTTCTTGTGAAAGAAGAGGACTATACACACAATGTTGGACACTGTTATAGGTGTTCAACCGTAATAGAACCACTTGTTTCAAAACAGTGGTTTGTCAAGATGAAACCTTTAGCAAAGCCTGCAATAAGAGTTGTAAAGGAAGGGAAAATTAAGTTTATACCAGAAAGATTTGAAAAGATATATTTTAACTGGATGGAGAATATAAAAGACTGGTGTATTTCAAGACAGCTATGGTGGGGACACAGAATTCCTGCTTATTACTGTCGCGACTGTGAGAATATGATGGTAAGCAGAGAAGAAGTAAAAGTATGTTCAAAGTGCGGTTCTTCTAACGTATATCAGGATGAAGATACGCTTGATACATGGTTTTCGTCTGCTCTGTGGCCATTTTCTACACTTGGTTGGCCGGAAGAGACAGAAGACTTGAAGTATTTTTACCCAACAGATGTTTTGGTAACTGCATATGATATCATTTTCTTCTGGGTTGCAAGGATGATTTTTTCTGCTTTAGAGCACATGGGTAAAGAACCCTTTAAGTATGTTTTGATACACGGTATTGTAAGAGATGCTCAGGGGAGAAAGATGAGCAAATCCTTGGGCAACGGTATAGACCCGCTTGAGGTAATAGAAAAGTATGGTGCTGATGCGCTTAGATTTACACTTGTCACTGGTATATCTCCTGGAAATGATACAAGATTTCATATGGAAAAGGTTGAAGCTAATAGAAACTTTGCAAACAAGATTTGGAATGCCGCAAGGTTTGTGCTCATGAATCTTGACATTGATACAAGCTTTAAGCCTGATGAGAGCAAGTTTACATTTACCGAAAGGTGGATTCTATCGAGGCTTGATACACTTATCAGCGAAGTTACAGAAAACCTTGAAAAGTTTGAAATTGGGATTGCTGCTCAAAAACTTTATGATTTTATATGGGACGAATTCTGTGACTGGTATATTGAGATGTCAAAACCTACACTTTATAACAAAGAAGCTAGTAATAACAAAGAGGTACAATATGTTCTTTTGACAGTTCTCACAGATATATTAAAGCTTTTGCATCCGTTTATGCCATTTGTGACAGAGGAAATCTATTTGAACCTTCCACATGTTGAAGAAAGTCTTGTGATAGCAACTTGGCCCAGGCCAAGAGGATATAAATATCTTGAGGATATTCAAATGGTTGAAAAGCTTGTAGAACTTATAAAAACCCTAAGAAATTTAAGGGTAGAGAAAGATATCAAGCCCGATATAAAACCTAAGGTGTATATAAAGACAGATGACTTTTCAATGGTAAATCAGTTAAACTTATGGGAGATATACGTCAAAAGACTTGCAAATTTTGATCAGGTGATAATTTCAAATGAGGTTCCGGAAGATAGCATAGCTTTAGTGTTATCTTGGGGAGTTGCATATGTGAAATTAAAAGAAATAGTAGATATACAAGCAGAGCTTAAAAGGTTACTTGGTGAAAAGGAAAGACTTTTAAAAGAGGTTGAGAGATCTGAGAAACTGCTAAATAACCAGAACTTTTTACAAAAAGCACCTGAAAAGGTTATAAATGAAGAAAAGGAAAAATACGAAAGATATAAACAGATGCTGCTTTCAGTTGAGCAACAGATAGAACGAATAGAAAGTCTCAGGTGATGTTAAAAATGGCTATGACTTATGAGCAGGCTTTAGATTTTATTCATTCAACATATAAATTTGGTACAAAGCTTGGGCTTCAGAACATAAGAAAACTTCTTGAGTTTATGGGGAATCCCCAGAAAGGGTTAAAGGTTATTCACATTGCAGGCACAAATGGGAAAGGTTCCACATGTGCTTTTATAAATCAGATGTTAATTGAGGCAGGATTTAGGGTGGGGCTTTATACCTCACCCTTTCTTGAATCTTTTAACGAGAGGATAAAACTTAATAATCAGCCAATAGATAATCAAGAGCTTGCCAGTATTACAGAGTTTGTAAAAGATAAAATTGAAGAGATGTTGAAACAAGGTTTTTCACATCCCACTGAGTTTGAGGTTGTAACTGCCATTGGTTTTGAATTTTTTAAAAGAAAAAATGTAGACTTTGTAGTACTTGAGGTTGGGCTTGGAGGAAGATTTGATGCAACCAATGTGGTAGAAAACCCTGAACTTTGCATAATTACATCCATTGGTTTTGACCATATGGACATTTTGGGTTCTACAATTGAAAAGATTGCTTTTGAGAAGGCAGGAATAATAAAGCAAAATAGCAAAGTAATACTCGGAGTTCAGCGATATAAAGAGGTAAAAGAGGTTATTTCAAAAGTGTGCAAGCAGCAGAGTGCTCAGCTAATTGAGGTAGAAAAAGATTATCATATATTGAAAAATGCTCTGGATGGAATGGTTTTTGATTGTGTAACTCCAAGAGGAATTTATAAAAACCTTGAGATTAAGCTACTTGGCACTCATCAGATAGAAAATGCTCTTAACTGTATCTATGCGTATGAATGTTTGCGAGAAAAGTACGATATAAAAACTGAAGCGTTAGTAAGGGGACTTTTGAATGCTCGGTGGAACGGACGGTTTGAGGTTTTTATGAACTCACCTTTGATTGTATTAGATGGTGCGCACAATGTTGATGGGATGAAAGTGTTGGTAGAAAACTGCAAAACGTACTTAAGTAATAAAAAGATTGTGGCTGTAGCCGGAATTTTAAAGGACAAAGAGTATGAGAAGATGATTTCCTTACTTAAAAGCGTGGCGAGGGAAGTTATATTTACTCTTGTCCCTTATCAAAAACGGGCTTTCTCAGAAGAAGAAGCTCTTGATGTTTCAAATAGGTTTGGACTTGAATTTATAGCTGATTTTAAAGATGCAATTAAATATGCAATAAGTTTGTGTGGAGAAGATGGTGCAGTTATAATTTGTGGTTCTTTGTATCTTGTGGGGGCTGCAAGAGGTTTTCTAAAAAACATGTTAAGTGTGTTGTAATTATACACCAGTTAGTATAAAATATAATACGAAGAAAATTGGAGGAAAGAGGTGTTGTCAAAAATGAAACTTTTTATTGATACTGCAAATGTGAATGAGATAAGGGAAGCTCATTCGTGGGGAATAATATGTGGTGTTACCACAAATCCATCTTTGATTGCGAAAGAGGGCAGAGATTTTAAAGAAGTAGTCAATGAGATTTGTTCTATTGTGGACGGTCCAATCTCTGCAGAGGTAATTTCTCTTAAAGCAGAAGGTATGATTGAGGAAGCGAAAGATTTAGCAAAGATTCATAAAAATATAGTGATTAAAATACCAATGACTGCAGAAGGGTTAAAGGCTGTATCTGTTCTTTCAAAAGAAGGTATTAAGACAAATGTAACCCTTATCTTCTCAGCAGCTCAAGCACTTTTAGCGGCAAAAGCGGGTGCAACTTATGTATCACCATTTGTGGGAAGACTTGACGATATTGGCCAAAATGGTATAGAGCTTATAAAGGAAATTGTACAAATATTCAAGAATTATCCTGATATTAAAACAGAGATAATTGCAGCAAGTATAAGACATCCTATACATGTCATTGAAGCTGCAAAAGCAGGTGCTCATATAGCAACAGTACCATTTAAGGTTTTAGAGCAGATGACAAAACATGCTCTGACTGATGTTGGTATCGAGAGATTCTTGAAAAGACTGGGAGAAGGTGCCTAAGAAAAGTTAAAGCAACCCTGAAAGAAGGGTTGCTGTTTTTTTTAAATTTTTAACTGGAGGGGAAAGATGGGATTTATAAAAGAGAATATTAAGGGAATAGAAATATTTGGAATAAGTGAATTTAAAGATTATGGTATAGAAGGATTTTTTACAACACGACAATAGTTGTGGACATGATAATTTTAACCTGAGCTATAAATGGACAGAACGAAAAGAGGAAGTAGACAAAAACTTTCGCATTTCTTTTTGAAGCTTTGCAAATAGACCATAGAAATATTTTCTATGCAAAACAGGTGCATAAAAATGATATAATAATTGTAGAAAGAGGATTTGATTTTTTTGAATATACTCCGCAAATAGAGGCAGACGGACTTGTAACGAATGTCCCCGGAATTACACTTATAACAATGCATGCCGATTGCTTTCCTGTTTATATTGTTGATACAAAAAAAAGAGTAATTTCTCTGGTTCATTCTGGTTGGAGAGGGACTTTGCGGCATATAACCGAAAATGCCCTACAGATTCTGAAGAAAAAATTTTTATCTGCAGCTGAAGATTTACTTGTTGCAATTGGTCCAGGGATATGTAGAAAACATTTTGAGGTGGGTAAGGATATTTACGAGATGTTTTTGAGAGAGTTTGGAGATGAAGTTTGTTTAGAATCTGAAAAGGGTCTTTTTGTCGATTTGAAAAAAGCAATAATGATTGACTTGAAGAAGAATGGTATCGGAAGTTCTCAGATAATATGCTGTGAAATGTGCACCTATGAAAATGAAGAACTGTTTTTTTCGTATAGAAGAGACCACAGCAAACCAGAAAGATTGGGAAGTATGGTGGCAATCTTGAGGATGGTGAGAAAGTAAGATGAAAAGCATTTTAATAGTTGATGATGAGCAGCATATTCTTGAACTTCTCAAATTTAATCTTAGGAAAGAAGGATATAATACATTTGAAGCGGACAGTGGAGTACAGGCATTGGAGATTTTAAAGAATAACAAAGTTGATCTTGTCATACTTGATATTATGATGAGTGACAAGGATGGATATGAAGTTTTAAAAGAGATTCGATTCAATAGAGAGACTAAAAATCTTCCGGTGATTTTGCTGTCTGCTAAATCTGAAGAGATTGATAAGATACTTGGGCTTGAGCTCGGAGCAGATGACTATATAACAAAGCCTTTTAGTGTAAAAGAGCTGGTTGTAAGAGTGAAGGCACTTTTAAGAAGAGTAGAGAGTTTAAAGCCTGAGGTTGAAGATAAGGTCAAGTTTGGAGATGTAGAAGTGGACTTTTCAAAAAGAACTGTCAAGAAAAATAACCAGGATGTATCTCTTTCGTTCAAAGAATTTGAGCTTCTGAAGCTTCTTATCGAAAACAAAGGCAGGGTGTTGGACAGAGACTTTATTTTGCAAAGGGTATGGGGATACGAGTTTGATGGAGATACACGAACGGTTGACGTACACATAAGGTTTTTGAGGAGAAAACTTGAAGATGATGAGAAAAATCCGCGTTACATAGAAACTGTCAGGGGTGTGGGATACAGGTTTAATGAAAGGTCTGAGTAAAGCATGAGGTTAAAGCTTTTTGGTTATACCATATTGGTTGTGGTGGTTATTACTTTTCTTCAAGGAGTTCTCTCGTATGAGGCTTATAAAAACATATATATAGATGAAAACAAAAGATGGCTTGTTGCCAAAATAAATGAAGTAGAAAAGTACATTTGGTCTTTTGGCATTGATAAGCTAAAAGACATCTACAACAAGGGGGATTTTAGGGTAACTATTGTGGGTAGCAGTGGGGTTGTTCTTTACGACTCTGAAGCAGATATAAAGAAAATGGAAAATCACTTAAAAAGACCAGAGATTGCAAATGCCAATAGAGTTTTTGGAAAAGTAGAGTTTTCGATGAGAAGGAGCAAAACACTGGGACATTACTTTTTGTATGCAGCTAAAAAGGTTAAAATTCACAATACAATAATATTTATAAGAGTTTCAGTCTTGCTGAACAAAGTTGACTCAATTTTAAAAAAAGTTTTGTTTAATACTCTGAAATTCGCAATTATATGTATTTTTCTGGGTATAGCATTAGCAATAGGGATATCATCGGTTTTATATCAACCATTAAAAGGGTTAATTTCTCTTATTTCAGAAGGCCTTGAAAAGTTCAGCATACACGATGTAAGAAGTACTAAAGATTTCAGATGGCTGAGTCTAAGCTTTTCAAAGATGTATCAGCTTTTAGAAGAAAAGATTAGCGAATCTAATATATTGAGAAAAAGGCTCACTTCGCTTTTAGACTCAATAGACATTGGTATAATATTCTTTGATGTGAATAAGAGAATACTCATGTTCAATAGAGGAGCGGAAAACATTCTTGAAACTAACCTCAAGATTGGATTTAGTTTGCTTGAATGCGTCCGAGTATATGAACTGTTTGAATTTCTTTTTCAGCAGGATACAAAAGAAAAGGAATTGGAGATTAGTATAAATAATAAACTAAAATTTTTAAAAGTGAGCAAAAAGAAGATTTCTTATGAAGATGGTAAAGAGGGAATACTCCTCATCCTAAGTGATATTACTTTTTTGAAAAAATTAGAAAGAGTTCGATCAGACTTTGTGGCAAATGTCTCGCATGAACTCAAAACACCACTTACTTCAATAAAGGGTTTTGTAGAAACGCTTAAAGATGGTGCAATTGATGATAAAGATGTTGCCCTTAAGTTTCTTAACATAATTGAGGTTGAGGTAGAAAGGCTTGTGAGACTCATCAATGACCTTCTCTATCTTTCGGAAATAGAGAATGCAGCAATGCCCATTTTAGATGAAAAAGTGGTGGTTAAAGAGGTTGTGCTTGAGAGCATTGAACTTTTAAAGATAAAAGCTGAGAAAAAAAATATTCAATTTGTTGATATTAAAGTTCCAGATGGTCTTGAGATGAACATATATCGGGATTGGCTAAAGCAGATTTTTATAAATCTTATAGACAATGCAATTGTTTATAACAAAGAAAACGGAAAAGTTTGGGTAACAGTAGAGAAATCAAATGGTATGGTAGTTATAAAAGTTAAAGATACAGGAATTGGAATTCCCGAAAAAGAGATTGAAAGAATATTTGAAAGATTTTACAGAGTGGATAAAGGAAGGTCAAGAAAACTTGGGGGTACAGGCTTAGGTCTTTCTATTGTAAAGCATATAGTAGAACTTTATGGAGGAAAGATTTGGGTTAAAAGTCAAGAAGGTTACGGCAGTGAATTTACAGTTATAATTCCAATTAACAAAAAGGCCGACCTACATCAGTAAGTCAGCCTTTTTGTAGCTATGCTATCCAATTAATTAAGATAGAAATAATAGCTCCTAAAATAGCACACATTGGGATAGTCAAAACCCATGCAATAACGATATTTCTCGCAATTCCCCATCTAACGGCTGAAAACTTTTTACATGCACCTACTCCCATAATAGAGGACGAGATGACATGGGTTGTGGAAACTGGTGCACCTATATGAGTTGCAAACTGAATTGTTAGTGCTGCACCAGTCTCTGCTGCAAAGCCGTTTATTGGTGCAAGTTTTATTATCTTTATTCCCATTGTTTTAATTATTCGCCAGCCACCTACGGATGTACCGAGAGCCATGGCAAGAGCACAGGCAAATTTAACCCAGTCAGGTACAACAAACTCATTTAAAATTCCACTTCCTACCAGTGCCATGGTTATTATTCCCATGGATTTTTGAGCATCGTTTGAGCCATGACTGTATGCCATCCACATTGCAGATAGTATTTGAAGCTTTGAAAAATATCTATTAATTATGGTTGGATGTACTTTGGCAAACACTATGTAAAGAACCATCATAAATAAATATCCAAATACAAAACCTAAGATAGGAGATACAATAAGAGGAAGAACAATCTTTTTGACAAATCCTGCCCAGTTTATATCGGCAAGTGATTTTGTTGCAGCAATTGCAGCGCCTACAAGACCGCCAATTATTGCATGTGATGAAGAAGAAGGTATTCCCCACCACCATGTAATCAGGTCCCAAACAATTGCTGCAATTACAGCCGCAAGTATAAGATTTTGTGTAACAAATCTCGGGTCAACAATTCCATGACCAATGGTTTTAGCAACCTCTGTGTTTATCATTGCACCAAAGAAGTTAAATACTGCTGACATAAATATGGCAGTACGTGGTGTTAAAACTCTTGTTGAAACTGAGGTTGCAATAGCATTTGCTGTATCATGAAACCCATTTATAAAATCAAAAGTCAGCGCTAAAATGATTATTAAAAGTAGGTCCAGTGGTATGTTATGCATTTTTTGTCACAACTCCTTCTATCACATTTGCTACATCTTCACACGCATCAAGCGTGTCTTCCAGGAAACCAAAAATTTCTTTCCAAATAATTACTTCAATAGGTTTGTCTTTATTTTCGGCAAATAGTTTTTTGATTGCGTTTCTGTACACAATGTCGCCCTCATCTTCAATTCTATTGACTTCTATTATTTTTTCCTTTATGAGTCTAGTATTTTTTAAATCTTTTAAGTTTTCCACAACTCCTTTTAACTCTTTTGTGCAGTTTATGATCATCTCCGATAATATTTTTGCTTCAGGTCTGACGGTGTTTACATTATAGATTTCAAATCTGTGTGCAACTGTTTCGAGTGAATCGACAATGTTGTCAATCTCTTTGATTATTGCAAACAAATCTTCTCTGTCAAGAGGTGTGATAAAAGTTTTGTTGAGAAGTTCAATCACTTGGTGGGTAATATCATCCCCTTTGTTTTCAGCTTTTTCAAGCTTTGAGATTAGCTCTTGCATATTTGAGAGGTTATTGAGGAGTTGATTTAGCATCACCGCTGATTGATAAGCATTTTCAACAGCATCTTCTAGTAAAACAAAAAACTGATTTTCTTTTGGAATTATACTCCACATATTTCACAACCCCTTCTTTGAAGAATTTTTGTCACAAAGACCATTTTAATAAAAGTGATTTTTGTTTATCAATCCTGCGAACCTCATAAAAAGTTTTACATCGCACAAAGAATATTATATAATATTTAACACAGTTTTAACATACATTAAACAAGAATTTAATGTTGGAATTATAAAATATATAAGTTGTAGCTATTAAAAAGTAGGGAGAGGTTGCTTCAAGATGGTAATAATAGAAACAAATGATTTAAATCTATATTATGGTGAAAACCACGCTCTCAAAAATATAAACATAAAAATAAACGAAAAAGCTATAACCGCCCTAATAGGACCGTCTGGGTGTGGAAAATCTACTTTCTTGAGAACTCTAAATAGAATGAATGATCTTATTGAAAATGTTAAGATAGAAGGAAAGGTATATTTTGAAGGTAAGGATGTTTACAAAGAAATAGATGTAATTACGCTTAGGAAAAAGATTGGAATGGTATTCCAAAAACCTAATCCTTTCCCAATGAGCATATATGACAATGTAGCATATGGACCAAGAATTCATGGTATTAAAAAGAAAGAAGTGCTTGATGAGATTGTAGAAAGCAGTCTTAAAAAAGCCTATCTGTGGGATGAAGTAAAGGATAGGCTGAAAAAAAGTGCATTTTCACTCTCTGGAGGTCAGCAGCAAAGACTCTGCATAGCAAGAGTTTTGGCGGTTGAACCTGAAGTAATTCTACTTGATGAGCCAACATCTGCCCTTGATCCTATTTCAACATTAAAAATAGAGGAGCTTTTAGAACAGCTCAAGAAAAACTACACAATAATAATAGTCACTCATAATATGCAACAGGCTGCTCGAATTTCTGATTTCACAGGATTTTTCTTAAATGGAGAACTTGTAGAGTTTGACAAAACAATCACTATATTTAATACTCCACGGGACAAAAGAACAGAGGACTATATTACCGGCAGGTTCGGATAATTATTATGTTGAGAGGTGAATTTTTGATATGACAAGACCGACATTTGAAAATGAGCTTAAAGAAATCCATCTTGATATTCTCAAGATGGGAGCTATGGCCGAAGAGGCTATTGACAAAGCAATTTTGGCACTTAAGACAAAAGATGTTGAACTTGCACAAAGAATAATAGACAATGATGATAAGATTGATGAGCTTACAGAAGAGATAGAGAAAAAATGTGCTATTGTGATTGCGACCCAGCAGCCGCTTGCAAGTGATTTAAGACTTATTATAACTGCAATGAGAATTGCAACAGATATTGAGAGGATTGCTGACCATGCAGAGGATATTTCTCAGATAACACTCAAGCTTGCAAAAGAGGATTATGTAAAACCTTTAATTGACATTCCTAAAATGGCTGAAATTACTCGTTCGATGTTGAAAGATGCGTTAGACTCGTATGTAAATTCTGATATAGAACTTGCAAAATCTGTTGTCAAGCGTGACGATTTGGTTGACACAATGTATCAAAACCTTATTGATGAGCTTGAGCAAATAATGAAAGAAAATTCGGCAGCAGTTTCTCAGTGTATCCAGTTCTTGTTGGTTATTAAATACTTAGAGAGAATTGCAGACCATTCTACCAACATAGCCGAATGGGTTGTGTATAAGATAACAGGTATGCACAAGCATGAATGGGAAGGCAGGGAAAAGGAAACAAAGTGAATAAGAAAATTAAGATTGACAATAAAGTAATTGCACGGGCTGCTCTGATTGCAGCGCTATATTTTGTTTTAACTGCATTTTTACCGGCTATATCGTATGGACCAGTGCAGATAAGAATATCAGAGGCTCTTACTCTTCTCCCTGCCCTGATGCCAGTTTCGGCTACGTTGGGTTTATTTGCTGGATGTTTGCTGGCAAACTTGTATGGTATGGCAATGAGCATAACAGGAATATATGACGTAATTTTTGGTTCTCTTGCAACACTGGTAGCGGCGCTACTTACAACAAGGATAAAGAAAAAACCTTTTTTACCTCTGCCAACTATTATAGTAAATGCTGTGGTTGTATCAGCTTATATATGGCAGTATTTTATAGGCAGCTTGAAAATTGAGTGGTTGAAAAATCTAAGTCCAATTATCAGGTATCTTTTTACAATAGTGTCTATTGGAATGGGAGAGGCAATTGCCACATACTTCTTAGGTCTGCCTTTATTTTTAGCACTTGAAAAACAGCTAAAAGGCAAAAAACTTTTATAAGATTCTAAACAAGTGGGGCCTTGTGTGTAAATAATGGCTCCATTTTTTTATTGCTTTTTTAGCTCTTTTGTAATATAATATAACATGATATCTATTCATCACTTCATTATGATAAAGTAATGAAAGGAAGTAAAAAATGAGCAAGAAATTTGTAGATTACTATCCCCCAACATCTGAGATGTTAGAAGAGATAAGAGAAAAGACCCTTTCTCTATTTAAAAAGTTTGGGTACAAAATAGTGGAACCATCGACTTTTGAGGATTATGAGAAGTCAAAAAGTTTAAATGGGAACAACACCATAAAATTTATGGACAGTGACGGAGCAGTACTTGCTTTAAGAAATGAATTTACTCCAAAGGTTGCAGAGATTGCTGCTAAGCTTCAAACAAATGTTTATCCGCTCAAATATTGTTACTTTGGTAGAGCATATCAATTCATTCAGCAAGAAGCTGGAGATTTAAGAGAGTTTTTTCAAGCGGGGATAGAAAATTTTAATATATCTGATAGTTTTTATATAGACTTAGAGGTATTAGTACTTGCGGTAGAAAGTCTACGTGAACTCGGTGTGAATGGTTTTACAATAGATGTGGGTGAAGTAAATTTTTTCAAAGGAATTGCTAAAGACTGTGGAATTGATGAGGCTTCATCAGAAGTGCTCTGTAGGCTTGTTGACAAGAAGGACTATATAGGGATTGAAAACTTTTTGATTCGAAAAGGTATTTCCCAAAAGGTGATAGATGTTTTTAGGAGCCTAACAAGACTTTATGGTAGAGAAGATAAGATAAAAGAGGCTAAAAAGTTTGCAAACAACGAGATATCTAAATTGGCGATCGAGAGACTGAGCGAGATATATAACAACATAGTGAAACTGGGTTATCAAAGGTATATTACTATTGACTTTGGGATGGTTAAACATCTGAACTATTATACTGGCATAATATTTTCTGGGTATCTGCCAAAGCTTGGTTATCCTGTCCTAAATGGTGGAAGGTATGATAATTTGTGTGAAGTATTTGGTAAAAAACTTAATGCCATTGGATTCGCAATTGGTGCAGATAGAATTTTGGAGTGGAAACTAAAAAATGTTCAAAGAAGGGAAAGACAATACGACAGCCTTGTTTTATATAAGGAAGGGCACTTTGAAACGGCATTAAAACTGCTTCTTAATACAGACAATGAAAAACAGAAGATTTACTTTTATACAGTGCCTGCAAAAATAGAAGAAGCCTTTCTTATTAGCAAAGCTATGAAAGTTGAAAAATTCATGTATGTAGATGAAGAAGGTGTAAAAACATATGTTTTGGAGGATTTAGAATGATCACTATCGCGTTGCCAAAGGGAAGATTAGCCCAGCAAACAGTTGAACTTTTGAAAAGAGCATCACTTGTAGACATTGAAATATCTGAGGAAAGCAGAAAATTGATCATGGAAGACGCTCAAAATTCTCTGCGTTTTCTCATGGTAAAACCTTTTGACGTACCCACTTATGTGGAATATGGAGTTGCAGATGTTGGTGTTGTGGGTAAAGATGTTCTACTTGAAATGAATAAGAGAGTGTACGAACTTTTAGATTTAAAGATTGGGAAATGTTTTGTAGCCTTGGCAGGGCCTAAAGGGATGAGCAAACTGTTTTTAGAAAAGCCTGATAAAACAATTGCAACCAAATTTCCAAACATTGCCAAGGAATATTTTGAAAATGTTAGAGGAGAAGATGTAAAGATAATAAAACTCAACGGCTCGGTTGAACTTGCTCCTATTTTGGGGCTTTCAGACATGATAGTAGATATTGTGGAAAGTGGTAGGACTTTAAAAGAAAATGGACTTGAAGTGTATGAAAAGCTATACGACATCAGTGCTCGGCTTATTGCAAACAGGGCAAGTCTAAAATTGAAAACTCAGATAGAAGATATTATAAATCGTTTGGAAAGGATGGTTGAAGAGTGAGAATATTGAATAGTAAGCAACAGGTTGAAAACTACATAGAAATGGCTCAGATAAGAAAATGGGAAAACGAGGAAGAAATTGAACAAAAGGTTCGCAGAATAATCTCTGATGTAAAAGATAAAAAAGATGAAGCGTTGCTTTACTACACCCGGCTTTTTGATTGTGAGGGTATTTGCTTGGATGAGCTGCAAGTAAGCCAAGAAGAAATTGAAAGAGCATATTTTGAATGTGAAAGAGAAGATAAGGATTTCATAGATGCTTTGAACACTGCCTATAAGAATATCTATGAGTATCACATGAAACAAAAAGAGGAAAGCTGGTTTTATATAAAAAATGGATCGGTTCTTGGTCAGATCATAAAGCCTCTTGAAAAAGTAGGGATTTATGTTCCGGGAGGGAAAGGTGCGTACCCTTCAACAGTTTTGATGAATTCAGTTCCTGCAAAGGTTGCAGGCGTAGAGAAGATAATAATGGTAAGTCCACCTGACAAGAACAAGAGCATCAGCAAATACACTTTGGCAGCAGCAAAAATTTGTGGGATTGATGAGATTTATAGAGTAGGAGGGGCTCAAGCAGTTGCAGCACTTGCGTTTGGGACGCAGATTATACCCAAGGTAGATAAGATTGTGGGACCAGGAAATATCTATGTAGCAACTGCTAAAAAGTTGTTGTTTGGATATGTAGATATTGACTCAGTAGCAGGACCAAGTGAAGTCATGGTTATTGCAGACGAGTCTGCAAATCCGAAATACATTGCTGCAGATTTGCTGTCACAGGCGGAACATGATCCAATGGCAAGGTGTATTTTAGTAACAACATCTTTGCAGGTGGCTCAAAAGGTTTCTGAGAGTGTTGAGAAGATGCTTGCAATCTTTGAAAACTCAGTTGCTTTGGAAGCTATAGAAAAAAACGGTGTGATAATAGTTGTTGAAAGTCTTTTTGAAGCTGCTGAGATTGCCAATATAATTGCACCTGAACACTTAGAGATTTGTTGCAATGATACAGAGGAAGTTTTGCTTAAAATTAAAAACGCTGGTGCAATTTTTATAGGTGAATATTCTCCTGAGCCTATTGGTGATTATATCGCAGGACCAAATCATGTGCTGCCAACGTCTGGCACAGCAAGTTTCTTCTCTCCCCTTGGGGTTTATGATTTTGTCAAAAGGATGAGTTTAATAAAATATTCAAAAGAACAGTTTTTTTTAGATGCTCAACATGCAATAAACATAGCGCAAAAAGAAGGTTTCCTCTTTCATGCAAATTCGTTGAAGGTGAGGTTGGAAGATGTTTAAAAAAAGATTAGAAAATTTTTCAAACTATACAACGCCCCAAATAGAATGTTTGGTCAAAGCGGATGCCAACGAAAATCTTCTTGAACTTCCTGAAGAGTTAAAAAATATAATTTTGGACACCTTGAAAAATAGCATGTTTGATTTGCGTTTTTATCCAGAAATCAATTCTCAACCACTTAAAGAAGCTTTAGCAAGGTTTTACAGTTTGAAAAGTGAAAATTTTATTGTAGGAAATGGATCGGATCAGATAATTCAGCTTATTATTCAAGCATGCTGTGAGGAGAATGACCAGATATTTTTTCTATATCCTTCGTTTACGATGTATAGAATAACTGCTGACCTTTTTGGAGTTGGGTCCTGTTTTTTTGATATTACTCCCCACTGGGAAATTGATGTTGAAAAGGTGATTGATAAGATAAGAGTGAATGAGAGAATAAAAGTAATATTTATTGATACTCCAAATAATCCAACCGGGATTGTATGGAGCACTGAAAATTTAAAGGCTGTTGTGGAAGCATTTCCTTCAAAGCTTGTGGTAATTGACAATGCTTACGGTGAATACAGCAATATTGACTATATAGAGTTTGCAAGAAGATACAATAACACAATAATTATTAAAACCTTTTCTAAAATAGGTTTTGCGGGTATAAGATGTGGTTATGGCATTGCAAATGAAAATATTATAAAAAACCTTCACAAAGTAAAACCGCCCTATAATGTCAATGTATTAACACAGCACATCGCTATCAAGGTTCTTGAAAATTTCGAGAAGCTAAAAAATAACATCCAGCTCATAAAAGATGAAAGAGATAAGATGATACAAAAACTTAAAGAATATTACTTTGTTATTCGGTCTGAAGCAAACTTTGTAACAGTTGTAGATGAGTATGCCGACAAAATATTTGAATATCTTATTGCAAACAAAATTCTTGTAAAAAAATTCGAGGTAGGGGAAAAAAAACTTTTAAGAATTACATTGGGCAAGCCTCAAGATAATGATATAATAATAGAAAATCTCATTCGATTTAAAAAGGAGAACGCAAAAGATGGGTCAAAGAGTGGCTGAAGTTCAGAGAAAGACAAAAGAGACAGATATTAAGCTAATTCTCAATATTGATGGAAATGGTGATTATAAAATCTCAACAGGGATAGGCTTTTTTGACCACATGCTTCAGCTATTTTCTCATCACGGGAAATTTGACATTCAACTTGAAGCCAAAGGTGATATATATATTGACGACCATCACACCATAGAAGATGTTGGAATAGTTTTGGGGCAGGCTTTTTTAAAGGCTTTGTCAGATAAAAGAGGTATAAAAAGATATGCGCATGTTATTCTTCCCATGGATGAAGCACTTGTAATGGTGGCAGTGGATATCTCAGGAAGGCCTTATTTGGCGTTTGATGTAGATTTTAAGCTACCAAAGCTTGGGGATATGACTTCTCAGATGGTTGTAGAGTTTTTCAAAGCTTTTGTTTGGTCTTCTAAAACCACAGTTCATATAAAGAAACTGAGTGGTGAGAATGACCATCATGTATGCGAGGCCATTTTTAAAGCTGTTGGGAGAACCTTAAAAGAGGCTTGTACAATAATCGATGATAGAATTCCATCCTCAAAAGGAGTGTTATAAGTTGTGAAAAAGATTTGTATTGTGGACTATGGTATGGGGAACTTGAGAAGTGTACAAAAAGCATTTGAATACATAGGCTTTGAAGCTTTTGTTACGTCAAGCAAAGACGAAATTGAAAAAGCTGAAGCGATTGTTTTGCCGGGTGTAGGAGCATTTGATGTCGCTATTTTTAATCTTGAAAGATTTAGGCTTGTTGACGTATTAAGAAAAAAAATAAAAGAGTCTTTATTTTTAGGTATATGCTTAGGTTATCAGCTTTTGTACGAATTTAGCGAAGAAGGCAGTTGTGAGGGTTTAAAAATTTTGAAGGGAGATGTCAAAAAGTTTTCTCAAAAAGAGAATATCAAGATTCCTCACATGGGATGGAACAGGATAAAAGTTAAAGGAAATTCAAAGCTTTTAAAGGGTGTGGATAACCAGTTTGTCTATTTTGTTCACTCATATTATGTAGAAAATAAAGACAAATCGATAGTATCTTCTGTTTGTGAGCATGGTATTGAGTTTGACTCTTCAATAGAAGTTGGCAATATATTTGCTACTCAGTTTCATCCTGAAAAAAGTGGGGAAGTAGGACTGCAAATACTTAAGAACTTTGGAGGTTTGTTATGATTGTTATACCTGCAATAGACATTATAGATGGAAAGTGTGTAAGACTTACACAGGGGGATTATAACCAGGTTCAACTGTTCAATTTAGATCCGGTTGAGCAGGCAAAATTTTTTGAAAAAAGTGGTGCTAAATACATCCATGTTGTTGATCTGGATGGAGCAAAAACAGGAAAACCAGTGAATTTTGAAGTTATAAAAAAGATAAAAATATCTACATGTTTGACAGTTGAATGTGGTGGAGGCATTAGGGATAAGGCTACAGTTGAACTTTACCTTTCTTCAGGAATTGATTATATCATTTTTGGTTCTGTTATTTTTAAAAATCCTGATTTTGTAAATGAAGTTATAAATCTGTTTGGTAAAGAAAGATTTATTGCTTCTCTTGATTTTAAAGATGGTTTTGTAAAACTTTCTGGATGGCAGGAAGCAACAACAATTACCATTGAAGAAGGGATTACAACAATAACAAATTTAGGATTTGAGAGGCTTATTTACACAGATATAACTACTGATGGAATGCTAAGAGGGCATAACTTCGAAGCTGCAAAATATATTCGGAAACTTTTTAATGGGTTTTTAACAGCATCAGGTGGGATTTCATCAACAGAAGATATTGTAAGACTTAAAAGTATAGGGGTTGATGCGGCAATTGTAGGAAAGGCTCTTTATACAGGTCAGCTCAAGTTAGAGGAGATAATTAATATACTATAAAATTTCAAAAAGGAGAAGGAGAAAAGTGGTTGCAAAGAGAATAATTCCCTGTCTTGATGTCAACAGAGGAAGGGTTGTTAAAGGTATAAACTTTATCAATCTTGTTGATGCTGGTGACCCTGTCGAGAGTGCTCAAGAGTATAATCAGCTCGGTGCTGATGAGCTGGTATTTTTAGATATTACAGCGTCACATGAAGAAAGAAATATAATGATAGAAGTTGTAAAGAATGTGGCTGAAAAAGTTTTTATTCCTTTTACAGTAGGTGGCGGAATAAGAAATTTAGATGACATTAGAAATTTGCTTTTGGCTGGGGCTGATAAGGTTTCGATTAACTCTGCAGCAGTTAAAAACCCCGATCTTGTAAATGAAGCTGCAAAGGTTTTTGGTTCGCAGTGTATTGTGGTGGCAATTGATGCAAAGAGACATAATGATGGTTTTCATGTTTATATAAACGGCGGAAGAGTTGATACGGGACTTGACGCTGTAAAATGGGCAAAAGAAGTTGAAATGAGAGGGGCAGGAGAAATATTACTTACTTCGATGGACAGAGATGGGACAAAAGCAGGATATGATTTAGAGCTTTTAGAGGCTATATGTAGTAGCGTGAACATTCCTGTCATTGCCTCAGGTGGAGCAGGCAGGCCAGAACATTTTTTGGAGGCTTTCAAGGCTGGAGCAGAAGCTGCTTTGGCTGCTTCTATATTTCATTTTGGAGAGATTTTAATTGAAGATTTAAAAAATTACTTAAAAAATCACGGTATTGAGGTGAGGATATAAAATGATAGATATTTCACAATTGAAGTTTGACCAAAATGGACTTATACCTGTTATTGTTCAAGATAGTTCAACAGGCAAAGTACTTATGCTGGCGTACATGAACAGGGAAGCTTTGGAACTTACAATTCAGACAGGATACATGCATTATTTTAGCCGAAGCAGAAACAAGATATGGAAAAAAGGAGAGACTTCAGGCAATGTCCAAAAACTGAAAAATTTGTTTTTGGATTGTGATGGTGACACTTTGCTTGCAATTGTCGAGCAGACAGGGGTGGCGTGTCACACAGGAAACGAAACATGTTTTTTCACTACTTTAGAAGGTAATGGAGAAAAGATTGCAACTGATATTATCTTTTCATTGATGGAAACAATTAATGATAGAAAGCAAAATTATGTAGAAGGTTCATATACCTGTTATTTATTTGAAAAAGGACTTGATAAGATAGTTAAGAAGATTGGCGAGGAGGCAACAGAGGTAGTAATTGGAGCAAAGAATGGTCAAAAAGAAGAGATTATCTATGAAATATCTGATTTGATGTATCACTTGAGTGTTTTGCTGGCGTATTTTAACCTCGACTGGACAGATATTTTCAAAAGTTTGAAGGAGAGAAGGAAATAATGTTTTTTAGCATTTTTCAGTTGTTTAAAATTTGAAAAATATTGTATAATATAAATTGTTGAAGTTTTCTATATTTCTTAAAGAGGAGGGGTTTAAAAATGCAAAGATTTGCAGTGGTTATGGCAGGTGGTGGCGGTACAAGGTTTTGGCCTTTGTCACGAAGCTCATCGCCAAAACAATTTTTAAACCTCTCTGGAAATGACATTTTGATAAATGAAACAATTGATAGGATATCAAAGGTCATCCCTAAGGAAAATATCTTTATTGTTACCAACATAAATCAAAAAGAGATGATAGAAAAGGTTCTTGATGAAGAGATAGATAGAAACAACATCATTTATGAACCAATTGGAAGAAACACAGCAGCTTGTATTTTATATGCTGCACTTAAAATTAAAAAGATACATGAAGATGGAATAATGTGTGTATTTCCATCTGACCACTATATTAAAGATAATGATGGATTTGCTGAAGTAATAAATACCTGTATTGAAATTGCTGAAAAGCATGATAAACTTATAACAATTGGAATAAACCCCACTTTTCCTTCGACTGGTTATGGTTATATAAAGTTTGACAGAGATTCCAGTGATAAATATGAGAAAAAAGCTTACGAGGTTTTAGAATTTGTTGAAAAGCCATCATTTGACAGAGCAAAAGCGTATATAAAAAGTGGTAATTACTTGTGGAATAGTGGGATGTTTGTATGGAAGATAGACACAATTATTCAAAACTTCAATAGATTCTTGCCCAGAATCTACAATAGGTTTTATTCTATATATGAGTATCTTTGGACAGACCAAGAGTTTGAGAAAATAGAGGAAATATATCCATCTCTTCAGGATATATCTATTGACTATGGAATAATGGAAAGAACTGACGAGGTAGTAGTGGTACCCGGTGATTTTGGCTGGAACGACGTAGGGTCATGGGATTCACTTGGTGCAATATTTCCGCCAGATGATGATGGTAACATTGTGAAAGCTTTGCATGTTGGGATTGATACGCGTGACTGCATAATTTATGGAAATAACCGACTTATCGCCACAATTAATGTGTCTGATGTAATTATTGCTGAAACAGAAGATGCAGTTCTTGTTTGTTCAAAAAACAGAGCACAGGATGTTAAAAAGATTGTTGAAATGCTCAAAGAACGAAAGCTGGATAAGTTTATTTAATCTTTTTTGTTAATTTATTATTTTAAGAAGGGCGGTCTTATATGTCTGACAGTGCCAAGAAAATTACTAAAGCAACTTTTTTTGTTATCGTTGCAACTATACTGTCAAAATTATTTGGTTTTTTGCGTGAGGTTGTTTTAGGTGCTTTCTACGGGACAAGTTATAAATTGGACTCTTTAATTGCAGCCCAGCTGTTGCCGGGCGTTTTTTTTGCAAGTATTTTAGCTTCTTTTTCTACTACCTTTATCCCTATATACAATGAAATATTAGTAAAAGAGAACAAAGAGAAAGCAAGCAGATTTGCAAGCAAGTCCCTTTTTTTAATTGTCTTAGCTGCGCTTGTAGTGGCGGTGATAGGTTCTATCTTTTCACCGTTTATAGTTGAAATGATATTTAGGGGATTTGATAGATCTACAAAACAGTTGACCTGGCAGCTGATGAGAATCACATTTTTTTATATAATTTTTTTAGGCGCTAACTATATCTTGCAAGGATTTCTTCAGTCTAATGAAAATTTTGTGGTGCCTGTACTTGTAGGACTACCATTCAATGTAATTATCATCTTTTCAGCCTTTTTAAAGAGAGAATTTGACATTTATGGTGTTGCTGTTGCATTTGTACTTGGATACTTTTCAATGGTATTGTTTCAAATACCATTTGCAGTAAAAAAAGGGTTTAAGTTTAAATTAGATTTTAACCTACGTGACCCGTATATAAATAAACTCTTTAAACTTGTTCTGCCCGTATTTATCGGTTCGTCGGTGATGTCGCTTAATTCTTTTGTTGACAGGTACTTAGCTTCGTTTTTACCTGAGGGAAGTATTTCAGCTTTGAATTTTGCAGATAAACTCAATGGTGTGGTTTATGGTATATTTAGTGGTTCAATCTCGGCTGTAATTTATCCTTATTTATCACGATTTTTTTCAAGTGAAAAAAAAGAGGAGTTCAAAAAATACTTAGTTCTTTCTATAAATTCTCTCATATTGATTATGGTACCATTACGGCTATAGTTTTGGTGTTATCACGCGAAATTGTTCAGTTTGTATATGAAAGAGGAGCGTTTGACAGCCGTTCAACTTATCTGACAAGTGGTGCGCTTATGTTTTTTTCCTTGGGGTATTTAGGATATGCGGTGAGAGAAATTCTTAGTAGGACTTTTTATTCGATTCAGGATACTCTCACACCTATGAAAAATGGTATTTTTGCTGTAGTAATTAATATAATTTTAAATATTGTGCTTGTTAAATTTTTAAAACACAGAGGTTTAGCACTGGGTACCAGCATTGTTGCGTATGTGTCAGTGTTTTTGCTTATGCGTAGTTTATTTAAAAAGATAGGAAAGATTGAACTAAAAAGCTCCTTGGTAGTATTCATAAAAGCCTTGTTTGCTTCTTTTGTAATGGCTATTAGTATTATTTTTGCAAAAAATCTGATACAAGTAAAAACGCCTGTGACGTTTATAACTAAGGTAATCAATCTTTCGATTTGGGGATTTTGTGGAGTAATTTCATATAGTACAGTAATTTATTTATTGAAAATAAAAGAGGCCCAATGGGTATTGGAAAATTCAATAAAAGTGATTAAAAAGGTTAGAGGATTAGCTGCAAAATAATAACATCCAAAAACCTACCAAATTTGCTACCAACTTTGGTGAGCTTTCCGACTTCTACAAAACCAAATGATTTGTGTAGATGCAAACTCATACAGTTTTCAGCGCACACTTTTGCAATTATGTTTGCAGCCCCTGTGTCTTTAGCTCTTTTTATTAAAAATTTTAAAATCTGCTTGCCAATCCCTCTGCCCCTATACAATGGATGTATGTATATAGTGTCTTCAACTGTGATTGAATAAGCTTCTTTCTCTGAGAACGGGGAGAGATAACCATAACCCAATATAGTGGAATTTTCTTCTGCTACATAAATAGGGTACCTGTGACTGTGGCTATCGAACAATTTCAAAAAATCCTCTTACTTTTTTTCTCCTTTTATCAAAATATTTTTTGGGAGTGAACGAAGATTACTAAAAAAGAAAAAGCAAACTATGTGATAAAAGAACTTTTAAAGATTTATCCACAGCCAAAGTGTACTTTAAATTATAATAAACCATATGAGCTTTTAATTGCAACCATTTTAGCAGCACAGAGTACAGACGAGCGTGTAAATAAGATTACAGCTGAGCTTTTCAAAAAATATCCTACGCTTGAAAGTTTTGCAGAGGCAGACCTTTCTGAGCTTGAGAATGATATAAAGCCTGTTGGGTTTTATAAAAACAAAGCTAAAAGTATAAAAGAGACTGCAAGAATCTTAGTTGAAAAATATAATGGTACGTTGCCAACTACTATTGAAGAACTTGTAAAACTTAAAGGAGTTGGGAGAAAGACAGCAAATGTAATAATGGCAAATATCTATGGAATACCTTCCATAATAGTTGACACTCACTGTATGAGACTTTCAAACAGGCTTGGACTTGTAAATAGTAAAGATGCAACAAAGATAGAGCTTGAGCTGAGAGATATTGTAGAGCCTCAGTTGTACACTATATTTAGCAATTTGATGGTTTACCATGGGCGAGCAGTTTGCAAGGCAATAAAACCAAAATGTGAAGTGTGTACTATAAAAGATGTTTGTAAGTATTTCAAGGCCCGAAAATAGAAGGGCCTATTTTTTTGTATTTTTACTGCCAAAGTGGTGAAAAATAAGTAAATAGAAAAAACGGTCTCAATCTTTGAAAGGGAGAATTGAAAAAGTGAAGGTAGGAGTTCCAAATAGTTTTTGCTATGCTGGAATGGAAAACTTTTTTATAAGAGTTATACCAGAAGTCTTAGAAGATTCTCAAATAATCTTTTCAGGCAAGACAACAAAAGAAATCGTAGAATATGGTCTTAAAAATAGTTGTGATGAACTCTGTATTCCCGTAAAAATCTTTATTGGACATGTAGAGTATTTGATAAAACAAAACCAGGTAGATGCCTTGTTTTTACCACGCCTTGTGTCTGTATTGCCAGGCACCTATTCATGTCCCAAAATTATTGGTATTCCGGATATCATAAAATCTAATTATCATGGGATTGAATTGGTGGTACCTGAGATAAATTTAAGAAAAAAGCGGAAAATAATGTCGGAAGAAAGTATGAAAAATGAACAACTTTTTGATTTTCCTATGGCCAAGATAGCTAAAACCAAAAATATAATGGTATTGGCTCATAGCTATGTTATTTTTGATGAATTTCTAAACAAAGGTATATTGGAAACTATAAAAAACGCAGGCTACAATCCTATTTATCCCGCATACTATCGTTTTAATTCTTTTTATATTTCCTCTGATTTGCCGAAAGAATTCTTCTGGTCCTCTGCTAGGGACATCTACAATTATTTTGAGTGGGCAAGAAATAGTACAAATGTTGATGGAGTAATATACCTTATGACATTTGGATGTGGAATTGACTCTATTTTGCAAGAATTAATAATGAAAAAATGTAATAAAATTGGACTACCTTATCTTTGTATAACTGTGGACGAGCATTGTGCTGGTGTGGGGATACAAACAAGAATAGAAGCGTATTTAGATATGATTGAATGGAGGAGTAATAGAAATGAAAAAAGTTGCCTTCCCGCACATGGGTAATCTTTTTGTTATTGCTAAGGCTCTTTTTGAAGAACTTGGATTTGAAGTGGTCATTCCTCCATATAACAACAAAAGCGCTCTTGAAATTGGAAAGAGACTTTCGCCCGAATGTATTTGCCTGCCTTTTAAATTGAACATGGGGAATTTCATCCAAGCAATTGAAATGGGCGCAGACACCATTGTAATTTTTGGTGGCTGTGGACCATGTAGATTTGGATACTATGGTGCACTTGAAAAGGAGATTATCAAAGATTTGGGCTATGATGTGGAGATGATAGTCATTGAACCTCTTTTTTATGGTCTTAGGAATTTTTTGGAGCAGGTGAGTAAGATATTTGCAAGAAAAAATATAGCCAGTGTATTAAAGAGAGTGTATAGGTTAGCCAAAAAGGTAGATGGAATTGAGAAAAAAGTACATTTTTTAAGACCAAGGGAAATGGTTAAGGGAAGCGTAGATAAAATATATGAAAGGTTCAGAAAGGAAGCACTAAAAGTTTGCGGAATTGATCAAATGGAAAGATTGGTTGATACCACGAATGTTTTGCTTGACAACTTGTACATTGTAAATGAGAAGGTCAGAAAAATAGGAATTGTAGGAGAGATATACACCATTATTGATAGTTTTTCAAGCTTGAACATTGAAAAAATACTTGGTGAGATGGGATGCGAGGTTGAACGAAATCTTTATATTTCCCAGTGGATTGATACACATCTAATATATCCAATATTTAAAAGAAAAGATCCAATTGTTAAGAGATATTCTAAAGGTATAATGCCAGCTTTAATTGGAGGCCACGCAAGAGAGACCATTTCTTATGCCAAATACTTTGCAGCCCAGAAATATGATGGAATATTGCATATTTTTCCTCTCACATGTATGCCAGAAATAATAGCAAAATCAGTATTAAATGGTATCAAAAATCAAATTAATATTCCTATCCTACACGTTGTAGTAGACGAAGTTGACAGTGACGTAGGTATCAAAACACGTTTAGAAGCTTTTTTAGACTTAATCGAAGCAAGGAGTGATAACGTTGAGCAAAGACTTCTTTCTTGGGATTGACATTGGTTCTGTTAGTACTAATGTAGTATTGCTTGACCAAAGTGACAGAATTATTGAAAGCATGTATCTCAGAACCCAAGGAAAGCCTATTGAAATTTTACAAAAGGCTCTTGGCGCATTGTACGAAAAGTATGGAGATAGCTTGAGGATAAAAGGAGTTGGAACTACAGGGTCAGGAAGGCATTTAGCATCGCTGGTGGTAGGAGCAGACATTGTAAAAAATGAGATAACTGCTCATGCAAAGGCTGCAATCTTTTTTGTACCTGATGTAAGAACTATAATTGAAATAGGTGGACAAGATTCGAAAATAATCTTAATAAAAGATAGAATTGTTATTGATTTTGCTATGAATACAATCTGTGCTGCGGGAACAGGTTCTTTTTTGGATAGACAAGCAGAGAGACTTAATATTCCGATTGAAAAGTTTGGTGAAATAGCAATAAAATCACAAAATCCTGTAAGAATAGCTGGCAGGTGTGCTGTGTTTGCTGAGTCAGACATGATTCACAAACAGCAGCTTGGACATCCTTGTGAAGATATTCTTTTTGGGCTGTGTTTAGCTATGGCGAGAAACTATCTTGCCAATTTGGCGAAAGGGAAAAGCTTGGAAAGTCCAATACTGTTCCAGGGCGGTGTTGCGGCAAATATAGCAATGAAAAAGGCTTTTGAGCAACTTCTTGGAACACAAATTATAGTTCCAAAATACTACAATGTTATGGGAGCAATAGGTATTGCCCTGCTGGCAAAGGAGAGGACAAAAGGTCTTATCACCAAATTCAGGGGTTTTGAAAGCATCAATGGTTGCAAGTTTGAGACAAAAGGATTTGAGTGTCGGGATTGTTCAAATTATTGCGAGGTTGTTGGTTTTTATAGTAATGGCAATTTAGTGGCAAGGTGGGGTGATAAATGCCAAAAATACTCATCTAACAGGAATTATCATATTGAAAACTCTAAAAATCTGTGATATATTTAAATTAGAAATAGCAAAACAAAGCTATGGCAGGAACTCTGCCGTGTGCGTTACAAGATGGTGAAGTTCCAGGCCAACACCATCAAAAAAGGGAATCCGGAGTCCAATAGTGGCGCATAGGCTTCCCACCCAAGTATATCTTGGGTGACAAACAGGAAGTAATGCAAAGCTATTGGCAGGATACCCACCTGCTGAGGCAGGGTCTGGGAAACTCCCTGAGGACGGCATGGTGGAGTTCCTGACATGTAAAGAAGAAAGACCCAAAACCAAAAAGGGTCTTTATTTTTTTTTGAAAGGGGAGAATTTGAATATTGATAGGTCCAGCAGATATTTTCCAAAGAACTATGATGCTAATTGGAGAAGATAAGATTGAAAAACTGTCAAAGGCAAAAGTAGCAGTGTGTGGGCTTGGTGGAGTTGGAAGTTTTGCGTTTGAAGCTCTTGTTCGCTGTGGAGTAGGAAATTTTGTTATTGTTGACAAAGATAGAGTTGTTCCCTCTAATTTGAACCGCCAACTAATAGCAACTATGCCGAGTATAGGAAGATATAAAGTGGAGATTGCACGTGAAAGGGCAGTTGAAATAAACCCTTTTGTGAAAATAGAAATAATACCTAAGAAAGTTACATCCGAGAATATTTATGAGATTTTTGAGAATGTGAATTTGGATTATATAGTAGATGCAATAGATGATATTGGGGCAAAGGTTGCACTTATCAAATTTTCTTCAAAAGAGAACATAAAAATAATAAGTTGTATGGGTATGGGCAACAGGATAAATCCTTTGCTTGTAAAAGTTTCTGATATATATTCTACACGTTATTGTCCGCTTGCTAAAAAACTTAGAAGTATTCTGAGAAAAGAAAATATTAAGAGTTTAAAGGTTGTATGCTCTGAGGAAAAACCATCAAAACCCGATTATAGATATTTAAAAGAAAAGTCAGAAAAAAAGCATGTTCCAGCAAGTATTTCGTTTGTTCCACCTGTTGCAGGATTTATTATGGCTTATGAGGTGGTAAAGGACCTGGTTTTTGGTGATTAATTTTGATATACAAAAATAATCTTTTTTGTGTTAAAATATTCAAAAAGGTCTTAAGAGAATCTGGAGGGAAAAATGAATACATACAAATTTGCAAGGGCTTTTAGGGGTTTTAAACCAAGTTCTGTGATAGAGTATTTAAATAATTTGGAGATGACCTATGAAAAAGAAATAAAAGAGAAACAGGAAAAGATTGAAGAGCTCCAGAAAGAAAATGAGGAGTTAAAGAATACTTTGAAAAAGCTTGAGGAAGAGCTTTCAAAGTTGAACGAGCAAAAAATAAAAATTGCTGAGCTTCTCATAATTGCTCAGGAAAAGGCAGAGAGTATCGTATCAAAAGCAATTGAAGAGGGAGAAAACAAAAAGAGAGCTCTTCTTGCTGAAATTGAGGAGCATGAAAAGCTTCTTCAAAATTTAAAAGACGAAATAAAGCGAATAAAAGGAGAACTTCAATCCTTCATTTCTAAATTTGATGAGAAAGCTATAGGTAGCTCTCAACCTGAACTTCAAGAAGAGAGTAGCATTATGTAAAAAGTATGCTACTCTAATTTTTTCATATTATTACTGTCATTTTCATAAATTTACCTTAGAACAAACTTTGTAGAATGAATAATGATAAAAGTTTTTAACATTTCCAAAATTATAAGGCTGGTCTTACTCGCAATTCTTATTTTGCTCATAATAAACACTATTTTTATCTATTCAAGGCTAACTGTAGAGGTTGTAACTCTAAAAAAGCTTCTACCAATCTACTGTGTTAACAGGGATGACAAGAAAATAGCTCTAACATTTGATGCTGCATGGGGAAACGACGATACAAAAGAACTGCTTAGTATACTCAAAAGATTCAATGCAAAAGCTACTTTTTTCCTTGTAGGTTTTTGGGTAGAAAAATATCCCGAAGATGTAAAGAATATCTTCAGTCAAGGGCATGAAATAGGAAGCCATTCTGACAAACATCTTCACATGTCAAGATTATCTGAAGCTGAGATAATTAGAGATATTAAAAGCTGTGAAGAAAAAATTATAAAGATTATTCACAAAAAACCAGTGGTTTTCAGACCTCCATATGGAGATTACAATAATACTTTAATAAGAACTCTTTCTTCCTTGGGATATTATGTTATTCAGTGGGATGTTGATTCACTTGATTGGAAAGATTTATCTGCCCAAGAGATTGCACAGAGAGTATTGAAGAGAGTAAAAAGCGGCTCTATTGTATTGTTTCATAATAATGCCGAAAATACTAAATTTGCTCTGCCGATTATACTCAGTAGTCTTTCCAAGCAAGGGTATCAATTTGTAACAGTATCAGAACTAATATATAAAGATGGTTATTATATTGACCACCAAGGTGTTCAGAGAAAAATAGAAAGGTGATTTAATAATTGAAAAAAGAATGGTCACACTAATAAATGCGGTAAAAACAATGAGGAGAAAAATAAAATGGTAAAGATAGGAGTGTTGTATGAAAACCCCTTGTACAAGAAGATATTTAAGAGTGATTTTGTTGATTTTGCAAAAAAAAAGGGTAAAAAAATATTAGAGATAGATTTAGCGAACGAAAAGATCAGTGCCGAAAAAATTACAAATTTGCTTATAGACTTTAATCTTCCATTTGATTATATCATTTTTTATTTGGATTGTCCACAAAATGTTGTAAAATATTGTGAATTCATTGTTGTCCTTCAGAATGAGATTTTAAGTAGGTGGAAAGACACTTTTAATAAACACCATAAAATTTTAATCTTTATGGATAATAACGTACCTTTGGCATTAAAAAATACTTCTTGTAATGTTATTGATATAGGCTTTTCATCCCAAAACACCATAAATATAACTCATCTTGATTATGGCAGTGACAACAAGGTAAGCCTGAGCCTATTTTTCCAGAGAGCTGTTGAGACCATTGATGGCAATATTATTGCCGAGAAAGAAATAAAAGAAAAAGAAAATCTACAAAAAGAGGAAGAGGGGATATCTGTCTGTGTAATTTCTGCCACTTTAAAAAGTTTGTGTGGTTTGAATTTGAATGTCTAAAAATTTACTTTGTTGAATAGTATAAAAATAGGCTAAAAAAGTACGAAAGGATGAGTGTTTGCCATGTCTCAAAACCCTTTAGAAAACAACAGAGTTTACTTGTGTGGAAAGGTTGTTACTCCACTTAATTTTAGTCATGAGAGTTTTGGTGAAAAATTTTTTACATTTAAGCTTGAAGTTCCCCGACTTTCTCAGCAAAAGGATATTTTAATTGTAACAGTTTCTGATAGACTTTTAATCAATGTAAATCTTGAAGAGGGAAACTCGGTAGAGGTAATAGGACAGTTTAGGTCATACAATAATCCTTCAAATGTAGGAAACAGACTCATCTTAACAGTATTTGCAAGGGACATTAAAAATGTTGAGAGTATTGACCCTTCGAAGAATATCAATGAGATATTTTTAAATGGATATGTGTGCAAAAAACCTCAGTATCGCACCACGCCTTTAGGAAGGGAAATAACAGATATTTTGCTCGCGGTAAATAGACTGTATGGGAAGTCAGATTATATTCCTTGCATTGCTTGGGGGAGAAATGCCCGTTTTGCAAGTACATTTCAAATAGGTGATAACATAAAAATATGGGGAAGAGTGCAAAGTAGAGATTATCAAAAGAAATTGGAAGATGGTAGGGTAGAGATAAGAACTGCTTATGAGGTTTCTATATTTAAGCTTGAAAAAGTAGAAAAGGAAGAGAATGCGAACTAAAGATGTGATATAGATATTATCTTTGAAATATGATAAAATCATAAAAAGTGACAAAAGAAAAAAGAGGTGTAGTTGTTGAATCTACCAAATATTCTCACAATTTTAAGATTTATATTAGTACCAGTATTTGCTGCAATATTTCTTTCTCATCTGAAGTACAATTATCTGATAGCGCTAAGTATGTTTTTATTATCAGGCCTCACTGATGTTTTAGATGGTTTTATTGCACGAAGATACAATATGGTTACACAATTTGGAAAACTATTTGACCCGCTTGCAGACAAGTTGATGATACTTACTGTCTTGTGGTGCCTTGTTTTGAAAGAATATATACCTTCATGGGTTTTTTATATTGTTCTTGCAAAAGAGATTTTTATGATAGTAGGTTCAGCTCTCTTATATGGGAAAATAAAAATAGTGGTTTCTGCTAATATATATGGAAAAATTTCAACTTTTTTGTTTTACATAGCCATTGTCGCGTTAATCTTAAGATGGCAGATATCCTTTTTTACACTCATATTAGCTCTAATTTTTGCTGTTTTTGCACTTGTAATGTATGTATCAAAATATGTAAATGAATATAAAAGACTCAAAAGCACCTCCCGTGAATAACTGCATTATAAGTTGGTTAACCTACAAATAGGAGGTGCTTTTGTTATGAGTGAAAAAACTGAAAAAAGGTATGCAAGCTGGCTTGGTATAATTGTGAGATTTGTTGTTGCTTCATTTATGATGCTTTTGATGCAGCTCATTTACCCTAACTTTGTATTCAGTAATTGGATGATAGGAATAGCTTTAATTGTAGCAATATCTGTGATAACATATATAATTGAAAGAATAACAACACTTTATAGAACCCCTATAGGAAGAGGAATAATTGCTTTTTTAGTAACTTTTGCCATCTTATATTTTGGTAATATGTCAGTACCAGGTATCAAAATACCAATTATCGCTAATTTGGTTACCTCTTTTGTGGTGGGAATGTTTGATATATTTTTGCCAGACAGGGTATTTTAAATTAGAAAGGCAAAGGGGGTCTTTTTTTGGATATAGGAAAGGTACCTGTAGAGATACTACAAAAACATATCTTTAGTAAATCAAAAACAAGCAAAAACATTTTGTTGTTTCCTAATATTGGAGAAGATTGTGCTGCTGTAGATATTGAAGGAGAAATAGCTGTTCTTACTATGGATCCAATTACAGCAGGCGATAGTATGAGCGGTTTTTTATCGGTTATTGTTGCTTGCAATGATTTGGCGGCAGCTGGAGCACAGCCACTTGGAATACTTACTACTGTGCTTCTTCCCCCTGGAAGTGGTGAGGATGAATTTGCGCATATATTAACTCAAATAAGAGATGCTTGCAATAAATTAAACATACATCTTTTGGGCGGACACAGTGAAGTGACAACTGCAGTTACAAGACCATTGATTGTTTCAACTGGATTTGGAAGGGTAAAAAAAGAGTTTCTTGTTTCTACAGGTGGAGCAAAGCCTGGTGATAAAATTGTTATAACAAAAACAATAGGTTTAGAAGGTATTTTTATTTTATATAACAAGTATAAAGAAAAACTAAAGGATATATTAAATAGCCACGAAGAAAAAGAAATAGAAAGCTTTGTAGAAAAATTAAGTGTTGTAAAGGAAGGGATGATAGCAAGAGAATATGCCTCCAGTATGCATGATATTACAGAAGGTGGACTTTTTGGAGCTATATATGAGGTGTGCAGAGCATCAAGTAAAGGTGCAGTAATATATGAAAATATGATAAATCTCAGTAGTGCAGTTCAAAAAGTGTGCGCTTTTTTTAATTTAAATCCATATAAGCTTATCTCAAGTGGAAGTATGTTAATTACGACAAACAGGGCAGATGAACTGGTAAAAAAGCTTTGGAGAAATGGCATTGAATGCTGTGTAGTAGGAGAAATTATGGAAAGACCAAATATAGAATTTATATCTAAAAGTGGAGAGATAATTTATATCAATGAGTTGCCAATAGATGAAATATATAAAGTTGTGTAAAAGAGAGGTAGAAAGAGGATGAAAATCCTTGTTATTGATGATGATATAAAGATATGTGAGGTAATAAAACTCTACTTAGAAAAAGAAGGGTTTGAAGTGGTAGTTACTCACAATGGTATGGATGGAATTTCTGTTTTCAAAAATGAAATGCCCGACCTGGTTATATTAGATATTATGTTGCCCAAAAAAGATGGATATGAGGTTTGTAGAGAACTCAGAAAGATTAGTAACATTCCAATTATAATGCTCACTGCTAAAGGAGAGACTTTTGATAAGGTACTTGGATTAGAGTTAGGAGCAGATGACTATATTGTAAAACCGTTTGATCCTAAAGAGTTAATTGCACGTATAAAAGCAGTACTGAGAAGAACACAGGGTGAAGTCAATGATGAAAAGGTTGTGGTATATCCAAATCTGACAGTAAATCTCACTACATATGAGGTGAAACTTGAAGATAAAGTAATAGATATGCCGCCGAAAGAGATAGAGCTTTTGTATTTTTTAGCATCGCATCCTAATAAAGTGTTTACCCGTGAACAACTTCTTGACCATATATGGGGTTACAATTTTGTTGGTGACACTCGAACAGTTGACGTACACATCAAAAGAATAAGAGAAAAGATCGAAAATAATAAGTATCCTTGGAAGATAAAAACCGTATGGGGTGTAGGTTATAAATTTGAAATTTAGATTTATTTAGGGAAGTGAAAAGAATTGAAATCCATATATTTTAAATTTGTACTGACATATACAATCATAATTGCAGTCGGATTTTTAATTTTTGGAACAGTACTCAATAACTTGACAGAAAACTATTTTATCTCTCAAAAGCAGACTCAGCTTGTTCGTGAAGCAGAAAAGATTGCAACTGGACTGGCTCTGTGGTATATCACAGGTTTTTTGGAGCAAGATAGACTTAGGTTTGAGATTAGATTTTTACGAGATTATCTTAATGCTTCAATCCTATTGATAAACAAAAATGCAAATGTAATATTAAACTCGGACGAACAGGTGTATATAGATGACTTTAATCTGAGAAAGATAAGAGACAAGGTCTTTGAAGGCGAAATTGCTGTAAAAAAGCTTCTTATAGGTGATATTATAAAAAGAGAGTATTTGGTTATAGGGTATCCGGTTGTGATAAACAATCATATTATTTCAGGACTGCTTCTTATCACTTCCACCGATGAAATAAGGCAAACATTAAAGATGTACAACAGAATAATTTGGCTTGTTACATTATTCGAAGTTTTAGTTGTCCTGATAATAACATATGCACTGACTCAAAGGATTATCACTCCCATTAAAAAGCTTGCACAGGCTTCAAGAAGGATAGCCGAAGGTGATTTTTCGCAAAAAATACCTATTCCAAATAACAGTGATGATGAAATTAGCGAACTTATTTCATCTTTTAATTATATGACAGAAAAATTAGAAAACTTGGAGATGATGCGAAAAAGTTTTATTTCTAATGTGTCACATGAACTCAGGTCTCCTCTTACTTCAATAAGAGGATTTGTGGAAGGTATATTAGATAGAACTATTCCAGATGACAAAAGAGATTTTTATTTGACTCTTGTAAAAGAGGAAGTTATAAAGCTTAACAACTTGATTAATCAACTTTTAGAATTGTCAAGACTTGAATGGGGAAAAATAAATGTTAATTTGAGTGAATTTAAGATTTATTCTGTGATTGCAGAAGAACTCATTAAATTTGAAAAGCGAATAGAAGAAAAAGAAATAGATGTAAGTTTACAAGTGGATGAAGAACTTGTTGTCAAGGCTGATAGAGATTTGATAAGCAGAGTTATTCACAATCTTCTGGACAATGCTATAAAGTACAACAAGGTTGGCGGGAAGATATATATATATTCTGAAGTAGTAAATGGTAAAGCCTATATAACAATACAAGATACAGGCGTGGGTATTCCTGAAAAGCTACAAAAGCTTATCTGGGAAAGGTTTTATAAGGTTGATGAGTCAAGAAGCCTTGAAAATGGAGTTGGGTTAGGGCTTTCAATTGTAAAAGAGATTATAAAGCTTCATAAACAGAACATCTGGGTTGAAAGTGAGGAAGGTGTGGGCTCAAAGTTTACATTTACGCTTGATTTAAAATAATTTTTATTATTTGTTAACAATTCGTTAATAATTTTTTCAAAAACAAGGGGTAGAATTATAAGTGAAAAAACAAAGTGAGAGGTGAACAAAGATGACAGATAAATTTGATTTCGAAACTCCAAACTATCAACCATATTACAGTCCTATTAATTTTGAGATTCCTAAAACAATTAGAAAGAAAAAATCTATAAAAGAGTATTTAGTTGCAGGACTTATAGGTGGCATAATTGGTGCGTTGTTGGTTTCAATATTTTTTATTGGTTATTTTGGAGTAAACTTTAATAATTTCAAAAATAATGCAAATTCAACGCTAAATACCCTAAACTTGAATAGTTCGAGCAATGCAGAACCACTGACAAAAACAGTTGTCCTGAATTCAGGTAACAGTTCTTTTGTGACAGATGTAGCTCAAAAAGTTGGTCCGGCTGTTGTGGGTATTAAAAATAAAGGGACAGCTTATAACTGGTGGACTGATGAAGAACAGGAAATCACAATAGGTGAGGGTTCTGGTGTCATAATTAGTAAAGATGGTTATATTGTAACAAATAACCATGTTGTTTCGGGTGCAAAATCTGTGTCCGTGATTTTATCAGGCGAAAAAGAAGTTCCAGCTACAATTGTTGGTACAGACGCTTTGAGTGATATAGCGCTTTTAAAAATTGATCCGAAATATGTAAAGGCTGTTGCTCCTCTTGGTGATTCATCTAAGGTAAAAGTTGGAGAGTTTGTTATTGCAATAGGAAATCCTTTGGGACAAGAGTTTGCTGGCACAGTTACATTTGGCGTTGTGAGTGCAGTAAATAGAAAGCTTGATATGGGAAATGGTGTTCAGATTCCACTTATTCAAACTGATGCTGCAATAAATCCGGGTAACAGTGGTGGTGCACTTGTAAATAGTAATGGTGAAGTTATTGGTATTAACACAGCCAAGATTTCTCAAACAGGTGTTGAAGGAATGGGATTTGCTATTCCAATAAACTATGTAAAACCGATTATAAATGATTTGATGAAATACAAAAAAGTTTTAAGACCAACCATAGGCATATCTGTTATGGAATATTATGATAGAAATGGTAATGTAATGGGGATGTATATTTCAAAGGTTTATTCAGGTACGGGCGCTGCCAAAGCTGGTTTAAAAGAAGGAGATATAATTTTGCAGATAGATGGTAAGAAAGTTACTACATTTTCAGATATTCAATCAATACTTTCAAATCATAAAATTGGTGATGTAGTAATCATAAGAGTTCTGCGGGATGGCCAGACCAAGGACTTCAAAGTGACTTTGGGTACTCCTGTTGATACAACTACTGATGACTAAAATTAATTTCGGAAAGATTTGATCAGGTTACATCTTTTTCCTAAAAGATGTGACCTGTTTTTTTGTATATTATCATTCCGAATATTATCCCGAAATATTTTAATTTTGTTCACAATTAATTATTGACATAAAGCGTGTTGCTTTGATAATATGTACTTGTAGATGCCAAACATTCGGATAATATATTAAAAAAATGTTCGAAGAAAGGTGGTATACTTGTGTTAGAAAATATTTTTAAGCTCAAGGAAAGAAAAACTGATGCGAAGACAGAGGTCATTGCAGGTTTTACCACATTTATCACAATGGCGTACATAATCTTTGTCAATCCTTCTATTCTCAGCACAACTGGACTTGACAAGCAAGCTGTCTTTTTTGCAACATGTATTGGTGCGGCGGTTGGAACTCTTATTATGGCACTTTACGCTAATCTTCCATTTGCTCTTGCACCTGGCATGGGTCTTAACGCTTTCTTTACCTACACTGTATGCCTTCAAATGAAGTATACTCCTCAACAAGCATTGGCAGCGGTGTTTATATCAGGTATTATATTCATAATAATTACTCTAATGGGGCTTCGACAAGCTATAATTAGGTCAATTCCCATTTCGCTAAAGCATGCCATGACAGCAGGAATAGGGTTATTTATTTCATTTATTGGATTTATAAATGCAGGAATTGTGGTTATTGATTCAGGAACGAAATTGCCTAAATTTGGAGATTTTACAAGTGCATTTAAACCACTCACAAGCAATCCTAGTATAAATCAACAAATACTTACTTCTCGAGGGGCAGTACTTGCCTTGATTGGGCTCTTACTGATAGGCGTGCTAATAGCTAAGAGAGTAAAGGGTGCAATTATAATAGGAATAGTAATTACTACACTACTAAGTTTTATAGCAAAGTTGGTTGATATTTCTAAATTTACTTTTTCATTAAATTCATTCAGATTAAAAGCTTTCAATTTCGATTTTAAGGGATTATTTGCTGCACAAACTCATGATAAAGGCTTTGTAGCTTTATTTTTGAGTTTGTTTGCAGTTGTATTAACATTTACACTTATTGATATGTTTGACAATATAGGAACGCTTGTAGGTCTTGCTGATAAAGCGGGCATGCTTGACGAAAAAGGTGATATTCCTAACATGGATAGGGCGTTGATGGCAGATGCGTTTGCTACAACTATAGGGGCAATTTTGGGAACCTCCACAGTTACAACATATATTGAAAGTGCAGCTGGTATAGAAGAGGGTGGAAGGACAGGTCTCACATCCTTGGTTACAGGTATTTTATTTATCCTTGCATTGGTGATTGCGCCGTTTATAGGGCTTGTGCCATCCCAGGCAACTGCTCCAGCCTTGATTGCTGTTGGTGTGATGATGATCAGCTCTATCAAAAAGATTGATTTTAACGATTTTGAGGAAGCTCTTCCAGCATTTTTGACAATTGTAATTATGCCGTTTACTTACAGTATTGCAAACGGTATTTCGGCGGGTATTATATTCTATGTTTTGGTTAAACTTTTAAGAGGAAAAGCAAAAGAGGTTCATCCTATAACATATATTCTTGCTATACTTTTTATTCTGAGATTCATGGTTATTGCACACTAAATAAAAAGGGGAGCATATAAGTTGCTCCCCTTTAAAAATCCAGGTATTGCATAAATATACATTGCTTACATTAAAGAATGCTTATACTTTTACACTAATTGATAAGTGGGAGGTTTTTCCAATGAGTTATGTTATTACAAAACTTTTGTATGAAGGCAAAGCAAAGAAGATTTATGAAACTGATAATCCAGATGTTGTTGTGATTGAATATAAAGATGATGCAACTGCTTTTGATGGTACAAAAAGAGGTATAATTAATAATAAAGGAATTGTCAACAACTTAGTATCAAACCATTTTTTCAAAATATTAGAGTCCAACAAAATTCCTACACATTTTATAGAACAGATTGATGAGAGAAAGACAGCTGTTAAGAAAGTGCAGATAATTCCAGTTGAAGTTATTGTTAGAAATATAGCTGCAGGTTCACTATGCAAAAGACTTGGACTTGAAGAAGGAGCGATTTTGAAAAGACCCATCTTAGAATTTTGTTACAAGAACGATGCCCTTCGCGACCCTCAGGTGAACCAATACCATATCTTGGCTTTGGAACTTGCAACTGAGGATGAGATTAAAAAGATTGAAGAGTATTCTTTTAAAATTAACGATGTGCTCAGAAACTATCTAAAACAAGTTAACATCAACCTTATCGATTTCAAACTTGAATTTGGCAGGTACAAAGGAGAGATAATCTTGGCTGACGAGATTTCTCCAGACACCTGTAGGTTTTGGGACGTTGCGACTAAAGAAAAGCTTGATAAGGATAGATTTAGAAGAGATCTTGGAAATGTCGAAGAGGCGTACATGGAAATATTAAGAAGACTTGGTCTTGATAAGACGAAGTAATTAAACTGAAAATAATTGTTTGAAAGGGGAAATATCAATGCTTAAAGCTGAGATTTTTGTATATTTAAAAAAATCAATTTCAGACCCACCAGGAATTGCTGTGTTGAATTCTTTAAAGAGTCTGGGATTTGACAATGTAGAAAAAGTCAGAATGGGAAAGTATATTGTGGTATATTTGAACGAAAATGATGTTGAAAAAGCAAAAGAACAGGTAAAACTCATGTGTGAAAAGCTTTTATGCAACCCTGTCATGGAAGAATACAAGTTTAACATTTCGGAGGAGTAAGAGATGAAGTTTGGCGTTGTAGTGTTTCCGGGTTCTAACTGTGATAGTGATTGTTTTCATGTTATTAAAGATGTTATCAATGAAGATGTCGAGTATATTTGGCACGACAGTGATGAAAAATTAACGGGGTTTGATTGTATAATCTTGCCTGGCGGATTTTCGTACGGGGATTATTTGAGAGCTGGAGCAATAGCAAGGTTTTCAAAAGTAATGCCAAGAATAGAGGAATTTGCGCACAATGGAGGACTTGTGATAGGGATATGCAATGGGTTTCAGATCCTTACTGAGAGTCATCTTTTGCCAGGTGCGCTGATAAGAAATAAAAATCTTAAATTTATCTGTAGTGACCAGTATGTAAAGGTAGTGAATACAAACACTCCTTTTACTAATCTCTACACAAAAGGTGAAGTAATAAATCTGCCTATTGCCCATGGTGAGGGTAACTATGTTGTAGATGAAGAAACATTAAAACAAATGATTCAAAATCAGCAGATTGTTTTGCAGTATTGTGACAAATATGGCAACGTCAATGATGAAACAAATCCCAATGGTTCTATTCTAAGTATAGCAGGTGTGTGTAACAAGGAGAAAAATGTTTTTGGACTGATGCCACATCCTGAAAGAAGTAGCGAGAAAATCTTAGGTTGCGAAGATGGTAAAAGAGTATTTTTAAGTATTGTAAATTTTTTGAAGTCGAGGTGAGAGGTTTTGAAAAAACATCTTTATGAAGAAGTGGGACTGACATACGATGAGTACAAAATGATTGTGGAAATTCTGGGGAGAGAACCGAATGAACTTGAGCTTAATCTTTTTGGGGTTATGTGGTCTGAACACTGTGGATATAAAAACTCAAAAGCCTATTTAAAAAACCTTCCTACAAAAGGTGAACATATACTTCAAGGTCCAGGTGAAAATGCAGGGATTGTTGACATAGGTGATGGATATGCAGTGTGTTTTAAAGTAGAGAGTCACAATCACCCATCAGCAGTAGAACCGTACGAGGGTGCAGCAACAGGAGTTGGCGGGATAATACGAGATATATTTACAATGGGAGCAAGACCAATAGCTCTTTTAGATTCGCTCAAGTTTGGTAATCTCAATGATAACAGAACTAAATATTTGTTTGAAGGGGTTGTAGCTGGTATTGCAGGATATGGTAACTGTGTAGGTATCCCTACTGTAGGCGGTGAGACTACATTTGACCCTGTTTACAAAAACAATATCTTGGTCAATGTTATGTGTGTAGGTATTATGAAAAAAGATAAAATTTTCAAAGGGGTTGCGCAAGGAGTAGGCAATTCTGTGTTTTATGTTGGGCATACCACTGGCAGAGATGGAATGGGTGGAGCCACATTTGCATCAACCGATCTTACAGCTGAATCAGAAGAAAAAAGATCTGCTGTGCAGGTTGGAGATCCATTTATGGAAAAACTTCTTCTAGAAGCGTGTTTAGAGCTTTTTCAGACTGATGCAGTTGTTGGTATTCAGGACATGGGCGCAGCAGGGCTTACTTCTTCAACGTGCGAAACAGCTGCAAGAGCTGGAACAGGCATCGAAATAGATGTAGCACTTGTTCCAAAAAGAGAAGAAGGTATGAACCCAATTGAAATTATGCTTTCAGAGTCACAAGAAAGAATGCTTGTAATTGTTAAAAAAGAAAGAGAGGAAGAAGTATACAAAATATTCGAAAAATGGGGACTTCATGCAGTAAAGATAGGAAGAGTAACAGATGATGGTATGCTCCGAGTTCTTGACAATGGCAAGGTGTTAGCAGAGGTTCCTGCGAAGGCACTTGCTCATGCGCCAGCCTATGTCAGAGAAGTAAAAGAGCCAGCGATAATAAAAGAGGCTGAAAAATTTGATGTATATTCAATTCCGCAACCAAATGATCTAAACGAGGTTATTTGCAAGATGATTTCAAATCCTAACCTTGCAAGCAAAGAGTACATCTATCGCCAGTATGACCATATGGTCAGAACAGATACTGTCATAAGACCAGGTCATGATGCAAGTCTTTTGAGAATAAAAGGAACAAAGAAAGGAATTGCTGTCACAATAGATAGCAACGGTAGATATTGTTATTTAAATCCATATGAAGGAGTTCAACTTGTGTTGGCAGAAAGTTATAGAAATATCGTGGCTGTGGGAGCAAAACCGCTTGCAATCACAGATGGACTTAACTTTGGAAATCCGCACTATCCAGAAATTTATTACCAATTTGTCAAAACAATTGAAGGAATGAAAGTTGCATGCGAGTATTTCGAAACTCCTGTAACTGGCGGAAATGTATCGTTCTACAACCAGTCAGAAGAAGGAGCTATTTACCCTACACCTGTAATTGGAATGATAGGTAGAATTGACGATATCGAAAAAGCGGTTGACATTTCTTTCAAAAATGAAGGTGATTTGGTTGCAGTTATTGGAAAAACCTCAGATGATATTGGAGCAAGTGAATATCTAAGTTTTTATCATGGAATAGTTTCTGGTAGGGTGCCAAAACTCGATTTAAAGCTTCACAAAAAAGTATGTGATAAGGTCTTAGAATGTATCAACAAAGCTCTTTTCAACTCTGTTCATGATATTTCAGATGGTGGTTTTGCATTATTGCTCTTGTGGAGAGTGCCTTGAAGAGGTTCAAAAGGCGCTGAAATTGCAGATCAAGACAGATTTAAGAGAGGATTTTTATCTGTTTCAGTGAGACGCCAGGAAGATTTGTTGTTACCTTCCAAGAAAATAATTTAAGAAAAATACAGGACATACTAGAGGATATTGATTTTACAGTAGTAGGAAGAGTGACAAATGAGTTTATAATAAATGGTAATATAAATAATAGAAAGATTTTTTTGGACCTGAAAGAGGTTGAGAGGATATATCAGGAGGCAATACCATGTGCTTTAAAGAGTTAGAAGAGAGTTTTAAAGACCATTGCGGAATATTTGGCATATATTGTCCAGATGGCAAACTTGATGTTGCGAAGATTACTTATTTTGGACTTTACGCTCTTCAACACAGAGGTCAGGAAAGTAGCGGTATAGCTGTAAATGACTCGGGAAATATCATTTATCATAAGGACAATGGCCTTGTCAATGAAGTTTTCAACGAAGTGGTGCTAAATCATCTAAAAGGATATTCAGCAATTGGTCATGTAAGGTATTCTACTACAGGCAAAAGTGACAGAGAAAACGCTCAGCCTCTTGTCATAAAATACAGAAAAGGTCATATGGCTCTTGCGCACAATGGCAATCTTGTTAATGCACATATAATAAGAGAGAAACTTGAGCAAGAAGGAGCAATCTTTCAGACAACTATTGATTCTGAAGTTATTGCAAGTTTGATTTCACGTAACAGAATAAAGTCCGAAAATATTGAAGAAGCCATTTTAAAAACTATGGATGAAATAAAAGGAGCGTATTCTTTGCTGATTTTAACACCCAACAAACTTATTGCAGTAAGAGACCCTTATGGTCTCAGGCCTTTGGTTATGGGAAAGATAAACAACAGTATTTGTTTTGCATCAGAAACATGTGCCCTGGACACTATCGGAGCAGAATATATCCGAGATGTTGAACCAGGAGAGATAATTTCGGTAACTAAAAGTGGTATTAAGAGTGAAAAATACAATAATAACACTAAACACTTATGTGTATTTGAATTTATCTACTTTGCAAGGGCTGATTCATACTTGGAAGGAATAAGCGTTTATGAAATAAGAAAAAGGCTTGGGAAACAACTTTGCAAAGAGTCTTATGTGGACTGCGACATTGTAATTGGTGTGCCAGATTCTGGGACAACTGCTGCCATCGGTTTTGCCGAAGAAGCCGGTATTCCATTTTCAGAAGGTTTTATAAAGAATAGATATATAGGAAGAACATTTATAAAACCTGAGCAGACCCAAAGAGAAATAGCTGTGAAAATAAAGCTCAATGTTTTAAAAAATAATGTGGCAGGCAAAAGAGTGGTTTTAATTGATGATTCTATTGTAAGGGGAACAACATCGCGAAAGATTATAAAAATGCTGCGGGATGCAGGGGCATTGGAGGTTCATCTTAGAATAAGTTCTCCGCCTGTTCTTTTCCCTTGTTACTATGGTATAGACACACCTGACAGGAAAGAACTAATCGCAGCAAATTACTCAACTGAGGAGATTGCAAGGATTTTAGGTGCTGACTCCTTAGAATACCTAAGCTTAAATGGGCTGAATGAGGTCTTTGATGGAAAAATCCATCAATTTTGTACAGCATGTTTTAGCGGAGAGTATGTAACTGAGATACCAGAAAATTTTAATAAATATATTCTTGAAGAGGGTGTTTGAAGAATGACCACATATAAAGATGCAGGTGTGAACATTGAAGAAGGCTACAAAGCAGTGAATTTGATTAAAGGTTTGGCGAGAGAAACTTTTGATTCAAATGTTATTACTGACATAGGTAGTTTTGGGAGTATGTATCTATTGAATATTGGAAGTTCTGAATATATCTTGGTTTCTGGTACAGATGGAGTTGGTACTAAACTGAAGATTGCATTTTATCTTGATAAGCATGATACAGTTGGAATAGACTGTGTTGCCATGTGTGTGAATGATATTTTATGTCATGGAGCAACACCTCTTTTCTTTTTAGATTATATTGCATGTGGAAAACTAAACAGTAGCAAAGTTGCAAGTATTGTGAAAGGTATTGCAGAAGGTTGCAAAATGGCTGGATGTTCACTTGTAGGCGGGGAGACTGCTGAGATGCCAGGATTTTACAAAGATAATGAGTACGATTTGGCAGGGTTTGCAGTTGGGATTGTAGAAAAGCAAAAAGCGGTGTATGGCAAAGATGTAACTACGGGAGATGTATTAATTGGTCTTGCTTCAAGCGGTGTTCATAGTAATGGTTATTCACTTGTAAGAAGAATTTTTGGAATAGATGATGACCCCAAAGTGCTTGGAAAGGTATATGAAGAACTTGGAGTATCACTTGGTGAAGAACTATTGAGACCAACAATGATATATGTAAAACCTGTTTTGAAAGTGCTTGAAAAGGTAAAAGTTAAAGGAATAGCTCATATAACTGGTGGAGGATTTTTTGAAAACATACCCCGAGCTTTTCCGAAAGGTTACTCTGCTGTTATTGAAAGAGGTAGCTGGGAAGTTCCTGCTATATTTAAGTTGATTCAAGAACATGGGAAAGTAGAAGAAAAGGAGATGTTTTCAACATTTAACATGGGAATAGGTATGGTTCTAATAGTTTCCAAAGAAGATATAGATTTAACGTTGGAGATATTAGAGCAAGAGAGAGTAAAGGCATGGGTGATAGGTACAATTCAAAAAGGTGAAGACGGAGTTGTCCTAAGATGAAAAAATTAGCTGTATTTGTATCAGGTTCAGGTTCTAACCTTCAGGCCATCATTGACCAAATAAAAGTTGGGGAAATTCCTGCTACAATTTCCTGCGTTATATCCAACAAAAAAGATGCATATGCGCTTGAAAGAGCAAGAAAAAACAATATTCAGGGAATTTATATATCTAAAAAAGATTTTTCCTCTTCTTTGGAGTATGAAAAGTATCTTGTAAACTTTCTTAAAAGTCAAAAAATTGATTTTGTCATTTTAGCAGGTTTCCTTTATATATTTTCAGAGTATTTTGTAGAAGAGTTCAAAAACAGAATTGTAAACATTCATCCTTCCTTGCTTCCGGCATTTGGTGGAAAAGGTATGTACGGTATAAACGTGCATAGAAGCGTGTTAGAGTATGGAATGAAGGTAACAGGTGCAACAGTTCACTTTGTTGATGTAGTACCAGACGGTGGACCAATAATATTGCAAAAAGCTATATATGTAAAAGATAATGATACTCCTGAAACCCTCCAAAAGAGGGTACTTGAGGAGGTTGAATGGAAGATATATCCTTTAGCTATAAAGCTTCTTTGTGAAGATAAAATAGAAGTTGTAGGTAGGAAAGTTATTATAAAGGACAAGGAAATCTTAAAAAAGGTGGGAATTGAAATATGAACAGGAGAGCAATTATAAGTGTTTACAATAAAAACGGGATAGTGGAATTTGCAAAAAAGCTAAAAGAGTTTGGATATGACATTATCTCAACGGGCGGTACTATGAAGTATTTGACCGAAAATGGGATTGAGGTTATAAACATCTCTGACGTGACCCGTTTTCCAGAAATTTTGGATGGCAGAGTAAAAACTCTTCATCCAAATATTCACGCAGGAATTCTTGCAATAAAGGATAATAAAGAACATTTAGAAACTTTAAAGGCATTGGATATTCTACCAATCGACATGGTTATAGTTAACCTTTATCCCTTTAAAGAGACTATTTTCAAAAAGAATGTTAAGCTTGAAGAGGTTATAGAGAATATAGATATAGGCGGACCTACTATGATTCGAGCGGCTGCAAAAAATTTTAAATACACAACGGTAATAGTTGACCCTGAAGATTACGATACAGTAGCAATGGAAATAGAAAAAAATGGAGAGGTTTCTCTTGAGACAAGATTTTATCTTGCTACAAAAGTTTTCGAGTATACCTCATATTATGATTCAATGATTTTTAACTATTTCAAACATGTGCGAAAAGATCAGACGTTTTCAAAACATTTTACAGTTCCATTAGAACTTTTGCAAAGCTTAAGATATGGTGAAAATCCTCATCAAAAGGCATCTTTCTATAAAATATCATTACCATTTATTGAAACTTCAAATATTGTGAACTGCGTTCAACTTCATGGCAAAGAACTTTCATATAATAATATCCTTGATAGTGACAGTGCTATAGAGCTTTTGAAAGAGTTTGATGAACCTACATGCGTTGCTATAAAGCACAACAACCCATGTGCGGTAGCATCGGCAGAGAATATCTTTGATGCTTACAAGAAGGTATATGAAAGTGACCCAGTGTCTATATTTGGTGGCATTGTTGCTTTTAATAAAAAGGTTGACAAGGACACAGCAGAGCAACTCAAAAAGATTTTTCTTGAAATTGTTATTGCCCCAGAGTTTGATGAGGATGCTCTTTCTATTCTATGTTCTAAAAAAGATTTGAGGATTTTAAAATTGGCTTCTTTGGAGAGAACTGAAGCTTTCTATGATATTAAATCTGTAAATGGTGGTGTTTTAGTACAAGAAAAGGATAGAATGCTTCTTGCAGACCAGCTTCAGGTTGTCACAGAAAGAAAACCTTCGGAAAAGGAATTGGAAGATTTAATCTTTGCTTGGAAAGTTGTAAAACATGTAAAATCGAATGCTATAGTAATAGCAAAGAATAGAATGACTCTGGGCATTGGAATGGGTCAGACAAATAGAATATGGGCTGTTGAACATGCAATTTCAAGATCGCGTTTTGATTTACAAGGATCAGTGCTTGCATCTGATGCATTTTTCCCATTTTCAGACAGTGTAGAGGCTGCAGGTAAAGCGGGAATTAGCGCTATTATACAACCAGGGGGGTCTATCCGCGACAAGGATTCTATCGAAATGGCAAATAAATTTAATATAGCTATGGTATTCACAGGCATAAGACATTTTAGGCATTAAATAAAGAGGTGATATTTTAGCTATGAGAGTGTTAATTATTGGGAATGGTGGGCGTGAGCATGCAATTGCATGGAAAATATACAATGAAGGTTACAAAGAGTTGTTCTGTGTTCCGGGCAATGCAGGAATAAGTGAAATAGCTGAATGCACTGATATTAAAGTAAATGAGTTTGAAAAGATAAAAGATTTTTGTTTAGAAAAAAAAATAGATTTTGTGATTGTTGGTCCTGACAATCCACTGGCTGACGGGATTGTTGACTATCTTGAGTCCTTTGGTGTAAAGACTTTTGGACCTACAAAAGATGCTGCAATGATAGAAAGCAGTAAAGCTTTTGCAAAGGATTTGATGAAGAAATATGGAATTAAAACTGCAAGATATGAGGTGTTTACCAACTATGAAGATGCATACAAGTTTGTAAATCAAACATCTAAGTATCCAATTGTGATAAAAGCAGATGGGCTTGCTTTGGGTAAAGGTGTTATTATTGCAAAAACTAAGCAAGATGCTATAGAAGCTTTGAATCTCATTATGAAAGAAAGAGTTTTTGGAACTGCAGGCAACAGGATAGTTATTGAAGATTATCTTGTGGGCGAAGAAGTTTCAGTATTTGTTGTTTCTGACGGAAAAGATATTGTTCCTCTCACAACAGCAAGAGATCATAAAAAGGCATTTGATGGTGATGAAGGTCCAAATACAGGTGGGATGGGGGCTTTTTCACCATCTAAACTTGTCAATAAAGCTATTTTTGAAAATATATTAGAAGACATAATGTTAAGAGCAGTATATGGTATGCGAAAGGAAGGACGAACTTTCAAGGGAGTATTGTATGGAGGACTTATTTTAACAGAAGAGGGGCCAAAGGTTTTAGAGTTTAATGCACGTTTTGGGGACCCAGAAGCCCAGACAATTTTGCCACTTATGAATAGTGAGCTTATGGAGATAATGGTTAAGGCAAGGGAAGGAAATTTGAAAGGTATTGAGGCAAAGTTTAACCAGGATTATTCTCTATGTGTGGTGCTTGCTTCAAAAGGTTATCCTGACAAATATGAAACTGGGTTTGAAATAAGTGGATTAGAAAACCTTGATGAAAAGACAATAATATTTCATGCAAATACAAAGAAAGAAAATGGCAAGGTAAAAACAGCTGGTGGAAGGGTGTTGAATGTAGTAAGAATAGAAAAAACTTTAAAAGAGGCAAAAGAAAAAGTATATGAAGAGATAAAAAAGATTTATTTTGAGAATATATTTTACAGAAATGATATTGGAGATAAAGAGATTGAGTGAAATTTTTGTTTTAAAAGAAGAAAAATGAGGTATAAATTATTTGACAGTTTAAAATTCTTAAAAGAGGAGTGAACATTTTAAATGGAGATTTGGGTATGCAGTATATGCGGATACGAATACAATCCTGAAAATGGAGACCCGGAAAACGGTATTGAGCCGGGAACAAAGTTTGAAGATTTACCTAACGATTGGGTTTGTCCTATTTGCGGTGTAGGCAAGGATATGTTTGAAAAAAAATAAGTTTGATAAGTTGTTTGGAGTACCCTAAGTCATCTCTGGGAGTTTATGAAGATGACTTAGGGTATTTTTATGGTATATAATAATTCTATAGGAATATAAAAGAGGTATAAAAACAATGCTTGTAAATACTCCTTCATATATTTTTTTGAACGATGTTTTTACACAGGCTGGCAGAGATTTAAAAAAGATCTCTTATCAAATTATAAATGACGTGGATGGTTTTTCTGTAAATTTCTTTTTTACCGATGATTGTGAAGTCAACAATATAGGAATAGCTTTAGAACTTCAAAATGCTGAACTTGTTTTTATGCCAAAACTCCAGAAAGGTAAAAAAGGTCTTGTTTGCAACAACTCGAATATACAGATGATACTTTTGAGATCTAACAATTCGTTTTTTCTATTAAAAATTTATGGTATTTTGCAGCTAAAAGAAAGATATTTAAGATTTGCGACAAAGTTAAAAGAAAAACTTTTATGTATCGGATTTTTCAATTCTTTTTGGATAGATGAAGGTACAGAGAGTTTTTGTTATCAAAACTTGCTCTCGGTTTCTGAAATAAAAAAAGGTTCAAATATAAAAATAGAAATCAAATTTCAGAGAGGAAATTCCATTTATGATTGTGTTGAAAACTTTAATGAGAAGCTAAAATTTTTTGAAGTTGGACTTGATTTAGAATCAGCAAAAAGTCCAATGTATATTGGTACTGTAGATATTATGAGATATTCAAAAATAGATATTGCAACAAGATATCAATTTTCGTTTGTTGTTCCAGCAAAAGTATCGAAATTTTGCTTTTTTTATCTGCCCAGAAAAGTTATAAACTATAATCTTTCTTATACGTCCTCGTTACAATCCTCCAGTTTTTATTATTTAAATGTTTTAAGTGAGCTTAAGAAGAGTGAAATTTTAAATCTTAAAGAAAACATAGAAATATTAGCCTCAAATGAAAATATTTATTTTAATTTTTACAATAAAAATCTTATGTTAACCTCAATGAAAACTTATTATCATCTACCCTATGTTTTGCTTCTTTATATTAAACTTTGTTCTTTGACAGGAGAAGAAATAAAAGCTTCTGTTGAGAAATTTGTTGATGATATAGAGTGGTATGTTATAAAAAGCAAAAAATTCTTTTCAGATGAAACTTTGAAAAACATAAAAGAGTTTGATAAAAATTTTGAAAATGAAATATATCCAAATGAAGTCCTCACAATATATATTTGTTATGAACTGTACAGACTTCTCTTCCACTACTATGAAGATTTAAGTTATCATAAAATGAGTAATGATTTAAAAGCTTTATTGTTTCTATACTATGATTTTGAACGCAAGTATTTTTATAAAAACAACTATTCATTTAGAAAAGAAGAATTTTTAAGAATTATTAGAAGGGAAGACTTGAAATGAAATTAGTTATATTTGATGGTAACAGTATTTTATACAGAGCTTTTTTTGCTCTTCCTGAACTGACAACTTCGAGTAATATTCCTACAAATGCTATTTATGGGTTTATAAATGTAATATTGAAATATTTAGAGCAAGAGAATCCTGATTATGTTGCAGTTGCATTTGATAAGAAAGGAAGACAGGCACGAAAAAGCGAATATGAAGAATACAAAGCTAACAGAAAACCTATGCCAGATAATCTTCAAGTACAAATCCCTTATGTTAGGGAGATTCTTTATGCTCTTAATATTCCAATTATTGAGTTTGAAGGTTATGAAGCGGATGATGTAATTGGCTCGCTTGTAAACATGTTCAAAAATACTGATTTAGATATTGTTATTATTACTGGTGATAAGGATACTCTTCAGTTGTTAGATAAAAACGTAGTTGTGAAGATTGTTTCAACAAAATTTGATAAAACAACAGAAGATTTATATACTGCAGAGAATGTAAAAGAAAAATATGGAGTTTGGGCAAATCAAGTACCGGATTATAAAGCGCTTGTTGGGGATCAATCAGATAACATTCCAGGGGTAAAAGGAATTGGGGCAAAGAGTGCTCAAAAACTTTTGGAGGAGTATTCCTCTTTGGAAGAGATATATCAAAATCTAAATAACATCAAAGGTTCTATACGTGAAAAATTAGAGGCTAGCAAAGACATTGCGTTTTTATCCAAGCGTTTAGCGACAATTGTATGTGATTTACCATTAAATATTAAACTTGAGGATTTAAGAACAAGAGAGTGGAACAAGAAAAGATTATATGAAATTTTACTCCAATTAGAATTCAAGAGTATAATAAAACGGTTAGGGCTGTCAGAAGAGGTTCAAGTTGAGTTTGTTCAACAGCTAACTAATATTCACGATGTAGAGCAAAAAAAGCTTGAAGGAATATCACAGATAAGATCAAAAGATATCTCATTAATGTTTGTGCCAGAAGAAAAATGTTTTTATTTATACGACCAAGAAAGTAATACTGTGTTTGTAACAGAAGAAAGACATTTAGTAGAGGAGATTTTAAAAAGTGAATCTGTAAAAATTGTATATGATTTGAAAAATATATTTCATGAACTCTACTTAGAGAACACAGATAATATCAGAAATTGTGAGGATGTAATGATTGCTTCTTATGTTCTTGACAGCACAAGAAGTTCATATGAATTGGAAACATTGTTTATATCCTACTTAAATACCGACTTAGCAGCTGTGAAAAAGGATAAAAAAGTAACATCGGTAATACTTTTGAAACGATTATGGGACGAACTTTCAAGCTTAATTGATTTAAATTCATGCCAGTTTGTGTATACAAATATAGAACGTCCTCTTATTCCTATTCTATACGAGATGGAAAAAGCAGGATTTAAGGTAGACAGAGATGCACTACTTCAGTATACTAAGGAGATTGAAAGCAAAATATTAAATCTTGAGAAGCAGATATATCAAATTGCAGGTGAGTGGTTTAATATAAATTCACCCAAACAACTTTCTTACATTTTGTTTGAGAAATTAAAACTTCCTGTAATAAAAAAGACAAAAACAGGATATTCCACTGATGCTGAGGTTTTAGAAGAGCTTTTTGACAAACATGAAATAGTTCCTCTTATTTTGGATTACAGGATGTATACCAAGATACTAACAACCTATTGTCAAGGATTACTCCAGGCAATAAATCCTTCTTCAGGCAGAGTCCATACAACATTTATCCAAACAGGCACAGCGACAGGAAGACTTGCAAGTAGTGATCCTAATTTACAAAATATACCTGTGAAATACGATGAAGGAAGATTAATAAGAAAGGTTTTTATACCTGAAGAAGGGCATGTCCTGATTGATGCGGATTATTCACAAATTGAACTGAGAATACTTGCTCATATTTCTGAAGATGAGAGACTTATAAATGCCTTCAAAAATAACGTTGACATCCATTCGCAGACAGCAGCTGAGGTTTTTGGTGTAGATATAGACGATGTTACCCCAGAGATGAGAAGTCAAGCTAAAGCAGTAAATTTTGGTATCGTTTATGGGATTTCTGATTATGGACTTGCAAGGGATATTAAGATTTCCAGGAAAGAAGCTGCAGAGTTTATAAACAGGTATTTTGAACGTTATCCTAAAGTTAAAGAGTATTTAGATAATATTGTCAAATTTGCTCGTGATAACGGATATGTTTTAACCCTATTCAACAGAAGGAGATATGTAAAGGACATAAAATCTGCAAACAGGAATGCAAGAAACTATGCCGAAAGGATTGCAATGAATTCGCCAATTCAGGGCAGCGCTGCTGATATCATGAAATTGGCAATGATTAAAGTGTATCAAAAGCTCAAGGAGAATAATCTTAAATCAAAAATAATTTTGCAGGTACACGATGAGCTTTTAATTGAAGCTCCATACGAAGAAAAGGATATAGTAAAAGAAATAGTAAAAAGAGAGAATGGAAAATGCAGTAGCTTTAAAAGTGCCTCTGGTAGTTGAGGTGAAAGAAGGACTGAACTGGTATGAGACAAAATAAAGTTTTGGGAATTACAGGGAAGATGGGTTCAGGTAAGAGTACTATCAGTAGTATATTAGCACAAAATTACGGCTTTAAGGTAATTGATGTTGACAAAGAATATCATGTACTTTTGGAAGAGAACGAAGAACTCAAGAAGAAATTGACTGATGTTTTTGGGAAAGAAATATTGGTATCAGGGAAAATAGACCGAAACAAGTTGAGAACTTTAGTTACTGCCGACAGATCACGTTTTGAGATTTTAAATAAAATAACCCATGCATTTATTTTTGAAAGGGTAAGCTACTTAGTTTTAGAGGTCTTGAAAGGATGCCATACGGTTATAGATGCTGCACTTTTATTTGAGATAGGCCTCCACAAACTCTGTTCGGTTGTATGGTTTGTGGAGGCAGAAGAAGATGTATTGGTTGAGAGAATAATAAAAAGAAATGGATGGAGTGAAAAAGAGATAAAATCTTTTTTAGAAAGGCAGAAAATATTAGAGAGCTATAAGAATCTTGCTAACAGGGTTATAGTGAATAATTTTGACATTGAAGAGTTAAAAAGTGTAATAAGAAAATATCTAAAAGAGGATGGGTTGATTTGAAGAAGAAGGTTGTTATAATAGTCTTGCTACTTGTTTTTCTTTTATTCTTTGAAAGATTTTATTTTTTTGTTCTGAAGCAAATATATCCTTTGAAGTTTTCTGAAAGTATAAGTAGATATAGCACGGAAATAGGAGTAGATCCATATTTGATATGTGCAATAATAAAATCTGAAAGTAACTTTAACCAATATGCAGTTTCAAGAAAAGGTGCTGTTGGACTTATGCAGCTTTCACCTTCCAACTGCAAAGTGGGTTGCTCAAAAGCTTAAAACAGAATATTTAGAAGATAGCCTCTACGACCCTGATTACAATATAAGGCTTGGTTCGTGGTATATAAAATATCTAATAGACTACTACTCTGGTGATACAAAGCTTGCAGTTGCAGCTTACAATGCAGGTATGACAAATGTAAATAAATGGCTTTCAATTAGAAAAAGAAACACCATTGAAATAACAGAAATTCCTTTTAAAGAGACAAACTATTTTGTAAAAAAGGTTTTTAAGAGTTACGAGATGTACAAAAAACTTTATCCAAAGGCATTCAAATATAAAGATTATTGAAGAAACTGTAGCATAGATTTCCAAACATACGTTTGAAATTTGAGGATGAATGAGATAAAATAAAACTTGGTGATTGAAGATGAAAAAATTTAGGCTTGTTTCAGACTTTAGACCAACAGGTGATCAGCCAAAAGCAATAGAGATGTTAACAGAAGGAATTTTAAAAGGCGAAAAATTTCAGACCCTTTTAGGTGTTACTGGGTCGGGCAAGACATTTACAATGGCAAAGGTCATAGAGAATGTTCAAAGACCTACACTTGTCTTGGCACATAACAAAACCTTAGCTGCACAGCTTTGTAGTGAGTTTAGAGAATTTTTCCCAGAAAATGCAGTGGAATTCTTTGTGAGTTATTATGACTATTATCAGCCTGAAGCTTATATCCCGGAGACTGACACATATATTGAAAAAGATTCGTCTATAAATGAAGAAATTGACAAGCTGAGACATTCAGCTACATCTGCCTTATTTGAAAGAAGAGATGTTATAATTGTTGCAAGTGTATCCTGTATTTACAGTTTGGGTAGTCCTGAAGATTATTTAAATCTTACTATTTCTTTGCGCCCTGGCATGACAAAAGACAGAGATGAGGTCATAAGAGAGCTTATAAGAATGCAGTATGAAAGAAATGATGTTGACTTTCGAAGAGGCAGATTTAGAGTAAGAGGGGATGTACTTGAAGTTTTCCCTGCTTCTAATACGGACAGGGCAATAAGAATAGAATTTTTCGGAGATGAAATAGAAAGGATTACAGAATTTGATGTCGTGACAGGTGAGGTAATTGGGCGAAGGAACCACGTGGCAATATTTCCAGCATCTCACTATGTAACAACAGCTGAGAAGTTAAAAAGAGCGATAAAAAGTATAGAAGAAGAACTTGAACAAAGGCTAAATGAACTAAGAAGTATGGGGAAGCTTGTTGAAGCTCAGAGGTTAGAGCAGAGAACGCGCTATGACATAGAGATGCTTCAGGAAATGGGTTTTTGCAAAGGGATAGAGAACTATTCAAGGCACTTAACTGGCAGGCCGCCAGGAAGTCCACCGTATACCCTACTTGATTATTTTCCGAAGGATTTCATAATTTTCGTTGACGAGTCACATGTTACTATACCTCAAGTAAGAGCTATGTACAATGGTGACAAAGCAAGAAAAGATGCTCTTGTTGAATATGGTTTTAGACTTCCATCTGCGTATGATAACAGACCATTGACATTCGAAGAATTTGAAGAAAAGCTTAATCAAGTAATTTTTGTAAGTGCAACACCCGGGCCTTATGAACTCAAAAAGTCTTCACGCATTGTTGAGCAGATTATAAGACCGACAGGGCTTGTTGACCCTGAAATTGAGGTTCATCCTGTCCAAGGTCAGATTGACCATCTAATTGGTGAGATACGAAAAAGAGTGGAAAAGAACCAGAGAGTACTTGTCACTACCCTTACCAAAAAGATGGCTGAAAGCCTTACTGACTATTTAAAAGATGTGGGAATCAGGGTCCGATATATGCATTCAGACATAGACACAATTGAGCGTATGCAGATTATCAGAGATTTACGGCTTGGCAAGTTTGATGTGCTGGTGGGGATAAATCTCCTTAGAGAAGGTCTTGATCTTCCTGAAGTGTCACTTGTTGCAATTTTAGATGCTGACTAAGGAAGGTTTTTTGAGGTCAGAGACATCGCTTATCCAGACAATTGGCCGGGCTGCAAGAAATGTTGATGGAAGGTTATAATGTATGCAGATAGAATCACAAATGCTATGCAAAGAGCTATTGATGAGACAAATCGACGAAGAAAAATTCAAATAGAATACAATCAGAAATATGGAATTGTACCTCAGACTGTTAGAAAAGGGATAAGACAGATAATTGAAGCGACAGTGTCTGTAGCTGAAGAAGAAGAAGAGAAATATGAAGTTGTGGAAAAAGACATTGTAAAGAATATGACAAAAGAAGAGATAGAAGAATATATCAAGGAGCTTGAACAGGAAATGAAAAAGTTTGCTATAGAACTTGAATTTGAAAAAGCTGCTAAAGTAAGAGACAAAATATTTGAGCTGAAGAAACTTCTTTAATGGTTTTATTGCTTGGAGGAGAAAAGAAGATGTCAAAAGAGTATATAGTTATAAAAGGTGCAAAGGAACACAACCTCAAAAATATTGACTTGGTACTTCCTCGAGACAAACTCATAGTCTTTACTGGGATCTCTGGTTCTGGCAAATCGTCTTTGGCTTTTGATACTATCTATGCAGAAGGACAGAGAAGATATATTGAATCTCTCTCTTCTTATGCAAGACAATTTTTAGGAATGATGGAAAAACCAGATGTAGAATATATTGAAGGATTGTCTCCTGCTATCTCTAATTGACCAAAAAACAACTTCCTAAAAATCCGCGTTCAACAGTAGGGAACAATTACTGAAATTTATGACTATTTAAGACTTTTGTTTGCAAGAGTTGGGAAACCTCACTGCTATATTTGTGGGAAACCTATTTCCCAACAAACAGTTGAGCAGATGGTGGATGAGGTATTGAAACTTAAAGAGGGTACAAAGATTCAAGTACTTGCACCGGTTGTAAGAGGAAGAAAAGGTGAGTACCAGAAGCTATTTGAGGACTTAAGAAGGAGTGGGTTTGCAAGAGTTAGAGTAGATGGTATTGTATATGAACTTGAAGAAGAGATAAGACTTGATAAGAACAAAAAGCACAATATTGATGTCGTTGTAGATAGGCTCATAGTAAAAGAGGGGATAGAATCAAGACTTGCGGGTTCAATAGAAACAGCGCTTCAGCTCGCAGGTGGGATTGTAAATGTATCTATTGTTGATGGAGATGAGATTGTGTTTTCACAAAATTTTGCATGTGTAGACTGTGGAGTTTCGTATGAAGAAATAACTCCACGTCTTTTTTCATTCAACACACCATATGGTGCATGTCCAACATGCACGGGACTTGGTTATTTGCAAAAGGTTGACCCTGACCTGTTGATTCCTGACAAATCTATTCCCATAGGTCAGGTTACAATAAATGGATGGAACTTTACTGAGACAAATTCATATGCGAGAATGATTTTGGAATCACTTGCAAAAGAGTATAATTTCAGTCTAAATACTCCTGTTGAAAAACTGGACAAAAAAATTTTGGATATCTTTTTATATGGAACAGGTGAGGAGAAGATAAAAATTTATACTCCACGTGGTATATACTTTGCGAAATATGAAGGGCTTGTAAATAACCTTGAAAGAAGATACAAGGAAACCCAGTCAGAGTATGTCAAGCAAGAGATTGAAGAGTATATGAGCACATTTACATGCTCCGATTGTCAAGGTAAAAGACTCAAAAAAGAGGCTTTGGCTGTTTTGATAGAGGGAAAATCTATAGCAGATATTGCTGACATGACAGTATTGCAAGCAAAAGAATTTCTTCAGAGCCTCAACCTTAAGGGTAAGGATAGAGTAATTGCCCAGCCAGTAGTAAAAGAAATTTTGGCAAGATTAGACTTTTTAATAGATGTAGGTCTTGATTATTTAACTCTTTCACGTTCGGCAAGCACACTTTCTGGCGGAGAGGCACAGAGAATAAGACTTGCTACCCAGATAGGGTCTGGACTTGTTGGAGTTTTGTATATTCTTGATGAGCCAAGTATAGGATTGCATCAGCGTGACAATCACAGACTAATAAAAACTCTCAAAAAACTAAGAGACCTTGGCAACACGCTAATTGTTGTGGAACATGATGAGGACACAATAAGGTCAGCTGACTTTATTGTAGACATTGGACCTGGAGCAGGTGAGCATGGTGGAAGAGTGGTTGCTGCAGGGACATTGGGTGATATAATTTCGTGTGAAGAGTCTATCACAGGACAGTATCTTTCAGGCAAGAAAAGAATAGAGATACCTGAGAGAAGAAGAAAGCCTGATGGTAGATGGTTTACTATAAAAGGTGCAAGCGAAAACAATCTCAAAAATATTGATGTAAGCTTTCCTGTTGGGCTTTTTACTTGTGTTACCGGTGTTTCGGGCTCTGGCAAAAGCACTCTTGTGAACGAGATACTTTATAAGGCAGCAAGTGCAATTTTGAACAAGTCAAAAGAAAAACCAGGTAAATTTCAAGAGATAATTGGCCTCGAACATTTTGATAAGGTTATAAATATAGACCAGTCCCCTATAGGAAGAACTCCACGGTCAAACCCTGCGACTTACACAGGTGTTTTTGATCATATAAGGGAAGTTTTTGCCCAAACGCCCGAGGCAAAGCTCAGAGGTTATAAGGCAGGAAGATTTAGCTTTAACTTGAAAGGTGGGAGATGTGAAGCTTGCTCAGGTGATGGTATTATAAAAATAGAAATGCATTTTTTACCTGATGTATATGTACCGTGCGATGTGTGCAAAGGGAAAAGGTATAACAGAGAGACGTTAGAGGTAAAGTACAAGGATAAGACTATTGCCGATGTGCTTGAGATGACAGTGGAAGAGGCGCTGGAATTTTTCAAAAATATACCGAGGATAAAATCCAAGCTTCAGACACTTTATGATGTAGGACTTGGTTATATAAAGCTGGGTCAGCCTTCCACCACTCTGTCTGGTGGAGAAGCTCAGAGAGTAAAGCTTGCAACAGAACTTTCTAAAAAAGCAACTGGAAGGACTTTGTATATTTTAGATGAGCCTACAACAGGTCTTCACATGGATGATGTCAATAAGTTAATTGCTGTTCTTCAGCGACTTGTGGATATGGGCAACACGGTAATTGTAATTGAACATAATCTGGATGTTATTAAAGTAGCAGATTATATAATTGATTTGGGACCGGAGGGCGGTGATAAAGGCGGCGAGGTAGTTGTGTGTGGCAGTCCCGAGGAAGTGGCTATGTGCGAAAGGTCATATACAGGTATGTTTTTAAAAGAAATCCTGAAAGATAGGATTTATGCTAAAAAATAAGCGGAGCGTTTGCCAGCTCCGCTTTTTATTTCAAAAGGTTTTCTAGCAATTTTATGTCAACATGACTATTTAAAAACTTAGAAAGCTGCAAATGTGTTTTGGTGTTATTTAAGAGAAGGTAGGCGGTTAACTTGTCGTTTTTTACCACAAACTTTTTGTAAATCATTTTACTCTTGTCCAAAAATTCAAGTATATTTGCATCTTGCAGATTTTGCATATCACCTACAGAAACAATCTCAAGCCCAAACGCTTTTAAGAAATATGGCAGTGGCATATTTTGATAGAAGGTTTCAAATCCCAAAATATTTTTTGCAACTATTTTTGCACTTTCTAAAGCAAACGTCCAGGTTCCTGGATTCTGACCATCAATGTGGGCAACATCACCACAAGCATACACGTTTGAAATCTTGGTCTGCATTTTGTAATTAACTTCAATTCTCTTTATGCTATTCAAAATATTCTCAGGGGACTTTATAAACTCAGTGTTTGGCACAACTCCTGCCGAAAAAATGAGTATGTCACAATAAATTGGCTGACCATTTGAAAGTACTATTTCTAATCCATTGTGATAAGTTTCAATATTTTTAATTTTGGTACCTAAAATAATTTCAATTCCTTTTTTTTCTACATAGTCTTTTAACAGAAATGAAGCAACTTCGTCCAACTGCTTTGGCAATATCCTTTCGCTCAGCTCAATTATTGTTATTTTCTTACCCTCAAGTGCAGATGCAAGTTCTAATCCTAAAAGCCCAGCGCCAACAATTACAACTTTGTTGACCTGTGATAACCTTTTTTGGAGCAAAAGCAAATCATTATAGTTTCTGAAAGTGAACACAAAGTTTTGTGTCTTTTCATTTAACAGATGCTCAGGAAGGTAAGGTTTTGACCCTGAGGCAATAACAAGAAAATCCCAATGTATCTTTTTGGCCTCTGAGAACACAACTTTTTCTTCGAAATTGCACTCTTTAACTCTACTATTCAGCATCAATCTTATATTGTTTGCTTTGTACCAATCTGAAGATTTTAAAAAGAACTTTTCGTCTATGAGATTTTGAAGATAATATCCAAGTTTTAATCTGTAATAGGGCAAAACCTTCTCCTGACTTAGTATGCAAACTGATACATTTTTGTTTTCTTTTCTTATTTGTTCAGCAACGGTTACACCCGCAGGTCCCCCACCAATTATAACAATGTCATACTTTTCCATTGTAAATACACCAGCTTTTTATTCTTTTATCTTTTCAGCAAATAGTATACCAAATTCAAATGATTTTTTTAACTCCTCTTCGTTTGGTTTAAAATTGACCTTTAACCCGGGCAGGACAACTTTTAATCTTATCTGTTTTAGACGGCTTTCAATGTTTGGCACAGCTTCGCCACTCCATCCATATGAACCAAATGCAGCTGCCACTTTCCCACCATGCACAATAGGGTTTAGTCTTATTAGTATCTCATAAATAGGAGGCAAGGCATCAGAATTTATGGTTGGCGAACCAAAAAGCACGCCACTTGCAAAGTATATTTTTTCTACAATCTCTTCTGGCTTGTGTTCAATTGCGTTGTATACAAGAACATCTACACCACTTTGCTGGATACCTTCTGCAATCTTTTTTGCAAGCATTTCTGTATACCCATATGCCGATACGTATACTATTACGACATAGGGCTTTGATGGTTTTTCTGAAAGCTTTTCAGACCATGACTTATATAAGGAGATAAGGTCATCTTTATAATTTGTTAATATAGGACCATGTCCCGGAGCGATTATATCAATTTCTAAGTCTTTTATTTTATCTATTGCTTGCAGAACATAACTTTTAAACGGTGACATAATAACGTCGTAATAGTACTTGTAAGCATCCATAAAACCTTCTTTGTCGTTTTGCATAACCCAGTTTATATCAAGGTTTTCAGTACTAAAATGGCAACCGAACGAGTCACAGGTGAATAGAATTTTGTCTTCTACCAAATACGTATAAATAGAATCAGGCCAGTGTAAAAAAGGTGCAGAAATAAATCTTAGAGTTTTATTTCCAAGCGAAATCTGGTCGTTGTGATTTACAACTTGGAATTCAAAGTCCTTATTTGTGATCTTTTTAAGAAATTTTATTGCTGTACTACTGCCAAAGACCTTTATATTGGGATTTAGCTCTAAAAGTTTCTCAATTGACCCTGAATGATCTGGTTCTGTGTGGTTTATTATCAAGTAGTCTATTTTTTCTGGTGAGATAATCTCTTTTATGTTGTCTAAAAATTGTTCAAAAAACTTATATTTAACATTTTCAATTAAAGCTATTTTTTCACTTCCAATAACCAAATAAGAATTATAGGTAGTTCCGTATTTAGTGTACATAACGATATCAAATATCCTCAAGTCTGGATCTTGTACACCGACAGAGAAAACTCCATCTCTTAGTTTAGTGTGCATTTTTCTTTCCCTCCGCTTTCTAAGGATGATTTTTGGTATTCGAAATTATTTATACCCTAATTTTTTTTTGGTAAACAAATTAGTGATAGAAAATGCACTTAAATAATATATTTTAGTAGAAACATTATTTGGTAAGGGAGATAATAAAGATATGCTCAGCAAAGTTTCAAACAGATTTTTAGCTGTTACAATTTTAGCTATCTTTGTTATAGCTTTGGTAGGAATAATTTCCAACAAAAGTTTGGAAAGTTCAAAATTAACCTCTACAGAACTCCAAAAAAATTCATCTGTACCAGTATCTGAGCAGGTTTCTAAAGTTGAGGGTCTGAAAGGTTATTTGCAGGTTATGGTTGTTGACAGCAAAACTGGTCTACCCATTGAAGGTGCAAACGTAGTGTTTTCAAACTTAGATCAGCTATATACCACAGGCAAAGATGGAAAAACTCAGATTATTCCTATGCAGATTAAAGTTTCAGAATCTTCAAAGATTTTATCGCAGCCATATGAAGAAGTAGTAATTGGTGTGTTCAAACAGGGATATGCAGATTATATTTTAATGGGGTCTAAAGTTCGCCCTACTACACAGGATAAACCTCAACTTAAAATTATAAGAATAGTAAAAGCATCAACTCCCACAACAGCACCTGTTTTTGCGATGGAAAAATACTCTGCTGATGTTGCAAAAGAAGTGATGAATAAAATGAAAGAAAAACTCAACTCACTTGCAAATAACTCACAAGAAGTTGAAGAAATAGAGATTACAGAATAATGTGCCTTGTAAAAAGGCACTTTTTTTTTATATAATAGAGCTTGAATATTTAAGAGTGTATTTTTTATTTTTAGAAAGGTTTTGGCGACAATGAATAAGGAAGTTTTGATTCTTTTGAAAAATTTACTGTTTCTTTTCTCTGTTATATTCATAGGATTTGTGGGAACAAAGCTCAAGCTATTTTCAAATGTAGTAAAAGACTCTGTAAGCGAACTTATTGTAAAAGTGACAGCACCTATTTTGCTTTTTACTACGATAAGTAGTCAACCTTTCTCTGGACAGGTATTAAGGAATGTTTTCACTTTGATACTTTCAGCTTTTGCTGGAATTATGATTTTGCTCTTACTTGGTTACATAACGGGATATTTATTTAGGTTAAAAGGAAAGACTTTTTATACTCATATTTTTTGCTCTGCCTTCGGCAATACAGGATTTTTGTCGTATCCTTTGTTATACTCAATCTTTGGTGAAAAAGGTGTTTTCTTTGCTGCAAGTTATAATATCATGCATGATTTTTTAGCTTGGTCCTTAGGACTTTTAATAATAACTCGACATAATCGTGAAAAAACTAAATTTGGCTTTGTAAATGCAAATTCAATTGCTGTGTTTTCGGCATTTATTATTTATCTGATAAAGGGAGTATTACCGGCTGGTGTGAAAAGTTTATATGACAAGATATTTTTGACCATTTATGATGCTTTAAATCCATTTGGGAAGACCACAATTTACCTTTCAATGTTTTTTATTGGATGTTTGCTGGCAGAAATATCATTTAAAGAGACATTAAAAACCTCATCAGCCTATGCAATCACATTATTCAAAATGGTCTTGTTACCACTTGGTATTATGTATCTTACAAAATATTTGCCGATAAACAATTTTACAAGACTCATAATTATACTTCAAACTGGGATGCCAACAGCTATAATAAGCTCTGTGCTTTCTTATAGGTATGATGGTGATAGCCACTATGCAACACGGACAATATTTATAACAACCATTTTTTCGCTTATAACAATTCCTTTATTAGTGTTTTTATATTATCGTATATAATAATCTATTTAAGAAAGGATGAGATGGTTTGCAACATGAGATTGTAATAGTTCTGGACTTTGGTGGTCAGTATAACCAGCTTATTGCAAGAAGAGTAAGAGAATGCGGAGTGTACTGTGAAATTTGGCCATACGATACACCTCTTGAAAAGATAGTTAGTAAAAATCCAAAAGGAATTATATTTACAGGTGGACCGTCAAGTGTATACGAGCCAAACGCTCCTAATGATTGACTAAAGAACTATTTGAAAAAGGTATTCCGATACTTGGAATATGTTATGGGAATCAGCTAATTGCTTATGTTTTGGGAGGAAAAGTATCAAGAGCATTATTTAGAGAGTATGGAAAAACACAAATAAAGTATGATATTTCTTCTCCTCTTTTCAGCGGAATACCTGAACATTCTGTGTGTTGGATGAGTCATACAGATTTTGTAGAAAAGCTTCCAGAGGGGTTTAAGGTTTTAGCTTCTACTGAAAATTGTGCAATTGCAGCGTTTGGAGATGATACTAAGAAGATTTATGGAGTTCAATTTCATCCTGAGGTTGTCCATACCGAATATGGACGGGAAATAATAAAAAACTTTTTATTTAACATTTGTCAATGCAGCGGTGATTGGAAAACTTCATCATTTATTGAGGAAAAGGTTAATGAGATAAAAAGTATTGTAGGCAACCAAAAAGTAGTATGTGCTCTTTCAGGTGGTGTGGACTCTTCTGTTGCAGCAGTACTTGTTCACAAAGCTATAGGGAAAAATCTTTATTGCATATTTGTTGACCATGGTCTTTTAAGAAAAGGCGAAGCTGAAGAGGTTATGAGTGTTTTTAGGGATAAGTTTGATATGAATGTAATTAAAGTTGATGCAAAGGACAGATTTTTAAGTGCTTTGAGAGGTGTTATTGATCCTGAGGAAAAGCGAAAAATTATTGGAAGGGAATTTATAAGGGTTTTTGAAGAAGAAGCAGAAAAACTTGGTGATATAAAGTTTTTGGTTCAAGGGACTATTTATCCTGATGTTGTTGAGAGCGGGGTTGGCAAGGCTGCAACTATAAAAAGTCATCACAATGTCGGTGGCCTTCCAGAGAAAATAAAGTTCGAGAAAATAATTGAGCCGCTCAGGGAATTGTTTAAAGATGAGGTAAGAAGGGTAGGAATAGAATTAGGAATACCTGAAAAGATTGTCAAAAGACAACCTTTCCCCGGCCCTGGTCTTGCAATAAGGATAATTGGAGAAGTTACAGAGGAAAAATTGGAGATACTGCGCGAGGTTGACTGGATTTTTAGAAGGGAGATTGAGCAAAGTGGTCTTGACAATGAAATATGGCAGTACTTTGCGATATTAACCAATATGAGAAGTGTTGGTGTAATGGGTGATGAGAGAACTTATGATTACACAGTTGCTCTAAGAGCTGTCACAAGTATTGATGGGATGACAGCCGACTGGGCTAAAATTCCTTATGAAGTTTTAGAAAGGGTTTCAAATGAGATTGTAAACAGTGTGAAAAAGGTCAACAGGGTTGTGTATGATATCACTTCAAAACCTCCTGCTACAATTGAATGGGAATAGAAAAAATTTTTTTGATGGGCTTGAAATTTCTCACAGAAGGGTGTAACATATTTATAAGTTTTCTCTTTGGAGAGTATAGAAGAGAAATGAAGCCTTATGTGGTAAACTTGAGTTTAAAGTTAGTTTCGTTTATTTACCTGTGCCTGTGCATATGCTTATTTATATATTCTAAAAAAGCAGAGGTTTTGTTAATTTCAGCGGTATTGAGTATACTGATTGTTTCTACAGTTTATACCTTAAGTAAAGTAGTGGAAAAAGCTCTTACAAAACAATTTAGCATTTTCTACTTTATAATTCACTATTTGATTGTCGTTCTCTTGATCATTTTGTCTTCTTTTATATCCGCCTGCATCAGACAAAGAGCTTTATATATTGTGATTCTTCTAATAAGCTATCCTATAGCCTTGATAATCTCGTTTGGTATTGCCTATGTTTACTCTAAAAAGCTTTCAAGGGAAGTGAAGTGAAAGATGGGCGAAAGCGTATTGAAGGTTTTATTTACCATTCCTATTGGAAAAGGCATACCTGTGAGAGTTGCAGTTGTTGAAATGTGGGCTGTTATGGCATTCTTGATTGGTCTTGCTTTTTATTTAACATCTAATATGAAACTTGTGCCCACGAAAAAACAGATGATTGCTGAATTTATTGTTGATTCTATGAATAAAATAACCAAAAACTTTTTGGGCCATTATTGGCGAATTTTTTCACCATATCTTGGGACTCTGTTTTTGTTCTTGCTAAGCCTGAATCTGTTGGGACTTTTTGGTTTTCAGCCACCAACAAGTAACTTGAATGTTACTGCAAGTTTTGGTGTAATGTCTATTCTGATATTAATTGTTTCAACAATAATACTTAAAAATCCGGTGAGATGGTTTTTAAGTCATTTTAAACCCATCATTATTATTTTCCCGTTTAAGTTTCTGGATTATTTTACAAGGACGCTTTCATTATCTGCCCGATTATTCGGTAATATTCTTGCTGGGACTACCATTATGGAGCTCATTTATCATGGCCTCATAAAATCTCACATACCTCCTATTGGTATTCCAGCAGCAGCAAGTTTATATTTTGATATATTTGATGGAGTTCTTCAGGCAGTAATCTTTACATTTCTCTCTCTAATTTATCTTTATGAAGCCTTGGAAGAATAAATTTTTAATTTTGGAGGTGCTTTAAGATGACAGCATTAGCAGCTGGTATAGCAATGCTGGCAGGTTTGGGTGTAGGTATAGGTATTGGTATTGCTACAGGAAAAGCTTCTGAATCTATTGGAAGACAACCAGAAGCATTTGGACGTATTTTCCCATTATTTCTAATTGGTGCTGCTTTGGCAGAAGCAGTTGCTATCTATAGTTTGGTTATTGCATTCATGTTAATTTCTAAAATTTAAGCGCTCTCCATATTTTTTGGGGAGCGTCATCTCTTTTCATTCACTGAATTTTACTTAAATATTATGTTGATTACTCTCTATAAATAGGGTCTAAAAAGGAGATGATAGAATAAGATGTTTAGCCTTGAGATCTTTGAGAATATATTCTTTTGGGCAATTATAAACTTTTTGATACTTTATCTAATATACAAAAAGTTTTTCTTCCAAAGAGTTACGCAGTTTATGGAAAAGAGATCTCAGATGATTCAAGAACAGCTTGATTTTGCAGCAAAGTCAAAAGAAGAGGCAATAAAACTAAAGGAAGAATATGAGAATATACTTGCCCAGGCACATGCCAAAGCAAACGAGATTGTTGAGAAGGCAACTTTGGAAGCACAAAGACAAGCAACAGAAATTATTGAAAATGCAAAACTTGAAGCTAACAGAATTATTGAAGATGCGCTCAGACAATTTGAGATTGAAAAGAAGAAACAAATAAACGAACTTAAAAATCAGTTTGTATCAATTGCTCTTCTTGCTGCGTCCAGGGTAATTGAGAAAAACCTGAATACAGAAGAAAATAGAAAGATGGTTGAGAACATATTTGATGAGGCAGGGGTTGCTTGAAGATGTTGCCAGCAAAAAGATATGCAGAGGCTCTTATAAAGCTTGGTCAAGAGGAAGGTAATCTGGAAAAATTTTATAATCATTTGTTCAAATTATTTGAGATTATCAAAAGTAATAATGAATTTAATAATATTTGGTTTGATTTAGAAATGAAGCGTTCAGAAAAGAAACAAAAAATCAAAGCATTTTTTGATGATGACATTGACAGTTACATTTTGAACCTCCTTTATCTCCTTATTGATAAACGCAGAGAAATAATTCTTCCCTATATACCTCTTTATTACAAGCAGATGTACGATAAAATTGTGGGGAATGTTGATGTTGAGGTTATTGTTGCGCATGAAATTGGGAGCGATGTGTTGAACAAGATTTCTAAATGGCTTGGGAAAAGATATGGAGTCAAAAATCCGAGGTTTATTGTAAAGATTGACAGGAACATAATTGGCGGGATAAAACTTTTATTTAATAACATTGAAGTTGATGCTTCAATAAAAGGTGCTCTTGATTCAATAAGAAAAGAGCTTGTAAAGATAGCTATTTTGTAGGGGTGAGAATGGAAGATGGTTGATGTAACAATTAGACCAGATGAAATTGCTTCAATAATAAAGGATCAAATAAAAAACTATGAAAAAAAGATTGAAACAAGCGATGTTGGTATTGTCATAATGGCAGGTGACGGTATTGCGAGAATACATGGTCTTGACAACTGCATGGCTGGAGAGCTTTTAGAATTTCCTAATGGAGTTTTTGGAATGGCTCTCAACTTAGAGGAAGACAATGTTGGATGTGTTATACTGGGGAATGACAAGGATATAAAAGAAGGAACCATCGTAAAGAGGACAGGTAGAGTTGTCGAAGTGCCTGTAGGAGAAGAACTTTTGGGAAGAGTTGTAAACGCTTTAGGCCAACCCATAGATGGTCTTGGTCCCATAAATGCGAAGAAGTTCAGACCAGTGGAAAGGATAGCTCCTGGTGTAATTGAAAGAGAACCTGTTAAAACTCCTCTTCAGACAGGTATAATGGCAATTGACGCTATGATTCCTATAGGAAGAGGACAGAGAGAGCTTATAATTGGTGATAGGCAAACTGGTAAAACTGCAATTGCAATAGATACGATTATAAACCAGAAAGATCAAGGTGTTTATTGCATCTATGTGGCAATTGGGCAAAAGGCCTCTACAGTTGCTCAGATAGTCCATACTTTAAAAGAATACGGTGCGATGGATTATACCATTGTTGTGAGTGCAACAGCAAGTGACTCAGCTCCTCTTCAATTCTTAGCTCCATACGCAGGTTGCGCAATGGGTGAAGAGTTTATGGAATCAGGCAAAGATGCACTCATTATATACGATGACCTTTCTAAACACGCTGTTGCATACAGGGCAATGTCTCTTTTACTCAGACGTCCACCTGGAAGAGAAGCTTACCCTGGCGATGTATTTTACCTGCATTCAAGACTTTTGGAAAGAGCAGCAAAACTGAATGCTCAGCGTGGTGGAGGTTCACTTACTGCGCTGCCAATAATAGAAACTCAAGCAGGTGACGTTTCAGCATATATTCCGACAAATGTTATTTCTATTACAGATGGACAGATATACCTTGAAAGTGAGTTGTTTTATGCTGGCATAAGACCTGCGATAAATGCCGGTATTTCTGTCTCAAGAGTCGGTGGTAATGCTCAAATAAAGGCAATGAAAAAGGTTGCGGGAAGGCTCAGACTTGATCTTGCTCAGTACCGTGAGCTTGAAGCTTTTGCTCAGTTTGGTTCAGAACTCGATAAATCAACGCGAGAAAGACTTGCTCAGGGACAAAGAATTGTGGAGACGTTAAAACAGCCACAGTACAGACCACTGCCAGTATGGCATCAGGTTGTGATTTTGTACAGTGCTGTAAATGGTTATTTGATGGATATAGAAGTTTCGAAGGTAAGGGAATTTAATGAGAAGCTTGTACAGTATATATCTGCAAACTATCCGCAAATATTTGATTCTATAAAAGAGACAAAAGATTTGACACCTGAAACAGAAGAGCTTTTGAAGAAGGTCATAGTAGAGTTCAAAGAGAGATTTAAGAGTAACAAGTAGGTGAGATTACAAAATGGCGAACAAAACAAGATGGATAAAATCAAGGATCAGAAGTGTCAATGAAACAAAAAAGATCACAAGAGCAATGTATCTTATCTCTGCATCAAAGGTGAAAAGGCTTCGAGATAGGCTTGATAGTACAAGACCTTATTTTGAAAAGGTAAATGAGTTTATGAAAGATTTGATTTTGCATGGAGTGAAAACACCACATATTCTTTTTGATGGGTCATATAAGGAAGGTAAAAAGAAGATAGGTGTTATATTGATAAGTGGTGACAAGGGTTTATGTGGAGGATACAATGCTAATGTTCTGAGAAGTACAACCAGCTTATATGGAAATTTCGCAAAAGAAGCGGATGTGACGTTTTTCCCTATTGGTACGGTGGGACGAAACTTTTTGGTTCGCCATGGGTATCAGGTTGATGAAGGTTTTAATTACCAGACACAGTCTGTTTCTATAAAACTTGCAAGACTCATTTCGCAAAAGATTGTGAGAAAATATTATACCGGTGAAGTTCATGAAGTTTACATCATTTACACAAAACTTGTTTCAACCATAAAACAAGAAGTTACTATCAAAAAACTTTTGCCTCTTGACAAGACTGAATTTGGTATAGAAGAGAGTAAAAGCGATGAGATGATAATCTACGAGCCAGACCCAGTTTCTGTACTTGACATCGTTATTTATGAATACATCAAAGGAATTATCTTTGGTGCTATGATGGATTCATATGTGAGTGAACTTGCTGCAAGAATGACAGCAATGGACAATGCCACAAAAAGTGCTGATGAGATGATACAAAAACTTATTTTAAAACTTAACAGAGAACGCCAGGCTGTGATAACCCAGGAAATTTCAGAGATTATAAGTGGTGCCGCAGCTTTGAAATAATATTTTTAACAATCTTGATTTTAGTTTGAGGGAGTGTAGGCAAGAATGGAACAGAGTGTAGGGTATGTCGTCCAGATTATAGGACCTGTTATTGATATACGATTTGAGAGTGAAAATTTACCAGCCATAAACAATGCTATTGAAATTCACTTTGATGGTAAAAAACTTGTTGCTGAAGTTGCTCAGCATCTTGGGAATGACACTGTTCGATGTGTGGCTTTGGGATCTACCGACGGACTTAGAAGGGGTGTAAAGGCAATAGACACTGGTGGGCCTATAAAAGTCCCTGTGGGAAGGGGAACGTTAGGTAGGATATTTAATGTATTGGGAGAGCCTATTGACAATAAAGGTGAGGTAGTAGCTTCAGATTACTGGCCCATTCACAGAAGTGCACCCTCGTTTGAAGAACAGGTACCTGCAGTGGAAATTTTTGAGACAGGTATAAAAGTCATTGATCTTTTAGCTCCGTACGCAAAAGGTGGTAAGATAGGACTTTTTGGCGGTGCGGGCGTTGGTAAGACTGTCCTTATAATGGAGCTTATAAGAAATATAGCAACAGAGCACGGTGGTTTTTCAATTTTCACAGGTGTGGGTGAAAGGACAAGAGAAGGTAACGACCTTTGGCTTGAGATGAATGAGTCTGGTGTTATAGAAAAGACTGTATTGGTGTTTGGTCAGATGAACGAGCCGCCTGGGGCAAGAATGAGAGTAGCTCTGACCGGGCTTACCATGGCTGAATATTTCAGAGATGTAGAAGGACAAGACGTTCTTTTGTTCATTGACAATATTTTCAGGTTCATCCAAGCAGGATCTGAAGTGTCAGCGCTTTTAGGAAGAATTCCCTCAGCAGTTGGATATCAACCAACACTTGCAAACGAGGTAGGTGCATTGCAGGAAAGAATTACATCCACAAAAAAGGGGTCAATCACCTCTGTTCAGGCTATATATGTTCCTGCCGATGACCTTACAGACCCAGCACCGGCTACAACCTTTGCACATTTGGATGCGACAACAGTTTTGTCAAGACAGATTGCTGAGCTTGGAATATATCCTGCTGTTGATCCTCTTGACTCAACGTCGCGTATACTTGATCCACGAATTGTGGGAGAGGAACACTACTATGTTGCAAGAACTGTACAACAGATACTTCAAAGATATAAAGAACTTCAAGACATTATCGCTATTTTGGGTATGGATGAACTTTCGGAGGAAGATAAACTGATCGTCTACAGAGCAAGAAAGATTCAGAGATTTTTGTCCCAGCCATTCTTTGTTGCTGAAGCTTTCACAGGAAGACCTGGAAGGTATGTGAAGTTAAAAGATACTATAAGAGGTTTCAAGGAAATAATTGAGGGGAAGATGGACCATATTCCTGAACAGTATTTTTACATGGTAGGAACAATAGATGAGGTATATGAAAACTACGAAAAAGATATGAAAGGTAAATAAATCTTGAGGTGAATTTAAAGATGGCTGAATTTGAATTGGAGGTTCTCCAGCCTGAAAGGGTGTTTTTTAAAGACAAGGTCGAAATGATAGTTGTGCGAACAATAGATGGTGAGATAGGTATTATGGCAAACCATCAGCCTATTATTGTACCCATTGGTATTGGGAAGTTGAGGATAAAGAAGGATGGAAAGTGGAAAGAAGCAGCCATTGCAGGTGGTTTGCTTGAAGTGAAAAATAATAAGGTGACAATATTGAGTGATGCTGTAGAATGGCCAGAGGAGATAGATAGACAAAGAGCACTTTTGGCAAAAGAAAGGGCAGAAAAGAGACTCGAGCAAAAGCTTCCTCCTGATGAGTTTGAAAGATACAAAGCGGCGCTGTACAGAGCGCTAAACAGGCTAAAACTTGCCGAGGAAAATAGAAAAGATGTATAAAAAGGCAGTGCAACCGAGGCTGCACTGCCTCATTTATTTTTTTTTCTTTCCTTTTTTCTTTTCAGATTTTGCTTCTTTTTTGGTCCTGCTACTGGACTCTTCTTCTAATGGGATATTTTCATCCTCAATCTCAGTTTTTTCTTTATAGTCTTCTGATTCTTCTTTTATTTCTTCATCATCCAATAGTATTTCTTCGTCCACTTCTAATTCTTCTAAATCTAATGGTGTGTCAACAAGGTCAAGTTCTTCGTCAGGCAACTGAGTTATAATATCTGGTTCTATATCTACAAAATCATTTTCAAATATCTCTGAGTCGGTTTCTTCCTTGACTACTTCTTCTTCAATTTCAGAGTCGTCAACAACTCCTGTCAGCAGTCTTTCTTCAAAGCAAGACTCACACATATCTTGATCTTCCGGAATATACTCTTCATGGCAGTATGGGCACAGTTTCATGTTTGCTTCTGTAACCTTTTTTAGCTGTTCTAAGTCCTTTTTGCACACAGGGCACAAATCTTGATCTTCCGGGATTCTATTCAATTCGCATCTTGGACAGTATTTATAACCCATTTTTCTTTCCCCCTAAAATGTGATATGCTATCACAATAATATTAATTACTCTTCGAGAAAAAATCAACTAAAATTTGCTTAACATTATCAATCATTTTTGCTACTATAAAAACATAAGAAGTAAAAGAGAAAAAGGAGAAAGAGACTTTAGTGTTCGGATATGTGGTTCCTTATAAGCCAGAGCTAAAAGTGCGAGACTATGAATATTACAAGGCAGTTTACTGTGGTATATGTCTTCAGACAAAAAAGATAGGAAACCTTCCACGGGTATTCCTTAACTATGATTTTGTTTTTTTGTATCTGGTGCTAAAAGAGCATTTTAAAGTCAAAGATGAGTTAGGAAAAACAAGGTGTATTGTTCACCCAATTAAGGAAAGGTTTTTTTTGAAACCTAATAAAATCTTGGAATATGTGAGCAACCAAATGGTTCTTTTGAGTTTTTTTAAGCTTTATGATAACATTCTTGATGAAAAGAATATATTTAGTTATGCACCTTATAGTATTTTGAAATTATATATAAGGAAAATAACAAAATCACATCGAGAACCGTTTGAGAAGATAAAAGAACTATTTAACAAGCAGATATCGCTTGAGAAAAGTGGTTGTGAAAATATAGATGAACTTGCGCACAATTTTGGCAATATTTTGGCCGAAATATTTGCTTATAATGATGAAGAACTTTTGAGACAAATTGGCTATTATACAGGTGTGTGGGTATACATTATCGATGCTATTGACGACTATATTGATGATGTGAAGAAAAAGAGATATAATTGTCTGAAACACCACTTTGAAAAGTGTAGGCATGATAAAAGACAGTTTGAATATGAACTCAGTATTTTGAAGGTTAGTTTGGAAAATTATCTTGCTATATTAAGTGACTATATTAGAGGGTATAATAATTCAATACTGAACAACATTGTTCAGATTGGTATGTATTCAAAAACACAGCAGGTCTTAAAGCATTTTACAACAAACTTCTTTAAGGAGTTGAAAAAGTAATGAGAGACCCATATGAGGTTTTAGGTGTGAGAAAAGGTGCTTCAAAGGAAGAAATAAAAAAAGCTTATCTTGAACTTGTAAAAAAGTACCATCCAGATAAGTTTAAGGATAATCCTTTAAGAGAACTTGCAGAAGAAAAGTTAAAAGAGATAAATGAAGCATATAATATCCTTATGAACGATCAATATTCAAACTATGAATACTCTACATATGATCAAACCTCTCTCTACCAAAAGGTGAGAGACTTGATTATGCAGGGTAATATAGCTCAAGCAGAGAGTCTCTTGAATCAAAACCCTCGAAATGACGCAGAATGGTTCTATTTGATGGGAATAATATATCAAAAAAGAGGATGGATAAATCAAGCATACAGATACTTTATTGAAGCCTATAATCGTGATCCTGGAAACTATGAGTACAGGCGTGCAAAAGAACAGTTTGAAATGGCTTCAAGAAATTATGAATGGTCAGCATACAATAGGGGATATAGAAGACATGATGACTGCGATATTTGCACCATATGTCAAATAATTGCGTGTTGGGAATGTTGTTGTGATAACGATATAGGCTGTTAAGGAGGTTTCCTTTTTGTGATAAAACTTTATACACTTTCAAATGGTATAAGGCTTGTATATGAGAAAATTGATACAGTGAAAACTGTAAGTATAGGTATTTGGGTCTTGGCTGGTTCAAGGTATGAGACAAAAATGATAAATGGAATTTCCCATTTTATCGAGCATATATTGTTCAAAGGAACTAAAAACAGAAGTTCTAAAGAGATTGTATATGAAATTGAATCAATTGGTGGACAAATAAACGCCTTTACAGCAAAGGAGTACACCTGTTTTTATGTAAGAGTTTTAGATGAGTTTTTACAAAAAGGTTTTGATATATTGTCGGACTTAATTTTAAATCCTGTCATTGCAGCAGAAGAGATAGAAAAAGAGAAGACAGTCATCATTGAAGAGATAAATATGACAAAAGATGATCCGGAAGAGATGTTGTATCAATCACTGAATGATTTGATATGGAAAAGCCAAGCTCTTTCGTATCCTATAATCGGAAAAGAATCTACTGTTAAGAAAATAGATAAGACCAAAATTGAAAGTTATATAAAAGAAAGATATATACCTCAAAATATTGTAATATCCGTTGCTGGAAACTTTGCAGAAGAAAAGCTTATAGAATTTGTGGAGATTTACTTTGGGGATTGGAAGTGTTCAAACAAAACAGATATGAGTTATTGCATATCAAAGCCAGTTTTTAATAGAGGTGCTGTCATCAAAAACAAAAAGAGTGATCAGGCTCATTTAGCAGTAACTTTTGAAGGTTTTGGACAGGAAGATGAAAAAGTTTATGAGCTTTTAGTTTTATCTAGTATTCTTGGCGGGGGAATGAGTTCACGACTTTTCCAGCGAATAAGGGAAGAGTTAGGACTTGTATATAGCATAAGCTCGTTTGTGAGCACATTTAAAGATGCGGGAGTTCTTATCATATACGCAGGAACAAATCCCAAAAATATTGCAGCGGTGTACAAAGAAATCATGAACCAGTTAAATCTCTTTTTAAAAGGTGAAATCTTACCTGATGAAGTAGAGGTTGCAAAACAACAGATAAAGGGAAGTATCATATTTGGGCTTGAAAACACAAGTAGTCGAATGTCCAACATAGGAAAAAATATGCTGCTTTTAAACAAAATTATGGAGATAGAGCACATTACAAAGATAATAGATTCAATTAAATATGCAAACGTGATTGACACAGCAAGAGAGGTTTTGTCAAAAGAATTTTCGGTTGCTGTTGTTGGGAATAAAAAAGAGATGGATTTGAAAATCTTTGATCAAAGAGTACTGGCATAATAGAAAGGAGAAAGCATTTATGGTCTTGAGAGTAAAAAGAGCTGTCGATGCAAAGGATCTGCCGCTTCCAACATATATTTCAAGCGGGGCGGCAGGAATGGACCTGTTTGCGTGTGTTGAAAAAGAAGAGATTATAAACCCTGGTGAGATAAAGCTCATCCGAACAGGTCTTTACATTGAACTTCCGGAGGGATATGAAGCACAGGTACGACCTCGCAGTGGCCTTGCTTTGAAACATGGCATTACTGTTTTAAATTCTCCTGGAACAATAGATAGTGATTATAGGGGGGAGATAGGAGTAATATTGATTAACCTTGGCAAGGAGCCTTTTGTAGTAAAGAGAGGAGATAGGATAGCCCAGATGGTAATATCAAAGTTTGAAAGGATAGAAAAGATTGAAGAAACAGAAGAGCTATCAACAACGTCCAGGGCAGACAGAGGATTTGGCTCAAGTGGTGTGTAGAAAAGTAGGAGGGTAAAAGTATGCTTTTGAGCGAAATAAAAAATTCAAAACCTGTTGTATCTCAGCATTCAGGCAGAATTGTAGGAAGTTCTGAGTCGTTGGAGTTGGTAATTGACGATGAGGGGAATATACTGAGCATTGAACTTAAAAAGAAACGGGGGTTTAGGAGGGAGACGGAAGTGATTTCATGGGATGATATTGTTGTTATAGGTGAAGATGTAATAATTGCAAATATAAAAGAGGGGGAACATGAATGATTCTTCCAACCTCTTTTTTTGGTTTTTCTAAGTCTCAAGTGAGAAGTTATATTGAAAATCTTACACAGAGTTTTGAAAATTTAATCTCTAAGCTTGATAGAGAGAGAGACCTTTTGACTTTAGAAAACGAGAAACTTGCAAAAGAGATAGAAAAGCTCAAAAGAAATTTGTCTAAGTTACATATCAAGGATATTGAATGCTACAAATTTTTTATTGATGAGTTTTTCAGCAGTGAATGGGAAGAATATTACTCAAAAAAAGCACAGGAGGTTCAAGTAGAGTATTCAAAAACTTTAGAAGAGCTTGAAAAAATCAAGGAAAATATCATCCAGCATATTCGGTACCTTGAGAAGTACAAAGAGGAAATCTTGAAAAAGTTGAGTGTTTTGCTTGAGGAGATAGAAAAGATTTTGAACGATCAAGAAAGCTTACCTGTTCAAAAACTTCAGAGAGACTTTTATGTAGATGATGTTCTGGTGCTACCTGCAGGAATTGTTATAAATCATGAGGTCATTGAAAGCATGAGAGAAAAAGGCTTTTTGATTGAATTTTTAAAACATCTTGCAAAGGAGGAAGAAGAATGAACATCGAAGTAAAGGTTTTAGAGATTTTAGAACAAAATCCCAAACTCTCTGCCGAAGAGATTGCAATAATGCTGGGTGAAAACAAAGAAAATATCGAAAAAACCATTAAAAAGCTTGAACAAGATAAGGTTATTGTAAAATATCACACAATTGTGAACTGGGAACGAACAGAAAAGGAAGTGGTTGAAGCAATTGTTGAGGTAAAAGTAACTCCCCAGAGAGGGTTTGGCTATGATGCAATTGCAAAAAGAATTTACAAGTTTCCTGAAGTAAAAGCTGTGTATTTGCTTTCAGGAGATTATGACCTGCATGTTGTTGTAGAAGGCAAGAGTATGAAAGATATTGCTCAGTTTGTTGGTTCTAAACTTGCACCACTTGAATACGTCCTTTCGACAGCAACCCATTTTATAATGAAAAAATATAAAGATGCAGGAGTAATACTTGAAGATGGTGAAAAGGACGACAGGGAGGTTATAACACCGTGAGTAATTTAGAAAAGTTTATTTCAAAAAGTGTTCAAAGTGTTCCACCATCGGGCATTAGGAAATTTTTTGATATTGTATCTGAGATGAAAGATGCTCTTTCGCTTGGAGTTGGTGAACCTGACTTTGTCACTCCATGGAACATTCGCGAAATGGGAATATATTCTATTGAAGAAGGGCACACCCACTATACATCAAACTTCGGACTTTTGGAGCTGAGAAAAGAGATTAGCAGGTATTTGAAAGATAGATTCGACCTTGACTATCCAAATTATAGGGATCAGATTTTAGTCACTGTTGGTGCAAGCGAAGCAATTGATATTGCACTAAGAAGTATCATAGACCCTGGTGATGAGGTCTTGATTCCTGAACCTTGTTTTGTTTCATACAAACCATGTGTTATTTTTGCAGGTGGTGTACCGGTTGAGATTGAAACAAAACCAGAAAACGACTTTAAACTTAGAGCAGAGGATATTTTACCCAAAATATCTTCCAGAACTAAGGCTATTATTTTATCTTATCCCAACAATCCGACAGGTGCTATTATGACAAAAGATGATTTAAAAGAGATTGTTGATATATTGAAAGACAAAGAAATCATAGTAATTTCCGACGAAATATATGCTGAGCTTACATATGAAGGAAGTCATATTTCAATTGCCAACTTCTCTGAGATGAAAGAAAGGACAATTGTTATAAATGGTTTTTCAAAAGCGTTTGCTATGACGGGTTGGAGACTCGGATTTGTTGCTGCAAATGAGGTTTTTATCAAAGCAATGGCAAAGGTGCATCAGTACATCATAATGAGTGCTCCTACTTTTTCACAGTATGCGGCTATTGAAGCGCTAAGAAATGGGCTTTTAGAAGTTGAAAAGATGAGAGATGAATACAATAGAAGAAGACGCTATATGGTAAGCAGATTTAATAAGATGGGGCTTGAATGTTTTGAGCCAAAAGGAGCATTTTATGTTTTTCCATCCATAAAGTCCACCGGCCTTTCCTCAGAGGAGTTTGCAGAGAGGCTTTTGCACGAACAGAAAGTGGCGGTTGTGCCAGGTACTGCATTTGGGAGCTCGGGAGAAGGATTTATAAGATGTTCGTATGCCTATTCAATTGAAACAATAAAACATGCTTTGGACAGGATAGAAAAGTTTGTTTTAAACCTCAAAACTCAAGGTGTCTTCCAGCAAACTCATAAAAATAATGTGGTAGTGGAGAAGTAATATTATATATTTTATTATCAATTAGCTTGAAATTAAATCTTATCGAATAAGCGTGAAGAAGCAAGGGAGTATTTTGTGTTTTTTGTTCGCCGTAAATATAGTCCCCTACAATCGGATGACCAATTGATGATAAGTGAACTCTTAGCTGATGTGTTCTGCCTGTTATCGGTTTTAACTTTAACAGTGTGAAGTTTTCAAAACAGTCAATAACTTCATAGTAGGTGGAAGCAAAACTGCCATCTTGATGAATTTCTCTTTTAATTCCATCCTGCGAACGTTTGATGGGTTTTTCAATAAGCCCGCTTTTTTTTGTAAGTCTTCCGTGAACAATTGCAATGTATGTCTTTTCGACTTGCCTTTTTTCAAACTCACGTGAGACGATGCTGTGAAAGTAAGAGTTTTTAGCAAATACAACTATCCCTGAAGTCTCTTTATCTAACCTGTTTATTATGTGTGAAGTGAGGTTCTTAGAATTTAAATAATATTCAACATAGTTTGCGATGGTATCAGAATAATGTCCTTTAGATGGATGTGAAGGAAGACCGGAAGGTTTGTTTACAAATAAAAAGAAGTTGTCCTCATACAATATGTCTATGCTACCTTCAACAGGAACTATGTTTGATTTGGAAGATATCAAATTAACTTCAATTATGGCGTTTTCTTCTGGATATTGGTTGGTAGAATAGATTGGAGGAATAAATCTTATTTGACCATGTGCCTTTAACCTGCTCGTCAGTGTTGAAGAAAAAAAGAGCTTTTTTTGCAATATCTGTTTATATGTCATGTTCAAATCTTCTTTTTTGACCACATATATTAGCTTCATAGTGTTTTTTCATCCTTCCTGTTAAAATTTTTTAACATATGATATGATAATTTATTGAGGGTATCGCTCGCTATCATTTTTAAAACAATTATATCACAAAACAATAGAGGTGATATGCTCTATGGCATTTAAATCTGGATTTGTTGCGTTAATTGGTCGTCCTAACGTTGGTAAATCTACTCTTCTGAACTACCTCGTTGGTAAAAAAATCTCTATTATTTCTCCTAAACCGCAAACAACCAGAAATAGTATAAAAGGTATTCTAACGTTAGAAGATGCTCAGATTATATTCATCGACACACCAGGTGTTCATCCTCCAAAGAATAAGCTTGGCGAGTATATGGTAAAGGTATCTGAGAAGACTTTAAAAGAAGTAGATTTAATTTTGTATATTGTAGAAGCAATCGACAATGGAATTGGACCATGGGATGAAGCAATAATAGAAAAATTAAAGGATGTGGAGACTCCAAAGATTCTGGTTTTGAACAAATCTGACCTTGCTTCAAAAGAGAACGTAGAGATGTTGAAAAGTATTTTCTCCACAAAGCTGAATTTTGAATTTATAGTTGATATAGCGGCAATTAACGGTTACAATTGCGATCTACTTCTTAGCAGAATAAAGGAGTTGCTTCCAGAAGGGCCGAAGTATTATCTTGACGATATGACAACTGATGTGAGGGAAAGTTTTATTGTAGCAGAGATAATAAGAGAAAAGATTTTGCTTAATCTTTCTGAAGAAGTACCGCACGGCGTTGGAATTGCAATTGAGAGGTTTGCAGAGAGAGAAAACAAAGATATACTGGATATAGAGGCAATCATCTACTGTGAAAAAGATTCGCACAAAGCAATAATTATTGGTAAAGGGGGACAAATGCTTAAGAAAATTGGAATGCAAGCACGGGAAGAGCTTGAGATGATATTTGGAATGAAAGTAAATCTTCAGCTTTGGGTAAAAGTTAAGAAAAACTGGAGAGATGACATCTCTGCCATGAAAATGCTCGGTTATAACCTTAAAGAGGTCTGAGGAATAGATGAAATTAATTAAAACTAAAGGAATTGTGTTAAAAGAGATAAATTTTGAAGAGTCGAGCAAGATTTTGACTGTGTTCACGAGCGATTTTGGCAAAATTCAAGTTTTGTCAAAAAATTGTAAAAGATTATTGAGTGTACTTTCTGCTGTGTCCCAGCCGCTTATGTACTGTGAATTTGTTATAAGAAAGACAAAAGATATATTCTCAATTTCATCAGCATCTGTAATTGAATCATTTTTTGAACTGTCTCAAGATGTAAATCTTGCAATTTATTCTGGATATCTTATTGAACTTGTTGACAGTTTCTTGGAATTTGAACAGAAAAACGAAGATGTTTTAAGACTTCTTTTAAACTCCCTTTATCTTCTGAAAAAAGGCAAAGATCCTGAGGTAGTCAGTAGGATATTTGAAATAAAAATTTTAGTATATACAGGCTTTTTCCCTCAGTTTACCCAGTGTGTAAAGTGTCAGAGAAAAGACATTACAAGAGCGTTCTTTTCTTTCAAAAACAGTGGTCTTACTTGCGAAAAGTGCAAAGAAGAGAACGATATAGAAATTGAAATTGAAGTTGTAAAGAGTATTTTGGTTATTGCAGCAACCAATTTGAAAAAGCTCAACAAGATTTCATTTGACAGGTCTTTGAATGACAAAATAAAGACCATAACGCTACCATATATTAAAGTGCTGCTGCAAACAGACATCAAAATTCTTGATTTTTTTAAGTTTATACAATAAAATAAATTCGACTTGTGATAAAAATAATAAGTTTGAAGGTGGTAAGAGCAATATGGTAACAATGGATGAAATAGTTGCCCTTTGCAAACGTCGTGGATTTATATTCCAATCAAGCGAGATATATGGTGGACTCAATAGCTGCTGGGACTATGGTCCTCTTGGTGTAGAGATGAAAAATAACATAAAAAGACTGTGGTGGAAAGCAAACGTCCAGCTCAGAGACGATGTTGTGGGGCTTGACTCGAGCATCTTGATGAACCCAAAGGTATGGGAAGCAAGTGGGCACTTGAGTAATTTTGCCGACCCTATGGCTGACTGCAAGGTGTGCAAAAAAAGATGGAGAACAGATCAGTTACAAGAGTACAAATGCCCTGAGTGCGGCGGTGAACTTACTGAGGCAAGGATGTTCAACCTTATGTTCAAAACATTTATGGGCCCTGTGGAGGACGAGTCGGCAGTAGTATACTTGAGACCTGAAACAGCACAAGGTATTTTTGTAAACTTTGTAAACGTACAGCAGACCATGAGAAAAAAACTTCCTTTTGGGATTGCTCAGATTGGTAAGTCGTTCAGAAATGAAATCACGCCTGGTAACTTTATCTTCAGGACAAGAGAGTTTGAACAAATGGAAATCGAGTATTTTGTAAAACCAGGAACAGATGATTACTGGCACAGACATTGGATTGACCAGAGAATAAACTGGTATTACAAACTGGGAATAAGAAAAGAAAACTTGAGAATTCGAGAACATGGTAAGAATGAACTTGCACACTATGCAAAGGCGTGTGTGGATATTGAATATTTATTCCCAATGGGATGGTCTGAACTTGAAGGTATTGCTAACAGGACCGATTTTGACTTAACGCAACATCAAAAATACAGTGGTGAAAACTTATCATATTTTGACGATGAGACAAAACAAAGGTATATTCCATATGTAATTGAGCCATCTGCGGGCGTAGACAGGTCTTTACTTGCATTTTTGATTGATGCATATGAATACCAGCAGATTGATAAAGATGACTTCAGAGTGGTACTTCACCTTCATCCTGCGATTGCGCCTGTAAAAGCTGCTGTCTTCCCACTTTTAAAAAAAGAAGAGCTTGTAAAAAAAGCAAGGGAAATTTACAATGAGCTTAAATACAAGTGGATTGTTCAATATGATGAGAGTGGTAGTATAGGTAAAAGATATAGACGCCAAGATGAGATTGGAACACCGTTCGGGATCACGGTAGATTATCAGACTTTAGAAGATGAAACTGTTACGATAAGAGATAGAGACACCATGGAGCAAGTAAGGGTGCATATAAAAGAGATAATTCCATACCTTGAAGAAAGAATCGAGGTAAAGTTTTAAACAAAATATATTCTCAAACTGCAAAAATATGCTATAATATTTTATGTTGTAACATGCCAAGTTTCCTCTTTATATATTTTCCCTAATAAATTTCACATAGGAGGGATTTTAATTGAGCAAAAAGAAATACGTCTACATGTTCTATGAAGGCAACAAAGACATGAGAGAGCTTCTTGGCGGAAAAGGCGCGAATCTTGCTGAGATGACAAATCTTGGACTTCCTGTTCCTCCTGGATTTACTGTCACAACAGAGGCTTGTACAAGATACTATGAAGAAGGCGAAAAGATAGCAGATGAGATTGTAGAAGAGATCTTTGAAAAACTTGCCGAACTTGAGAAGATCACAGGAAAGAAATTTGGTGATCCAACTAATCCACTTCTTGTTTCTGTTCGAAGCGGTGCAAGAGTTTCAATGCCAGGTATGATGGATACAATCCTCAACCTTGGTATCAATGATGAAGTTGTTAAAGGCTTAGCAGAACTTACAAATAATGAGAGGTTTGCATACGACTCATATAGAAGATTCATTCAGATGTTCTCTGACGTTGTTATGGGCATTGAAAAGAATAAGTTTGAAAAGATACTTGATGAAGTCAAAGAAAAGTATGGTGCAAAATATGATACAGATTTGACAGCTGAGCATTTAAAAGAGGTTGTTGTAAAGTACAAAGAGCTTTACAAAGCCGAAAAAGGTGAAGATTTTCCACAAGACCCCAAAGTTCAACTCTTAGAAGCAGTAAAAGCTGTTTTCAGGTCTTGGAACAACCCAAGAGCTATTGTATACAGAAGACTTAACGAGATTCCGCATGATTGGGGAACAGCTGTAAACGTTCAGATGATGGCATATGGTAACATGGGCAACGACTCTGGTACAGGTGTTGCGTTTACAAGAAATCCTGCAACAGGTGAAAAAGAGCTGTATGGCGAGTTCTTGATGAACGCACAGGGTGAAGATGTTGTTGCAGGTATCAGAACACCACAGCCAATTTCTGCTTTAAAAGAGACAATGCCAGAAGTTTACCAGCAGCTTGCTGACATTGCAAAGAAGCTTGAAACATATTATAAAGATATGCAAGATATGGAGTTCACAATTGAAAGAGGCAAACTCTATATGCTTCAGACAAGAAATGGTAAGAGAACAGCACAGGCAGCGCTCAAGATTGCAGTTGATATGGTAGAGGAAGGTCTTATTACGAAAGAAGAGGCAATGTTAAAAGTTGACCCCAAACAGCTTGATACACTACTTCACCCGACATTTGAACCGGATGCGCTCAAAGCTGCAAAACCAATTGCAAAAGGTCTTCCTGCATCACCTGGTGCTGCAACAGGTAAGATTTATTTCACAGCTGAAGAAGCAAAAGCTGCTGTTGAAAGAGGAGAAAAGAAGGTTATTCTTGTTAGAACAGAGACATCTCCAGAGGACATTGAAGGTATGGTAGCAGCTCAGGGTATTTTGACATCAAGAGGCGGTATGACCTCACATGCTGCAGTTGTTGCAAGAGGTATGGGTAAATGCTGTGTTGCAGGATGTGGCGACATTAACATAAACGAAGAAGAGAAATATTTCACAACACCCGATGGAAAAGTTTATCGTGAAGGGGATTGGATTTCACTTGACGGTTCAACAGGATACGTATACGCTGGTGAGCTTCCAACAAAAGAGCCAGAGCTCACAGGTTATTTTGCAACATTTATGCAATGGGCTGACGAGATAAGAAGATTAAAGGTGAGAGCAAACGCAGATACTCCAAGAGACGCTGCACAGGCAAGGAAGTTTGGTGCAGAGGGTATTGGTCTTTGCAGAACAGAGCATATGTTCTTTGAAGAAGATAGAATTCCTGCAATGAGAGAGATGATTGTTGCAAGAACAGAAGAGCAGAGAAGAAAAGCTCTTGAGAAGCTCCTACCAATGCAAAGAGGAGACTTTGAGGCACTGTTCAGAGAAATGAAAGGTTACCCTGTTACAATAAGACTTTTAGACCCACCACTCCATGAATTCTTGCCAAAAGAAGATGATGCTATAAGAGAACTTGCAGCACAAATGGGTATAACTTTTGAAGAACTCAAGGCAATTGTTCAGAGCTTGCACGAACTTAACCCATGCTTGGACACAGAGGTTGCCGTTTGGCTGTAACATATCCTGAGATTGCTGAGATGCAGACAAGGGCTATTATCGAGGCAGCAATCAATGTAAAGAATGAAGGTATTGATGTTGTTCCTGAGATAATGGTTCCTCTTGTTGGTGAGTTAAAAGAGCTCAAATATATTAAAGACATCATTGTAAAGACAGCTGAAAAAGTTATGGAAGAAAAAGGTGTTAAGATTGAATATAAAGTTGGTACAATGATAGAAGTACCTCGTGCTGCACTTACAGCTGACGAGATTGCAAAAGAAGCTGAGTTCTTCTCATTTGGTACAAATGACTTGACTCAGATGACATTTGGTTTTTCAAGAGACGATATTGGTAAGTTCTTAAATGACTACTTTGAAAAGAAAATATTCGAAACAGATCCATTTGCAAGACTTGACGAAAAAGGTGTTGGCAAACTCATTAAGATGGCTGCAGAACTTGGAAGAGCAACAAGACCTGATATTAAACTTGGTATTTGTGGTGAGCATGGCGGTGATCCATCCAGCATAGAGTTCTGCCACAACGCAGGACTTGACTATGTATCATGTTCACCGTTCAGAGTACCAATCGCAAGACTTGCTGCAGCTCAGGCTCAAGTAAAATCGAAAATGAAGGCATTTATTGATAAATAAGATTATTAAAGATTATTAAAAGATGAGCAGAAGGAGGCAAAAAAATGTCTCCTTCTGCTTTTTTTGTATGTATACACTTGAATGGAAATAGAAAAATGGTATAATATTATTTGGGACTAAAAGAATCATGATATGTGGATAAATTTGTCCCGCTGGAGAATGAGAGAGTTATGGAAAGTTATTTTGAATCTATAAAGAAAATTGCTCCTGAAATTGCTGAAATTATTGAAAGAAGATATGAGATTCTCAAAAATATTAGTTATTATCAACCAATTGGTCGAAGAGTTCTTGCAGAAAAGCTCAGTCTCACTGAAAGAATTGTTAGAAATGAAATAGACATATTGAGAAATTTAGGACTCATAAATGTAACTGAAAACGGAACGTTTTTAACAAATGAAGGCAAAGAGATTCTTGAAAAACTTTCTAACATAGTATATGATATAAAGGGATTAGAAGATGTAAAGGCAAGGGTAAAAGAGATTTTAAAAGCAAAGGATGTATATGTTGTCCCGGGAGACGCTGATTTAAACCCTTATGTACTAAAAGAAATTGGAATTTTGGCAAGTAAAGTTATCTTTTCATTGATAGAAGATGTAAAGATAATTGCTGTAACAGGTGGGCAAACTGTAAAAGAGGTTGTGGATAGCTTTCCAACATGTTCTTTTAAAGACATATTGGTTGTTCCAGCAAGAGGCGGGATAGGTCAGGAAGTTGAAAAACAGGCAAATACACTTGCGGCAAGTCTGGCAAAAAAGATAAATGGTAGTTATAAGCTTCTTCATCTACCTGATACAATGGATGAAGAGATTTACAATCTTCTGATTAAAAAAGAAGAGGTTCAAGAGGTTCTAAACGATATTAACAACGCAGATATGCTTGTATTTGGAATAGGAAATGCAATTGAAATGGCAAAGAGAAGAAAATTGAGCCAGGATATGATAGAAAAACTCAAAAAGGTTGGAGCAATTGGTGAAATATTTGGGTATTATTTTGACAAAGCTGGTAGGATTGTGTATTCAACCACTACAATAGGTATAAAACTCGAAAAAATAAAAAACATTAAATATATGATAGGAGTTGCAGGAGGTTCACACAAAGCAGAGGCAATTTTATCGCTTGGAGAGATAAAAAACAATACCATATTTGTTATTGACGAAGGGATAGCTAAAAAGATTATGAGTTTAGAAAAGTAAAGATAAAGGCAAAAACACTGCAAGAGCAAATAGCTTTTGCAGTGTAAAAATAAAAAAATAACGAAGGGATGGTAGGTAGAGATGGCTGTTAAGATTGGTATTAATGGTTTTGGAAGAATTGGTAGAAATGCTTTCAAAGCAATTTTGGCAAAATATCCAAATGAGTTTGAGGTTGTTGCAGTAAACGACTTGACAGATCCAAAGACATTGGCACATCTTTTAAAGTATGACTCCTGTTATGGTGTTTTCAATGGCACAGTGGACTATACAGACACATCAATAATTGTCAATGGTAAAGAGATAAAGGTATTAGCTGAAAAAGACCCTGCAAACCTGCCATGGAAGGATTTGGGTGTTGAGGTTGTAATTGAGTCTACAGGTAGATTTACGAAGAAGCAGGATGCTGAAAAGCACATTCAAGCAGGTGCAAAGAAGGTAATCATCACAGCTCCGGCAACAGATGAAGACATTACAATTGTTATGGGTGTAAACGAGGAGATGTATGACCCTGCTAAGCATCATGTAATTTCAAATGCATCCTGTACAACAAACTGTTTAGCACCAGTTACAAAGGTTATTGACAAGCATTTCAAGGTAAAAAGAGGTCTTATGACAACAGTTCATTCATATACAAATGACCAGCAGATTTTGGATCTCCCACACAAGGATTTAAGAAGAGCAAGAGCAGCAGCGCTTTCTATTATTCCAACAACAACCGGTGCGGCAAAAGCAGTAGCCCTTGTTCTTCCACATCTTAAGGGTAAATTAAATGGTTTTGCGCTCAGAGTTCCAACACCAACTGTTTCTGTTACAGACGTTGTATTTGAGGTTGAAAAAACAACAACAAAAGAAGAAGTAAACAGCGTTTTGAAAGCTGCTGCAGAAGGCGAATTAAAGGGAATCTTGGGATACAGCGAAGAACCACTTGTTTCTGTTGACTACAAGGGCGACCCAAGGTCTTCAATAGTTGATGCTCTCTCAACAATGGTTATCGAAGATACACTTGTAAAGGTTGTTGCATGGTACGACAACGAGTGGGGTTATTCAAATAGAGTAGCAGATCTTTTGAACTATATTGTAAATAAGGGACTGTAATTTTAAATTAAAATAAGCTGAAAAGACTGGTCCGGGAAAGAGAGTACAAAAGCGAATATCTTCCGGACCAGTCTTGATTTGAAAAATATATTTTGGGGTGATTGGAACAATGCCTAAGCTAAATAAGAAGACCATAAGAGATATAGATGTTGCCGGTAAAAGGGTTCTTGTGAGGGTTGACTTTAATGTTCCTCAAGATGAAAATGGCAATATCACTGACGATAGAAGAATAAGAGAGGCTCTTCCTACAATAAAGTATCTCATTGACCACAACGCAAAGGTAATTTTAGTATCCCATTTGGGAAGACCGAAGGGCAAATTTGACCCGAAATACTCGATGGCTCCTGTTGCAAAAAGACTTTCTGAGCTTCTCGGCAAGGAAGTTGTTCTTGCAAAAGACGTTATAGGCGATGATGCAAAAAAGTGTGTTGAACAGATGAAAGAAGGAGATGTAGTTCTTCTTGAAAATGTCAGATTTCACAAAGAGGAAGAGGAAAATGATAGAGAATTTGCAAAGGCGTTAGCATCTCTTGCAGACATTTATGTAAACGATGCATTTGGTACAGCTCACAGAGCACATGCATCAACAGCAGGTGTTGCAGAGTTCTTACCAGCAGTTGCTGGGTTCTTAATGGAAAAAGAGATAGAAATGCTTGGCAATGCTCTTGCAAATCCGCAAAGACCTTTTGTTGCAATCTTGGGTCGGAGCAAAAGTTTCTGACAAGATTGGAGTTATTATGAATCTTCTTGAAAAAGGTTGATAGCTCTGTTAATTGGCGGTGCAATGGCTTATACCTTCTTGAAAGCGAAAGGATATAAAATCGGGAAGTCAAAATGTGAAGATGACAAGCTTGATGTTGCAAGAGAGATAATGAAAAAGGCAGAGGAAAAAGGAGTAAACCTTCTTTTGCCTGTTGGAAGCATAGTAGCAAAAGAATTTAAAAATGATACAGAGTTTATGTATGTACCATCAGATGCAATGCCAGACGATATGATGGGTATGGACATAGGAAATACTACAATTGAGCTATTCTCCAAGGAGATAAAGAAGGCAAAGACAATTGTTTGGAATGGACCAATGGGTGTATTTGAATTTCCAAACTTTGCAAAGGGAACAGAAGCTATCGCAAGAGCTGTTGCTGAGGCTGTTGAAGAAAATGGTGCAATTGCAATTATCGGTGGTGGCGACTCTGCAGCTGCTGTCGAAAAACTTGGGTTTGCTGATAAGATGACACATATCTCAACAGGTGGCGGTGCTTCATTAGAGTTCTTGGAAGGTAAAGTTTTACCAGGTATTGCATGTCTTCTTGATAAAAATCCAAGGAAGAAGATAATCGCAGCAAACTGGAAGATGAACAAAACTCCACAAGAAGCAAAAGAGTTTGTTGAAGAGCTGAAGAAGTATATTGATGATGTGCAGGCAGAAGTAGTTATCTGTGCTCCATCAATTCTTGTTCCTTATGTCAAAGAAGCAATAGAAGGAACAAATATAAAACTCGGAACACAAAACATGTTCTATGAAGAAAAAGGTGCATATACAGGTGAGATCTCCGGTCCAATGTTAAAGGAAGTTGGAGTTGAGTATGTGGTAATTGGTCACTCTGAAAGAAGGCAGTACTTTGGTGAAACAGACGAAATTGTGAACAAAAAAGTTCTGGCAGCGCTGAAATTTGGTATAAAACCTATTGTATGTGTCGGTGAGACTTTAAAGCAAAGAGAATATGGTATTACTGACGAACTTGTAAGACTTCAAGTAAAGATTGCACTGAATGGTGTTTCTAAAGAAGACGTTGAAAAGGTTGTCATTGCATATGAGCCTATCTGGGCAATAGGTACAGGCAAGAATGCAACACCTGAAGAGGCAAATAGAGTAATTGGGGTTATCAGAAATGTAATTGCAGAGATGTACGATGAAGATACTGCGCAAAAGGTTAGAATCCAGTATGGTGGTAGTGTAAACTCTGCAAATTCAGCAGAGATTTTCAATATGCCAGAGATTGATGGAGGATTAGTTGGCGGTGCAAGCCTTAATGCTCAGGAATTTGCAAAGATATTACACTACTAATTATGGCAAGTAAAGGGGAATAAGATGATGAAAAAGCCTGTTGTTCTTATCATTATGGATGGTTGGGGTTACAACCCAAAGCAAGAAGGGAATGCAGTTGCTTTGGGTAAGACCCCCAACCTTGATTATTACGAAAAGAATTACCCATATACCTTGATTGGTAGCAGTGGCATGGACGTTGGTCTTCCTGAGGGTCAGATGGGAAATTCTGAGGTAGGTCATCTTAATTTGGGTGCTGGGAGAATTGTGTATCAGGAGTTTACAAGGATAACAAAGTCAATTAAAGACGGTGACTTTTTCAAAAAAGAAGAGTTTTTAATGGCAATAGAGAATTGCAAAAAATATAACTCTTCTCTTCATCTGATGGGGCTTTTATCAGATGGTGGTGTGCACAGTCATAACACTCACCTTTATGCGCTTTTGGAGCTTGCAAAGAGACACAATTTTGATAAAGTATATATTCATTGCTTTTTAGATGGACGAGATGTTCCACCTTCGAGCGCAAAAATTTACATTGAAGAACTTGAACAGAAGATAAAAGAAGTTGGTTGTGGTAAGATTGCAACAGTGATGGGCAGATACTATGCAATGGACAGAGACAAAAGGTGGGAAAGAGTAGAAAAGGCTTACAATGCGATGGTTTTTGGTGAAGGAGAGTATGCAAACTCTGCATTGGAAGCTGTTGAGAAGTCATATGAAAAAGGTAATACCGATGAGTTTGTAATTCCAACTGTCGTGCTTGAGAATGGCAAACCAACTGCAACCATAAATGAACACGACAGCATAATATTCTTCAACTTTAGACCTGATAGAGCACGACAAATCACAAGAGCATTTTGTGATGTTGAGTTTGACGGGTTTGAAAGGAAAAAGGGATATTTTGAAGTGTTCTTTGTATGCATGACCCAGTATGATGTGACAATAAAGAACTGTTATGTTGCATTCAAACCAGAGAACTTAACAAACACGTTGGGAGAATACCTCAGCAAGTTAGGGTTAAAACAACTTCGAATTGCTGAGACAGAAAAGTACGCTCATGTCACCTTCTTCTTCAACGGCGGTGTAGAAGTACCAAATGTCGGAGAAGACAGGGTTTTGGTACCATCACCGAAGGTTGCAACATATGACCTAAAACCTGAGATGAGCGCATATGAGGTAACAGAAGCTTTGCTTGAGAGGATAGAAAAAGATGAATATGATGTAATAATTTGCAACTATGCAAATGGTGACATGGTAGGGCACACAGGCATTTTAGAGGCTGCTATAAAGGCTGTTGAAGCTGTTGACAAGTGCATAGGAAAAGTTGTGGAGAAAGTGTTGCAAAAGGGCGGCGTTGCAATAATAACCGCTGACCACGGCAACTGTGAACAGATGATTGATTATGAGACAGGTGAGCCTCATACAGCTCATACAACAAATAAGGTGCCTTTGTATCTTGTTGGGTGTGGCAATGTTAAATTAAGAGATGACGGAATTTTAGCAGACATTGCTCCGACAATCTTAGACATCTTAGGGTTAGAAAAGCCTTCAGAGATGAAAGGAAGTTCGCTTATTATTAAATAAAATTATTATAGATACTGTTAAAAATCGTTTAAAGGGAGGAATAAATAATGAAGGTTGATCTTTCGATTACAGCTGTAAAGGCAAGAGAAATTCTTGATTCAAGAGGGAATCCAACTGTTGAGGTAGAGGTTGTTGTAAATGACGAGTTTATTGGTAGAGCTGCTGTTCCATCAGGAGCGTCAACAGGTATATTTGAGGCTGTTGAGCTAAGAGATGGTGATAAGAAAAGATATATGGGCAAAGGTGTTCTCAAGGCAGTTGAAAATGTGAATGAGGTTATTGCACCAGAGATTATTGGAATGAACGCTCTTAACCAGGTTGAGATTGATAAACTTATGATTGAGCTTGACGGAACAGAGAACAAGAGCAAGCTTGGTGCAAACGCAATTTTGGGTGTATCTTTGGCAGTTGCAAAGGCAGCAGCAAACGCACTTGGACTTCCACTGTATCAGTATATTGGTGGTGTCAATGCAAAATGCTTGCCTGTTCCAATGATGAATATCTTAAACGGTGGTAAACATGCTGACAACTCGGTTGATTTGCAGGAGTTTATGATCATGCCTGTTGGTGCAAAATCTTTTAGCGAAGCTCTCAGGATGTGTTCTGAGACATTTCATCATTTGAGAAATGTCCTCAAAGCAAGAGGATATAACACAACAGTTGGTGATGAGGGTGGATTTGCACCAAACTTGAAGTCTAACGAAGAACCATTGGAAGTGATTGTTGAAGCAATCGAAAAAGCTGGTTATGTTCCTGGTAAGGACATTGCAATTGCGCTTGACCCTGCAACATCAGAACTCTACAACGAAGAGGATGGAAAGTATCATTTCGAAAGAGAGGGTAAAGTTAGAACAAAAGAAGAAATGGTAGAGTTTTGGGTTAAGCTTGTTGAAAAATATCCTATTGTTTCTATTGAAGATGGTGTTGCAGAAGAAGACTGGGAAGGCTGGAAGATGTTAACTGATGCGCTGGGCAAGAAGATTCAGCTTGTTGGTGATGATTTATTTGTTACAAATACAAAGAGGCTTGCAAAGGGAATTGAACTTGGTGTTGCAAATTCTATTTTGATTAAGCTAAATCAAATTGGAACACTCACTGAAACATTAGAAGCTATTGAAATGGCAAACAGGGCAGGTTACACTGCGGTTGTATCCCACAGATCAGGTGAGACAGAAGATACAACAATTGCTGACCTTGTTGTTGCAGTAAATGCTGGTCAGATAAAGACAGGTGCACCGTCAAGAACAGACAGAGTAGCAAAATACAATCAGCTCTTGAGAATTGAAGAAGAGCTTGGCAGCATTGCCATTTATCCTGGAATGAACGCATTCTTTAACTTGAAGAAAAAATAACTCCACAAAAGTCCAAAGATAAGTTTTTGGATTCACAATGGAATAAAGAGAGAGGGAAAGTGTTGAACTTTCCCTCTTTTCATTTTATAATATATTCAAATAGATTTTACTGTGAATTTTGTTTGAATCTTTTAGAAATCTTGTTGAAGTAAATTTTAAGGAGGTTTGGAAAGATGAAAAGATTTATGGATGAGGATTTTCTTTTGAATAATCCGATTGCTAAAGTACTGTACGATAAATATGCAAAGGATATGCCAATTATTGACTTTCACTGTCATTTAAATCCAAAGGAAATTTATGAGAACAAGAGATTTAAGAACATAACAGAGGTTTGGCTTGGAGGAGACCATTATAAATGGAGGCTTATGAGAGCAAACGGGATAGACGAAAGGTATATAACAGGAGATGCAGATGACTATGAAAAGTTCTTGACATGGGCAAAGACTATCCCAATGGCTATAGGGAACCCAATTTATCACTGGACACATTTAGAACTTAAAAGATATTTTGGAATAGATGAGATATTGAATGAAAAATCTGCACCTATCATTTGGGAAAAGACAAACAAAGTTCTAAAAGAGCTTGGTGCAAGAGATATAATTTTGAGGTCCAATGTAGAAATAATCTGCACAACAGACGATCCTATTGATACACTTGAGTATCATTTAAAACTGAAAGAGGATAAAGATTTTAATGTAAAAGTTTATCCTACTTTCAGACCTGATAAGGGTGTAAATATAGAAAGAGAAACTTTCATACCATGGGTAGAAAAGCTTGGAGAAGTTTATGGTAAGAAGATAGAAAACTATGATGAGTTTTTAGATGCTCTAAGGTCGAGAGCAGAATTTTTCAACTCTGTAGGATGTCGCATTTCTGACCATGCTATTGATGATATGGTTTTTGCCGATGCATCTTTTGATGAAGTAGACAATATTTTTAAAAAAGCTTTAGCGGGTGAGAAACTTACTGATATCGAAGTTGCAAAATATAAAACATATACATTGGGATTCTTAGGAAAAGTTTATTCAAGTCTTGGCTGGGCAATGCAGCTTCATATAAATGCCCTGAGAAATAACAATACAAGAATGTTCAATATTTTGGGGCCTGACACAGGATATGATTCAATAAATGACAATCATGTAGCTATTGCGCTTGTCAAATTCCTTGATTCACTAGAGAAAGAAAATTCTTTGCCAAAGACAATTCTGTATTCTTTAAATCCAAAAGATAGCTATGTTCTCGCAACAATCATGGGGTCTTTCCAGGGCGGTGGGATTCCTGGGAAGATGCAACTTGGTGCAGCTTGGTGGTTCAATGATAGTAAAGACGGAAACCTTCAACAGATGAAAGACCTTGCAAATCTTGGGCTTTTAAGTAGATTTGTTGGAATGGTAACAGATTCTCGAAGCTTTTTGTCATATGCAAGGCATGAGTATTTTAGAAGACTTCTTTGCAATTTGATTGGCGAGTGGGTAGAAAACGGTGAATATCCTTATGATTTGGAGACGCTTGGCAGAATAGTTCAGGGTGTGTGTTACTATAATGCAAAAGAGTATTTTGGGTTTTAAAATAAGAAAAGATTATGGCAAAATGGGTGGGCTAAACAACCACCCTTATTTTTTTAATTCTGGTTCATATAAAATTAAGTTTGGACTAAAATCCTACGATAGTAACAACTCTGCCTTATTCTAAACCTGAGAAAATTAGAGCAATTTTAAGCTATTTTAAGAAAAACATAATTTTAGCTCAAAAATTGGCGAAATATCGTCTAAAAAAAAAAAAAACGAGATTGACAGTATGAAAATATATAAGATAAAATTTGCATAGAAATTCCAAGAAGAAGTTTACAGAAAAAATAGTTCAAGTACTAAATAGCCTAAATAAGAGAATAGAGAAGCAAACATACCAAAAATCAAGTGGGATGAAAAGATGAAAAGGAGATACTATTGTGTAAAGCAGCATGATATAACAGATTGTGCGGCAGCGAGCATAGCCACAATTTGTTTGCAATATGGAAAAGAAGTGTCAATAGCCAAAATAAGAGAGATAGCAGGGACAGACAGATTTGGCACAACAGCATATGGAGTTGTAAAGGCTGCAAAGGAGCTTGGATTTGAAGCAAAAGCAGTCAGAGCAGAAACAAAAGAGGCAATATTTGAAAAAATACCACTTCCGTGTATAGCGCATGTGCTGGTAGATGGCAAGCTATTTCATTATGTTGTGATACATGAGGTTAGTAGAGAAAAGATTGTGATAGCAGACCCAGCAAAAGGGATTGTGAAGCTAAAGCCTGAAGAATTTTTTAAAATATGGACAGGCATTTTGATACTGCTTGTGCCAAATGAGAGGTTTAAAAAAGGTAAGCAGGAGGGAGTTTTAAAGAAGTTTTTCAAGTTATTGGCTCCACAGAAGAGTTTGCTATTGAATATTTTTGCAGTGTCTATTGTATATACCTTGCTAGGGATAGCGGCAGCATTTTATTACAAGTTTTTGATGGATGATGTAATACCAAATCTTTTGAAGAATACACTTCATGTTATAGCAGCAGGTACAATACTGATTACGGTATTTAAGGTGATATTAGGAGCCTTCAGGGTAAGACTTTTAATACATTTGAGTCAGAGATTGGATATTAAACTGATGCTGGGGTATTATGAACATGTGATTAAGCTTCCGATGAGTTTTTTTGGTAGCAGGAAGATAGGAGAGATAATTTCGAGGTTTATGGACGCGTCAAAGATAAGGGATGCGGTATCAGGTGCAACGCTGACGCTAATGATAGACAGCATAATGGCATTGGCAGGCGCAAGTATTTTATACTTGCAAAATTCAACGCTGTTTTTTATAGCGTTTGTGATGGTTTTGCTGTATGCGGCAGTAGTGTTTGGATTTAACAGGGTATTGAGGGAAGCGAACAGGCAGGAGATGGAAGACAATGCAATTTTGACGTCATATTTGGTAGAGTCACTGAATGGGATAGAGGTAGTAAAGGCATTTAATATAGAAGAGGATGTGAGTTTTAAGACAGAGAGCAAGTTTGTAAAGCTATTAAAAGATGTGTTTAAGGTAGCGAATTTAAACAATTTGCAAAGTAATATAAGTGCCGCAATAGCAGGGATAGGTGTTATAGTGATACTGTGGGCAGGAGCAAACAATGTAATAAATGGGCAGATGAGCATAGGAGAGCTGTTTACGTTCAATGCACTGCTTGCATACTTTGTAGACCCGATAAAGAACTTGATAGGATTGCAGCCGATGTTGCAGACGGCGATAGTTGCAGCCGAAAGGCTTAGTGAGATTTTGGAACTTGAGAGTGAGTTTAAAGAGGACGAAGATAAGAAGTTAGCTCCAAGTTTGAAAGGTGATATAGAGATAGAAGGTTTGAACTTTAGATATGGTGCAAGACAGCTTGTGCTGAGGGATATAAATCTTAAGATAAGAAGTGGAGAGAAGATAGCGATAGTAGGAGAGAGTGGTTCAGGGAAGACCACATTGGCAAAGCTGCTTTTAGGATTTTATGATTATGAGAGTGGAGAGATAAGGATAAATGGTTATAACATAAAAGATATAAACAAAAGGCATTTGAGGGAGAAGATAGCATATATATCTCAAGACATCTTTTTGTTCAGTGGTACGATATTCGAGAATTTGGTATTGGATAACAGGAATATAAAAATGGAAGATGTGATTGAAATAAGCAGATTAACCACACTGGATGAGTTTGTATCAAAACTTCCTTTGAGATATAATACCATGATAGAAGAGAATGGAGCGAATTTGTCAGGCGGGCAGAAGCAGCTAATAGCAATAACCAGGGCACTTTTAAAAAGGCCTGAGATAGTGATAATGGATGAAGCAACCAGTAACCTTGATTCTGTAACCGAGCAGGCGATAGGGAAGGTTATAGAGAAGGTATGTGAGGGGATAACAACCATAATAATAGCGCACAGGCTATCGACAATATTAAAGTGTGACAGGGTTGTGGTAATGCATGAAGGCAGGATAGTAGAGGTGGGAACGCATGAGGAGCTGATGAGAAAGAAAGGATATTATTATAACCTGTGGAGAGAACAGCTGATAGGGCTTGAGCAAAAAGGGCTATGGGATTTGGTTGGGAGTGCAGCTGGAAAATGAGAGAGGTAATATATGATTTTGGTGAACTGAAAGAAAGTAAACTCTTGTATGAATCAGAGATTTCAAAGTATGGACTTTATATTACATACATTTTGCTTGCCTTAGTGATAGGGCTTGTTTTGTGGAGTATTGTAGGAAAAATTGATATAAATGTAAAGGTTCAAGGGATAATAAGACCCTGGGAAGATGAAGCAAAGGTGATAAGTTATGTTGGAGGGAAGGTAAAAGAGGTTTTTGTAAAAGAAGGTGAATATGTAAAGAAAGGTGATGTTTTATTTAAGATAGATGATGAAGAGTATATAAAGAAGAGGGATTTGTTAAGGCAGCAACTTAGCGAATATGAGAAAAAGATTGACGATTTAAAAGAATTGAGAAATAGCATAGAAAAAGGAGAAAGTCTCAAGAATAAAAATACGTACTATTTAAGGTACTTGAGTTATAGTTATGAGATAAAAAAATTGAAAAAAGCGGCAGAAGAAGCAAGAGTGCAAAGAGAATACAGTATAATGGATTTTAAAAAGCAGATAGAGAGTTTAGATGAGAAAATTAAAAATATTGATAAATTTGAAAGCATGTTAAAAGAAATAAAGGAAGTTGTAAACAAAGGCGAGCAAGTTAAGCTAACGAAATACGACATAGGGTATTTAGGATTTATATTGAGTGAAATAGAGGATTACAATCAGCAGGTGAAGACAAAATCGGATGGTAGTGATATGAAGAAGATTTTAATATTGAAAATAGATTGAGACTTGTCAAGAATTTTGTGTTTCCAATTTATAACGTAAATTGTAAAGTTGGGTTATGTTGTTAATGCATTTTCTAATGCTGGGAACTCCATTTTTCCATTTTGTACGGCGTAAGTTCTCTCGCTGTAAGTAAATATTAATTTCTAAGACTTCAACAGACTGAAAGTATCCACCTGAATTTACTCTAATCTTCTCAATCATGCTATTTACACTTTCAACGGCGTTTGTGGTATAGATATGCTTTCTTAATTCCTCAGGGTATTTCATATGTGCAAGATAAAACTCTGCTTTTTCTGATATTGCTTTAATAAATCGAGGATATTTTGAAAGGTATCCATTGCAAAGTTCTTTAAATTTCAGTACAGCTTCGTCAAAATCGGAGGAAGAAATTCTAAGTCTGTCTAAACTCTTGTTAAAAGCTGAAGCATCTTCTTTTGTCATATGTTTTCTGACATTACGTTGGAGATGGACAAAACACAGTTGATGGTCAGCAAGAGGATAAGCAAGTTTGACAGCATCTATAATACCAGGAAAGTCATCACTTATGACAATTAAAACTTCTTTAAGACCTCTTGTAATTAAATCGTCAAAAACTTTCATCCAATCAGCCTTATTTTCTTTGCCAAAGAAAGTGTAGATACCAAAAATATCTTTTTTACCTTCTAAGTCGATGCCGAGGACAACATAACAAGTAGCTTGTTTAACCTTAGAATTATCCTTAACTTCACAATGATAACCATCGATGATAAGAGCAAAAGTACTTGTTGGTAGTTCTCTTTGTTTGAATAACTGAAGTTCATTTTTAAGGTCTTCTTTGATTTTTAGTATTTCATTTTCGGAATATGGAAGATTCAAAGCTTTCAAAGTTTGAACAAGGGAACTTTCGGAATAACCATTGACAACTAAAGACATAAGAAGGTCGGTGTACGAACTATCAACTCTTTTGTAGCGGTCAGGGAGGATAGAAGGTCGGAAATTACCAGTACGCGTGCGAGGGACAGAGATTTCAAGACTGCCAACAGGTGTTGCAAGTTTTCTATCGTAAAAACCATTACCTTTGTCATTGTCGTTTTTAGCAAGGTATACTGCTCTTTCCGATAACATAAAGCAATCGAGCAAGTTTTCTAAGAGTTGCTTTAGAGCTGGGCGATTAGGATCATCTTTGGAGCAATACATATTTAATACTTGCTCTACAGCCATGTTTTTAGCAGTTTCGTAAATTTCGTTTTTATTCATTCTCAGTGACCCCCTTTGATGATTATTTCAATACTAATTATACAGTGGACACAATTTTATTTTAACTCCCAATAGATTCAAAACTTGATGAACTGAGGCAGTCAAAAAGTGAGTTGATTTTGCAAAGACAGAAAATAGAAGGGCAGCTGAGACTACTGGTCATTTCAGGTGATGATATAAAAGGAGATATTGAGAAGTATAAGCTGGAGGTGCTGCAGCAGATTGATAGTGAGATTAGTAGTTTAACTCACGAAATAAAGAACTTGAAAATCAACTTGGAAGAAACTGAGAGGTTGATGGAGAGTTGTAGTATAAGAGCGGAAAAAGATGGTTATGTTGAATACAGTGCTGAATTGTTCAGTGGAGCGGCAATAAGTAGCGGAGCTGAGATTGGCAGGATAGTTGACGGTCAATCAAAAAGATTTAAGGTTATTGGATACATACCAAACACAAAAAGCAGTGGTATAGAAAGAGGGCAAAGGGTAAAGGTGAAATTGGCGGGAACAGATGGGTTGAAAGTAGTAGAAGGGAAGGTTACCAGGGTATCGCGGGATATAAAGGTAGCAAATGAAAATGGGCAAGGATTTTATGAGGTTGAAGTAGAAGTGAGGAATGTAGGAAATGGTATTAATTTGAGAGCAGGGCAAGCATGTGAGATGAGCATAGTGGTTGAACAAAAACGATTAATTGAATGGGTATTTGAAAAGATGGGATTGAGGTTGTGAGGGTAGGCAACAACCCTTTCATCAGCCGGCTGTGAGGGTTGAGTTATAAAAGCAAAATTATTTAAAAAGAGGGGGTTTAAGTATTATGAATAGTAAGATTTCTAAACCAATATCTACTATAGAATTGAAAGGAACAGAGTTGTTAGACGTCTCAGGTGGTGGGAATTTAAAGTTAAATGATTTGGGCTTTTATCTTAGTGGAGTTGGTGGTACAACATTAGGTTATGTTGTAGCTGGTGCAGTTTTTGGTTCAGCGGCAGGGCCAGTTGGAAGCCTTGTTGGCGCAATTATTGGGGGTGGTGTATATTGGTTAATAGATCAGTTCTAAATGGTTATATAGTTTTTCAAAACAATGAATTAGAAAAAATAAACGGTGATGGTTTGTTTGGGGCTGCAGCTGGTGCGATATTAGGGTTTACGTATGGATTGGCTGCAGGAGCTGTAATTGCTTATAATAGTGGTGAAATTAAAGATATGTTTAAGACAGGATGGACAGGTGCGATGTTAGGCGGAGCAATAGGTGGTCTTACCCCATTTTAATTATTATAAAAATGAAAGTAGGTGATGAATATTGCTTTTTAAATCGACTTTAAAATGTTTTGCGTACTATTTTGGTGCATCAGCAGGGATCGGTATATTGGTATTGATAGTATCAAAATTAAATGATTTGTATATAAAACCAGAAATTATATTAGTATGTGCTTTAATGATATTTTTATGGTCTTTGACAATGGCTTTTATTTTTGGTTACTTATGTGCTCATGAAGTGTATGTTTATAAAAAATGTGCTATCACAGAAAATGAATTAGAAGAACGAATAAAAAGGACAGGTTATTATACAAAAATTGAAAAAATCGGCAACAAAATTATTGCAACAACACCACATAAGCTCACAAACTGGCTGTGTGGAAAAATAGTTATTGATATTAACGAGGAAGAAATAAGAATTGATGCAAGTAGAGGTTTTTTGTACAAATATTTTAGACCAGTAAAAATGTTATAATGTTATTTTGTCGGGAATGAGAGAGGCTGTCTAAAAAAATGAGGTGACAGCCTCTTTATTTTCTTGACTTTGTCAGTTAAGAGAAGTTTTTGAGCTAATAAAAAATAACAAAGTCTTAATTTATGCGGGTTTTGAGAATAGAAAAATAAAAAATTTGGTTCTATAGTAAATATTGGGGTGGGTAGATAGGAAAAAATATAGCACTTATTCTGAATGCCTGCTATAATTAAGATTGTTTTTAGGAGTAAAAAACACATAATCAAATAATGATTCTGGTGTAAAAAGCCTTTTTTCTTTATGAAGAAGTATAAATATAAAATTAGAATTGAATAAATAAACATAAAAATATATGTAGTACAAATTTTTATAGAATTATGTTAGAATCAAAGGAGCAAAAATTACGACAAATGGGGTGTTGCACTTGTTTAGAGAAAATAACAACCATCTCCAACAATCATTATTTGAAAGTGTTAACTTCATGGATTCAAGGATAAAGGCTAAACTTGAAAAAGGGTCTGTAAATAATTTTGTGTATTTAAATTGAACCATCCCTCTTGGTAAGAAATCATTCAGGATAATCCTGTCTACCTTCTATTTTTTAGTATTACCATTTTAAAAATTTTTATGCATAAATTTTTTAAAAGCTGGACAAAATTTGATACTGGGATATATTGCTCTGATTTTTCTGGTTCTAATTTGTTTTAGATTGCTTCCATGGAAGCAATCTAAAAGCGAACTGAAGTTTGTTATTAATTTATATATCCACTTAAACGTTCTGGATACATTATCAAAAGCTGATTTAATATTATATCCCAATTTCTGTACCTCTGTGTCCACTTTCTTACAACATTTTTTGTTGCAAGATAAAGCATCTTCTCTAACGCTGTATCGTTTGGAAATACTGATTTTGCTTTTGTCACTTTTCTAAATTGTCTATGAACTCCTTCTATGATGTTTGTTGTATAAATTATCTTCCTTATCTCTGGGGGAAACTTAAAAAACGAAGTTAGTGAATCCCAATTGCTTTCCCAACTCCTGAACGCATAAGGATACTGTTTCCCCCATTTTTCTTTTACCTGATAAAAATTTTCCAGTGCTTCTTCTTCATTAGTTGCCTGATACACTTTTTTAAAATCCTTTGAAAATTCTTTTATATGCTTGTATGAAACATATTTGAATGAATTTCTGAGCTGATGAATAATACACCTTTGAATATCGCTTTTTGGGAACACTGCTTCTATTGCCTCTTTTAAACCAGTAAGGCCATCAACACAAAACAGTAATACCTCTTCTACTCCTCTTGTTTTCAGGTCATTCAAAACACCCAACCAGAATTTAGAGCTTTCACTTTCTCCAATCCATATCCCTAAAACATCCTTATATCCCTCAATGTTAATTCCTAAAACAACGTAAGCAGCTTTGTTTACAATCCTGCCTTCATCTTTTATCTTGTAATGAATTGCATCCATAAAGATAAACGGATATATCTTTTCTAACGGTCTGTTTTGCCATTCTCTTATCTCTGGTATTATTTTTTCTGTAATTTTGCTTACCATCTCAGCAGATACTTCAATACCATAAATATCTTTAATTTGCTCATGAATGTCTCGTGTTGCTATTGCTCTGGAATATAAAGCTATTATTTTATCTTCAATTTCAGAGATATCTCTTTTATATTTGGGAATTATCTTGGGTTCAAATTCACCTTCTCTGTCTCTTGGTATATCAATTTCCATCTCTCCAAATTTTGTTTTTACAGTCTTCTGAGTATATCCGTTTCGAGAGTTAGTAGTTTGTTTGTTCTTAACGTCATACTTTTCATAACCCAGAGTTTCTTCAATCTCTGCTTCTAAAAAGCTTTGAAGTACACTCTTAAACAAGTCTTTTAAGCTTTCGTAAATATCACTCACACTCTGAATATTGTTTTTTCTTATAAACTCTAAGAGCTGCTCTTTTGTTAAAACATTTTCCATAACAAAAAACCTCCTTCTTGGATATTTTTGTTTATATTCTGATTCTTACCAAGAAGGAGGTCCTTATACTTTACACAAAATTACTTATAGTCTCTTGAAAAATCATGGGCACCCATATTTTATAAATACGTGTTCTGCAACATCGATGAAAAACCCTTTTCAGTTTTATACAGTGATACAGGAAGGGCTAACTTCCCGGTTAACATACTTCTTTCCTTGGAATACATAAAACACCTTAAAAACTACTCTGATGATGAACTTATCGAAAATTTCAACTTCAATTACCTGATAAATTATGCTGTAGGAATAAGAACATAAGTAAGTATGAACCTTTCAGAGAAAACCTTGTATGACTTTAGAACAAGGATATACAAATACCTCATAAAACATCCTGAACAAGAGGACTTAATATTCGGGCAGTTTTTAAATCTTACCATGATTTTTGCCAAAAAAGCAGGTATATGCATGAAAGAACAGCGGATAGACTCCACCATGTTCATGTCAAACATCAAAAAAGCAGGAAGAGTTGCCCTTGCCTTTGATGTACTTTACAGGGCAGTAAAATCCATTCCTGAAGACAGACTTTCAGAGAACCTAAAAAAAGTTCTCAACCCTGAATTTAGGACAGAAGTGATACACAAAACCAAGCCTTCAGAAGGCGAAAGCAGGCTGGAAATGCTCTTGAATCTTTGCCAAGAAACAAAAGAAACAATTGAAAACATTTCTGAACTAAAAAACTCCGATGCGTATAGGATCCTTGAAAGATTTTTGTCGGAACAGGCGTACTACGACGAACAAACCAAGAAGCTCAAGGCCAAAGATAGCAAAAGTATACCCAGCGATTCTCTTCAGTCAGCATATGATGAGGATGCTACTTATCGCAAGAAGGGGAACAAAGCTGAAAGCGGATATGTTTTAAACCTTAGCGAAACCTGTGCAAAAGAAAATTCTTTTCAGCTCATAACAGACTATACGGTAGAAAAGAACATAAAGAGTGATGTAGAGCTTTTAAAAGAGAGACTACCTATTGTAAAACAGAATACAAAATGTCAAGAAGTCTATGTAGACGGTGGTTATTACTCCAAAGAAGTAGTACAAATTGCAAAAGAGAACTGTGTAGAAGTTCATTTTACTGATTTAAACGGTAGGAAGCCTGTTAGGATGTCAGTGAGCGAATATGAAATAGATGAAGAGACGAAAGTGATAAAAAAATGCCCAAGGGGAATAATACCCATCCATGCAAGTGGAGACTTGTCAAGAATTTTGTGTTTCCAATTTATAACGTAAGTTGTAAAGTTGGATTATGTTATTGATGCATTTTCTAATGCTGGGAACTCCATTTTTTCATTTTGCATAGCGTAAGTTCTCTTCCTGTAAGTAAATATTAATTTCTAAAACACAGGCAACAGGCAGCTGAAAGTATCCACCTGAATTTACTTCTTGCCTTCTCAATCATGCTACTTACACACAAAGCGGTGTTTGTAGAAAGAGCTTTCTTAATTCCTCAGGGTATTTCATATGGACAGAATAAAACTCTGCTTTTTCTGATATTGCAGCAATAAAATCGAGGATATTTTGAAAGGTATCCATCGCAAAGTTCTTTAAATTTCAGTACAGCTCAATCGAAATGGGAGAAAGAAATTCTAAGTCTGTTCTTAACTCTTGTTAAAAGCGGAAAGCTTTATCTTTTGTCATATGTTTTCTGCTATTTTGTTGGAGGTGGACAAAAGCAAGCTAAAGGTCAGCAAGAGGGTAAGCAAGTTTAACGGCATCTGTAATATAAGGAAAGTCATCGCTTATGACAATTTAAAGCAATCTCCAAAAAGGCGTAATCAAGGGAGGGTATGATAAGTTGACATCTATATATGGTGGCGTTGATGGTAATTATTTATTTGCAGGAGCGATGGGGCTTACCATGAGTGTAGGATTAATTGCCGGTGCATGTATACATGGACTAAATGTATTTGTTGCTGGAACATTATTATATGCAGGAACTTGGTCTTTTTCGTTAGATGTAACTTCAACAATTTTAGGAATTATAAAATAAGTATTCCAAAATAAAAATATAAGCTCCGGAACAGTTTGATTAACATATTTAATTTAGAGTTGGGGGATATTCTTATGCTGATAGTTTTTTTTATATTATAATTCTATTTTAGCCCTTTTATTTGCATTAGGAATTGTTAAAAGTAAAAATAGATGGAGTAAAATTGCAATTATAATACCAATATATTTAGAATGTGTGTCTTTACTTGCACTTTATAAACAAAATGTTGGCTTATATGGATTAGGCGGTTTAGTGGTAATTATTGTATTTTTACTAAGAAGATTTAAAATAGTTTGAACTGGTAAGTTTATAATTTTTAAAATCAAGTGTGAAGCTGGGGGTTCTATCTGCCCACCTTCTTTTGGATAGGATTTAGTCTGCCAAACATGTTACTTCAACACCACTTAATCACGAAAAAAACTTATCAAACTTCGCTTTTCTCGAATAATATCATCTTTTGTTATTGTTAAAGTTAATATTGAATTTCACGTAAATATGTGGTACACTGTTTTACGTGGAGGTGAAATAATATGCGTAAATATCAGAATATTACTTTGTCTCTTCCTAAGGAACTTATTCAAAAGGTAAAACATATTGCTGTTGAAAGAAATACATCTATTTCTGCGCTGCTTACAAGCTTGTTAGAAGAACTTGTGAATAGAGAAGAGTCATATCAAAAAGTCTATTTACAACATCTTAAACTTTTAGAAGAAGGATTTGACCTTGGAACAGGTGGAGCAATCACATGGAGGAGAGAAGATCTATATGAAAGAAAGTAACTATCAGTTTGTTGACACAAATATTTTGGTGTATGCTTATGATAAATCTGCAGGGGAAAAACATGTAGTAGCAAAGCAGATTGTGGAGAAACTTTGGAAAGAAAGAAATGGTGCGCTGAGCACTCAAGTTCTCCAAGAATTTTTTGTTGTTGTTACAAAAAAGGTTAAAAATCCTATAAGTTTTGATACTGCTTTTCAAATCATATCAGACTTAAAGTTATGGAAGGTAGCCACAATTGAAGTAGAAGATATTTTAGAAGCTATCAAGTTTTCACAAAGATATAAAATATCTTTTTGGGATGCTTTAATACTTTGTAGCGCTATAAATTTGGGATGTTCGATAGTATGGAGTGAGGATTTAAATTCTGGTCAGTATTTTGGGAAAATAAAAGTAGTAAATCCTTTTTTGTCTTCATCTCTTGACATATAAACATTTGTTTGATATCCTTTATATAGAACATTTTATCGGAGAGAATGAATATTTTATGAGAACGAAAGTTGTTATAAAAAATAAGTTTCGTTTTGGCATTGCATTGCTTCTTTTAATGATATTAATTGTAACGGCTTTGATGATTTCGATTGGAGAAGGGAAGGGCATTGATAAAGGAAAGGATATAAACTGGATATTTGTAAAGGTGAAAGAAGGAGATTCGTTGTGGACAATTTCAAAAAATTTTGTTGATGAAAGCGTAGACATTCGCGATTATATCTCTTTTGTACGAAAAGTAAATAAGTTAGAAAATGCAATTCTGTATCCTGGACAAGTGTTAAAATTTGTAGATGTGAAAACATACAAACTTTTGTGCACAGAATAAAAACCCCCTTGTCAGGAGTTTAAAGTATCTTGTTTTTCTCCTGAGAGGGGGTTTTTTTCAAATGCTTTTTTGATGTCATCGTCATTTACATGAGTATAAATCTCTGTTGTGGAGATACTTTGATGACCCAAAATAGTCTGAAGAGACCTTATATCAACTTTGCCGTGTCTGTACATAAGTGTTGCTGCTGTATGACGAAGTTTGTGGGCAGAGATCTTTTTCTGATTTATACCTGCCATCTTCACATACTTTTCAACAATGTATTGAACAGTTCTTCTGCTGATTCTTTTCTTCCTTTCACTCAGAAAAAGAGCATCCTTGTCTTTTACACCTTCTGTAGGGCGGACTTTCAAATAATTTTCAATAGCTTCTTTACAGGCTTTGTTTAAGTATATTATTCTTTCTTTATTCCCTTTACCAACAATCCTCAGCATATCATCTTTTATATCTGAAAGGTTTATATTCACAAGCTCTGAAAGACGCAATCCGCAATTTAGAAAAAGAGTAATTATTGCAAAGTCCCTTTCTTTATTTTCACCATCAATTGCAGAAAGTAGCTTTTTGCTTTCCTCAAGTGTAAGATACCTTGGATTTCTTTTTCCAAGTTTTGGCGATTCTAAATCTTTTGCAGGGTTATCAGGAATGAGTTTGGCTTTGCTGTAAAGGTATTTAAAAAAGCTTCTAATTGATGCAACTTTTCGGGCTCTTGAATATGGGCTGTTGTTAAAACGTGTAGCAAGGAAAGAAAAATATTCATATAGATTACTAAGAGTTATTGTTTTGAGTTTTTCAATTTCAAAGCTGCTCACATCGATGTTTTCGAGGTCTTCAATCTTTTCGATCTGATTGAGAACATTCAAATCTTTTGCTTTTAGATATCTTAAAAAGGTTCTCAAGTCATAATAATATTCTTTAATTGTATTTGGAGATTTATTTTTGATTGTAAGCATATAATTCAGAAAATCCGCAACATAAGGCGGAATATCAGAAAAGTTCATTTTCTCATTCCCTTCATTGCACAAAATTTTTATTTTGTGCAATTATATTTTCTTTGAATCTATTATACTTCTCTTCTTTTCATAATGTCAACCTTTTTACTTTTTCTTTTTCACAACTCTCTGCGGCTTCTTAAAATTCATAGGGTTTGCAAATTATTTCTTTAATTTTTGTCTCAAATATAGAAGCTGCGTGCGAAGGCCTTATAATTACAGCAGTATCTGCACCTTCAGATGTTCCACCAATTGCAATTACATCTTCACCATATGGTATCAGTCCTGCATCTAAAGCCATAACAGAAATCTCCACTGCAACCTTCACGCCTTGCCCGAGCATTCTAAGTGTATGTGCCATAATTTCAACTGGATACACTCCGCCAAACTTTCTTGATATTCCTCTTTCTGCTCCTGATAGAACATGTGTACCTGTATAAATCCTAAATCCCATTGCTTTAAGCTCTTCAATAGTTTTTTCGCTTATTTCCATTTTTCCAGGTTCAGAAAAACCATTTACATGAGTTACAACTACTACATTTTTTCCACAATCTTTTAGAAGTTTAGCTGTACTTCCACTACACGAAGCCACCACTATATGATTGATATTTCTTTCGTTAGCAGTTTTTATTGCAAGCTCAATAGTTTTTTGAGTATTATGAGGACCAGCTAATTTAAAATACACTTCCTACCACTCCTTGTGGTACAATTTTTAAGTACTAAAAGTAAGATAATATTCTAATGTGTACAGAAGTCAATTGAATACTTGTATTCGATTCAAAGATATTTTATACTATAAACTATAAACTCAACCATTATTATAACACAAAAATTTATTTAGAAGGAGTGTGAGGTTAAAATGAAAAGAGTTTTGGTAAGTGTTGTGCTTTTGCTTTTTGTTCTCTCTATACTTACAGTCTCTTTTGCATCATCTAAAAATGTTATAAAAATTGGAGTAGATTTAGAATTATCTGGTACGGTTGCTCAGTATGGTCAAAAGGAATTAGATGGCTTAAAGCTTGCTATCGATGAAATTAATAAAAAAGGTGGGATTAATGGCAAAAAGATTGAGCTTGTAGTTATGGACAATAAGTCTGATAAGACTGAAGCTCAGAATGTTGCATACAAGTTAGCAGTGAGACAAAATGTTCTTGCTATTTTGGGTCCTGCAACTTCAGGTGCTACGAAGTCAGCATCAATAGCAATAGCAAAATATAAAGTCCCATTAGTATCTCCATCTGCAACTGATGATAATGTTACCGTTGAAGAAAAAACAAATAAAGTAAAATCATACGTATTTAGAACATGTTTTAATGATTCATTTCAAGGGAATGTTATGGCAAACTTTGCTCTTAAAACATTAAAAGCTAAAAAAGCTGCTATAATTTATGATGCTACATCCGATTATAGTAAAGGACTTCTCAAGAATTTTAAATCTGTATTTGAAAAAAGTGGTGGTAAGGTTATAGCTGAGGAAGCATTTGGTAGGGGTGAACAGGATTTTAGTAGTATTCTTACAAAGATAAGAGACAAAAAACCGGATGTAATTTTTGCGCCTGTTTATTATGACGAAGCAGGTCTTATTATAAAACAAGCAAGAGAACTTGGTATAAAAGTACCCATTCTTGGTGGCGATGGATTTGATGATCCAAAAGTTGTTGAGAAGGCAGGAAAAGAAAATGCCAATAACGTATTTTTCTCAGCTCATTATTCTTCACAAGATACTGACAAAAAGGTACAGGACTTTATTAAGAAATACAAAACAAAATATAATCAAGAACCTAATGCTTTTGCAGCTTTAGGATATGATCTTGGATACTTTATAGCTGATGCACTCAAGAGAGCTAATCTTAAATTTGACAGTGTAACAAAAGATAGAGAAAGACTCAAAATTGCTATTGAAAATACTAAGAATTTTGTTGGTGTGACAGGCGTTATAAACATTAATAAAATGCACAACGCAGAGAAATCTGCTGTAATTATAGAACTCAAAGATGGTATTCAAATGTTTAAGCAAAAACTAAATCCATAGAAAAAAGTATATTATAAATGTTGTTCAGCTTAGTTGGAAGGGGCTTTTTTTAAATTATAATGCCCCTTCCCTTCTGTTATATATTTAATGTTTTAAAGTTTTTGAAAGAGGTGAAGAGCGAATTGTCTACGTTAATTCAGCAGTTAATAAATGGAATAACACTTGGAAGTATATATGCCCTTATAAGTCTTGGTTATACAATGGTATACGGAATTATTAAGCTGATTAATTTTGCTCATGGAGACATATTTATGGTTGGTGCCTACATTGCATTTTTAAGTGTTGCATACCTGAAACTGGGATTAATTCCTTCTCTGTTAATCTCTATGATTTTTTGTAGTGTTTTAGGAATTCTTATAGAAAAGTTTGCATATAAACCTCTTAGGAACTCTCCAAGGATTGCTGCTCTGATAACTGCTATAGGTGTTTCGTTGCTTTTAGAAAACCTTATGCAAATTATAATGGGTGCTGATTCAAGAGTTTTCCCAAGACTTGTTACTGAAAAAAATTATCATCTTTTCCAAGGTAGGATAGTAATTAACAACAAACAAATATATCTTTTGATTATTACAATACTTTTAATGATAATTCTAAATTTCGTTGTCAAGAAGACAAAAATAGGAAAAGCAATGAGAGCAGTCTCTCAAGATATGGATGCAGCAAGATTGATGGGTATAAACGTTGACACTACAATTTCATATACATTTGCAATAGGTTCTGCTCTTGCTGCAGCAGCTGGTGTGTTAGTTGGACTTTATTATAACACCATAAATCCTCTCATGGGAGTTTTGCCTGGACTTAAAGCTTTTATAGCTGCTGTGTTTGGTGGAATTGGTATCATTCCTGGGGCGATGCTCGGTGGATTTTCCCTTGGTATTATTGAAACTCTTGTGAGTGGATACGGCAGTTCTATGTACAAAGATGCAGTTGCATTTGCTCTTTTGATATTAATTTTGATTATAAAACCTTCTGGATTACTCGGAAAAAATATAAAAGAGAAGGTGTAAGAAAAGATGAAAAAAAGGCTTGTTGTGCATTCTGTATTTGTAATTGTTTTGTATTTAATAATAACGCTTTTAATGAAGATTGGCATGATAGATGATTATATCAAACTAAACCTCTTCTTGATAATGTTGAATATCATCTTAGCAGTAAGTTTAAACTTAATAAACGGTATCACTGGTCAGTTTTCACTTGGACATGCAGGATTTATGGCAATTGGAGCGTATACCACTGCAGTTTTGACCACCCTTGAAAAACCAGTACCCTTTTATCTCACTGTTTTAATTGGCGGGTTGTTTGCAATGATATGTGGTTTTATAATTGGTCTTCCTGTGTTGCGACTGAGAGGTGACTATCTTGCAATTGCTACATTAGGGTTTGGAGAGATCATAAGAGTAATTATACAAAATATAGATTACTTAGGTGGTGCAAGTGGAATAAGTGATATACCACAAGGAATTGACTGGACTGGATATTTTGTTATTACAGTCTTAAGTGTAGTGGTTATATTAAATATTATCAATTCATCGTTTGGTAGAGCGATGATCGCCATCAGAGAAGATGAGATAGCTGCAGAAGCTATGGGAATCAACACAACTTTATATAAAGTTATGGCATTTATGATAGGTGCCTTTTTTGCAGGTGTTGCAGGCTCAATTTATTCTGGCTCTTTTGGCTTTATACAGCCAGATATGTTCAACTTCTTTAAATCAATTGATATATTAGTGATAGTTGTTTTGGGTGGACTTGGAAGCATATCAGGTTCAATTATTTCTGCTATAGTTTTAACAATACTTTCAGCTTTATTGCAAGATTATCCTGCAGTGAGAATGGTTTTATATTCTCTTATTTTGATCATAATTATGTTATTTAGACCTCAAGGGCTTATGGGGACAAAAGAAATAAGACTTTCAAAACTGATACCAATTGGTGGTGAGAAAAATGCTTAGGATAAAAAATGTGACAGTCAATTTTGGAGGAATTGTGGCGCTGAACAATGTTAATATTGATATTGAAAAAGGTGCAATAATCGGGCTAATCGGGCCAAACGGTGCTGGTAAAACCACAGTATTTAATGTGATTTCAGGTATATATAACCCTAATACTGGCAGGATAGAATTTTCAAACTACGATATAACTTATAAAAAGACATACCAGGTTTCTGCGCTTGGAATTTCAAGGACTTTTCAGAACATAAGGTTGTTTAAGGAACTAAGTGTTCTTGATAATGTAAAGATTTCATTTCATAAAAACATTAAATATAATTTATTTGACGCAATATTAAGAACTCCTCGATTTTTAAGAGAGGAAGAACAAATTCAAAAAAAAGCAGAAGAGCTCTTGAAACTCTTTGGACTATATGAAAAAAGGTTTGAATTTGCTAAAAACCTACCTTATGGCGAACAAAGAAAGCTTGAAATTGTTCGTGCACTTGCAACATCACCAAAATTACTTTTGTTGGATGAGCCAGCAGCGGGAATGAATCCTCAAGAAACACAGGAGCTAAAGAACCTTATTAAATTTATAAAGGATAAATTTGATTTAACTATACTCTTAATTGAACATGACATGTCAGTTGTAATGGACATATGTGAAAAGATATATGTGCTTGATTACGGTGAAGTGATTGCGGTAGGATCACCTGAAGACGTCAAAAATAACCCTCGTGTGATAGAAGCATACCTTGGAGAGGGGGATTTAGAGTTTGCTTAAAGTAACTGGGATAGATGTGTTCTATGGAGCAATACAGGCTTTGTTTTCAGTATCATTGGAGGTTCAAAAAGGTGAGATTGTTACATTAATTGGTGCAAACGGCGCAGGAAAGTCTACCCTGCTTAAGACAATCTCTGGTCTTATTAGACCTCGTACAGGTTCAGTCTTTTTTGAAGATATTGACATAACAAAAAAGTCATCTATAGAGATTGTAAAACTTGGGATTTCCCATGTACCAGAAGGAAGACGCGTCTTTCCAGAGATGACTGTTCTTGAAAATTTAGAGCTTGGAGCATATTTAAGAAAGGACAAGCAAGGAATAAAAGAAGATTTAAAAAAGGTATTTGAAAGATTTCCAAGATTATATGAAAGAAAGAACCAGTTAGCAGGTACCCTCTCTGGTGGAGAGCAGCAAATGCTTGCAATTGGAAGAGCGCTAATGTCAAAGCCAAAGTTACTTTTGCTTGATGAGCCTTCAATGGGATTAGCACCTATACTTGTAACTGAGATTTTTAAGATAATAAAAGAGATAAATTCACAAGGTACGACTATACTTTTGATTGAACAAAATGCTCACATGGCACTTTCAATCGCGGACAGAGCGTATGTAATAGAGACAGGTAAAATTGTTTTATCCGGAGATGCAAAAGAGATTGCAGCAAATCCTGAGGTTAAAAAAGCATATTTGGGTGGGTAATCATTTCTAAAGAAAACAGGGCTTTTATCCGACAAAATTTTGGAAAAAGCCCTGTTAGAGCTTTATTTTTTTATTCTGTTTTCTTTTTGCTTTTTCTGCTTCCAGGTTTTACAATAGGTATACCTTCTTTACAAAGCGGACACTCCTCAGGGTCAAAAGTTTCAATTTCAAGCGTAAGAAGAGTTTTCAAAGGATAGCCAAGGTCAACCTTACCACCACTTCTATCCACAATACCAGCAACTGCTACAATCTCACCTCTGTATTCTTTTACAATCTCAATTATCTCTCTTACAGACCCACCTGTTGTTATGACATCTTCAACTACTAGAACTTTTTCTCCTTCTTCGATCTTAAATCCTCTTCTGAGTTTCATTATTCCATCTTCTCTTTCTGCAAAAATAGAACGGCATTTAAGCTGTCTTGCAAGTTCGTATGAAAGTGTTACTGCACCTAATGCTGGACCTATTACAACGTCGACCTGCACATCTTTAAAATATTGTGCAAGATCTCTGCAGATCATTTCTGATAAGTTCGGATATTGCAACACTCTTGCGCATTGAAGATACTTTGCACTGTGTTTTCCAGAGGATAAAAGAAAATGTCCCTCTAATAAAGCATCTGTGTCTTTGAACATTTGAATGTAAGCCTCTTTATTCATAACTTTCTCTCCTTTCAATGATAGTTAAATCTTGTTTTTCAATTCCTCTTTCTTTTAAAAACTGTTGCCACCAGTCTTGATATGCTATTGTGGAAAGCTCATTTCCAAGATGAGACCAATCGCCCTCAACAACAAGGTGGTATTTCCCATCTTTATACTCGATTATATTTATAGCAGTATTGTCCTGCCACAAAATCTCGTTGAGTCTTTCAAATTCATATCCTTTTATATACGTGAGAAGAGCCCTAATTAATGTTCCATGGGTTACAATACATATTTTCTTCCCAACATTTGACTTTACGATGTTCTCAAAAGCAGATTTTGCTCTCAAGAAAAGTTCATACATACTTTCGCCATTTGGCATACAGTGCTTGTGAGGCATTTTCTCCCACATTTCGTACTCTGTTGGATAAAGCAAAGGAAGTTCATCCCAGCACCTATCTTCCCAATCTCCACCGTTTATCTCTATCAAATCTTCTCTTACTATAATATTTATATTTCTGCCCTCCGCTATCTTACTTGCAGTATAGAAGGCTCTTTTCAGAGGACTCGAATAAATTACATCAAAATGGACATTTTTTAATCTTTCTGCAAGTTTTTGAGCTTGCAATTTGCCTTTTTCTGTTACATTAGAATCTGTAATACCATGAAACCTTCTTACAAAATTCCCTTCTGCCTCTGCATGACGAATAAGATATACAACTGTCTTTGACATTTTTGCTTTCACCTCAGATATTTATGTTACCTACAAGTTCTCTTATGGAATTAAAACCCATTATTTCAAGATAAGCCTCAATTCCCTCTTTAATTTCATAAACTGCATTGGGATTTATAAAATTTACAGTGCCTATCTGAATGGCAGTTGCTCCTGCAATGATAAACTCAATAGCATCTTTGTGGTTCATAATTCCCCCCATCCCGATGATCGGTATCTTAACTTTTTTAAAGCACTCATAAACCATTCTTACTGCAATTGGTTTTATCGCAGGGCCAGAAAGCCCACCTGTTACCATCTTTATCAGGGGTTTTCTTGTCTCAATATCAATTGCCATAGCAGATATGGTGTTTATAAGTGAAATTGCATCTGCTCCTGCTTTTTCTGCAGCTACTGCCAACTGGGTTATATCTGTGACATTTGGTGTTAGTTTAACTATTACAGGGCACGCAGATACTTTCTTTACTTCTTTTGTTATCTCATAAACTTTATTTGGGTCTTTCCCAAATACCATACCACCTTCTTTTACATTGGGACATGACAGATTTACTTCTATCATGTCTACAAGTGGACTTACTATTTTTGCAAGGTCCATAAATTCCTCTTTGCTAAAACCGTTAATGTTAGCAATTATCTTTGTATCAAACTTTCTTAAAAAGGGAAGCTCATCATTTACAAAAGCTTCAACTCCCGGATTTTCAAGTCCAACTGAGTTTATTATTCCGCCGTAGACCTCACACAGTCTTGGCTGAGGGTTACCAGTACGCTTTTTGAGAGTTATTCCTTTTGTTGAAATTCCTCCAAATAGATTTAAGTCAATCAGTTTTGAAAATTCACGACCAAATCCAAATGTTCCTGATGCAGCAATAACCGGGTTTTTAAGTTTTATACCTGCTATTTCAACTTCTAAATTCATTCAATTTCAACCTCCATTATATCAAAAACAGGACCATCTGAACACACATGATACACATTGTCATCTTTTCCTTTTATGCTGCAACAAAGACATGCGCCTATCCCGCACGCCATTTTTTCCTCTAAAGAGGCATAACATTTTACAGGAAGTTTAAGGTTTTTAATAGCTTTTAACATGGGTTTTGGTCCACAGCAAAAAACTACTTTATATTTTTCTTTTGAAAAATTGTTTTTGAAGATATCAACTACATTTCCTTTATAACCGCAACTACCATCATCTGTTGAAATTAAAGTATTATCACAAATATCTTTAAATTTTTCTACTAAGAACATTGAATTTGAATCTCTGAATCCAAGAAATATATCAACCCTATTACCTTTATTTTTTAGTTCTTTACATAATCCGACAAGGGGGAAAATACCAACCCCCCCTCCAATTATAGCAACATTTTCGTCGGAGATGTCTGTCAAAAATGAATTTCCAAGTGGACCTAATACATCAATAGTTTCTCCTTTTGATTTTTGAGAAAGAAGTTTTGTGCCTTTACCTACCACTTTGTAACCAATATAAACTCTTTTTCCCTCAACAAAAGAGATACTAAGAGGTCTTCTCAAAAGAGGATAAATGCTCTCTTTATCAATTAGAATATTCACAAAATTACCCGGTTTAAAATTCTCTGCTAAATATTCAGATTCAAAGGATAAGAGAAATATATCATTTGCAATCTTTACATTTTCTTCAATTTCAACGTCTAATAGTTTCATTATCAATCTCTCCTATGTTAAATATGTCAAGTTCTCTTTTTTGTTTTAGAAATTCAATAATTTCAACCACAGCCTTTGCAGTATCAACTGAAGTGAAGATTGGCACTTTGTTTTCCACAGCAAATCTTCTTATTAAAAAACCATCTCTTTGCGGCTGCCTTCCTTTTGTAGGAGTATTGATGACAATGTTGATTTCTCCTTTTCTAATTAAATCTATTATATTTGGACTTCCTTCAGACACTTTTTTAACGTGATTTGCAGCAACCTGATAAAAATTCAGATGTTTTGCTGTCTTTGATGTTGCATATATCTTGAATCCAAGCTTTTCAAACTTCTCAGCAATTGGGATGATTTCATTTTTATCAGGGTCAGCAACAGTAAAAAGCACTCCACCTTCTAATGGGAGTTTTGTTCCGCTTGCAACAAGTCCTTTGTAAAGAGCAATATAGTAGTCTTTCGAAATTCCCATAACCTCACCTGTTGACTTCATCTCAGGACCAAGTGATACTTCAACATCAGGCAGTTTTTCAAATGAGAAAACAGGAACTTTAAAGGCATAGAAATCTTTTTTCGGCAAAAGTCCAACTGTGTTTACCAAATCTTTCAGTCTATATCCCAAACTTACCATTGTTGCAAGCTCAACCATGGGAACACCAGTTACTTTGCTTAAAAACGGCACAGTTCTGCTGCCTCTTGGATTGACTTCAATAACGTAAAGCTCTTCATTTTGGACAATGAATTGAACATTTATAAGTCCTTTGCATTCAAGTTCTTTTGCTATTTTATGTGTGTATTCAACAATTCTATCTTCAATATACTTTGAAATATTCCTTGCTGGATATAGAGAAATACTATCTCCTGAATGAACACCTGCTCTTTCGATGTGCTCCATTATTCCTGGAATTAAGATGTCCTCACCATCAGATATAGCATCAACTTCTATTTCCTTTCCGACAATATATTTATCAATTAAGAATAGGATGATCATTGAGATTCTTTGCATAGCTTAGCATTTCCACAATATCATTATCGTCAAAAGCAATCTTCATACCCTGTCCGCCCAGAACATATGAAGGTCTTACAAGCACAGGATAACCCAATGAGTTTGCTATTTCAAGTGCTTCTTGCAAAGCAAAACATGTAAAACCTGGAGGTCTTTTAATGTTAAGTTTATTTAAAATCTTGTCAAATCTTTCCCTGTCCTCTGCAATGTCTATTCCCTCTGCACTTGTACCAAAAATCTTGATACCCTCTTTTGCAAGCTGCTGGGAAAGTTTTATAGCTGTTTGACCACCAAATTGAACTATCACCCCATCTGCCTTTACAGTTTCAATGACATTCAAAACATCTTCTTTTGTAAGCGGTTCAAAGAAGAGCATATCTGAGGTATCAAAATCGGTACTTACAGTTTCAGGATTATTATTTATTATGACCGACTTTATACCCAGCTTTGAAAGTGTATAACTGCTGTGGACAGAAGTATAGTCAAATTCGATTCCCTGACCAATTCTTATTGGACCTGAACCAAGAACAACAATTTTTCTCTCTGTATCTGATGTTTGTGATACTGCTACATCATTTTCTCTTTCATATGTTGAGTAATAATAAGGAGTTTTTGCTTCAAATTCTGCTGCGCATGTGTCAACCATTTTATATACCGGTGTTATGTTTAGGTTCTTTCTCATACTTCTTACATCATTTTCAAATATACCTTTGATATTTGCAATTGTCTTGTCACTGAATCCCATCTTTTTTGCTTCAAGTAAAATGCTGCTGTTTAGTTCTTCTTTTTTGATTTTTTCTTCCATATCAATTATATTTTTAATCTTATTAAGGAAAAATTTATCCACTTTGCTTATTCGATATAGATATTCTACTTCATAACCTCTTCTTATAGCCTCGGCAATTGCAAATATTCTTCTATCATCAGCCTCGATTATAAGTTGCGTAAGAGTTTGATTATCGAAATTTTTAAGCTCTGGAAGGTCTAAATAATCCAGTCCAATATCAAGTGAGCGTATACCCTTTAAAAGACCTTCTTCGAATGTTCTTCCTATCGCCATGACTTCTCCAGTTGCCTTCATTTGTGTGCCAAGCTTTCTGTTTGCATAAGTGAATTTGTCAAACGGCCATCGAGGAATTTTCAAAACAACATAGTCAAGTGCTGGTTCAAAACTTGCATATGTCATTTTTGTAATGGCATTTTCTATTTCGTCAAGTGTATAGCCAAGCGCAATCTTTGCAGCAATTCTTGCAATAGGATACCCTGTTGCTTTTGAAGCCAAAGCAGATGAGCGGCTGACCCTTGGATTTACTTCAATCACTGCATATTCAAAGTTCTCAGGATTTAGAGCAAATTGAACGTTACAACCACCTTCAATTTTAAGTACATCAATGATCTTTAATGCAGACGACCTTAGCATTTGATATTCTTTGTCTGAAAGCGTCTGCGATGGTGCAACAACAATGCTGTCGCCTGTATGAATTCCAACTGGATCAATATTTTCCATATTACATACAGTAATAAGACACCCGTTTGAATCTCGCATAACCTCATACTCTATCTCTTTCCACCCTTTTATACTTTTCTCAACAAGTATTTGGTGTACAGGACTGTATGAAAGACCTTTTCTTGCAATCTCTACAAACTCATCTTCATTGTTTGCAATGCCACCGCCAGTTCCACCAAGAGTATATGCCGGTCTTATTATAACCGGAAAGCCAATCTTTTTTGCAAACGCAACACCATCTTCAACACAGTTTACAACTTCACTTGGAACAACAGGTTCACCAATTTTTATCATTAACTCTTTGAAAAGAAGCCTGTCTTCTGCAAACTCAATAGCTTCAATATTTGTTCCAATTACTTTGACATTATATTTATCAAGAATACCACTTTTGTAGAGTTCAACAGCAGTGTTAAGTCCTGTCTGCCCTCCAAGTGTCGGTAAGATGGCATCCACTCTTTCTTTTTGGATTATCTTTTCTATTATTTCACACGTTATTGGTTCTATATAAATGCTGTCTGCCATTGTTTTGTCTGTCATTATTGTTGCAGGGTTTGAGTTTATAAGGACAACTTCAATTCCTTCTTCTTTTAAAGCTTTACAAGCCTGACTTCCTGAATAGTCAAATTCAGCTGCTTGACCAATTATTATCGGTCCTGAACCTATAACTAAAACCTTTTTTATATCCTTTCTCAGTGGCACTTTAAAGTCTCACCTCTTTTGATTTTGTTTTCCTATGAAATTACTGCATTAATACTTTCTTTGATGTTTTTTGAAGCCAAATAACTACTTTTCTCAAAATCAGAATTAACATAGTTTTTGTATGCATAGATAATATCACGTGACGAATTTACTATTATGCCCATGTTGTTGCTGTCCACAAAATATTTCAAATCTTCTACTTTTCCTCCCTGCACACCGATGCCAGGTACAAGTAGGAAAGAGTTTGGCAAGATTTGCCTTATTCTTTTACCAGCTTCTGGCTGGGTTGCACCTACAACAGCTCCAATATCACTGTAACCTTCTTTTCCTACACAGTTTTTCCCCCATTCATACACTTTTTCAGCAACTATTTCATAAAGTTTTTTATCTTCAACTACAATATCTTGAATGTCAGCAGAAGAAGGATTAGAAGTTTTAACAAGTACAAATAGACCTTTTTTGAATCTCTCACAGTCTTCAACAAATGGCTTTATACTATCTTGCCCGAGATAAGGATTTGTTGTGATTGCGTCAAATTCAAAGAACCTTATCTTCTTATTAAAAACAGGAGTTTCACCAATGTAAGCATTTGAGTATCCCTTTGCTGAACTTGAAATATCATTTCTCTTACCATCAAAGATTACAATAAGCTTTTTGTTTTTTGCATATTCACAGAGTTTATGCAAAACCTCAAACCCATGATAAGAATACTGTTCAAAAAATGCTGCCTGAAACTTTACCCCAACCACATTTTCTTCCACAGCATCAATAATTCTTCGGTTGTATTCAAATAAAATAGTTTTTAAATTATCAATCTCGCTTTTTTCATTGTAATAGAATCTTTTAATAAAATAATCTGGTATATTTTCAATGGTTGTATCAATTCCTGCTATAAGAACACTATTCTTCTTTTTTATAGCATCAATTAATCTGTCTGAAAAGTTTAACAATTCAAAACACCGTCCTTTTTTAATATCTTCCCATTGTATATTACTGTCTCAACATAAGAAGTCAAAATTTTTCCCAAAAACACACTATTTTTTGACTTTGACACAATGTTTTTTTCTTTTACTTCCCATTTTTTCTTTAAATCCACAATAACAAGATTTGCTTTTTCACCTTCTTTTATAATGTTTGGAGAAAGTCCAATTATTTTTCTTGGGTTGTGGTTTAAAAGTTCTACTATCTCCCCGATATCAAATGCATTTTTTTCTACAAGATATGTTATTAGCACAGAAAATGCAGTCTCAAAACCAATTGTACCACTTGCAGCAAGATTAAATTCGACATTCTTTTCATCTTTGTGATGCGGGGCATGGTCTGTTGATATACAGTCTATTATACCTTCTTTTAATCCTTCAATCAAAGCTTCAACATCCTCTTGTGTTCTCAGAGGAGGGTTTACTTTTGCGTTTGTGTTAAATCCAAGTACCTCTTCTTCTGTAAGGCTTATATAATGCGGGCATGTGTCAGCCGTGACATTTACATCCCACTCTTTTGCCATTTTTATAAGTCTAACAGATTCTTTGGTAGATACATGGGTTATATGAATATGTGCTTTTGTTTCTTTTGCAAGAAGAATATCTCTTGCAACAATTATTGATTCTGCCTCACGTGGAATTCCTCTAAGTCCTGTGATTGTTGATACATATCCTAAATTTATCTGTCCTCCTTCAGATAAGTTCGTATCTTCACAGTGTGAGATGACAGGTATCGAAAAATCTTTAGAGTACAAAAGAGCATTTCTCATTAGATTAGCGTTCATAACACACTTTCCGTCATCTGATATAGCAATAGCACCTTCATCTTTCATAAATCCTATCTCAGCAAGCTCTTCTCCTAAAAGTGCTTTTGTTATAGCCCCAACAGGTAACACCTCAATTGGTGAGACTTCTCTTGCACGATATTTTATATACGCAACCATTGCTCTGTTGTCTACAGGAGGGTTTGTATTTGGCATACAACAGATTGTTGTAAATCCTCCTGCTGCGGCAGACCTGCTACCGCTCTTTATGTCTTCTTTGTACTCAAAACCAGGTTCTCGCAAATGACAGTGAATATCGGTAAAGCTTGGCATTACATACTTGCCGCTTGCATCTATTATAATCATCTTCTCCGGATTTTCTTCTATGTTTTTACTAATCTTTTCTATCTTGTCATCAACTATCAATATATCAACTTTTTCAAGTTTGTCGTGAAGACTATTTACAATCTGTGCATTTTTTATCAATATCATCACCTGTAAATTCCCTCCTTGCGTGTGCAAAGGTATAAAACTGCCATTCTAACAGCAATACCGTTTGTAACTTGCTCATTGATAGTTGAATTTGGCAGTTGCATAATTTCTGAAGAGATTTCAACTCCTCTGTTGACAGGACCAGGGTGCATAATCAAGGTGTTGTCTGAAACATATTTCATTATATCTTCGTTTAACCCATAAAATTTGTAATATTCTTGCTTTGAGGTTATAAAGCCCCGTTTTTGTCTCTCAAGCTGAATCCTCAAATCTATTACAACATCTTTTCCTGAGACTGCCTCTTCCAAAGAAGATGCAACCTTGGCAAAGTTTTCAATATAAGGTGGAATAAGTGTTTGTGGTCCAAACACTGTGATTTGGTTGTCAAACTTGGAAAGTCCCCAAATGTTGCTCCTTGCAACCCTGCTGTGAAGAATATCGCCAATGATTGCTATCTTCAATTTCTCAATTGTTCCAAGCCTTTCTCTAATTGTGAACATATCAAGTAGTGCCTGTGTTGGATGCTCATTCATTCCATCACCAGCGTTTATGACCGAAAATGAGCAGTTTTTGGCAATAAAATGCGGCACACCAGAAACTGAATGTCTGACAATTAGCACATCTGTTTTTAGAGCTTCCAAAGTTTTTACAGTGTCAAGCAAAGACTCTCCTTTCTGCACACTACTGGTTTGCACAGATATAGAGGTTGTATTGGCACTCATAAACTTTGCTGCAAGCTCAAACGATGTTCGTGTTCTGGTACTATTTTCATAAAACAGAGTTACAACCGAATACCCCTGCAGATGAGGAGTCTTTTTAGTTTCACTCTTTAAAATTGTCTTCATATCTTTTGCAAGGTTGAGTATTTTTAAAATATCCTCTTTTGAAATCTCTCTTAAACCAAGCAAATGTTTCAATTTATTCACCTCCGATTGTTTACAAAAAAGGTAGGGAAAATACCCCTACCCTTAATTGTTTGGTTCTAAAGCTTCTTTTGTCTTTGCTACTTTGAGTTCTTTTGACTCTGGTAAAAGAAGATTTAAGATTATTCCGACAAATGTAGCAAGAGCCATTCCTTCAAATTCAATGTTAAAAAATTTGAGTCTTGTTCCACCAACACCAATTATTAAAACCACAGAAGCAATTACAAGGTTGCGTGTTTGAGACAAGTCCACCTTGTTTTCAATCATCATTCTCAAACCAGATGAAGCAATAACACCAAACAGCAAGATACTGATTCCTCCAATTACAGGTGAAGGAATTACCTGAATAAGAGCACCAAGCTTTTGGACAAATGAAAGTAAAATTGCCAGAATTGCTGCCCACAAGATTACCCATGTGCTGTACACCTTTGTTATAGCCATAACGCCGATATTTTCACCATATGTTGTATTAGGAGGACCTCCAAAAAAACCTGCAGCAATTGTTGCAAGTCCATCTCCTGCTAATGACCTGTGAAGCCCAGGATTTTTTGTAAAGTCTCTTCCCACAACATTATTTGTTACAAGAAGATGTCCAATATGTTCTGTTATTGTAACTATGGCAATTGGAGCAATAGCTAAAATAGCAGAGAGTGAAAATTTAGGGAATGTGAACTGAGGAAGTCCTAGCCACTTTGCATTCTTGATAACTTCATAATTCAAAAAAGGAATATACTTGCCATTTGGATAGAATGAATTGAGAAGATTTGTGTTCATACCAATCAAGTCAAGCACATATGCAAAAAGGTATCCACTTACAAGTCCAATCAAAACAGGTATGACTTTAAAAAATCCTTTAAAGTAAACAGAGCCAAACACGGCAACAAGCAATGTAAATATAGAAACCCAGCAAACAGGACTTTTTATGACGTTGACGGCAACTTCTAAAATCTGCCCATCTTTTATAACCTCTTTGAAAAGTCCTGCTGATTTTACAGCTGCTGCTCTTGCAAGAGAAAGTCCAATAATCATTACAACAGGACCTACAACAACGGGTGGCAGTAGCCTGTCAATCCAGTTTGTTCCAAACAGGTAGACAAGAAATGCTACAATCAGATATACAACACCTGATGCAATGCATCCGGCAAGAGCGTATTCTTTTCCTCCAAGTGAAGCAGAGACTGTGATAATAGGATTGATAAATGCAAAGGAAGAGCCAAGATATGCAGGTATTTTGTTTTTTGTTACAAGAATATATATTATGGTTCCCACACCACTTGTAAAGAGAGCAACAGTTGGACTAAGTCCTACCAGAATAGGAACTAAGATTGTTGCACCAACCATGGCAAAAAGATGTTGAAGACTCAAAGGCAAGGTTTTCAAAAATGGAAGCTTTTCTTCAACCTGAACAACTCTGTTCATTTTCAAAAATTTCTCCTTTCTTTTAAGGTTATATTTCCCTATCAAGCTGTTCAATTATTACTCTGTTGTCGTTGTCAAACTCATCGACAAGTACGTGAACAATCTCTCTTCTTGAAGTTGGAACATTTTTTCCTACATAGTCAGCCCTAATTGGAAGTTCTCTGTGTCCTCTGTCAATTAACACTGCAAGCTGAATCATCTTTGGTCTTCCCATATCCATCAAAGCTTCAATTGCTGCTCTTACTGTTCTGCCTGTAAAAAGTACGTCATCTACTAAAACTATCTTCTTATTGTTTATATCAAAATCAATTCTTGTAGAGTTTACTGTCGGATGTTCAGAAAGCAGACTCAGATCGTCCCTGTAAAATGTTATGTCAAGAATACCTAAAGGAAGCTTTACGCCTTCTATCTTTTCTATGTTTTCTTGTATCTTTTTTGCAAGTGTTACTCCTCTTCGCTGAATCCCAACAAGGCAAAGATTTTCAACACCCTTGTTTTTTTCAAGTATCTCATGAGAAATCCTGAGCAGAGCTCTTCGCATTTGATTGGCATCCATAATTTCTTTAAATTTTTCCAAAATACAACACCTCCTCTGGCACAAAAAAAGCTTCCTGCCCGTGAATTGGCAAGAAGCTTTTTTACATGCTTAATATTCTCGACTTCTCTTATTTCAACCTTGCCGCCTCACAGGGCCAGCTTAAAGGTCTTAAATTCTCTTAAAGCCACTATTCGATTTTTGTTTATTTTTTAGTCATTATAACACCAAAATATAGAGTTTGTCTATGGTTTTTGATGTTATACATGGTATTTACTGTTTCTGCTTCTCAGTATATTTAAAATCTCAAGAAAGTATTCAGGTAGCTCGGTTGAAAAGTGCAGCACATCTGAAGTTATTGGGTGAACAAACTTAATCTCACCTGCATGAAGAACTTGACCTTGAATACCAAATTCATTTTTAGATCTTCCATAAGTACTATCTCCAAGCAAAGGATAACCAATGTACGACATATGGACTCTTATCTGGTGAGTTCTTCCTGTTTTTAATCGGAGTTTTACAAAAGTGTATTTATCATACCTTTCCAAAACCTCAAAATAAGTAACTGCTTGTTTACCATTTGGAATTACAGCCATTTTTAGTCTGTTTACAGGGTGCCTCCCAATCGGTGCATCAACTACACCGCTATCTTCTTTTAACACACCTTCACATATAGCATAATATATCCTTTTTATTTGATGAGATTTTAATGCTTCAGAAAGTTTAATATGTGCTTCATCTGTTTTAGCAACAATTAAAAGTCCCGATGTGTCTTTGTCAAGTCTGTGGACAATTCCGGGTCTTATAACCCCGTTTATACTGCTAAGTTTCCCACTGAACTTGTGCAAAAGAGCGTTTACAAGAGTATTTTCAAAATTACCTGCCCCAGGATGAACAACCATACCTCGTGGTTTATTTATTACAGCTAAGTGTTCATCTTCATATACAACTTCAATATCTATATCTTGAGCAACAAGGGATAGCTGTTTAGGTTCAGGAATCACGATTCTGATTATATCTCCACTCCTGACTTTATATGCAGGTTTTAAAACTTGTGTTTGATTTACCCATACATTTCCTTCTTCTATTATCTTTTGAACAAAACTACGAGTTTTAGAAAGAACCTCTGAAAGATACCTGTCCAGTCGTCCGTCAAAACCTTCTACTGTCAAGGTTTTTTCTTCAGAAATAACTCTTCGCCCCCTTCTCTCAGAATCAAAAATATCAAAAGAAACACTCCACAGGTTATAAAGAAATCAGCAAGATTAAAGACAGGAATTACTTTTATGTCTATAAAATCCACCACATAACCTTTAATAATCCTATCAAAAAGATTTCCTGTTGCTCCTCCCACTATCAGCGAAAAAGAAAACTTGTAAAGATTGTTTGTTGACTTGAATATCATATAACATAAAAACAAAATGAGGATTATTGAAACAATTATAAAAAATCTTCTTTTCCCCTCTAAGATGGAAAAAGCCCCACCCCTGTTTTGTACATAGGTAAGTGATAAAATTCCACCCAGTAAATTGACAGGTCTATATACAAAAAATTTTTCTGCTCTTGCCTTTGTTAGCTGGTCTAACACAAAAGTTGACATAATTATAATCCAGTAAACCATTGAATCACCTTGAATCATGTACAACTATGTTATGATATTATAATATTAGCCAAACAAATCATCGTCATCATCATATAAAAACAAATCTTCGTCGTCATTCTCTTCAGAATCAGGGTCGTAGTATTCTATATTAAATGGCTCATCTTCAAATCTAACATCAAATTCAAAAATTTCAAAGAATTTATTTAACCTTCTAACAAAATCTTTACACTCTTCAGCAAACTTTTTCTTTCCCCTTTTTGATAGAGTAAAATCATGAGCAAAAGCCAACTTTACACGATAGACATTATTCTCAAGTCTCTCGATTTCTGACCAGTCATAGTAAATATTTGACCAATAAGTATTATTTAATGCATTGTTAGGAAAGTAATCTTCCATTTCTGGCAACAGAACTTCGCAAAAATTTTGAATAAATACCATAAACTGTTCTTCAAACTCTTTAATATCCCTCTTTGGTAAACTTAAAAGTTTTAATTTGTATTCCAAAAACATAAAAGAAGGTGTACTCATGTCAAATACCTCCTAAATGAAATTTGTTATTGCTTATAAATCAAATTATATACGAAACAAATATAAATCAGCAAACCGGCAGAATAGGAGGAGAAGGATCAAATATACTGAAAATACCTGGCAAACCAGCAATCTTCTTTGCTTCTTCATACCAGTGCCATGGGTCATATACATTTGCATCATAATCAGGTTCGCATCTGAATTCTATTATACCTTCAACAAGAATCTTTATCTGATTTTTCAGTGCCTGCGCATCGTTTTTCAATATATACTCCGCAAGAGCAGAAGAAACAATCCCTGTCGTGTTTTTCGCAAATACTTTTTTAACATCCACAGCCATTTGATAGTTACCAAGGTAATATTCTGCATCTGCCCACAAGACATAAAAATATGAACTGCCTTCCGGACGTAGCACAAAAGTTCTATCAGCTTTTTTCCCCTCTTCATAAACCTTTCTAAAAATTTTAACAGCCTCAAAGCATTCCTGTTTTAGTTTCTCAATCTCTCCTATCCACCTGTACATTTTAGCTAATCTTGTTTTGTCCGTGGCTACTGCTCTACTTTCATAGCCGTATTCTTTTATAGATTCTTCAATATCTTTTTTCTTAGCTTCAATAGCTTTCAAAATATACTTTTTCCCCTCATCAAAGTTACCAAGATACATGTAATACCTTCCTGCTGCTATAAGCCTGAAATCATACATTACACCATACTGCTCATCTTCTTCTATCCTGCTTAACTCTTCTTTCAACATTTTATTGAGCTTTTTAGGATTGAGCTTAATCTCCCACCACTCAGCCATTATTTTTCACCCCTGAAACTTTAAATTCCCCTTCCCTTCCCACCCTTGATAATAATTTTACTCTATTTCAATATCATTTTCACCATCTCGAACGATGCTATGTTTTCATCATTCACTAAAATTTCTGTAAAATATTTACCAAATCCGCCATCCCATCTAATCTTTTTATTCTGCGAAGCATAAAACAGTGCTGCTTTGTATTTTTTCTCACCCTTTAGTAATTTTTGAAACTCCTCAAACTCTTTTTGACCAACATCTTTACCAAGCAACTCTTTCATACCTTCTTCTACTTTGCCCAGATACCTTTTAGGATTTGTCGAAAGCCACTTAAAAGACAGCTGGGCTAATCTTTCTTTTGCTCTTATTTCGGGATTATAAACATTGCTAAATAGCCTGTTTTCTCCTACCGTTGGATAGGTGGTTAATTAAAAATCAACAAAATTGTTATTGCTTATAAATCAGCAAACCGGCAGAATAGGAGGAGAAGGGTCAAATATACTGAAAATGCCTGGCAAACCAGCAATCTTCTTTGCTTCTTCATACCAGTGCCATGGATCATATACATTTGTATCATAATCAGGTTCGCATCTAAATTCTATTATACCCTCAACAAGAATCTTTATCTGATTTTTCAGTGCCTGCGCATCGTTTTTCAATATATACTCCGCAAGAGCAGAAGAAACAATTCCTGTTGTGTTTTTCGCAAATACTTTTTTAACATCCACAGCCATTTGATAGTTACCAAGGTAATATTCTGCATCTGCCCACAAGACATAAAAATATGAGTAAACTTCAGGATTTCTTGCTAAAGAGTCGTTCATCTTCTTTGCTTCTTCATAAACTTTTCTAAAAATCTTAACAGCCTCAAAGCATTCCTGTTTTAGTTTCTCAATATCTCCTATCCACCTGTACATTTTAGCTAATCTTGTTTTGTTCATAGCTATTGCATCATTTTCATAGCCTAGCTTTGATATAACTTCTTCAATACGTTTTTGCTTAGCTTCAATAGCTTTCAAAATATACTTTTTCCCCTCATCAAAGTTACCAAGATACATGTAATACCTTCCTGCTGCTATAAGCCTGAAATCATACATTACACCATATTGCTCATCTTCTTCTATCCTGCTTAACTCTTCTTTTAACATTTTATTGAGCTTTTTAGGATTGAGCTTAATCTCCCACCACTCAGCCATTATTTTTCACCCCCAAATATTTTTATTCTCTTCCGTTTCTCACCTTTAAGATAATGTTTTATACTATATTCAATATCATCTTCACTATTTCAAATGATTCTATACTTGAGTCGTCCCCTATAATACCAAAATATTTGTCAAATCCGCCATCCCATCTAATTTTTTTATTCTGCGAAGCGTAAAACAGTGCTGCTTTGTATTTTCCTTTGCATTCTAAAAATTTTTGAAACTCCTCAAACTCTTTTTGACCAACATCTTTACCAAGCAACTCTTTCATACCTTCTTCTACTTTGCCCAGATACCTTTTAGGATTTGTCGAAAGCCACTTAAAAGACAGCTGGGCTAATCTTTCTTTTGCTCTTATTTCGGGATTATAAACATTGCTAAATAGCCTGCTTTCTCCTACCGTTGGATATTTTGAGTTTTCAAAAGCTCCTTTTGCTTCCACTATTAGATACTCTCTTGGCTGTGTGTTAGTGAGAAAGATTAAATCAGGACCTTTAACGCCATGTTTGGCTTTATAAATGCACTTGTAGCCCAGCTTTGTATAATACTCATATGCTGCTTCAACAGCAACTCTTTCTGCAAATACATGGGCACTTCTGAGCCCATTCTTTTTTAAATACTCATTTGCTCTTGCTATAACGCTCTCGGCGTTTTCTAATTGTATATCTTGAGTTATAGAAAATTTGACTTTGCTATTTTTTATAATTGATGCAATTTCATCAAAATTATTGTGCTGAGCAAATTCAGGGACAGCCTTCAAAGGTTTATCATAATCTCCATTTACCACTTTTTTTGCAACATCAAAATTGTCTTGTCCTTTGCATAAAAGAGCAAACACAGGTAAAAACAGAGAATTTCTAAAGACATTTTGCTATTCATCAAATTTATGAACAATAAACCTTGATACAATGCTTATGCACTCATCACCGAAACTAATAAATTTTGTAAGTGTTCTTGCAATATCAGCACAGTCTCCTACACCAGGGATAAAGCCAATTAAATTTGTTAATACTTCTGCAAAATCTAATTTTGCCAAACTTGCTACAGCATCTCTTATATCTGAAAATGGTATAAATCCGGAAGCTATTTGACCAATTAAATACCCAAATGATTTTAGAGTTCTTTCTGCTAAAAGTCCATGTCGAACTAAAATCTCACCTGCATCGCCGCAAGTTGCACCAGCTAAGATGTCTTTGATATGTTCATACCAAGTTTTATCATAAAGATAAGGATCAAGTCCTTTTTCGAATTCTTGTTTGTCAGGATATGAATCGCCGTCATAATTTTTATGAAGGGGTGAATACCCCATGCTGATTTCATTTCCATCAGTCAAACCATCTTTATCGGTATCTGCAAGATTTATCTTTGTTCCCAGTTCATCTTCTTCCGCATCAGAAAGTCCATCATTGTCGCTATCCCATTTTTTCGGATTGCTTGTTGCTTTGTAATAATACCCGTTTGCTGCACAAACCAATGGTCCAATTTCTAAGCCATCTAAAATTCCATCTCCATCTGTATCAGGATTTGATGGATCAGAATATACAATTGTTCCAAGACCTGTTCGTGCACCTGAAATTTCAACAGAATCTGGAACACCATCTTCGTCTGTATCAATTGGTTCTGTAACTATTTCAGTTATTCGCTTGAACACCTGTGGTAGTTGAGAAGCAGAAGATACAGGAAAATACATGCCTCCTGTTTGGGTTGCTATATCTCTCAAAAGATTTTCGTCAACGCTGGTTCCTAAACCTATAGTATATATTGTTATACCATTGTTTTTTGCTTCAGTTGTGAGATTATTGTCGTAATATCCTTCACCATCTGTTAAAAGTATAATTACTTTTATTCTATCCTCAGAACTATGAGAAATTAATTGCTGGTTTGCAATTCTAATGCCTTCTGCAATGTTTGTTCCGCCCCAGCTATCAATCCTGTCAATTGCATTTTTTACGGCTTGAAAATCAGTCGTTAAAGGCTGCAGTAAATAACCAAAATCATCGAAATCGACAACAGCTGCTCTATCCCCTCTCTCAATGTATCTTTGATTTTCTCAAAATATCTCTCGATTTCTTTAAATTTCGCTATCGAAACAAATAATATCATTCTTGATATTGCTATTATTGCTTTATTCTACCATGCGAAGATTAAACTCAACCTACTTTTTGTATTAATTTAGATATTTTACCATATTACGGCGGGTTTTTACCCACAATAACCATGGCGTTTACCCTCTCATGTCTCTCAGGGTCTTTGCTTATTTGCCCTCAATTCCTTCGTCCCATCTACCATGGCGTGGAAGTCGGTTATGCTCGTATGCAGGGTCTTCGCCCTTATGGGGGATGTACTCCGACCACCCGCTCTCATTTTTCAATCTACCTATAAAAAATCATTTAATTCCTTTTTCCTTCACTTCTTACCCTCAACACATTCTCTATGATTTGAACTCCTACCAAAAGGGGCGCTTTGCTTCTTGACATGACTTTATTCCATTCGCAAAGCTAAGAAACTTTTACCCCTTCAGATGTGAATCACTCAAACTATTGCTCCTACTTTAAACTAAGATTTCTCAAGTTATCTTTTTATTCTTTTACGCTGTTCTTGCTAATGTCTCTCTCTTTATATCGCTCAACATCTTATTACCATCATACCTTATCCCTTTTTTCAAAATCGCATAAAATATCCTTATCAACTTACAGCAAAGCGCTATCAGTGATTGCTTCTTCTTCAATGGATTGTTCTGCGGGAGTTAAAATAAAATTGTGTCCACTGTATAATTAGTATTGAAATAATCATCAAAGGGGGTCACTGAGAATGAATAAAAACGAAATTTACGAAACTGCTAAAAACATGGCTGTAGAGCAAGTATTAAATATGTATTGCTCCAAAGATGATCCTAATCGCCCAGCTCTAAAGCAACTCTTAGAAAACTTGCTCGATTGCTTTATGTTATCGGAAAGAGCAGTATACCTTGCTAAAAACGACAATGACAAAGGTAATGGTTTTTACGATAGAAAACTTGCAACACCTGTTGGCAGTCTTGAAATCTCTGTCCCTCGCACGCGTACTGGTAATTTCCGACCTTCTATCCTCCCTGACCGCTACAAAAGAGTTGATAGTTCGTACACCGACCTTCTTATGTCTTTAGTTGTCAATGGTTATTCCGAAAGTTCCCTTGTTCAAACTTTGAAAGCTTTGAATCTTCCATATTCCGAAAATGAAATACTAAAAATCAAAGAAGACCTTAAAAATGAACTTCAGTTATTCAAACAAAGAGAACTACCAACAAGTACTTTTGCTCTTATCATCGATGGTTATCATTGTGAAGTTAAGGATAATTCTAAGGTTAAACAAGCTACTTGTTATGTTGTCCTCGGCATCGACTTAGAAGGTAAAAAAGATATTTTTGGTATCTACACTTTCTTTGGCAAAGAAAATAAGGCTGATTGGATGAAAGTTTTTGACGATTTAATTACAAGAGGTCTTAAAGAAGTTTTAATTGTCATAAGTGATGACTTTCCTGGTATTATAGATGCTGTCAAACTTGCTTATCCTCTTGCTGACCATCAACTGTGTTTTGTCCATCTCCAACGTAATGTCAGAAAACATATGACAAAAGAAGATGCTTCAGCTTTTAACAAGAGTTTAGACAGACTTAGAATTTCTTCCTCCGATTTTGACGAAGCTGTACTGAAATTTAAAGAACTTTGCAATGGATACCTTTCAAAATATCCTCGATTTATTAAAGCAATATCAGAAAAAGCAGAGTTTTATCTTGCACATATGAAATACCCTGAGGAATTAAGAAAGCATATCTATACCACAAACGCCGTTGAAAGTGTAAATAGCATGATTGAGAAGATTAGAGTAAATTCAGGTGGATACTTTCAGTCTGTTGAAGTCTTAGAAATTAATATTTACTTACAGCGAGAGAACTTACGCCGTACAAAATGGAAAAATGGAGTTCCCAGCATTAGAAAATGCATTAACAACATAACCCAACTTTACAATTTACGTTATAAATTGGAAACACAAAATTCTTGACAAGTCTCTGTTCTGCCGCGTTGTGTAATACATGTGCAGCTGTTTAAATTCTTCATTCTTTGCTACTATTGTAATCATGGCCCTGAACAAACTACTTCGAAGCCGCCCTCGCCCTCTTTTGCTTATACATGTCTGCCCCTTGTACTTGCCAGAACTATTCTCAATTATATTAAGACCAGCTAATTTCTGGATCTGTCTCGCATCCTCATACCTCCTTATATCTCCAACCTCAGAAATAAACCCAACTGCTGTTTTTACACCAACACCTTTTATTTCAAGCAGCCTATCACCATTCGGCACATCTTTCAAAAGCTCTGCCATCTCACCTTCTATCTCTTCTACCTGCTTCTTTAAAAGCTCATATTCTTCAAGCAAATATTTTATCTCTTGTCTTGCCAGCTTTCTACCTTCTTTTTTACCTATACTCCTTTTAGCAGTCTCTACTAAATCCATCGCCCTCCTGCGACTAATCGCACGTTTATCTACTTTGTCACGCCAGTACTCTATAATCCCTTCTACTTCCTTTTCTATTACATCACTTGGCAATGGCATCTCTTTTAGGGTCAATAGCGCTACCTTGCCTTCCCAATCAGAAAATACCTCTAAAAACTCTGGAAAATAGATATCCAGCCAGTTGATTATTTGATTTTTTAAAACGTTCAGCTGTTTTTGTAGCCTTTCATATATGTTCATCGCTACTCTCATCTCAGCATATATACCCTCGGGTATATTTGGTTCTGTGTATCTTCCATCCTTCACAAGCATCGCTATCGTCTTCGGATCCTTTATATCGCTCTTTGTTGGTGTATTATCATCGAGTTCTTTGCTCCTTTTTACGTGAAAAGGATTCACTAAAACCACTTTTATGCCATTCTCTCTTAAGTACTGCTCAAAGCACAGCCAGTAATGCCCTGTAGGTTCTATCCCAACTATCATGTTGTCTTTGCCATTGGCTTTCATTATCTTATTTGCCCAATCCAAAAATTTTTCCATACCTTCTTTTCTATTCTCAAACTCTATTCTCTTGCCAAGCTCCACTCCTCTAAAATCAAATGCTCTTCCAACATGCCTTTCCTTCGCTATGTCTACTCCTACAACTAAAGTTTTTTCTGTTACTTGTAATATCTTTTCATTTTGTGTATACTTCAAAGAGGGTACCTCCTTTGTTGTGTTTTGTCGTAAGTTGTACAACTTACATTCTGTATTTTACCAGGAGGTACCTTATCTTTTCAAATCTCATTTTTCGTCATTTTCACTCATTTTCGTTCATTACAGGAATGCTTGTATCAAGGCATCAACAAATGATTTTGCAGCAATTTTTCTATAACCGTTTGGATCATTCCAGCTCATGCTGCCAGATGAATCTAACACAAATACAAGGTCTATATAATTGACTTGTTGATTTATTTCTCTTTCGCCTTTATTTATTGGAACCTCCCAAATTGCTTTCCATGTTGGGATATAAAATAATACAAAGTGTTGTAAAATGGTTTGTTTTTGCCCATACCACTTTGTTTACAGGATCAACACCTTGTTCGTCAAGTGGAACAAAAGTCATCAAATCTTCATCAAGATAAAACATTTTTACATTTTGAAAATCTTGATTGGGGATTTTGCTTGTATCAATTGGTATAAATACTGTCGCTTCTTTAAAAGGTGCATATACTTCAATATCAACTGGTGTTGAAACTATTCCGTAAATTTCAGAAAATACTTCTTCGTCTTTTAGATTGTTTATTTCAACAAAGGGTGAAATGTCCCCTTCTGCAACAATTTCTACTTTTGTTCCAGTCTGATCGTCTTTAAAGGTTTGCTTATATTCCTCAAGTCCGTCAGGTAAACCATCAGCATCACAATCAGGATTATTAGGATCAGTTCCTAATAAGTATTCACTTTTGTCACTCAGTCCATCTTCATCCGTATCAAATTTCAAAGGAGAACTTTTAAATGTAAATATTTCGAAATAGTCATCTAAACCATCGTTATCTGTGTCTGGCAAAAGCGGGTCAGTATTGTATTTTTGTTCATCTATATTAGTTAACTTGTCCTCATCAGGGTCTTCTTGCCAGTCTGGTATACCATCTTTATCAGTATCAATTAATTTTCCATCAGTAAGGTTAAAAAGCTTTAATATTTCAAAAAAGTCAGAAAGATTGTCTCCGTCGGTGTCTAACTTATTTGTTTTAAGACCAAACTTTTCTTCTAAAAAATCTGGACATTTATCATTATCTTTGTCCTGAAGCTTTAAAATAGCAATATTAAGTTCATTTAACTGTTCCCATGCTTTTCGATAAAATTGAATAGCTTGTTCATTGTTCTTTTTGCCTTCAAATTCAACACCTTTATTAAACTCTTCAATTGCTTTTAAAAGTTCTTTCTTTTGTTTTTGGGTAAATATAGTTTGATTATTTTCGCAAACTATTTTTAGATTCTCTGTAACTATCCTTGTTACTGCAATAAGATTCAGTTTAATTCCTTCTAAAGTTGAATCATAATGTTTCTTAAAGTTACTGTGCTTTTGATAAAATTCAAGTTGCCTTACAGCCTTTTCAATGCAGTCAAAAAAGGCTGAATTAGTGATTGTGGTATCACTATCAAATTGATTTACAGCTTTTGTTAAATAAATTAATATCTTTTTGACCTTTTCCTCAGGTGATGGTTTTAAGTCATAAAATAATTCAGGGAGAGTAGAAATTTTTTTAATTTGAATTTGTAAAAGTTCACGGGGATTTTGGATTTGAGAAGAGTTTTGAGAGGTTTGAAATACTGATGCATCTCTCGATGATAAATTATCTGATTTGACAAAGTAAGGGGAAAAAAGGTTGATAGTAAATAACAATACAATCAATAATGAAATAAATTTCTTCAAATATCTCATATAAAACCCTCCTAACTCCTAAAAATTTGAATAATCTTATAAACATTTTATAATAATTACAAGAATTTTGTCAATAAATCCATGATTTTTAGGTAATTTATTAAAGAAGCTATCCAATTATCTTTTTGGATAGCCCTTCTATTTTAAAAATTATCTGTAGAAATTTTATCTATTTCTTCGACACTATCATCAATATCATTTATATTTTTGTAATAATTTCTTCCATCAAATACAATCTCATCCTGTGGACCGTTGCTTGTGGAATGCATTTCAAGGATGCTCCACATATCTGTGCCATCATGTTCTTCTTCACCTTGACTTGGAAACTTGTCATTGAAAGGTTTGCCCAGCACCTTTTCTTCGATTGGTCTTTGATCTGTTTTATAATTTTCTTGTTTTTCCATCTTTTTCTGACACTCTATACAAAATTCTGCATAAGGTATTGCTAAAAGCCTTTCAATAGAAATCTCCTTTTTGCAGGATATACAGTAGCCAAAGTTTCCCTCTTCGATTTTAGATAGTGCTTTTTCAATCAATTTAAGTTTCTTTTTCATGTCAGCTTTCAAGCTCATGTTCTTTTCCATTTCAAATAGGTCTGATGCAATGTCAGCTGGATGATTGTCATAGTTTGAAACCTCGTTTGAATACACTGTGCTAAAGTTCGAAATTTGATTATCTTTAGTATTTTTTAGATACCTTTCTAATTCGGATTTTTTATCTAAGAGCATTTTTTTGATCATTTCCATTTCGGCTGGCTTCAATATGAATCTCTCCTTTTAATGAAGATTTTAATGCATATAAAACTTTACAAACTTCAAAATCTCAGCGATATACCGACCTATTACAGGAAGGTTGTATTTTACAATAGCATTAAGTATATACAAAAGAAGAGCACCTAAAATAGAAAAACCAAAAGCTGTTCCAAATCCTCTTGCAGTACCAGATAAGAAATTCATAAAAATTATTTTTTTTGGGTTTTTTAAATATTCTATATAGTCGCTTAAATTCATTCTTTCTAGCTTTAAAATAAAATCATTTAATTTTTCTTCAAATTCATTTTTTGACATAATCTCACCTTCTCAATAAATTATTTTGTTGATTTTCGCTCATTTTATTTATATAATTTTTTTGAAATGCGAAAGTTTTTATCATTGGAGGTAAAGAAAGATGGAATACAGAGCTGATATAGGAGTATTTGGTGGTTCCGGCTTTTATTCTTTGGAAGACAATGTTGAAGAGATAGAACTTGAAACACCATATGGGAGACCAAGTGATAAGATTTCTTTACTCGAAATTCATGGCAAAAAGGTGGCTTTTTTGCCTCGACATGGTAAAAATCATCAATATCCTCCACATTTAATTCCATATAGAGCAAATCTCTGGGCAATGAAAATGCTCGGAGTAAAAAAAATAATTGGACCTACTGCATCTGGAAGTTTAAAGCCTGAGATAAAACCTGGAGATTTTGTTGTATGTGATCAGTTTGTTGATAGGACATGGGGAAGGAAAGATACATTCTTTGAAGGTCCTGAAGTAAGGCACATATCCGCTGCAAAACCGTACTGTGAATACTTGAGAAAGATTGCAATTGAATCTGCAAAAGAGCTTGGAATTACTGTACATGAAAAAGGAACTGTGGTTGTGATACAAGGTCCAAGGTTTTCAACAACAGCTGAGAGTAGATGGTTTTCAAGCATGGGCTGGGATGTTATCAACATGACCCAGTATCCAGAAGTTATCCTTGCAAAAGAGCTTGGCATCTGCTATGTGAATATATCGCTTATTACAGATTATGATGCTGGACTTGAGGGAAGAGATGATATAAAGCCTGTAACAGAGGAAGAAGTTTATAGAGTTTTTAGAGAGAATAATGACAAAGTAAAGAAGCTTATATATAGAATGATTGAAAAGATTGATGTAGATTATATTTGCGAGGAGTAAGAAGAAAATGAAACACTTTGAGTTTGAAAATGATAAGCTCATTGTGCTTGACCAGAGAAAGCTGCCATTTGAAAAAGAGTATTTTGTTTGTAGCACATATCAGGATGTATATATAGCAATAAAGGATATGATTATAAGAGGAGCACCGCTTATTGGAATTGTTGCCGCATATGGAGTTGTGTTGGGATTTAGGGAGATAATTGAAAAGAACCTGGAGTCTAATAAAATTTATGAGATTATAAAATATCTTGCAAGCTCAAGACCCACAGCTGTGAATCTTTTCTGGGCACTTGAGAGAATGAAAAAGCTTTTTGAAGATGCAAGAAATTTTTCTCAAAATCAAATTTATAGTGTGCTGCTGGATGAGGCAAGGAAAATAGAAGATGAAGACAAAAGTATCAATAAAAAGATTGGTGAGCATGGAAATACACTTATAAAAGAAGGTGCAAATATCCTTACTCACTGTAATGCAGGAGCTTTAGCAACAGGCGGGTATGGAACTGCACTTGGTGTCATCCGTGAAGCTCACTTTACCGGCAAGAATATTCATGTTTATGTAGATGAGACCAGGCCGTATCTTCAGGGGGCAAGGCTCACAGCTTTTGAGCTTTCTGAAGATGGTATTCCCAACACAGTTATCTGTGACAACATGGCAGGTTATCTTATGAAACTTGGGAAAATTGATTGCGTTATTGTTGGTGCAGATAGAATTGCTTTAAATGGAGATACAGCAAACAAGATTGGAACTTACTCTCTTTCTGTTTTAGCAAAGCACCATGGTATTCCTTTTTACATTGCAGCACCTATTTCAACTATTGATTTTAATATAAAATCTGGACTGAAGATTCCTATTGAAGAGAGAAGCGAAGAGGAGATAAGATTTTTCAATGGTAAAAAGATTGTTCCGGATGAATCGAAGGTTTTTAATCCTGCATTTGATGTGACACCGGCTGAAAATATCACCGCTATAATTACAGAAAAAGGTGTTGTTTTTCCACCCTTTGAGGAGAATATCTCAAAACTCAAAGAAAAGTGAGTTGTCAAAAACGGGGTATTGTAAGAATTGAATACCCCGTTTTATATTTTATTTTTTATGATTTGCTGAAAAACTGTTACATGCTTCCTTGAGTGCTCAAGAAGGTTGGTGCAAAAAATAATGAATTTTTGAAAGGGACTTTTCTTTTGTTACTATATTTACTTTGTATGGTTATTTTTTTATTTAATAACCTAAAACTTTCTTACAAAAAGATTTTATCTTAATCATATTTTGTTTTCTCGATGCCGAAAATTGATAATTGCAACTGAAAATATATCATTTTACTAAAAAGTTGAGGTAATGTACTTGTTTTTTGTCTAATCTTACAATTGTAGAGAATCTATATGTGTGGTATAATATCAATAAAGTAAACCGCTCAAGAGGTGAGTAGAAAATGTTAAGAAGCTAACAAGTAAAGTGTTGAGAAGAACTATAATTTTTTAATTTAAGAAAGACCAGCTAATTAAAGTCAAGAGTTTTTTAAAAAATTTTTGATAACATTTTATGGTGTAAAATCCTTTTAAAAGGGTATAAGAAGATAAGCTATCCATTAGAAGTTGACATAACATATGGAGGCTAGACACATATTATGGTTAACCAATGTTTCATTAATAAAACAATTATTTATACGCAACAAACAGCAGTCTTGTTAAAACATTTTTGAATATGTTCTTCAGGAATTCTAAGTTCAAAAGGTTTTTTATCGCGCATGACAGCAAAGATGATACAAATAATTTTTCTCATGACAGCATAAAATAGAACTTTTTTGGGCTTTTGTTGGCACTTTTTCTGATAGTATTCGAAGAGTACAGGGTTACAAGGCTTAGAGTCTCTTTTGGTTCTGATATTGGCAAGAGCAATTGTAAATAAGATTCTTCGCAAGATTTTAGAGCCACGTTTAGACATTTATTTATCCCTCACCTACCTCTTTGCTGAAATTTGTAAAAGTATATTCGTTTAAATGGAACTCTGGAAAGTAATAACTCAATCATGCAATTATGGAGGATTAACCAAATGCAAAAATATTTCGTAATTCAATGGTAATATTTTCTTTAATTCTCATTGGATCATTGGTATTATTAAGTATTAGTTTAAAAATCTCTCACATTAGGGCTGACACAATCTTAAATAAGCATAAGCTAGAAGACAATAGCTCCGAGAGAATTCATATTATAAAAAACAAAAAGAAATTTATAGCAGATATCATCTCAGTTTTACCCGTTGTTGAAGAAAAGAATATAAACAACTCAACTGTGGACAGCAACATAAGTAAAGTAAAAGCAGAAAGGCAAGTACATTATAAAATTATTAAAGCTGTGCTAAATGAAGCCAATCACAAAAGCATCCTTGGCCTTGCTTCAAACAAAGATATATATTCATTTGTATCTGAGAAAGTCCTAAAAATACTCTTTCCCAAACCTACACAAGATACTTATACCTGTTACTATAAGGTAGAACCTGCTGACCCCAAGCAAACCGTTATTTGGTACAAAAAAGGATATTTTTATTTTGTGTACTGCTTCACAGACTCTTACACCATAAATCCAGCTGACCCTTATGGTGATATAAAAAAAATGGTTCTCTTGGTTGAGAAAATTAAAAATAAATGGATCATAAGCGATTTTTCAAGCAATAACTGATAAACAGTCCCTATAAAATATAATATGGACACAAATTCTATTTTTACTATAACAGATAGTTTTTTGGGTTCTATAATAAATATTGGGGTAGTAAGATAAGAAAAAATATAGCACTTATTCTGAATGCCTGCTATAATTAAGTTGTTTTCTGGATTCAAAAAAAAACACAAAAGAAAGGAGGCATCCAGAATAAGTGCTCAATCATAATTATATCACTGAACTTTTGAAATCAAAAGATATTATCCTCTACCAAGTAGTAGAAAACGAAGATGAAGTAGAACTCTACATAAGTCAGGTGCAAAAATCTCATGAGTGTCCTAAATGTGGTAGTATCACAAGTAAGATACATGATTATCGTATTCAAAGAGTAAAAGATGTACCAACTGATGGGTAAGAAAACATATTTAGTTTTAAGAAAGCGAAGATATATTTGCAAAAAATGTGGAAAAAAGTTCTTTGAACACATAAATTTTTTAGGAAAGCATCAAAGAATGACAAATAGATTAGCAGCATACATTAAAGGTGTTATTTTTCCACCGTTTGAGGAGAATATTTCAAAATTTAAAGAAAAGTAAGTCTTTTAACGGGGTGTTATGAGAAATTGAATACCCCGTTCATTTTTTATACATATTTTTTAAACTTTTTCTGCACTATTATAAATAATAAGATACCAAAAATGGCATAAAGTAGTCTGTTTAAAACCAGAATGTTAAAACTCCAATCAATGTTCATATATAATCCTTTAGTTTGATTTTTTTTTAAACATGAAACAAACTTTAAAAAGCATCCTTGAATATATTTTAAACTTTGGTAATTAATCTAAAAGTAAGAGTTATTTCAATTTAAACCCAACTACTTTACACTCATAACAGTCATAACCTATATCTTCGTATCTATTTACTATTTCTCCTTTTGCGTTATATAAGATTAAGTCTTTTAGCTTTTTATAACCGTCTACAATAATAATATATCCTTTGTCACCTTTTACATTTTCTATTAGTTTTGTCCCATTTTCAAATTCAAATACCATTTTAGTGTAATTAGTAGGCTTTCGTGCGCCTGTTGTTGGTATCCATGTAGAGGTATTTAAGTTACAAAAATAAATGCTTTTTCCTTTATATTTAACTCGATTTACTCCAAATCCCATACTCATTGCTGGATACCCAGCAGATGCATACCATAACGCTTTATTGTTTTCAACCAAACATAACAAATATTGGGGTGAATTATCGGTAGTCATATAAAATAAAAATAGATACCAATTATCATGTTTTTTATATTTAAGTACATTAAAATTCTTATTTTTAACCATATAAAAAGCATCTGACAATGCTGAAACAGCTATTTTTTGAACTTTAGTGTATTCATCTTCTTTTTTTGTAAAATCCTTTCTTGTGCACCCGCTTATATTTAGCATCATTAGTGTGAATAATAAAATATATGGAATAACTTTTTTTATCTTCAATGTAATTCGCCTCCCGTTTTATAATTTTTTAATAACAACAATAAGGGCACACCTTCAGAAAAAACATTAAGAATATTAAGGAAATATTTATTTAATTCAATTTCTGAAGGTGTGCAATCTTTGAAGATAGTGGGAAATAAGATTGTATTTGTTGTATTCTTATTCTATTTCTCTAAAATAATATGGATTGAAAAATCTTTTTGCTCCTGTATATTCTTGATAATAACGATAGATATTCGGTGTATGTTGAGCAAATTTCAAGGTAACTTTATCTACGAGAATTACTGTATGATCAAATCTTCCGTCATTAGAAAAATCAATTTGCATTATTCCACCATTATCTAATGAATTTATACTATCTACTACAACAACGCGTGGACCAGGTGTGTCAATAGATTTATAGCTTGTCATATAACTCCAGAAAGCTTCAACATTCTCCCAATTTCGTGAGCCTCCACCAGGACCAGCATACCACCCTTCTTCATATGAACCAGGAACCATCATCACCTCTCTCAATGTATCTTTGATTTTCTCAAAATATCTCTCGATTTCTTTAAATTTCGCTATCGAAACAAATAATATCATTCTTGATATTGCTATTATTGTTTTATTCTACCATGCGAAGATTAAACTCAACCTACTTTTTTGTATTAATTTAGATATTTTACCATATTACGGCGGGTTTTTACCCACAATAACCATGGCGTTTACCCTCTCATGTCTCTCAGGGTCTTTGCTTATTTGCCCTCAATTCCTTCGTCCCATCTACCATGGCGTGGAAGTCGGTTATGCTCGTATGCAGGGTCTTCGCCCTTATGGGGGATGTACTCCGACCACCCGCTCTCATTTTTCAATCTACCTATAAAAAATCATTTAATTCCTTTTTCCTTCACTTCTTACCCTCAACACATTCTCTATGATTTGAACTCCTACCAAAAGGGGCGCTTTGCTGTTGATGATAAAATAAAAATGTACTGAAAGTGGAATATAAGAATGTACAAAATTGTACATTGATATGATATCCTTTCTCATTGTGAGGAGGGATATCAAATGAAGAACCTAACAGCACATTTAAACATGATAAGGGCGATGAAAATGAAACCTAACTTTTCAGAACTTGCAAGAATATATGGGATGGATAGAAGAACCGTGAAGAAATACTATGAAGGCTATGAAGGAAAACCTAAGAATAGAAATAAACCAAGTAAATTGGACAAATACTATGATGAGATAAAATCAAAGCTTGCTATCAAAGGAGTTACAGTCAAGGGTGTTTATGAATATTTAAAATCAAAAGATAAAAATATAGGAACATACTCAAATTTTAATAAGTATGTTAAGAAAAAAGGATTAAAGCCAGAGAAGAAAGTAAAAGGACATCCAAGATTTGAGACCGCTCCAGGTGAGCAAGCACAAGTTGATTGGAAAGAAAATATAAAGCTTGTATCAAAAAGCGGAGAAGAATTTGTTATTAATGTTCTTGATTTTAAATTAGGTTATTCAAGATACTGCTGTTTTGAGATAAACAGGACAAAAACTCAAGAAGAATTAATAGAAACTCTAATTAAAATATTCAAAAGTATAGGGGGAATACCAAAAGAAATTTTATTTGACAATGCAGCGGCAGTTGTTGATATAACAGGTGAAAAAATTAAAGTGAATTCAAGATTTAAAAGCTTTGCGAAAGACTTTGGATTTGAAATAAAGCTTTGCAAACCCAGACATTCGTACACAAAAGGAAAAGTTGAAGCAGCAAACAAGTTTATAGATTGGATACTGCCATATCAGGGTGAATTTGAAACAGAAGAGGATTTAGTAAGGATAATAAAAGAGATAAACGCAAAGGTCAATATGCAACCAAATCAAACAACTCAAGTCCCACCTGCTCTTCTGTTTCAAAAAGAAAAAGAGTATTTACTACCCTTGCCAGATAAAAAGTTAATAGAGAGTTATTTGGATTGCTACAAATCAGTAAAAGTCCAAAAGGACTCTCTGATTTACTACAAGGGAAGTAAATACTCTGTTCCACCCGATTACATAGGAAAGACAGTTAGAGTAAAGGAGGTGGAAAACAAAATTTATATATATTATAACACAAACCTGTTAAGGATACATATTATTGATGAAAAAAGTATCAATTATCACGATGAAGACTACAATCAGCTAATGCTAAGAAGAGTTGGTCAAAAAGAAGAACTTGACAAGATATGTGAGGAGAACCTCAAGAAATTTGATAATCTGTTGAAGACTTAAAGAAAGGAGAAAATCTAAAAATGAGCAATTATGTGAAACTACTTAACAACTTAGAAGAGTTAGGACTTCACAACATAAAGAATAATCTTGACAAATACTTAGATCTAGTGGCAAGCGGAGAAAAGAGTATGACAGATGCATTGTATGAACTTAGTAACTTAGAGATAAAAGCAAAAGAAGAAAGAGCTATATTAGGATGTGTGAGGGTGGCAAATTTCCCATTTATAAAAGGCATAGAAGATTTTGATTTTTCATTTCAGCCAAGTATAAACAAGCAACAAATAATGGATTTAATGAGTTTAAGATTTTTAGAAGGGAATGAAAATATACTGTTTGTAGGGACACCCGGAGTAGGGAAAACGCATTTAGCCACAGCAATAGGAATAGAGTGTGCAAAACGGAGGTATTCCACATATTTCATACATTTTCAAGAATTAATAGCCCAGCTAAAAAAGGCACTGTTGGAGAACAGATTAGAATACAGGCTTAAGCATTTTTCAAAATATAGAGTTTTAATAATAGACGAGATAGGTTATTTGCCTATAGATAATGATGGAGCGAATTTATTTTTTCAACTTATATCGAGCAGATATGAGAAGAGCAGCACAATAATAACAACTAATGTTGTATTTTCAGAGTGGGGAGAAATATTTGGTGGAGCGACGATAGCAAATGCAATTTTAGACAGGCTACTCCATCATTCTTACGTGATTTTCATAAAAGGACCTTCATACAGATTGCAGTCAAAAACAGCATATTTTAGCAACACAAACCAGCAAAGCTAAGTTTATTTTTTGTACATTTTTATTTTCGATTTTTTGTTCATTTTGATATTGACATTTACACTTTGCTTCTTGACATGACTTTATTCCATTCGCAAAGCTAAGAAACTTTTACCCCTTCAGATGTGAATCACTCAAACTATTGCTCCTACTTTAAACTAAGATTTCTCAAGTTATCTTTTTATTCTTTTACGCTGTTCTTGCTAATGTCTCTCTCTTTATATCGCTCAACATCTTATTACCATCATACCTTATCCCTTTTTTCAAAATCGCATAAAATATCCTTATCAACTTACAGCAAAGCGCTATCAGTGATTGCTTCTTCTTCAATGGATTGTTCTGCCGCGTTGTGTAATACATGTGCAGCTGTTTAAATTCTTCATTCTTTGCTACTATTGTAATCATGGCCCTGAACAAACTACTTCGAAGCCGCCCTCGCCCTCTTTTGCTTATACATGTCTGCCCCTTGTACTTGCCAGAACTATTCTCAATTATATTAAGACCAGCTAATTTCTGGATCTGTCTCGCATCCTCATACCTCCTTATATCTCCAACCTCAGAAATAAACCCAACTGCTGTTTTTACACCAACACCTTTTATTTCAAGCAGCCTATCACCATTCGGCACATCTTTCAAAAGCTCTGCCATCTCACCTTCTATCTCTTCTACCTGCTTCTTTAAAAGCTCATATTCTTCAAGCAAATATTTTATCTCTTGTCTTGCCAGCTTTCTACCTTCTTTTTTACCTATACTCCTTTTAGCAGTCTCTACTAAATCCATCGCCCTCCTGCGACTAATCGCACGTTTATCTACTTTGTCACGCCAGTACTCTATAATCCCTTCTACTTCCTTTTCTATTACATCACTTGGCAATGGCATCTCTTTTAGGGTCAATAGCGCTACCTTGCCTTCCCAATCAGAAAATACCTCTAAAAACTCTGGAAAATAGATATCCAGCCAGTTGATTATTTGATTTTTTAAAACGTTCAGCTGTTTTTGTAGCCTTTCATATATGTTCATCGCTACTCTCATCTCAGCATATATACCCTCGGGTATATTTGGTTCTGTGTATCTTCCATCCTTCACAAGCATCGCTATCGTCTTCGGATCCTTTATATCGCTCTTTGTTTGCGTATTATCATCAAGCTCCTTGCTCCTCTTCACGTGAAAAGGATTCACTAAAACCACTTTTATGCCATTCTCTCTTAAGTACTGCTCAAAGCACAGCCAGTAATGCCCTGTAGGTTCTATCCCAACTATCATGTTGTCTTTGCCATTGGCTTTCATTATCTTATTTGCCCAATCCAAAAATTTTTCCATACCTTCTTTTCTATTCTCAAACTCTATTCTCTTGCCAAGCTCCACTCCTCTAAAATCAAATGCTCTTCCAACATGCCTTTCCTTCGCTATGTCTACTCCTACAACTAAAGTTTTTTCTGTTACTTGTAATATCTTTTCATTTTGTGTATACTTCAAAGAGGGTACCTCCTTTGTTGTGTTTTGTCGTAAGTTGTACAACTTACATTCTGTATTTTACCAGGAGGTACCTTATCTTTTCAAATCTCATTTTTCGTCATTTTCACTCATTTTCGTTCATTACAGGAATGCTCTCTCTCTCAATATACCTTTGATTTTCTCAAAATATCTTTCGTTTTCTTCAAATTTCGTAGTTATAAAAATTTATTTAGTGCTTGTTATTTCTATTATTGCTTTATTCTACCACATGAAGATTAGATTCAACCTGCTTTTTGTATTAATTTAGATATTATACCATATTGCGGCGGGTATCCGTCCACAATAACCATGGTGTTTACCCTCTCATGTCTCTCAGGGTCTTTCTTACCTTGCCCTCAATTCCCTCGTCCCATCTACCATGGCGTGGATGTCGGTTATGCTCGTATGCAGGGTCTTCGCCCTTATGGTGATTGTACTCCGACTAACCCGCTCTCATTTTCCAATCGTCCTATAAAAATTCATTTAATTTAATCTAATTCTTCTTCCCTTCTATTCTTAACCTTAACATACTTTCTATGATTTGAATCCCTAATAAAAGGGGCGCTTTGCTACTCGACATGTCTTAACTCTTCTCGCAAAGCTAAGAAACTTTTACCCCCTCAAGATGTGTATTCTGCTAATCTTTCGCTCCTACTTTAAACTAAAATTTCTTAACTTATTTTTTTATTTCTTTTACGCTGTTGTTGCTAAAGCCTCTCTCTTTATATCGCTCAACATCTTGTTCCCATCATATTTTATCCCTTTTTTTAAAATCGCGTAAAATATCCTTATCAACTTACAGCAAAGCGCTATCAGTGATTGCTTCTTCTTCAATGGATTGTTCTGCCGCATAGTGTAATACATATGCAACTTCTTAAATTCTTCATTCTTTGCTACTATTGTAATCATAGCCTTAAATAAACTACTTCGAAGCCTCCCACGCCCTCTTTTGCTTATACACGTCTGTCCCTTATGCTTGCCAGAACTATTCTCAACTATATTCAGTCCCGCTAATTTCTGTATCTGCTTAGCATCTTCATATCTCATTATATCCCCAACCTCAGATATAAAACCAACTGCTGTCTTTACTCCAACACCTTTTATCTCAAGCAGCTTTTCTCCATTCGGAACATCTTTCAAAAGTTTTGCCATTTCATCTTCTATTCCTTCCAGCTGCTTTCTTAAAAGCTCATATTCTTCAAGCAAATATCTCATCTCTTGCCTTGCCAGCTTCCTACCTTCTTTCTTACCTATACTCCTTTTAGCAGCTTCCACTAATTCCATAGCCCTTTTGCGACTTATCGCTCGCTTGTCTACTTTGTCACGCCAACATTCTATAATCCCTTCCACTCCCTTTTCTACTACATCACAAGGCAATGGCATCTCTTTTAAAGTCAGTAGCGCTACCTTGCCTTCCCAATCAGAAAATACTTCTAAAAACTCTGGAAAATAGATATCCAGCCAGTTGATTATTTGATTTTTTAAAACACTCAAGCGCTTTTGTAGCCTTTCATATATGTTCATCGCTACTCTCATCTCAGCATATATACCCGCGGGTATATTTGGCTCTGTATATCTTCCATCCTTCACAAGCATCGCTATTGTTTTCGGATCCTTTATATCGCTCTTTGTTGGTGTATTATCATCGAGTTCTTTGCTCCTCTTCACGTGAAAAGGATTCACTAAAACCACTTTTATGCCATTCTCTCTTAAGTACTGCTCAAAGCACAGCCAGTAATGCCCTGTAGGCTCTATCCCTACTATCACGTTCTCTTTGCCATGGGCTTTCATTATCTTATTTGCCCAATCCAAAAATTTTTCCATACCTTCTTTTCTATTCTCAAACTCTATTCTCTTGCCAAGCTCCACTCCTCTAAAATCAAATGCTCTGCCAACATGTATCTCCTTTGCTATGTCTACTCCTACAACTAAAGTTTTCTCTGTCACTTGTAATATCTTCTCATTTTGTGTATACTTCAAAGAGGGTACCTCCTTTGTTGTGTTTTGTCGTAAGTTGTACAACTTACATTCTATATTTTATCAGGAGGTACCTTTTCTTTTCAAATCTCATTTCTCGTCATTTTCGCTCATTTTCGTTCATTACAGGAATGCTTATTTAATATATCATTCGTAGTATCATTTGCTCCAAATCCGTACCATAAAACTTGAGATGCAAAGTTTGTGCAATCTCCTCCTCCAGCGGTTGCATCATAAAACTTGGTATTACGGTTATATACGTATTTCTTTGCATATTCAACAGCTCTTGATGTACTATAATAATGATTTACTGCTGGCAAACTAAGAATACCAACATTACTTTTCAATTCAACATCACTGAAGTTTTTATATACTTTCTTCGAATCTGGAGAAAATTCCTGTTCAATCATTTCAGCTAATTCTTTCGGTTGAAATTCTCTTATTAATTTTTCTTTTGAAATTTCATAGAAACTTAGATCTTCATAATCATGTTCTGTAATTTTCCAGCTATTTTCCATTTTTATTAACTTAAATATATTTTCGCCACCACAAATAAAAGGTAGATACGCATTCTGTCCATCTAATTTTATTTCTAATATGACGCTTGCTTGATTACCATTTATATCAATAGCTTTGTAATTGAACTCTAATGGAAATCTTCTCTTTTCAATGTAACAATAACCTTTTTGATAAATATACTTTCTTCTTGCTGTTAAATTTTTCAGAGCTATTACTTTGTTTTGATTTTGTATTTTAGTCATATCAAGGTAAGGAATTATATCTTTATATTCCATTTGTAAATATGCATCGTACTGAGTGTTGTAAAAAGATTCAATAATGTTTTTAATACTTTCTTCTTCAGTGTTTTTATAAAAATATGAATTTGCATAAGCAATGGAATTTGGTATTATTAGAATTAAACATAACAAAAACAATACAATTTTTCTCATTTGAGATATCCCCTTTCTTTTAGTTTTCATATGGTTTTCAGATTAAATTAAATAAATAAATTTTTTGAAACTATTATCTTCTGTTTAATCAGGAACTATTGAAAATAAGAAGTACGACATAACTTTCCGCCTCCATTTTTCTAGTATCATACAAATTATTACTTAATTCCAAAATCCCTATCTATTTGCTTTTTTATTTGTTCGTAATCAGGTTCTGGTAACTTTTGGTCAGTAGAGAATTCATAGAACATTAAGGCCCATTTATCATAGATATGCTTTGTAATTTTCCATGTCCCCTCCTGCTTTTCTAATTCAAAAATATTTTCTCCATATGAAATAAATGATGGATATGCCTCTTTTAGTTTTATCTCTAAGTCAATAACTACTTTGGCTTTGTTGCCATAAAGCTCTATGTTCTTATAATGAAGTTCATATGGAAAATGTCTCTTCTCAACATAACAGTACCTTTTTTCGTCTGTATATTTTCTTCTAAATACTAACATTTTTAATGCAACAACCTTATTATGATTTTGTATCTTTGACATATCCAAGTACGGTGTTATATCTATGTACTCCATTTGAAGATAAGCTTTGTACTGTGTTTCATAAAATCCTTCTATAGTTGATTTGATTGCTTCTATTTCATCGCTATCAAAAATCAAAATATCTTTTGCCAAAATTTGAACAAACGCACTTAAGAATATTGTTGTTGATACTAACACCACAACAAAAACCTTTGCACCTTTGCTCATTTTCTTTGACTCCAAACTCATAATAAACCTAAATCTCTCAACAATGCTTTCTTTTCTACCTACCAGACCAAATGCCGCGTCTGCTCCACTGCCTATACTCACCAAAAGTGTGTTATAAAGTACCTCTGCATACCTTCTTTTGCCATCCTTCTTAAGCTTTCTTATTACTTCTTCGTCACATGAATATTCGCATTCTCTATTTAGCTTTAAAACAGCAAAGTATACTAAGGGGTTAAACCAATGAAGTGCATTTATTAATTTGCTTAGCCATTTAACAAGTACATCTTTTCTCTTGAAGTGTACAAGTTCATGTCTTATGATTAATCTTAAATCTTCTCTTACTATGTCCTTTGTAGGTATTACTAAGATCGGAGTAATTATTCCGATTAGCATAGGTGTTTGTATAATATCACTTTCTAATATTTTTATTTTTTTAGGAATTTTTCTTAGATTGTAATACCTTTCAATCATTCTCCTGCAATATTCATTTGAACATTTTCGTGAACTTCTTATCAGTATCATTTTAAACCAAATATACCTTATCAAAAACCATGCAAAAAATACTATGGCCCCTACAAGCCAGACATAAACCATAACTTTTCCTAATGTTTCAGGATTAAAATATCGAAGATTTTTAGAAGGCAGGGCAGTTAAAGCCCCACCTTGTGCTGTATTCCCTGTTAGTTGCAAGTTCAATGAACTACTGTTACTGAGTTTTAATGTCATATAACTGCTGTTGCCTAATATAATACTCTGATTTAGTACTCTACTATCTTTCTTACTAAATTTAATCAATACATTCCATGGAATGGTAAAACAAAAAAGCCCTATCATCCAAATATAATACCTTGCCCTTGCGCTCAAATGCTCTTTAAAGATTTTGCTCAAAATAGCAAATATCAAAACAGCTATGCTACCACCTACTGTCATTACTGAAATCCATTTGAATATAACTTCTATATTCATCTCATCTCTACTCCTCTTTTCCTAATAACTTCTTAATCTCCTCAAGCTCTTCTTTTTTTAAGTTTCCACTTTCAACTAATGCTGCTATTAAATCTTTTACAGAGCCATTAAATAGCTTATTCAATACCCTTGTTGTTTCTCTCTTTGCGTATTCCTCTTTGCTAATAGAAGGACTGTAGTAGTAAAGTTTATTTTTTTTCTCTTGCTTTATTACTTTCTTTTTTACAAGCCTGTCAATCAAGGTGTATATGGTTGACTTTTCCCATTTGATGTCTTTTTCTTTTAACCTTTGCACTATCTCTGGTGCACTCAACGCTTTCCCTTCTTCCCACAAAACTTTCATAACCTCTAACTCAGCTTCTGATGGCTTTAATAAATCTTTGTTCATTTGCTTCACTCTCCTTTTACAATTATGATTACACATATATTTTACAATAGTAAAAACCAATTTGTAAAGAGGTATTTGAAAGATTTTTGCTTTCTAAATTGCTATAAAAAATGCAACACTTTTTAGATAAAGCTGGAAATTACAATCTGATTAGAATAACACCTGTGTATCTTGATTGTATTTCATATTAGTAAATGAACAAAAAGTCAAGTATAATATACATGAATTAAAAATATTTTTACAATTTATGGATTAACTTTTAAAACTCTCTTACCGTTTATAGGATTATAATAATACTGCAAAAAATTATTGGTATCTATGATGCGAAGAAGACCATTAACAAAATCTACTTTACAATTTTTAAAAGGCAATCTAATATTAACAAAAACTGTTCCAAATGCATCAACTATAGTGATAGTATCTTCTGAGGAGTAAAAGGCTGCAAGACCTCCACTACCTCTACTACTTATCCAATTAAGAATCTTGGAATTTTTACGCTGAATCACCACTTTTTTTAAATTTGTAACGATAAATCTTTCATCGTTATTTGCCCATACCTGATAAAATCCATTACCTAAATCAACGATATTTTTACCCAATGCTACGGTGTTTCCATTTGCATCAAGAAGCTTCTTGCTCTTCCAATCAGTAGTATCTGTTACAATAAACCAGCCATCTTCTGTTAATGTTGATTGTGGAACTTTAAAATAAGCATCCGTCTTGGCATTATATCCTATGTCCTGTCCATTCTTAGATGACAGCAATCCACTTTCACCAATAAAATATCGCACATTATATTTCTTTTCATCTATCTTGAACAACCTTAATACTTTTCCTGTTTTATTTATCAAATAATAATTCTCTTTCTTTTTTACAACTGCTTTCCCTCCATGAAATGCATATGCTCTATCATAGTAAAAATTTATCATCTTCTTGCCATCAAAAGAATAATAACCATAAAGATTTGTTTTGTCATCTTTTATTGGCAACATATAATCACCTTGAGGATAAATAAGGACAGTACTTACCGCATCTGTGTCGGAGGACAGTTTTTTCTTTTGTGGCAATAAATAAATTCCATTGTCTACAATGGCCAACTTTCCATATAATCCTACAATACGTTGGAATTTAAAATAGATTTTACCAGACTTATCAAAAACCATATACGAATCCTTAAGATAAAGGGGACTCTGAGCAGTAGCATACCCTTGCATATTAAACCCTGAGGGTTCATGAAATTTTGGCTGTATCCTCCAATTCCCTTTTGAATCTATATAACCCCAGAGAACATCAGAATTTGCTACATTATTTACAAAAGGATATGGATAGAAAGTTTCTTCTGAAATGGGATTGCCTCTTTCACCAATAGCAGCACTGTATAATCTTAGTATTGTTATAATTGCTTCTTCACGGGTCAGTTTTCTGTTTGGCTCAATACATCCGTTGCTATCAATATTAAAAACACCTATTCGATACAGGTAATTTACTGCCTCTCTTGCCCATGAGAAAATGTAAATACCATCTGAGAAGTCTTGAGGAAAAATTTCATCCTCATTAGGCCATTTCATTTGCAGTTTAAAATATTGTTTTATTTGTGGCATTCTTTTGGAAATAGTAACAATAGAAAAAAGCATTTTAGCAGATTCTTGTCTTGTAACAGTAGCATTTGGATAGAACATTCCTTTTTCTTTAGCATCTACTATTCCGAGAGTTGCTAATACTCTTACTTCATGGTCATCGGTATCAGAAAAAGTTAATTGAGAACTTGACTTTGATATTTGGTTAAGGTCAAGACCAAAAGAACGTAATAGGCATCCTATCAGGTGACAAAATTCGAGCCGAGTTATGGGTTTTTGGTAGTTTCCTCTTAACTCTTCCGGAACAAGTTCTAAGGATATTGCTCTGACAACTTCGTTTTGTGTTACATTATAATTAGAATTTGTAGCTTCAGTACAAAAGATTAAAAAAACAAAAATAGCTAATATTACGGTAGTTTTTATGGTTTTAATTTTCTTCATCATTATTGCCCCTTCCATTCTTTAATTTAAAATTTTTGAAAAGTCACTTTGTTTTGAACATTATTTCAACATCACCATATGAGCCCCCAGGTAATACAAACCAAAAAGAATTTCCTCCTATTAACTCAAAAGAAAATGGGTTTGATTTTGAAGCAGTAAATGTCTGCCATATTCCGTTAATTTTCATAGTGTATTTTTGTACTATATCTACTTGCTGAGGTGTAACTGCAACATATTTTGCATCGGCTACAGGATAATAAAAAGTATATACAATTCCGTAGTCTCCAAGATTACCGTTCTTCGGAAATGGTAATGTATATATTGGACTTTCAAATTCATCTATATTATATCTATCCACTACTTGATTGTTTTCAATTTTACCCAATGCAAAACGCACGGTATTATTCCCAATAGGTAATTCGACGTGACGTCTAATATGTTGGTAAAGACCTGTCTGGGACAAACTGTTATTATAAGGTTGACCAATAGCTGATTCTATTTTTTGAACATCTTCTGCAGAAATTAAATTTGTCCAACCCGCATATTTTTCCCAATTAGTCTGATCCTTAACACAATAAACTTTTATAAATAAATTTTCGCCTGAGTTTACCTTAAAGCAGATTCGCCCATTTACAAGTGTAGTACCAGACACAAGAGCAGATAATAGATCTGTAAACCCCTGAGTGGGATTACCTGTTGTTCGAGGTGGAATAGTTAGTTGAATGTTGAAATTGCTTTGCATGAAAGCAGTAGTCATTATAGAACCACAACCACTACCTGTCCGTATGTCTTTCTTAAGAATTTTAATTGATCCGGGTGTCGTTACACTTTCATTTTTAACTCCAACACCAATATGAACTGCCTGTCCGCTATAATTCCATTCGTAAAATTCACATTCATATATTTTTCCTGCTACTAACGGAATAATTGTAAATGCACGCCCATATGCTGCAGTATCAAGCAGGTTAGCACCAATGTTTTCCATACCATTAACGTAAATAAACCCCTCTATTGAAGTGCCATCATATTCTTTAGATTTTGTAAATATAACCATCTCACAAACCCTCTTTCTTTTAGTTTCTACATAATTTTCAGATTAAATAATAAATTTTTTGAAACTATTATCTTCTGTTTAATCAGGAACTATTGAAAATAAGAAGTACGACATAACTTTCCGCCTCCATTTTTCTAGTATCATACAAATTATTACTTAATTCCAAAATCCCTATCTATTTGCTTTTTTTATTTGTTCGTAATCAGGTTCTGGTAACTTTTGGTCAGTAGAAAATTCATAGAACATTAAGGTCCATTTATCATAGATATGCTTTGTTATTTTCCATGTCCCCTCCTGCTTTTCTAATTCAAAAATATTTTCTCCATATGAAATAAATGATGGATATGCCTCTTTTAGTTTTATCTCTAAGTCAATAACTACTTTGGCTTTATTGCCATAAAGCTCTATGTTCTTATAATGAAGTTCATATGGAAAATGTCTCTTCTCAACATAACAGTACCTTTTTTCGTCTGTATATTTTCTTCTAAATACTAACATTTTTAATGCAACAACCTTATTATGATTTTGTATCTTTGACATATCCAAGTACGGTGTTATATCTATATACTCCATTTTTCTCTTGCTTTGTTGCTTCTTTTTGCAAGCCTGTCAATCAAGGTGTATATTCTTTGTTCATTTGCTTCACTCTCCTTTTACAATTGTGATTACATAATATATTTTACAATAGTAAAAAGTATTTTGTAAAGAAGGTTTTTTGAAATGATTTTTATTTCTTTTTTTATAACTTAAAAGTAAAAAAATGAGACTGTCCTTTTGGACAGCCCCTGTTATCTTAATCAATTGCTATTATCATTTTACAATTGTTGGTTACTCACTTTAAAAATAAATACTCACTATATTTTTCGTTAGTGTTATCTTTAAAATAACTTCTTATAAATAAATTAGTAGAAGGAGTTTTAGAATAAAGCATGATATAATTGGAATATCCTTTTTGCAGTTTCAAATATGGAATCTTGTAATATTTTAAATCTTTTAATGAAAATATATAAGTACCATCTTTTAAGTAATTGCCATACCAAGACAAATATCCTCCTGAAACATATGGGTCTGCAAATGTAATCATATTTGAATTTTTCATAGAATACAATTCAGGGTATACTATTATTTTCCATCTAATTGGTGCTTTTGATATATCACATAAAACTATTTGATCTTGAGAACTTATACCATTTATATGGCGAAGAGCAATAACATAATTTTTGTAAATCCTTGGTATTACAAGTTCATTATTTGGAGAGATTTTCGTTTTTTTCTTTTTTTCGATATTATATAAGTATATTTCTCCACTTTCTATCCTCATTGTATGAGTTTCTTCAATATTTGATATACACCAAACTATATTATCACCGTAAATAGATGGAGGATATATTAATCTATTTTCTTTTTCAGGTATTTTTTCAATTATAGAATTTTTCTTTGTTTTCATATCAAATAACTTTATAACTAAATAGATAATTCCTTTTTTATCCTTTTCGTAGTTTAAGTAAACAACTTTGCCATTGTGAGCAAATATATCTCTCCACATCACACTTGCTTTGGCTTTCATATCATCATTAGTTGAAATACTTGTTTCATTACATTTATCAATCAAGCAGATAGTATTGGTATTAATATCATATCCATATAACTTCCAATTGCAACTTAGATATGAATATCCCTTTTTTCTTTCTCCTTCTATCCAATAAAAATATCTTCCATCAAAGTTTTCAGCAATGCTCAGAAAGTTTTTTTCAGTAATTTTGTATATCAACTTTGTATAGTTTTTCTTAATGTCTTTAATAAAATATGCATCTTCATTGTTAGAAAGTCCCATAAATCTGTTTGAATCAATAGCAATAATCAAATTTTCATCTTTATTCTTTTTAAATGTTTTCAAAAGGATATTATTAAAATTTCCTTCGTTTTTAGGAAAATATTCAAAAAGATCTTTACAATATACTATTCGCAGTAATGGTTGACTATTAATGAATTTAAGAAAAGAAAATAAAATAAAAACAGTTATTAAAATAAATATTTTTTTTGTCGTTTTTGATATATTACACATTTTTACTTCTCCTCGTTTCTATGATTTATATGATCTAATTTTAAATTACCAAACGATACCTCTGTCTTTGCATAATTTGACGAATTCGCTGTAATTATCAGTCAATTTACATCCGTTATTGTATTTAGATGAATCTGAATCAAATTTTTGAGCTCAAAATAGAATATTTCAGTGTTTTTAGGATGTTCAAGAAGTACCAAAACTACAACAAAACATAACTATCACCCCTGTTTTATACATATATTTCAAAAACATAGTTATTTATGCTAAACATGTTTATCATTCTTATTCAATTTCTCTTCCTTATTAAAACAATTTTTATTGATAAACCTTTCTTCACTCCCATTTAATGTTTTTTAATCTCACCTCTAACTCTGCTTTTAATGGCTTTAATAAATCCTTTTTCATTTTTACATTACTCTCTTTTACAATTGCAATTACATATATATTTTACAATAGTAAAAACCAATTTGTAAAGAGGTTTTTGAAAAGCTTTTTGGAGATTTTTATACAAAAAAATTCAAGCCTAAACATGTCTTTCTATTCTTCTATGCTGAAAATTAGCTATTAGAACTTATAGTATGATATTTTACCAAAAAATTGAGAAAATGTACTTATTTTTTTGTTTAATCTTACAATTGTAGTGTTGCTACATGCGTGGTATTATAATAATAAATAAAAAACTATTCAAGAGGTAAGTCAAAAATGTTAGGAAATTAGTAAAAGTAGATTTAAAATGACTCTAATATTAAGCAAAACAAAATAGCAACAATATTAATACAAAGGCAAAATTACTCAATGTGACAAGTATCTTCGTATTATTGTTAAAATTTAGAGATATATCAAGGAAGGAGTGAATCTGTGATGAAAAATTATAAGAAAATGATAGCGTGTTTGATAATCTGTAGTTTGATTTTATTCTCTTCTTTATCTTTTTTAACTATCAAAACCAGTGCAACTGATAGTAAAGAAGTTAAAGAAAACTTTAAGCTTTCCAACTTTAAGAAAATTGTAAGTATTCCTGTATCTGAAGAGGGAATCGAATACACGGGTTCAGCTGGGCGAAGTGGTCCCGAAGGTCCAAATGCCTTTGATGTCAAAGGAGACAAAGTATATGTACTTGACAATGTTCATCATAGGGTTTTAATATACAGTAAAACCAATGGAAACTTAATTGATAGAATATTTTTCCCAGAGAATTATTGGATTTACAATATGGCAGTTGATAAGGTAGGGAAGATATATTTATTTGATGCTGGGTTAAACAGTTTGATTACAATATTGAATGGTCAAGTCGAAGTCAAATCCTTAGAAAGACAAGTTTATTTGGAGCCATTATCTGATTTTGGAGTTAGTGAAGATGGACCATATGTCGTAATTTCAGATGAAAGAGGAATTAAAACAGTGATATTAAAAGATAAGAAAATAAATAACTTTATACCAGATTCTAATGGCACAAAAACTCTTACGATTGCAGAAGAGAAAAAAATAATATGTCTTATGATAAAATTGTATGGAAGCTTAATTGGGAAAATGGAAAAGTAATAGGAGGGCAGATTTCTACATTAACAGGAAAAATTATACGTTTTGAATTTCCTTCAGGATTTGAGCAAGGAACTAACCGCTGTATTGGAATGAGTGGAAATATAGTATATTGGAAATTGGAAAATAAAGATGGAATTTCAATAGTTGGATTTAACAGAGAAAGTAGTAAAATTGAAAGAGCTGTTCAAATTCCTCTTGATATTTATTATATTATTCCTCAACGGCCTATTGTAATTGATGAAGGAAATGTCTATGTACTGGTACCTTCTGAAAAGAGTGTTGATGTACTTACGGTTACTTCTTGGCAATCTTCTGAAGAATTTATTAAAAATACAGAAAAATACAAAAATGAAAATATTCCAAATGATACAGTAGTTCAATCTGAAAAATCGGTAGAAAAATATTTTTCTTCTATTACAAATAGCAGCATAAGCAGATCTCAAATAATTTCAACGGCTCAAAATTATCAGTGGCATCAGTGGTATTGTAATAAGGAGAACTATGATGGTTCAAAAGTAGCAAATCCAAATTGGTGGAAAAGACCTTGTTTTATAAAATCATATAACACATCCTATTACCAAGTTCCTTATTGTTGGGGTGGTTTTAGCTCTTTGACTGGTTTTGATAGTGAGATTAGTCAGGGATATGCAGCTGGAAATGTTGATACATCTCCTCAGCATGGTTATGTAGGAGAAACAGCAGGAGTTGATTGCTCAGGATTTGTAAGTAGGTGTTGGGGACTAGCTAGTCATCACAGTACAACACAGTTAAAAAGTGTATCAATTTCATTGGGCAATGTAGGAGATTATTCTTTATTAAAACAAGGAGATATTCTCTTAACAAGTAACCATGTAATGTTGTATTACACAAGAAATGCTAATAATGAATATGTGGTATATGAAAGCACTACGGGTGGGTATGACCGAGTAATCTGTCGAGGACATACTTATACTAATTTAGTTAACAATAAGTATGAGCCATGGCGCTATAAGTATGTAACTGATTGATAATCAATAAAAAAGAACATTAATGACTGTTAGATAGTTATATTTTTAATAGGACTATCCAGAAATACAGCTGGATAGTATTTATTTACTGATATTAGAATAGTTGTTTTAAAAAAAGGGGGGTAGAATGTGTAATATGAAACTAAATGTTTTAAAAATAAAAAATATCTATAAGAGTTTACTTTTAAGTATACTTATAACATTAATAATAGCAGGAATAATTTATTATGCTATTATAAGTCATTTAATAGGGAATATTTCAGAAAAAGTAGGCTATGTAGAGCGTTTTGATAAAACTGAAAATGGTAACTTTTTTGCTTTATTTTATGGCAAAATCAGGCATAGTAGTGGTAGAGAAGATTTACTTTTCAGAATTAAAATAGACTATAAAATGACTTCAGAATGGGGTTATTTCCCAACTCGTTTTTTTGCATGGGGAATAGAACAGGTAGCATATTGTAGTGCAAATCTGAAAAAGCTAATTTTAGTGGATTATAAATCTAAAAAAGAGGTTTATTGTAAGCAAATGCCAGAGGAAATAGAATATATTAGTGTAAATAAAGAAAGAAATGTGTTTGTTATTGCAACTCAAAAAGGGCTGTATCTTCTAAAGTCTCAACCTGCTTCAGAAAATAAAGAGTCTTCTACGAATAACAGTTTTATATTAAAACAAGTTGCAAAGGGATCATTTTGCTGGCCTGTTCTATCACCAGATGGAAGATATATAGCTTGTGGAGAGAACGATAATAAAGAAAATGAACTTGCTACATCATTGGTTGTGATTGATTTAAATAAAAATATCAAGAAGAAATTGCTTTCCGAAAGATTTGGAGATTTGCCAATCAATAATGTATATAGAATCATTTACTCTATTGCATGGAGCAGGGATAGCAGATATGTTGCTATCAGCACTACAACTCCTGCTGATCCAGCATGTATTTGGGTTTCAGTTGCAGACGTGTTAACAGGGAAAATAACAGAGTTTACGAAAAATACAGGGCTATGTAATCCACCGGGTTGTTTTACTTCTGAAGATAAGTTTATTTTTTCGCAAGGTGAACCACAGTATAAAGGATTTGGCGATTATTCTACTATCAAAGAACCTTTTAGAGCGAAATTGGTTTTTCTTGATTTTAAGAGAGGAAATTTAGAGTTTATAGAGGAAATTTCAAAAGATTTGAATGCATACTGGCCTATTTATGTAAATGGAGAAATTTATTTTCTTGATAAAAACTCTTTTTTGACATCTGAGGGTTGTACAATTTATAAACTGGAAGGTAAAACAGTTAAGCGTTTGTTCAAAGTTAATGGTAATTTAGTGAATTATGATATTATTAAAAATTAATTTTTCATTTTCGACAAAATTTAAATATTTGAGACTATGTAAAGTATAAAAACCTCCTTCTTGGTAAGAATCAGAATATAAACAAAAATATCCAAGAAGGAGGTTTTTTGTTATGGAAAATGTTTTAACAAAAGAGCAGCTTTTAGAGTTTATAAGAAAAAACAATATTCAGAGTGTGAGTGATATTTACGAAAGCTTAAAAGACTTATTTAAGGATGTACTTCAGGGTTTTTTAGAAGCAGAGGTTAAAGAAACTCTATGTTATGAGAAATATAATGTTAAAAACAAATAAACTACTAATTCTCGAAACAGAAATACTCATAAGACTGTAAAAATAAGATTTGGAGAGATGGAAATTAATATAAAACAATTTTTTCGAACTTATCAAGTGCCTCATATAAAATATCTTCATTAATTTCGTAACCTAACACATAATCACATACATCCTTCAATAAAACAACTCTTATAGAAGAACTTATATTTTTCTTATCATACTTCATAATTGAGATAATTTGGCTCTTCTCAAATCTTTGAGGAAGTTTTACACTATTCTTCTCCAAAATTCTTATTAAAAAATCTAAGTTTGACAAATCAAAATTAAATAGAATGTTTGAAAGTATCATCTCAGCAACCATTCCCAAAATAACGAATATACCATGAGAAAAATAGTAATTGTAATACGTCTCTAGTGCATGACCTACTGTGTGACCAAAATTCAGAACTTCTCTCAAAAATGATTCTTTTTCATCCTTTTCAACAATTTTGACTTTACAGTTAATAGATTTCTTTATCAACTGCATAGAAAGTATTTTATCTTGAAAAATCTCAAAAACATCATTTTCAAATCTCTTTTTCATATCCAATATACTTTTGTCCAAGGTAAAACCATATTTTATTATTTCACCAAAACCAGATAAAACTTCGCTTTTTGGAAGTGTTCCTAAAAACTGAGGGCAAATTATTATCATCTCAGGTTGATAAAATGTTCCAATCTGGTTCTTATAGGATTTATAATTAATTCCAGTCTTACCACCAATACTACTATCAACCATTGAAAGAAGAGTTGTTGGAATGTGAATGAGCCTTACACCACGTTTATATGTAGATGCTATAAACCCTACTACATCCCCAACAACCCCGCCACCGATTGCAATAAACAAAGCTCTTCTATCCACATTTCTATCCAAAAGATAATCAATGGCTTTCAGGTAAGACTCTATTGACTTTGATTCCTCACCTTTATCAAAAAGATAAAGGTAAGAGTGCTGCAGGCTATCAATAAAATCTTTATAAATCCTGTAGACCAACCTATCAGTAAATATTACAAGATTTGAGCAGTTAAAAGATAAAATATATTCTCTAATTTTTTCTATTCTCTCAACAAAAACAATTGGAATATTTTTTTCATCCCTCTTTAAATTTAAGTAAATCCTATCTTCCATCCTACCCATCCTTTTTGTAAATTTTATAAAATAAAAGACAAGCCGGCACTTGTTATAATACCGGCTTTGTCTTTTTTATGTTATTTACCTTTTAAAACCTCATAGCATCTCGGACATACATTTAAACTTTCTTCATTCTTTCCAACCATTGTATCGAATTTCCAACATCGTTCACACTTTGAACCATCAGCCTTGTAAACTTCTACTTTCATTTGGTCGCTGTCGCCTTCTTCAACCTCAAGTTGGGAAACAATTAGCACTTCCTGAATGATGTCTTTGTTTTCTTCTATAAACCTCTTATTAATGCCTTTTGCAAAAATCTTTACTTTGCTGTCCAGTGAACTTCCAATAAGCTTTTCATTTCTTGCAATCTCAAGCTGTTTTGCAACAATGTCTTTTATTTCAATTATCTTATCCCACTTTTCTCTCAAGGTTTCATCTTTCAATATACCTTCGTTAACCTTTGGCCAGCTTGTTAAAAATACTGATTCAACGTTTTCTTCTTTGTAAGCAATATTCTGCCAAATTTCCTCTGCTGTGAAAGACAAAATTGGTGCAATTAGTTTTGTGAGCGCAACAAGTATTTCATACATGACAGTCTGTGCAGCTCTTCTGTCAAGACTTTCACTTTTTGACGCATAAAGCCTATCTTTGTTTATATCAAGATACAGATTGCTCATATCAATTACACAGAAGTTATGAACAAGATGATATACCTGATTATAATCATATTCTTCATATGCTTTTGTCACCTTTTCAATCAATGTATACAGCCTTTGTAGTGCCCACTTATCAATCTCTTTCAAGTTTTCATATCCTACCTTGTCTGTCTTTGGGTTAAAGTCATAAAGATTACCAAGCAAGAATCTTGCTGTGTTTCTTATCTTTCTATAAATTTCTGTTAGCTGTTTTATAATATCCTTTGAAATTCTCATATCAGTTGTGTAGTCAGCTGAAACACACCACAGTCTTAATATATCTGCTCCAAACTCATCAATAATGTCAAATGGTGATATTACATTTCCCTCTGATTTTGACATTTTTTTGCCTTCGCCATCAACAACAAAACCATGTGTGAGTACAATCTTATAAGGTGCTCTTCCTTTTGTTGCAACAGCTGTCAAAAGCGATGACTGGAACCATCCTCTATATTGGTCGTTCCCTTCTAAGTACATATCACATGGCCACTCTAAATCTTCTCTGCTTTCTAAAACATAAGCATGAGAAGAGCCTGAGTCAAACCACACATCCATGATGTCGGTTTCTTTTTCGAACTCGCTACAGCCACAAACAGGACACTTTGCACCTTCTGGCAAAAGTTCTTTGACATCCTTAGAAAACCAAGCATCAGAACCTTCTTTTTCAAATATTTTTGCTATGTGTTCAATTGTTTCATCTGTAATTAGCTCTTTTCTGCAATCTTTGCAATAGAAGATTGGAATTGGCACACCCCAAATTCTCTGTCTTGAGATACACCAGTCTTGCCTGTCTGCAATCATATTGTAAATTCTATCTCTTCCCCACTCTGGTACCCACTTAACGCTGTCTACAGCTTTTAAAGCCTCTTCTCTGAAACCTTTTACTGAAGCAAACCATTGCTCAGTTGCTCTGAATATAACAGGATTTTTACATCTCCAGCAATGCGGGTATTGGTGAGTTATCTTTTCGACACCAAGAAGATTACCTGAGTTTTCTAATTCCTTTGCAATCTCTTTGTTTGAATCTTCATAAAAGAGACCTGCAAACTTGCCAGCCTCTTTAGTCAAATATCCTTTATTATCAACTGGAACAATTACAGGTATATTATACTTTTGGCAAACCTCAAAGTCCTCTTCACCATGTCCTGGTGCTGTGTGAACACAACCTGTTCCTGCTTCTAAAGTTACATGCTCGCCTAAAATTACTAAAGAAGTTCTGTCTAAAAACGGATGTTTGCATTTTACATATTCTAAATCTTTGCCTTTAAACCTTGCAATCTCATGGTACTGCTCAATTTTATTTGTCTTCATTACTCTTTCTACAAGCTCAGATGCCACAACTAATATTTCATTTCCAATATCAATCAAACTATAATCAAAATCAGCATTTAAGGCAATTGCAAGGTTACCCGGAAGAGTCCATGTTGTGGTTGTCCAAATTACAATGTATACCTTTTTATCTCCTATGGGCAAATTTGAAAACAACCCTTTGTCATCGATCACTTCAAACTTAACATAAATAGAGTATGTCCTATCCTCTTGATACTCAATCTCTGCTTCCGCCAGTGCAGTTTCGCAAGACGGACACCAGTAAACAGGTTTTAGACCTTTATAGATATAACCTTTTTTAGCCATTTCTCCAAATACACGAACCTGTCTTGCCTCAAACTTTGGGTCTAAAGTCATGTAAGGATTTTCCCATTCACCAAACACGCCAAGTCTTTTGAACTGTTGTCTTTGGATGTCAATATAGCTGAGGGCAAACTCTTTACACTTTTTCCTAAACTCTACTGGGTTGACTTCATGCCTGTTTACTCCAAGCTTTTTGATAACCTGCTGCTCGATCGGAAGACCGTGTGTGTCCCAGCCAGGAATATAAGGTGTGTAATAGCCCTGCAACGATTTGTATTTATTTACTATGTCTTTTAAAACTTTGTTTAGGGCATGTCCTAAATGAATGTCGCCGTTTGCGTAAGGTGGTCCGTCATGAAGGATAAACTTTTTATTGTTTTTATTTTTTTCAAGCATTTTTTTAAAGATGTCATTTTCGTACCAAAACTTTAAAAATTGAGGTTCTCTTTGCGCCAAGTTTGCTCTCATTGGAAAATCGGTTTTTGGCAAGTTCAATGTTTGACTCCAGTCCATCTTATGTTTCATCCCCCTGCTAAAAATGTTAGTCATTTTGTAGTTCTTTATCTACCATTTCAAGTGCACTAAGTTCAGTTTGTAGTAAATTCCTGAACTTGTTTAGAAAAAGTTGATACCTCTTTTTAAGCTCACCATACTCATATGTTATTTGCAAAACTTTACTATTTGCTTCTTCTATCATCTTTGAAGCCTTCATCTCAGCTTCTTTGATTATTGTCTCAGCTTTTTGATACGCTACCTTTTTGATTTCTTCAGCAGTGGATTGTGCAACAATTAGGGTATTTTGCAAAGTCTCTTCAATTGTCTTGTAGTTTTGAATATTCTCGTTTAAAAGAGCAATCTTGTCTTTCAATTCAAGGTTTTCTTTATACAGAGCCTCATAATCTTTTAAAACCTGGTCCAAAAACTCTTCTACCTCTTCAACACTATATCCACCTATATACACCCTTTTAAAGGTCTTAGATTCAATATCTTGAGGGGTTAACATCAATATTTTACCTCCGCATAAAAATTATGAAAATCTCAAAACTTCTATCCTAATTCTTCCCTTTTTAGTTTGGGTCAATACCTTATCTATTTTCAATCGTCCATAATGACGAACAGAGATTAAATCTCCTTCTTTTATAGGATATGAAGGTTTATCAATGTATATCCAGTTTACTGCCACTTTCATCTGTCTGATTAAATCTGCTGCTTCTTCTCTTGAAATTCCAAAACCGTGGCTTATCACACTGTCAACTCTGAGCGATGCTAAAGTATAAGTAATCCTCTTGCCTTCATTGCTGAAAAAATATTTTATATCAACTTCATTGTCTCTGACAATGCTACATTTTACCTTTTCCTTGCCGATTTTGTCTATATTGGTTACAATATATGTTGCCACTTCATCTTTTACAAACACAAGTGCACTGTTTTCTTTGACAAGGATATCGCCTATCTTATCTCTTTTAATTCCATTACCAATAAAGCTACCAAGAACTTGCCTGTGAAAAAGTTTATCTTTGGCTTCAATCAAAATGGTTTCTATAGGGTACGTTAGATTTTCTGCATATTCCTCAAAATCCCTACTAAAAAGAGCCAATATATTTCTTTCGCTGCCTTCGTATCCACCCCAAATTTTGTATAAAATTTGATTCTCTTTTTTCAGAAGAAAATCAACAGCATACTTTATTGCAAATGGTGAAAGAAAGTCAGAATATTCAATACCAAACCTTGTTTTCTCTATCAAGTTTTTAATTTTTAATATTTCATGTTTGTTTTCTTCAGGGATATAGTACATTACCTGCTGCCCCATTTTTTATATTAAGATTATAAGAAGTATTCTCAGTAGCCATCTAAAAACTTCTAAAAGAATTATAGCAATCATAGGTGAAAAGTCAATAAAACCTATCCGAATGTATCGCGAAGCTACCCTCCTCACAGGGTCAAGAATAGGATTCACAATAGTACCCAATATTCTTCTGTATTTATTGTATGGGTCGACTATTACCCACGACAAAATTGCATCAACTATTATACAAAATTCAACAAACGAAATTGCCTTGTCTGCAAGTCCAAATAAAAATCTTATCATAAAACTCCCCCAAAAATTTTGTCTTGATTACTTCAACCAAGCAAATACACCTTTTGACCTGAACTCTTCTTTGAGCTGTTCGTCAACTTCAAGGTCAATACTTCTTGGAACAACCACAAATATCTTTTTGCTAATCTTATGAATCTTGGCATCCAGAACATAAACAGCCCCGCTCACAAAATCAATTATTCTCTGAATGTGCTCCTCTGCTACTTGTTCCAAATTGAAAACAACTATCTTGTTTTCTCTGAGAGCATCGCAAACTTTAACAACCTCATCAAAGAGTTTGAGATTATACACTGTAACTTCTGTTTGGTTTGCTTTTCCAATTGTCACTACCTTTGGAGTTTCATGCTTTGGTTTGGCGTTTTCCTCTTTTGTTTTTGAAACCTCCTGAGACCTATCTTCCTCTTCAATCTCAATGCCAATAAGGTTTAAAAACTTTCTTTGTAGGTTATCAAACATGACCAAAAAACCCTCCTTATTATTTTTTTGGTCTCTCACCAAAGATTTTTGTTCCTATCCTCACCAAGGTGGCACCTTCTTCTATTGCTACCTCAAAGTCATTGCTCATACCCATAGATAGGACTTCAATTTTAACACTATTATAATTTAATTTCTTATATTTTTCAAAGATTTCTTTCATCCTTCTAAAGTACCACCTCAATTTCTTGTCATCATCTTCAATTGGAGGTATGGTCATAAAACCCTTAAGAATGACATGGGAACAATTACTGATCTTTTCAATCAAATCATCTACTTTCTCTATACTAACTCCACCCTTTGACTCTTCACCACCTATGTTTATTTCTATCAGCACGTTACATGCTTTTCCTGCCTTTGCACATCTTTTTTCAAGTTCATCAATTTGCTGAGGACTGTCAATTGAATGAATAAGACTTACTTTATCAAAAATGTATTTGATCTTGTTGGTCTGAAGTCTTCCAATAAAATGCCACTCAAGATATGGAAGATATTGAAACTTTGGTAAAAATTCTTGTACCCTGTTCTCACCAAAAATCTTTAAACCAAACTGATTTGCAAGCTTTATAGTCTCAACATCTACCCCTTTTGTCGCACCAAGTAAACTGATCTCACTGGGATTTCTACCACTTCTGATGCAGGCCTTTTCTATTCTGTTGATTACATCTTCAATATTTTTTTTGAGCATCTCTTTTTCAACCATAATATCATCACCCATTTTTATTCAAATATGACCCTTCCAAAATGTCCTCCCGCACCAAATTTAATAGTGTAATCTTGATTTATAAACTTTGTAAGTTTTTGTATTATATTTTTATCAATATTGTAATTCTTAAAAGTACCATCATTTAGAGATCTAATGAAGTTTATTTCATTTTTGAATATCTCAATTATTTTTTTGATTGTCTTTTGTCCAAATCCCTGTACAAGTTCAAAAGGGAATGTGTAAAAATAAGGCGGTTTTTCCACAGGATTTTCTATCTTGCAAAGCCATGAAATTCTATCCTCAACACCAATTACAATGTCATTGCTTTTGCAAAATGGACATAATATTGAATCTTGGCTTTTCAAATTAAATGAACTATTACATTTATTGCAATACGATTTATGATATTTTCCAAGTCTTGGGTTTATACCATAGTTTGCAACTACTCTGTTTTCTTTTATACTTTTTATGATATCCTTTGCAGAAAGATTTTCAACCTCAATTTCATTAAACTCTCTTGCAATATTTTTCAAAGAATGAGCGTCTGAGTTAGAAAGCAGGCTCCTTTTTTGCACATCGCAAAGTGCATTTACCATGTAAGAATCAGCAGAAAGACCAAGTTCTATTGCAAAAACCTCTGTATTTTTGAAAACCTCTTCAATTCTTTGCGCCGCTGAATAAAAACCTTTATAAGGAGTAAAAGCATGTGCAGGCACAGCTAAAAGTCTAAAAGATGATACAATCTTTTCAAAATCGCAAATCTCCCCTCTGAAAACCGGGCAGCTAAAATCAATTTGATTAAAGTAGGTCTTAATTATTTTTCTGAAGTCTTTTAACTTTTCATAATCTTCGAAAAAGAGAAGACAGTGAAAATCATTTGAGAAAAACCTCAATTCTATCTCGGCTGCAGGTATTATCAAAAGCCCCTCAGAATATAAACTACCATCTTTCAATACAAACTTTCCTTTATCTAACAACTCTTCAGTTTCTTCAATTACATCCTCGCACAAAAAGTCAACAATACCAATCACATCAAGGCCTTTCTCATCTTTTGCTGTTTTTACAATATTCTCAAGTGTAAGGGTTTTTGAAGAAGGTACCTTTATGTACCTTCCATTAGAAAATCCAATGTGCACGTGCAAATCGGCATATACCCTCATTTTATCAGTTCTTGCTCCTGCAAATACATATTTGCAAGAAAAAGTCCTATTATTGTCTTTGCATCCCTAATCTCACCTTTTTTGACCATCGAAATGGCATCAACCATCTTAATTTTTAGTACTTCAACAAACTCGTCAGCATCTGTATGAGCTTTTCCTTTAAAAAGACCCGTTGCAAGGTATATATGTATCACTTCGTTTGAAAATCCTGGCGTTGTATAAATCTCGGTAAGTTTTATTAGTTCTCTTGCTTTATAACCTGTTTCTTCTTCAAGCTCTCTTTTAGCGCATTCAAGTGGATTTTCATCTTTGTCAAGTTTGCCTGCAGGAAGTTCAATTATTACCTTTTCAATTGGTTTTCGAAACTGTTTTACAAAGATGACGTTGTTCTCATCATCGACAGGAACAACCACAGCTGCACCCGAGTGAAGTACAATAGCACGCTGAGAAATATTGCCGTTTGGAAGTAAAACCTTGTCTATTTTTAATGATATAAATGAGCCATCATATATTAATGTGGACTCTACAGTCTTTTCATAAAAATCCATCTTTAATCTTCATCTCCTTTTTAGTTTTGTTAAGACATATTCTGCTGTAGCGAAAAGTTCCAAAAAGTATTCACTATCTTGCTCATAACTTCTTCCCATTGTGCTCATAATTGACTTGTATTTCTCTACTATCATTTTATCTATTTTATTCACCACGGCCACAATGTGCTTTGCGCGGTAATTGTTTAATGTCTTATAGATTTTCGCGAAAAAGATTTTATCTTCAAAATCAAAAACTGGAATTTCTACAGAACAATTCACATAATTTAATATTGTAAGAGAATGATGACTTATGAACCTATGCCGCTGTCTTTTTTCATTTTTCGATACCCTCACTGGAAAGACTACTCTGCCACCAAATCTGACTACATCCTCAATAACGTGGACAGCCTTGTAACTACTGAACCCAAATTTTGTTCCTGTTCCCACAATTCCAGGCAGGGGAGAAATTATAGCAACATCACATCCTAAACTTTGAGAAAAAGTGAGAGAATCTATTTCATTTATACATTCAAATTCACCATTGAATGCTTCCTGACATGTTATTATGTAGTCTACAAATTTGTTTTCTTTTAAAAACTCTAAGTTGTGCGAAAGCTTTGCATTTAACATTCCCCAGTCATTTAATATAACAGAAATCTTTATTCCTTTTACTTTTTCTTTAAGGTAAATACATAGAGGCAAAAGCATGCTGTGAAGCTCACACACAATAACAATTATATCATTAAAATTTGGAACTTTATCAAAAATGTCAGGATTTTTTTCTTCTTCTGTCAACACAGAAAATTGCAGTGGTGTGTATCTGAGCTTCATTATATGACCTTTTGACAGGTTTTTAAAAGCATCAAAAGGTAAAATATAATCATATCCACCCGTTCCAAGCTGAAGCACTCTTGCTGTTGTATTCACTAAAACCTCTTGTCCCTCTTCTACTTCGTGATTTATATCCAAAAAGTTTACAGCAATAGACACATTGCCGTCGTGATATTTTACTTCAACATACTGGCAAAATCCTGTAGTATTTATCTTTCTTGTCACAATCCCTTTTTTTATTTCAAACACTTTATCTTATTGCTCCCCTTTTATCATACTTCTTGCAATCTGGTCGCAAAGATTATTAAGTTCATTGTCACTATGACCCTTTACTTTCTCAAAAGTAACCTTATGAATTTTGAGAAGATTTATAAGCTCATTCCACAAATCAATGTTTTTGACCTCTTCCTTTTCAGATGTCTTCCATCCATTTTTCTGCCATTTTTCTATCCAATTTTGATTGACAGCATTTACAATATAAGCAGAGTCTGAATAGATTACTACTTTGCATGGTTCTTTCAATGCTTTTAGAGCTTCCACAACCGCTTTGAGCTCCATTCTGTTATTGGTTGTGTGCCTTTCAAAGCCTTTTAACACCTTCTTGATTCCTTTGTATATGAGTATAGCACACCATCCGCCTGGTCCAGGATTTCCGCTGCAAGCACCGTCAGTGTAAATTGTCACTTCTTTCATTACTTTTTACACCTACAATATATTTTTAGCTCTTTCATATGCCTTGAGTATCCCATCTATTATTGCTCCTTTTACCGCTCTTCTTTCAAACTCCACAAGCCCTTCAATTGTTGTACCCCCAGGAGATGTTACCATATCCTTTATCTGCTGTGTAGTTAACATATTATTTTTCATGTTAACAACAGTACCTTCAAATAATGCCAAGATCAGGTTTAGACTTTCTTGTCTTGAAAATCCAAGTTTAACTGCTGCATCGGCATAGCTTTCAATAAAGTGTGCAACAAATGCTGGGCCACTCCCAAATAAAGCTGTTATTGCATCAATATATTTTTCATTAGTAACTATAACTTCACCCATACTTTTAAAAAGTTTAAGTATTTTTTCTTTCTCTTCAGCAGTTACTTCTTCAGAAAAACATATACCCATAACGCCTTTCTGTACGCTTATATTGATATTCGGCATTACTCGCACTATCTTTTTGTCCCCTACAACCTCTTTAATTTTTGAAATCGAAATCCCCGCTGCAATAGAAACTATTATCTTTTCAGAGATACCATCTTTTATTTTCTCAAGCACATCAAAGATGTCTTTTGGTTTTACAGCGATTATAATTATGTTGCTATTATTTACAATCTCCATTTCACTATCGACTTTGGTGGCACCATAAACTCGGGAAAACCTGTGAGCCTTGTCAAGGTCTATGTCATAGCAAAAAAGCTGAGGCTCAAGAGATTGTTTTATTGAATGTGCAATTGAACTTGCCATATTTCCACAGCCAATTATTCCTATCTTCATTTTCTTTTCACCTCAAAAATAAAATCTTTTATTGTTGAAACCTTCAATATACCGAATATAAAGGCACACATAAAATACGCACATATACTGCAAATTATCATAACAATACCTTCGATAAAAACAGAGGTTTTGAAAACGCAAAGGACGATCTTCCCTACAATAACCATTATAACACTTGAAAGGACAATATAAAACATCTTCCATGTATTAAAATGGGCAAAACCAAAAGATTTTAACTTATCTAAGTTTATCACAAAGACCACAAAGTAGCATATGATATTAGCCAAGATAAGACCCGATATGTTCAGGTTGTATACCACGATAAACACGAACATGCACAGAATCTTTATGATCACGCCTAAAAGGATACTTTTTACAGGTACCATAAAATGTCCAATTGCTTGCAACACCGACGTTGTAAATTGAACAAGAGAGATCAAGATAGTAAGAAAAGCAGAGATTTTAAGCACATCATCTCCTGCAATAGCATTGAAAAATACAAGTTTGAATATCGTATCTGAAAAAAAGTAAAATGCCACACAAGAAGGCAGCGTCACAAGAATAATGTACTCAAAAGCTGCAGAGACAAGCTCTCTTCTTTCTTTCTGCTGTTTCGCAGCCACAACATACGAAACTATACTTACAGCCATCGACACACTGAATGTGAGTGGAACATGTATAAGAGTCATTGCCTTGCCAGAAAATATTCCAAACAGTTGTGAGATTATTCTATCATGATACCCTCTCATATGCATGAAATATGGAAAAAGCAAAGAGTCAACAATTGATATTACTGACATCAAAAGGGAGGACAGCGAAAAATAAATGGTAAGCAAAAGAATGTTTTTACATGTCAAAAATATATCATGGTATAACTGTGTATTTTCTGCACTCTTTTCCATATCATTTATAGTCTCGTCTTTACGTAAAGCTACATCAAGGTAGATTAAAGAAAACAAAGCACCTACACTGCTCCCTGCGAGTGCTCCCGCAATCGAAAAGTGAATTCCTTTTTTTAAAAACAAAATACAAAACAAAAGTCCAAAACAAACTCGTCCCATCGACTCTATTATCTGGGAGATTGATGTAATGTACATCTTTTTAACACCGTTAAAATACCCTCTGTATGATGCTTGCACAGAGACAAGAAAAAGTGCAGGAGCTAAAGACAAGTATGGAATATAGGCCTCTTTGGGCCACTTGAAAATTTCTATAATCTTTTTAGATAAAAGCACATATGCAAGCAAAAATATAAAAGAAATAGCTGTTATAACAATCAAACTTGTGTAAAATGTGAGTTTACAAGCCCTGTAATCTTTTTCTGCATGAAAATGAGAAATCTGTTTTGAAACTGCGAATGAAAAACCAGTCATTGTGAACGTCAACACAGTAGTATAAATGGGATAAGGCAGTTGATACAACCCTATCCCATAATCACCAACAATATTTATTAGAGGGAGCTTTAAAAACACACCCACAAATTTTGCAAACAGTGACCCCACTGTCAAGATAACTGCTGAATACACTAATCCCTTTTTCATGAAATTAAGCTTTCACACCAAATTGTTGTTCCATATTAAAAGTGTATGTAAAAGGCCCTCTTTTAAATTCTCATTCATTTTGTTTGGGAAGACTTCTTTATCTTTAGCCTTAGCTTGTCACTTATCATAGCTATAAACTCGGCGTTAGTCGGCTTTCCTTTATCCTGTGATGTGGAATATCCAAAATACTTGTAAAGCGTGTCTGCCTTACCCCTTGTTGATGAAATCTCTATCGCATGTCTTATTGCTCTTTCTACCCTTGTTGGTGTTGTGTTGTACTTTTCTGCAATTAGAGGATATAACACCTTTGTGATACCATTTAAGAGGTCAGCATCCATTGTTGCTGCAACAATCGCATCTCTCAAAAACTGATAACCTCTTACGTGTGCAGGAATTCCGACCTCTTTGAGAATTTCTGTAACCTCAGCTTCCAGGTCCACTTCGCTTACAGGTTTTTTCTCAGCAGATTTTGAGAAATTTGCGTCGACAGCCTCCGACTTTGAAGATAAGTTTGATAAAAGCTGCCTTACCCTTTCTATCATAATATTCAAATCAAAAGGTTTAACAAAGTAGTACAAAGCTCCCATGTTAATTGCTTTTTGTGATATATTCTCTTGACCAACTGCAGAGATAACAATTATGTTTGGATGTTTTTCCACGTTTGAAAGATTTTCTATTACACCAATTCCATCAAGGTATGGCATTATGATATCCAGCATCAGAAGATCTGGTTTCTTTTCCTCAACTACTTTTAAAGTTTCTATACCATCATACGAATTGCCAACCACCAAGAAATCTGGCTGAGAATTAAAAACTTCTGTTAAAAGCATGTTGAACTGTCTATTATCATCAGCAATTACTACCTTTAATTTTTCCATATATCTCCCTCTTTTTGATGTGTTATATACATAAAAAATTCAACAGCTAACCGAAATTTCCTTTTAGTATTTTTTCATAAATTTATTTAATAAGGTTTGTGATATTTAGCATATTATCTATAAAAACGCCATATCCTTTTTCTGGTTCTTTCAAAAACACATGAGTAACAGCACCCACAAGTTTGTTATCCTGTATAATTGGAGAACCACTCATTCCCTGAACAATCCCAGATGTGAGCTGAAGAAGTCTCTTGTCAGTAATCTTTATAACAAATGCTTTTGTCGAATTTCTGTAAAGAGGCAAGATCCTTTCTATTTTTATTTTAAACTTTTCCACATTACCAGAGATCCCGCTCAAGATATATGCACTACCTACGTGAATATCCTGAACCCTTGCAATCTCCATATCCTGAAGACCATTCCAAAAATTATTCTGAGCAACTTTCCCATAAATTCCATACGGAGAATTAATAATCACATCTCCGACCACACAGTGTTCATTAATTCTGCCTATAACTTCACCAATCTCATTTTTATCATTTTTCCTTATATCAACTATTTCCGCTGCGTAAATTTGACCTTCTTTAACATCCAGAAGAATCCCGGTATCTATGTCTGATATGCCGTGACCAAGAGCGCCAAATACCTTTCTTTTGGTATCTATAAATGTAACTGTTCCAATGCCGCTTGTACCGTCTCTGACCCACAGCCCTATTTTGTACACACCTTCACTGCTAAGAACTGGTTTTATATTGAGTTGTTTGTAAAGTTGCCCTCTTTTAATTACAAAAACCAACGACTTGCCACCTGATGAGTTTATAATTTCAAAAAGCTGTCTGCAGTCTTTTACCTTTTGTCCATCTACATATACAATCTTATCACCTATTTGAATGCCTGCTTCTTTCGCAGGAACTTGGGGACTCGATTTACTACTGTTTACGTAAGAATACCCGATAACAAGTATTCCATCTGTCATAACCTTAATCCCTACAAATTTTCCAGAAACGTAAACGTTGTTTGACTCAAGAATGGAGATTTTTACTCTTTTAAGTGGTATTGAGCCAATTTTTAGCTCACATGAAACTGAAGAAACCTTTTTTGAAATATAAATCTTGTTTGTTCTGTAAAAAAAATTTATTTGCGTGCTACTTTGAATACTTGAAGGATTTAGATTTACATTAATAAAAACAGGAGTTTTAATAGAGATAGCCTTATCTGAGCTGTAGCAAGTCAAACAATCTGGGGTAATGTAAAGGTAAATGACAAAAAAGATAGTAAGCAAGATGTAAAAAAGAAAAAGTCCACCTACCAGCTTTTTCACTTGTTTAGCACCTATCAATTTGAAATTTCTATAAGTTATCTTCTCCACCACCATCTTAAAATATTCTTGAATAATCAGGAAAACTGGGACTTTAGCTGTTTTGCATGGAGAAGAGAACTTTCTGTAACATTTTCTCCTGAGAACATTCTGGCAATCTCCATAAGCGATTCATTTCCCTCAAGTCTTTTTATATTGGAAATGGTTAAGTTTTCTTTAACCTCTTTATATACATAATAATGAATATCTGCGGCAGCAGCAACCTGTGGCAGATGTGTAATACAAATAATTTGGTGTTTCTTAGAAAGCTCCTTTAAAAGTTTTGCAAGCTTGTTGGCGACAACTCCACTCAGCCCGCTGTCTATCTCATCAAAGATGATCAGCTCCACGTCATCTTTCTCTGCCATGATGGATTTTATTGCAAGCATTATTCTCGAAAGTTCCCCGCCTGAAGCAATGGCAGAAAGAAGCTTTGGCTGCTGACCAACGTTTGTTGCTATCAAAAATTCAACTTCGTCAATTCCCTCTTCATAAAGCTCTCTTTCAAGAAACTTAATATAAAACTTTACATTTTTCATTTCAAGCTGTGAAAGAATTTCTAATACCTTTTGTTCAAACTCATTAGTCTTTTTCCGCCTGATCTCTGACATTTTCTTAGAAATTTCTTCAAGTCTTGTTTTGGTTTTGCTCAAATACTCTTTTAGTTCAAGAGCTTGTTCATTACTACTTTTGATTTTTTCTCTTTCTTCTAACAAATTATTTCTGTACTCCAGTATCTTTTCAATTGTGCTTCCATATTTTTTCTTTAACCTGTTTATTTTATCAAGCCTATCCACTATCAGTTCTATTTCCTCTTTATTCACTTCGTAATTCTGGCTTTTTTTGGAAATAGAAAATACGATATCTTCGATTTCATAATACACGTTGTTCAATCTTTCAGATATTGTCTCAAATTCCTTGTCAAATCTTGAATTTTCGTTAGCAAGTCTGATACACATCTCAAGAGAATCTATGATTGTGTTGTTAATAGTATCGAGAATCTTTTCACTGTTGTGCTTAAGTTTCCAACTGTTTTGGATAATCTCTTTTCTTTTTTCAAGCTCTGTATCCTCACCTATTTGGGGTTTTACACTTTCAATTTCATTTATTTGATAATTTAGTAAATCAAGTTGTCTTTCCCGCTCTTCTTCTTTTGTTATTATCTGTTCATAAAGCCTTTTTTTCTCTTGATAATCATGGTATAAATCCTTATACTCAGCTTTTAACTCTTCAAGTTCTTTCCCACAGAACCTATCTATGTACAAAAGTTGAATCCTTTTATCGTTTAGAAGATGAGTCTCATTCTGTCCATGAATTTCAAAGATGTGCTTAGTTATTTCTCTCAAAGTTGAGAGCAATACAAACTGATTGTTAACCCTGCAGATGTTTTTGCCACTGCTGTACACTTCACGGCTAACAATCAAAAAATTGTCTTCAAGAGAAATTCCCATTTGAATCAGCGCATCAAGAGTACTCTTTTTTTCAATTTCAAAAATTGCAGACACGCAGGCCTTTGAACATCCTGTTCTTATAACATCTTTTTTAAATTTTGTACCCAAAAGCAAGGATAATGAATCAATGATAATAGACTTGCCGGCACCAGTTTCACCTGTCAGTATAGTCAGACCTTTGTCAAATTCAATGTCAAGTCTATCAATTATAGCAATGTTTTCAATTAATAATCTTTTTAACATGATATCTACTCACCTTGGCTTATGATAGCTTTTATCCTCTCAACTATCTTGTCAGCTGCTGCACTGCCTTTAGTTGCTATAAAAATGGTATCATCACCTGCAATTGTACCCACAACTTCGGGCCAGCTCAGAGAATCAATGGCAGCAGCAGCACCCTGTGCAGCACCTGTAATTGTCTTTATAATAACCAGGTTATCAGCAGTGTCGTATTTGATTATCGACTCAGAAAAGACCTTGATAAGTTTTTCGGTAATATTTGCTTCTGGACCTGATAAAACTGCATATTTGTATTTCCCTGTTTCAGTCAAAACCTTGGTAAGTCTTAGCTCTTTTATGTCTCTTGAGACTGTAGCCTGTGTCACATCGTAGCCAAGTGCCTTGAGTCTTTCTACAAGCTCTTCCTGTGTTTCTATATCTTCATTTTGAATTATTTCTAAAATCTTTTGTTGTCTTTCAGACTTCATAGCAAAATTTCACCTCTATCTTTTACTGTTACTCTTTTATTTTTTCTCTAAGAATCTCATAAAAATTTCTTTGTTTAAGCCTTATAAGTTTTAACTTGTGTTGAGAAATTTTACATTCAATAAATTCTTCTGGCGCAAGCTCATCCACCAATCTACCATCTACTACTACCTGAACATTTTCAGAAGATGAATTTTCCACTTTTATTGTTCTTGTACTGCCAAGTATAAGACTTCTTGAACTCAAAGAATGAGGACAAATAGGGGTGACTAAAATCACCCCCAGCTGTGGCTCAACTATAGGTCCGCCTGCCGAAAGTGAATATGCAGTCGACCCAGTAGCTGTTGCTACTATGATACCATCACTTCTATACTCCTGAGCAAACACACCATCAATATAAAGACACAGATCCACTATATTAAAAGTATTTCTCACAACACACACATCATTCAGTGCAAAGAAAACCTTCTCCTTTACACCAGCTTCAACAATGTGCCTCTCTTCAATGAAATACTCTTTTTTTAACAGCTTAAAAATTACTTTTTCAATATCCTCTTCTACCTCTTCGGTAAGATACCCCAGCCTTCCACAGTTAATGGCAAGGACTGGTGTGGCTTCTATAGAAGCCTTTTCAACCACATTCAGAAGTGTGCCATCTCCTCCTATTGTTATAAGGAGGTCAAAATTTTTAGCTTTTTTGTTCTCTTCATTTATTAGTAACCAATTAACTCTGTTGTGGTTAAAAATAGATACAATATTTTCTAAGATTTCGCTGCTGTGTTCTTTCTGAAAATTCACAAAAATTCCAACTATCATTTGCAAAACCATACTCCTTTATCATGGCCAAAGCAAATTTTTATTTAGCCAGCTGGCCAGGAAAATTTTCTGCCGCCAAGTAAGTGAAAGTGCAAATGGTCAATAGTTTGACCCCCGTCAGCTCCACAGTTTACCACAATTCTGTATCCTTTCTCGTCAATTCCAAACTTTTTTGCCAATTCTTTTGCTACAACAAATACATGACCTATGAGTTCTTTGTGTTGCTGCTGGACAGCGTTTAAATTTTCTATATGTGGCTTTGGAACTACAAGGATGTGCACAGGTGCAGTAGGGTTTATGTCTTTAAAAGCACAAACAAGTTCGTCTTCATACACAATCTCAGACTGAATTTCCTTATTTAAGATTTTGCAAAAGATACATTCTATCATTTTTAAGCACTCCCCTTTAATATATCTTTCAAAATATTCTCAGCTGTCTGCACTGCTATGTCTATCTTCAGTATATCATTTCCACCGCCTTGGGCAAATTCAGGTCTTCCACCGCCTTTTCCACCAAGTACTGCACATATTTCTTTTACTACTTTTCCACAATCAACTCCCTTTTTAACTGCTTCTTTTGAACATGACATGAGTACAGTGACCTTGTTACCCTGCTCTAAGATATTGAGCACAATTGCTTTTGAATCTCTTTCTTTAATCTTGTCAGTAAAAAGTTTTACATAGTCCATATCGTCTGTCTCTTTTCTATTTACAATCAGCTTGAACTCGCCATAATTAACTGCTTTGTCAATAAGTGATGAAATTTCACTTTCGATAACTAAAAGCTTATACTTCTCTACCTCGTTTTCAAGATCCTTTATTCTATTTTCAAGCTGTTCTATTTTAGCTAATATTTCAGAATCAGTGCTGGCTTTCACTTTACTTCTTAACTGTTTTAACGTCTGCTGGGAATTTAGAATAAACTCATATACCTTGTTTCCAGTAATTGCTTCAATTCTTCTAACACCTGCAGCTACACTCGACTCAGATATTATCTTGAACATTCCTATCTGGCCTGTGTTATCAACATGTGTTCCACCACATAACTCCATACTAAAATCGCCTATTTTTATAACTCTTACCACATTGGAATACTTTTCGTCAAACAGAGCAGTAGCACCCATTCTCAAGGCGCTGTCCAAATCTGTTACAATTTTTTCAACTGGTATAGCCTGTTGAATAACATTATTGACCATCTTTTCAATTTCAATTATTTGTTCCTCGGACAATGGTTCATAATGAGCAAAGTCAAATCTAAGCCTATCAGCACTAACCTGCGAACCACTTTGTTGTGCATGCTGCCCTAATATTTTTCTGAGTGCACTGTGTAAAAGATGTGTTGCTGTATGATTCTTCATTGTTGCAAATCTCAAACCTTCATCAACCTTGGCAATCACACTTGACAAAACAGAGATCTCACCTTTTAAAACCTTTACCTTATGAAGAATTGTTCCTTTCGGTCCTTTCTTGACATCTAAAACCTCCGCTAAAACTCCTTCGCCTTCTAAAATACCCTTATCTGCAACTTGTCCACCACTTTCTGCATAAAAAGGAGTTTTATCTAAGATAACAAAGCACACATCTTCCTCTTTGGCGTATGCTACCTCTTCATTCTCCATAAAAATCTTTAGTATCTTTGACTCTTGTTTTAATGTTTCATATCCAACAAAGACTGTTTCAATATCCTCCTCAATGACAATGTTTATATCCTTCCAGCCAGCATTTTCAAGCTCTTTTTGAGCTGCGCGAGCTCTTTCCTTTTGCTGCTGCATAAGTTCATCAAATCTCTCTTGGTCAACAATAATTCCCTTTTCTGCAGCTATCTCCTTTGTAAGGTCAAGAGGAAATCCATAAGTGTCGTACATCTTAAATGCAATCTCACCATTTAGAATGGTTTCCTTGTTCTTTTTAAGCTTTTCAATCTCATTTTCAAGTATCTCAAGACCAACATCAATTGTCTGATTGAACCTGCTCTCCTCGTTATAGAGCACCTTCTTTATATACTCAGCCTTTTGAACAAGTTCTGGATATGGATTTTTGTAAGACTCTATAACTGTGTCTACAATAAGGTGCAAGAACGCTTCTTTTTTACCAAGCATCCTACCATGTCGTGAAGCTCGCCTTATAAGCCTTCTCAAAACATATCCTCTTCCTTCATTCGAAGGCAAAATACCATCACTAATCATAAATACTGTGCCGCGAATATGGTCTGTGATAACACGTGCTGATATATCTTTTTCAGCATTTTTTCCGTACTCATAGTTTGTAACTTCACATACTTTGTTACGAATAGCTTTTACTATGTCAATGTCAAAAAGAGAGTCAACCTCTTGCATAATTGCTGCAATTCTCTCAAGACCCATCCCTGTGTCAATGTTTGGATTTTTCAACCTGTGGTATACACCATTCTCATCCTTATCAAACTGAGTAAAAACTAAATTCCAAAACTCAACAAATCTGTCACAGTCACATCCAATACCGCAAGTGGGCTTACCACAACCCTTATCTTCGCCCCTATCAAAGTATATCTCAGAACACGGTCCACATGGTCCTGTTCCTATTTCCCAGAAGTTATCTTCTTTCCCCATTCTCTTGATTCGCTGCGGTTCTAAGCCTACCTCTTTGTGCCAAATTTCAAACGCTTCGTCGTCTTCCTCATATATTGTAACCCATAACCTCTCTCTTGGAAGTTTCAAAACTTCTGTGACGAACTCCCATGCCCAGATAATAGCTTCTCTCTTGAAATAATCACCAAACGAAAAATTGCCCAGCATTTCGAAGAAAGTAGCATGTCTTGCTGTTTTACCTACTCTGTCAATATCCGGCGTTCTTATGCACTTCTGACATGTAGTAATTCTCCGGCGAGGAGGTTCTTCAATTCCCAAAAAATACGGTTTTAGTGGTGCCATACCAGCGTTTATCAAAAGAAGGCTCTTATCATTTTTAGGAATAAGCGAAAAACTTGGCAGTCTCAAATGACCTTTTGATTCAAAAAATTGGAGAAATTTTTCTCTTATTTCATCAGTAGACATGTACATCTTTCAATCAGCCTTTCTTTATGGTATTTTTTAAAAAATGGTTTTTATATTTTTTCAATACAATCAAAATTTTATTAAAGCCAAAATGCAAAGTCAACAATATTCACTCAATCTCTTCAGGTTTTATCCTTTTCATAATGTTAATAAATATAATTTTTATCACTGCAGCAATGGGAATAGCAAAGAACATGGCTACAAATCCAAATATTTTGTTTGCTAAGATGATAACTATAATAATTGTAAGAGGATGAAGTCCGACTTTTGAGCCAATAACTCGTGGGGATATGATAAAACTATCCACCTGCTGAAGTAAAACTAAAAAAACTATCACCAATATAGCCTTTATGTAGGAGTCAGACAGCGCTATTATCACCCCTGGAATACTGCTAAATATTGGTCCAAAATAGGGAATCAAATTGCCAATACCGGTTATCACACCCAAAAGAGCTGCGTATCTTACAGAAAGTAGTGAGAACCCAAAAAAGCTCAACAGTCCAACTATAACAGCATCAAGAAGCTGTCCTCGAATATACTGATGAAGAACCCTATTTATATCAGCAAATATATAAAGTCCTTCCTTTCTATATTTCTCGGGTAATAACCATTTTATCCACATAACTAATCTCTTCCAATCTCTCAGGATGTAAAAAGATATAATAGGAATAAGAAGATAATACAAAATGTTAGAGGAAATACTCTTTACAATGTTCAAAAATATAGACAAAGTTTGTTTAGAAACTGCCTCTATATTGATGGAATTAGCATTTAGTATTTCTTTGATATCAATATTTAATTTGTTTAAAAGCTTGGAATCAATCTCGTAAAACCACTTTTGAATAAGTGCTATATATTCAGGAACGTTTTGAATAAGCTGCTTAGTTTCGCTAACAAATAAAGGAATAAAATATACAAAGACCATAACGGTGATACCAAAGATTATTGCAAACGAAATCAGGATTGAAATATCTCTTGACCGAATCTTTGTTTCTAAAAAATCTACGCAAGGTTTTAAGAGATATGACAAAAATAGTGCAATCAAAAACGGAATCAGAATCGGCCAAAATGCCTTCATATTCGCAAAAAAATAAATAACGATTGCAATTAGAGCTATGAACAATATATCTGTAAAATATCTTTTTACCAATTTTATTATGTGCACTTTTTAACACCTCAAATAGAATTATTCTTATCCCTTAAAATATTAAAAAAGTAGGGAAGAAAACCTTCCCTATCGCAAAAGCTTATTTAGCATAGCCATCAGCTTTTTAGTAATCATTCTTTTTAAAAGCTTATTTTTCATATTCTTTGGAGATGACTGAGACAGCATGGCAGATATAATCCCGCCTACTATGCTTCCTATCAATACGTGTTTTGCAGAAATTCTTTTCAAAGTATGACACCTCAGCTTAATATTTTATTTTCTTTTAATATTATTTCCTCAGGGCTCAATATTATTTTTTTATTTTTTATATAGCTCCAAATACTCTCTGAAACCTGATATTCTGTTATTTTAAAGTTGTCAGAATCAAATACTATGTCAATTACAATCCCAATTAAAAACCCATTTTCATCTATCACTTCTTTCAAAAAAATTTCTTGTGCTCTTAAAAATGGCAAGCTGTCAATGGAAGTACGGATGCTGCGGACAATCATAAGTTGACTGTTTATAGACTCAATGTCCTCTGTCGGCACATATGCGCACGATGGTATTTTAAATGAGTTTTTGACTCGTACTTTAAACCCAATCACCTTGTCATCTCTGAGTAACATGTCTTCTACTTTTCCTGTTATCTTATTATCTAAATTAAGGACGGGTTTGTTTTTCAAGATAGAAAATGAAATCTTCATAGGCTCTTAAAACATTAAATTTATTGTTCTAACTTTATATTCTTCACAAAATCAGCAAGTGTTATCACAAAGTCTTCGTTGTGCTCAGTATCTATGTTTTCTTCTTCGTGCAAATCTTTTAAAGACAACGCAACCCTTCGCTTTTCTTCATCAATCTCTATAACCTTTGCTTTCAAGCTATCTCCAACTTTATATACATTATGTGGTCTTTGGTTGTATCCAAGTGGAATATTTGAAATGTGAACAAAACCATCAACATCATGTTCTGTGATCCACACAACAAGTCCAAAAGGTAACACCTTTGTCACTTCACAGTCAACAAGCATCCCTAAATACAAGTTTTTAATCCTTTTTGCCCACTCATCGTCTTGAGTCTTTTTTATGCTAAGATAAATCTGTTTTTTATTCTTGTCTATATCAAGAATCTTCACCTTGACTTTTTCGCCAATCTCAAATAATTTTTTAAGGTCTGCACCCTTTTTCAAATATCCAACTTCACTTGCAGGTACAAAACCGCACAGGTTCTCAAAATTTACCACAATGCCTTTTTGTTTTATCTCAACAACAATGCCCTCATATTCTCTGGAAAAATCTAAAGACTCAATCTGTTTAATAAATCTCTCTTCTTCTTTTTGTTTTAGCAAAGATTTCCGACTACCAAAAGCTATCTTTTTTTCTTTGTTGACATCTGTAATTTCTATTTCAAATATCTTTCCTATATCCGAAGTTTGAACGTCTTCACCCCACTGAGAAATTGGCACATACACATTTGTCCCTCTAAAGTCACAAACAACACTTTTTTCTTTAATTGACTTTACAACCACTCTTACAGGTTCTTTATTTTCATACCTCGAAAGCAGCTCTTCAAACCCGTGAAGTACATCTGCCCGATACTTTGATAAAACCACATTTCCTTCTTCATCTGACTCTTTTATCACAACCGCTTCAATTGTCTCTCCTATCTTAAACAGGTCCTTCAAATTTACATTTCCATTTTTAATTACCTCGTCTTTGTAAATTATACCCTCTGCCTTGTAACCAATATCAACAAGTACATAATCTTCCTCAACTTTTATTATCCTGCCTTTTACAACTTCACCTCTTTGCACTGTCAAAAAACTTCTATCAATAAGTCTCTCAAAATCTTTCAGATTCATCTCATTAAACTTTTCTTCCAGATGTTTTACCACCTCTTCAATCTGCTCAGGAGAAGTGGAAGCTCCTGCTGTTACCCCGATACTCTTTGCACTGCTATCTAATTTTATTGAATCTAAATCTTCAACTTTTTCAATAAAAAATGTGGGTTTTATTTCCTTCAGAAGCTGATACAATTTGTTGGTATTAGAACTTTTCTTATCACCGACCACCAACATTATGTCTACATGCTGTGCAAGTTCTGCTGCTTCCTTTTGCCTGTTTATTGTTGCTTTGCATATGGTATCAAATACTTTATAATTGGTATGAGACTCTAAAAAATCTTTTATACTGGTCCACTTCTTGCTGTCAAACGTGGTCTGACAGACAATTGCAGCTTTGCCTTCAATTTGATTAATCGCTTCTTTTACTTTTTCAATACCATCTACAACAAAACATTTTCTATTATTGCTAACATGGCCTACAATTCCCTTTACTTCAGGATGGTTCATATCTCCAACAACAATTATATCATACCCGTTTTCTGAATGCTCCATTACAATCTCATGAATCTTTTTAACATACGGGCATGTAAAGTCATAAACTTTATCTGCCCTTTTTTCAATTTCAACATACTCTTCCTTTGAAACACCATGCGAACGTATAAAAATAATATCTTCTTTACAGATTTTTTCAATATCCTCTACAACTTCTACACCTAACTCTTTTAATTTATCTATAACATAGCTATTATGTATTAACATTCCATACACCTTTATAGATTTTCCCTTATTTGCTTTTGCCCATGCCAAAACGCCTTCTACTGCCCTTTGAACACCAAAACAAAATCCAGCACTTTGCGCAACTTTAATGATCATCCTTTTTACTTCCCTTCTTCCTTTATTTTAGGATAAGTTCTTTAATTTCATTCATAATTTTATCTACAATCTCTCGATTATCCATGCTACTGTCTTTTAGTTCCATTGGCTTTCCAATTTTCACCCTTATCTTGCCAAATGGAACTATTCTTCCAGAAATACCAACTGGTAAGACCTTTGCACCTGTTGCTTTTATTATGGTTGCAACTCCTTTTTCACCTTTTAAAATAATTTCTTTTGTCCTGTTTCTTTTTCCTTCCGGGAAAATACCCAAAATATTGCCAGATCTTATAACCTCTATAGCTTTTTTTATTGCACCAATATCGCTTTTGCCACGCTTGACAGGAAAAGCTCCAAAAGCTTTGATGATTGGTGCAAGCCACCATATTCTAAAAAGTTCACTTTTGGCCATGAAATACACTCGTTTGTCAAATATTAGTATAAGCAAAACTGGGTCAAGATAACTTCTATGATTTGCACAGATAATAAAAGGACCTTCAGGTATATTTTCTTTTCCTTCAACTCTTATAAAAAAAACACATTTCAAGATAACAAAAGCAATTTTTCTAATAAGATTGAGAAAAAAATTATACCTCATCTTTTATCACCTTGTTAACAAGCTCCAAAATTTTTTGCAAAACCTCTTCAATAGAAAGAGAAGTCGAATCTATAACAATAGCATCATCAGCCACTCTCAAAGGTGCAAACTCTCTTGTCATATCATTTTGATCTCTTTTTTTTATCTCATCTAAAAGTTGATAGTAATCTACGTCATAGCCTTTTTGCTTTAGTTCCAAAAATCTTCTCTTTGCTCTTTCCTCTGCCGTAGCCGTCAAAAAAATTTTTAGTTCAGCATTTGGCAAAACATGTGTTCCTATATCTCTACCGTCCATTATAACGCCTTTTTGTTTTGCCAGATCTTGCTGCATCTTTACAAGTCTTTCTCGTACTTCCCTGATCTTTGACACGTCAGATGCATACATCGAAACTTCTGGTTGGCGAATTTCTTCTGTAACGTCTTCACCATCTAAAAAGACAAGCTGTTTACCATCAACAAGTTTTATTTTTATATCAGTTGAGTTTAAAATCTCAACAATTTTTCTACTGTCATGCGGGGAGATGTTATTCTTAAGTACTTTGAGACCAACAGCTCTGTACATTGCTCCTGTATCGATATGAATATACCCAAGTTGGCTTGCCAAAAGCTTTGAAATTGTACTTTTTCCTGCCCCTGCAGGACCATCAATTGCAATGTTAATTTTCTTCATAAATCTTCACCTTTCTCGTCAGTCAAGTCTTCTCTGAGTTTCTTTGCATCTCTCAAATATACGTGTTTGGGAATAAAATTACTATCTCTTTGAATAAGCATAAGAAGCCTTATACATTTTGTAAGCGCTCCCTCAATATCAAGCTCTTGAGCACATATAAGAGGAATGTCCACAAACCCCATGAGTCTTGCTGCATACGCTGGGAAAGCCGATTTTAAGTCTTTGGTCATTGTAAATAAAATAAAAACAATCTCCTCTTTTTTAAGATTGTTTCTGAGCATAATTTCATTCAAAAGCTCCTGAGTACAGCTGACAATCTCATCTCTAGAATCTTTCTCAACAGTTGTAGCACCTCTTATTGCAAAAACCAAGGTCATTCCCCCTACTAATCATTCATCTTTTGCCAAAAACTTTCATATAACCCTGTGACCAAGTCCTATTGCTACCTCATTTAAATGTAAAAGACCTATCCCAAAAAATATGGCAACCGCAACATGCTCCTCAAACCTTGCAATGCCAATCTTTCCTCCTACGTTTAGCCCAATTGCTTTTTGCATGATTTGAGATATCGCTTCCCTTGTTGCTCCGGCAACAGCACCTTCCTCTTGATGTACCTCGTTTATAACACCTTCTCTTTTGGCAGCAACAACTGCTCTTTCAACAATTTTCATAACAGAGGTTATAAACTCCCCTCCAAAATCCACAGCTGCGCATTTAATTCCGATTTTAGTAAAATCTTCTTGAATCTTTTTTTCTTCTTGTCTGTTTTGGCTTAAAGCCATCAAAATAGCTGCTCTCGAAACGTCCTTGCTTCCAAATTCCTTCTTATCTACCATTTCATATACCCCACTTTTTAAATTATCGGACGAACTTGTTCTGCTGTCAGATGAGACATGTCATTCAAAAGGCTGAGCATTGTCCTTTCTCCTTTTATATCAATAATGCTCAAACTTGCATTCCCAATCCAGCACTTTTTATAAAAATCAAGGGGAAGGTTCAAAAGATAGATAATCGAAAGTTTTACTATACCACCATGCGTGACAATCACAATATTACTAAAATTTTTTTGCAAAATATCATCAAAAAAACTTTTAACTCTTTTCATAACAGCACACAAGTTGCCTTCACCCGGAAAAATAGCCTTATCGGGATTGTTTTTCCACATTAAATAGACATGAGAGTATTTTCTTTCAAGCTCTTCAAAGCTCAATCCTTCCCACTCGCCAAAATTTATCTCATTAAGTTTTTCAGAGGTTTCAAATAAAGTGTCTGGATGATAAGATTTTATATAATTTGCAGTAGTATAAGCCCTTTTTAATGTGCTTGAAAATATTATATCAATCTTTTTGTTTTTAAGCCTCTCAGCAATCTTTTTTGCCTGTTCAATACCAGTTGAATTTAGTTCTGTATCGATTGAACCCTGAACAAGGTTTAATCTATTCCAGTCAGTTTCACCATGTCTTACTAAATAAATTCTTTTCAAACTGCATCACCTATTTTCCTTTTCATAGACCTGAAATTCATCCCAAATTTCTTCAAGTTTTTCAAGTGTTTTTGCAACCTCTTCTTTTTTCCTAAGACCTGTCGCAACAATTAATGCGTTTATTACACTCAGTGGTGCCACAAGCGAATCAGCAAATGATACCATATCGCTTCTGCAAATAAGAACATAATCACTTAATTTACACAGAGGTGATATTTTGCTATCTGTAAGCGAAACTATCTTAGCACCCTGTTTTTTTGCATACTGCAAAACCTTTAAAGTGCGCTTTGAATATCTCGGAAAACTGATGCCGATAATTAAATCGTCGCTTGTGATTCTGAAAACCTGTTCAAAGATATCACTGATACCACTTGTTGTAATGACCTTGACATTATCTAAAATCATGTTCAAATAAAAACCCAAAAAATCAGCCAGTGCTGCTGAACTTCTAATTCCAATGATGTATATCCTTTTTGCATTTACTATCTCATCCACAACCTGGTTAAAAATGTTTTCATCTATCTGCTCTAAGGTCTGCTTTATTTTGTCCATGTCAGAAAGGAGGACACTTCTTAAAACCTCTTTTTCGTTTATCCTGCTTGCAGAAAGTTCTACTCTTTGCACAGATGTAAGCTTTGTTTTCATAAGCTCCTGCAAAGCTCTCTGAAACTCAGGATAACCTTCAAAACCAAGTCTTTCTGCAAATCTAACAACTGTTGACTCACTTACACCAACTGAATTGCCAAGTGCAAGTGCTGTCATATAAGCTGCTTTTTCCCCATGTTCTAAGATAAACTGGGCAATTTTTTTTTGCCCTTTACTAAACTCTGGCATAAGCTCAATTATTTTTGTTTCTAAATCATGGGTCATCTTGCATTTCTCCTTATGTTTGGTAGATACTTATAACAATCTTATTGTGGCTTCTTGAAAGCCCTACAATAATATTTTTGTCTTTTAAACTTTTGTTAAGAAAATCTATTATCTTATAGATTGGAACATTTTCTTCGAATTCCATCGAAGAGATAAGTTCAAGCTTTTCATTTTCCATTTTAAAATTCCACATCCTGTTTTCTTATTTTATTCTTTATTAATTATATCACAATACTTACGTTCTTATAAGAGTATCTTTAAAAGAAAAAAGGAAGAACACAATTTTATATGTCCTTCCCCTCTCATACAGGATACACTTTGTTGTTCTGAACAAGATCAATGTCAACTTTGTAATTTTTTGCAAACCTTAATCTGAAAAAATTTTCTGCAAGTTGAGGGAATAAACAGTAAGTTACTACATCAGTATCATTTTCAATATACTCCTTGATTTTTTCCTTTGCATTTTCAAGCTCTGGTAAAATCAAATCTGCAGGTCTGCAGGTTATCTCTTTTTCATCTTTCAAAATTTTTCTTTTCACTTCTTCATTCACAGGAGCTGGAGGTTTTCCGTACTCACCTTTAAAATACGCTTTTGTCTCCTTTGTGACAAGCTTGTATCTCTCTCCTGCTACAACATTCAAAACAGCTTGCGTTCCCACAATTTGACTTGTAGGAGTTACAAGTGGTGGATATCCAAAATCTTTTCGAACCTCAGGGACCTCTTTCAAAACCTCATCTAACTTGTCTTCTTGCCCCTGTTCCTTTAGCTGGGAAATGAGGTTTGATAACATCCCTCCAGGTATTTGATAATGAAGAGCGTTTATATCAACACTTAATACTTTCGGGTCAAGCAACCCTTTTTTGATATACTCTTCTCTAAGTAGCTTTGAAATATTCACTTGCTTTATTTATCATCTCTAAATTAAGTTTCAGTAGCAAATTCTGTATTTTCAAGCGCATATACAATTGTTTCAGTTGGCGGCTGGGAAGTGCCCAGTGCAAGCGGAGATAGAGCCGTGTCAATACCATCCACACCTGCTTCGATAGCTTTCAAATATGTCATTGACCCAAATCCTGTGGTGTAGTGCGTATGAAGATGAATAGGAAGTTTTATCTGTTCTTTTAACGCTTTTATAAGTTTGTAAGCGTCGAATGGTGAGAGAAGCCCAGCCATGTCTTTTATACAAATTGAGTCTGCCCCAAGTTCTTCTATTTGTTTTGCTAAATTTACATAGTTTTCAATAGTATGATAAGGAGAGATAGTGTACGATATGGCAACCTGGGCATGTCCTTCTTCTTTTTTTGTTGCTTTTAGAGCTATTTCAATATTCCGAATGTCATTGAGTGCATCAAATATTCTTATAATATCAATACCATAGTATATAGCCTTTTTTACAAACTCTTCAACAACATCATCAGCGTAGTGCCTGTAACCAACAAGATTTTGTCCTCTAAGAAGCATCTGGAGCTTTGTCTTTTTAAAAGCAGTTCTCAGCTTTTTTAATCTTTCCCATGGATCTTCATTGAAAAACCTCAGACACGCATCGAATGTAGCCCCGCCCCAGCACTCAACTGAATAGTAGCCAACTTGGTCAAGCACAGGGGCAATTTCAAGCATCTGTTCTGTTGTCATGCGCGTCGCAATGAGTGATTGGTGAGCATCTCTTAGTATTGTCTCTGTTATTCTAACTCCCATTATTTTTTAAACCTCCAACAAATTTTCTATTCTATTTCGAACAGCAAATCTCCTTTTGCCACTTTCTGTCCTTCCCTTACATGTATTTTTTTGATCTTTCCCTTGCCAGGGGCAACTACTTCATTTTCCATTTTCATAGCTTCAAGAATTAAAACAGGTTCATTTGCATCAACAACATCGCCTTCACTTTTTAGTACTCTCACAATAGTGCCTGGAAGCTGAGCAATAACCGAGTTTTTATCAGAAGAAGGTACAGGATTTCGCTTTGTTTTATCTTCATACTTTTCCTGCCTCGGCTCAAAATGACCAATTTTGGGCCTTGGTACGACAGAAGTTTTATTTTCAACCCCTATCTCTTCCACTTCTACAACAAATTCTTGGCTATTAATCTTTACCTTGAATTTTCTCATCGCAAACTTTACCTCCATCTGTAAAACATCTGTGACTGATTGAGTATCATTTCTCTTGCACCTTTGACCCACTTGTTTTGCTGTTTAGTTATGTTGGTGATTTTATATTGGCCTTCACCCATCACAATGTGCAAACATGCACAAATACAAGCAAGCTCTTCTTTAGTAATGGTTGAAATAGTGCTGACCAGAGCATACATTTTAAAACACTCTCCTTTTTTCACAAAAATACATTTTACAATGGAATATTGCCATGCTTTTTGGGGGGCCTTTGCTCTCTTTTTGTAATGGAAATTTTAAGCGCCTCGATGACCTTGTTGCGGGTAAGCTGCGGCTCAATTACATCGTCAACATACCCACGGGCAGCTGCAATGTATGGATTTGCAAACTTTCGAGTATACTCTTCTATCCTTCTTTTTCTTTCCTCTTCGGGATTTTGAGCACTTTGTATCTCTTTTCTAAATATAATATTTGCTGCACCGTCTGGTCCCATAACAGCTATCTCGGCAGTTGGCCATGCAAACACAAAATCTGCACCAATGTGTTTACTGCTCATTGCGATGTAAGCACCACCATATGCTTTTCTCAAAATTACATTTATTTTTGGAACTGTTGCCTCTGAGTAAGCATACAAAACCTTAGCTCCATGACGAATTATTCCATTGTGCTCTTGGTTAACGCCTGGCAAAAATCCAGGCACATCAGTAAATGTTATTATAGGAATATTGAAAGCATCACAAAATCTTACAAATCGCGCTATCTTGTCAGATGAATCATAATCAAGTACTCCTGCATTGACTTTTGGTTGATTTGCCACAATCCCTACACTGAAACCTCCTATTCTTCCAAATCCTATTACAGCATTTTGAGCAAAGTATGGTTGAACTTCCAAAAATTCTTCGTTATCTACTATTTTATATATAATTTCTTTGACATCATAAGCTTTGTTTGGCTCTGATGGAATTATGCCTTCAAGCTCGGGAACAAGTCTTTTTTCTGAATCAGATGACATTATAAACGGCGGATCTTCCATATTATTTGAGGGTATGAACGACAATAAATACTTTATCATATCAAGCAGGTGATACTCATCCTCTGCAATAAAATGAGCAACTCCACTTTTGGAGCTGTGGGTAAAAGCGCCACCAAGCTCTTCAAATGATATCTCCTCTCCAGTGACAGCTTTTATAACCTGAGGTCCTGTAACAAACATTTGGCTGGTTTTGTCCACCATAAAAATAAAATCCATAATAGCAGGAGAGTATACAGCTCCACCTGCACAAGGTCCCATGATAGCTGCAATTTGCGGAATTACACCTGATGCCATGGTATTTCTATAGAAGATTTCACCATACCCTGCTAATGCATCAACACCTTCTTGAATTCTTGCACCACCAGAATCATTTATACCTATCACTGGGCAACCATATTTTAGTGCTAAGTCCAAAACTTTGCAAATTTTCTTTGCATGCATCTCTCCAAGTGAACCGCCTATGGAAGTAAAATCCTGGGCATAAACAAATACTTTTCTGCCGTTGATTGTTCCATAACCTGTTACAACACCATCACAGGGAACAAATGTATCTTTCATATCAAATTCTTGACATCTGTGTTCAACAAACATGTCTATTTCATTAAAGCTTCCAGGGTCAAGTAAATATTCTATCCTCTCTCTGCACGTAAGTTTTTTGCTATCATGCTGTTTTTTTACTTTATCTTCTCCACCAAGTTGTAATATTTTTTCTCTCTTTTGCTTGAGTTCTTTGAGCTTATCTGTCATTAAAAATCCTCCTTAAAGGCGATTTATCAGGTAGTATTAATATCTGGTATTAATATATTATGCTAATTTCTATTTTATAACATCCAAGTATTTTTAGCAAGAAAAAATTGAAAAAACAAAACAAGGGTGTGGACTTTTAAGGTACTCTTTTGTAAGTACTCCACACCCTGCTATTTTAAAAAAACCTATTAGAATTTTTTTACTTCATCATCAATATTAGCTCTCTTACTATTTTTGCAGCAAGTAATGCTGTTCTGTCAGAAATATCGTAATATGGTGCAACCTCAACTATATCTGCTCCTATTATGTCAAGATCTTTTAATTTAAGTAAAATGTCAAAAAAGTCCGAAGATAGAATTCCACCTGGTTCAGGTGTTCCTGTACCAGGGGCAAAAGCTGGATCAAAAACATCTATATCTATCGAAAGATATACCTTCTTGCTTTTTAGATTTTTTATTACATCATCAATTTTACCCCATTTGTTAACAAAATAAAGATTGCTATTCTTTTTCGCAAATTCAATTTCTTCTTTAGACCCAGACCTTATACCGAAGTGGTATATACTCTTAAAACCTATTACCTCACCCACTCTTCTCATGACAGTGGCATGAGAAAACTTTTCACCAAGATACTCCTCTCTCATATCAGCATGAGCATCAAAGTGAAGTACATAAAACTCCCCATCATTTGAGTTTGCCGCCGCTTTTATTAGAGGAAAGCTGATCAGATGTTCACCGCCTAAGAAAATAGGGACTTTTTTATCTTCAAACAGCTTACAAGCAAATTGGTATATTGTTTCAATACTTCTTTCGATGTTTCCAAAAGGAAGTTCCAGATCACCCATATCACAAAAAGTCTTGTCATACAGGCTTTTGTCCTGATAGATAGAATACTCTTCCAGCTCTATTGACACTTCTCTTATTTTTGCAGGAGCAAAACGCGAGCCAGGTTTAAAGCTTACTGTGAAATCCATAGGAATTCCTGCTAAAACTATGAGGCTATCTTCATACTTCTCTGAAGCACATAGGAAAAAAGGTTTGTAGAGATTAAAGCTCATTTATTTTAACTCCTTTTTTACTTTATAATTTCCTGGACAAAAGTTGGCAGTGCAAATAGAGCTTTGTGCAACTCTGGATTGTAATATTTTGTATCAATCCTTTTTATCCTTGAAATATCTACCTCAAGTGGGTCATACCTTTTAGAACCAAGAGTAAAACTCCAAAGCCCGCTTGGATATGTTGGAATAAATCCAAGATAGAGCCTTGTTATTGGGAAAATAGACTTCACTGTATGAAACACATTCTTTATCAAGTCCTTGTCATAAAAAGGCGACTCGGTCTGTGCAACAAAAAGTCCATCCTCTTTCAAGCATTCAAATACTGCCTTATAAAAACTATCTTGAAAAAGCCCCACTGCTGGTCCAATAGGGTCTGTTGAATCCACAATAATAACATCAAACATGTTTTTGTTTTCGGATACAAATTTTATTCCGTCGGTTATAATGACCTCTGCTCTTTCATCATCAAGTGCATAGCTTATCTCAGGAAGGTATTTCTTGCTTGCTTCCACAACTTCTCTATCAATCTCGATTAAATATGCCTTTTCAACCTCGTCATGTTTAAGAATTTCTCTAATAACTCCTCCGTCTCCCCCACCTATGACAGCAACCTTTTTGGGATTTGGATGAGTGAATAAAGGAACATGAGAAATTAACTCATGGTAACAAAACTCATCAGCAATAGTTGTTTGAACAGCACCGTCCAGTACAAGCATCCTACCAAACTGTTTGGTTTCAAGTATTGCCAAGTCTTGATATTGAGTCTTTGCCGTGTAAATGGTCTTTGTTATCTTGCATGTAAATCCCAAGTCAGGAGTCTGTTGCTCAGTAAACCAAAGTTCCATCTCAGCCAATTTCTATTTACCTCCTTGCCGAAAACTTTAAACAACAGTGAATATATTACAATATCCGATAAATAAATTCAAGTTGTTAATTTTTTCGTCCCAACATGTCTATAAAATTTAAAAACTTATTTCTTTCAATAACCTTTGAAAATGAGAGGCGTTCAGATAAAACATTCAGTACAAAAACCACTATAAACACAGCCCATATCAAAAACAAATTGTAACTTGCAGAATAGCTATTTGTCAAAATGAGAAAGAACAGATACCCTATTACGTTGGAACCGGCATCTCCAAGCATATAAAATTCTCTCAAATCACCTATAAAAAACGGAATGGTTAAAGTTAAAAGACCAACTGCTACCCTGTCGATATGCACAAAAAAGCTGAGCACAGCAACGGATATCCATAGCACCTTTATGCATCTGCCAGGTCGAAGGTCAAACAGGTTAAAGAGATTAACACACAACGAACCGAAAATAGCATAAAACACTGATTCGACTACTTTTTTTTGCAAAATCACGCTTGACACAAAAATCACAACTGGCATTGACACCATTTTTAACAGTCCAGTTGAAAATTCGCCATTTTTTAAAAATCTTGTAATATGACCTTTAAAACCTTTACTTTTATTGTCACCAAAGATGTCGTCCAATAAACCTACAACGGATATACAACAAATTGAAAGACTAAGAATTAACCATTTAATATCTGCAGTGCTAAAAAAAATCTGCAACAAATATATTGTCCAGCTCAATGATAAAACAATTCCCATACAACATGGAATTTTCTTGCCTATAAAATTTTTCTTCAACAAAACATTGTACTTTTTTAGATAAAAAGTAAAAATTATCAGGGTTACTATTTCAATTCCCAAGAGAGATAAGCAAAAATTTAGTCAGATTTTTTCACACCCTCCATTTTGTAATAAAAACCAAGAATATATCTTTCATTTGTCGTGTTTTATGTAATATATCTCTCAAATTCTTTCCTTTTTCGTCATGCGAAAAATCAAACTCCATTTCTTTTATTTCACAGCCCATATTAATAAAATCAATTAACATTGAAATATCTACTCCATATCTATCAGGAATGTATTTAATATCTTTTAAAACAGAGAACGGAATTATCCTCTGACCACTTAGACAGTGTTCAACTTCTTTTTTTGTATAAATTTTTACTACAAATTTGGCAAACTTTTTTACAATTCCAAACCCCTTTTTTTTAACATTTATAGGATAACCAATTACTACTTGTCTATCATTTAGAATAAAAACTTTTTCACAAAATGCTTGCAACTCTTCTTTTTTTACCTTTAAGTCACCATCCAGAAGTATTATCCTGTCAAATGACCTTTCTTTGAGATATTCAAATGCTGTTTTTAAAGCCGCACCTTTTCCTTTGTTTTTACTATGAGTCAGCACAATGCACTTATCATAATAAGAGAAAATCTTTTTTTTAGAACCATCATCAACAACAAGTATATTTTTTATAAACTCTATATAAGACAAATCTTGTAATAACTTTTCAAAAGATTGCGGAGGATTATACACAGGAATTACTACAACAACATTCAATTGTATTTCTTCCCCTCATAAGAAGTTTGCAAAAACAAACTCTTTATGGCATAACATTTGTAGATTGTATATTTTGATATTGCTCAAGCAAACTTTCTCTTCTCTTTTTCAATGAATTTTCAGAAACCTCAACGCTTGTAAAGGTATTCGGCATCAAAAGGTTTGCCTCTTTTTTAGTCCCATAATTGCCATTTCCGCCTCTTATAAGCTCCATAAGCGAAACTTTTCCAGTCAGTTCATCAACGTTATCAACTGTATCCAAGCCCATGCTTTTGTACTTTTCACAATAGTTTAATTCACTGTACGATTGCTCAACTCCAACAATATTGAGATCGTTTATATTTTTCAACTTTTCAATAAATCTTCTATCAACTGCGTTAAAAGTATCATTCTGAAGAGTATTCCCGCCTGCTATCAAAATTGTATCAGCAATTTCTCCTGATAGTCTATTTATTTCTATATATCTTTTTTCTGTAAGTTTTGTTATAAAGTCATCTTTCATATCAAATACCGCATACAACATTAGAGTATTTATCGCATCTTCTGGAAGTTTGTATTCTGGAAAATCGCTTGTCTTATTATTCAAAACATCCACAAACGTCCGTTTTATCTTAACAATTCTTGCTAACTTTATTTGGTTCTTTCTCAAAAAATCTATTAGGTCGTTGTATGAATAATCTGTTGAGGTTACAATGAGACTTACAACTGCATTACTTTTGCACGTTTTAAGGTATGCATTTACAAGAGTGTCATTTATTTTTCCCAGTTGATTGATCTGTGATTTGTACTCATCAATTTCTTTTACAAGCCTGTCATTCTCTTTTTTTAACTCAACTAAGTTCTTATCTATAAGGCTTAGCTGTTGTTGAAACTGTTTTTGAACAAATTTTTCGCTATTTAACGAAAATCCAATAAGTATTCCAACCCCAAGAGCAACAAAGATGGAAGCAATCGTAATAACGAAATACTTTATACTCACTCCATTCATTCTTTCCTACCTCAAAATTACTCTCAGTTTTAATTGAATCAAATAGAAAAAGTATTGAAAAGGCGGAGTTACCATAAGGATTGCAAGTATAGGAATAAGCGCAGAAAATAACAAAACGCCGATATACTTAAAACTTACCTTTTCAGTATAAAGCTTGGACACACCTCTTGCATCTACAAGCTTTGGACCTATTTTTAACCTGACGAGAAAAGTGCTCGACATTCCTTTCCGACCTTTCTCTAAAAAATCAAGCATACTGCTGTGAGAACCAACCGAAACTATAAGCTCTGCTCCCTTTTCATAAGCAAGAAGCAAGGCAACATCTTCACTCGTACCAGGACATGCTACTATTTTTGCTGTGAGCCCCAAAGCCTCTACTTTTTTAAGTCCTGGTGCATATCCGTTTGGATACGAATGAACAATTATCTCATCACATTTGTAAAGACTTTCTTCCGACACACTGTCCATATCCCCGATTATAATGTTTGGTCTTATCTTTTCCTCAAGCAATGCGTCAGCAGCACCATCAACTGCAATCACTACCGGTTTTACCTCGGTTATATAACCTTTAATTGCTTTTATATCCTTTTTAAAACTGCTTCCTCTTGTAACAACAAGTACATGTCTTCCAGCTATTTTAGTTGAAATGTCAGGCATTTCAAATTGCCCTAAGATAAATCCTTTTTCTTTTTTTGCATACTCTAATGTATTTTCAATAAAGTCTTCTAAAAGATTTTCCATTTCTTTAAAACTCTTTTGATAAAAAGATTCAAACTCGTGTTTGGAAAGATATTTCGCATCGCACAAGTATTCATCATTCAAAAATATCTTGTCGTTTTTAATTTCTATAATGTCTCCTTCTTTTATTCGATTAAAGACTTCTTCTCCCAAATCGTCAATCATAATCACATCGTGTGAAAGAAGAATCTTCGCACCAACTGCTGGAAACTTCCCGGTAAAAGATTTAGCACAGTTGATTACAACCCTCACTTTTTTCTCCAAAAGAGAATATGCAGCTACCTCATCAATATCCTCGTGCAATATAACAGGTATCTCACCTGGTCTTAGTCTTCTTACCAAGTTTTTGGTTCTTCTATCAACTCTAACCTTCCCTTTTATCATCACTTATCACTCTTGTTTTTTTGCAATTTTGGATTTACAATTTCGCGCCATGATAAATCTCCTCTGTCAAGAGCTTTTATCAAGAGTTCTGCTGTCGCAATGTTTGTTGCAAGAGGAATATTATGGACATCACAAAGACGCAAAAGTGCATTTACATCTGGCTCATGTGGCTGGGCTGTAAGAGGGTCTCTCAAAAATATCACCATGTCGATCTGATTGTATGCAATCAAAGAACCTATTTGCTGATCCCCACCAAGTGGACCCGGAAGAAATCTATGAACTTCAAGTCCTGTTGCTTCCTGAATTAACCTTCCAGTGGTTCCTGTTGCATACAGCGTGTGTTTTGATAGGATAAACTTATAAGCTATTGCAAATTGAACCATAAGTTCTTTTTTCTTGTCATGGGCAATAAGTGCTATATTCATTCTCTTCACCTCAAAACATAGTTTTTATATTTTCCCTATAAATGCTTTGCACAATTCCAAGCGATGCCATGGAAGTAAGCATAGAACTTCCACCATAGCTTACAAACGGCAAAGGGATTCCAGTCACTGGCATTATCCCAAGAGTCATTGCAATATTGACAAACATCTGAAAACCAAACATTCCTGCAACTCCAGAAACAATGTAAGAACCAAGCTTATCTTTGCAGGTGGAAGCTATCTTTATAAGACTCAGTATAAGCAGCGCATATACTATTATTATAATTATACAGCCGACAAACCCAAGTTCTTCACCTGCTACACCAAATATAAAGTCAGATTCCTTTACAGGAAGATAGTCAAGCCTGTTGATTGTTCCCATAAATAAACCTTTTCCAAATACTCTTCCTGACCCTATAGCTATCTGAGAATATATTACCTGCCATCCTTTTCCCATCGGGTCAAGCTGAGGATTTAAAAATATTCTTATTCTATCTTTTTGATATTCATGAAGAACAAATTCCCATGCAATAGGAATAAACACCAAAAGAGCACCAATTGCAGCATAGAAATATCTCAAGTCCAGCCCTGCAACAAATAAAATTGTAGCAATTATAGCAACAAAGACAGAAGCTGTTCCCAAGTCAGGTTGTTTTAAAACAAGAACTATAGGAATTGCAGTGAAAATTAATACTTTAGCCAATGTTTTGAATTTATTAATATTTTCCTGCATTGTAACAACTTTTGCAAAAAACACTACCATTAGCAATTTAGAAATCTCAGACGGTTGAAACGAAAATGGTCCAATTTTTATCCATCTCTGACCGCCAAGTACATTTATGCCTTTTAAGTCTACATATAAAAGCAGAATAACCATTGTCATATAAATAATAACATAAAAGTTTGCAAACATTCTATAGTCAATTAATGAAAAAATGAGATACAAGCTAAGTCCTAAACAAAACCAAATGACTTGTGAAATGACCAGTTTATATTTTCCTGTCTCCAGAACATTAGTCGCACTTGCAATTAGAATAAATCCAGTAAGACAAAGAATTATCATTAAAATGGTTATGACAACATTGAACCTTTTTTTTATTGTTTGCTCGTTTTGGACCATCATTTTAATCGTCAGCCTCGTTGTTTAAAATCTCAGTTTTCTTTACAGATTTTATAGGAATATTGGCAATAAGTGCAGGAACAAATTCACCTTTCTGCTCAGACGGTGTTCTGGTTATTTGAATTTCCAAGAGCTTGTCGTCAATCACTATGTATTTTTGTATAGCTTTTAAAACTTCATTCTTTATCAGCTCTAAAAGTTCTGGAGACACGTTTGCCCTGTCGTGAATAATAACAAGTTTCAACCTTTCCTTTGCAATATCCTTTGAAGATTGTTTGTTAAAGAACTTGTTAAAGAATTCAAACATTCTTATTCCTCCTAAGAATTATTTAACCCCAAAAACTTTTTAATCCTACCCAAAAATCCTAAATTTTCTTCCTCGCTCACAATAGGGATATTCTCCCCCAAGATTCTTCTTGCTATGTTCCTGTACTCTTGTCCTGCTCTTGATTTTTCGTCCATTACAACAGGTTCTCCTTTGTTAGTAGAGATTATAATCTTTTCATCATCAGGTATTATGCCAAGAAGTTCTATCGAAAGAATTTCGAGAATATCGTCAATATCCATCATATCTCCTCGTTTGACCATATCAAATCTTATCCTGTTTATAATGAGCTTAGGATTGTGCAGCTCATAAGCTTCTAAAAGACCAATAATCCTGTCGGCATCACGTACAGCAGAGACTTCAGGTGTTGTTACCACAATTGCCTTCTGTGCACCTGCAATTGCATTTTTGAACCCTTGTTCAATTCCTGCCGGACAGTCAATTAAGACAAAATCAAAATCATCTTTCAATTGCTCGCACAAAGCTTTCATTTGTTCAGGTGAAACAGCAGTTTTGTCCTTTGACTGAGCAGCAGGAAGTAAGTAAAGTCCATCAAACCTTTTATCCTTAATTAAAGCCTGTTTTGGTTTGCATCTTCCTTCTACAACATCTACAATGTCAAACACAATTCTGTTCTCAAGTCCCATAACAACATCCAAATTTCTAAGACCTATATCAGCATCAATCAAAAGTACTCTTTTCCCTAAAATGCTCAAATATGTCCCTACATTTGCAGTGGTTGTTGTTTTCCCCACTCCACCCTTACCAGATGTAATAACATAAACCTCTCCCATCTTCTAAAACTCTCCTTTTTTGATTATTTTAAAATTGTGTAACAGGCTTAACAACTATTGTTTCATTTTCTATATAAGCTATCTCAGCAACCCCTTTTTCATGCTTATTATCTTCATCAGGCGCCCTCGCAATTATATTGGCGATCCTGATCTGAACAGGGTCCATCTCAAGTGCAAAAACTACTGCATTTTTATTACCAGAAATGCCTGCATGTGCAATTCCTCTGAGCGCTCCCAGGACAATTATGTTATTTTTAGATATCACCTCAGCTCCTGGATTTACATCACCTATAATTATTAAGTCAGACTCGGATGTTATAACTTGTCCAGACCGAAGTGTTCCTTTATGTATCTTTGCATTAAGCTGCTCTTCTTTTATATCTTCGGAACTTTCTCCTACAGTTGAGAGAAGATTACGAAAACTAATCTCGTCCCATGGGAATATTATATCATGCACCCCTCCAAATGTTTTCATTATCTCTATTAACTTTTGTAACTCATAACTATTAAGTCTTCTTCCTATAAACTGGATGGGAATTTCATATCCTGAAAAAAAATTTTTGCCGTTTATAACTTTTTGCTTAAAATGATCACAGATTATCTCAAAATCACAACTACTGTCCAAAATCACAGCTATTCCTTTCCCAAACCCCTTTAAAACAACAGGTTCGTTCAAAATAAATCCTCCCCCTTTATGGCAGCTTTTTCTCTTCTTGCTGAGGTAAATTAAAATAAGCATCTATTATATCCCTTGCAACATATGCAGCATATGAACCATGCCCACCATTTTCTAAAACAATAGCAAAGGCAATCTGGGGGTTATCATAAGGTGCAAAACCAACAAACCATGCATGAGCAGCTGATGAGTTTGAATACTGCGAAGTTCCCGTTTTTCCTGCTACAGTAAACGGCAAATCTTTAAACGCTTGTCTTGCCGTTCCTCCTTCTTCACTTGTAACGCTCTTCATTCCTTCAAAAACTGCCTTTTTTGTTGATTCATACATCTTTACCCTGCTGAGTACTTTTGGCACAGACTTATAGATGACTTTTCCATTGGAATCCACAATCCTGTCTATGAGGTTCACTTGATATCTTGTCCCACCATTTGCAACAGTTGCAATAAAACTTGCCATCTGGATAGGTGTAAATGCATTTATAGACTGACCAATAGCTGCTAAAACCGTATCACCTGGATACCAAGGTTGGTTAAAAATCTTCTTTTTGTTCTCTTCATTGGCAAGAATTCCATTTGATTCTCCATCAAGTTGAATACCTGTCTTCCCACCTAATCCAAATAATTGCGCATATTTAACTATTCTTTCTATTCCAAGTCTTCTACCAGTCTCATAGAAAAATACATTACACGAAACCTTAAGAGCGTCTTCCACATTAACCCAACCGTGTGTTGTATGATATCTATTCCATATCCAGCAAGCAGGAGTAAACCCTGACTTTGCGTAATACATATATCTACCTGTATCCAATATTTTTTCGTCTGGCTTGATGACACCTTCCTGAAGACCTGCAATTGCTGTGAGTATCTTAAAAGTTGAACCAGGAGGATAAACCCCGGCAATTGCCCTGTTAAACATTGGTCTTGTGGGGTCATTAATCAGTTTGTTCCATTCACTGGTAGTGATACCTTTTATGAATATGTTAGGATTGTATGAAGGATAACTTGTGAGAGCAAGAACATTGCCTGTTTTTACATCAATTACCACCGCAGCACCGCTGTTTGCTTTTTGAAATCTCTCACCATAATCACCATTTCTTATATTCTCTAAAACTTTTTTGAGCGATTCATAAGCAACTTTCTGAAGCTTAGAATCTATGGTCAGATAAACATTTGCTCCCTTTGTTGGTTGTTTTTCTATCTTGACATCATTTATCCTTCCAAATTTGTCAACTTCAATGAGCTGAAGTCCATCTTTACCACGCAAATAATCTTCGCATCTTTTTTCTATTCCATCAACACCAATTAAACTATCCTGAGAATATCCTTTGTCTTTAAACTTTTCGTATTGTTCTTGAGTTATTTTACCTATCCTTCCTACCACGAACGCGTTGTATATTGCATCCTTGTAAACTCTTACTGCCTTTGCTTCTATGTTTACAAACGAAAAATCTCTGCGCCTTTCTTCAATCTCAGCAATAGTCTTCATGGAAATGTCAATTGCAATTGTAACAGGTTGATACATTTGATAATAGTTATAAAATAGCATATCTTCAATAGCCATTACTTGAAGAGTAGTTTGCAGGTCAAGATTTTCTGGAATATAAAATTTCTTTCTCAAAAATTCAAAAGCTTGCTGCGCAGAAAAATTCAAAGGAATTTCTCTGTCTTTTTTCCATTGGATTTCTACTTTCTTTGCAAGTTTCTTGTCTTTAATACCAAAGTTAAATCTGATTGGATTTATGTCAATTTTAAATTGATTTATAATTTTGTCTCCATTTTTATTTAGAATATTCACAATTTCTATTATCTTTTTTGTAAAGTCTCTTTTTTGATTTTCAGTTCGAAGTTGCTGAGTTTTCATAATCTGGAGAACATAGGCAGGCCTGTTGTCAGCAAGTGGTCTACCATTTTTATCATAGATAATACCCCTTGGTGCCTCCAAGTTTGCTTTTTGCATTAATTTCTTTTCTGAAAGCTCATAATAATAGTCTCCCTTTACAATCTGCAAATAGCTCAAGCGCACAATAAGAATTAACACAAGGGATATAAAAAGTATGTATAAAAAAGTCCACCTGTTAAATATGTTTTTTTCTCTTAACTTTTCTATAAACAATATCTTCATTCTTCTCTTAAATTTCTCCCCTTTTTTAGTTTGAGCAGGTATTTACTTTCTTTGAGCACTGTATAATAAATGAATATCCCGAATACTGAGTCAAGAATGAACTGAATAACAGAATTATTAAAAAATACTGAGGGTAGAGGAACTTCTTTATAAGTCAGCCCCACACTAATATACTCCAATAAGTTCAAAGTAAGGATGTACATTAAAAGAAACAACAAAAACATCTCAACTCTTTGTAAATAGACCTTCTCTTTCAATTTACTTGAAATAAATACAAGAATTACTATTAAAAAAAGATTTAAGAAGAAATTATTTGTAAACAAAAAACAAAAAACAAAAACAACAAAAAAATTAGCTATCAGTGCATCTGAAAAATCAAAAAATATTGCATTGCTAATAACAAGTGGTAAAAATAGTAATACAGTATTTCCTTTTACTTGAATAATCTCTTGCAGTACTGTTTGAAAAAAAATTATAAATACAATATTTAGTGCATGCAAAATCAGTTTGTTTTTAAACAACTCACTTAACACCTACCGATAAATTTATATCCTTAAGTTGTTTTAGTACCATCACATATTCTACATTTTCTATATCCACTAAAGGTTCTATCACAATATTTTTTGTCAGTTCAAACTTATCATTCTTTATCTGAACCACTTTACCAATAGCAATTCCCTTGGGAAATATTTCACCCATCCCTGAAGTTATGACAATATCGTTAAGTTTTACTTTTGAATCTTTGGAGATATATCTCAGTTCACATAATCTCTTTGACAAAAGATTGACACTTCCTCTTACAACACCAATCTCCCTCGTCCTCACAACCATCGCAGATGCCGAAAAGTCAGGATCAAGTACTGTTATAACTTTAGCCCAGTTTGTCCCAGTGTCTATGATGTATCCTATCAATCCTTGGTTGTTGATAACAACCATGTTTTTCTTTACGCCATTTTTTTCCCCTTTGTCAATGATAAAATAGTTCAACCACGCTTCTTGAGATCTCTGAACAACTCTGGCAATTTCATAACTTGCTGATAATTTAATTTGATCTTTGAGACCTAAAAGTTCTTTCAATTTTGCGTTTTCACTCTTTATCTCTTCAATAGTAATTTTGTCACTATTTAATTTGCTTAGTTCTTCTTTTAATCGTTTGTTTTCAGCAATAATTTGGTTCAGATGAAATATCCCATTTATATACTCTCTTATATCTCTTACAATCTTAACTATTTGAGAATTTGCAGGGATATACCCTTCTTTTAATTTTCTCGAAACAATATTTGAATCATAGTTTTTGAGCGATATCACAGTGGCAACGATACTAAATAAAAATGCTAAAAATACAACAATGGTTAACAAAACATTTCTTTTCAAAACATTTCATCCTCCACTACCTTGAGCTCCTGTTAATCATCACCTTTTGCAAAGTTTCAAGTTCTTCCAAGGCTTTCCCCGCTCCCAGAGCAACACAATCAAGAGGTCTATCAGCTATGTGAACAGGAAGACCAGTTTCTTTGCTTATAAGTTTGTCAAGCCCTTTTAAAAGCGCACCACCACCTGTAAGCATAATCCCTCTTTCCATAATGTCTGCTGCAAGCTCTGGTGGAGTTTTTTCAAGAGTTTGTTTTATTGCATCAACTATTGCCATAACAGGTTCTTTCAAAGCATCTCTTATTTCTGTGGATGAGACCTTTATAGTCTTTGGAAGACCTGTTATAAGGTCTCTCCCTTTTATTTCATACCATTCTTCCTTTTCAAGTGGATAGGCAGACCCAATATTTATTTTTATCTCCTCTGCTGTTCTATCCCCTATCATTAAGTTGTATTCTTTCTTTATATAGTTTGAAATTGCTTCATCAAACTCATCACCAGCAACTCTGAGGGATTTACTAGTGACAATTCCACCAAGTGATATAACAGCAACCTCTGACGTGCCACCACCAATATCTACTACCATACTGCCAGACGGTTCATCAACAGGCAGTCCTGCACCAATTGCTGCTGCCATAGGCTCTTCCATTATATAAACCTCTTTTGCTCCTGCCTTGTAAGCCGACTCTTCCACAGCCCTTCTTTCAACTTCTGTAACACCAGATGGAACACAGATTACAACTCTTGGTCTTAACCCAAGAAAGGATTTTTTATATGCTTTTTCCATAAAATATTTTAACATGACTTGGGTTGTATAAAAATCAGCAATAACACCATCTTTCAATGGTCTTATTGCAACAATATTACCCGGTGTTCGGCCAATCATCTCTTTTGCTTCATTTCCTACTGCCAATATTTTTCCTGTATCCTTTTGAACAGCAACAACAGATGGTTCATTTACAACAATGCCTTTTCCACGCAAATGTACAAGAGTGTTTGCAGTTCCCAAGTCAATCCCCAAATCTCTGTAGAGTGACTTTAAAAGTCCCATCACAACTCTCCTTTCATTAAGTCATATCCAAGTTTTTGTAGCATGATGTTTAGCCTGTACAAGGGAAGACCAACTACATTGTAAAAACAGCCCTCTATCCTTTCAACAATTAAGCTTCCAAAACCTTGGATTGCATATGCCCCTGCTTTATCAAAAGGCTCTTTTGTTGAGATATATCTGAGAATTTCTTCATCAGTCATATGTTTTATATAAACATTAGTTTTTTCATATTCCGCCAGAATCCTTTCCCATTCCCCGTCAATTATACATACACCAGTGTAAACACTGTGCCATTTACCATTTATTTTTCTGAGCATCCAGAAAGCTTCATCCTCATTAGAGGGCTTTCCAAGAATGAGTCCTTCAATATACACCACAGTGTCAGCTGCAATAACCAAACTTTGTTTACTATCTTCCCCAAGTTTATTAAAAACCTCTTGAGCTTTCTTTTTAGCAAGCTGCATTACATTTTCTTCAACCGAAAGACTTTGATCTATACTTTCATCAACGTTTGATGGAATTATTTCAAACTCAATGCCAAACTGCTTTAAAAGCTCTATTCTTCGGGGGGATGAGGATGCAAGAATTACTCTTTTCAATTTTGTCAAACATAACCCCTTTCATACACTGTGTTTTGAATGTGAATTTTGTGAAGTCTTTCTTAGCTCTCTGATATTCTATTATATCATTAATATGTTACAAAAAAAATAACTTTTGATAAAAAAAGAAGCTGGTAAACTCACAAACCAGCTTCTTTTACTTAAGGATTTAAGACTGAGCTCAGTACAGAGGTCTTTTCTTATAATGTGTATGCAGAATATGATGAGCTTTTTCGCTGTTTGGATGACCTAAGAACTCTTCATACAATCTTTTTACAGTAGGATTTTCATGAGACTTTCTTATTGGCAGTGACCTATCCTCATCATATATTGCACTTGCTCTGAGCTTCGCAACATCTACTTTTTCTTTGACTTTTGCATGAACAATTGGCTGTCCACCACCCATTATACACCCACCAGGACATGCCATAATTTCTATAAAATGATACTCCTTCTCACCATTTTTGACCATCTCAAGAAGTTTTTTGGCATTTGAAAGACCATGTGCAACAGCTGCTTTAATTTTCATACTACCAACATCTATCTCAGCCTCTCTTATTCCTTCAAAACCACGAACTTGAGTAATTTCGACATTTTCAAGTGTTTTTCCTGTAAGCACCTCGTATACAGTTCGCAGTGCTGCTTCCATTACACCACCTGTTGTTCCAAAGATAACACCTGCACCTGTTGCATCTCCCATTGGATCATCAAAATGGCTATCTGGCAGGTTTACAAAGTCAATCCCCGCTTCTTTTATCATTCTAGCAAGTTCTCTTGTTGTCAATACTGCGTCAACGTCTGGATATCCACTTGCCGCAAGTTCTTCCCTTTGAGCTTCAAATTTCTTAGCAGTACACGGCATGACAGACACAACAAACATGTTCGCAGGATCAATTCCCGTCTTCTGTGCAAAGTATGTCTTTAAAATAGCACCAAACATCTCATGTGGTGATTTGCAAGTAGACAAATTATCTAAAAATTCTGGGAAATAATGTTCACAGAACTTAATCCAACCTGGTGAGCATGAGGTTATCAACGGTAACTTACCACCGTTTTTAATTCTGTTGATAAGCTCTGTCCCCTCTTCCATAATAGTAAGGTCTGCAGCTGTGTCTGTATCAAACACCTTGTCAAATCCAAGCATTTTTAGAGCAGTTACCATCTTACCAGTAACTCTTGTACCTATTGGAAGTCCAAATTCTTCACCAAGCGCAACTCTAACAGCAGGAGCTGTTTGAACCACAACATATTTGTTCTTATCTGCAAGTGCCTTCCATACAATGTCTGTTGAGTCTTTTTCTCTTAAAGCTCCAACTGGGCAAGCCTGAATACATTGCCCGCACATTGTACACGCAACATCATTCAAACTTCTATCAAATGCAGTTGATACAACCGTCTTAAAACCCCTATAATTTGCATTGATAACTCCAACCTCTTGAACATTTCTGCATACATTGATACATCTCTTACAAAGTATACATTTGTTTGGATCTCTAACAACAGAAGGTGAAAAATCATCAAGAGGTCTTCTTATATTTTCGCCTTCATATCTAATTTGCTTTACATTTAAATCTTCTGCAAGTTTTTGAAGTTCACAGTTTCCGCTTCTGACACATGTCAAACAGCTCCTGTCATGATTCGAAAGAATAAGTTCAAGATTGACCTTTCTTGCTCTTCTTACTCTTTCACTGTTAGTAATAACTTCCATACCTTCTGAAACAGGATAAACACAAGCAGCCTGCAAGCTTCTTGCCCCTTTTACTTCAACAACGCACATTCTGCAAGCACCAATTTCATTTATACCTTTAAGATAACAAAGGGTTGGAATCTCAACTCCTGCTTCGCGTGCTGCCTGAAGCACTGTATAATCCTTTGGCACCTGAATCTTCTTGCCATCTATTGTTATATTCACCATTTCCATTTATCATACCCTCCCTTGATTATGCCTTCTTGGAGATTGCTTTAAACGGACACTTCTCTATGCAAACACCGCATTTGATACATTTGCTCTGATCAATCTCAAAAGGCTTTTTAATCTGGCCTGTGATAGCATTTGCAGGACAATTCTTAGCGCATATGCCACAGCCTTTACAAAGATCTTTGTCTATCACAATCCTGAGCAGTGCCTTGCAAGCACCTGCTGGACATCTCTTTTCTTTTACATGTGCTTCGTATTCATCTCTAAAATATCTCAGCGTGCTCAAAACAGGGTTTGGCGCAGTCTGACCAAGTCCGCAAAGAGCACTATCTTTAATTGAATATGCAAGTTCTTCTAACTTTTCCAAGTCTTCTTCTGTGCCATTTCCGCTTGTTATTTTTTGCAAAATTTCGAGCATTCTCCTTGTACCTATTCTACACGGTGGACATTTTCCGCATGACTCATCAACTGTAAACTCTAAGAAGAACTTTGCTATATCGACCATACAGGTGTCTTCATCCATCACGATCATTCCGCCAGAACCCATCATTGTACCAAGTGCTGTTAAAGAGTCAAAATCAATTGGCGTGTCCATAAGCGATGCTGGAATACATCCACCTGACGGTCCACCTGTTTGTACTGCTTTGAATTTCTTACCGCCAGGGATTCCGCCACCAATATCCTCAACTATTTCTCTTACAGTTGTTCCCATTGGAACTTCAATAAGTCCTGTATTGTTAACCTTTCCAACAAGTGCAAAAACTTTTGTCCCTTTGCTCTTCTCTGTTCCAATTGATGCAAACCACTCTGGACCCTTTAGAATTATTACTGGAATATTTGCGTATGTCTCAACGTTATTAAGCAAAGTAGGTTTTCCCCACAATCCTTTTACAGCTGGGAATGGTGGTCTTGGTCGTGGTTCTCCTCTGTGTCCTTCAATTGATGTCATCAGTGCTGTTTCCTCACCACAAACAAATGCACCAGCACCAAGCCTTATCTCAATATCAAATTCAAAGTCTGTACCCAAGATATTCTTGCCTAAAAGCCCGTATTCTCTTGCTTGATTTATTGCAATCTCCAGTCTTTTTACTGCCAGAGGATACTCTGCTCTGACATACACATAACCTTGCTTTGAACCAATTGCATACCCAGCGATAGCCATCGCTTCAATCACAGAATGCGGATCGCCTTCCAAGATACTTCTGTCCATATATGCACCTGGATCACCTTCATCTGCATTGCAAACAACATACTTAACATCACCTGGAGCTTTTGCTGCGAACTCCCATTTGAGTCCTGTTGGAAATCCACCGCCACCTCTTCCTCTAAGACCAGACCTTTTAACCCAGTCAATCACTTGTTCAGGTGTCATCTCTGTAAGAACTTTTGCCAAAGCCTTGTATCCATCATATGCGATATATTCTTCAATATTTTCTGGATTTATAAGACCACAGTTTCTAAGAGCAATTCGCATCTGTTTTTTATAGAATTTGACCTCATTTAACGATTTAATCTGACCTTCTTCTACTGACTCTTTATACAAAAGTCTTTTTACTATTCTTCCTTTTAAAAGATGCTCTTCAACAATCTCTTTTACATCAGAGTCTGCAACCTTGCTGTAAAAAGCTCCTTCTGGATAAACAATCACAATTGGACCTTCTGCGCAAAGACCAAAACAACCTGTACGAATTACCTGAACCTCATCCTTTAGATTTTGAGCTTCAATTTCTTTTAGAAATGCATCATATATTTTATCTGACCCACCTGATGTACAACCTGTCCCACCACACACAAGAACATGCGATCTATACAATGGCATATTAATCTTCCCTCCTTTTATTTATTTGCCTCACTATTTTCTTCGTAGCCAATTGTATACTCATAAACTGGCTTCCCGTTGACCAAATGTTCTGCAACAATCCTTGTGACCTTTTCAGGTGTCATCTTAACATAAGTAACTTTTTCTTTGTTAGGTTCATATACTTCAACAATTGGTTCATATTTGCAAAGTCCTATACATCCTGTTTGAACCACAGTTATATTTTTTAAATTTCTTTTTTGAATTTCTTCAACAAACTTGAGCATAACAGGTCTTGCACCTGCTGCTATTCCACATGTTGCCATTCCAACAACAACTCTTATACCTTCGCCTTGCTGTTTTCTGAACTCAAGCTCTTCTAACGCCTTTTTTCTTATTTCTTCAAGTTCTTGAATAGATTTAATCATTTATCATTTACACCTCCATTTAAATTTGATAAGCCACTTTCTAACTGGCTTCGAATAAAGTCAAGTACACTCAGAGTATTTAAAGGAATATCATCACCCAAAATATCTCGGATGCTTCTTGTGTCAAAAGTAAACTCGTTTCGGTCTTTTTTGTAACAAAACTTAAAATTCACATCTGGTGCTCCGGTTATAAGTGCAAGTAAGGTCTCGGTTATGTTTCCAAGAGGAGGTCTGTCTATATGAGAATGTTTCATCTTAAACACTATTTTAGTGCCTTTTTCAAGCCTTTCAATAGTAAAGCTTCCTTCACAGTCCATTGCAAGTTGTTTTGCTAAAGAAAGCCCAAGTCCTACTTTTCGCGTTTTTCTTGTGGTGTAAAAAGGGTCTGTTACTTTATCAATAACATCCTGTGGAATTCCTCTGCCGTTATCCTCTATTGTAATGGTAAAAAGATCCTCTTTTAAATCTTCGGCAATCTTAATTTTAACCAAACTTGCACCTGCTTCTATCGAATTTTGCACAAGGTCAAGAATATAAAGCGAAAGTTCGTTCAATTACATCACCTTATATTTTCTCACCATTGTCAATTTGTTAAGTTAATATCTTGACAAGATATTTTCAACATCATCTACACTCAATTTGCCATACACAGTATTGTCAATCACAACAACCGGTGCCAGTCCGCAAGCTCCCAAACATCTAGTTGCCTCAATTGAAAATTTCCCATCTTCTGTTGTTTCCCCTACATCAATCTTTAAAATTTCTTTTAACTTATCCAAAATCTTGTCTGCACCTTTAACATAGCAAGCTGTACCCATGCACACACTTATCTTATGGTCCCCTGTTGGCTTTAAGGTAAACCTTGTATAAAATGTCGCAACACCATAAACCTCTGCCATGGGTATATTGAGTCCTTCTGCTATTCTTTTTTGAACCTCATATGGCAGGTATCCAAAAAGTTCTTGTGCTTCATGCAAAACTGGAATTAAAGCCCCTCTTCTTGATTTATTTTTTTCAATAATCTCATCAAGCTTTCTAAAATTCTCTTCAGTCAAATTCTTACCTTGGCAACAAGACATAAATCTACATCCCCCTTCTATTGTTAGAAATTTAACATACTGAGTTAAAACTACTGTTAATATTGTAACATACAAAGGATTATAAATGAAGTATAAATTTTGGAGAATTTAATCGAAAAATATTGTATACAGTATATCACTTTCAATAAAAAACTCTCTTTCGTTTATCTCCCCCAGATGATGGGCATCTGATGAGTGTAAGAAGAAGTAGTTTTTATTTTGAGGAAGAAATTTGGTAAATTCTATTTCAGCAATCTTTGAAACCTCAAAAAAGGTCAAATCAGTTAGCTCTTCAGGCAAAAAACCAAGCCTTCCAATTATACCAAAAGACTGTCTGTTTATATGGGCGGGGACAAAAATCATATTATAAAATTTGGAAATATCATAAACTTCTTTTAAGCTCAGTGAAAGTGGTTGAAGAAGAAGTTTTTCATAGCTTCCAATTACATTGTCCTGGTTATCAACAGTGTACTGATTCCCATAAATATCTTCTCTGAGCTTTATAAAAGGTAGATGCTTTTCAATAATGCCCTGAAATTCTCTTATAATACAAACATCTTTGTGCTTAAAATACAGCAAAACATGAATCTCCTCTTCTGTTTCTATCTCAACTCCAGGTATAAACAAAATGTCAAGCAAGTTTGCCACTTCTAAAAAACTTTCAAGGTTCAAGGTGCAGTTATGGTCTGTTACAGATATAACATCTAAGCCCTTTAACTTAGCCATATTTATTATATTATGCGGGGTCATATCATTGTCTGCACACGGAGAAAGCAACGAATGAATATGAAGGTCATAATAAAGCTTCATTTTTATCTCCCTTTTCTTTAAGAATCAGCAGCCTTGCTGTTTCAAAATGTGAAAGTTCTGTTGTAAAAATTGGAATTTGCTGCTCTATTGATTTTTTAAGCATATCAGAATCGGGTTTTACTCCTTCTGTCAAAATTATTGCTTTCACTTCTCTGAGAGTTGCTATGGCAACCACATTCACATTGTTTTGAATGGTAATCCAGATACTGTTGTCCTTAATATGCGATATTGCGAAACTCAAAACATCTCCAATGTACACATTTTCATATTGCTCATCCTTTACAATCCCATTTGCCAATTCAAAATACCTGCCTAAATCCAAAATGCTTGGCACTATTCATCATTCCTTTCAAGTGATGGTGGTAGTTTATTTGAAAGCTCAACCATCTTGTTTGCAAGTTCTTTTATGTTTTCTCTGAGAATAAAGATACAGTCTGTGTCATTCGCAAAACCACGCACTATATCCTCAGCAAGAGTTTTGCATGTAGGTGAACCACAAGCCCCACAGTCCAAACCCGGCAACATACTAAGGATATTATTTAACTTTTCAAACTTTTCCATAGCTCTCTCAATATCAGAGTCAAGTTCAAGGACGGGGTTTGTTTCTAATTCTTTTTCAAAAAGAACATCCTCAAGCTTGAGAGAAAAACTATTAATAATCTCCTCTGTCCACGATGAAAAACTCTCTTCTTTGTCTTTTAATTTGGAAGACAATCTTTTAATACGATTTTTAGCAACATACGGATTTTCCACTGTAAGCGGTCCTCCTACACACCCACCGCTGCAAGCAAGACCTTCAAAATATACAATATCCTTGAGTCTGCCATTTTCAATCTCTTCTAAAACTTTTACTACATTGTGAATACCATCTACATTTACATACTCTTCAATTTCCAACGCCAAACTTTCACCGCCTGATGCTGCCCAACCAATACCTTTGCCCGAGGCAATTGAAAGATGTTTTATATCTTTTATCTCTCTTAGCTTGCTTCTTACAAGTCCATAAATATCTTTTATTGCTATTACTCCATCTACGTACGAACGACTAAATCCTAATGGTCTGTTTACATATGTCATCTTTGCCGCACATGGAGAGATAAAAAAAGCTCCTATTTTATCTTCTTCAATTCCTTTTTCTTTTTGTATTCTTTTTTTAGCAATGTAAGCAGCAACTTCCATAGGTGAGGCGATTGGCAGGATATTCTCTATAAGGTCTGGAAATTTTGTCTGGATAAGCCTGACAACTGCCGGACATGCAGAAGAAATTATTGGTTTTTTGTTTTTCTCAGATAAAATAAACTGCTTTGTGAAGTGGGTTACTATTTCAGCTGCTTTTGCTACCTCAAACACATCATCAAATCCCAGTTCAAGCAAAGCATACAGTAACTTATTTACATTGTCTACTTCAAATTGGGCGTAAAACGAAGGTGCAGGTAGAGCAATTTTATAATCAAATTTTTTTATTTCTTCCAAACTATTTGTTACAGCATATTTTGCATGGTATGGACATGTTCTTATACATTCTCCGCAGTCTATACATCTCTGATCAATAATCCTTGCTTTTGAGTTTCGTACTCTAATGGCTTCAGTTGGGCATCTTTTAATACAGTTTGTACACCCTTTACACTTATCTTTGTCAAGCATTATAGAATGCAAATTTTTCATTTATAGTTCACTTCCCCACATTTTAAAAATGGTCATTTATTGTAAATGATCATATATACCTTCGTACCTTTGCCTTTTTGCGAGTCAATCTCAAAATAATCTGAGTACTTCTTCATGTTCGGTAAACCCATACCGGCTCCAAATCCCAAGTTTCTTATCTCTTCCGGAGCAGTGGAATATCCTTCTTTCATGGCAAGCTCAATGTTTTCAATACCCGGTCCACTGTCTTGAGCTATTATTTCAATCTTGTCCTTTGAAATTATGGCTTTTAAAATACCCCCAATAGAATGTATAACAATATTCATTTCAGCTTCATAAGAGACAATTGCAACTTTTTTTAGTATCTCTGGTTTTACCCCAAGTTTTTTTAAAGTTTCTTTAATCTTAGAAGAAGCTTCACCAGCTAATATAAAATTGCCCGGCTCAATTTCAAATTCCAGCTCAAGCAGCATCTTTCTTAGCAACACCCTTCTTTCCCAAGTCCGTTTTCATAGAGTATTCCACATGCTTGAAACATAGGATAATCCGTTCCAAGAAGAGCTATGCATTTCTCCCTTGCAAGTTTTAACATTTCTTCGGATGGCTGTTTGCCCCGAACAATTATTACAGCTTTTATATCCATCATCTCTGCAGTCCTTATCACTTGAGGATTTACAAGACCTGTCAATAAAATCACCTTCTCTTTTACAAATGCCAAAACGTCGCTCATAAGATCAGAACCACATGCATTTAAAAATTCTTCGCTACATAGTTCTTCCAGCTCGAAATAAACCTTGCAGTTTAAAAGTTCCTTGATCTTTGTTAATTTCATAACAAATAACCCCCAAATTTTTACTTTTTCTCACCTAATACTTCAAACGCCTGATTGACAATTTCTTCTATTGACATATCATTCACACAATTTTTTGCTTCTTCCCCCATTTTAATATAGAGAAGATATTCTATATTTCCCTCTGGTCCTGTGATTGGCGAATATGTCAGACCATTAATTGAGATTCCAACTGAAAAATAGTGATCAATTACCTTTTTGATCACACTTTTATGAGTATCTTTAGACTTTACAACTCCTCTTTTTCCAACCTCCTTTCTTCCCGCTTCAAACTGGGGTTTTATCAGCAAAACGCCTTCTGTACCATTTTCCATAAACTCTTTTATTTTTTCTGAAATTAGGTTCAAAGAAATAAAAGAGACATCACATACTATAATATCAATCCTATCCTGAATACTTTTTCTATCAAAGTACCTAAAATTAGTCTTTTCAAAATTTACTACTCTCGGGTCTTCTCTCAACTTCCATGCAAGCTGACCATACCCAACATCCACACAATAGACCTTTTTAGCGCCATGTTGGAGCAAACAGTCTGTAAAACCTCCTGTTGAAGCACCAATGTCAAGGGCAATCTTACCTTCAACGTCAATCTGAAAAAACTCTAAAGCTTTTTCAAGTTTAAGGCCGCCTCTGCTAACATATTTTAGTGGTTCTTTTATTATTATCTGGCTGCTTTCATCTATCATCTCTCCTGCCTTTTCTATCTTTTGATTATTCACATAAACGTTGCCACTCAAAATTAATGCTCTTGCCTTTTCACGTGATGCTGCCAGTCCTTTTTCAACAAGGAGTATATCAGCCCTTTTTTTCAACTTTCTATCAACTCCATAATTACTCTTGTTAAGTTTTCTCTATCCATCCCAAGCATGGAATAAAGCTGAGAAATTGAACCATGAGGAATAAATCTATCAGGTATAGCTATGTGCTTAATCTTTGCTGATTTTCCTTCAGCTATAACACTTTTTATTTTTTCACCAAGTCCACCGATAACACTATTGTCCTCTACAATTAGAATTTTCGGGTGTACAGCAAGTATTCTTTTTATAATCTCAGTATTTAAGGGTTTTATAAATCTTACATTTACCAGTGTTACATCCAACTTGTTTTTGCTAATAATATCATACAACATTGAAACATGTCTTCCAATAGAAAATATGGCTAGGTATTTTCCTTCTTTTAATATCTCTGGTTCAGAAAGTTTAATTTCATCATAAAGACCTACCTGTTTGCAGCTTCCGCGCGGATATCTTATCGCAATAGGTCCGTCCTGATAGAAAGCTGCAAATTCTATCATCATTTCAAATTCTTTTGTATCCTTTGGCACCATCAATGTTAAGTTAGGAATTAGGCTCAAATACGATATATCAAAACTTCCATGGTGCGTCTCTCCATCTTCGCCAACAAGACCTGCCCTGTCTACACAGAAGACCACATTCAAATTTTGAAGACACACATCATGAATAATCTGGTCAAAAGCTCTTTGTAGGAAGGTTGAATATATGGCAACAAACGGTTTAAATCCCTCTTTCGCAAGAGCACCTGCAAAAGTAACCGCATGTTCTTCTGCTATTCCAACGTCAAAAAACCTTTGAGGATACATCTTTGCAAACCTGCTAAGACCAGTACCATCTGGCATTGCAGCGGTGATTGCTAATATCTTCGGATTATTCTTGGCAAGCTCGCAAAGTTTATCACCCAAAACCTCAGAAAATGTCTTTGAAGTATTGTCAGACAGATGATTTCCTGTTTCTATGTCAAATGGCGGAACACCATGGAATTTTTCTGGAAATCTTTCAGCATGTTCATATCCTCTCCCCTTTTGTGTAACCACATGAACCAAAACAGGTCTTTCAAAATCCTTAACACTTTCAAATACTTCACAAAGTCTTTCTATGTCATGACCATCAATAGGTCCATAATATTCAAATCCAAGCGCTTCAAACAAAGTTCCAGGAAAGAAAAAGTATTTTAAACTCCCTTTTACTTTTCTTACAAACCTGCTAAGATTTTTGCCAATAACTGGTATTCCTTCTACCAAGCTATCAGCAGCTTTTTTCAATTTAAAATAACGTGGTTTTGTTCGTACCTTTGATAGATATTTTGCAATCGCACCAACATTTTTGGAGATTGACATGTCGTTGTCATTCAAAATGACAAGAAGCTTTCCATTGTACCTGCCGGCATTATTGAGTCCTTCATATGCAAGTCCTCCAGTTAAAGCTCCGATCTCCTATTACTGCAATTACATTATAGTGCTCATTTTCAAGATCGCGCGCAACTGCAAATCCCAGTGCAACAGAAATAGAAGTAGAACTGTGACCAGTATCAAATGCATCAAAAATACTCTCTTTTGATTTTGGAAAACCGCTCAAGCCACCAAATTTCTTAAAGTATTAAATTTTTGTTTTCGCCCTGTCAATATCTTGTAAACATAACACTGATGCCCTACATCCCACACAATTTTATCTTTTGGTGGGTCAAATACTTTTAGCAGAGCAAGAGTCAGTTCAACAACCCCTAAATTTGCTGCCAAATGTCCACCTGTATTGGCGAATGTTATATAACAGAAATTCTCTTATTTCTTCGGCAAGTTTATAGAGTTCGGATATACTCAATCTTTTTATATCTTCAGGATAGTTTACCTTTTCTAATATACCCAATACCTCTCACTTCCCAAACTACATTTTTAGAAATATTCCAAGAATCTTTCCGCTTATTTTTACAATTTCATTACTCTTTTTGATTGCAAAATATTTTCCAATCGATTTGCCAGATATTGTTATAGCAGCAACCATTGCAGTCAAAAGTATTGAAAGAAGAATGGGATTGGCTTTGCTATTTTTTGATATATAAAATACAATACTTGCAGAAAGTGCTCCACTCAATATTCCGCATATATCTCCTATAACATCGTTGCAAATAGAAGATACTTTGCTTGCATTTTTTATGAGCCATACACTCACCTTTGCACCTTTTACTTTCTTTGCAGCCATTGCGTGAAAAGGAACCTCATCAGCTGCGGTTGTAGCAATCCCAATTATGTCAAAGATTATTCCTAATAAAATTATACAAAATAAGAGTATGAATGAAATTATCACAGGTAATCTTTCTGATACATAGCTTGAAATGTAGTTTAGAGTAGCTGACAATAAAAACGATAAAATAAACAATATTAGTGTCCATTTGAAATATTCTCTTTTTTTATTCTGCATTTTTTTCTTATTTTTCATTTTTCATCTCCCAAAACACACTTTTGAAAAATATATAAATTTATTGGGATAGGGTGATTTTACGAAGGGTAAATTTTGCGGCTTAAGGTCTGGTAGGATTTCCCCCAAACTTACCTCCCGTCGCCAGGAGGCGGTTTCCCTTTAAAAGTTTGGGTGTGCGGTTGCCCAACACACAACCAGATCGCCACTTAGTCCGCACTTTAATCCCCTTCGTAAAGCCAAATACTTGGCACAGCCTAGGAGCTTTCCTCGACAGAGGGCATGCTTTCTAGCCTCTTTTGCGAAATAGATTTCAGGCCTCAAGACCTTCCTAAAAACGGGCCCTATTTTTAGGAAGGCCAGAAATTCGGCCATCCGTCTATTCCGCTCAAGGCAGGCTACACTACCCCAAGCACATCCTTTCTCAAAAAGGACGCACCTGGCGGTAGGTTTTACTAACGCACAAAAAGTTCTGTCTTTTTGTGCGTTAGCCTCCACGGGAAAAGGGTTGCATCCTGCATGCCATTGCAGGACTCCCTTAACCCTTACTCCCAGCTCCAACCCCTGACTGGGCGTCAGAAGCCGAAACCAGGAACTTCATCGGTGTGCCCTTTGGCGGATTTTTAGGCCCGCCTTCGAAAGCAGCCACTCTGACTAGGATACTGCATCACCCTATCCCATTTTAACGTTCTTGATTATTTAGTTTTCAGAATAATATTATATCACAGCTTTTGTTTTGCTTCAAATCATTATTGTGGCAATTAATATTCCAACTACAGCTCCTGCAAAGACCTCTGTAGGTTTGTGTCCTATGAGCTCTTTTAGTTTATATTGAGGCTTGTAATGTGGTGAAAGATACATCTCAATTATCTCGTTCAAAGTCTGTGCCTGTTTTCCAGCCTCTCTTCTTACTCCTGCCGCATCGTACATCACAATTAACGTAAATGTTAATGATATAGCGAAATTGGTGGAACTAAAACCATCTATTAGTCCCACAGCAGTTGAAAGCCCACATGCAAACGCTGAATGAGAACTTGGCATCCCCCCAGAGCTTATGAACCATTTAAGGTCAATTTTTCGTGTCATGATAAATGCTATCACAATTTTTAAAAACTGTGCAGCAAACCAGCTGACAACACCAACCTCAAGCGCCTTATTCTTTAAAATCTCTAACACAACCTCTTTCATCTTTCCCTCAACCAATCCTTTTAAGATTTGCATAGGACAGAAGCAACCTCTTCTGACCAATCTCTTCAAACTCTACTACTACCTCTTTCATATCGTCTGAAAGCCAAATAACCTTCCCAACTCCAAACTTGCCATGCTGGACCTTGTTTCCAACTTGTAGATTGCTGATAGAAGCATCTTCAGCTCGATTAATCCCGGCAGAAAATGTTTGGTGAATTTTAGTAATAGGCCTGTAAACAGTTTGAATGTATCTTTGAGGAATCTCCTCAATGAAACATGATTTTTGACGTGAAGAAAACCTGCCAAATACTCTTCGATTGTTAGCATATGTCAGAACAAGAAGCTTTTTGGCTCTTGTAATTGCTACATAACACAGTCTTCTTTCCTCTTCAAGTTCCTTTTCAGCCTCAAGAGGTTCTTCTGCCCTAACAAGTGGAAACAGTCCTTCTTCCAACCCTGTAAGGAAGACAACTTCAAATTCCAATCCTTTTGCAGCATGAACTGTCATAAGCGAAACTTTTTCTTCTTTTTGAGTATCTTCCTCTTCAGAGTTCAAAGTAATAGAGTTTAAAAAGTTTTGCATAGTAGGCTCCTCATTTTCTTCTTCAAAAATAGCTGCAGCGCTTATAAGCTGTTCAATATTCTTGGCCCTTTGAAACTCCTCTTCACTTTTGCTACTGAGCAAACTTTCTAAATACCCCGTCCTGTCAAGCACAAGTTTAATGGTCTGACTTACAGACAAATTTTCCGACTCAGCTTTCAACTCTTCTATCAGAGATACAAAGCTATTTAGCTTTTCATATGTCTTTTTGTCAAAATCAAATTTTGCTCGCTCGAGTAAAACTGTATACGCTGAAACGCCATACTCTTCACTCAAAACTTTTATTTTCTCTAAGGTGCTGTTCCCAATTCCTCTTCGGGGAACATTGATAATCCTAAATAGACTCAAATCGTCATGCGGATTTGTAATGAGTCTCAAATAAGCAATAATATCTTTTATTTCTTTTCTTTCATAAAATCGCAAAGCACCTACAACTTTATATGGTACAGAATAAGCCGAAAGTGCATTCTCAAAGTTTACAGACTGAGCATTTGTCCTGTAAAGGACTCCTATTTCGGATGGTGAAAGTCCGCTTCCAATGAGGTTCTTCACGCTTGATGCAACAAACTCTGCTTCATTCATTTCATCAAAAGCTGAATATAGAAAAATCTTTTCACCATCAATGTTGTCTGTCCACAGCTTTTTAGATTTTCTGTAGTAATTGTTTTTTATAACCTCATTTGCAGCTGAGAGTATTGTCTTTGTAGACCTGTAGTTTTTTTCTAATTTTATCACCTTGGCCTCGCTAAACATCTTTTCAAATTCCAAAATATTTTTTATATTTGCGCCTCTGAAACTGTATATACTCTGGTCGTCATCACCGACAACACAGATATTTCTGTGTTTCTGTGAAAGTAAATAAATAAAATAAAACTGAGCGTGATTAGTGTCCTGGTACTCATCTACCAAGATATATTTAAACTTGTTTTGATACTTTTCCAGAATATCAGGGTTTGTCTCGAAAAGAACTACAGTATAATACAGAAGGTCGTCAAAGTCAAATGCGTTGTATTCTCTCAAAAGTTTATTGTAAAGTTTATACACATCAACAACACGACCATCAACCTCACCGTATCTGTATACATCAGAAGGTCCAATTAACTGATTTTTGAAATTGCTAATCTGCCTTGATACATATCTGATATCAAGCCTCTCTGTGTCGATGTTTAGCTTGTCAAAACACTCTTTCAAAAGCTGGTTTTTATCCTGTGTATCAAATATTACAAAGTTGTTTGAAAATCCTATATTATGAGCTTCCATTCTCAAAATCCTTGCACATGCAGCGTGAAAAGTAGACACCCACATCTCTGAAAATGACTGGGTGTTAACAAGCCTTTTTATCCTTTCTTTCATCTCATCAGCAGCTTTGTTTGTAAAAGTAATTGCAAGAATATTGCCCGGATTTGCTAACCCCATATTCAATATATATGCTATCCTATATGTTATGACACGAGTTTTCCCTGAACCTGCACCAGCCAATACTAAAAGCGGCCCTTCTGTTGAAAGAACCGCCTCTTTCTGCTGGTCATTTAGTTCTTTTAACCATTCCATGTCTCTTTCTACTCCCGCAAACTTATATTGTAATTTTTTAGCTCATCTAAGATCTTCTCTTGAACCTGATTAATATCACTATCTGAAAGTGTTTTTGACTTTGATCTAAAGATTGCTTTATAAGCATAGCTTTTAAAACCCGGCTTTATTTGTTGTCCTTTGTATACATCAAACAGATGAAACTCTTCTAAAATATCAGAGCTATATTTCTTGAAGATTTCTTCAATTACCCTGCTTTCTACATCGTCTGGCACAACAAATGCATAGTCCCTCTCAACTGCGGGATATTTGGGAAGTTGAGTATATCTCTTCTCTTTCTTCTCTGCCTCAAGCAGCTCATCTATATAAACCTCGGCATATACAACTCTTGCAGGTATGTCAAACCTCTCCAATATATCAGGATGGACTTCTCCAATATAACCTAAGAGCAACTGGTCGTCGGTATAAATCTTTGCTGAACGTGTTGGATGCAAATTTAGATTTTGATGTTCTGATGAAAATCTGACTTCTTTGATTCTCAGCATATCAAAGAGATTTTCAAGTACTCCTTTGACAGAATAAAAATCCTGAGCCGAACTTCCTATTGCCAAAACAAGTTTTTCTTCCGGAAGTTTTTCGTCTGACTTTTTGAATACTGTAGATAGCTCAAATACTTTCACATCTTTTATATTTCGCGATATATTGAGATAAACTGTTTTTAATATGGAAGACAAAAGCTGCATTCGCATAACCGAAAAATCCTCACCAAGCGGATTTAAAATCTTGACTGCATCGTCCAAGTTATACCCTTTTAAAACCTCATAAACCTTTGGCGATTCAAAAGAATATGAATAAATCTCATAATAACCACTATTGGCAAGAAAATTCTTTATATTATTTACCATTCTTTGCTTTTGAGTAAGTCCAGAAGATATGGCATTCCCCATGAAAACCCTTGAAGGCAGTTTATCATAGCCATATATTCTTATTACCTCTTCAGAGATATCGGCCATATCTTCAATATCAGTCCTAAAAGGTGGTATTATAAATACCTCTTTTTCTTCATCATATTTTATTTCAAGTCTGTTAAGAATATTCACCACTTCATCTTTTTCAATCCTAAGACCAAGAAGCTTCTGTATATATGAAAAATCAGCTTTCACTTCCACTTGCTGCCATGGGTCAACGTACGTATCCACAGTCCCTTTTACAACTTCGCCTGCTCCTATTTGCTCAATGAGAGCACATGCTCTTTGAATTGCAACCTCTGCAAAGTAGGGGCTCAAACCTTTTTCAAACCTGTTTGAAGCCTCTGTTCTAAGCCCTAAATATCGTGCTGTTCTTCTTATCATTGCAGGATTAAAAGTTGCAGATTCTAAAAGTACAAGTGTGGTATTCTCATCAACCTCAGTATCTAAACCACCCATCACGCCTGCAACTGCTATAGCCCTTTTTTCATCTGCAATAACAATATCAGATGATCGCAAAACCCTCTCCACACCATCAAGAGTTACAATCTTTTCGCCGTCGCTTGCAAGTCTTACAAAAACGTTCCTGCCACAAATCTTGTCGAGGTCAAACGCGTGAAGAGGCTGCCCCATCTCAAGCATTACATAATTTGTCACGTCGACAATATTATTTATTGGTCTTACACCGCAAGCTACAAGTCTTCTTCTTAGCCACAGAGGTGACTCCTCAATTTTTACGTTTTTTATTACCCTTCCCATATATCTTCTACAAATCTTTTTGTCCTTGATTTCAATACTGTCCAAATAATTTTTTACTGGTTCATCAGTCTCTTTGAAATTCATGCTTGGAAATTTCAGCGGTTTGTTTAAAATAGCAGCTATTTCCCTTGCAATACCCAAAACACTCAAACAGTCAGGCCTATTTGAGGTTATTTCAAAATCAATTATTACATCATCTATTCCCAGTGCAGTTTTTATATCAATTCCTATCAAGCTGTCATTCATACCTTCAAGGATAAATATGCCATTCTCATCAGCATATGAAAACTCACCGCGGGTAAGCCCAAGCTCCCCAACGAACACAACATTCCTTCCGATACTATTCCCTTGAACTCAAGAACATCAATTGTTTTACCATTTGCCAAAACGGCTCCTGGCTTTGCCACAGGAACATATGAACCTACTTTTACGTTCTTTGCTGCAGTGATTATGGTCAGGATTTTATCTTTTGTATCAACGTTGCAAACAAAAAGATTTTGGTTATGAGGATGCAAAGAGATTTCTAAAACTTTACCCACCACTACATTCTTAATATTTTCAAGTCTTTTTTCATACCCCTCTACTTTTGTTCCACTCATAGTAAGCTTGTCAACAAGCTCTTCTACCGAACATTCTATATCAACAAAACTTTTTAGCCATTCCAATGAAACCTTCAATACTTTTCACTCCTTTTGTATTAAGTTTTTATCTGAACTGTTTCAAAAATCTTAGATCATTTTCATAAAAGAGTCTGATATCTTCAATCTCATATCTCAAAAGTGCTATTCTCTCAACTCCCATACCAAAAGCAAAACCAGTGTATATGTCGGGATCAATTCCACAGTTCAAAAGAACTTTTCTGTGAACCATTCCTGCACCTAAGATTTCTATCCAACCCTCACCCTTACATGTTCTACACCCTTTCCCACCACAGAAGATACACGAAATATCAACCTCGGCCGACGGCTCAGTAAACGGAAAATGATGCGGTCTGAACCTGACCATTGTTTCTTTGCCGAAAAACCTCTTTGCAAACACTTCAAGTGTCCCTTTCAAATCAGCCATTGTAACCCCTTTATCAACAAATAGACCTTCTATCTGATGAAAAATAGGAGAGTGTGTACTATCTACCTCAGTCCGATCTGTACACTCTACCAGGAGAAATTATCTTAATTGGAGGTTTTTTGCTTTTCATGACTCTGATTTGAACAGGTGAGGTATGCGTTCTCAAAAGTACATCATCGGAAATATAAAAAGTATCCTGAGTATCTCTTGCAGGATGATCAGCAGGGATATTCAGTGCTTCAAAGTTGTAATAATCAAGTTCTATCTCCGGTCCTTCTGCAATTTCATATCCCATGTTCATAAAAATTTCAGCTATTTCATTTTGAACCTGAGAGAGGATGTGAATAGCTCCTATCTCTACTCTTTTCCCCGGTATAGTAACGTCAATGCGTTCACTTTGTATCCTTCTTTGCTTTTCTTCCTCTAAAAACCTTTTTCGCAAGTTAGCGATGTTTTCCTCAATGTACTCTCTCAGACTATTTAGTTCTTTTCCCATTTGAGCGCGAGTTTCTGGTTCAAGTGAAGAAAGCTCTTTCAGTTTACTTTTCAAAATGCCTTTTTTACCTAAATATTTGATCTGAAAATCTTCAAGTTCTTGCAAATTTTTGATTTTTGATAGTTCTTCCACACATTGGTTTTTTAAATTTGCTATATCAGCGTTCAATATTACACACCACCTTTTTATATTTTTATTAGATTATTTCTCCTTTGACATATTGTTCATAAGCCTGTGTAATCTTAACCTTGTAAATTTCACCAGGTACTATCATATGACTTTTCCTTACTAACGTACGGATATAATTTCCTGAATACCCTTCATAATATCCATCAAAATCAGAATCTTGTTCAATTAAAACCTCTAACCACTTGCCAACAAACTTTCTGTGAAATTGATATGAAAGGTTCGCTGCCACTTCTTTCATTACTTTGCTTCGCCGTTCTTTTTCTTTGCTATCTATTTGATTTGGCATATCATAGGCTTTAGTACCTTTTTTTGGCGAAAATCTAAAAACATGAATTCGTGAAAAACCTATCTCCTGAACAAACTTTACAGTGTCATTGAAATCTTCCTCTGTTTCACCCGGAAAACCCACTATAATATCAGTGGTGAACGCTACATCATCCCATTTTTCTTTTATTCTCTCTACTATACCTTGGTACTGTGCTGTAGTGTAATGCCTGTTCATAAGTTTCAATATTTTGTCACTGCCACTTTGAAGGGAAAGATGCAAATGATGACACAGCTTATCAAAACTCAATAGCCTACTTATAAACTGTTCGCTCATGATAAGTGGTTCAAGAGAACTTAGTCTAATCCTCTTGACCCCTTCAATCTCATTTATTCTCTCAATTACATCTATCAAGGTTATCTTCCCGTCTAAATCCTTCCCATAAGCTGAGATGTTAATTCCTGTTATAACAAATTCTTTATATCCATTTGAAACAAGTCTTCTAACTTCCTCTTCAATACTCTCTAAACTTCTGCTTCTAACTGCCCCCCTTGCATATGGAATTATACAATAAGAACAAAACTGGTCACAACCTTCTTCTATCTTTATGAAAGCTCGGCTGCGCTCATTAAATTCTGATATTTTGAGTTCTTCAAATGATTCCCTTTTATATCCTTCATCTATTGCTACAATTTTCTTTTTGTTATCCAAATATTCTTTAACATAATCAACAATTTTTTGTCTATCTTTAGTTCCAATTATAATATCTATATCTCTTATTTTCTCAACCTCATGGGGATACACTTGAGGATAGCATCCCATTACAACTACGATACTTTCCGGAGAAAGTTTTTTAGCCTTTTTTATTGCCTGTCTTGACTTTCTATCGCTCATGTTGGTAACCGTACATGTATTTATCACGTACACATCTGCCTTGCTGTCAAAGTCGACAATTTCAAACCCGCTTTCTTTAAAAAGTTCAGCCACTGCTTGGGTTTCATACTGGTTCACCTTACATCCAAGTGTATAAAAGGCAATCCTCAATTTAATTTGTTCACCTCCACATTTAAGTTATATTATAATATTTAGCAGCCAATTAGTGAAGAGCTAAAAATTTATCTTCAATTGTTATTTTTCTATGAAAAAAGGGTATAGAAAATGTGTAAGGAGTTAATTGATTTAAGCCTCATAAACATGATATGATAAATAATAAGCATTATTTTTGTTGTGAAGGGAGGAATTTAAAATGAAAACAGTAACAGTAAAGCTGAACACAATTGACGCTGTTAAGAACTTTGTCAACATTGTTAGCAAATATCCATTTGACATCGATCTTACATCAGGAAGGTATGTTGTTGATGCCAAATCCATCATGGGAATATTTAGCTTGGACCTCAGCAAACCTATCAAGGTAGAAATTCATTCAGACAACTGCGATGATTTGCTCAAAGAGCTTGAACCGTTTATGGAAAAATAAAAATAAAAATAAATAAATTTAGCGTGGATTTAAGTCCACGCTAAATTTATTTTTGTCTCATTCTTTTCCCAAATAACCTCTCTCTCATTCTATCCCATAAGGATTTCCTGGCACACTCTTGTAAAGTAACAATTGGAACAATTTCTTTTTCACTTTTGAGATACACATTCAACATCCCAATTACCTTGTTTTTCTCAACAGGGGCATCTAGCGGCTGCATCAGCATATCTATTTTCGGGAAACAATCTGAGTCCACCACCCAGTATTTTTGATGTGTTGTTCCTACTTTTACCCAACCCATTTTCCCATTATTAACCTTTACATAACCTATCTCGCCTGGTGGGAGTTTTAACACTTTAAAATTACGGTAAGAATAGTCAAGAATCTTTCGCGTATCATTCCACATATCCTGAGCATTTAAAACCACGCATATGACTCTAAAATCATCTCTGCAAGCAGAAGTGACAAGACACCTACCAGCCTTTTTTGTAAATCCAGTCTTTACACCTTCAGCCCCCGGATATAATCTTAACATCTTGTTTTTGTTTCTTAGTATTCGATTGTAAGGCCTTGTTGTCCATGGTACTTCTTTTTCTGTGGTCTTTACAATCTGCCGAAAAATGGAATTTTTCATAGCATATGCTGTGAGAAGTGCCAGGTCATGAGCTGTTGTATAGTGCTGACCTTGTTCTAAGCCATGCGGTGATGAAAATACGGTATTTGAGAGTCCAAGCTCTTTTGCTTTCTTGTTCATAAGATTAACAAATTTTTTTACATCACCGGCTGTTACTATTGCCAAGGCTACAGCAGCATCATTTCCAGAAGAAAGCATAAGTCCGTATAGAAGGTCTATTATTTTCAGTTTTTCTCCTTTTTCGAGGTACATAGATGAGCCTGGAACTCCTACAGCCTGCGGAGGAATTTCAATTTCTTTGTTTACATCACAGTTTTCTAACACCAAAATTGCCGTCATTATTTTTGTAGTACTTGCCATTGGAAGTTTCAAATCCTCGTTTTTTTTAAAAAGAATTTTTCCTGTCATCCATTCAATGGCTATGGCAGACTTGCTACTTACCTGTGGCAAGTTCTTTTCATTTGCATAGCATATCTTAGCAAGTTCTGTGCTTACTATCAGCAGAAATATCAAAGTAAATACCCTTACTTTCAAAAAGAGCACCCCCACATCCATTAGTATACCCACTGATGTGAGGGCATATGTACCTCCAGCTTATTTATTATAGATTCTTTTGAAAGTCTCTAACATTGTTTTGACTGAGTCTCCTCCTAACCTTTCTATCAAAGCATTTGCTAAAACATATGCAATTGCCGCTCTCATGACAACGCTCCCTGCCGGTACAGCACATGTATCAGACCTTTCAACGGCTGCCTCAGCAGGTTGAAAAGTCTGTATATCCACACTTTTGAGAGGTTTATAAAGTGTTGGTATGGGTTTGAAAGCAGCCCGAACAACAATATCCATGCCGTTTGAAATTCCACCTTCTATACCGCCTGCGTTGTTTGTTTTTCGGTAAAAACTTCTCTTATCATCATAATAAATCTCGTCATGAACTTCAGAACCAAACCGTCTTGCCGCTTCAAAACCCATACCAATTTCAACACCCTTGACAGACTGGATGCTCATCACAGCCTGAGCAATTAATGCATCAAGTTTCCTATCCCAATGAACATGACTGCCAAGCCCATATGGGACATTTTTGCAAATCACCTCAGCAACCCCACCTACACTGTCACCCATTTGTTTTGCTATATCAATCTCCTGTTTCATCTGAGTTTCTGTCTCTTCATCAATACAAAATAGCTCTGAAGAAGATAAAGCCTCTTCAAAAAGATCTATGCTGTCTGTGGAATATGATTTCGTAAGTCTAACTTTGCCAATCTCCACAACGTGGTTGTAAAGCTTAATTCCAAACATTTTTAAAAGTTCTTCACAAATAGCTCCAACTGCAACTCTTATAGCAGTTTCTCTTGCACTTGCTCTTTCCAATATATTTCTTGCATCATCAAACCCATATTTTAAACAACCAGCCAAATCTGCATGACCAGGTCGTGGAACTGTTACTTTTTTTGTCTCGAGGTCACATTTGTATTGCGTCCATAAAACTTTTCCAGTTTTCATAGTCTCTGTTTTCAATCATTAGTGTAATTGGAGCTCCTGTGGTATAAGAGTTTCTAACTACCAGAAAGAACTATTACTTCTGTCCTTTTCTATTTCCATTCGTTTTCCTCTGCCGTAACCTCTCTGTCGCAGTTGCAAAAGATGATTTATATTTTCGATATCTATTTTCACATGTGCAGGAAACCCTTCCACTATAGCTATCAAAGCTTTTCCGTGGGTCTCACCAGCGTCTAAAAACCTCATTGTTTCACCTCAGCTTCTTTTGTTTTTGTATCAAACAAATTACCCTTTTTAAATATAATGATAATATACCAACCCTTATCGTTTTTGAGTAGGTAAAAAGATGAAAAGAAAGCTTGTTAGCATAATTTTTACTTTGATAGTGGTTTATATAATCTTGAGCATACTTATCATCAAAAACTCAGAAAATTATATATATGTCTACCACGAACCTTCGAATTTATCTGTCCACTACGGTGAGTCGCAATATTCATCAATAGTACAAAACCTAAAAGTAAGTCTTGAAAAAGTGACAAAAGAAAAATTTTTCATCACATACTCACAAGTTACCGGAAATCAAAGTTATTTTGGTTTAACACTTATCATTGACAACTTAGAGAAAAAGAAGATTGATAAGACTGCATTTGAATATATTTATATTGAAGATACAACCACAAACCAAAAATATTATCCAATCCCTTATTTTGAAATAGAAAACTTTCCCCAAGATCAACCTCTTTTATATAAAGCAAAACTCTATGCTAAATTTCAGCCTTTACCATATGATACTATTTCAATAAATATCTACTTTAAATTTGCAGGAAGATTGTTTATCCTCCAGAATGTCGATATAAGATAAATACCTTTTTAGTAGTCGTTCAAAGCCAGATTGAGGAGATATCTCAACTCTTCTAAATTTGAATTTAGAGCAAGTAGCCTTTCTGAAGAAATAGCAGAGTGTTTTATACCTTCTTTCAATCTGTTAAGTTCATATTCAATATCCTCAATCTGAGCAAGTATTGAAAGATTGATAAAGGAAGGAAGTTCTGAGAACAACCTTTCTTTGGACAAAACATATTCAGGTCCAATTTCATACATCTCGCCGCGCGCAGGAACAATTACATCTGCTCCGAACCTGTTTTTTAGTTCTTCTGCAAACTCAAGTTGTACCTCTTTTTCACCGTGGACCACAAAAATCTTCTTTGGTTTTTCGCTCATGTGTTCAATCCACGAAAAAAGGCCACCTTTATCTGCATGCCCTGAATAAGCCTCGATATACTCTATCTTGGCTTTTACTTCCACTTCTTCACCAAATATCTTTACCTTTTTCTGCCCATCCAAAAGTTTTCTTCCAAGCGTGTTTGGTGCCTGATATCCAACAAAAAGTACAGTGTTTTTCTCATTCCACAAATTATGTTTAAGATGGTGCTTTATTCTTCCTGCCTCACACATTCCACTCGAAGAAATTATTATACAGCTCTTGTCGTACTCATTTAACCACTTTGATTCGTCAACAGACTTTATAAACCTCAAATTAGGTGGTTCAAGAGGATATATACCATTCTTTATGAACATAGCTGCTTCTGTATCAAAATACTCTATATGTTTTTTATAGATAGCAGTCGCAGAAGTTGCAAGTGGACTGTCAACAAAAATTTCTACATCTCTTATAACTTTGGCTTTTTCGGAATGGGTCACAATCTCTTTTGCAATTTCATATAATATCTCTTGTGTTCTACCTACAGCAAACGAAGGGATTATAACCTTTCCTCCATTTGATATGGTAGTGCAAATTATGTCTATAAGCTTTTTAGATTTGTTTTCAACATCCACATGAAATCTATTGCCATATGTGCTTTCAATAAACAGATAATCACAACCATCTATAATGGTGGGATCTCTTAAAATAGGAACATTTTTATTTCCTAAATCACCAGAAAAAACAAGCTTATATTCTTTACCATCTTCTATTATATAGAGCTCAATTATCGCCGAACCAAGCATGTGTCCTGCATCTTTAAATACAAAACTCAAATTTTTGTTTATTTGAACTTTTTGATCATATTTTACACCTCTAAAGTGCTTGAGAACATTTTCTGCATCTTCTAAAGTATAAAGCGGCTTTAATTGTTCTTTCCCTTCTCTTTTTCTCTTTCTATTTTTCCATTCAATCTCGCTTTCCTGAATATGAGCACTGTCGGGCAGCATAATATTACACAGGTCCACTGTTGCATCTGTTGTGTATATTACTCCTCTAAAACCATCCTTGTAGAGTTTTGGAATTCTTCCACTATGGTCAATATGGGCATGAGAAAGAATAACAAACTCAATTTCTGACGGATTAAAAGGAAATGCTTCATAGTTGAGCAGTTCTTCAGTTAAACCTCCTTGAAACATACCACAATCTATCAGAAATTTTACCCCTTCAAATTCAAAAAGATAACATGAACCTGTTACGCTCTGGGCCCCACCTATAAATGTTATCTTCAAATTCTCTTCTCTCCTCTCATTCAATCTTAACCTTACCGTATTGCGGTACAATCTCAAACCATGTATTTCCTTTTAAAAGTTTAATTTCTTGACCATTTTCATCTTTTAATGTAAATGAATTTTCCATATCAAATTCATAAGTGATTGGAATTGTTTTTCCCATCTGTAGAACATACCCTTTTCCTTTTGAAAAATCCACTTCTTGTCTACCTTTGTCATCATTTTTTATTGTGCCATAATGAGCAAATAATATTACTACGTTTTTAGCAGTCAACTGAACTCCTGTCTCTTTGTCAAGATGAGGTTTTTCTTTGATAAATCTTTTGTAAACTTTTTTCTGAGCATCGTATTCATAAGTAATATAATACCATCCTGAAAAAGTAATCTTTACCTTCGAATTTTCTGAATCCCATTTATTAATAACATTATCTGTTAAAGGATATGTTTTGTAAGTCTTTTGCATCATGTAACCTTTTTTATCGAAAAAAGTTATAAGTTTTTCCATCGATGAATAAAGATTATGTGGCGCTTTTCTATCTGAGGTTCTGTAGAAAATTCCGCCACCTGTGTATATGGCATCAATATGAGGTATAAAATTTTGTTTAAAAAGCCTGTAAGCTTGTGGACTACCACCACAATGTACAAAGTAAGCTTTGAGCGACTTTGCTATTTGCATAAAATACGGTCTTGCACTCCTTATAGGTCCCACTTTTTTAGGATATGTATGATGGTATATTGCCATAATTCGTGTGGCTCCACCTTCAATCAAAGCTTCATAAAGGTATTCAGCTTGATTTAATGAAGATTGAGGAATTGCTCCTGGTTCATTATTAATCATAACTGCTATTACTTGATGTTCCTCTTTTTGGTAAATGGCCTCTCCGGTGAATTTGCAAAGATAGTCAAATTGTTCAGTTTGAGCATTTTTCTCCTTTTCTTTTTTGTCTGCTTGCAAAGTTTTATCTGCTTTTGAGATATTAACTTTTTGACTATTTTTTTTACCACACGCTGATAAAGAAAAAAGTAGTATTCCAACTATTATAAGCGTTAAAATCTTTTTTAAACAAGGCCTTTTCTGGCATTTCATAAAGGTCCCTCTTTCACTTTATTTTGAATATTAAAAGCGTTACAAGAATTCCAATAAGTGCACCTACAATTGTTTCCCAAACTGTGTGAATCTTTGCTTCTATCCTACTCTCAAGTACCAATAAAGCCATAAAAACAGCAAGTGACACTATAATGAGGTTGTTTGTGAGCATTAAAATAGCAGTTGCCGCAGCAAAAGCTAAAGCAGTATGACCACTTGGCATTCCACCTTGCATGAATTTCGTTCTATTTGTTACAGCTTTTGCAACTATTATCACCATTGCAACAATTATAAGGGATAAGAACACTACATGAAAAGAAATACCCCTAATGTGCTTAAGGGTTATTTCTATAGGAAGCTTCATTCTATCATAAAAAAGGAAATATCCTATAGCCAAGGACATCAGTGCAGATACCAAAACAGCTCCCGCTGCTACGTCCTTTGCAATTTTTGCTTTCGGCTCAAATTCTTTTGCTACAAGGTCCACGGTATTTTCTATTGCTGTATTTATAAGTTCTGTTGCTATAACCAACCCGATGCAGATCAACACCAATATTGTCTCAATTTTGTTAAGTTTAAAGACAATTGTCAAAAAAAGAATTGCAAAAGCTATTATAAAATGAATCTTCATGTTTCTTTGGGTTTTAAATGCAATTATTATGCCGTTTATTGCATTGTCAAAGCTCTCCAGCAAGGTTCTTCTTTTGTTCATCTTGTCAACCCCATACTATCTAAAATCTGTTCTTCATATTTTCTCATTACTTTTCTATCATCTTCTTCTATGTGGTCAAAACCTAAAAGATGCAAAACAGAATGCACAGTTAAATATGCAACTTCTCTTTCCAATGAGTGACCAAATTCTTTCGCCTGCTGCAGTGCCTTTTCGATAGAAATTACAATATCGCCAAGAGGAATCTCATCCTCCACAACTACTATATCTTCCTGCAATTGACCATTTTTGAATTCAAATATAGGAAATGATAGTACATCTGTCTCTTTGTTGACATTTCTATAATTTCTATTTAGCTCCTTTATGAAGTTGTTGTCAACTATGAGCACGCTGACTTCAAAGTTCTCTTCTTGCAAGAAAATCTTAAGGGTATTTGCAACCGAATCCTCAATTATCTTTGAGATGTGTTCATCAACATCAACCTTATCCTGCTGATTTTGAATGAATATTTTCACTTCTTACCATCACCTCATCTGCTTTGTTTGAAGAGTCTTCAAAGATATTATAACTAACCCTCTTGTGAAAAACACCAGTTAAAACTTTAATAAAACTTTCAGATATAATTTCCAGTTCTCTAAAGGTCAAATCACTGCTATTTAGCTGCCCATCCAGAAGCTTTTCTTGTATGACATTTCTTATGGTAGCCTCAATTAGTTGAGGTGTTGGAGAAGAAAGAGCCCTAACAGCTGCTTCAACAGAGTCAGCCAGCATCACAATTGCAGCTTCTTTATTTTGAGGAATAGGTCCATCATACCTAAATTTTTCTTCGCTCACTTGTTGATTTTGGTTGAGTGCCTTTCCATAAAAAAACGCTACTTTAGTAGTCCCATGATGTTGTTTTATAATGTCAAGAACCTGCCTCGGCAGCCTATATTCTTTTCCAATCTCTACACCATCTTTTGTATGCGAAATTATTATAAGAGCTGAGAGGGTAGGAGTTATTTTGTTATGGGGGTCTTCTTCAATAATCTGGTTTTCTTTAAAATAAAAAGGCCTTTTTAGTTTTCCTATGTCGTGATAATAAGCACCTATGCGGGCAAGGAGGTAATTGCCACCAACCGCCTCACAAGCAATCTCAGCTAAATTACCCACTATTAAACTGTGATGATAAGTTCCTGGTGCTTCAAGTAAAAGTCTTTTCAACAGCGGATGGTTAGGATTAGATAGTTCCATAAGTCTAATCGGTGTTGTAAAATCAAATAAGTATTCCCACAAAGGTAAAGTTCCATATGCAATAACAAAAGAGAGTGCTGTTCCGATAAAAGAGTTTACTGAAGTGTTCAACACCTCAGTGTCGTTTATTTTAAATACCAATTCGGCTGATAAAACAAAAAGTGAGGACATTAAGCTCGCCAAAAATCCGTGAGATATAAATTGCAATCTGTTATGAATACTGTGTGATACAATTGCACACAAACTTCCTGCTACAAAAAGATAAAGAGCGAAACTGAGATTATCTGTCCCCACAATTAGCAGTGATACTATTGAGAGTACCATATTAAAAATAATTGAAACCCTAACGTCAATCAAAAGAGAAATCAAAATAACCCCTACAAACACTGGTAAAGCAAATGTTGGTATGGGAAGAAGAAATTTTATTAATAGCAGATTTAAAACTATAATAGCACTTGCTGCTACCATATCCCTGCAGCTGTCTATAAATTTTCTTTCAAAAAGATAAAAGTACACTCCCATTATGAGAGAAAGTATTAAAATCAATAAAATAGCTGCTGACAAATCGCTTGCTGTTTTAAAATTAGAGTATTTGCCCTCAAAATTAAAAGACCGAAAAACTTTATCTAAAATTATGGGCGTTTCTCTTTTCTTTGACAGTGCTATAAGGAGCAATGAGGTTACAAAAAACGAGCAGAAAAGAACAAATCGGTACAAATATATTCTCTTTCTTTCTTGCCATCGTCCAAAGTTTTTAAACATATCTATACCTTTTGTTTCTCCTTTCGTTTTTCTTCGTACCTGTTGTAAGCATTTATAATTTTCTGAACCAGCTGATGACGAACAACATCCTGATATGTTAAAAATACAAATTCTATTCCTTCAATATCCCTGAGTATCTTTGTTACTTGAACAAGACCTGATTCTACACCACTTGGCAAATCAATTTGAGTAATATCACCAGTCACCACTGCTTTTGAACCAAAACCAAGCCTTGTTAAAAACATCTTCATCTGCTCTGAAGTTGTATTTTGGGCTTCGTCCAGGATGATAAAAGCATCATCTAATGTTCTTCCTCGCATGTACGCAAGTGGTGCAACTTCAATTACTCCTCTTTCCATATATCTTTGATACGTTTCTGTGCCGATTAGGTCGTGCTAGCGCATCATAAATTGGTCTTAAATAAGGGTCCACTTTTGTTTGCAAATCTCCCGGCAAAAAACCTAATTTTTCTCCTGCCTCAACAGCTGGTCTTGTGAGAATAATCTTGCTTACCTCTTTCTTTTTAAGGTAGTGAACAGCCATTGCCATAGCCAAATAAGTCTTTCCGGTACCAGCAGGTCCAATGCCAAAAACAATAGTGTTGTTCATAATTGCACTTATATATCGTTTTTGTCCAAGGGTTTTAGGTTTTACCTGTTTGCCTCTATGAGTTATAAAGATAACATCGTTTTCTAAGCTTCTTATCTCTTCATCTTCTAAGGTCTCCACTATATAACGGATAGTATGCTCGTCAATATCTAACTTCTTCCTTTCCATGTCATGTAATATTTTTATTGTTTTTTCAGCCTTATTTATATTTTCTGGACTGCTGCCTATAATTTTTATGCTGTTGTCTCTAAAAACAATATTTACGTTCAAAAGTTCTTCTAATGTTTTCACTTTAGAATCAAACTCTCCAAAGATATTCCAAAATTCTTGAGTATCTTCAATATTTACAGTTGAAACAAGTCTTTCCTCCAAATATTTCTGACCTCCTACGATTTTATTTTTTTATAGCAATCTCCTCCAAGCATTCGTAATCTCTTTTGCATTCAATCTGTCTTATCTCATTTTTTTCTTTTTTGACTTTAATATATGTTCGTATTGACAAAACATTCAATATTTTCTTGCTTTTTGTAATGGCTGCAAACTTAATATCACATTCTTTCTGAGCCTTCTCTTTTATCTGTTCTAATGTAGGAACAAATTTTTTTAATTTATATCTTTTGATTTCAAATATTTCCACCTTAATGGGCAAAGGAGAAAGTTTATACTCTTTTATTTTAATTTTATCACAATTCTCGTTTTTAGTAACCACATTTTTGAGTTTAATTTCACGGTCTCCTAACACTATATACGGAAGTGTAGTTTTTGAAATGTACTCTTTCTGATATAAAGGAATGGAAAAAGCTGTAGAAACATTGTAAAATGTAATTGCTTCAATCTGAGCGTTGGCATCCTCATAATATTCAATTCCATCTTTAGAAGTTACTTTATTGTCTACAAGAAGCTGACCAAAAACCACCGTGTCACCTTCTTTAACAAGTAAGTTTCCTGATTTTAGTACTATTCTTTTAATAATTCCACTACTTGCTGCGAATATCCTTCCTTTCTTGTTCTCAATTTGCACTGTTTCTCTCTCTACGTATTCCACAAACAGACGAGCACCTTCCCTTTTCACCTTCACCCACATCAAATCGTTCAAATCAGCAAGAAGTTTGGTTTCAAGCTTTTTCTCGTCAATTTTATTTTTCAGCATAAAAGGCTTTACATCATACTGGTAAAGTTTTTCTTTTATCTTTTTATTTAACAATACGTCTGTGGATCCATGATTTATAAAAACTATGTCAAAAATAAATTGATTAAAAATTATCAAAAAAAGTATACATAGTACAACTGTTATCATTTTACATAGCGTTATCTGTTTTAAAAAAAAATATATTCCCTTTTTCTCTACAATACTTACCTTGCATTTTGTCCTCTTTGCTATCTTTGTTACTTTTCTAAAATATCTAGTCGAAATGCTTATAATAACAGAGTTGTCTTGCTTAGAGTGTAGTTTCAACAAAATTTTGTTGAAAATGAGTATGTTTAGAAATTTGCTAAGATTTTCTCCATCTACTTTTAAAATGAGTTTGCCACTGCACATTCTTTAATCACTTCTCCTTGCCTGCTTCCAGAAAATATTTAAGTGATCTTACCTCTCCTCTTACAACAATTGTTTCATTGTCCATCCTCTCAATTACAAGTTTATGCCCCTCAATTAAAAGAGGAGAAACCTTTGTGTTTATCTTAACAAAAGTATCCTCATACCCAATAACTCCTTTATGGTTTTCAATCAACAATTTCATAATCGCCTATAATAGTAATCCTTGGCTGGTCTGTTATCACTTCTGGTGGAAGCTGAGACAACAAAGCAAGCTGTTTTAGATCTTTCTTCGACCTCTTTAGCATAAAGGCTTTATCACAAAAATTAGGGTTCACATCTATTTTATTTTTCTTGAAATTTTTTTATAACTTATCCAAAACAAAAAAGTGACCCTCTCATTTATTTTCAGAAGGTCACTTTCTATCTTTAATTATTCTATTCCCTTTACAAATATTTTTTAACAATCTCACTTACAACTTTTCCTTCTGCCCTTCCACTCACCTTTTTTATAACCTCTTGCATAACCTTACCCATATCTTTCATTCCATTAGGTTTTATAATTTCTATAGTTTCCTTTACAAGCTGCTCTATTTCTTCTTCGCTGAGCATGGGTGGAAGGTAAGAAGTCAAAATCTCAATCTCTCTATTTAACTCATCAATCAAATCCTGTCTGCCACTTTTTATATATTCAGGTAAACTGTCTTTTCTCTTCTTAATCTCCTTCGCAATGACACTCAGCACACCATTGTCGTCAAGAACCACCTTGTTGTCCTTTTCAAACTGCAATATAGCAGCTCTCACCATACCAACAACATTTTTTCTGACAACATCCTTTTCTTTCATAGCAGTTTTATAATCTTCAAGGAGCTTATCTTTGAGACTCAACAAAAACGCCTCCTACTCCTTATCTGCGCTTTCTCCTACGTGCAGCTTCTGATTTTTTCTTTCTTCTAACGCTTGGACTTTCATAGTGCTCTCTTTTTCTGAGCTCAGCTAAAACCCCAGCTTCTGCACATTTCTTTTTAAATCTTCTGAGGGCACTATCGAGTGATTCGTTCTCACCTACTCTTACTTCTGACATCAATTTCCCTCCCCTCAAACCAGGCTCAAAAACACTATCTCAGGATTATGGTATTATTATAACTCACTTATTTAAGATATGTCAAACAGTTTTAAATATTACAATTTGTCTTCCACCCACAGCTTTTCAAAATTCAAAAACAAATCCCTGTTTTTTTTCTGCAGATTTATTGGTTTAAAATTTTTATCTACAAAGGCATGTTCTGTAAAACCTGTTGCACACAAAACTCCATCTTTTTTAACTTCATAGTAAAATTTTATTCTCGTAGGTGTTAAATTATTAACCCTTGCACTCACCGTTATTCTGTCTTCGTAAAAGCAAGCTCTCTTAAAATCGCAAGAACAGCTTATAAGTGGCAGATACACTCCAAATTCTTTTTCAATCTGAGAATAAGAAATTCCCACCTTTTTTATAAGCTCTGTACGAGCTGCTTCAAACCACACAAAATAATTTGAGTGATGTGCAATACCCATTCTGTCTGTTTCAACATATCTGACTGTTATTTCTATTTCTGCCATTATTTATTACCCCTAACGTCTTTTATTCTTATACCTTCTGTTCTCCACTAAATACAATGCCTTTTTGAGTATCAATTGTAACCACAATCCCTGTTTTTAATATCTCTAATGCATTTTTAGCATCTGTAATTACAGGGATATCAAGTGCAGCACCTACAATTACAGCATGAGAGTTCTGTCCACCTTCTTCTGTGATAATTCCAGATGCTCTTTTCATATATGGTATAAACTCGTTATTTGTTTGATTTGTAACAATAATATCTCCATCTTCAAAATTCAGCTTTAAATCATTAATGGTTTTTACAACACAGACCCTGCTTGTTACCTTTCCACTTCCCCAGCCACGTCCTTCAACCAGAACATGTCCTACAACATGAACTTTAAGTATATTTGTTGTTCCACTCACACCAACAGGAACTCCGGCAGTGATAACAACTAAATCTCCATTTTTTACAATCTTGGATTTCACAGCTATCTCAACAGCATGGTCAAATATATCATCGGTTGAACTCTTGTACTCTGCCAGAAATGGATACACACCCCATGACAAATTCAACTGTCTTCTTACCTTCTCACAAGGTGTGGTTGCAATAATCGGACAAGCAGGTCTGAATTTTGACACCATTCTTGCAGTGTTACCTGACTTTGTCACTGTTATAATAGCCTTTGCGCCAAGGTCATGTGCGGTTGTACAAGTTGCGTGCGAAATAGCATTTGTCACATTAACAGGCATATCAAATACCTGAGATTGAAATCTCTTGATATAATCAATCTGATTTTCTACTCTCTCGGCAATCTTTGCCATTGTAGCAACACTTTCAACGGGGTACTTGCCCATTGCCGTCTCGCCAGAGAGCATTATTGCAGAAGTGCCATCAAATATGGCATTGGCAATATCGCTAACCTCTGCCCTGGTAGGTCTTGGATTTCGTATCATAGATTCAAGCATCTGGGTTGCTGTTATGACAGGCTTTCCTGCTTTGTAACACTTCTCAATCAGCATCTTTTGAACAAGGGGAACTTCCTCAAAAGGAAGTTCTACCCCTAAATCTCCTCTTGCAACCATAATCCCATCTGCAACCCTTATTATTTCGTCGCAGTTGGCAACACCTTCTTGAGTTTCTATCTTGGCAACTATTAAAACATCTTTTCCACCATTTTTGTTCAGAAACTCTCTGATTTCAACAACGTCACTTGCCTTTCTTATAAATGAGGCTGCAATAAAATCTACATCGTTTTCTATTCCAAACAGAATATCCTCTTTATCCTTCTGGGTAAGTGCAGGAAGTCTTATGGGTATACCCGGTACATTTACCCCTTTCTGGTTGGTTAAAACTCCTCCATTTTTTACCTTGCAGATTATATTCTTTTCTGTCTTGTCCTCAACAATAAGCTCAATAAGTCCATCATCTATCAGGATTTTATCACCTGGTTTTACATCCTCAATAAGTTCTTTATAAGTTATACTCACAATCTCTTCATTTCCCAAGATTTCTTCTGTAGTCAGCACAAATTTCTGGCCCTCTTTTAGTTCTACTTTGCCATCCTTAAAAAAGCCTATTCTTATCTCTGGACCCTTGGTATCAAGCAAAATGGGAATAGGCTTGTCAAGTTCTTCTCTTATTTTTTTTACCATGTCAATCTTTTTCTTATGCTCTTCATGAGTACCATGAGAAAAATTTAATCTCACAACATCCATTCCATTTTCAACAAGCTTTCTTATTATCTCCTCTGAGTCGCTCGCTGGACCCAATGTACAAATTATTTTTGTTTTTCTCAAACTCAAACCCTCCAAAAAAAGTTATAAAGAAAGGATAGTAGCTAAGTTGTACATGTATTCATCAATTGACTTTTGCATAGAAAGTGCTTCGTCAATATCATAATCAACAATCTTACCATCCTTCATTGCAATTATCCTATTCTGCTTCCCTTCTTTAATCACCTCAACAGCTTTTGCCCCCATCAAACTCGCAACAACTCTGTCATATGCAGTTGGTGAACCACCTCTTTGGATATACCCAAGGATGGTCGCTCTTGTCTCTATTCCCGTTGCTTCTTCAATCTCTTTTGCAAGCTCTGTTGCTCCACCGATTCCTTCAGCTAATATAATCAAGTTGTGGAGCTTTCCTTTGTTTTTGCCATCAATTATTCTTCTGATTATCTCATCCTTATCAAGACCTTTTTCAGGAATTACTATTGACTCTGCTCCTCCTGCAATCCCACTGTAAAGTGCTATATATCCAGCATGACGCCCCATTACTTCAAGGATACTAACTCTTTCATGGGAGGTTGCTGTATCTCTTATCTTGTTAATTGCATCCTGTACAGTATTCAATGCTGTGTCAAACCCTATGGTGTAATCTGTACATGCAATATCATTGTCGATGGTTCCAGGAATTCCAACAACATTTATGCCAAATTTACTCAGGTCTCTTGCACCCCTGAAAGACCCGTCTCCGCCAATTACAACAAGAGCATCAATCTTGAATATCTTGCACATTGAAGCAGCTTTTTTGAGCCCATTTTCTGTCATAAACTCAGGAGACCTTGCAGTCAAAAGTATTGTTCCACCGCGTTGGATTATATCTGAAACAGACCTCAGGTTCATCTCAAAAATGTCGCCTTCAATAAGACCATTATACCCGCGTCTTATGCCCATCACTCTAAATCCATAGTATATACCCGTTCTTACAACAGCACGTATAGCAGCGTTCATTCCTGGTGCGTCTCCACCACTTGTCAAAACACCAATAGTTCTCACTTCTGGCATACTTTGTACTCCTTTCTTTTGAGTTTAAAATCCTTTTTCGATTATTATATTGTGTGCTTCATTGACGTCTGTTTCTGGCACTATTATTTCAAAATAACCTTCTTTGCCTTCCTGAGAAATAGATTTGACCTTTGCAAGAATCCCTACCTTCTCAAGCTCCTCTTTGATTCTGTTGGCAATCTCACTATTGGAGGTTATATAAACCACTTCCCACATAAAAACACCTTCTACACTATCATTTATTCTGGGACTCTGAAACAATAAGCCCAAACTTTGTATAGATCTCTGCCTTACCTCTTACCTTAATTGCCGACGTAACTTCAGTAAATTGAGCAAGTAAAACTTCACCACTGTCAAGTTTTTCTGTGTGATGAAGTTTTGTGTCCTTGCCTCTTGTAAGCCCTATTACATTTACTCCATTTTCAAGTGCCTTGACTACTATATAGTCACCATTTTTGTATTCGTATACATTTTCATTTTCCATATTTCATCTCACCTCTTTTCAAATATTATAACAAAACAGTCTAAAAATCAAGAATCTATATCTTCTATCCAAACATTTTCCTCGCCAAACCATTCTTTGAGTTGTTCAATCACCGTAGGATTTATTTCTATACACAAACTTGACTTGGAAATTAGCCTTTTTTGATTATAATAAAGAACTATTTTAGACTTTCCTGCAAAGAATTTTAAAAACGCTAAGAATTTCTTTGACTTTAATATTGTATCATCACTTACCCTTATTGCAATGGCTTTTTCTCTGCTGTTTTGAGTTTCTTCAGGTCTATCGCTGCCAAGCCTATCTACTTTTTTAGCAATAACCTTTACCCCCTCGTCCTCTCTGAAAGTTGCCTTTGCCTCAATTAATACAATCATATCTTCTTTTATTAGATGAGAATACTTTTCATAAACGCTTGGAAAAAACAATATCTCAACCGAATCTGTTAAATCTTCTAACTTTGCAAATGCCATTGTCTGGTTGCTCTTTGTAAGTTTTACTTTTACCTCTTTTAATATCCCGCACACAAGTATTTGCTCAAACTTGTATTCATCTTCTTCAGACATAGTAGATATCTCAGAAAGAGGAGTTACATTGTATCTTGAAATTTCCTCTGTGTACCTTTCAAGTGGATGACTGCTTATATATATTCCAATAGTATCCTTTTCCATTTTCATAAGCTCCTGAGCAGTTGGTTGTGGTAAGCTTTTGTACTCAAAACTTTCATTTTCGTTGCCGGATATCTCAAAAAAACTAAACTGATTTGCATTCTTCTTTTTAGCTTGTTTTAGCACAAGAATATCTTCCACTGAAGCTAAAAGCGAATTTCTGTTGATTCTTGTAAAGTCAAATGCACCCGAGCGTATTAAATTTTCAATAATTCTTTTGTTTACAGTATTTGTGTCAACTCTCATTATAAAATCATACAAATCCTTAAATTCACCTTTTTCCTCTCTCTCTTTTAAGATGTGGGCAATTACGTTCTCTCCCAAGCTTTTTATAGCTCTTAGTCCAAATCTTATACTATTTCCTTCGATTGTAAAGTCATAACTACTTTTGTTTATATCAGGCGGCAAAATAGTTATTCCAAATTTCCTGCACTCTTCAATATACATTCCAACCTTCTCATTCGAGTTCATAACACTTGTAATTAAACTTGTCATAAACTCTATGGTATAATACTTTTTTAAATATGCAGTCTGATATGCTAATATAGCATATGCAGCAGCATGTGATTTGTTAAATGCATAACTTGCAAAATCTTCTATAATAGCAAAAATCCTTTCAGCTGTTTCTTTTTTCACTCCATTTGCCACTGCTCCTTCAATAAACCTATCCTTTTCTTCCATCAAAATGTCGGCTTTTTTCTTGGCCATTGCTCTTCTCACAAGGTCAGCTCTTCCAAGCGAATATCCAGCAAGTGTTCTGAAAATCTGCATAACTTGTTCTTGATACACAATACATCCATAGGTGACATTTAAAATTGGTTCAAGGCTGGGATGGAGGTATTCAATTTTTTCTCTGTTATTTTTGTTCTGGATATAAACTGGAATCTGGTCCATTGGTCCAGGTCTGAATAGGGATATTCCTGCAATAATATCCTCCAAGTTTTCTGGTTTGAGTTCTTTCATAAACTGTTTCATGCCACTGCTTTCAAGTTGGAACACACCATTCGTGTTTCCTTCTGATATAAATTCATAAACATTTTTGTCATTATAGTCTATCCTGTCTAAATCAATCTCAATACCTCTATTTTTTTTCACAAGCTCCAACGTATTTTGAATGACAGTGAGTGTTCTCAAACCAAGAAAATCCATCTTCAAAAGCCCTAGTTCTTCTAAAGTTGTCATTGGAAATTGAGTGACAATAGCATCATCAGTCCTTGCCAACGGCACCAAATCTGTAATTGGAGAGTTTGAAATCACAACACCGGCAGCATGAACAGATGCATGTCTTGGCATACCTTCAAGATTTCTTGCTGTATCAATTATTTTTCTTACCGTATCATTTCGTTCATAAATCCTTTTAAGCTCATGGTTTATCTCAAGTGCCTTGTCAATGGTCATCCCAGGAGAAAACGGAATCATCTTCGCAATTTCGTCCACCTGAGAATATGGAATTCCCAGAACCCTTCCAACATCTCTGATTGAAGCTCTTGCAGCCATTGTCCCAAAGGTTATTATCTGACTTACTCTATCCTCTCCATATTTGCGAGTGACATAGTCAATCACTTCTTGTCTTCTTTGATAACAAAAGTCAATATCTATGTCAGGCATAGAGACTCTTTCTGGATTTAAAAATCTCTCAAAAAGAAGGTCATACTTTATTGGGTCAACATTTGTAATACCCAGACAGTATGCAACAACACTCCCAGCTGCAGAACCTCTTCCAGGACCTACCATTATGTTGTTTTGTTTAGCATAGTTTATAAAGTCCTGAACTATCAAAAAATATTCGACAAATCCCATATCTTTTATCACTTGAAGCTCCATCATAAGCCTGTCATATGCAGTTTTGTTATTTTTTGAATATCTTTTCTTGAATCCTTCTAAAGCCAACTCTTTAAGGTATTCAAAAGAATCATTTTTGCCTTCTGGCAGTTGAAATTTCGGAAGGTTAATCTTACCAAACTCAAACTCAACGTTGCATTTTTCAGCAATCTCCAATGTATTTTTTAGTGCTTCTGGAATGTAACCAAAAAGTTGGTGCATCTCTTCAGATGATTTGAGATAGAATTCATCGGTTGGAAATTCCATTCTGTCAGAATCGTTTATAGTCTTTCCTGTTTGAATACAAAGCAAGATATCATGAAGGTTTCTATCTTCTTTCTTCAAATAATGAACATCATTTGTTGCCACAAGCGGAATTTGATATTTTTTTGATAGTCTCATAAGTTCATTATTTACAAATCTTTGCTCGTCAATGTAATGATATTGAAGTTCAAAGTAAAAGTTTTCTCCAAACACCTCTTTATAAAAACTAATTGCATCATACAGTTTTTCCTTTTGCTCTCTCAAAATCAGCTTGGGAATCTCCCCCGCAAGACAACTTGTAAGTGCCACAAGCCCTTTTGAATACTTGCTTAAGACTTCTCTGTCAACCCTTGGTTTATAGTAAAATCCTTCAACAAATCCAATTGAAACTATCTTGGAAAGATTTCTGTAACCATCATTGTCAATAGCAAGAAGGACAAGATGGTGGATATCATTATCGATATTTGGTTCTTTATCAAAGCGAGTCCGTGGAGCTAAATATACCTCACATCCAATTATAGGTTTGATACCATTTTCCTTGGCAGCTTTATAAAAATCTATAACACCATACATTGCTCCATGGTCAGTTATTGCCACAGCATTCATATTTAGCTCTTTTACTCTTTCAAAAAGCCTATCAATCCTACAAGCGCCGTCCAACAAACTATATTCGGTATGAAGGTGAAGATGAACAAAACTCATTTCTCTTTTGCACCTTTCTTCTTTCCTGGTTTTATATCTCTAAATCATCTAACACATCAACAATATAATAGTGGAAATTCAAAGCCAAATCTATATCCTTGCGAAATGCAAGCCTTTTACCTTCACTATCATAAAAAATTCTAACAATTGGTCTGGATGGAAACTTAGGATTGTTGTGCACAACTATTCCTTTTTCTCGAGTATTGAGCACAACAGGTGTTCCTATCTGAAAAAGAGAAATAAATGTGACAAACTTGGAAACGATATAACTATCAAAATGTGTTGAACATGAATTTAGCAGATATTCTATTGCCATGTGAGGTTTTAATCGCTTTCTAAATTCTCTGTCACTAACTAAAGCGTCAAACACATCTGCCACAGCTACAATTTTAGCCATTTGCGGGATTTCATCTCTGGTTTTGCCAAACGGATAACCACTGCCATCTAATCTTTCGTGATGGAAAAGTGCAATCTCTGCAACATTCTGTTCAAATTTGTACTCAGAGCTCAAGATATCATATCCAACAATTGTGTGCATCTTTATCATCTCATATTCCTTTTCCTGAAGAGGTCCTCTCTTGCTCAAAATATTTTTGGGAATTTTTATCTTACCAATATCATGAAGTAAAGTGCCCATACCAAGTACCATGAGTTTATCAAAATCATATCCCAGTTTTATCCCAATCAGAATTGAGAGCACTGTTGTGTTGAGTGAATGAAAAAGTGTATAGTTCCCAACTGTACGTATATCACATAGGTTTAAAATAATCTCTTTTTGGTTTAAAAGAGAAGAAATTATTTTGCTAACAAGCTCCTTAATTTCCGGAGTAACTTCTTGAGTATTTATATATTTTGATGAAAAAACATCATTTACAATCTCAAATGCTTCTTCTTTTATCTCTTTGGTTATAACATCCTCTATGTAAATCTCGGTATTGTCATCTACAATGTAAATGTCATAAACTCCAAATTCTTTTAACCTTTTTATAACACCATTTGTGAGTTTCTGACCACTTGCAATCAAAACCTTTCCATCCTCACTGTATATGTCCCGTGCAAGCACCATACCCTCTTTTGCATTTTTAAGTAGTATCCTTCTCATCATATTCTCCCCTATATGAATTTTTTTGTAACAAGACAAGCCTGTCAGTCACAATCACATCAAGCTTTACATCATGCTCCTCTGCTCTGATTTTTTTTACCTTTTGAAAATGGTAAGCAACCCCAACCTTTACACAATGTTGAGCTGCCTTTTTCAAAAACCTATCGTAGTAACCCTTGCCAAACCCCACCCTGTTTAAATCCTTGTCAAACGCAACAATGGGTACAATACAGACATCTATTTGTGATGGAGGTATCTGCTGTGTGCTTGACGGTTCTAAGATACCAAGCTTATTTCTGTGAAGTTTATTTTCTCCTTTATACTCACACGCCACCATTTCTGCACTATTTACAACTTTGGGTACATACACCTTTTTATTTTTTTTGAGAAGATATTCCATAATTCTTTTGGTATCAACTTCATATGGAAGGCTCATGTAAATGAAGATGGTTTGAAACTCAAAGGTTGAAAGAAGTTTTTTTAGGTTTCTGTATACCAATATATCAAGATATAACTTTTTCCTTGGTTCAACTAATTTTCGCCTGATTCCTATAACCTTTCTTATTTTTCGTTTGACCAGTTTTTATCACCCTTTTCTATTAATTTATCACTTTTTTATTACAATTGAAATACCTTTTATGTACTCAAAGTAAAATAGCCCTGAAAATAAATCAGGGCTATTTTGTTAGTCTTGGTTTACAACTTTTCTATTTCTATAATATCCACAATTTGGACATACTCTGTGAGGAAGTTTCATCTCATGACACTGTGGACACTCTACAAGATTTGGAATTTCCAATTTCCAATTTGCTCTATGTTTATGTGTTCTTTGTTTTGACCATCTTCTTTTTGGTTGTGCCATTTCCTTTCACACCTCCTTTTTCTCATCTGTATCCAATTGATTGATAAGAGTTTTTAAAATGCTCAGTCTCGGGTCAATATCATCTTTTTCACATGAACATGAACTCACATTTAGGTTTGTCCCACACACCGGACAAAGCCCCTTGCAGTCTTCTCTGCACAAGTACTTCATTGGCAAATACAAAACAATTGTTGCAACAATGCTATCATCAAATTCAATGACATCATCTTCAAACTTAATTACTTCATCATCTGTAGTATCTTCTCTATTGGAGTACTCTTCATAAAAAGGAACGTCAACTTCAACATAAGCATCATCTGTACATCTGTAACATATAGTTTTTAGTTTTGTTTTAACATTGCCACTGACCTCAATTAAATTTCCCTTCTTTGTAGCTACTCCATAAAAATAGACAGGTTCAACAAAAAATAAAATATCACCTCTAAATTCGAGCTTTTCCCAAGATTCACAAAATTCAAACTCTTCAGAGTCACCATTTGTTTTTAATTTTGATACATCTAATCTCATCTTTACAGTCACCTCGTATCATAACGGTTGTATTATAAACTTTTATTTGAGTTTTGTCAATTGATTTATTGCACTGTGATGAAATCCTTAATACTCTCGAATATCTTCTCCCCGATACCGTTCACGTTTTTTATCTCCTCAATACTTTTAAAAGGACCATGGTTTTGTCTATATTCTATTATCCTTTCAGCAAGTTTATCACCAATTCTATCAAGAGTTTTCAACTCCTCCTTTGTGGCAGTATTGATGTTTATTTTTCCTTCACCTGCAGACACAGTCTCTTGTGCTGTCCCATCTGTAGAAGAAGACAAACTGCTTTGCGACTGCACTTCGCCCATCTTTGGAATATAAATCTTTTGCCCATCAGAAATTTTCTCGGCAAGATTAATTGAATTCAGGTCACTTCCAGGCAAAGCTCCACCCGCCAAAATCAAGGCATCGTTTATTCTGCTGCCTGGCAAAAGCTCATAAACTCCTGGATTTTTTACGTTTCCGCACACATAGACAACATATTTTTGCTGAGAATCTTGGATATTTGTCTCAGCTGTCTTTCTACTCTCATTCTTCACAATGTCATTGTCGCCTTCTTGCGCCTCAATGGTAACCACTTCTCCGGTGCTTTTGTTCGAAAAACTATTGTGTGTAAAATACTGGTATATATTGAGCATAAGAAGTACAGCAATAATCACAATCATAACTTTTTCTTTTTTTGTAAATACAGACATTTTGTATCACCTTCTTTTTTGATTGTGGTACCTGACAGGATAATAAAAAGTTTTGCCAGAAGTCCAGCAATTGACATAAAAGCTGGTCATAATATATACTTATTTTATCACATGCACACAAAACTTTTAAAGGCGGTGACAGTATTTAATGTCTCAGTTTCTAAAAAAGGTAGTCTTATATCTAATTATCTCAGCACTTTTTTTTGCAATACTTTTTACATACCCCTTGTATACATACTCACAGCAAGAGTCCACAGACAAACTTGGCTTGAGCGCAAAGTCAGCCATTTTAGTGGAAGCACATACGGGGCAGATTTTATTTGAAAAAAACCCTAATCTAAGATGCTTTCCTGCAAGCACTACCAAGGTTCTCACAGCACTTGTTGCTATATCATATGAACATGATCTTAACAAGATATTTAAAGTTTCTTCAAAAGCCACAATGATTGAACCAGGAAGTAGCAGTTATTATTTGAATCCAGGTGAGACTATATCTTTCCAGGACCTTCTTTATGCAATGCTTTTGATATCTGCAAATGACGCAGCTAACGTGATTGCTGAAAATATAGCAGGTAGTATCCCCGAATTTGTAAAGAAAATGAATGAATATGCCAAAAGTATTGGAGCTAAAAATTCTCATTTTGTAAATCCAAATGGACTTCATTCGCCTGAACACTATACAACTGCTTATGATTTGAGCCTTATTGCAAGACAGGCTTATCAAAATGAAATGTTAAGAAAGATATTTTCTACAGTTGAATATAGAATAACAACTGCCTCAATGCATAAAAAACCTGAGTGGCAGATAATTTATAATATAAACAAGCTTTTGCGAAAAAACTCTAAATATTATTACCCATATGCAACAGGAATAAAAACAGGGTATACAGCCCAGGCAAAAAGATGCTTAATTGCCTCTGCTAAAAAAGACGACATAGAACTTATTGCTATTATTCTCTTTTCTGAAGATGCTTTTTCAGACGCAATTAAGCTATTTAATTACGGCTTTAACAACTTTAAAAGAGAGAAACTTTTTTCAGAGAATCAAATTGTCGGAAAGGTATTAATAGACGAAACAAACCATAAATGGCTGGATGGGTATCTCAAAATCCCCGTTTATGTTCTTCAAAATGTTTATTCTCCAGCAGAATCCAATTTTACTTATAGTGTAGATTTTTCAAAAGACCTTAAAATTCCTATATATAAAGATACAGTAATTGGAAATGTATATATATACAGCAAAGGGCATCTTATAAACTCAATTCCTGTGTTATCATATGAGAGTTATGAGATACAGCCTGCAAAGAAAATTCTCCAGAATGTAAAAAAAGGGTTGATAAAGGGCACTAAAATAGTGATAGAACTTTTGATTGGAGCTATTTTACTTGTACTCCTTTTCACAATAATAACCATAATTAGATTTAAGCGCAGAAGAGCCAGACTTAAGCTCAGAGCAACAAAAACGATAGACTTTTCAAACTTGCACAACAGAAGATTAAAATAAAGAGGGCATATCTCGAAATGCCCTCTTTTATTTTATTTCACCACGATGTTAACAAGTCTATTTTTTACGTACACAAATTTCACAATTTCTTTTCCATCCAAAAGTGATTTCAGTTTTTGGTCATTCAAAACTGCCTGTTTTACTTCATCTTCGGTCATATCTACAGAGATATTCATCCTCGACCTCACTTTGCCATTTACCTGAATAGCAATCTCTACGTTCTTTCGAACAAGAGCAGCTTCATCATACTGTGGCCAGCTTACCTCTTCAATGTCCTCACCAAACCCCATAATCTCCCATAGCTCACATGCAATGTGAGGTGTAAATGGATAAATCAATATTAATAAATTCCTGAGTGTATCTATAATCAAATCTTTATTTAATTTTTCACTCTCCTTATACTCATACAAGAAATTTAAAAGTTCCATGATAGTGCTGATAGCAGTGTTAAAGTTGAACCTCTCCCCTATATCCTCTGTGACCTTTTTAATTGTATAATTTAATCTATATCTTAGTTCATCGTCAAGTTCAGACTCACCAACAAGATTATCATCTGCAAGTTTATTTTTAAGTTCTATATAAAGTCTCCACAGCCTATTTAAAAACCTAAAACATCCTTCAACCCCTTGGTCTGACCACTCTAAATCTCTCTCTGGCGGTGCAGCAAAGAGTATAAACAGCCTTGCTGTGTCAGCTCCATACTTTTCTACTATGTCTTCAGGACTGACTATATTTCCAAGCGATTTTGACATCTTTGCTCCATCTTTTAACACCATGCCTTGCGTCAAGAGGTTCTTGAAAGGCTCTTCAAAAGGTACATAGCCAAGGTCATATAGCACCTTTGTAAAGAACCTCGAATATAGAAGATGCAATATAGCATGTTCAACCCCGCCAATATACTGGTCAACAGGAAGCCAGTAAGAAACAAGCGATTTTTCGAAAGGTTTTTGATCATTTTTGGGGTCTGTGTATCTAAAATAATACCACGAGGAACATATAAACGTGTCCATTCGTATCAGTTTCTCTCTTTGCAGGTCTTCCGCACTTTGGACATGTGGTGTTAACAAACTCTTCACAGTAAGAAAGTGGTGACTGGCCTGTTGGTTTGAACTCAACATTGTAAGGTAGCAAAACAGGCAAATCTTCCTCAGGTACAGGAACAATCCCACATTCATCACAATATACAATAGGAATTGGAGCTCCCCAATAACGTTGCCTGGATATTAACCAGTCTCTGAGTTTATACGTTACGCATGCCCTGCCAAAACCTTTTTGTTCCAGGTACTGTGTTATCTTTTTCATAGCATCTGTGTTTTTAAGCCCATCAAAAATTCCAGAATTAATCAAAACACCCTCATCTTCATAAGCACTCTGAAGATTTTCAATGTCAACACCTTCACCTTTTATCACAACTTTAATAGGAAGATTATACTTTTTAGCAAACTCAAAGTCCCTCTGGTCATGAGCTGGAACACCCATTACAGCCCCTGTTCCATAATCAACCAGCACATAGTTTGCAATGTATATTGGCACTCTTTCACCTGTTAGAGGATGGATAGCATACCCACCAGTAAACCTTCCCTCTTTTTCTGTCTCTGTAGAAGTTCTTTCAATCTCATTTAGATATTGCATCTTTTCAATAAACTCAAGACACTCTTTCTCCTGAGGTTTTCCTGCTATTATCTCCTTTGTTAAAGGATGTTCTGGAGCCAAAACAAGGTATGTGACACCAAAAAGGGTATCAGGCCTTGTAGTAAACACTTTTATTTTCTTACCCAAGCCTTCAATTTCAAACTCAATCTCTGCACCTTCACTTCTTCCTATCCAGTTCTTCTGCATTATTTTTACTTTCTCTGGCCAACCATCAAGTTTTTCTATATCACGTAAAAGCCTTTCGGCATAGTTAGTAATCCTAAAAAACCACTGCTCTAAATCTTTTTTACCAACAAGTGATTTACATCTTTCACATCTTCCATTTACAACCTGTTCATTTGCAAGCACTGTCTCACAGGATGGACACCAGTTCACATATGACCTCTTTCTATAAGCAAGTCCAGCTTTATAAAACTGCAAGAACATCCACTGAGTCCATTTATAATAATCCGGATGACATGTAGCTACTTCTCTATCCCAATCATAGCTAATTCCAAGTTCTATAAGCTGCCTTTTCATATTCTCAATGTTTGACCATGTCCAATCAGAAGGGTGAATTCCGTGTTTTATAGCAGCATTTTCAGCGGGAAGACCAAACGCATCCCAACCCATCGGATGCAAAACGTTGTAGCCCTTTAACCTCATAAAACGTGCAAACACATCACCTATTGAATAGTTTCTCAACATGCCCCATATGAAGTTTTCCTGAAGGATATGGAAACATCTCAAGGACGTAATATTTTGGTTTTGGACTGTCCTCTGATACTTTGTATTTGTTCTGTGAAAACCATTTTTGCTGCCACTTCTTTTCAATCTCTTTAAAATTATATTCCATTTCTCATACCTCCATTGATTTTTTCATTTGAATCAGTTAGTTATTACTACAATGCTGCAATCTCAAGCTTTTGAGCATCTATCCATAATCGTTCAAGGTTATAAAATTCTCTCTCTTTTTCGTGGAAGATATGAAGAATTATATCGCCAAAATCTACAACAACCCATCTGAAACTCTCTTTGCCTTCAATTCTCAAAATATGCACTGGTTCTTTTTCTTCTATCTCATCCACAATGGCTTTCACGTGTTGAACATTCGAAGCACTGCATATAATAAAATAGTCTGCTATTATGGTTAGCTTTGAAATGTCCAAAACCACTATATCCTGAGCTTTTTTGTCAGATAAGAGTTTTACAATCTCATATATTTTTTGTTCCAATTTACTTTTTTCACCCCTTTTTTTATTTTACTTTAATATAAATATCATACTTTTCCTCATAGTCTGGTGAATAAACCACCTGAAAAGTTGAAAGATCAATGTCATTTCTTAATTGCTCAAAATATTTTCTGTTAATTCTCTTTAGTTCAATTGTAGCATTTTGAATACTCTTTTGACTCCCCAACCCAACATTTACATACCCTTTTGATTCAAGCTCGCTTTTGAGCAAAGCTGCCTTTTCGCTGCCACTTTCTCCTATCACTTTTATCTTTATATTTTCCTTTATTATCTCTGGTTCATTTAGATCCTCAATTAGTTGTTTGCTCTTTTCTTCATCCAATATATAGTAAGAAACATTATCAATATACTTAGGGTAGCCAGGCAGCACAGCTGTCATTATATTTTGGTTACTGAACTTACCTGCATTTTGGATAAACCAAACCATTTCATCTCTTGTAAAACTGTGATCCACGTATTTTGTAGCTGTCTGGATAATACTTGGAAGTTTTATAAGGTTTTGTGGTTTTAATACCTTCTCAATCAAAGCAAACACAAATTTTTTCTGCATCTCAATCCTACCCAAATCCCCGCCTCTGCCATACTCTTTGCCGTTTGAGTTGTGTCGCCAGCGCAAAAACTCAACTGCTTTTTCACCATCTAAATGCTGAAGACCGGCAGGGATATCTATAAAAAGCTCTTTGCCCGGTGTTGTATCTTTATAGTATAAATGGAAAGGAACTTCAACATCCACTCCACCAACTGCGTCAACAATTTTTTTGACCGCTTCATAATTTAGGGCAACGTATCTGTCAATTTTTATGCCCAGAAGATCTTCTACAGTTTTTATGGCCAGCTTTGACTTGCCATAGGCATATGCAGCATTGATTTTTGAATATCCTCTTATACCCTCTATCTTTACTCTTGTATCCCTTGGAATAGAAATAATAACTGGTTGGAAATCTTTCTGGATACGGACAAGCATTATGGTGTCTGACCTTCCACCTTCTTTTTCATCTCCTCCAAGAACTAAAATGTTCATTGGCAAATTATTCTCAAGCCCGTTTGTCTCAGTATTTGTAACCTTTTCAATGAGACTATTTATTATTGGCGGAAGTGTTTTTGTGTTTTTGTAATATAAAGCTGTAGCAAGAATAAGCAAAAATATAACTGCTACAGTAGCCAAAAAAGATGCCAAAAACATTTTTGCTTCTTTCTTGATTCGTATCTTCTTCACCTTACTTCCCCGCTTTCTCGTAATATAAGCCAATTTCTCGCATATATAGTATTGGGATGTATTAAACCTCCACATTCAATTACATACTTTAAAGTATTGTCCATGGCCATCACAACAGCTTTTTCTAAATCTTCAAATGATTTTTCCCTCAACCTATCTACATGTTCAAATTGTCTTGAAGGTTCAATCAAATCAGCCACATATATTATCTTTTCTAACTTTGACATATTTTCTCTTCCCGTTGTATGATATGCAATAGCATTTAAGATGTCAACATCTTCTATCCCAAAGAGCTGTCTTGCTAAATAGCTTCCAGCAGGACCGTGCAAAAGTTCTATTTGACTGCGCATAATGTTATCTATAACTATACCAGATTTCAAGGCACAATTCAACAACTGCTGCTTATCAAGGCACTTCGCAACATCATGAACAAGTCCTGCAATCATTGCTTTTTGCACATCTTCGCCAAACCTTTCAGCAAGCTTTACCGCATACTCCATTGTTCCAAGCGAATGCAGATACCTTTTTTCATCTAATATCTCTTTTAATTTATCTTTAATCTGCTCAATTTTCACCTTCTGTAAAGCCCCTTTCTTTTAATATATTCTTCCACCTTTGGATGAACCATATATCTTATACTTTTGTTCTGGCGAATTAGTTTTCTTATCTCTGTTGAAGATATATCAACAATAGGCATCTGAATCAAAGTAATCTCTTGAGCATATTTAGAAGAAAGCTTTTCTATTTCCTTTTTTATCGGACACAAATCTCTTTCTCGTGGAAGAACAATAAGAGAGTATCTTCTTAAAATCTCTTCTGCCTTGTACCAATTTACTATCTCTGAAAGATTGTCGCTTCCAATAATAAAACACACTCTTTCATAAATAGATGAAAAATACTTAAGCGTATCTATAGTCCAGCTTGGTCCACTTTTTTTGATTTCAAAGTCGCTTATATCAAAATATGGATTATCTTCTATTGAAATTTTTACCATTTCGAACCTGTCGCTCGCATCTGCTACATCTTCAATCTTGTGCGGAGGATGTCCATTGGGAACAAATATAACCTTTTGCACCTCTGAAAAATTCAAAACATACTGAGCCATAATTAAGTGTCCAATATGAATAGGATTGAAAAGTACCACCAAATAAAGCTACCCTCATACAAAAACTCCTTGAAAAATTCGTCATATCTAAGATATTATAATAAAATAAATCCCTTTAAATCTCAAGAAAATTTGAATCGCCTCATTGCATAATTATTCATTTAGGTGTATAATTTTATAAAATCAATTATGAAAGGAGATAAGAGCATGAAACTTAACAAGGTAGTTTTAGCATATTCAGGCGGACTTGACACTTCAGTTATTATTCCCTGGCTTAAAGAAAACTTTGACTGTGAAGTAATTGCTGTTGTTGTTGATGTAGGACAGGAAGATGACTTTGAAGCCATAAAAGAAAGAGCTTACAAGACGGGTGCTTCAAAGGTTTACATTGAAGATGCTAAAGAAGAGTTTGTGAATGAATATATATTCCCCACTTTGAAAGCTGGAGCTATTTATGAGGGCAAATATCTTCCTTGGAACATCAATGGCAAGACCTTTAATTGCCAAGAAACTGGTCAATATCGCAAAAAAAGAAAACGCCGAAGCAATAGCACACGGTGCAACAGGAAAAGGAAACGACCAGGTAAGATTTGAAGTGACAATTAAAGCGCTTATGCCACAAATAAAGATAATAGCTCCTTGGCGAATATGGAATTTAAAATCGCGCGAGGATGAACTAAATTACCTTGCTCAAAAAGGCATAGATATTCCTTTCAAAAAAGAAGAAAGTTACAGTATGGACGGAAATATATGGCATCTTTCTCACGAGGGACTCGACTTAGAAGACCCTTGGAATATGCCTGACTTCGATAAGGTGTTAAAAATTACAAAAAATCCTCTTAAACTTGTTGACTCTCCAGAGACTGTGGAGATTGAATTTGAAAAAGGAATTCCTGTGAAGGTAAACGGGCAAAAAATGAATGGAGTTGAACTTTTGAAAACTTTGAACAAAATAGGGGCAAATCATGGAATTGGCATTGCGGATATAGTTGAAAACAGGCTTGTTGGAATGAAATCGCGCGGCGTGTATGAAACACCTGGCGGAACAATTCTTTATTATGCTCACAGGGAATTGGAATACCTCTGCCTTGACAGAGCTACTTTGCATTTCAAAGACATGATTGCAATTAGGTTTGCTGAACTTGTTTATGACGGGCTTTGGTTTTCACCGTTAAGAGAAGCACTCTCAGCATTTGTTGACAAAACCCAAGAAGTTGTAAATGGCACAGTAAAACTTGTGCTGTACAGAGGCAATATTTACTCTGCTGGTTCAAAATCACCAAACTCATTGTACATCAAAGACCTCGCAACATTTGAAGAAGACCAGATGTATAATCAAAAAGATGCAGAAGGATTTATTAACTTATTTGGCTTGCCTTTGAAAGTATTTGGAATGGTAAACAGAAGGGAGGATGAGTAAACTGAAGCTCTGGGAAGGCAGGTTCTCAAAGTCTACATCGCAGATTTTTGACCTTTTTAATGCTTCTATTATGACTGATATAAAACTCTTTGAATACGACATCCTTGGGTCTACTGCCCACGTTAAAATGCTTGCAAAGTGTAATATTATCCTTGAGGATGAGGCAAAACTTATCATAGATGCTCTCTATCAAATATTAGAAGACTTTAAATCAGGAAAAATCAAATATGAAATTTCTGATGAAGATGTACACATGCTTATTGAAAAAGAACTAATAAAAAGAATAGGAGAGGTTGGCAAAAAAGTCCACACAGCCAGAAGCAGAAACGACCAAGTTGTTCTTGACGAGAGATTATTCTGTCGTGAAAAGAATTTACATCTTCAAGAACTAATAAAAATGCTAATAAACACTATTGTAAACTTAGCTGAAGAAAATATTGATGTAATTATGCCAGGGTTTACTCATCTGCAAAAGGCTCAGCCCATACTTTTTTCTCACTACATTCTTGCATATGCCCAAATGCTAAAAAGAGATTTGTTAAGATTAAGACAAAACTACAGCATAATAAACATCAGTCCTCTTGGCAGTGCTGCTTTGGCAGGGACCACATTTGATATAGACAGATTTTTTGTGGCAAATGAACTTGGTTTTGAGAGCGTGACAGAGAACAGTATTGACACTGTCTCTGAAAGGGATTTTGTTCTTGATATGTTATTTTCACTTGCCATGATTCAGATGCATTTGTCACGACTTGCAGAAGATTTTATTATTTTTAATACTGATGAATTTAAATTTATTGAACTTGACGATAGTTTCTGCTCAGGCAGCAGCATCATGCCTCAAAAGAAAAATCCGGACGCTTTAGAGTTAATCCGCGGCAAGACAGGAAGAGTATATGCAAACTTGATTGGACTTTTAACAGTACTAAAAGGTCTGCCTCTTTCATACAACAAGGATTTGCAGGAAGACAAAGAATTTTTATTTGATTCCATCGAAACAGTAGAAATGAGCTTAGTAATAATAAATGAAATACTCAAAACTCTCAAAGTTAACAAAGAAAATATGGCAATATCGTGCAAATCTGGATTTATCAATGCAACAGACCTTGCAGATTACTTAGTTACAAAAGGAGTAGCTTTTAGAGATGCCCACTTTATTGTAGGAAACATTGTAAAGTACTGTATTGAAAGTAGCAAAACATTGGAAGACTTATCGTTAGAGGAATATAAAAGATTCTGTGAGAAGATTCGGGAGGATGTGTATCAATATATAAAGATTGAAACCTGCGTAAACCGGAGAAAAAGCTATGGCGGAACTTCGCTGGAGAGTGTAAAAAGGCAAATTGATAATCTAAAAAAATTTTTGAAATCATTATAAATAATATGGTATAAAAAAGAATAAAGGGGCTGTCCAGATACCTGAAAAAGCCCCTTTATTTTCTTGTATTGCTGATTTTTGTAGTTTATACTTTCACTTTTCTTTTTTACTTCATCCGTTTGAAGAAGTCTCTTCTTTCTTCTCCTCAGTCTCTGCTTCTTCTGTAATTTCACTTACGTCAATTACTGCAACAACCTCATCTAAATCTTCTGTTATTTTGATTCCCTCTGGAAGTTTTATATCTCTCAACTTTATAGCTGTAGGCTTTTCATAGCCCATCAAGTCAATTACCAAATGCTCTGGAATATCCTTAGGAAGCCCTTCTATTTCTACTGTGTCCATCTGTCTTTGAAGCACAAGTCCTCTTGATTTCAAAATCTCTGCGTTCTCAAATATAATTGGCACCTCAACATAGATAGGCTTGTTTTCAGAAAGTATTTGAAAATCCACATGAATTATATTCCCTTTTGTATAATGTGTCTGAACCTCTTTTATAAGAGCAGTTCTCTCTTTCCCATCAATTGAAATCTTTATCTTACCGGCCAAACCTTTTTGATGATATAATTTTTCAAACTCCTTTTTAGAAACATACCCAGGAAGGCTCTTTATGTCATCACCATACGCAACAGCAGGGATGTATCCTTCTTTTCTGAGTTTGTTTAAATTGCTCTTTGTAAATACGTCCCTTCTGTTGTAGACAAGTACTGGTTCCATAAAGAAACAACCTCCCTTCGCATATTAAATTTTTGCGCAGTATTATATATTATACACTATCTTTGCTGTGACTGTCATCATCTTTTTCGGAAGAAAGTTCAGTATTTTCTTGACTTTCGATGCTGCTCTTCATTTTCCTTTTGGGGATTGAGATATATTCCAAAGATATAGTTTGTGTAGAAATTTTGGGCAAGCCCAATTATGCTCACCCATATCAAGGGATAAAGAAGTAGCACCGGTATAAATCGTGTCACAAATAAAAGTAGGAAAGGAAGCAGCCATACTGTTGCCAACAACAAAAACATTCCGATAGTATGAGGAAGTTTTAAAATGGTGAAGATAAAAGCATTTTTATAAATGTGTCTCACTTTCAGGTTGTATGTTACCATCATGGGATAGATATATATGTGCATCATGAAATAGATAAAAAGTGTAAATACCAAAAAGTACTTTATAATTCCTACACTGGGATATTTAAGACTTTGAACTGAATAAAATCGTATAGCTACAGAAAATATACACAACACCAACAAATCTGTTATAAAACTTATTATTCCTTCTTTGAGGTTCTTTTTTGTATGTTCAAAAAAATCACTTGTAACCCACGCATGTTCTTCCCTTGCAAAGTTCCTCACAATATACGTAAAACCTGCAGTTGTTGGTCCTATACCAAACACCATAAATCCACTTAAAAGTGTCAAGCCGAAAGCTGTCATCAAAAAACCTTGAAGTGACTGAATATCTTTTATGTTTCCAGCTCCTTTTGTTGCAGACTGGATAATAGGAGCTATATAATTGCCAATTATAAAGTAGAGCAATATTAATATTGGTAATGAAACGAGAAAGTATAAAATATTTAACCAGCACAGTTTCCAAAACTTTCTCGCAAGTACTTCAAAAAATACTATAAACTTTGATTTTGGAGGCTCGTTTTCTGGTACACCCGGCCCAGGCTTTGTATAATCAAAGAATCCAAAAAATCCTGCCACCAAAAACTTCCCCCTTACTCTGCCGTCTCAAGCTCAAATAAAATACTGTCAACTATCCTCTCAACTTCTTCCATGTCAAGACCTTTCGCAAGTCCAAGCTCACTCACTAAAATCTGTTTTGCAGTGTTGAACATCATCTTTTCGTTTGTCGAAAGTCCTTTTATTTTTTCTCTCATTGCAAGCATCTTTAAAACTTCTACAACGCAGTAAATATTTCCGCTCTTTAGCTTTTGCTGATTTTCTCTTATTCGCTTGTTATAATTTCCACAGCTGTTTATGTCAACCTTAAAACTGTTGTCTTTCAAAAGTTCAAATACCCTGTTTGCTTCCTCTTCAGAAATCACGTTCCGAATACCAATCTCTGATGCGCTTTTGACAGGCACCAGTACCTTCATTCCATTGTACAATATTTTTACCACATAATATTTCTGAACACTATCGAAAACCTTCTCCTCAACTATCTCAACTATCCTGCCTGCTCCATGCAAAGGGTGTATTATAGTATCTCCTACCTTATACATTCATTGCCACCCCATGCTATCTTACAATAACTTTACATAAATAAAGTATATCCAATTTAAAAGTTTTTGTCAAAAATTCTTACTACCTGCCCTCACTATAAACATTTGTATTTACATCTGAGTTTGTAGAGGGTGAAGAATCACTTTGGACTGCTGAAGTCTGACCTTGATTTTTGTACAAGCTATCTTGAGTATTTTCGGGTGGCAAAGTTTGCTGACTTTCCAGTGCTTGCGAAGATTGCTGGGTCTGGGCAGTAGTATTCCCAGTTGAAGGATTATCTGAATTTTGTGCAGGCAAGGAAGTATCAATTGAACTACTTTGCTGAGTTTGCTCTTCTGTTGTTTTCTGGTGTCCTTGGCTTGTAGTCTGTAAACTTTGCTTTACAGTTTTTGGGGAAGAATTACTGGTCTTATGTTTTACAATTCGCGGTGTATATTTAAATCTTTCAGGAAGCTGAAGGTCTATTTCAATGTCATAGCCAAGAAGGTCCTTTACAAGCTTTTTTATCCCTTCATAATCTGGTTTCCAGTAGCTCACTCCGGCATAGTTAAAATAAGTGCCAGGAATACTCTCAAATATCATATCTTCTTTGTTCATGCTCTGGGCAAAATAAGCAAGCGATGTTATCTGCTGAAGAGAAAGATTGGTAAAAAAGTGTTTTCTTATCTTCCAATATATTTCTGGCAGTTTTATTATCTTATTACTTTCTTTAAGCTGCTGAAAAACCGAAAGAATTAGCTCTTTATCTCTTTTTATCCTGTCTATGTCACCACCAGGAGTTTTTCTCCAAAGCGCATAATAAAGAGTTTCTATGCCATTCAGTTTCTGATACCCCGGTTTTAAATCAATGTCCACCCACTTTGTTTTTACCCTCACTGGTACCTCAACATTGACATAAACACCGCCCAATATGTTTACAACCTTTCTTATAGCATCAAGGTCAAATCCAACGTAATAATCAACCGGCATCCCACCCAAGAGTTTGCTCACAGTTTCCATTGTATATATAAAACCTTCTTTTTTCTCTCCTCCTCCATAACCAAATGCACTGTTAATCTTGTCCCATTTTTCAACTTTGTATATTTGCGTAAGTGTATCTCTTGGAATAGAAATTCCTTTAACTTTTTTATCTTTGAAATTAATGTTTATAAACAAAATTGTGTCTGTTCGGTGCATATCGTACAATGTTCTGTTGCTTGCCTTGTCAAGTCCCACAATCAAAATGTTCACACTACTGTCATCAAAAGGATACTTTAAAGAGGAGATTTTAGATGTTTGCGTTTTTTTTGTGAAAACCTTCTCAATATGTTTTGCATCAATAACAAAAACCTTGTAAATGTACCCACCCACAGCTACACATATAAGCAAAATTGAAATTATAATTGAAATCACAATCTTTTTATTTCTTGTCCTTTCCATACCAATCTTGTTTCTCCTTCCCCGCACTTTTTCAATACTCTACAATTCTTTCGTAAAATTGAAAAAGTTTTTTCTCCTCTTTTGCCCAGTTGTACTTTTCCATAAATGCCTTATGACCATTTAAACCTTTCTTTATTATCTGGTCTCTGTTGTTGTAAAAAAACAATATAGCTTGACAGATAGACTGAATATCTGTAGGGTCAACTAAAACACCACAGTCTGCTTCTTCAACTATTCTTCTCCAAAGTTCAAAATCTGAAGCAATAACAGCTACCTTTGCAGCCATGTATTCAAAAAGTTTCAAAGGAAGTGAAGTTTTATACCGCGAAAGAGGCAAAAGCGTTACAAACCCAACATGTGCATTTTTTAAAATTCCAGGAATATCTTTTTTAGGAACTCTCCCCCATATCTTTATTTTTTCATCTTCGTATTTCTTTATCTCTTCAAAGTATTTTTGATTTTCAGCAGGACCAACAATGTCTAATCTTATGTCAAGTTCATGCAAACTTTTCACTGCTAAGATCAAGTTTGTTATTCCTCTGTTTTGCGAAACGCTTCCTATATATATGAGGTTTAAGGTTCCATCAACAGTGTCATCTTTTTCTTCCAAAAATGTCTCAGCAACAGGATAATTTTTGATAACCTCCTTGTTCTTGCAATTAAATTTTAAATATATGTCTTCTGTAACAGTCACAACACCGTCTAAAAGTCTGCTTATAGTTTTTTCGGCAAGATTAAAAAGTATTGAAAACAGCATGGTAAACGGCCCTGGAAAATATCTTCTGTCTTTGAAAGCCAAAGGATAGTCCTCATGCACGTCATATATCACTTTTTTCTTTAAGAAAAACTTAAAGTACAAGGATAAAACCAAAAGGTCAGGGTCATGAAAGTGAATGATGTCAGGTTTAAATTCCTTAATTATCTTTATGATTTTTAAATAATTTTTATATCTTCTTGAGCGGGGTAATTTTGGAAGTCCAAAAATCTTTATTTGGTCCACTTCAAAAAATTGCTTGTCTGCAACAGCACATAGGGCTGTTTCATACTTTTTCGAAAGACTCTTTGTTATCTTGTTGAACACTCTTTCATCATCCCATGGATGGGCAGAAGATAAAACCAGCACCTTTTTCAAACTCAATACTCTCCTTCTTCTTTTTTTGACTTTGCTAAAACAAACAGCGAAAGTGCAAATACAAACCACATTATCCTCATCTCAATCATCTTTGATGAACTTATGCTTGATATAAAAAAGGCAGAAATAGAGCTTATTAAAGGGATTGTTGGTAGGTTTAAAGTATTACTGCTCTTTTTTATTTTAAAAAGATTGTAAAGTATATAGACTATCCAAATAAGATACAAGATGAATATTATCACGCCATAACACACAAGAACATCCAAAAACCAATTATGAAGTTCAACATTTACAGTATACTGTTTTACCTTTTCCATCAAAACCCTGCTGTTGCCTGAACCAACTCCAAAAAAGAGATAGTCATACAAAAACGAAAGACCATACACAATCAAAAGTTCTCGCCGCACATTAGATGAAAGATAAGCCTGGGAAAAATCAACAAGCGAAGAAATCTGAATTTTTATCATTTCAACTGCCTTATTAAACGCTCCAAAGTCCAGTCTAAAACCTGTTATAAGCATTAAAAAAAATAAAAATATAGCCCCATACTGTAGAAGACTCTTTTTCTGGTCTTTACCAGCTAATAGAAAATAAATAAACAAAGCTAACAAAAATCCTATGTAATTTGCTCTGCTTGTGGTAAGAATCAAAAGTGGAATAGCCAAAACTGCGCCTAAAAAGGCTGCCCACTTTTTGAAAAAATTATTATCACTCTTGTTTACCGCAACAGCTAAAATAAAAGGCAAATATAAAACTAAATAAGTTGCAAAATCGTTTGGATTTGCAAAAAAGGTTGAAGGAGTTCTATGAAGATTATATAAAGGTACCTTAGATGTCCACAAATGTTTGTCAGTCACTACTTCTAAATAGCCTACAGCAAGATGGATTATAAATGAAATCAATATTATTTTTTCAAAAACATCCCATCTAAGATATTTTGAGTAATACATAAATATCAATATCACAAATATATTGATTGTTAAAAAAATCTGGTCCCTCACTGCACTTTTTACATTCTGAGCCCATAAAAAACTTAAAAGTGAGTAGGCACACCACCCTATTAGAAAAAAAGTCGAAAAGTTAAGAAAACTTTTCAGCTCAATCCCATTTAACATCAAGTCAATAAAAATGAAAAAAAACAAAAATGCCAAAAATATTCTATATGCAAAAAGGTAGCTCAACTTTGGATACGCAAGCGTACTTCCAAAAAAACCACTCAAAAAGGTCAAGTACAAAATAGCTGGAATAACCTGCTGCTTCAATCTAACTCTAAATGCATTCTCCATCTGTAGCTCTCCACCTTTTAAATCTGTAAATAGGCAAGAAAAGATAAAATGTATATAACATGTTAATTAACAGCATCCTACTATTTGTAATTTCAGCCATATCAAACATCTGAAAAATGGTTATAAGAATAAATCCAATAAGAATATTTCTATCATATTCTTCTTTGTGTTTAAAAAAATTATATGCAGAAAGAAAAACCGAAAAATAAACTATAAAAACCAAAATCATATATCCTATTATACCATATTCAATGAGGGTATTTAAAAACAAATTATGTGCCGAGTGAAGTGCAACTATACCCGGCGCTTTTAATTTTCTAAAAAATAATTCAAATTGACCTGCTCCTATTCCTTCGAACAAGCTTTTGTGTGAAAAATATCTTAAGACAAACTCAATTACAAAAACTCTCTGCCCCACAGCTGTCTTAGGATTTGTTATATCATTTAGTTTTGGAATTCTGTAAAGAATTTTAGGTAGAAAAATAGTCACTATACCAGTCAGTGCCAAGAAAACTGGTAAGATATTTTTTCTAATAAGGTAAATATTTATAAGAAGAAACTCAAATATATATACTACAAACCCTGTCCTTGACCCAGAAAGTAAGATTTCTATAAATATTAAAAGTGATAACAAAAGTTTTGACTTTTCGTCTTCTAACTTGTTTATCACAAGCGGATAAACCATAACTAAAAAAAACGCAAATATATTTGGATTAAAAAAGATTGAAATAGTTCTCTCTCTAAAACTTTTGAAAGCTATATAGTATAAAAATTCAAAAATACATACAACTGAAGCAATTGCTAATAAAAACAACCATATTTTTTCTGTTTTCAAAATGCAATCTTCGTTACATGAAATGAGGAAAATATAAAATATTGCTGGGAATACAAAAGCATTTATTACACCTATAATAGCCTTGTCCTTGTCTAAACTGACATTTAGTAACAAGAGAGAAATCAATGCAAGGCTCACATAAAAAAACATAGGAACAAAATTCAAAATGTCAAATTTTATTTTCAGTTTATAGACATAAAAGGCTGTAAAAAATACCACCAAGAAGAACAAATATACAGGAAAATACGAATATCTAACAAATTGCATAGTAGCAGCAGCACCTACAGCAAGCAAAAATTCATACTTATTGGTTTTCAAGTAACTGATCAGCCGGCACATCTTTTATCTCCCTTGCAGGATTTCCCACAACAATCTTTCTTGGCATGACATCTTTTGTAACAACACTACCGGCACCTACAAACCCTTCTTCTCCAATAACCTTGCCGGGAAGCACAGTTGCATTTGCACCTATCCTGCCACCTCGTTTCACTGTAACACCTTTGAAATACTTTGCCCTGTCCTTCCCTCTTCCCGCAAAATTATCGTTTGAGGTAACAACACACGGTGCAATAAACGCCCAATCTTCAATCTCTGAAAGAGCAGTGATATATGCATTTGTCTCTATTTTGCAATAGCTTCCAATAATTGTTTTGTTTTCTATGCTAACACCACGACCTATAATGGTGTACTCACCAATACTTACATTTTCTCTTATTGTCACAAGATCAGCTATAAAGACATTGTCTGAGATTACAGCACCCCTGTAGATTATGCTATTTGCTCCAATCTTGACGTTGTTGCCTATTTTAGCGGGTGGAAGAACAATTTCTTCTGTGGTTTTGCTCGCAATAGCCTTTTGAGGAGATTTTCCTATAATTGTCCCATCAGAAATTTCGACATTGTCTCCTATAATGCTTCCTTTTTTTATAATTACGTTGTGACCAATCTTGCATCCGCTACCTATCTTAACATCATCTTCTATCACAACAAAATAGCCCATTTCAACGTCTTCAGCTATTTTTGCTTTCTCACTTATAAATCTCATCTTACTAATCTCTGCCTTTCATAACTGTTTTTCATATTCATTGTTGAAAAGTTGGTAACAGGCAGTTTTACAGGTCTTTTCTCAATTGCTGATTTATAAATACCCAAGATTATCTCAAGCGACTTTTTACCTTCCTCTCCAGTTACCAGTGGATTCCGTCCGCTTTTGATGGCTTCAATAACATCCCTGAAAAGAGGAGTGTGACCAAACCCGTATACATTGTCTGGATTTTCGGCAAACTTTTCTAAAGCCTCTTTTTCATCCTCATCAGGCACACGCCACACAACAATTCTGTTAACCGATGTACCACCAAGCACTGCTGTGCCTGTTTGACCAAATACGCTGAGCGTCTCTTCCAAATTTGAAGGCCAAACACATGTAGTCCCTTCAACAATTCCTCTTGCCCCACTTTTGAATTTCAAGATAGCAAATCCTGTATCTTCTGCTTCAATCGGTCTTAAAAATGTTTCTATATCACCATAAATCTCGTCAACCTCAGAACCTATTATCCATTGTAAAAGGTCAATGTTGTGGGTACATTGGTTCATAAGCGCACCACCATCTTGTTCCCATGTGCCTCTCCAGCTATCTTGTCTGTAGTATTCATTGTTTCTATTCCATCTAATACTTGCAACAGCGTACAGTATCTTGCCGAATTTGCCACTGTCGATGGTACTTTTAAGTTTTTGCACACTTTTATTAAACCTGTTTTGCAGACATACACCAAGTACTTTTTTCTTTTCTCTTGCTTTTTTAATCATCAAATCTGCATCTTCTATTGAAAGTGCCATGGGCTTTTCTACAATCACATGCTTGTTAAAATCCAAAGCAACAAGTGTCTGCTCAGCATGGCATCCACTGTATGTTGCTATGTCAACTATGTCACATTCTTGATCTTTTAACATCTTTATATAATCGGTGTATATGGGTATATCCTTTTTTATTTCAATTCCTTTGGTTGCAAGCAGTTCATAATACTTTTGTCTTGTCCTCAAAGCTTTCTGGCTATCTAAGTCACAAAATCCCACAACCTCAAGCTGGTCATAGTTGTTGGCATAAGCCTCAGCATGTTTGAATGATATTCTCCCACATCCAACAAGACAGATTTTTAACTTTTCCATGTAACAAATCCTCCGTTACCTTGTATTTTTTATAGTTTATAAACCTTGTCTGATTTTATGCCTTTTGTTGCGTTTCTTGTATCAAAAATGAGGTTAGCATTCTCTACGATAAACTTATAATCATATTTTGAGTGGTCTGTTGTGATAACAACTATATCATACTCTTTGAGCGACTCTGCTGTAAAATCTACCGAGAAATATTGTTTGCCATTATAAGTAAAACTCGGTACATATGGGTCATTGTATTCTATCTCTGCATTCTCTTTTTCAAAAATCTCGATAATTTTCAATGCAGGTGACTCTCTTATATCATCAATATCTTTTTTGTATGCCACCCCTAAAATTAAAATTTTTGAGCCGTTCAAAGGTTTTTTGAATTTGTTGAGGATTTTCATAACTCTTTCAACCACGTACTCTGGCATATAGTTGTTTATCTCACCAGCTATCTCAATGAGCCTTGTATGATAATCATATTCACGCGCTTTCCAAGTAAGATAAAACGGGTCAATCGGTATGCAATGACCACCAAGCCCAGGTCCAGGATAAAATGCCATAAATCCATATGGTTTTGTCTTTGCTGCTTCAATGACCTCCCAAATATCAATGTTCATCCTTTCGCACAAAATAGCCATTTCGTTTATAAGGGCAATGTTTATATTTCTGAAGGTATTTTCTAAAATCTTTTCCATTTCTGCAACTCGTGGAGAACTAACCTTGAATACCTCTCCTTCTAACACATTCTCGTAAAGCCTTGCAGCTATCTCAGTACACGTTTTTGTCACACCGCCTACAACCTTTGGTGTGTTCTTTGTGTTATACACCTTGTTGCCCGGGTCAACTCTTTCAGGTGAAAAAGCTAAGAAGAAATCCTCACCGCATTTTAGCCCACTTTCTTCCAAGATAGGTTTTACCACTTCTTCAGTTGTCCCTGGATATGTAGTACTCTCTAAAACAACCAACATCCCTCTGTGAAGGTATTTTGCAATCTCCCTTGTAGAATTTACAACGTACGAAATGTCTGGCTGTTTGTATTTATCAAGTGGAGTGGGAACACATATAGCAACAGCATCAACATCACTAATTTTGCTGTAGTCAGTTGTGGCAAAGATTCTACCTTCCTTTACAAGATCAGCAAGTTCTTTGTCCACAACATCGCCTATATAATTTTGGCCTCTGTTTACCATGTCAACTCTCTTTTGCTGTATATCAAAACCAATAACCTTGTACCCTGCTTTTGCCTTTTCGACAGCAAGCGGAAGTCCTACATATCCAAGCCCTACAACTCCAATAACTGCTGTTTTGTTCTCAATCTTCTCAAGAAGTTTTTGTGCAATTTCATTCATTATAAACTCCCTCCAAATTGATTTATTGAAGTTGTTATATACTCTATCTCTTCATCTGTCAGTTCAGGAAACATTGGAATTGCAAATGATTTTTTGCAAAGCCTTTCAGCAACTTCAAAATCACCTTCTTTATATCCCAAAAAGCTCAAGGCTTTAGTTAAATGTAGTGGTACAGGATAATATATACCTGTTGCAATTCCTTTCTGGGCTAAATATTCCATTATAAGCTCTCTTTTTTCATGTTGTAGAACATACAGATGATATATGTGTCCAAACTCATAATTATTACTTTTTTTGGGAGTAACAAGTCCATCAAGCTTAAGCTCTGTAGAAAACTTTTGAGCTATTTCTATTCTTCTTTTATTCCAATTATCAATATATTTGAGTTTAACAAGAAGTATCGCAGCCTGCACTTCGTCAAGCCTGCTGTTAAATCCTATCATCTCATTGAAATACTTCTTTTTAGAACCATGTTGTCTTAACATCCTTGCTCTTTCCGCAATCTCGTCAGAATCTGTTACAATCAGACCACCGTCGCCAAACCCGCCTAAGTTCTTTGTAGGAAAGAACGAAAAACATCCCACATCTCCAATTGTACCTGCTTTTTTTCCTTCAAATTCAGCACCAAATGCCTGGCAGGCATCTTCGATAATATACAAGTTATACTTTTTGGCAATTTGTACTATTTTCTTCATGTCGCACACTTGACCAAATATATGGACAGGAATAATAGCTTTCGTTTTCTCCGAAATCTTTTCTTCTATCTTTTCAGGGTCTATGTTGTACGATAAAGGCTCAATGTCAACAAAAACTGGTTTTGCACCCACCCTCACTATTGCCTCAGCTGTTGCAAAAAAGGTAAAAGGAGTGGTTATAACCTCATCACCTTTTCCTATACCAAGGCTTTCAAGTGCTATGACAAGGGCGTCTGTACCATTTCCAACACCTATAGCATGCTTTATATTTAGATATTCTGCACACTTTTTCTCAAACTCTGTAACTTTTGGTCCCAAAATATACTGTCCGCTTTCAAAGACTTCTTTCACACTTTCTATTATTTCCTGTGAAATACTTTTGTACTGTCTTTTCAAATCAATAAGCGAGATCATTTTTAAGCCCTCATCTCCATTCTGATTTATTATTATGGAAATATTACAAATTTTGTATGATATATTTTCTCTCCCTATATATTACATACAAAATTGCAATAATCACACCTGCCAGCATTCCAGCAACAACTCTCAATGCCTTTTCAAACTTGCTTCCAGCAGACTCATATACCTTTACTTTTCCATATTGATAAATAGCACTTTTTAAGTCAACCATTTTACTGTAATGAGAATTTACCCATTTTATAAGACTTATAGCAGCTGAAATTTGACTGAGTTGCTCTTGCTCACTCAAATTTAGTTTTGTCTTTTCATACTTACTTTTTTCAAGCAAAAGCTCATCCAAAAGTTTTTGAGCAGCTTCTGACTTACTTTTCAAATCTGAGATTACCTGATTATCTAAACTTTTGAGATATTCATTTAGCATATTCTGTGCAGCAGCCTGTGAATCAGCTACAGCTTTTATAACAACATAGTTTATCCCGCTTTTTGAAGCTTTAGGTTCAATAAAAACTCCAAATCTCTCATCTTCACCATATCTGCTTGTGACATAGTCAATAAAGGGTGGATTTAGTGCTACCATCTCTAAGTATTCTTTGTTCAAGTCCAATGCAGTCACGTTGGAATACAGACCTTGTACTATATTGGAAACGTCGGGTGATGAAGTATTGAAGTTGAATGGATTTAAAAGATTATTATCAAGCCTTAGGTTTGTCTCAGCCGTCCACAAAGTTTTTGTAAAAAATTGTACAGTCACAGCTGATAGTATCAAAAATAATACAACTATTACTACTATATCCTTGATTCTCTTTTTGAATATATAAATCATTTTTGGCTTTTCTCCTTTCTATCTCTGGGTGATGAGTTTCAATGTGCCATCTGGGAATATCAGTGCAACAATGTTGCCATTTTGTTCTGTTGTAAATATTTTAACTTTAAATTTCTCCAATCTCCTTATTGTGGATGAGTGTGGATGACCGTACGGATTGTCTTTTCCCACACTTATGATAGCCACTTTGGGATTTACCTTTTCTAAAAATAAACTTGAAGTTGCAGCATAACTTCCATGATGAGAAACCTTCAAAACATCTGCCTTTATATCATGAACATTTTTTACTATATCGTATTCTACATTCTTTGAAATATCACCTGTAAATAATACTCTTTTTCCCGCAAATTCAAGCATGACAACCACACTTGAATCATTCAAATCATCATAATCTTTAAGAGGTGATAAAAAAGTTAATGTAACACCATTTAATTTCAGTCTATCAAACGGTCTTGCAATTGAAATTTTTAGGTTCTTTTTCTTCAGTGCGTTTAGCATATCCTCAAATGTCTGAGTATTTGTTGTTTTATTGGTTGTATAAAATCTTTCTATGTCATATTTAGAAATAATCTTGTCCATATTGCCAATATGGTCCTCATGCGGATGAGTTGCAATCACCACATCCAATTTTTTGACATTTAATCTATCTAAGGTTTGTAAAACATCCTGTTCAGCAGAATTCGGCCCTGAGTCAATCAATACAAACTTATTTTCGGGTGTTTTTATCAGTATACTATCTCCCTGACCTACATCCAAAAAAAATACACTACATACTTGCTTATCTAAAAACTGGGCTGAATTTGTTCCCCAAAAGTCAGAAGTTTGAAATAGATACGAACATCCACTTAAAAAAAGAAAGAAAGCAATTGTTACTAAAAGAACATATACTGAAAATCTTCTTTGCATTACTTAAACTTCCTCCAGTGCACCTCAAAAAATCAGCAGCCTTTGAGCCTACTTTTAAAAGCTTTTATAAAACTTTTCATAATAGAGGTAGCATCTGCTACAATCCCGTAATGAGCAATTTTAAAAATCTGCGCATCTTTGTTTTTGTTAACTGCTATTATAAGTTTTGGATTGCCAATTCCACAAATATGATGGGCTGCACCTGAAATACCAAAAGCAAAATATATCTGTGGTGATACAATCTTACCACTTTGACCAATTTGATATTCTTTGTCAAGCCAGCCCATGTCAACAAGTGGTCGTGTGACACCCACTGCACCGTTTAGGAGATTTGCAAGTTCAAAGGCATATTTTAAATTTTCCTTGTCTTTAATTCCCCTTCCTACACCAATAACTATTTTAGCACTTTCAAGTTTGTTATCAATATTCTCAGCTAAATTTTTTTCAATAATCTTTACTCTGTCAGAAAAAGGTTTAAGGTTCTCAAAAAGACTTGAGACAATTTCCACTTTGCTGTCAACAGTCTCAAAAGAACATTCAGCTACATTTTTTATTTTTAAGGTAGCAAAGACAATAGAAGAATTTTTGACTGAAATCTTAGCGTTTATATTTCCTGCATATGCAGGCTTCAAAAAACTGTAGTTGTGAGTACTATCATCAAAAATAAGGTCTGTACAATCAACAGCAAACCCGCATGAAAAGCGTGCAGCAACTCTTGCTAAAACTGACTTTATAAAATCGCTTGAAGTTGAAATGACGGCATGAGGTTTTATAGTATTTATATGCTGGGTTATAGCTTCGATGTAAGGCTGTTCCCAGTCTGAAAAAAGGTCATTCTCATAGATGACAATTTGACTTACTGGAAGTGTTTTCAGGTAATTTATATCTTTATTCTCCACTTGCCTATTCGAATATAGGTGTAAAATAATCTTTTTATCTTTAACTGCAATTCTGCTATCAATGAAAGAAAGAAGAGAAACAAGCTGTGAGATTTCATCAACATGATAAATTGCCGGTACAAATATCACATGTTCCATTTCTCTTTTTAGTCCCCCTTATGAAATTGAAGTTTTTATAGGAATCTTGTAACAATGTCAGCTATACACTCTATTTGAGCATCTTCAATCTCTTCATAGATTTCACACTTAACCTCTTCAAAGTTTTGCTCCATAAACTCATCCACAGAAGTCTTTGAACCTTCTGCTCCTACTTTGCTAAAATCAAAGTTTTCTAAATCATCTAAACTCAAGACTTGAGGTGTATAAGAAAGAGCTTTTATCATGAAGCTTAGTTTTGGAAGCCTAAGATAGCTACTTTCTTTTTTAACAGAAATTAATGCCGGCAGGTTTACCTCAAACTTAAACACTGTATTTTCAACTTTTCTTTCAACTTCTATTCGCTGCAGCTCTAAAACCTTTATATTACTTGCAAATGCTATGTGAGGAATATTAAGATATTCTGCTATCTGAGGTGGGACAATAGATGTCTCACCATCTAAGGAAGACTCACCACACAGTATCAAGTCAAAGTTGCCAAGCTTTTCAATAGTCTTTGCCAGCGCATACGCAGTAGAATACGCATCAGAGCCAGCAAGTCTTCTGTCACTTAAAAGCACACAGCTATCACAACCCACTTCTATAAGTTCTTTTATTTTGCTCTCACATTCTGAAGGACCCATTGAAAGAGTGGTAATATGCACATCTTTATAAACATCTTTTATTCTAAGAGCAAATTCTAAAGCGCTAAGGTCTGCAGGATTGTTTATTAAATACTGAGCATTTCTTTTTATAGTTTTGGTTTGAGGATTATACTCCACCTTTTCTGGAGCAACCACTTGTTTTATACATACAAGAATTTTCATTTTTCAAGAACTCCCCCTAAAGTCTTAAAGATTTAATACTCTTTTATGATTTCAGACGCGATAATATTTCTTTGAATCTGATTTGCACCTTCAAATATCTGAGTTACTTTAGCATCCCTCATCATCTTTTCAACCGGATAGTCTTTAACATATCCATTTCCACCCATAATCTGAACGGCATCAGTGGTGACCTTCATAGCCACATCAGATGCGAAAACCTTGCACGCTGAAGACTCCTTTGAAAAATCCTTTGCACCACTATCAATCATTCGGCATGTTGAATAAAGCATAGCTCTTGCAGCTTCGATGTTTATGTACATGTCAGCCAGCATATGCTGAATTGCCTGAAAGGATGAAAGAGGTTGTCCGAACTGGACCCTTTCTTTTGCATACCTGATTGCATGCTCATATGCACCTTGAGCAATCCCAACAGCCATTGCAGCCACTCCGGGACGTGTCCTGTCAAACGTCTTCATTGCAACAATAAATCCTGTACCTTCCCTACCTAAAAGATTTTCTTTGGGAACTTTACAATCTTCAAATATAAGCTCTGTAGTAGAAGATGCTCTTATGCCCATCTTGTCTTCTTTTTTCCCACAATAAAACCCTTCGTACTCCTTTTCTACAATGAAAGCTGAAATTCCGCGCGGTCCTTTTGATTTGTCGGTTACTGCAAATACCACATACACGTCAGCTTCACCGCCGTTTGTAATCCAATGCTTGCTTCCGTTTAAAATATAATAATCTCCTTTTTTCTCTGCAGTTGTCTTTATACTGCTCACATCACTTCCAGCATCAGCTTCTGTCAATGCAAACGCGGCTATCAACTCTCCTTTTGCTATCTTGGGTAAATACTTTTTCTTTTGTTCCTCTTTGCCATAAAGAATTATAGGATATGCGCCCAGAGCTGTTGCAGCGTATGATACCGCAACACCTGCACAATTTCTTGAAAGCTCTTCTACAACAAGGCACATTTCCATAACACCGCCACCAAACCCACCGTACTCTTTAGGAATGTATACACCAGTGAGCTCTGTGTATGCTAAAAGGTCCAATATATCTCTTGGGAATATGCCTTCTTTGTCATATTTTATTGCAACCTTCGACACGTACTCATCTGAAATTCTCTTTGCAAGTTTCTTTATAATCTTTTGTTCTTCACTTAAAAAATATTCCACCTTAAAAATTCGCCCCCTACTTTTGCAGTATCCTTCTTAATAGTTTATCAGATGAAATTCTCTATTGTCAAACAACCAAAATTTTTTACATTGATGGGGTTATTTTGTAACAATAATTGTTGTATTGCGTTATTATTTTTTGATATCATACTTCATATAAAAAAAACTGTCCTGGGGAAGGACTACAAAATGAAAGTTGCTGGAATAGTAGTAGAATACAATCCTTTTCACAATGGACACCTGTACCATCTGCAAAAAACAAGAGAAATAACAAATGCAGACATAGTTGTGGGCGTAATGAGCGGTAACTTTATTCAAAGAGGAGAACCTGCAATTGTAAACAAATGGGCAAGGACAAAGATGGCTATTTTAAACGGGGTAGATGTCATTTTTGAACTGCCGTTTGCATATGCCTGCAACAGTGCCGAAATATTTGCATACGGTGCAATATCCATTTTAAACCAGCTCGGCGTTGACTTTGTTGTTTTTGGTTCAGAGTGCGGTGATATTGATAAGCTTAAAGAAGCTGCTAAACACTTGGCATTTGAAGAAGATGATTTCAAGTCAAGTTTGAAAAGTTATTTGAAAGAAGGGTATTCCTTCCCAAAAGCTCGTGAACTTGCCCTTATCAAAACATGTAAAACCAATATTGAATTTTCTTCTAACAATATACTTGGAATTGAATATATCAAATGGATTTACAGATTAGGCTCAAAGATTGAACCACTAACCATAAAAAGGATAGGTGCATTTTATAATGACCCTAACCTCACACAGGACATATACTCTTCAGCTACTGCTATAAGAAGAAACATAAATAACTTGCAGGCGATCAAAAACAAAATGCCATCTGCTTCTTATGAAATACTGATAGAAGAATTTGAAAGCGGAAGAGGCCCTGTGTTTCTTGAGGATTACTTTAAGCTCTTTATCTACAACGCCATCGTTGTACCAGATTTTTTGAAAAACAAAATTGATGTCAAAGAAGGGCTTGAAAATAGATTTGAAAAGTACATTTTCAATTCTCCATCAGCTAAAAATCTTCTTGAGAATGTAAAAACTAAAAGATATACCCTTACAAGACTTCAGAGAATATTTATACACGCTGTTGTAAGAAACAATTTTGACCAAAAGACTCTTCTTTCCATTACACCTTATGTAAGAGTTTTGGGATTCAACCAAAAAGGAAAAGAATATTTAAATAAGATAAAAGACAAAATTGAGTATATCACAAAACTAAATCAGCAGTGGTTAAAAAACCTTCAATACAAAGAGCTTCTCGAACTTGAAATAAGGTCTTCAATGCTGCATGCTCTGCAATATAAAGATTTTCACAAATATCTGCAGACAGAATTTAAATCATCTCCTATCTATATCAGTTCAAGAAGCTAAATTCTTTAAGTTTCCTAACTCCTCTTCTGCCCTTTTCTTTCCTCTTTGATACGCCTTTTCTACATCAGCAAGGGTATATGGATTTATATCCTCAAGATTAATCTTTATAAGATAATCAAGATATCCTTGTTTTAGCCTGAATATCTCCTCACCCATGATATCAATTGTGGTCATTATCATTTCTAAAATATTCTTGGGTTCTTTTAGCAAGCCTTTGCCTGAAACATCAACTCCAATTACAAATTCACAGCCGTTTTCTCTCAAGACCTTCCCCGGCACTTTGTCTACTACCGCTCCATCAACCAGCACAGTATCCCCTATTTTATATGGTGGAAGAACTCCGGGAATAGATATGCTGCTTCTTACAGCATCATATAAACTTCCCTCGCTGAAGACCACCTGCTCACCCTTTAAAAGGTCTGTTGCAACAACATAAAATGGATATTTTAAATCGGAAAATTTTTTATCTCGTAGGAAAAGCTTTAAAATCTCTTCTATATTTTTACCTGAAATGAGTGCATTCTTTCTAACTTTAAAATCTATGAGTATGTCATTTCTTATTTGCTTTGCCACCTTGTATATAAGGCCAAGGTCATATCCAAGACAGTAAAATGCGCCTATAACAGCACCAATGCTTGAACCTGAAAAAGCTTCAAATTTAAACTCCTTTTCCAACACTTCTATAACTCCTATGTGTGCAAACCCTCTCATTGCACCAGAACCAAGCGCAAGTGAAACTTTTTTCATTTTACCCTCCATACAGTAATATTATTTTAAGTAGAACGCCATTTATTTATGTATTGGAGCAAAGTACTTGAGAGAGATATTTAACTTTACCGTAATAATATTATGTATACTTTATTTTTTATCTATGTTTTTAAATCCTCAGCTTATCATTCAGTCAACAACAAAATCAGCAATCATATGGTGGAAAAAAGTCCTGCCTTCTCTTTTCCCGTACTTTTTAGTCATAAATATACTTATAGAATCGAAATTAATAAACTTTATTTCATATATATTTTTTTGTCCATCAAAAAAATTATTCAAACTTTCACCTAATGGCTTTATAGTAATGATAATGGGAATGCTGACCGGCTATCCTGTCGGTAGTAAAATGGTATGTAACTTATATAGTCAAAAATTAATCGACAAAAAGGAAGCTTTAAGACTTCTCTACTTTGTAAATAACTCTGGTCCTCTTTTTATCATTGGAACGGTTGGAATCAATCTGTTGGGTTCTAAAAAGTACGGATATATGCTATTTTTTGCTCATATACTCGCAAGCCTGATAATAGCTTTTTGTACTTCTCGGCTTGCACAAAGTGAAATCCTGTCAGCTTCCACACCTTACAAACTTTTAAATTTTGACATTGGAAAGGTTCTATCAAAATCAGTCAAAGACTCAGTTGAGTCCATACTCATTATAGGCGGTTTTATAACTCTCTTTTTCAACTTGAATAACGTTCTCGAATATTTCAAAATTTATCATTCAATATGTAGCCTTTTCAGATTTACAGGTGCAGATGCTACTCTTATAAAAGGACTTTTATATGGCTTGTTTGAAATAACAAACGGTAGTGTGCAAATTAATACAAACTCTCTTCCTATCTGGCAAAAATTGATAGCATCTGAGCTTATTATTTCCTGGGGCGGACTTAGTGTACACTTTCAAACCATATCCTTTTTGAACGCAACAGGTTTGCAATCTTTCCATTATATCATTGGAAAATTGATTCAGTGTGCTTTAGCTACAGCTATTATTTGCGTGTTTCTAATAATTTTACCACTATGAGTTTTTCTGTCTTATTTGGTCAATATTATCATTTAGTTCTTTTACAATATTTTCAATAGTTTTCTTTGTCTGCTCTAAAAGCTCAATGGTATAACTTTGGGCCATAAGTCTATATTCTTTTGCATGTTCTTTTGCTTTTTGGATAATCTCCTCTGCCCTCTTCTCTGCCAATTTGACAATTTCTGTCTCATCCACAAGACCTTTTACTTTGCTCTCCGCATCATTTATGATTGCTTCTGCTTCCTTTTGAGCTCTCTCCAAAATCTTCTTCCTCTCTTCTTTTGCCCACTTGACTTGAGAAAGTTCTTGCGGCAGCAAAAGCCTTATTTCTTTTATTATCTCTAAAAGCTCATCCTTTTCCACCATAACCTTTGATGTAAACGGTATTGATTTGCTATTTTCTATTATTTCCTCCATTCTCTCTAAAAGCTCTAATATGCTCAGCTCACCCATCACTTATTTTCCTCCGTTTCTGCATATTTCTTATTCAATTTCTTCATTACCTTTTTAGCAATCTTTTCAGGAACTAAGTCCTCTATGCACCCGCCAAATCTTGCAACTTCTTTGACCATGCTTGAACTGAGGTATGAATACTTGCTATTTGTCATCATAAAGATTGTTTCAATCGAAGGTTCAAGTTTTTTGTTCAAAAGTGCCATCTGAAATTCATACTCAAAGTCGGACACTGCCCTCAATCCCTTTACTATAACTTTCGCATTTTCCTGTTTCATGAAATCAATTAAAAGACCTTTAAAAGCTTTTATCTCAACATTCGGCAGATGCTCTGTTGTCTCTTTTAAAAGTTCAACCCTCTCTTCAATGTCAAACACAGGGGTTTTATTTGGATTGACCAGAACAGCCACAATTAATTTATCAAAAATTTTCGAAGCCCTTTCAATTATATCAAGGTGACCATTTGTAACAGGGTCAAAACTTCCCGGATATACTCCTATCTTCAACTTCTCTTACCCCCAAAACAAAAAATTGTAATTTTAGTATCACCATACTCTCTTTCTCTCAAAATAGAGAGGTTTTCATCTTCATACCGAAACTCTACATTAGATTCAACAATTATAAGACCATTTTCATTGATTCTGTTATTTTCTATTATTTCAGAAATACACTCTTTTGCATAACCAGACTTGTACGGGGGGTCTAAAAAGATAATATCAAATACTGGACAGTTTTTAGACTTTAGAAATCTTATTACATCAGCTTTTATTATCCTCGCCCTTTTCAACAAATTTAAGTTTTTAAGATTTTCCTTAATTAGATTAATGCACCTCACATCTTTTTCAACAAATACAACCTCTTTCGCACCACGCGATAAAAACTCAATCCCCACATTTCCCGTCCCTGCAAAAAAATCAGCTACAATAAGCTTTTCATTCAAAAAAGGTGCTATCATATTAAAAATAGCTTCTTTTACTCTATCTGATGTAGGTCTTAACCCTTCAATATTTGCACTTTTTAATTTTCTACCTTTTTGCTGGCCGCTTATAACCCTCATCTTTTAAGCAACTTCTTACAATTTGTTTATATATTGATTATATAAAAATCACTCTAAAAAAACAACAACGAAGAGACTCAAAAAGTCCCTTCGTTGTTGGTAAATTTTAAACACATCGCGGGGTTATTTACCTGCTGCTCTATTTTCATAATCCTGAATCATTCTCTTTACCATATAACCACCAATTGAACCTGCTTGTTTTGCTGTCAAATCACCATTGTAACCTGGTTTCAACGGAACACCAATTGAGCTTGCTACCTCTGCCTTTAATTGGTCAAGAGCCTTGGTTGCTTCCGGAACAAGCTTTCTATTTCTTGCCATGGCCTTCAACCCCCCTTTTTTTGTTTGAGACTTTTCTTTTTTCACTATTTAATATGCTCTCTTTTTAAAAATATTATAACAAGAAATATTTGAAAAGGGTTAAAGGCCAATATTTTCTATATTATTGTAAAATTGTTTGTTGATTTTTTCTAAAAGTTTGTTATCAACAAGATTGAGTCTAATAGTCTCTTCTGCAGCTATTCTCGCTTGTTTTAAAATATCCATATCATTTATGATATCGGCTACTTTAAAGTTCATAACACCGTGCTGTTTTGTCCCAAACAAATCACCAGGTCCTCGAAGTTTTAGATCCATTTCAGCAATTTCAAATCCGTTCTGACTTCTGGTTATAGCTATCATCCTTTTTTTGGCAATTTCTGAATCGCTTTGATTAAACAAAATACAGTACGACTGGTGCTCGCCTCTGCCAACTCGCCCCCTTAGCTGATGCAGCTGGGCAAGTCCAAATCTTTCTGCATTCTCAATAACCATTACTGTCGCATTTGGAACGTTTATTCCAACCTCAACAACTGTAGTTGAAACTAATATATGAATGTATCCATCTTTAAAATCATTTAAGATTTTGTCTCTCTCTTTTACAGAAAGTTTTCCGTGAAGACATCCAATATTGTAGTCTTTAAAAAACCCTTCTTTTAAGGATTTCGCAAATTCAACTGCTGATTTTGCATTCAAAGTTTCTGACTCTTCAATCAGAGGACATATCCAGTAAACCTGCCTTCCTTCATCTAACTGTTTCTTTATAAAATTATACACCCGCTGGCGAAAACTCTCATCAACAGCGTATGTCAAAATCTTTTTTCTGCCGGGAGGTAACTGGTCAATAATAGAAATATCAAGGTCTCCATACAAAACCAAACTCAAAGTTCTGGGTATTGGAGTTGCTGTCATAACAAGAATGTTCGGCGAACTTCCTTTTTTTGTGAGTTCTACCCTTTGGATAACTCCAAATCTGTGTTGTTCATCAGTGATTGCTAAGCCAAGGTTTTTAAATTTTACTTCATCTTGGATAAGAGCATGAGTTCCAATGACCATTTTGCAAAGTCCATGTTCAATCTCTTTTAAAATTATTTCTTTTTCTTTTTTTGGAGTTGATCCAATCAAAAGTCTTACGTTAAATTTATTCCCAAAATACTTTTTACATTCGTTATAATGCTGCAAAGCTAAAACCTCTGTTGGTGCCATCAGTGCAACCTGATATCCCGCTTTTATTGTTGCATATGCGCTTGCCAAAGCTACAACCGTTTTCCCGCAGCCAACATCGCCTTGGATGAGTCTGTTCATCTGTTTTGTACTCTCTAAATCCTGTGCAATCTCTGCCAGCACTCTTTTTTGTGCCTCGGTCAACTCAAACGGCAGAAGCTTTTCAAACTCTTTTAAGCTACTTTGTGCATTTTCAATTTTTAATCCTTCGTTTTTTTCTATGTTTTCTTTTAGAAGCAAAAGGGAAAGCTGAAGAAGATAAAATTCTTCAAACACAAGCCTTTTCCTTGCAAGTTCTAAGCTCAATTTGTTTTCTGGAAAATGAATATTTTTTATTGCAAAATTGATTTCACTCAAATTATATTTTTGCCTTATATAAGGCGGAATTATATCTATAAGTGCTCCATCAACTTGCTGCAGAAGATTGTTCACAATATTTCTAATCACCTTTTGAGAAAGACCTTCTGTAGAATTGTATACAGGAACAATCCTGCCTGTATGAAGAAGATGTTGGTCATATTTCTCAAATTCGGGATTTTTGACCTCAATATAAAAGCCTTTTCTCTCTATCTTCCCAGAAAAGCAGAATATCTCTCCTTCCTTCAAAACGTTTTTTATATAGTCCTGGTTAAACCATACTGTTGTAACAACACCTGTACTATCTTCAACAGGAATTTTTATTATCTTTACTGACTTTGTCTCTATCTCCACAGGCTTGCCAGCAACTTTTGCAACAAATGACTCTATTTCACCATCGCAAAGCTCTCTTATTTTCTTTAGCCTACTATAATCAAGATATTTTCGGGGTATGTGCCAGAGCAAATCCTCGGCTTTTTTTATACCCAGCTTTTTAAATAGCCTTTCTCTGTTTTCTCCAACACCTTTTAAGAATCTTATGTCTTTTTCAAGAACATTCATTTTATCATCACATCTCAGCCACAATAATTAATTGATAAATTTCATTTCCACTTTCATAGCTCTCAATGTCAATTTTCGGGTATCTTTCTTGTATGTTTTTAACAAGCACCTCTATATCTTCTAAGGCCACATCTTTGCCATAGTAGATACTCAAAATCTGGGTTGTAGAATCAACAATTTTTTCCACACAAGCCAGAGCTACTTTTTGCATATCTTTGTCGCATGCCACAATTTCTTTTTTTGAAATCCCTATAAAATCGCCTTCTTCAATCTCAAACCCGTTTATTTTTGTATTTCTCACTGCCTTAGTAACTTCTACAACCTTTACTGAGTCTATAGCTTCTTGCATGAGCTTTATATTTTCTTCAATACTCTTGTTCAAATCAAACTTTATCAGCGCAGCAATGCACTCGGGAATGTTGGTTGTCTTCATAATCACTACATTTTTATTTGTATTTACCAGCTGCAGAGAAAGTTCTGCGGACATAATCACGTTTTTATTGTTCGGGAAAATAAATACATTTTTGGCTGGTACATTCTTTATAGCATTTACAAAGTCCTCGGCGCTTGGATTCATAGTCTGTCCGCCTTCAATTATAAAATCAACACCCAACCCTTTTAATATTTCATTGAATCCTTCTCCCTGTGATACAGCTACAAAACCATATTCTTTTGTGATAACTTCATCTTGTGTTTGAACTTCTGTCTCAAAGTTTTCTCTTTTACTTATAAACTCTTGGTGCTGATATTTCATATTGTCAATCTTTATATTTATAAGCTCACCATACTTTAAAGCCTTCTCCAATACCCTGCCAGGTGAATTTGTGTGAACGTGAGTTTTGAGAATGTCGCCATCCTGGATTACAATAATTGAATCACCAATTGTCTCAAGATAATCTTTAAATTCTTTTTCAATATTCTTTTTCAAACCAGTGATAAAAAACTCTGTACAGTAAGTAAAGTTAATATCTTCAGGTTTAAAAGTGATAGTTGTATAAACTTCCTGTTGTGATGGTTCTTCAAATACCGCCCCTTCTTTTAAGAATTTATACATCCCTTCAAAAATTATGACAAGACCCATACCACCACTGTCAACTACATTTGCCTCTTTTAAAATGGGAAGCATCTCTGGTGTTTTTGCAAGCCACTTTTTGCCGCTTGAAATGCACACTTCCAGTAAATCCTCTATTTCACTCACAATACCTTCTGCCACTTCTTTTTCAACATCCTCTGCAATCCCGCGTGCAACTGTGAGCATCGTGCCTTCTGTTGGTTTCATTACTGCTTTATAAGCACTTGCAGAAGCAGATTTCAAACAAGCAACAAATGTTGGTATATCTATAACATCCTTGCCTTTCAGTTCTTTGGCAAATCCTCGCAGAAGCTGAGAAAGAATAACTCCAGAATTGCCGCGTGCACCTTTTAAGCTGCCAAAAGCGACTGCATTCATAAGTTTGTCCACATCTTCAAAAGTTTTCCCGTTTATCTCTTTTATGCTACTGTCAAGAGTCGCAGACATATTGGTGCCTGTGTCACCATCTGGTACTGGGAAGACGTTTAAAGAATTTATTTTATCTATGTGCAATTTTAAGTAGTTATTTGCAGCTTTTAACATATCTTTTAACACATCTGCAGTTAAAAATTTCATAGTCCAATCCTCCTCAGCAAGTTACAAACGAATACCATCTACAAAGATATTTATAACCCCCGGTTTTAGACCTGTGTATTTTTCAATAGCATATGAAACTCTTTCTCTGATGTTTTCAGCAACAACAGGAATTCTGGTGCCGTATTCCACAATTATGTGAATATCAACATTTACAATTCCATTTTCTGCTAAAACCTTTATGCCTTTTTGCAAGTTTTCCCTGCCAAGAAGTGTAACTATCCCGTCTGCTACACTCTTTGATGCCATACCAACAACTCCATAGCTTTCCATACATGAAAGCCCAATTATAGTAGCAATACAATCATTGGTAATCTCTATCTTTCCAAATTCATTTTCAAAATGAACACCCATAATCTTCATCTCCTATCTTTTTACTATCTTCGATAACCTTTTATAAAGGACAAAAGTAACCACCGAAATAATTGTACCCTTAACCAAATTAAATGGAATTATGGAAAACAAAATTAATGTAAACTTATCTGTTACAAGACTATTTACTTTTGCAGCAATTTTTATTATTTCTGAGATTGGAAATTTCAAAGCCTTTTCGTAAAGAGGAAGAAGCACAAAATAGTTTAGCAAGCCTGCCCAGATAGAAAATGCAATGGTAGAAATAATAAGAGCTACTGCAGCACCTTTTTTAGTTCTATTCTTGGCATATATGTATCCCGCAATGTACACAAAAAAGCCACCAATCATAAAGTTAGCAAACTCGCCTATCCCGGCCGTTTTGGTAACAAACAGATGAAGTACATTTTTCAAAAATTCAACACCCACACCCCAAGCAGGTCCAAGAGCAAACGAAATTATCAATGCTACACAGTCACTAAAATCAAGCTTTAAAAAGTCCGGAAAAATCCCTAAAGGAAACTCTATAAGCATTACAACAAATGCCAAAGCACCAAAGATTGAAACCTTAACAAGATTTTTTAACTCAACCTGTTTCATCTTTCAATTACCTCTCCTCTCTTTTTACTTACCAAACACCAAATAAGCCTCTTCTTCTTTCATTACCCTGTATTCACCCGGTTTTAAACTTTCGTCTAAATTAAGACCTCCTATTCTCCGGCGTTTTAAGTCCACCACCTTATTTCCAATTGCTTCGAACATTCTTTTAACCTGATGATATTTACCTTCATATATACACAATCTGACTGTGGTACTATCAATAATAGTATATTTTGCAGGAAGTGTCTTATAACCATCATCTAAAATAATACCATTTTCAAACTCTTTTAATCTTTCCTCATCCACCTCTTTTTCAAGCCTTACTAAATACTCTTTTTCAATTCTTTTTTTGGGTGAGATAACTCTGTGCGTGTATTCACCATTATCTGTAATTATCAAAAGTCCTTCCGCATCTTTGTCAAGTCTTCCAACTGTATGCAAATCTCTATGCTTTAAATCATCAGAAATGAGTGAGAACACTGTAAGTGACATCGGGTCCTCATTTGAACACACATAACCTTTCGGTTTGTTCATCATGATATAAATCCATCTACTGAACTTTACAACCCTGCCATCGACTTCTACTACATCTTCTTCGGGATTAATCTTAAAATCAACTTCTATTATTTGTTTTCCATTTACAGTCACAATTCCTTCTCTTATTAGTTTTTTAACTTGAGTCCGTGAACCAAAACCGCAGTGGGTTAGAAACTTGTCAAGTCTCATTTTTATTCCAATCTCCATCCTTTTGGAAAATAGTTTTTTATTATATGTCCTTCTGCTTTACCCCATCCAAGAGTAAAACCATCTACACATATTCCTACAAATCCATTTAGATTTTCTTTATTCTCTATTGTCTCACCTTTTAAATACCTCCACAGCCTTTCATCATCTTGAGAAAAGTTAATAGCAACCTTGAGATTTTCGCACTTTAAACTCGCAATCAAATGAGCAGAAGGATAAAATCTTCCTTTGTAAACTTCTCCCAGCAAAAGACCATTTCGAAGCGGTGTTATTTTATCAAAAGGTCCGTCAAAACCCAAATATAGTTTGCTTGCTTTTTTATAAAACAGCCTATCCTTGAAGTGACTTAAGTCTATGTTTAAGTATTTATTGCAAAACTTTTCAAAAATTTTTAAATCCTCGCTGTCCACCTCAAATCTTTGTGGCTGAAAAGTCCACTCAGCTCCGCTTTCTTTCACCTTTTTTAGCTTGCAAATAAAATGTCCCTCGCCTCTGACCCTGTGTGGGTAAATTCTCACCGCTTTTTTCAAATTTTCATTGCCATTTATCTCAATCCCATCCGAAAAACCCTCATATTTTTTTATCTCAACAACTTCATAGTTTTTATGTTTTTTCAAGAACCAGTCAATAATTTCTTCATTTTCTTCTATTTCAAACGTACAGGTAGAATATACTATCTCGCCACCCACTTTTAAAAGTTCATCTACCTCTGTCATGATACTTCTCTGCAGATTAACATACTTTTCAGGGTGATTGGAAGTCCATTTCTTTGCTGTCGTCGGGTCTTTGCGAAACATTCCCTCACCAGAACAAGGTGCGTCAACTAAAATCTTGTCAAAATATGCGCCATAGCTTTCAGCTATCTCTTTCGGCTTGTTGTTCAGAACTACAACATTTGTAAGCCCGAGATTTTCAACATTCTTTACAAGCGCTTTGATTCTTGTTGGTTTTACATCATTGGATACAAGCAAGCCATTTTGTCCAAGCCTTGCTGCTATCTGAATGCTCTTCCCACCGGGTGCAGCACACAAGTCTAAAACTTTTTCACCTTCTTTTACATCCAAAGCTTCAACTGGAAACATAGCTGAGGGTTCTTGTATATATATAAGACCAGCAAAATAGTATGGGTGTTTACTCAGTTTTATCTCTTCAGTGTAATAAAAACCATCTTTGCACCATGGAACTTTTTCAAATTCAATTCCCATTTTCTCTACAAACTCTTCAACTGAAACTTTGGCAGTGTTAACCCTAAAACCTTTATAGCTATCAAACTCGTATATCTTTATAAACTGTTCAAACTCTCCTTTCAAAATTTCTTTCATCTTTGACAAGAATTCTTCTGGCAAGTTCAATTTGAAGTTAGACCTCCTTGTAAATCTTATAAAACCTGAAAAATAAAACATTTGAGGTACAAAGACTCTTCATAGTTAATAAGATATGGATGGTCTTTTGCCTGTGTTCTGTACTCAATAAGCCTTAACGTCTTTTTTGCATCTTTTGCTGCATCTTTAATAACCTCAAAAAATAGGTCTGGTTTCATATAATGTGAACATGAACAGGTCACAAGAATTCCACCTTTTTTGAGTATCTTCATGGCTCGCAAGTTTATTTCTTTATATCCTCTTTTTGCATTTTCCAAAGTGTGCATGCTTTTTGCAAATGCAGGAGGATCAAGTATTATCATATCATATTTTTCTTTTTTGTCATCAAGTTCATTCAGATAATCAAAAACATTTGCAACCACAAATTCACATTTTGATTCAACCCCATTTAACTTAGCATTTTTTACTGCCTGTTCAATAGCCGTATCTGAGATATCAACACCTATGACCTTTGACGCACCAAACTTTGCTGCGTTTATTGTAAATCCTCCTGTGTGACAAAAACAGTCCAAAACTACTTTATTCTTTACAAAATTCCTTATTGCAACCCTGTTCTCTTTCTGGTCCAAAAAATATCCTGTTTTTTGTCCATTTTCTATATCCACTATCATCTTAATACCATTTTCCTCTATCTCAACTTCCACAGGTGAACTGCCATATAAAAATCCTTTTCTCAAATCCAGTCCTTCAATTTCTCTCACTTTTGCATCGTTTCTCTCATATATAGCTTTGGGATTTACAACCTCAACTAATATTTCTACCAGCTTATCTTTATATCTGTCAACACCTTTTGACAAAGTCTGCATTACAAGTACATCCCCAAACTTGTCAACAATAAGCCCTGGCAAAAAATCAGCCTCAGCAAATATGAGCCGGCAATTTTGTGTATAGCCTATACTTTTTCTGTAATCCCATGCATCTTGAATTCTTTTTTTAAAAAAGTCAATATTAATCTCCTCATTTTTTCGTGTAAGAATTCTTACAAGTATTTGAGACTTGGAATTAATAAAACCTTTCCCTACAAATTTCCCTTTAAAATTCACTACATCAACAATCTGACCATCCTCGAACTCCCCATCTATCTTCTGTACCTCATGCCTGAAAACCCATGGATGACCACTTTCCACTCTCAGTCCTTTTCCTTTTGCCAAAAACACTTTCGCCATACTCTAAACAACACCTCTTTTTTAGTTTATTTTCTTTCGTACAAGGTACTCATATACAAGAGAAGTAGAATAGAACCTAAACTTGCCCCAATCACCCCAAAAACCTTTTTGTTCTTTCAAGATATCACAAAGATTTTTTAATTCATCCAAAGATACTTTTTTATCTCTGAAATCTCACCATCAGTTTTTGCAAGATTATCCTTTTCATATTTTTCAATTAAAAATACAAATGAATAAAAATCAAAATGTTCTTGCAGCCAGACAAGATTGTATTTTATAACTCCAATCAGCAAAAAATCCTTAATATCCAGCGCAAGTTCCTCTTTTACTTCTCTTTCTAAAGCCTCATCCACATTCTCGTTAAGACCGATACCACCAGAAGGTATCCTGTAAATTTTATCAGGATATTCTTTTTGTCTTACAACAAGCACTTCTTCTCCATCTCTTATTGCAAACACCACTTCACCTATTCTATCAACATTTATTTTGCTTTTAAGATATTCAAAGAACTCTCTATCTTCTATTGTTACAGTAACTTCTTTAACACTTAAATCTGAAGCAATTGGTATTCTTTCTAAATCAAACCTGGTTTGAAAGAACTCTTCTAAATCTTTCATTTGCTGCCTCCAAATCAGATTGAGTATTTATATTTTTAAAGCTTTCAAGATAAGGGTCAAATCTCAATATTTCGTTAATTTCAATCTTCTTTATATTTGAGCTTTGTAAGATAGCAGAAAGAGAAAATTCACCCTTGTTTATAAAATCCAATGCTTTTTCCAAAAATGCTTTGCTGTATACACAAAAAAGAGGCTCAAAATAGCCATTGTAATAAGGAACAATTGCATCGTACCCATTAAACCCAAGCATATACTCTACAAGTTCTTTCTTGGCAAACGGCATATCGCATGCTATTATAAAATTCTTGTTTGTTCTGCTTACCATCAAACTTGTTAATACACCTGCAACCGGTGCATCTATTTCAATTCTATCTTTTATTACTTCAAAACCTTCAAATTCTACATACCCATTTTTTACTACAATAAACTTTTTGTCAAAAAGACTCCCTATACTCCTGTCTATTATTTGTATAACCCTCTGGTTACCAATCTTAAGATTTAATTTGTCAAATCCGAGCCTTTTTGACTTTCCACCCGCCAAAATAAATAGATTTTTCATGTTGTCACCTTTTTCACAAATACAAAATTTGAATTAAATGCTGCTTGACTGTCCATCTCTGCCGTTTTGGAAAAGATGCAAGAGTTTATTGTCTCAATCTTCTGGTTTTGAAAGCCCTCTTCAACTATTATATACCCTCTTTTTACATCCCGCCTCAGTACTGCCTCAACAACAAAACCTCCACAGCCATTGTAAAGAAGCACTTTATCGCCGTTTCCAATTCCAAGTCTTTTTGCATCTTCGATATTAAAAATAGCAACTGGTCTTCTTTCAAAAAACTCCTGAGAATGTAGCGTTTTTTGAGAATGAATAGTCACAAGTCTGAGCTGGTTTTTTAATACTCTTTCTTCATCTGTAGATGGCACAGCTACACCCATCTTCTCGTTTTCAAATTCAAATTTTTTGCTCTTAGTTAAAAATACTTTATCTTCCCACGGAACATCCATTTTGGCTGCACGCACAAAGTGCTTGTCAAATTTAATGTTTAGAGCTTTTTCAAGATGAGTCTTTACACATTCTACCCATTCTTTTTCCGATTTTATAGGAAAATCTAAATCAAGTCTTTTTGCAAGCTGGTTTATTATCTCAACCTCTGATTTTGACTCACCGATGTTTTCAATAACTTTCTCAGAAACCCCAATGTAATCATGCCACATATTGGGGACAAACACATCCTCTTTCTCAAGAAAACTTGCAGCAGGAAGTATAATGGTTGATGCTTGTGTTGTTGCTGTCAAAAACATGTCGACAACCACTACAAACCTTTTTTGAAGTTCTCTGAAAACTAAATCTGAGTCAGGACACTGTGAAACAGGATTTCCGGCAGATATATAAACCATCTCAATCGGCGGATTTTGCTGGTCTTTTAGATATTCACCAAGTTTTCGCTCTGTTATAAAAGCGCTTATTTACAGCTCTAAAATCATCTTTGAAAACGGAAGCTATATTTTTAGTGAACCTGTGAGCAAAGTTTGAACCTCCACCTTTTATGCCAACATTGCCCGAGATTGCAACAAGATAGTCAATTGTTCTTATTGTATTTACTCCATTTGTATATCTTTGCGGACCATAGCCAATAAAAGTTGACACAGGTCTTTGAACATAAACATTTGCAAGGGTCTCAATAACCTCTTTCTTTACACCGCAATTTCTTTCTATCTCTTCATATGTCAATCTATTTGCAATGTCCTTTACTTTTTCAAAACCAACAGAATACTTTTCAATAAACTCTCTGTCTTCCTTCCCGTTTTCAATTATATACTTTATTGCTCCGTAGGCAAGATAAGAGTCAGATCCAGGATTTACAACCAAACCAATATCAGCAATCTTAAATGTTTCAGTCGGATAAATGTCAATTACCACTACCTTTTTGCCCTGTTTTTTGGCCATATGGACAAAATAAAAAAGGTGGAGGTTTGTCCACAGAGCGTTTCTTCCCCAAAGAACAATCCAGTTAGAATTAAAAATATCAAACGGCGAATGGCAAAGCGAATTTCCAAAATCCATTTTCTGAGCAAAAAGACCTGCTCCCCAGCACAAACTTCCTTCCGAATACGTTGCACCACCCAAATAGTCAAAAAATAACCTTTCAACATTTCTCAAATACCCTTCATACCCATCTCCGCTATAGTATAAAATGGAACTTGAGTTGTGCCTTTTTAGAATATCTTTTATTTGCTCTGCAATCATGTCAAGAGCTTGATCTCCAGGAAATTTGGTGAAATTCATTCTTGACTCTCAAAAGAGGAGTGGTTATCCTCTCTTTTGAATAAACCTTCTCAAGCAATTTATAACCTTTCGGACATAAAAAACCATTAGTGATAGGGTGGTCTTTATCACCATAAAGCTTTACTGCTTTCCCATCTTCAACTTGAGCAACAATCGCACAGCTGTCAAAACAGTCAAGAGGACAAAAGGTCTTTTTTTTCATAAGAGTTTGCCCCCAAAAAATTTTAATCTACAAAATCAAGGCTAATATCAAGGCTTTTTACTGAATGCGTAATGCTCCCAACAGAAATAATGTCAATACCTGTTTTTGCAATCTCTTCAATGTTATCAATATTTATATTTCCAGATGCTTCTATCAACACTCTTCCCCCAGCTTTTTCAACTGCTTTTTCATCTCATCCACCGTAAAATGGTCAAGCATAATTATATCCGCACCTGATAACAATGCCTCTTCAAACTCCTGCATATTACGCACTTCTATTTCAACCTTCATTGTATGTGGAACATTCTCTTTCGCCCTTTTTATAGCCTCTGATATGCTTCCAACAGCCTTTATATGATTATCTTTAATTAACACCGCATCAGATAAGGAGTATCTGTGATTTTTGCCACCACCAACAAAAACAGCGTATTTATCAAGCATTCTCAAAAGAGGAATGGTCTTTCGAGTATCAGTCACAGTCGCCTTGTACCCTTTTATCTTTTGCGCAAGCATATTTGTAAATGTTGCAATCCCGCTCATCCTTTGCAACAAATTTAAAGCAAGCCTTTCGCCCTTCAAGATTGCCCGGGTGCTACCATCTATTTTAGCCAAAACATCACCCTTGTTTATAAATTCTCCATCAGCTTTTAACTTTTCAAATTTTATGTTGCCATCTAGTATCTCAAATACCCTCTTTGCCACATCTATCCCACATAAAATTCCATTCTCTTTAGCCAATAAAACAGCATTTGATGTGCTCTCCTGCGGAATTAATAAATCTGTAGTAATATCCCCATATGGCATATCCTCTATCAGTGCATCCTTAATAATTTTATCAATCACCAAAAAATTCAGCATTTAAAAGATTTCCTCCCATCCGCAAGTCTTTGAGTATACCAAATGCTTTTTCCAGTTGACATCATCTTGATACGGGAAATCTTTTCTGTAATGAGAACCTCTGCTCTCTTTTCTCATCAGCGCAGCATTTGCCAGAATGTATCCTATTATGAGCATATTGTAATATTCTATCTCTTTTTGCGAGCCAAGCTTCATTGCATTTAACATCTCTAACCTTGAGACAATGTAATCAATCAACTTTTCAAGTCCTTCTTTTGTTCGCACAATCCCTGCATGCTCACTCATTTTACTTCTCAAACCTTCAATCTCGGTGGCTACGTTCAAATCAAAATCCTTTTTACTCAAGCTTCTATGGCAGATTGCTATATGTTTCACATTTTTTTGTGACCTGCTGTTGATATATTGGGCTATTCTTCTTCCAAAAACAAGACCTTCTAAAAGTGAATTTGATGCAAGCCTGTTTGCTCCATGAACACGTGTCCCTGCTGCCTCACCACATACAAAAAGGTTTTCCACAGTTGTTCTGCCAAACTCGTCAGAAAGCACCCCGCCCATACTATAATGCTGCGCAGGTGCAACAGGAATTCTCTGTTTTGTAATATCGATACCAAGTTCCAAACATTTTTGATATATATTAGGAAATCTCTTTCTTATAAAGTTAGCATCAAGATGAGTAATGTCGAGAAATACGTTTTCAGAACCTGTCCTTTGCAGCTCAAAGTATATACTACGAGAAACAATATCTCTTGGTGCAAGCTCTGCAAGAGGATGATACTTAGGCATAAACCTTTCACCAAAACTATTGTAAAGAAGACCGCCTTCGCCTCTTACTGCCTCGGATATTAAAAAGCTCTTATTTCTTTCATGATAAAGCACTGTGGGATGAAACTGCACAAGTTCCATATCCACAACCTTTGCTCCACACCTTACAGCTGCAGCACAGCCATCGCCTGTTGTCACCTCAGGGTTTGTTGTGTATTTGTACAAATATCCATAGCCACCAGATGCCAGAACAATGTTGTTTGAAAATAAAATGACCTTCTTATTCTTTATCTTTAGCAAAACTCCTATGGCATTGTTCTGTTCATCGGTGAGTATATCAACCAGAAAAGCATTTTCAAATATTGTAACGTTTTTATACGACTTTACTACATGTCCTAAATGCTCAGACACAATTCTTCCTGTTGCATCTCCACTTGCATGGATAATCCTTCGTCGGCTGTGTGCTCCTTCCTGACCTAAAATAATTTCACCCTCGTCATCTAAATCAAACGGAATATTCATCTTAAGCAGAATATTTATATTTTCAATAGCCTCATCAACCAAAATTCTTACCATATGCGAATCACAAAGACCACTGCCTGCTCTTATTGTATCCATATAGTGTATGTCAGGACTGTCATCATGACTAAGCGGCGCTGCAATCCCGCCTTGGGCTAAATTGGTATTGCTAACCTGCATGGTTTCTTTTGTTACAAGAGCAGTTTTTAGTCTTTTGTCAAGATTGACTACAGTGTATAACCCTGCAACACCTGTTCCAATAATCACTACATCAAAATTTAAAACCTCATCACTATTAGAGTCAAATTCAATGCAAAACCTTTTAAACTCTGTCAAACTAACCATCCCCAATTTACAAATTAACCCATTTCAAGCATCTTAGCAAGTGCTTTTTTCGCACCTTGCATAATTTCTTCTTCAACTTCTATCTGGTATCTTTCATACAATAGAGCATCTCTTACCGATTGCAAGGTATTCTTCTTCATATTAGGACAAATCATCCCTGGATGAAGAATATAAAACTTCTTGTCGGGATTCAACTTCTTTAAACTGTACAGTACTCCCATCTCTGTTCCGATAATAAACTCTTTTTCTTTTGAAGCAGTAGCAAAATCTATTATCTGTTTTGTACTTCCAACAAAGTCAGCAAGCTCAACCACTTCTGGTCTACACTCAGGATGGACCAAAACCAAAGCATTTGGATGCGCAGACTTCGCTTTTTCAACATCTTCTTTTTTAATCTTGTAATGAGTAATACAGAATCCTTCCCATAAAATGATGTCTTTTTCAGGCACCTGTTTTTTAACAAAACTTCCTAAGTTTTTGTCTGGCAAAAAAATTATTTTGTCATTGGGAAATTCCCTTACAATTTTCACAGCATTTGATGAAGTACAGATAACATCTGATTTTGCTTTGACAGAAGCAGGAGAGTTAATATAACACACAATTGAATAATCAGGATATTTCTTTTTTAAATTTTCAACATCTTCTGCAGTCACCATATCAGCAAGAGGACATCCAGCATCTATCTCTGGCAACAGCACCTTTTTATGTGGCGAAAGTATCTTTGCACTCTCAGCCATAAAGTGAACTCCACAAAATACTATAACTTCTTCAGGACGTTCAGCACACACTTTACTAAGATAAAAAGAGTCGCCCACAAAATCAGCAATCTCCTGTACTTCATCATTTTGGTAATTGTGAGCAACTATCAAAGCATTTTTCTCTTTTTTAAGCTTGTAAATTTCATTTTTAAGCTCTTCTATATTCAATAATATCACTCGCTTTTCTTGGTAAGATTTTTATCATTAATATACCATTTAAGAAGACCAAAATCAACATACACAAAAGATTCTTAGTTTCCATTGTAAAAGTCAAGATATCCTTGCAGAATATAAACTGCTGCAACCTTGTCAATTGCCTTCTTCTTTTTTTTCCAGTTCAGCTCTTCATTCATTACCCTTTCAACAGCTTTTGTTGAAAATCTCTCATCCCATTTTACAATCTCTACATTGTATCTACTTCCAATTCTGCTGGAAATCTCATCAATTTTTTTTAGCTTTTCATCCTTCAGGTCAGGATGCAGCTTAGAAAGAGGATAACCTATCACAACTTTTTCTATATTATATGTGTGAAATATTTTGTCAAGCTCATCAAACAAATCTTTATTTTTCAGCTCAATTGTCATAAGCGGCTGAGCAGTAATTTTGAGTGGGTCTGAAATTGCAACACCAACTCTGCTGTTACCTATGTCAAGACATAGAATCCTCAATTTGCAACCACCTTTCTACTTTTCCAATTTGCTTCAGATTACTTTCAAAGCAAAAAGCTTACAATAGCTGCTGCAGTATCCACAGCAAAGACATCTGGAGTAATCAACAACCACCTTTCCATCTTTCACAGACAATGCATTTTGGTGGCAATGCAAGGCACACTCTCCACAGCCTTCACACCAGCTTTCAACATGAAGCTTTTTTGTCTTTACATTCTCTAATAATTCTTTGTTCAAGTAAACCTTCTTTTCTTCAAAGCATCTAATATTATAGTCAACCTCAAATATACTTTGCATACCAATTGCAACAGAATGAAGATAAGGAAAGTCAAATATAAATTCAAGCGCTTGCCTAAAATTAGAAAGGAGGTTGCCCCCACCAAATATTTTCATAGCAAAAATTCCTTTGCCATGTATGTAGGCTTGTTTTATCGCCTCAGCCATTTCATCAACTGTACCATCTACAATTCCGATCCCTTTGTAGTTAAATATTGGGTGGATAACCTCAATTTCTGGATATTTTATAGCATCTTTTACCGCCTTTACATAGTGGGTAGAAATACCAAAATGTTTTATATACCCTTTCTCTTTTGCTTTTAAAAAATACTCAACTGCTTCATAATGTCCTTTGAAAGTATGCGCACCTTCTTGCTCATGAAGCATAAATAGGTCTATGTAATCAACATCCAGCTCTTTCAAAGCCTTATATAAAGAAAACTCTGCTGATTTTTTATCATAAGCATATGATTTTGTAGATATCACAGGTCGTATTCCGCTTATCTGGATTGACTTTCTTATATACTCATAAGTCTCATACAGCTCAGCAGTATCAACAAAATTTATACCTTTTTGATACGCATACGCTAAAAGCCTTGCTCCATCTTCAACTGATAATTTTTTTTGAAGTGGTCCGATCGTAAGAGTACCGAAACATATTTTGCTTACATAAAGTGAGGTACTTCCAAGTTTAATGTACTGCATAATCTTTCACCAGCTTTGTAAGGTATATACTCAAGTTTAAAAATCCTAATAACAGACCAGCAATTATTGTACCTGAATCGTTCAAAAGCCATGCAAACATAGTGATTATAATAAACAATTTTATCTTTTCTCTTTCAAGTGAGCTCAAAACCAAAATTTTATTTTTGGTCAAAGCTAAGATACTTAAAATCACAAAGCAACAACTAAGCAAAATTGTCAATGGATAGGATACAAAATAAGAAAGGTTCATGAGCATTTTTCTTTTTATTGTATCAAGCAAAACCTCAGTGTTTGAAAAAACATTAAATAGATAGCTATTCTTGAAGATAGCAAAAACTATCAAGATTGCAACTGGTAACAACAAAAAAATCATCTTTTTTTTATTTTCTGATTTTATAACTGAAAATAAAGTAAAACCTAAAAGGATGGAAACAAGCCCGCCAAAATTTATACCATAATATGGAATCGCCAAAAATATAGCTAAGGCTCCGAGTATTATATAAACATTTTTCAAAGGAATTTTAGTTGCAACCGAAAATACAAATGCAAAACCCAATAAATAAGCAAAAAACTCATTGCCTATGCCATAAAACCTATTTGCAAATGAAGGATGATATCCTGCAGTAGAAATAAGCTCTAAATAGTTGTCATAGAAAATAGCCTGAATCAAAATAGAGAGGATTCCTGCCAAAGCAAGTCCAGCTTGAGTTTTTTCTAAACTGAAGTATGATAATATTAACGAGGTTGCAAAAAACAGTAATAAAAATACAAAAACATGGTTAATATACTGAACTATTATCGGTGAGTAGATAATAAAAAGGTATGAAAGCAACACAGTAGTAGGAAGCAATTTTAAAATATATATACGTATAGCAGCGTTTGATAAATTTATTTTAATATTTCCAAAATAAACTATTGCTTCTAATATTGAGAAAATAATGATAACAGCAAAAAGAACTATTAAATACCTATTAAGATACATAAGCTGATAATTCAATACCCAAAAAAACTTCCACAAGTGTTGTAAAAAGTTATTTGTTACTAATATTTTAGTATCCTCATTAAACCTGCCTTCTAATATATCCATAAATTCACTGTCCAGTACAAGTCCAGCTCTTTTAGTGTGAACTGATTCGAAAGTAAAAAAGCCTTCATCAGAAAAGTTATTGAATACAAAGATTAACCTACCATCACCACTGTATAAAAAAAATAGACCCTCTTTTTTCTTTTTCATCTGTGATAGATTACTAATATTTGTCCCTTTTTCCCCAAGATATTCTTTAATCTTTTGACTTCTTTCTTCATCTTTTAAAACTACAATCACTGCCCAACCTTTTTTGCTACTTGAAATAACTTCTTTTACAGTAGCATAAAAATATTTATCGCTAAACTCTTTTCCTTCAAACTTGTAGAAACTAAATGCAAAAGCTGAACTGAAAATTAAACTACTCAATATTATTATCAATATAAAACTTAACAATTTCTTCCAATATTTCATCTCTTTCAATTCTCCTTATTATAGAGCGGGCATTCTTATGATTAGTAATATAAGTTGGGTCACCTGATATTAAGTATCCTACAAGCTGGGCAATCGGATTGTAACCCTTTTCTTTCAGCGCATTGTAAACCTCACTCAATATCTCTTTAACCTTTTTGTCCATACTTTCTTCAAATGAGAAATGCTGAGTTTTATCGTTCATTTCTTATACCACCTTTTAATTAATTTTTAAGCCCTCATCCACAATTTTAACTCTGGATGAAGGCTTAAATTCTATCTTTTTCTCAATTCATACAACACAATTGAAGCTGCCACCGCCGCATTTAGAGACTCTGCTTTGCCAGCCATAGGAATTTTTATCTTTCTTGCTGCCACCTTTGCAAAAGAATCGCTAACCCCTTCAGACTCATTACCAATAACAACACAAAATTTTTTGTCAGGAACAACTTTTGAAATTTCAATATCACCATACGGCGTTGCCAAATAAACTGCAAAGCTATTATCTTTTAGGATTTTGATTAATTTTCCCTCTTCAGCCTCTCTCATAATCTGTAGATGAAAAAGTGAGCCCATTGTGGCACGTATTGTCTTGGGATTGTAGATATCAACTGTCCCCTTTGTTGTTACAACAGCATCAAATCCAAATGCATCAGCACATCTAATCAGTGTCCCTAAATTGCCAGGGTCCTGTAGCTTATCAGCTACAACTACTCTTTTAAGATTTTTTATAAAATTTATGTCTTTGTCAACAAAGTCACACTCAGCTAAAATACCTTGCGGTGTAGAAGTTGTAGCAATGTATTCAAACAACTTATCAGGAACCTCAATAACTCTTTTTATTTTCCCATCTTCTAAAAGACGCTTGCACTCCCAGTAAAATTCTTGATACCTATCTTTCGCTTGTTGAGAAAATATCACCAAGTTTATACATTCAATCTGATAGTTAATAGCTTCTTTTACCAGTTTTAAACCTTCAATTACAAAAGACCTAAACACTTCTCTATACTTTTTATCATTCAGCTTTTTTACTCTCTTTATACATTCGTTCTCTCGACTGCTAATAAACTCAACTTTTTTTGTGAACATCTTACCAATAGCCCTTGTTCAAAAAAAATCAAAATTTAAATACTTTTCTGAGCATTTATTTGCTTTTTGGCAATTTCAACCAGCTCAGCAAATGCTTTTTGATCATTTACAGCCATATCCGCCAAGACTTTCCTATCAAGATTAATTCCTGCTTTTTTAAGACCATTCATAAACTTGCTGTACGAAAGACCATTTTGTCTTGCTGCCGCATTAATTCTTGTTATCCACAGCCTTCTAAAATCTCTCTTTTTTAGTTTTCTACCAATATATGCATATCTTAAAGATCTCATTACAGCTACATGTGCTTGTTTAAAAATCTTGCTCTTTGCACCAAAATAACCCTTTGCAAGTTTTAGCCATTTTTTATGTCTCTTTCTTGCCCAAACACCATTTTTTATTCTCATTTATTGTTCTACCTCCTGTTTAAAATTGTTGTTTTTATAGATACGGCAAAAGTTTCTTAACTGCTTTTACGTTAGTAGCATCGACAACTACAGTCTTCTTTAAATTTCTCTTTCTTTTTCTTGTTTTTCCACTTAAAAGATGACTTTTGCCAGCTCTCTTTCTCAAATATTTTCCACTTCCGCTCATTTTGATTCTTTTTGCAAGTCCTCTATGTGTTTTTAGCTTCGGCATCAAAAAACTCCTCCCCATCAAAAATTTTTATTGCTGTTTTGGCGCAATGACCGCTGTAAGGTTCTTACCATCCAATTTTGGCTTTTTCTCAACAATTCCGTACTCTTTTATCTTTTCTATGAACTTGTTTATAATCTCTTCACCTATTTCAGGATGCAAGACTTCACGACCCCTAAAGCGAATAGATACCTTTACTTTGTCTCCATCCTGTAAAAACCTAATTGCATTTTTTACTTTTACGTTAAAGTCATGTTCTTCAATTGTAGTTGTAAGCCTGATTTCTTTTACGTTAATAACCTTTTGATTTTTCTTTGCCTCTTTCTCTTTTTTGGCAAGTTCAAACTTATACTTGCCATAATCCATTATCTTGCACACAGGCGGATTAGCATGAGGAGCAATTTTAACTAAATCAAGCTTTTTCTCCTCAGCAATCCTCAGTGCCTCTTTTATGCTCATAATTCCAAGTTGAACACCGTTCTCATCAATAACTCTTACCTCTTTGTCTCTTATCTGCTCATTAATGAGCAAATCTTTATTATTTATATTAAAACACCTCCTGGAAATAAATAACCCTAATTCCTAATTTAAACAAAAAGTGGATAGAAGCATAGCCTATCCACTCTCTTACCTCTTTTTGAGCCATATTAAATGGCTCAAAAAGCACTATTGACCCTCCGAGTCATTTCTCGGAAAGGTGAGAAGCGATAGACTTCTACTTCTTTTTCACCTCTATAAGGATACCATATATACTTTGAAAATGTCAATATCAAAAAAGAAAAATTTGAAGTTTATGGCTTTAGCATAAAGTTAAGTCCCCACGTTACTCCAAACTTATCGGTTATAACTGCATGTAGCGCACCCCAAAATGTCTTTTGTAAAGGAAATCTTACTGTCCCTTCCTTTGAAAAATTATTATAAACCATTTTAATCTCCTCTTCTGAGTCACATTCAATCACAAGTGTAATGTTGCTTCCTTCATTAGTGTTATTAAATTGGTCTGCTAAATATATTACGCATCATCAGATAAAAAAAGTTCTGCATGGAGTACCTTACCTTTGGAATTCTCAAAACCTGGAACGTTATCAGCCATCTGAACATTTTTTACTTCTGCTCCAAACACATCTTTATAGTATTCTATTGCCTGTGCACAATCATTGAGATGAAGTTCAGGAATTACTTTTTTCATTTTTTTATTTCCTCCTTTCAAATCAAAAAGAAAATAGTTTTTATACACACTTTATTTTAATACAAAGTTCACAAATTCAAACTCAAATTCATACTCCCTGTTCTGTACCCCTCTAAATCTAAAGTAATATACAAAAAACCTAACTCTTTAAACTTATTCCTAACACTCTCTATTAACTTAATATCTAAAAACTTCTCCATCTCATCCTTACCTATTTCTATTCGTGCAAGTTTGTCTTGATGATACCTTACCCTCACCTGCTTAAACCCAAGTCCAAGTAAATATTCCTCAGCTTTTTCTATCATGCTCAATTTTTCTTTTGTTATTCTTTCTCCGTAAGGTATGCGTGAAGAAAGGCATGCAAAGGCAGGTTTGTCCCATGTTGGAAGTCCCAACTCTTTTGACAATTTCCTAATATCCTCTTTTGTAAGCCCAGCAACTTTAAGTGGACTTACAACGTTAAGCTCACATGCCGCCTTCATGCCAGGTCTAAAATCATTCAAATCATCAAAGTTTGAACCATCCGCAACATACTCAATTCCATGTGCCTTTGCTACTTTCCATATCTTTTCAAAAAGCTCCTTCTTACAGTAATAGCATCTATCAACAGGGTTTTTATTGAATCCCTCAATTTCAAGCTCTTCTGATTCTATGACTATGTGTTTTGCTCCTATTTGTTTTATGAATGTCATTGCATCATTGAGTTCTCTTTTTGGATAGGTTGAGGATGTTGCAGTCACGGCAATAACTCTATCTCCTAAAACATCATAAGCAACTTTGACCAAAAAGGTACTATCAACTCCACCTGAATAAGCAACTGCAAGGCTTCCCAAGCTTTTGATATAGTTTTTTAATTTTTCATATTTTTCTTGTAATGTTTCATCTATTATGATATCCATAAAATTACCCTCCTGTATGTTATTGTACTAAATTATTTTGATAGATTTAGTATAAATTTATTTTACACGTATCCTTTTATTCTATCAACATCTTTTTAAATGCTCTAAGTTAACTACAAGACATTGTTCTTATCATTTCCTTTTTGAATAGCAAAATTCCTGAGCAATTTCAACGAACCTCTCTACATCATTTTCGCTATGTGCTGTAGACAAGAACATTGCTTCAAATTGAGAGGAAGGTACATAGATACGGTTTTTTATCATATATTCTGCAAAACTTCTGAACAAGTCTAAATCGCTCATCTTTGCCATCTCGAAATTTTCTACCCTTTCAACTCCAAAGAAGATTGTTAGCATTGAACCTACCCTGTTCATGCAAAAAGTTAAATTGGAATTAGAAAAGACTTTTGTCAACTCTTTTTCGAGTTTTCCGGCTAACATCTCCAAATTACTATAAAAATGAGGATTTTCTTTAAGCTTTTTGATAGTAGCGTACCCTGCACTCATCACAATTGGATTGCCCGACATTGTACCTGCTTGAAAGACATTTCCCTGCGGTGCTAAACATTCCATAATCTCTTTCTTGCCACCAACTGCGCCACAAGGAAGCCCTCCACCAATTATCTTGCCAAAAGTTACAAGGTCCGGTTCAACATTATATAAAGCTCTTGCCCCTTTTAATGAAAGCCTAAAACCGGTTATCACTTCATCGAAAATCAAAACACTACCACAGAGGTTGCAAATTTCTCTTAAAGCCTGTAAAAATTCTTTTTTTGCAGGCACAACACCCATATTTCCTGCAATGGGCTCAATTATAACAGCTGCTATCTCATCTTTGTTTTCTTTAAAAGCTTTTTCTACTGAATCTAAATTGTTGTATTCAACCACAATTGTATTTTGTACAATGTCTTCATCAATTCCTTTTAACTTAAGCTCAGCTACCGCTGACCCTGCCTCTTTTAGAAAGATGTCATGATGACCATGATAACAACCTGCAAACTTAACTATTTTTTTCTTCCCAGTATAGCCTTTTGCAAGCCTTACAGCAGTCATAGTAGCTTCTGTTCCTGAATTAACAAATCGGACCATATCAATTTGAGCTGTCTCACACACAAGCTTTGCCATCTTATACTCGATTTCTGTCGGGGCACCGAACGCTAAGCTGTCTTCAACCATTGTCTTTATACTATTTACAACATCAGGGTCACAATGCCCTAATATCATTGCCCCCCAGGACAGCACAAAATCAATGTATTCATTCCCATCCACATCAAATATATAGCAGCCTCTTCCTTTTGATATGACTGGTGGGGTAATACTCAAATTCTTAAATGCACGAATTGGACTGTTAACACCACCAGGTATATACCTTTTGGTTTTGTCAAATATCTCTTTACTTTTGTCAAATCTCATTTCTGCAGCTCCTTTCGATTTAATATCTTTGCAGCCTCTAAAGCATGGTATGTTATAATCGCATCCGCTCCTGATCTCTTTATCGCAGTCAATATCTCAATTACAACCTCTTCTTCATTCAAAAAACCTAATTTGGCGGCACTTTTTACCATAGCATACTCGCCACTAACATTATATGCTATAATTGGAATACTGAATTCTTCTCTGGCAGCAGAAATTACGTCAAGAGAGGTCAGAGCTGGCTTTATAATTACTGCATCAGCACCTTCTAAAATGTCAGCTTCTATTTCGCGCAGAGCTTCTCTTTTGTTTTGATACGGCATTTGATAACTTTTTCTGTCACCAAAAGCAGGCCTTGAGTTCGCTACCTCTCTAAATGGTGCATAAAGTGAGGAAGCAAACTTTGCACTATAGGGGATTATAGGAACATACTCAAAACCATGGCTGTCAAGTTTTTTTCGGATGGCAGCAACTCTTCCATCCATCATATCAGATGGGCAAATTATATCTGCCCCTGCTTTTGCATAAGATAATGCTATTCTACTTAAAACCTCTATTGTCTTATCATTGTCTATTTTATCACCTTTCAAAATACCACAATGTCCATGAGATGTGTACTCGCAAAGGCATACATCGGCAAATACTAATATGTCCTCAGAGTACTCTTTTATTCTCTTTATTGCCAGCTGGACTGCTCCATCATCTCTTGTGGCATAGCTTCCCATCTCATCTTTTTGTGAAGTCACACCAAATAAAATTACACCGCCAATGTCAGCTTTCTTGATCTCATCCAAGGCTTCTTGTAGTCTGTCAACAGATACCTTCAATATACCATCTAATCCAGGCATTCTTTCAAACACGTTTTTACCATCATCGATAAACAAGGGAAGAATAAACTCTTTGCTATTGAGTCTTGTCTCACAAAAAAGTTCTCTTAAAGCTTTTGTCTGTCTCAATCTTCTTAATCTTTTAAACTCCATTTTTGACCACCTCTAAAATTTTATTTACTATTCCCTCATCGGTTGCCTCATCACAAGCGATACTTTGAATGCCAAAACTTTCCATTGCCTTTTTTGTGTGTTCACCGATTGAAATGACTATTTTATTAGAAAGCATATCAGTCCCGTAACATTCTACAAAGTGTCTAAACATTCCCGAACTTGTAAATACATATATATCCGAATCATAAACTGCATCATTTGGGTTTTCAGTAAGCTCCATTGAATATGCAAAGATGGTATCAACCTCAAATCCCAAACTTGCAAGGGCATTTTTAAGATAATCTCCTGCATTTTTTGACTGAACTGTTAATATCTTTTTGCTCTTATCAACTTCATTTTCGAAAATCTTGATTAATCCGTCTGATGAGTGCTCATCTGGAATATATTTTACCCCAAATCCTCTTTTTTGTAGTGAAAGAGCAGTTTTTTTACCTATTGCAGCAAAATCACCTTTTATGTTTCCTATATCTATCTTCTTCTCAATCAAATAATCGAAAAAACTATCTACACCATTCACACTTGTAAATACCAATATATCATACTTAGGCAGAAAGCTTATAATCTTATCAATCTCCTCCTCGTGTGGAACAAGTCTTGAGCAGCAACCATCAACAACGTCCGCACCAAGACTGAATAGCAAACTTTTAATATTTCTTGAGACACTTTTTGGACGTGTAATACAAATTCTTTTTCCATATAAAGGTGAATTTTCATAAAAGGAAAGTTTATTCCTAAACTTTATAACTTCGCCTATTACAAATACCATTGGTGATGCAACTTGATTTTTAAATTTTCCACTTGCAAAGTTTTCTAAATACCCGCTGACTACCCTTTGCCGACCAGTTGTTGCATTAATCACTGCTGCAGCAAGGGTTTTAGGCTGTTTGCCGTGTAAAATCAGTTTTTGTGAGATACTTTCAACATTTTCGGCAGACATGAGAAATATTAAAGTCCCACCAAGTTTAGAGATTACATTCCAATTCAGCTCTTCATGGTCGCATGTATGCCCCGTAAATACATGAAATTCACGCGCAAGCTTTCTATATGTAATAGGAATGCCTGCAAAAGTAAGAGCAGAGCAAAATGAGCTAATACCTGGAATAACTTCAAAGGGTATATTATTTTCAAATAATTTTTCTGCCTCCTCTGCACCCCTTCCAAATATATAGGGGTCACCACCTTTTAACCGAACAACATTAAAACCATTTTTTGCATAGTCTATCATGAGCTTTATAATCTCATCCTGAGAAAGAGTATGGTTTTTTGGCTCTTTGCCACAGTAGACATAAATTGCCTCATCTTTTGCAAGTCTCAGCAAATTTTTATTTACTAACCTATCGTAAATTATTACATCAGCAGTTTTTATAGCGTTCAAACCTTTTAGAGTTATCAAGTCCTCCATGTATGGACCAGCCCCAACAATATATACCTTTCCAACTTTCAATATACTAATCCTCCTTTGGAAAATTAACTTCACACAAGTCTTACCATAAACTAACTTTCAAGCATCTTACTTAGCTTATTTGCAAGAGACAAAAAATCATCTTTGTTACCTTCAATGCTCGCTTTTACTAATTTATCACCTCTTAAAAGGGAAGCAAATGCATAAATTTTATTCTGGTCTGTTTTGCAAAAAACGCCAATCGATGAATGACACCCTCCTCCCAAAAACTTCAAAACAAGCCTTTCAAATTGGGTTTGGATATATGCATCAACATCGTTTATTTTACTTAAGATGCTTTTATAGGGACTATCTTTAAGGCATTCAATGCAAATTGCACCTTGACCAGGGCAAGGTGTAATTTCATTTATATCAAAAATATAACTTACATAAGAATCTAACTTTAATCGTTTTAATGCAGCATAGGCAAGCACGATACCATCAAGGCCTTCTGATTGAATCTTTGAAAGTCTTGTTTCTATATTTCCTCTTATGTTAATAACTTGTATATCTTCTCTTAAATTCTTTAAATGCACCTCTCTTCTCAAACTACTTGTTCCAATTTTGGCGTTTGGTTTTAGCTGGTAGAATCCCAGACCATCTTTTGACACAAGAACATCCTTGGGATCCTCTCTTTCCACAACTGCCACAATCTCAAAATTGCTATCCATTTCACAAGGCAGGTCTTTTAGACTATGCACAGCTAAATCTATTTCCCTTGATAAAAGTGCAAGTTCAATCTCCTTTACAAATACACCGGGGCTTTTAAACTCTTTTAGACTTTTTGTTTTATCAATATCTCCTTTTGTTTTTATAGGAACAAATTCACATTCAATACCTAAGGTTTGCTTGATTTTTCTTGCTACAATATCAACTTGAATTCTGCTAAGCTTGCTGTCCCTTGCACCAATCCTAAGTTTTTTCACTTTTTTCACCTCAAAACCTCAAACATCTTCATAAAATAACTTTATAACTTTATTTGCATATCCTTTTTTGAAAAAATAATAGAAGTCATCTGAACAAACAAATTCCAATATTTGGTCTTTTTGCGGATGATGCTTTAATTTTTCTCTCAAATCAGTTGCCCAATTGCAGAATATGGTAAAACTTTGAAGAAAATTGAGAGTTTTCTGAGCAAGATATTTTGACAGTTTCGGATTTCCCCTTTTTATTGACAAGCTAAAAACAAATTCATCAGTTCTTTTTTGAGCACCAAGTCTTAAGTTTCCGAGCTTATAATCTGAGCACACCAAATATAGTTTATTTAGTCTTTTGCAGTGCCAAATAATTCTTTTTTGAAGCTTTCTGTTTGATACACCAATTACAACTATGTGTTTATCCTTCAAAAAACTTTTGCGAAATTTCCCTCTTTTTAGTTTTAGATATCCACTTTTCAACTCTCTGAAGCCTATATTAAACGTTGGCGATAAAACCTCAACCTTGCAACCAGCTCCTAAAAAGGTTTTGGTTTTTATCAAAGAAGCTTTTCCTGCCCCTATAACTCCTACCTTAATATTATTTGCCACAAGTCCAATATGCATAAGATTTTCAAAGCCTGAATCTACTTCAAGAATATTCTCCTCACCAGATTTGAACAAATTTCATCACTTCCCTCTTTGTGTGCCTCTTTTAAAACTTCAACTGCCCTATCAATATATAAATTTGCTATCCTTAGCAAAAGCCATTCAATTTTTTCTCTCTCTTTGTTGTCAAAATCTTTTAACTTCTTCACTTGCATTTTACACAGCTGCTCTGCATGTTTCTTCATGTCCATAATTAAGTTTTTGTACTGCCTAAACTCAAGCCAATCAATAAATTCATCAACATATTTATCAATTATATGGGAGTTCTCTTGCATCTTTGAAATTCTAAATTCTCTGTTAACAGTATCCATCTTATGAACTTGGTCTATATCAATCACTTTAACATTCGGAAGTTTATATACCTCAACATCAACATCTCTTGGCACAGCAAGGTCAAATATGAGCAGACTTTTTCCCTCTGGTATATCATCTTTATGGACAACTGCATGTGGTGCAGATGTTGAACATATTAGGCACTGAGCTTCTAAGATTGCATCTTTTTTATCATAATATTCAAACTTTTCAGGATATAGCTTAACAAATTGATCCATTCTCTCATTTATACGCCCAACCAAAAACACTTTGTCCACATCTGAATTTTTAAAGTAGTTGCAAAATAAAAGTCCAATATTTCCAAGTCCAATGATAGCAATTTTTTTAATATTTGACTCCTTCATAACTCTTCCAACAACTGATGCAATTGTAATGGGATGCTCATTTAACTTTGACGTTGTTCGAAACTCCTTTGAACATTTTAAGGCCAACTCAAAAAGTCTTTCAAGGACTGGGTTTTTACCGCCAACTGAATTTGAAATCTCTTTTGCTTCTTTTACTTGAGCCACAATTTGTTCTTCTCCAACTATAAGCGAATCAAAACCACATACAACTTCAAATAGGTGTTTTATACAATCTTTGTCTTTGTAAATATAAAATAAAGGCATATATTTCTTATCCCAGCCAAGTTCAGTGAATATTTCTTCTATGTTAATATACTCCTCTGAAAAGAAATATATTTCTGTTCTGTTGCAAGTACTGAGAATTATGACTTCATTTGCTAATTTTTTCAAGTTTATAAGCTTTTCTTGTAGCCTGGTCTTTGTTAGAGAAAACTTTTGTCTGATATCAATTTCTACTTTGTGATTGATTCCAATGACCCATAGCACAAAACATCATCTCCGAAAGTTTTTGGGTTATCAAAATATTCCGAATTTGAAAGTTCTATTTTTAGATATATCAAACCACTTGTTGGCAAACGTGGTTAAAAGGAAGTCATCTTTTTCATTTAATTGAACTAATTCAGCCTTAAAACTTTTAAATTCATCGATTGAGTTTACTTTCACATAAAAACCGTCTGCTGTTATAATTGGCAGTTCACTATAGGTGTACTCATCAAAGTTTATTAAGTCACTCAAGCAACCTTTTCTAATTTTTACAATAAGTTTACTGTTCAAATCAATAATATCAAAGCTGTCAGGATAAGAATAAGTCTCACCTTCAATAGGAACAGCATCACCTACTTTGAATGTTCTGTGGTGTTTAGAATATCTTCTGATAATACCTTCTGGTAGTAAATAGTAATACTCATCAAAGCAGCTAACTATCATTTCCATATCTTCTTTTACAAATTTAGTTACCTCTTCTTTCAAATCTGCCAAGCCTGATACAATCCCACCACCAGAAACATCATAACCATCTACTAAAACAAATCTTCCTGTTGAAGAATTTGCTTTAAATTCATCAAAGCAAATCTTTTCCTTAGTTTTGATAGTTACTTCTGCAACATCGTTTGTTCGAACTTCATTAGCATTCTCAATAGTCTCAAGAGTTGTTGCGTTAATAACTTTGTCTATTGAAATAATTTCGCATTCTGTCTCTTGTGTTACAAGCTTTAGCTTATATGTTTTGTTTCTTACAAGATTCTTTTTTCCAAGCCAAAACAGATTTGCCCTGAATGTATCTGAAACACATAAAGTATTATCATCTTTATGAACAATAACCTCTCCTCTTTTGTTAAAAAACTCATCTTCAATAGTAATCCCTACAGACATTCCAGCTATAACTTCATCCTTCTTATTGTTTTCTGGCCAAAATTCAATTGACTTGACTTTGCTAACCTTTCCTTCTGGCAGGATTTTTATCTCATCTCCCGCTTTTAATCTTCCAGACTCAATCTTGCCAGCGATGATTCTCCTCTGATCAAACTTGTACACATCCTGTATAGGAAATCTCAAAGGTTTGTCTTCCAATTCTTTGTCTTTTTCAAAAAGATCCAAAGCCTCAAGCAAAGGCTCTCCTTTGTACCACGGCATTTTGTCAGACTTTCTTGTTATGTTCTCTCCTAAAAAGGCTGACACTGGAATGTACTTTTGGGGATATACATTGAGCTTGTCCAAAAAGCTGGATATCTCATATTTTATTTCTTTGAACTTTTTTTCTGAAAAGTCTATCATGTCCATTTTATTAACTATAACATACACTTTTTGTATTCCTAAAAGGGATAGAATATAGGCATGTCTTTTAGACTGTTCCTGCACACCTTCAGCAGCGTCAATAACAAGAAGTGCTGCTTCTGCATTTGCAGCACCTGAAATCATGTTTTTGAGAAATTCCTTATGCCCTGGCGCATCAATAATCAAATAATCTCTTTTAGGAGTTGAAAATTTTATCTGGGTTGTATCAATTGTAATTCCTTGTTTTTGTTCTTCTTCCAAAGCATCTAAAAGGTATGCATATTCAAAGGGTCTACCTTTTTCTCTGCATATTCTTTTTACTCTTTTTATTGCAGCTTCAGGAACAGATTTAGTATCATAAAGAAGTCTTCCGATAATTGTAGATTTACCATGATCAACATGACCTACTACTACAATCTTAAGTAGCTCTCTTGCTGTCATAACTCCAAATACCTCCTCATGCATAGTTTTACATGTACCCTTCTTTTCTCAGTTTTTGCATTGCATATGCATCTTCCTGGTCTTGAGCTCTTCCTGCTCTTTCATTTATTTTGGTATTTTTTAACTCTTCGATTATCTCATCAATTGTTGTTGCGTTTGATTCAACAGGGAAGGTGCAAGGTGCACATCCAAGAGATCTATACCTCTTACCATTTTTAGCAAAATACAAATCAATGACCGGGATGTTTTCACGTTTGATGTACATCCAAATATCAATTTCTGTCCAGTTAAGCAAAGGATGAACTCTTACATGGCTTCCTTTAGGAAAATCTGTATTGAACTGATTCCAAAACTCAGGTGGCTGGTTTGTATAGTCCCATTCAGAATCCTCATTTCTAAGACTGAAGAACCTCTCTTTAGACCTTGAACCCTCTTCATCCCTTCTGATGCCAAGTATCAAAGCTTCAAACTTGTATTTATTAATTACCTGCTGGAGCGCATCTGTCTTTAAGGCCTTGCAGCACACAAGCCTTCCCTTTTCAGGTCCCATCCCTTGTTTTAACGCTTCTTCATTTATGTGGACAATTAAATCAAGGTTGTATTCCTTAGCCAATTTATCTCTGTATTTTATCATCTCTGGAATTTTATATGTGGTGTCTATATGAATTAATGGAAACGGGCAATGTCCAAAAAATGCTTTTTTGACTAACCACAAAAGAACTGTTGAATCTTTTCCTATCGACCAGAGCATAGCAATCTTGCTAAATTTGCTATAAGCTTCTCTCAAAATGTATATGCTTTCTGCTTCTAATCTATCTAAGTGATCCATTTTATTCTTCCCTCCTAATATGTGGTGTTATCATTAGGATTTTGGATAATTACTTCTTTTTCGCCACTTGGCTTTTCAAAATGCCAATAAAGCAATTCATTTTCGGTTTTCACATACATAATAGTTCCTCTACCGCAAACATCTGCACCTAAAAAGTATTCTATTGCTTGAAATCTACACTCTTTTACGCATGCAGCACATCCCCAGCAATCCCGTGGGTTTCTTATAAATGCTTTCTTACTTTCATCTATGACAATTAAATTACCTGGGCAAATTTCAGCGCATTTTCCACATCCAATACATCTTTGTCTGTCAATCCTTATGCTCATATACCTCATCCTTTTTTACTAAGTTTCTAAAGATTATCTTGACTTTGCCATCCTCGAATCGGGAGTTTACATACTTTAAAAAGTTCTCATCATCTTTATAAGGATAATCAACGAATTCTTGAAATGCTCTCCATCTTGTTTCTTTTCTTGCCTCTAAGTGATGTAGCAAAACTTTGCAAACATAGAGTCTGTCAATAAGTTCATAAATTTGCATGAGCTGATAAGCATTTTCTGCTCTTAAATTTTGAGCAAGGTCAAAAAGTTCTTCTATTCTTTCTTTAGCAACTTTTAGCCCTTTTAGATTGTATGCATAACCTGCCGAAATCCCACCTGCATAAACATCCATTACTTTTTGCATAGCTTCTTCTAATTCTTCTGTGGTGTACAAAGGAGAAGTATTGGTGAAAAATCTCTGCACTTCATTGAGTTTTTGCTCTATTGAGGATATATCTAAGGTTTCAAACTCTTTATCTTTTATATACTCCAATGCAGAATTTGCAGCTATTTCAGCCTCTGCGAAGCAGCCTGTTACATACTTGTGAGGGCAACCACCAACAACATCCCCTGCTGCAAATAAGCCTTTTAAGGTTGTTTGCCTTTTTGTGTCTACCCAATAGCCACTTGCTGAATGTCCACCCACAATATATGGCTCTGAGCCTTCAATTTCGACATTCTCAACCGACGGCCCTTTGCCACTGTCAATCCACTTAAGAGTTTGTGAAGGTGCCATGTAAAGGTAGGCCTTTATCAGTCTTTGCTCATCCTCTCTTGAAATCCCTACTGTTTTTAAATAACATGGACCTCGGCCTGCCTTTATTTCCTCAATTGTTGAAAAGACTCTGTTGTATGTGGTAGGTCTTCCATATTTTCTTTCATAGTACTCACCTTTTGAATTAACAAACTCAGCTCCTACCTCTTGGGCGATTGTTCCTGTTGGCGCTAACGTATCCTTGCAACGAAGCGCAATAAATCTAACTTCATAACTTGTCATCTCACAACCTGCTCTAATTCCCATTGCATATCCTGAGCCCACATTAAAAGGCGGATACCACATCTTGTGTCTTGAAAATCCAGGGTTGTTGGGTCTGTAAAGCCCTGCGGCACCACCTGTTGTACAGATTACAGCTTTGGCAGTGATAATGTAGAAAATGTTACTGTTTACGGAAAAGCCATATGCTCCTACTACTTTATTGTCTTTTACGATGTAATCAATGATATTCACATGATTTAGCACTTTGATATTTTCTTTGCTCTCAACTGCTTTTGCTAAAATTGGTTTTATATTTTCGCCATTTATTTTTATGTTTCTCTTTCCTCTTGCTAAGTATTTCCCATTTGAATCTTTTAAAATGACAAGACCCATATCTTCAATCTTCTTTGTAACTTCATTTAATCTCAAGGCCATAGTGTATACCAAATCTTCTCTTACAATATTTTCATAATCTTCTTTAACATACTGCAAATATGTCTCTGGAGTTTCCCCTTCAGTGATATAGGCATTGAGAGCATTGACACCTGCAGCAAGGCATCCGCTTCGCTTAATGTTTGCCTTTTCTACAATCAAAACATTAATATTTGACGCTTTTTCGGCAATTGTTATTGCAGCAAAACAACCAGCTGTCCCACCACCAATTATTAGTATGTCGGTTTTGAGCATCTTTACCTCAAAATTCATGCGCTTTCTCACCTTTCTTGAAAATAAAGATCATAATCAAACCTTTTCAAGCGCCTGGTAAAAATCTTCTATTATGTCTTCCACATCCTCCAGGCCAACACATATTCTTATCATATCTTCATAAACACCCATAGCTTCTTTTTCTTCAACATCAAAGCTTGCATATATAGTTGATGCAGGATGCACAACAAGTGTTCTTACATCTCCTATATTGGTTGAATTTATGGCATATCGCAATGAATCTATCACTTTAAAAGCATTCTCCTTTGTTCCAACTCTTATAGTCAATATCGCTCCGTACTTGCCACCAAACTGTTCTGTTGCAACTCTAAAGTAACTACTTTCCTCAAGCCCAGGGTAATTTACTGAAATAACTTTCTTATTTTCTTTTAGGGCTTTGGCAAGACAAAGAGCATTTTCACATATTCTTTCCATGCGAACACCTAAGGTCTCAAGCCCGACAGTAGTTAAAAAGGCATTAAAAGGCGATATACAGGCACCAAAATCCCTCAAGAGATTGTTTCGAAGTCTTGCGATATATGCAAATTCACCATACTTTTTGTAATCTTTTAGCAACGGATACTTATCGTAATCAATTTTCATATTACTGCTTGCTACTACAATTCCGCCAATGCAGCTGCCGCTTCCATTAATAAACTTTGACGTTGAATGAACCACTACATCAGCACCAAGTTTTATAGGTTTTATAAGATACGGTGTTGTGACAGTGCTATCAACAATAAGTGCAATACCATGCTTATGCGCAAGATCAGCTATTTGTCTGATATTTGGGACATCAAGTTTTGGATTTCCTATCGTTTCGATAAAAATTACTTTAGTTTTCTCTGTTATATGCTTTTCAAAGCTCTCAAGGCTGCTATCTTCTGCAAATCTTGTCTTAATACCAAGGTTTTCAAATGATCTGAACAATGAATATGTGCCACCAAAAATACCGCTTGCTGATACAATTTCATCTCCACTTCTTACTAAATTCAATATTGCTAAGGCAATTGCTGCCATGCCAGACGATGTGGCAACAGCAGCAATGCCTTCTTCTAAAAATGCTATCCTTCTTTCAAACGCTTCAACTGTGGGATTGTTAATCCTTGTATATATAAAGCCTGGCTTTTTGCCAGAAAAAACCTCTTCCAACTCACGTGCAGTTTCGTATTGGAAAGAATTACATTGGTATATTGGAATGTTTGTTGCTCCCTTATCTTCTTTTGGGCCAATATTTCCGTGAATTAAAGAAGTATTAAACCTCATCTACAGCCCACCCTTTTTTACAAATATTGTATATGTCCCATCATTGTTATTTATTACCTTTAAAATCTCATGCCCTTCCTCTTTTAAGCTTCTTGGAACATTTTGAATGGGCTCACCCTCGTTCATTCTTATCTCTATTACTTGCCCTACCTCCATATCCTCCATTGTGGCTTTTGCTTTTACAAACGTCATTGGACATACAAGATTAGTAATGTCCAGAAAAACATCAGCCTTGATATCACTCATTAAAATCACTCCTTTCATTTTTCTGTTGCTTTTTCCAACTCTTTTTTAAATATATCCCATCCAACTCTCTCTAAGGTATTTCTAAACCTTTCGCCTTGCTTGCCATACTTTTTGTAAAATTCAAGTGTAGCTTGAATGACCTTGTGAACTTCCTCTTTTGAAAATAGTATTGGCAAAATCTGTTTTCCAAGCGCTATGTTGTTTCCAAACATACCACCAAAATAGAGAAGATAACCAGGCTTGCCTTTCCACGAATTAGTCGGGCACGACTTTACACATCTTCCACAATGGGTGCACTTATTTCTATCTATAGTAATCTTCTTATTTTTTTCATCTATTTGTATTGCTTTAGCCGGACATACAGCCTGGCAAAGTCCACAAAATGTGCAGCTACTTTCTTCCCACGATGGTTCTATCGCTCCTTTTATACCTAAATCATTTTCCTCAGCTTTAAGGCAATTATTACCACAACCTGTTATGCCAATTTTAAACTTGTGCGGAAGTTCTTGAGCATAATATCTTTTGTCGCACTCATTGGCAAGCTCTGTTGTGTCTATAATTCCGTTGGGGCAAATGCTACTGCCTTGGCAAGCAGTAATTGTTCTTACTCTTGGTCCGCATGCACCAGGCTCTAACCCTGCCTCTGATAACTCTTTTTTAACCGCTTCTATATCCTGTAACTTAATAAACGGAATCTCTACACCCTGGCGTGCTGTCAAGTGAACGTATCCTTTGCCATATTTTTTTGCAACTTCGTATATTTTTTTGAGCTGCTCAGAAGTTAACCTTCCACCAACTACTCTTAATCTTAGTGAAAAGTGGTCTTTTTGAACCTGTCGCATGAACCCCCCTTTTTTCAGTTCATTATAATTTACCTCTTTCACTTGAAATACCCCCTGCTTTTTCAAATGATTTGTATTTCTTCTTCTTCCACATAGCTTTCATATATCCTAAATGACTTCAAAACAGGATTTTTCTCGTCCATGAGTGATAATATAAGATAGCTCAAATCCCTGTCAAAAGCGAGTCTCTTGTCCTCTTCAGATGGCCTTGAAGGTGATGTTGGATGGCTATGGAAATTACCAAGTAATACCCACCCATTTTTTCTCATATCTTTTACAGCTGCAAACTGCTCAAGCGGGTCCATTGAAAAATGCTCTGGGCTATTGTCAACATTAGTAAGCAAGTAAACCTTTTTGACAATTCTTTTTCCATCTTCAATAACGCCACCCAGAAGCCCACATGCCTCGTTAGGTAAAGAGTTTAAGCAATGATTTAAAATCTCCTCATATAATGTTTTTGGCAATATTATCAATTTTTCTTTGTCCCTCCTGTTTTTTAGACATCTATTCTTGCACTCTTCTCCTTAGTTTTTTAAATCACATTGGGGCTGTTCATAGTCAATTAACTCTTTTATTGTTGGATTTGAACCGCATACTTCACAGCTTTCTCTCTTGTTTATCTTTACTTTTCTAAATTCCATCTTCAAAGCATTGTAAATCAGGATATATCCTGTTAGAAGTTCACCTATGCCAAGCAAATATTTAATTGCTTCTGTAGCCTGGATCGTGCCAATCACACCACCCATGACACCCAAAACTCCTGCTTGCCTGCAAGTTGGAACTGCATCAGGTGGTGGTGGGTTTTGAAAGATACATCTAAAACACGGGCCTTTTCCAGGTACATATGTCATTGTCTGTCCATCAAATCTGATAATACCTGCATGAGAAAATGGCTTTTTTAACATTACACATGCGTCGTTTATCAAAAATTTTGCTGGAAAATTATCTGTTCCATCGATTATAAAATCGTAATCTTTATCCTTTATAATATCGACTATATTGCTTGAATTTACCATTTCACGATAAGTTACTACTTCCACATCAGGATTCATTTGATTGATTTTTTCCTTTGCAGAAATTACTTTTTGCTTGCCTACATCGTTTGTAAAATGTATTATCTGCCTTTGAAGATTGGAAAGTTCCACAGCATCAAAGTCAACAAGACCAATTGTTCCAACACCGGCAGCTGCTAAATACATCGCAACAGGTGCACCAAGTCCACCTGTACCAATAATTAGCACCTTAGATTCCAAAAGTTTTTGTTGTCCCTTTGCACCTACCTCGTTTAGTATTATGTGCCTTGAATATCTTTCGAGCTGCCTGTCTGTCAGCTTCATAACAGTCCCCCTCCCATGAAATATAGAAACTCAATCTCATCATTTTCTTTTACAATAACCTTATCATAGTCACTTCTTGGAATAATTTGTCCGTTAATCTGCACTGTCACATATTCTTTCATTGAGACATTCAAAACATCTAACATCTCAAAGATTGTCATCTCTCTTTCAATTTGTACTTCATTTCCATTTGCTTTGATTTTCATTCTTTTCTACCTCCCTCAGGAATTTTTCAAGTATTTTTAAGGCCCCATCTAATTCTTATTTGATTTTCTAAGGGACCAAAAATTGCCTTTTCTATCACAAGCCCAAATACAATTGTTACTATCATTACGCTAATAACTTGACTCATATCTGCAAGATCTCTTCCAACCATGAGCACTTGCCCTAAACCTTTTGTAGCAAAAAGCATCTCACCTGCCATCAACGCTCTGAATGCAAATGACCAACCTTGTTTCATGCCTGAGATAACGTATGGAAGGCTTGCAGGAATTATAACATTCAGGTAAAGTCTTAATCCTGTTGCACCCATTGTCTTTGCTGCTTTTATATAAAGTGGATTAACATTTTTAATACCTGACTCAACAGCAAGTGTAATAGAAAAGATAGAACCTATTGCAGTTACAAATATAATGGCTTTTTCTGAAAGACCATACCATAATATAGCAAACGGTAACCAGCATACACTTGGCAGTGTTTGAAAACCAAGAATAAGAGGTCTTAAATTCTTATCTAAAAATTCAGATTTTACAGTTGCAAGTCCGACAACAACTCCTAAGGTAGCAGCAATCAAATACCCTATAAGCATTCTCCTGACTGTTGCTATCATTGCCACAGTTAAAGTATTGTCGCTTAAAAGTCTCACAAATGTCTCTATCACTGAGATAGGAGATGGAAAAACATAAGGTTTCCATATCTTGAAAAGCTCAACAAAAATCCTATAGACCAATTCCCAAGCTACTATCAGAGCTATATAAAACAGTGTCCTTTTCAAAACTCCAATCGCTATCGTATTCTGCTTTTGCAATCTTTTCCACCTCATCTTTTAATTCTTTCATAATGGCAGATATCATATAAACTATGTCAGGATTGTCAAGAAATCGCGGTCTTGCAAGTTTTATTTCAAAAATCTTTTTAATTTTTCCCGGGTTTGAAGACATAACCACAACTTTGTCCGCTAAAAGAACTGCTTCTTCTATAGTATGTGTGACAAATATAATTGTCTTTTTTGTCTCCCACCAAATTCGCTGAAGTTCAAGTAACAATATATTTTTAGTTTGGCTATCAAGCGCCGCAAAAGGCTCGTCCATGAGCAAAACTTCAGAATCAAGTGTCAATGCTCTTGCTAAGGCAACTCTTTGTTTCATTCCGCCCGATAATTGGTGAACATAAGCGTCTTTAAACTTTGTTAAGTGAACCATCCTTAAGTATTTGAGCGCTTTTTCATACCTTTCTTTTTTAGGAATCTTGAGCATTTTCATGCCGAATTCAACATTGTCAATGACTTTTAGCCATGGAAATAAAGCAGACTCTTGGAACATTACAATCCTATCTGGTCCGGGTAATAAGACTTCTTTGCCGTTTAAAAAAACCTTTCCCTCAGAGGGTTTTTCAAGCCCAGCTATTATATTCAAAAGTGTAGACTTGCCACACCCAGAAGGACCAAGAATGCATATAAATTCTCCTTTTTGTACTTCTAAATTTATTTTTTCTAACACAGTTATTTCTTTGTTTTTTGATTGAAATCTTTTGCTTACATTTTCAATCACCAGTGCCAATTTTTAATACACCTCTTTGTTCTTAATTCTATCTAAAATTTCTGTGTTTACTAACTCTTCTATATTTGGCTTTTCTCTTAAGTATCCTAACTCAAAATATGCCTTTATTGCTTTTTCTAAGGATTCTCTTTGTATTTCGCTTGTAAGTTTGATATTTTTGAAGGATTCTTTTAAGATATCTTCCGGCAGCGGCTTAGAAGTTATCTCAGAAATTTGTTTATTTATTATTTCACATGATTTTTCAGGATTTTTTTCAATAAAGTCTGTTACCTCAAGATGTGCTATGAGAAATTTTTCTACAATATCAGGATGCTCTTTTAAAAACTTTGAAGTAGTGATAACTACTGTTGTAGGAATATCTATGTATCGTCTTATTTGGCTACTGTCAAGTACAACATTGCTATTTACTTCTTTTTTCAACCTGGTTCCCCAAGGCTCAGGAACCAGTGCAGCATCTATCTGGTTTCTATCAAGCAAAGTTTTAATGTCTGGATTTTCAGCTTGAATAATCTCAACATCTCCACCTTTGGTAGTATCTTTTAGCCCAGCTTTGCTTAGCAAAAACCTTAATACAATATCTTGGGTATTCCCATATTGAGGAACTGCAATTTTCTTGCCTTTTAAGTCATCTAAATTCTTTATATTCAAATCCTGCCTTGAAACCAGCATCATTCCTCCGTTTGTAGCTCCTGCAAGAATCTTTATTTCTTCATTTGTCTTTGCAAATCCATTTATCGCAGGTATGGGTCCAATATAACCTATGTCAACCTCATCTGCTAAAAACGCTTCTATCTCAGCTGGACCTGCATTGAAGACCTTATATTCAACTTTTACATCCTTGCCTATTCTCTTTTGGAAAATGCCAAGTTCTTTCCCTACCAATGCTTGGGCATGAGTTATGTTAGGGAAAAATGCAATTCTTACCTTTAGATTTTTGTATTCTTTTCTTGCATAGCATCCTGAAAGGAGAAATAACAAAGCAATTGGCAATATAGCGAAGGTAATCACTTTATAATATCTTTTTATTTCCATTTATGTACCTCCCTAATATTAACTATTTATATCGAAATACTTCATATTCGGGTTATTTTTTTACCTCTGCTCAAAAAGCTAAGGAGCAGAGGTAAATTTTTAACTTTAAACTTATGAATTTCTATCTGTATACTTGGTTATTAAAATTATAATACATGGTAATTTTTATGTCAATACTTTTTTAATGTTCTTGAAGACCTCAAACTGCAATATTAAATGTTCTATTGTTCTTCTTTCAACTTCACTTCGTGTTCACATCTCTTTTTCTTTGTGGTATTGTATTATTTAAAATAACTTTTAAATTCTTCGAACTTCAACAGCAATAGGGGAGCGAACCTTTAATGATATACCTCATCACTGCCTTTTATCCTGAAGCAAAGGCTTTGATAGATTACTTTGGACTCAAAAAATTATACGAACCATCAAAATTTCAAATTTTTTCTGGCGATGAAATTCTTCTTATAGTGAGCGGAGAGGGAATTTTACAAGCTGCAATAGCAACCACATTTGCTTTGACAAAGTTTGGAACAAGTGATAAATGTATAGCCCTGAATGTAGGAATTTGTGGTGCAAAGGAAAAAAGCCTATCAAAAGGCGATGTCCTGCTGTGCAACAAGATAATAAATCATCATTCAAAAAAGACATTTTACCCTGATATTCTTATAACTCACCAGATGAAAGAAGTCTCTCTTGAAACTTTTTTATTCCCAGTCAAGAAAGATACCATTACTGGTGAGATTGAAGGAGATATAGTTGATATGGAGGGAGCAGGATTTTTTGAAGCAGCCTTAAGCTTTTTAGCCCCTCACAATGTCCATTGTATTAAAATCGTTTATGATTTTTTGGAATATGAGAAGATAGAACCACAAGAAGTTACAAATCTTGTAAAACAAAGCATACCTTTTATAGAAAATTTTATTAATACTCTTGTTGTTCTGAATCTTGAATTTTGCACCAACATGATTGAAGAGGAAAAAATAAGAGAAGTGATTGAAAAGCTTAAAAATAGTCTGCATCTTACTACTTCCATGACATATCAGCTTGAGAAATTGCTAAAAAGTTATATAATAAGACATGAAAATCTACCAGAAAATATTTCAGAGTTTTTCAATATAAATGTAAACTCAAAAAAGGAGGGCAAGCAATATTTTGAAAAACTTAAAAAAATCCTTATTAGCTAAACATTTTTCTCATATATACATTGAAAGAGAAATCATTTCTCATCCAATTACAAAAATAATTTTAGATAAATTTCCTAACTCTGTTTTAGTAGAAATAGATAACTACAAAGAAGTTTTCTCAAGACCAAGACAAAATTATAAATTTCAAGAGATTAGTAAAAAACTAATACTTGCTAAAAAGAAGGGTGAATTTTTATACCCTGGTCCTCCCCTGTGCCATGATTTTGGAAACAATCATTTTTATTATACCAGTCTCATTTTTAATTGCATCTTCAGCTGTGACTATTGTTTCTTGAAAGGAATGTACTCTTCTGCTAATATAGTAATATTTGTTAATATAGAAGACTATTTTGAAGAGATTGATTCAGTTTTAAAAAGACATCCCCTGTACCTATCAGTGTCTTATGACACTGACATTATGGCATTAGAAAAAATTGTACCCTTTTTTAGCATGTTTATTGAATATGCAACTTCAAGAAAAGATTTGACAATTGAAATCAGGACAAAGACTGCAGACTATGAAGTTCTGCAAAGTCTAAAACCATCCGAGAACGTAATTTTAGCATGGACCTTATCACCCCAAGAAATTATAGAAAAGTTTGAACATAAAACTCCCAGTTTGTCTGCAAGGCTTGATGCAATCAAAAAGGCTATAGAAAATAGGTGGAAAGTAAGACTTTGTTTTGACCCTCTTCTGTTTACTGAAAACTGGAAAGAGATATATTTAAAATTTTTGAATCGGGTCTTTGAAGAAGTAGAACTTTCTAAAATTTTAGATATTTCCATTGGTGTATTCAGAATTCCTAAAGACTATCTCAAGAGAATGAAAAGGGTATTCGTAAATGAAATTACTCTATTTCCCTATGAAGAAGAAAATGGTGTTTTTACTTATTCTTATGAATTAAAAAAAGAGATGATGGACCTCTTCATTTCAAATTTGAGTAAATTTGTTCCCAAATCAAAGATTTTTGTGATATAAAAAAATAGCCCCCACACTCGGGGTACATTTTTTTCAAGCTTTTATATTAAAAATTAATTATTTTTGATTTTTGAGTGGTTTTAAGTAAAAAAGAGCAATCAAAATACCAACAATAGAGAGAATAACTGTTATATAGAAGTTAAACATATAGCTCCCAAAAATATCTCTAATCTTTCCAGATATCAAGTTTCCTAAAATAGCCCCTGCTCCATAGCCGGTAAATAGAATACCATAATTTTTACTATAATGAAGTGTTCCAAAAAACTGTGCAGTTGCAGTCGGAGCAATTGAGAGCCATCCACCTAAGCAAAGCCACAACAAACTAAAAGTTATCATAAACAAAAGAGTCATTCCCTCTTTTGCAAAAAGCATACCCAACGACGCTAAGAACATTAAAGAAAAATTAATTATTGCCGCAAATCTTGGTGTAATTTTATCAGTAAGCCATCCAAAAAATGGACGCCCAATTCCATTAAAAATAGCAAAGATAGAAACTGACACAGCAGCAGCTTCAGCTGATAATTTCATTATTTCCTGCCCAACAGGACTGGATATTCCAATCGCCATCAGTCCACTCAGTGTCCCTATAACAAAGCAAAACCAAAGAGCCCAGAAGGTTTTTGTTTTTACCATCTCAGAAGGAGAATAAGAAAGTTTATCTTTTTTGGTCTTAAATCCTTTATCAGTTTTCACTTCTCTAAATGGAAACTTTAATGGGATTGATAACAAAATAATAACAATCAGAAAAACTACTCCTAATATTCTAAATGTTAAAAGAGGACCATACATCTCTATAAGTTTTCTTGCAATAGGTGCTGTAATAAGAGGTGACATGCCAAATCCTAAGACAGTCAACCCTACTGCAAATCCTCTTTTGTCTTCAAACCATTTCGCAGAAACTGCAATTGGCACCCCATACGCAATTCCCACGCCAGTTCCAGCAATAATTCCATATCCCAGAATCAGATTTATCAAACCATTAGAAAAACCTGCCAAAATCCAACCGATACCAACTAAAATTCCTCCAACTATAGATACCATCCGAGGTCCAAACTTATCTAAAACCCTTCCCGCAAGCGGCATCAAAATAGCATAAAATACAAGAAAAAACATGTATGGCAAACTACTTTCAGTTGCACTCAGTTTAAATAGTTGTTCCAGCGGTTTTCTAAACACACTCCATGAGTACACAGAACCAAGGCATAAATTAATAATAAGCCCCAATAATATGTAAATATAACGCCTTTTGTTGGCTACAAAATTTTCAGGATGATTTTTCATCACCCACCTTGCCTCCTTTTAAGATATTCTTCATACCCAACGCTTTCTAAGTCATTGGCTTTTTCTTCTACTTCTACTCTCATTTTTTCCTTATATTCAACCACCTTTTGTCTGATATTGGGATACTTTATACTCAGGATTTGAGCTGCTAAAATTCCGGCATTTTTAGCATTATTAATTGCTACAGTTGCAACAGGCACTCCCGCTGGCATCTGCACAATTGACAAAAGAGAATCCAGACCATTTAAAGAAGAAGTTTTTACTGGAACGCCAATAACCGGCAAAGATGAAATCGAAGCAACCATGCCAGGAAGGTGTGCAGCACCGCCCGCCCCAGCAATAATTACTTCTATCCCCCGTACTTCTGCCTCTTTTGCATACTTGAACATCCTCTCAGGAGTCCTGTGAGCAGAAACAATTGTTATCTCATACTCTATCCCAAAATCTTCTAAAACTTTTGCTGCCTCTTTCATAACAGGAAGGTCAGAATCGCTCCCCATAATAATCCCAACAAGTGGTTTTTTCATTAAATTTACACCTCCGCTTTAATTTTGAGCACTTCTTTAACTCTCTTTGCTTTTTCAATTGCTACTTCCAAGTTGTCATCAACTATTGTTACATGTCCCATTTTCCTAAAAGGTGCTGTCATCTTCTTACCATAAAAATGAAACGAAACTCCTTCTATAGACAAACTTTCTACCAAGCCCTCTATCTTTGGCCTTCCTTTATAACCTTTTTCGCCCAAGAGGTTTATCATGACAGCCGGTGATAGTTGCTTTGTACTACCAAGCGGCAAGTCACAGATTGCTCTCAAGTGCTGTTCAAACTGACTTGTAACACATGCTTCTATTGTATAATGTCCAGAGTTATGTGGTCTTGGAGCAACTTCATTTATCAAAATTTCGTCATCTTTTGTCAAAAAAAGTTCAACCCCAAACACACCAACACCATCCAGTGCTTCAACCACTTTGATTGCTACTTCTCTTGCTCTTTGTACTATCTTTTCCTCAATCCTTGCCGGTGCAACTAAAAAATCAAGAATGTTTGCTGACTGCTCAAAAACCATCTCAACAACAGGATAGCTTTTCACATCTCCTCTTTTGTTTCTCGCCACCATCACCGCCAATTCTTTTTTTATGTCGACTAACTCCTCTACAAAAGATTCTGTCTCAAGTACCTTATTTAAATCTTCCTTGCTCTTTATTACAACAACACCTCTTCCATCATACCCGCCTTTTGAAGCTTTCTGGACACATGGAAAACCAAATTTTTCAAAAAAAGATGCATTTAAATGAGTTACTTTTTCAAATCTTGGTACGGGAAGGTTAGCATTTTTGAACATTTGTTTTTGTTTGAATTTGTCTTGAATAATCTCCAAACAATAAGGCGATGGGTAAATGTGGTATCCTTTATCATAAAGGTCTTTTAACACTGCTGTGTTGATATGTTCTATTTCATAAGTGGTGATATCGCTTTTTCTAACTAGCTCTTTTAACTTTTCAGGGTTGTAAAAATCACTTACAATCAGCTCATCAGAAACCGAAGCTGCAGGACACTCAGGGCTGGGATCTAAAGAGATGACATAAAAGCCCATCTGTTTTGCCTTTTGTGCAAGCATCTTTCCCAGCTGTCCGCCACCAATAATTCCAATTTTTTTTATGGGAAAACCAAAAGTGCTGTGATGCATATCTCTTTTCATCTCTCCTTTCCAAATATAGTTTACCACAAACTCTTCAAAAAACAATAAATGACCTCCCCACAAAATATTCTTTGCAGGGAGGCATTGTTTTGTCTATTTTATCAAAGATACATAGTCATCCAGGCTTCCATCATCTAAGCAGCATTCTATAATTTTTCTTCCAAGGGGATGTAAATCCAATGTTTTGAATTTTATAATCTCTTTCTTGAAAAATTCTGTCAAAATCTTTGCACCTTCCATATAGCCTTCTTCTCCAACCTCTTGCTGGAGATCAACCTGGAGTAAAAACTTTGGTATATAAGTTCCCTCAACTTTCATATATTCAAGTGCCCATCCCAAAAGCGGCAACTTTGCAGGCTTTAGCTGGTCAGGTCTTAATTTTACATTACCTCTTTTTGCTAAATACTCTCTTGTTATCCATTGCGGCATAAAACCAACCTTGTATGCACCTATGTGCTGGTTTGGAATGAGAATATACTGGGTCTTTGTAAACTGCAAAATCTGTTCAAGCAAAAGATTTGCTTGCTTTACCATAAGTCCTGTTGCAAATGGCCAGTAAGAACCAACTCCTTCAGAACTCAGCGCTTCTGCCTGTGTTATACTTGGATTTGCATGGCCGCGAGGGCTGACAAGCCTCCACAGCCATGCCAATGCAGGTGGTAAAAGGTGAAACATCCCTATAATACCGTAAGTCGGCTTTTGTTTAGTGCAAGGTGGTGTTCTCACTCCAAAGCTTCGTATGTCAACCTCAACAGGTTCATCCACAATGTTCGGAATAAACCTGCGAGGCAAAATAACTCTTGGATTAGGGCAAGGTTTTCCTGGCTCATCCATTGTGTGTTCCCATATAAGACAGGTTGAACCAGGCACACCCTCCAAATTTAAGAATATTAACGGCTCGGGTGGGTGAATGCAAAGTCTTTCAAGCTGTGGGTCAGTACCATAATGCGGAATATTATCAAGTCTTACAAACCAACCTTGTTCTGCGTCTTTTACAACCATTTTTGAACCCTTTTGAAGGCTGGGATGAACAAGTGCAATATCGTCTGTAACTGGATGTATCTCGCAAGATTCTTTTATCTCAAGGTAAATTTTTTCTTTGGTTAAAATATTTTCTCCAAGCAAGACTCTATTGTCTTTTTCTCTATGCATCTGCTGGCACATTTCACTCTTTCCGCCACCACTTGCTCCCTCGTGCATGATTGTTATCACGTTGTCATATGGTGTAACAATTCTTACCGTTGAAGCATGAGCTGCAACCCAGCCTTCCATTTCACCGATGTTCAAAAGCACACCATATACTCCCTTTTTAGCACTTGGTCCTGGGTACAAGTTATATGAAAATATTTCATGGACGCCATTTAACCTATTGTGCACAACCACTTGTTTTCCGTTAAAATGTGTATGTCTAAAAGGTGGAGCTACATATATCACTGCTTTTGGTTCAAAAACATCAATCTTTTCAAATTCGCTTTTAGGAATAAATCCCTGGATATCAGCAAGCGCAAATCCAAAAAATGCAGCATTCAGCGGAGCTATAACCAAAGCAGGATAACCATATTCCTTTCCTCCTGCATAGAAGCCATACACTATTAATTCTTGCTTTTTTAACCACTCAAATGTTTCTTTTCTTACGGCTTCAAAATTATCTCCATAAATATCTTTGTATCTCTGCTTATCAGTTTCACCATCATCACCAATAATTAAGCTATCTGGGTCTCTTCTTCTCATGTACACATCAGGATAATTCACAACAATACCATTTTTACATCTTGTAACTATCGCCTCAACCACTTCGCCTTTACCTTCTACCTCATATTTCACCTCAAACACCATGTTATCTTTTCCACCAAGAGATAAATCTATAAAATCAAGTCTCTTTTCTGGCATAATTATTCCTTTGCAGCTGCTCAAAATTTCGTACACTTCATCCTTTGCCTTCAAATTTAAAAGCTTGTTCATCGCAATATATACCTCCTATCAGAAAGAATTTTTCAGTTACTCTCAATAAACTCAATCTTCTCAATCAAAAGTTTTAGAAGATATCTGTAGTTTTCAATTACTTCTTTGGTTTGCCTGAAATACTCTCCATTTTCTTTGAAAAATTCCACAACATAATACTCCAAACATTGCACAACAATTTTCAAGTCTTTGAGAAAATTTTTATCTTTCCTTATATAAAAGTTAAGGGTTTTGGTGTTGAGTCGAAATACATCCAACAAAACAAGTGGCAAGGCCCACAGGTCAATGTAGCTTCCGTCCCAAAAATATTTATAAAAGAAGCCTGTCAAAAATGGATTTGTCTCACAGTATTCTTTAAAAAATTTCTCTATGAGTATAAAAAATGTTTTTCTTGTGAAGAGCTTCGACGCTAAGTCCTGAGTCTTGTGGAGGTTTGCCTCATAAATTTCAGCAAACAATACAAATACCTCCTTAATTTGTATTTATCACCTCTGCAGGGCATCAAAAAAGGCCAATATTTGCAAAGCCTTTTTTGCCCTGCAAATATTGGCCTACCTTGCAACTGGCCAATTTATTGGCCCTTTGCTTGGTCTGCCAAATTTTACTGACTTAATTTTTTTTCTAAGTTTTCATTTAGGGTTATTACAATTACTTTTTCACCATTTACTGTGTTCACATCTGAGTAGATGCCCGCAATATCAACATCAATTACCTGTTTTATTAAGTTTGCCAAATCATCTTTTGCATTCTCAAACAAAGTTGCTCTCACCTTTTTGATAAGTTCAATGCCTTCCTTAGTTTGTGCAAGCTTTTTTTCTGTAGGACTCAAAAAACCAATTAGTCTTACTACAATAATGTCCTCTGTAATTATAGTTTTTATTTGTTTTGGTCCTCTGCCCATATACTCTATTTCAAACTTGCTTACCGCCTCGCTGATTTTTGCCTCTACCTGCCCCTTGGTCATTTTGCTTTTATAAAAACCATCCCTGCTTTGTTCAACTTCTTTTTTTAGTATAGCAAAATGAAATTTGTATGTCAATATATTTCAATTAAATTTTTCTGTATGTTACTAACCCATTGATTATTCTAAATTTTAAAAGCTCGAGCTTATATAAATTGCAAGTTTGACTTTTCCATTATGCACCTTGAGATAATAAAAAAGCAGGGCTGTGTGTTTTTTTTGCACAGCCCTGCCTTCCGTCTCACTTTACTTATTTTTTTGACAAAATTTCGTTCAAATCATTCTCTGGGTTTGAAATAGGTTTTATATTGAATCTCTCAACAAGTACCTGCAGAATATTTGGCGAAACAAATGCTGGCAGTGATGGACCCAAGTAGATGTTTTTAATACCAAGGGACAACAGTGTCAAAAGTATCGCTACTGCTTTTTGTTCAAACCACGAAAGGACAAGTGTAAGCGGCAATTCATTTACATCAACTCCAAAAGCCTTTGCAAGTTCAATTGCAATGATGATTGCAGAATATGCATCGTTGCACTGACCAACATCTAAAAGTCTTGGAAATTCAGCAACTCTACCAAAGTCTTTTTTATTGAATCTATACTTTCCACATGCAAGCGTCAAAATAAGTGTGTCTTTTGGAGTTTTTTCAGCAAACTCTGTATAGTAGTTTCTACCTGGCTTTGCACCATCGCATCCACCAATTAAGAAGAAATGCTTGATCTGACCACTTTTTACAGCCTCAATTATCTTGTTTGCAACACCAAGCACAGTATTGTGAGCAAATCCAACAAGGATTTTCTTTTCTTCTTCGTCTTCCTGCCAACCACCAAGTTCTAATGCCTTCTGAATAATTGGTGTGAAATCCTTTTTGCCATTTACTTCTTCAATGTGTGCAACACCATCAAACCCGACAACACCCGTTGTAAATATTCTGTCTTTGTAACTATCGCGTGGTTTTTGTAGACAGTTTGTGGTCATCAAGATACAACCTGGAATGCCGTCAAATTCCTTCTGCTGGTCTTGCCATGCACCACCATAATTACCAACAAGATGTTTATATTTCTTTAGCTCTGGATAACCATGTGCAGGAAGCATCTCACCGTGTGTATAGATATTTATTCCTTTTCCTTCTGTTTGCTCTAAAAGTTCTTTTAAGTCTTTCAAATCATGTCCAGAGACAATTATAAATGGTCCTTTTTTCTTGGAAATCAAAACTTCTGTTGGCTGTGGATGACCAAAAGTCTCAGTGTGAGCTTTGTCCAAAATTTCCATACATCTAAAATTCTTCTTTCCAAGTTCCATACAAAGGTTGTAAAGCTCATCTGTTGACAAGTTACTGTCCAGCGTTTTTGCAAGCGCCGTAAAGAAAAAATTGTTCACATCATCATCCTTGTAGCCAAGCCTATATGCATGATGAGCATATGCAGCCATTCCTTTTAAGCCATAAATAAGGAGCTCTCTTAAAGACCTGATATCCTCATCAATGTCATCTGCCAGAATTCCAACCTTTTTCCCATCTGTTATCATCTTTTCAACATCTTCTGGTGGTCGATAGTAAACGGCAGCCGGTAGATTATCTAAGTTTGAAATTTGATTTTTTAGATTTTCTTTCACGCTGTCTGCTTCAAGAATATACCTTACAAATCTTTTCTCATCAAAATTTACATTTGTAAGGGTAGAAAATAGAGCATCCATCATGAATTTGGTTGTACCTTCGTCAATCTTTTTTCCTTCAGCTAAAATTTTGCTGCCCAAGTATGCAATGCCTTTTAGCTGGTACAAGAGCAAATCCTGAAGTGTAGCAACTCTGCTGTCTTTCCCACAAACACCTACCTTTGTGCAGCCTTTCCCACCTGCTGTCTGCTCGCATTGGAAACAAAACATATCAGTTTGAATCATCACAATATAGCACCTCCTAAAATATTATCAATTTCTATTTACCCAAAAATTATTCTTTTATACCACCATCGGTGGTAATTGTTACCTCTTGATACGGCAAAATCTTCTGTGCCTGAAGCATGGCCTTTTTAACTATGCTTGCAATACCGTTGCAACAAGGGACTTCCATCTTGACAACTGTGATGCTCTTTATGTTATGATTCTGAATAATTTCTAAGATTTTTTCATAGTAATATTCAATATTGTCAAGCTTCGGACATCCTATTATTGTCACTTTTCCTTTCATAAAATCTCTGTGGAAAGACGCATATGCATAGGCAACACAGTCAGCAGCAATGAGTATATGCGCGTTATCAAAAAACTTTGCATAAGGATTTATTAGATTTAGCTGTACCGGCCAGTTAACAAGTTCAGAAAACTCTTCTTTGGTCTCTTCTACCTTTTGATTTTTTCCCTCTGAAACTGGATTTGTGCTACTTCTTTCAATTACTCTTCTCCTGAGAACCAGGGCACATACATGAAAACTGCTCACGCTGTTTTTTCTGTTCAAGTCTTTCTTCCACAGCCTTTTCATTGAATGGTTTTGCTTCAGCTTCAACTTATCTCAATTGCCCCTGTTGGGACAAACAGGAAGACAGTTACCAAGTCCGTCACAGTATTCTTCACTGACAAGTTTTGCCTTGCCATTTACAAGCTCAATCGCACCCTCAATACAAGCATTCACACACAGTCCGCACCCATTGCACTTTTCCTCGTTGATCTTTACAATTTTCTTATCATTTTCAATCATCCCTCTCTGTTTACTTGCAATTATATTTTATATGGTTTAGAATATATTTGCGGTAACATATGTTACAGTTTTATATGCATTTTAAAGAAGGTGAAAAACAAATGCAGTATGAAAAGGTATGTCAAAGCAAGCTGTTTAAGATGATGGACCAAAGCGAAATAAAAGAGATATTAGATTCCTTTCATATTCTTAAAAAGGATTTTGAAAAAGACCAGGTAATTGTACTTGAAGGTGACGAATGTAACTTTATAGGACTTATACTTAGCGGAATGGTCGAAGTGAAGAAAAGCTCTGTCTCAGGTAAAGAATATACCATAACTACATTGTCACAAGGCGATACGTTTGGTGAAGCTGCCATATTTTCTTCGGCAAACAGTTTTCCTGCGACAATTGTTTCAAAGACTAGAACAGAGGTTATATTTATTCCAAAGCATGCCATAATTGAGATGTGCAAAAAGAACGAAAAGTTTTTACACAACTTTTTAAACCTTCTTTCAGATAGAATCCTTCTCTTGAACACTAAACTTAAAGAAAATACCCTCTCTACTTTGAGACAAAAGATTTGTAATTTTTTAATTGAAGAGTACAAAAAACAAAAAACTACAAAATTAAAACTTAATTTGACAAAGCAAGAGCTTGCTAAAATTTTTAATGTGCAAAGGCCTTCACTTTCAAGAGAGCTTATAAAAATGAAAGAAGATGGACTAATTGATTTTTGGGGAAAAGAGATCTGGATCAAAAATTTAGAAAAGATAGAGGATTATCTTTACGAAGATGCATAAAAGGCTGGGCTATTTACCCAGCCTTATTGATTTTTATTAGTTTTCAAAAAGAGCATCTACAAATTCTTTTGCGTTAAAATACTGAAGATCATCTATCTTTTCACCCACACCTACAAACTTTACCGGAATCTTGAGCTCATCACAGATGGAAATTACGATACCACCTTTTGCTGTACCATCAAGCTTTGTAAGTACAATTCCAGAAATATTGACTGCCTGGTTAAATTCTTTTGCTTGATTTAGCGCATTTTGACCGGTTGTTGCATCAATTACAAGCAAAGTCTCCTTGTTGGCTTCTGGCATTTGCTGATTTATCACCCGGTCAATCTTTTTTAGCTCCTCAATCAAGTTTTTCTTGGTATGAAGTCTTCCAGCCGTGTCTACTATTAAAACATCAGCTTTTCTTGCCCTCATTGCTTGGATACCATCGAACACAACAGCTGCCGGGTCTGCACCTTCCACATGCTTTATAATGTCACACCCAACCCTTTTTGCCCAAATCTCAAGCTGTTCTGCAGCTGCTGCTCTAAATGTGTCTGCTGCCACAATTAAAACCTTTTTACCATTTGATTTTAAAAGATTTGCAATTTTACCTATGGATGTTGTCTTACCCACACCGTTTACGCCAACCATCAGGATTATGAGGGGATACTCTATCACTTAATTTGTTTTCAAGATCAATAATGTTCAGCATCTCCTCTTTTAAAAGTTCTTTTATAGCCTGAGCTATCAAGAATTCTTTCTTTCTTAACTCTTTCTTTAAGATTTTCTATTATTTTTTGAGATGTTTTAACACCAACATCTGAGAGTACCAAAATCTCTTCAAGTTCTTCAAAAAGTTCATCGTCTACTTGCTTGAATGATTTTAATAAGCTTTCGACTTTTTCAGTAAAATTCTTTTTGGTCTTTGAAAGACCTTCTCTAAGTCTATCAAAAAATCCCATCTTCTATCATCCTTTCTGTATTTTTTCTATATTCAACGATAAAATTTTTGAAACACCGCGCTCTTCCATTGTAACACCATATAGAATGTCGGCAATTTCCATTGTGGGTTTTCTGTGGGTAACAATAATGATTTGGCTCTGGCTATTTAAATTCTTTATATACTGGGCAAACCTTTGAACATTTGCCTCATCCAAGCTTGAATCTATCTCGTCTAATATGCACAAAAGAGAACCTTTAAACGTCAAAAAGGCAAACAAAAGTGCAATTGCTACTAAAGCCTTTTCTCCACCCGAAAGAAGATTTATATTTTGGAGTTTTTTGCCTGGAGGCTTAACATCAATATCTACACCAAGTTCTCCATCCTGACCTATGAGCTTTAAATCACAACTTCCTCCGCCAAAAAGTTCAAAAAATATCTCAGAAAACAAACTCTTTATTTTTTCAAAGTTTTCTAAAAATATCTCTTTCATATTTTTTTCAAGATGACTAATAAGTCTTTTTAACTCATCTGTTGTCTTTTGCAAATCTTCAATCTGTTTTTGCAAAAATTGCATTCTTTCCTGTAGTCTTTTCTCCTGATCGATTGAATATAACTTTACTTCCCCCAGTTCAGAAAGCGCTGCTGTGCACCTTTCAAGCTCATCTTCCTTCTCTTTTGACCAAAAAATTTCTCTATTTGAAGTATGGATTTCTTCATTAAATGTTTCAAAATATTTTTCTTTTATATTCTTCATGTAGTTTTCATGATCATGCTTTTCAAGAGCAATTTGTCCAAGTTTTTTTTCTATCTCTTGAATTTTACTTAAAGTTTCACTTAACCTTTTTTGTTCAGAATTGTATCGCTCAGAAAGTTCTAAATAATCTTTGTCAAACGACTGTAAACTGCTCTTAAACTCTTCTACCTTTTTCTTTTTCTCCTCAATCTCTGCAGAAGTGTGATAAATCTGTTCCTCAATATCTTTTATCTCCTTTTCACATTTTTCTTTTTCATTAAAACAACGTATTTTTCTATTTTCCACTTCAGCCATGCTGTAGCTCTGAGTTTCAAGCTTATGGTTCAATATAGAAATTTCTGCTTCAATTTTGTTCTTATCTTCTATCGCTTTAGTAAATTTACTATCCAAAATATTATAATCTTCTTTTAGTTTGTTCAAGACAGTTTTAAGATTTGAGATATCTTTTTCCAATTCTTCTTTTGATTTCTTTAGATTTTTTAAATTTTCCTGCGAAGACTTTATGTCATATTCAAGTGTTATGAGTTGCTCAAATATCAAATTCTTTTCGTTTTCTAAAGCATCTTTGTTTTGGGCAAGCTGTTTTATTTTGTAGTCATACATATCAATTTCTCTTTCAAGCTCATTCATTTTCGACAATAAATCATTTAAGTTTTCTTCCGCTTCTTGCTTCGCAGTTTTCAGATCATACAATACTTTGCTACTTTCTACAATCAATTTATCCATTTCCTCAAGCTTGGACAAAAGGTTCTTGACATCTACTTCCAACTCTTCTTTTTCCACTTTCCTTCCCAGAAGAGAAAAATCAGCTTTCTTCTCACCACCAACAAAAACTCCACCGGGAGAAATCAGCTCTCCCGAAAGTGTAACACACCTTGCCTTATATCCTACCTTTTTTTGATATTCTATAGCTTTGTCAATAGTATCAAAAACTAAGGTACGACCAAGTAAAAATTCTACTACCTTTCTCAATTCGTCATTTACATCAACGAACTCATCTGCAAAGCCCAAAAAACCATCTGCATTAATATCTTCTTTTTGAGCCAAAACCGAAATAACATCAACCGGAATAATTGTAACCTTACCAAGTTTTTCGTTTTTTGCTATCTCTATTATTCTTTTTGCATCATCTTCATTTTTCACAACAAGGTGTTGCAAAGAAGTGCTCAGTGCTGTTTCAATAGCTTTTAAATACTCTCTTTTAACAGATATCAAACTTCCCACTGTTCCATACAGGCAAATGGGAAGATTTTTTACTCGTTTGAAAATTTCCTTGATTGTTTTGCTGTATCCTTCATAACTTTCTTCCATTATTTTCAAAACACTTAATCTTTCCTGCTTTTTTATAAGCTGTTTTGAAAGATCATCTACTAAATTTTTGAGGTTAGTAATATGTTTCTCTTTCTCTGATACCTGCTGGTTTAAATCTTCAAGTAAAATCACAAGCTTTTTCCTTTCATTATCTAATTCCATAAGTTTTGATTTTTTTGTATCTTGTGCAACAGTCAATTTTTCAAGTTCACTTAAAATAGCATTTGTCTGCTCAATTATTTTCTCTTTTCTATTTTCTAAAGTAGTCGACAAATGCAAAATCCCATTTAATTTTTGGTTAAACTTTTCTATCTGGGATATGCATTCAATTAACTCAGTTTCTTTCTTTTGGATTTCTACTTCTACTTCTGTAATATTTTCTTTTAAAGCTGCAATCTGCTTTTGTAATTTTGTATGAACTTCTAAAATACTTCTATGCTCTTCTTCTTTTTCGGAAATACCTTTTTGTAATTCCTCAATGCTCTTTTTTAATTCCTCCTTTTGCCTCTCAAGCTGTAAAATCTGACTTGATAAATCCTCCTTAAGTTGCTGCTTGTTTTCAAGCTGCTTTTTTAGAAATTTCAGGTGAGTAGTAGCCTCTGTAAGTTCATTTTTTATATCATTATAAGATAGTTTTGTTTGTTCTATATGCTTATTTAGCATATCCATTTGCAACTTGCTTTGATTTATACTTTCTTCAAATTCTTTTCTTAAGTGTACAAACTTTTCAAGTTCTTCATTTAATTGCTTTTCTTTAAAGAGCAAATCATTATATCTTCTGCCTGTCAAGTTATACTCATAAACATACTTTTCTTTTTTCAAACTCTGAAGTTTTTGATTTATTTGAAGATATATCTTTGCTTTTTGCACATCAGGCTTAATTTCCTCCAGCTGTGTGCTCAGTTCAAACATTACATCTTGAAGTCTTTGAATGTTCTCCTCTGTGGTTTTAAGCTTTCTTTCTGTTTCTTCTTTTCTGTACTTATACTTTGTAATTCCACACGCTTCTTCAAAAATCCTATACCTCTCAACAGGCCTCGCATTTATTATTTCGTCAACCTTACCTTGAGATATAACAGAATATCCGTCTTTTCCCAGCCCGGAGTCAAGAAAAAGTTCATATACATCTTTCAATCTGCAAGGAGTTTTGTTTATAAAAAATTCGCTCTCACCACTTCTAAAAAGCCTTCTTGTTATCACAACTTCTTGATAATCAATGGGAAGAATCCCGTTTGAGTTATCAAAACATATAGAAACCTCAGCAAAACCCTGAGATTTTCTTTTTTCTGTGCCGGCAAAAATAAGGTCTTCTTGTTTTGCTGCACGCAAAATTTTTAAACTCTGCTCGCCCAAAGCCCACCTTATTGCATCAGTAATATTGCTCTTTCCACATCCATTAGGTCCAACAATAGCTGTAATTCCTTTTTGAAGTTCAATTCTTGTTTTTTCGCAAAAAGACTTAAAACCATAGATTTCAAGCCATTTTATGTACATCCCAGATCTTCCCCCATAAAGATTAAAACAACAATTATTTTAGCAAAAATATAGGGATAATTCTACATTACTGTTCAAAACAATTATTTAAGATAAACTAAAAGAGGCTATCCACTTGTCTTTTTTGGATAGCCCCTCTCAATTTTTATATTAAATATTATATTTTTGTAATTTTTAGGGCTCATACCCAGGGAGAAAATTGAAAGTTTCTGAAGTTATTTTCCACTCTCCGTTTTCTTTTGTTAAGTTGAAACCATACCGTTCACCAAATTTTACTTTATACTCACGTATTTTTTTTGGTAATTTCTCAGCTTTTTCGATATACCTTTTCTGTTCTTCAGGTGACATTTTATAACCTTTAGCATTACTTATTTCATTCAATTCAGAAGGTGGTATTTTATCACTATCAAAAGCCAAACCTACAGATTTATATTCACCAAATACGTCTACAACAACTGTTGCTTTGTCTCCATCGATTTTTATTTCTAAAAATTTTATATCGGTCATTTTGTGTTCAACAGGTTTAAATGAAGAGGGATATGCATCAGCAAGTACAGCATTCTTATAAACTTCCAATCTATTTGCCATCCAGCCGTATTTATTACTATAATACTTTTCACATGCTTGAGAAATTTCCTTTAATTTTTTATTAACAACTTCTTGAGGAATCTGTATGTCAGGGGATTTTGTATATTCTGCAGGATAGCAAAGCATTTCCTTTTCTAACTCTAAAGCCCCTATTACTGTTTTCTTTATTTCCTGTTCATTATCTAATTGTTGATTACTTTTTACATTAATAGCAATAATTATTGTGCTGCACAAAATCAGTATTGTTATTAAAGAAATAATTAAAGAGAAAATTTTCCTATCATTCACTTTCAACACCTCTCTCATCTCATTTTAGGACGAATTGCTACTATTGTGGTAGTATTAGCCTTCTTATTGTATGGTTTTAAATGCCAAATTGCATGAAATCTAATAGTTGTTATAGTTATAATTGTTATTGTTGTAATTAAACACATGCTTAATTAAACTGAAAGGTAGGTATTCAGAACACCCACCCCAACTATTGACATAGAGCAGCCAATAAAGAAAGCAGGTAGTTTATTCTACCTGCCTACTTTAAAAAGTCTCCTTTTTTATCTTGCTTGGACTATAAACTTTATTGCCGTTCTTTCTTCACCGTCGATATCAATCTCTGAAAACGCAGGTATTACAATCAAATCAATACCATTTGGCGCTACTTTCCCTCTTGCAATTGCAATAGCCTTGACAGCTTGGTTTACAGCACCTGCTCCAACTGCTTGAAGCTCAGCAACTCTTTTTTCCTTTATAACTGCAGTCAGAGCTCCTGCCACTTTTTGTGGTTTTGACGTTGCTGCAACTTTTAGAACTTCCATCCTTTTTTATACCTCCTGAATATGATGTTGTGACATTATTTAAACACAAAACAAATTGTCTACTATATATAATTCTACACCATTTTAAAAATTCCTTCTTTAATTTATCCTCTTCCCAAAATTCTGTTATACCTTCGAATTATCATGTTTGCAAATGTATTTATTACAAACACAATTACAATAAGCAATGTCGCAGTAGCATATGAATTTAATTTTGAAAGCCCTTCTGAAGACAGAATATAAAGATGAACGGACATGGTTCGCGTTGGACTAAATATGCTTGTGGGGAAATTTAGCGAACTTCCAGCTGTTAACAGCACTGCTGCAGTCTCACCTATTGCCCTTCCCACACCCAAAATAATTCCTGTCAATATCCCAGGCATCGCAGGTGGAACAACAACCTTAGCTATTGTCTGCCACTTTGTTGCACCAAGTGCAAGGCTACCTTCCCTGAAAGATATCGGAACAGTTTTTATAGCCTCTTCTGAAGTTCGTATAATGGTAGGCAGAATCATTATCGAAAGTGTAAGTGCACCTGATAAAATGGACCATCTAAATCCAAGTGCAATTACAAAAAATGCAAATCCGAAAAGTCCATAAATTATAGAAGGTATTCCAGCTAAGGTTTCTGTACCAAATTTAATAAGCTCAACAACTTTTCCTTTTTTGGCGTATTCAGTCAAATAAATTGCTGCTAATACCCCTACTGGTGTCGCAATTATGACTGCAAGCAAGGTTACATACAAAGTTCCTACAATAACAGGAAATATTCCTCCGCTTTTACCCATCTCCTCAGGATACTGAAGAATAAAACTCAAACTTATACCTTTTAGTCCGTTAGAAATAATGTGAAATACTATAACAATTAATATTATCATGGTGATTATCGTAAAAAGTCCAATTATAGAAAATACAATGCCCTGTATAACTTTATTCTTTCTTATCATTTCTCTTCACCAACTCTTCTTGCAATTACATTTGCAATCGTGTTTAAAATCATAATAATTACAAAAAGAACAATTCCAGTTGCAAAAAGTGCCTGAGCATGTTTACCAGACGCGTACCCCATCTCAATTGCTATATTTCCTGTCAAGGTTCTTACCTGATCCAAAATACTATTTGGTACTTTTGGACTATTGCCTGCTACCATAATAACAGCCATTGTCTCGCCAATTGCCCTTCCCATGCCAAGAATTATTGAAGCAATGATTCCAGACTTTGCAGCAGGCAAAATAACCCCCTTAATTGTTTGCCAGTGAGTTGCACCAAGGGCTAAAGACCCTTCTTTATACTCTCTTGGTACAGACCTTATTGAAACTTCTGAGATGTTTATAATCGTTGGCAAAATCATAATTCCCAAAATTATAGAAGATGCCAAAATAGAAAAACCAGACCCACCTAAATATTTCCTTATCAAAGGAACCACAACAACAAGCCCATAAAAACCGTATATCACAGAGGGAATTCCTGCCAATAGTTCAACAAATGGTCTTACAAATCTTGATATCTTTTCACTTACAAGTTCACCTAAAAATATTGCTGTTGCAACACCAATTGGCACCCCTATTATAATTGCTCCCAACGTAACATAAACCGAACCTAAAATCATTGGAAAAATTCCAAACTTGCCACTCAAAGGTGCCCATTTTCTGCCCAAAATGAAATTCCAAAGTCCATACTCTTTTATGATTGCAAAACCTTCTTTAAAGATAAAAATGGTGATGAGCAGCACAGAAACTACCGAGATAGCAGCAGCTACAAACAAAACCATTTCTATGGCACTTTTCTTCTTAGGCATAATAAATCTTACACCCCATTACAATAAAATACTACTTCACTTTGATATAATGGTGTTTTTTTACAATGGCTTGTCCTTCTTCACTTAAAGTAAAATCAATAAATTCTTTTACAAGACCTTTTGGTTCATCCTTGGTCAAAAACAGAAAAGGTCTTTGAAGTTTATACATGCCATTTTTTACATTGTCCTCTGTAGCTTCCACTCCTTCTATTTTTACAGCCTTTACACTTGAATCCAACACACCCATTGAGATATATCCTATTGCATTAGGGTCTTGCGAAACAGACTGTTTCACAGCACCTGTTGATGGCTGAACAACTGCAGAATCAGAAATTGAACTGCCACCCATAACAAGTTCTTGAAAGGCACCTCGTGTGCCCGAACCTTCTTCACGAGTGACAACAACAATCTCTGCGTTTTTGCCTCCAACATCTTTCCAATTTTTTATTTTTCCTATATATATATCTCTTATCTGATCTATTGTAAGATTCTCAATTGGATTTGAAGGATGCACAACAACTGCAATTCCATCTATTGCTATTCTATATTCATGAAGACCCTTCTCTTCTGGTTTTAGCTCTCTTGAAGATGTACCAATATCGGCAACACCGTCTCTGGCTGATTTTATCCCAACACCAGAACCTCCGCCCTGGACTTCAATTTTGGTGTCTGGGTGCTTTTCCATAAACGCCTTTGCTAAATCATCTGCTAATGGCTGAACAGAGGTTGAACCCGCAACCGTAATCGAATTTTTAGATTTCTGAGCTTCATTTCCCACATTTTTGCATCCAAAAAGAAGTAAACTCAAAAGAGATAATACAACTACAAGAGCAAAAGATTTTTTGAACATTCTTCCACTCCCCATTATAATTTTTTACATATTATTTTTACCCTTATTCTTTCTTCATATTATGATTTTACACAACTAATGTTAAATCAAATTAAAATCAATGTTAAATCTATGTTAAATACTCTCAAAGTCTGCTAATATCAACTACTGTCTCATTAGACTCTGTAATTATTTTTATCCTGCCAACCTGCTCGCTGTTACATAATACTTCAATTTCAGCATGGGAAAAAAGTTGTTTGAACCTTGTGATATTGCTTTTTTTCTGTCCTACCAATTTTGAGTAGTTCTTAGGATGTACCATAAACAAGATTTTAGAATACTTTTTGCCATGTAATCTTTCTACAACCTTTCTAAATATTATCTCTGAGTCTACAAGCTCCCCAAATGAAGGATGAAAAGGTCCTGCCAAAACTTTTGCATTGTAATTTATCTCTTCTGTTGGCTGAAGCCCAACTCTAATAACATTTACACCCTTTTCTATAAATATAGATTTTATCTGACTGCATCTTTCTACTGCCTCGTTTAAAGAAAGAGGCTCATATTCTCCTCTTTGGTACATTTTTGCAAGATAAGTACCCTCTATGACAAGAGTTGGATAAACCCTTGCAATGTCTGGTGAAAAACTGGTCAATATCTTTGCCGTTTCAATATCCTTCTCAAGTGTTGATTTTGGAAGCCCCACCATAACTTGAACCCCAAGTAAAAACCCAAACTTTTTTATCATTGCCATTGCATTTTTGCTATGCTGAGCAGTGTGTCCTCTCGCGCACGCATTTAAAACATCGTCAAACATGCTTTGGATTCCAAGTTCTATTGTTTTTACATTGTAGAGTTTTAAAAATCTTAATCTTTCCTCATCAATACAGTCCGGCCTTGTGGAAATCCGAATACTCTTTATTTTCTTGAAACTATTAGCAAGTTCAAGCAATTTTTTTTGAAAATCTATATCGATGGCAGTAAAATTGCCACCATAATATGCAAGCTCAACATGCTCATCTGAATTAATTTTAAGCCCTTGTTCAATCTGCCTTTTTATCCTGTCCAAGCTTACCTCTTCTTTTTCTCCAGATATTATTTTTTGATTGCAAAATATACAGTTAAAAGGACAGGCATACTGAGGAATAAATATGGGCAAAATCCTCTGTTTCACTCCTCTTGCTCCCCCATTTCAAGCAAGAATTTATACGCTGCATCCTGCTGAGCTTCTTTTTTTGAGGTTCCGTATCCTTCAGAAACCTTTTTCCCTTCTATGAAAAGCTCTGACTTGAAATATTTCTTTTCAAGTATCTCGCAGTCTTTGTACACAATCTTTTTTTGCCCTTCCCTTTGTACAATCTCTTGAAGTTTTGTTTTGTAATCGTAAAAAAGCTTGCCTGCTACAGCTTTTTGAATGTAAGGTTTAAGCAGATTAACAATAATCTTCTCAACTGTATCGAAGCCAGATTCAATAAAAATTGCTCCAAATAATGCTTCAAGTACATCTGCTAAAATTGATTTGTTCTCATGAAATTTTTCCATTTTTTCGCGTTTCCCAAAAATTATATGATTTTTAAGATTTAGTTTTTCTGCAACCTTAGATAATGTCTGACTGCACACAACTGCAGCTCTTATATTTGTAAGCTCACCTTCAGAAAGCTCAGGAAAGTAAACATACAAATATTTGCTCACAGCAAGTTCTAAAGCTGCATCACCAAGAAATTCAAGTCTCTCATAGCAGTTTTTGTTACTATGCGTTGCTGATTTATGAGTAAGCGCAAGCTTCAACAGATTTTTATCCTCGAATTTGTATCCCAAAGCTTTCTCTATTTCTTCCATCCTTACTTCTGCTTTCCCCTTTCGTCAAAAATCTTTTATTAACAAATACAAAATGCCCCAATTTCTTTTTTTAAAATTGGGGCATCTTTCTTTTTCTATTCTTCGTATTTTTTAAGAACAAGAACTGCGTTGTGACCTCCAAAACCAAAAGAGTTTGTCATAGCATATTCTATAGGCCTTTCTCTGCCCTGGTTAACAGTATAATCCAAATCGCACTCTTCATCTTTGGTAGCATAATTAATTGTGGGTGGAACAAATTGGTTATATATTGCCAATGCAGTTATCAATGTTTCCACTGCACCTGCAGCGCCAAGCCAGTGACCTGTCATAGACTTTGTGGAGCTTATTGAAAGTTTATATGCATGTTCTCCAAATACCTTCTTAATTGCAAGGGTTTCGTATTTATCATTATAAGGTGTAGAGGTGCCGTGAGCGTTTATATAATCTATTTTTTCAGGAGATATTGCTGCATCTTTTATTGCTTTTTGCATTGCAAGCATAGGCCCTTCTCCTTCTGGGTCAGGCGCTGTAATGTGATATGCATCATCTGACGCACCATATCCCACAACTTCAGCATATATTTTAGCTCCTCGCTTTTTTGCATGTTCAAGCTCTTCTAAAATAAGTATTGCTCCACCTTCGCCCATAACAAAACCGTCTCTATCTTTATCAAATGGTCTGCAGGCAGAATTTGGATCTGGGTTTGTTGACATCGCCTTCATAGCACAAAAACCTGCAAATGAAAGTGGAGTGATTGCCGCCTCAGACCCGCCAGTGACTATCACATCAGCATGGTCTTGCTGAATCATTCTAAATGCTTCTCCAATTGCATGTGCAGATGAAGCACATGCTGTAACAATGGTTTCATTTATACCTTTGAACCCATACGTTATTGCAATATGTCCTGCTGCAATGTTTGCTATCATCATCGGAACAAAGAACGGACTTACCCTTGATGGTCCTTTTTCTCTCAAGATATTTGCCTGCTCTTCTAATGTCTCAATTCCCCCAATACCACTTCCTATTACCACACCAACATTTGTCTTGTCAATGTTTTCTAAATTGAGTTTGCTATCTTCAAGTGCAAGTTTTGTTGCCGCTAAAGCAAAGTGTGTAAACCTATCCATTCTTCGTGCTTCTTTTTTGTCTATGTAATTTGTAGGGTCAAAATCAACAATCTCTGCAGCAACTTTTGTAGGGAAGCTTGAAATATCAAATTTCTCTACAACCTTAATCCCATTTTTTCCACTCTTAATGGAATTCCAGAATGTATCTATATCAAATCCCAAAGAGGATATAACTCCTAAGCCAGTTATTACAACTCTTCTTTTCATTCAAGTTTACCTCCCAAATATTTAAAAGTTGAATACTTTACCCCTGCTTTTGAAATTCTTAAAAGCAGGGGTAAGTATTTTTATTGATGCTCTTCAATATATTTTACCGCATCTGCAACTGTTCTAATCTTTTCTGCATCCTCATCCGGAATTTCAATACCAAACTCTTCTTCAAGTTCCATGATAAGCTCAACAATGTCCAGTGAGTCTGCACCAAGGTCGTCCAAAAAGGAAGATTCAGGTGTTATCTTGTCTTCTTCAATGTCAAGTTTGTCTGCTATGATCTTTTTTACCTTTTCTAAAATTTCGCTGTTCACAAAAAAACACCTCCAAAAATTTTGTATTTTTAATAATCGCTCTACTTAAGAATATTATTACATAATCATCCCACCGTCAACAACAATAACTTGCCCAGTAATATAGGATGAAAGGCTTGAGGCAAGAAAAAGTGCCACGTTTGCAACTTCATCAGCCTCGCCAAATCGACCAAGTGGGATGGAAGAAAGCATGGTCTCTTTTACCTTATCACTCAAAACCTCTGTCATGTCAGTTTTAATAAAGCCTGGTGCTATTGCATTTACTCTGATATTGCGGGACGCAAGTTCTTTTGCAAGAGACTTTGTAAGACCTATTATTCCTGCTTTGGACGCTGCATAATTTGCCTGACCAATATTACCTGTAATTCCTACAACAGAGGATATATTAATTATATTGCCAAACCGTTGTTTTACCATCATTTTAGCTGCTGCCTTTGCGCACAAAAACGCTCCTTTCAAATTTATTGCAATAACCTTATCAAAGTCTTCCTCATTCATTCTAAGAATTAGTCCATCTTTTGTAATTCCAGCATTGTTAACAAGTATATCAAGCCTTCCAAACTCCTTTTCTATCTGTGAAAACATCTGATTTACCTCATCAGAATTTGAAACATCGCATTTTATTATCATTGCTTTTGTTCCTATTTTCTCTATCTCTTCTTTTAAATTTTCGGCTTGGGACTGACTCGACGAATAGTTAATAATTACATTTGCTCCGTTTTGAGCAAACTTTAAAGCGATTGCTCTTCCAATTCCCCTTGAAGCGCCTGTGATGAGCGCAACTTTATCTTTCAAAAGTTCCATAATTTAAAATCCTCCTACAACAGAATCTTATGAACGCAAAGTTAAAGATTATTCATGTCTTCAACCTTGTTAATGTTTATAATTTTAACATCCTTTTTTATCTTCTTTACAAGACCACTTAAAGTGGTTCCAGGTCCTATCTCTACAAATGTATCAAACCCATCTTCCAAAAGCCTGTCTACACATCCAAGAAAGTTTACAGTAGTATAAACCTGTTTTTCTAAAAGGTCTACTATATCCTCTTTTTTCATATAATCTGCTGTAACATTCGATACAACAGGGATTTGCGGTTCTTTTATGTCAATTTCTAATAAATGTTTTTTCAGTTTCTCTCCTGCACCTTTTATAAGGCTGCAGTGAAATGGCGCAGAAACGTTAAGTTCCACACATCTTTTTGCTCCCTTTTGCTTTGCAATCTCCATTGCAAAATAAACAGCTTGTTTTTCTCCGGAAATAACTGTCTGTTCAGGTGAATTAATATTGGAAATCTCAACAACTCCCTTCTCTTTTGCTATTCTACAGACTTCTTTTACATCTTCTACTGACAAGCCCAAAACCGCTGCCATTGCTCCTACACCTTCAGGCACCTCATTTTGCATATATTCTCCTCTTTTTGAAACAAGCCACACAGCAGTTTTAAAATCAATACAACCAGATACAACAAGAGCAGAGTACTCACCTAAACTCTGACCAAATACAGCTTTAGGTTCCAGTTTGTCTTTCACAACTTCATATATTGCAATTGAGGTTGTAAGAATCGCAGGCTGAGTAATTCTTGTAAGTTTTAGCTCCTCTTCCGGACCATTAAAGACAATGTTTTTCAAATCGAAATCCAAAGCTTCATTTGCTAAATCAAAAATCCTTCTGGCAGACTCAAAATTTTGATAAAAATCATAACCCATGCCAACAAATTGCGCACCTTGACCAGGGAACATAACTGCCAACTTTCCCACTTTTTATACCTCTCCTTTCTATATCCATTTAACAGCACAAGATGCCCATGTAAGGCCTCCCCCAAATCCAACAAGCACAATCTTGTCACCTTTTTTTATTTTTCCTTCTTCTATTGCCTCATCAAGTGCAATTGGGATTGATGCAGCAGATGTATTACCATATTTGTGCAGGTTAACAAACACCTTTTCCATTGGAATTTTGAGCCTCTTTGCAGCACTCTCAATTATCCTTATATTTGCTTGATGGGGTATAAAAACATCTATATCTGAAGAAGAAAGCCCAACCTTTTCCAAAACTTTTTCAACTGCGTATGGCATTATTTTAACAGCAAACTTATAAACCTCATTGCCGTCCATATAGATTTTTCTAAAATTTGGCATATCTTTGGACTGAGAATAGCTTAAATCACTGAGCCCAAACGCATGACAGTAAAGTAAAAGCCCATTTTCGCCATCACTTCCAAGCTCAAACCCTAAAATACCTTCTTCGTTTGAAGCTGTTAAAATAGCAGCACCTGCCCCATCACCAAAAAGCACACATGTGGACCTGTCAGACCAGTTAGTTATCTTAGAGAGTGCTTCTGCCCCTATCACAAGAGCAGTTTTACAAAAGCCGTTTTGAATAAATTGAGTAGCAATTGCCATACCATATATAAAACCTGAACATGCAGCGGATATGTCAAAAGCAAATGCATTTTTAAGTTTTAACTCTTTTTGAACAAGGCATGCTGTTGAAGGAAAAAACATCTCAGGTGTTACTGTCGCAACAATCACAACATCGATTTCATCCGGTGAAATCCCTGCCTTTTGCATAGCATTTCTTGCTGCTTGGACTGCTAAATCAGTTGTTGAGGTTCTTCCGTCAACTATTCTTCTTTCTTTTATACCTGTCCGCTGGGTTATCCATTCATCAGTTGTTTCAACCATTTTTTCTAAATCATGGTTGGAAAGAATTCTTTCGGGCACAAATCTTCCTGTTGAAAGAATCTTGACATTCTGTTTCATTTTTTAGACCTCGCTTTCGGCTGTGATTTCTTCTTTAAGTAACGCTAATATGTTATTCTTATAAAAAGACTTTGCTTGATGTATTCCGCTGAAAATTGCCTGGCTATCTGATGCACCATGACATTTCACTATTATTCCATCTATTCCTAAAAGAGGAGCTCCTCCTACTTCCTTGTAATCATATTTACCTTTTAACCTTTTAAGGTATGGTTTTAATAAAAGTCCACCAATTTTTGCTCTAAAACTTGATTTTGCAATATCTTTTAGTATATCAAAAAACAAAAGTCCCATCCCCTCTGTAAGCTTCAAAACTATATTACCAACAAATCCATCACACACAACTATATCAGGTGGTGAGAATGGCAAGCTTCTTGCCTCAACATTCCCTACAAAGTTTATGTTTTTTGCACTTTTTAGAAGGTCATACGACTGTTTTGAAAGGTCATTACCTTTATTTTCTTCTGTACCTATATTCAAAAGCCCAACTGTTGGGTTTTGCTTGCCAAGCACCTTGCTTACATACACTGTTGCCATCTGAGCAAACTGCAGGATATTTATTGGTCTGCAGTCTGTGTTAGACCCAACATCAATTAAAAGGTACTGCCCATCTTTGTAGGGAAGCCGAGTTGTCAAGGCAGGCCTGTCTATCCCTTTGATTCTTCCAACAATTAAAAGTCCACCTGCCATTAAAGCACCAGTGCTACCTGCTGATATAAAAGCATCAATCTCGCCTTCTTTCAAGTACTGCAAGCCCACTACGATAGATGAGTCTTTCTTTTGTCTTATTGCCTTTACTGGCTCATCTTCAAATTCTATCTTTTCCTTGCAGTCTACTATTTCTACTTTATTGAACTGTCTTATTTTTTGAGCACACTCTTTTCCAATAATGTCTTTGTTGCCAAAAATCACTACTTCATCGTCTTGGTTCTGATTTAAATAGAGCGCAACACCTTTTATAACTGCATCTGGAGAATTATCCCCACCCATTGCATCAATGCCAATCCTCATATTTTTCTACACTCCCATTTCCTATTGCGCTGAATTAATCTCTTCATTCAAAGCAACGAGAATAAATTTGCCCCTGAAAACTTCTTCGTTATTTCTCTTGATAAATACCCATACTATATATTTGTTGTTTCTTTTCTTTTTCAGCTCTGCTCTTGCAACAAGCCTATCATTTGCAAAAACTGGTGTTTTATACTTTATATTTGCTACCCCAATCAACGCTGCTTTTGCATCAATAACAGACATGGCAACCGACTCAGCAAAAGCATAGATGTATTGGCCTTTGACCATATTACTATTGGCAAAGGTCATCCACAGCTCTGGCTCAAATGTTGCAATAGCAAAATTCTCAAGCTCTATGTCAATAATCTCACCCACAACATCGCGCGGCGAGATTGTCTTGAGTTTAGATATACTCTCTTTGGCCATATCCTTTATTCTTTCTCGGACTTCTTTAATATCTAAAATTGCCCTGTCAAGCCTTATTGTCTGTACAGAACATCCAAACTCACTTGCTAGTTCCTCATCTGTTATAAAAGGATTCTCTTTTATTCTTTGAAGCAGAAGTCTGTGTCTTTCTTTCCTTGATAGTTTTGCCATAATTTTATCACCATGATTTAATATTTGATATTAATATCAGGTATTAAATTCTTATGCCAATATTATATATAAATATGACTTAATTTTCAATAACAAAAAAGCCACTATTTAGAAGTGGCTAAAAACTTATCTTAAATTTTTTCTAACTCATTTAGTTTTTCTTTATAATTCTTAGCATTTAGAAGAGTAACAAGATAGTTATAAAAATCTTTACCAATATCTTCTCTTGAAAGAGCAATCTCTACCGTTGCCTGAAGGAACCCAAGTTTGTTGCCCACATCATATCTTTTTCCTTCAAACTCATAAGCATACATAGCTTCTTTTTTTGAAAGTTCTCTCAAAGCGTCAGTCAACTGTATTTCTCCACCAACACCCTCTTTTGTGTGCTGTAGGATATTTAATATCTCAGGAGTGATGATATATCTTCCAAGGACAGCAATATTCGAAGGTGATTCTTCTTTTTTAGGCTTTTCTACAAGATCTTTTACCTTGTAGATTCTATCTTCTATTTGCTTACCTGCAATAATTCCATACTTGCTGACATCATCCTCTGGCACTTTTTGGACACCCAAGATGGTTGTTCTGTACTCTTCATACACCTCTATTAGCTGTTTTAAACATGGTTTTTCGGAAATGATGATGTCATCGCCAAGTAGAACTGCAAAAGGTTCATTGTCAATAAAAAGTCTTGCACAGTATACTGCATCACCAAGGCCTCTTGGTTCTTTTTGGCGTATATAATGGACATTGTAGTCTGCTATCTTTCTTATCAGCTGAAGATTGTCATAATCTTTTTTGTTTTCAAGAGCAACTTCAAGTTCAAAAGACTTGTCAAAATGGTCTTCAATTGCTCTTTTGCCACGCCCTGTGACAATTAAAATGCTCTCTATCCCCGATTCTAACGCCTCTTCAACTATGTATTGAATTGTTGGCTTGTCCACAATGGGAAGCATCTCTTTTGGCTGTGCTTTCGTTGCCGGTAAAAACCTTGTACCAAGTCCTGCTGCAGGAATGATTGCTTTTTTGATAAGTCTTTTCATTAATTTGTCACCTTCTTTCAAAAATTCTATTTCAATTAACTCCATTATACCACAAATTGAGATAAAAAAATAAAGCACGACCTTAAAAATTAGTCGTGCTTTATTTTTTTCACCTATTCTTCATCTTCGTCATACATATCAAAATCTTCATCGTCAAATCTAGACTGGAAGATTTCAAATACATTTTCAAGCTCTTCCTCGTCCTCTACACCTACATATACTTCTTCACCGTCTCTGTCTTCAATCCTCAGAATTACAACCTCAGCCTCTTCGTCTTCTTTTTCCATCTCTTCTAAAGGAAGAAGGACTATATAGTCATTACCATTGTAATTGACCTTATCAAGCATCTCAAAAGATATCTCTCTTCCTTCTTCATCTACCAATGTTACTATATTGTCCGTAAACATATCCATAATGAATTCACCTCTTTTCTAAATATAGACTATTGTAATACAAAAATTGGCACGTGTCAACCACTAAATTCATCTACTAATATATTATCCCCACCAGATTTCATCATAACCATCTTCTTGGTCTTTTGGCCCTTCGTAAAAGTCCAAATAGCAAATCTTGCCTGTCGATTTCTCAACCATTTTCAATCTAAACATAAAATCTGGATGCTCTATCTTATCAACTGCATCAAAGTTTTTCGCATCTTCCCCGGCAACTTCAAATCCATAGCTGCTAAGGTCGCTAATGACTTCTTTAATCTCATATTCAAAATCAATATCAATCTCAGGGATATTCCCTTCTTTTAAAAGCCTTGCAACCTCACCAATTTCGCCTGTTTGATATCTAAAACCTCTTTTGATCATATTCCAAACAACCCCTTTTCAATGACATTATAAATATATGCTTTTATATTATGATATAATGATACCCTGTATAAAAAGTGGTTAAACAGATTTAGCCATAAAATATTCAACTGTCTTTTTCAACCCCTCCAAAAGAGAAAATTGTGGTGAAAATCCAAAGACATTCTTCAAAAGATTATTGGAAAGACAGCTGTGTGCAATATCCCCTGGTCGTTTTGACTGATAAACTGGAACTCTTTTGTATCCTGTCAAGCCAGAAATAATCTCAAATAGTTCATTTACCGACACATTTTTAGCAGTGCTCAGATTAAATGTTCCTGACACAGAACTTTCCAGTGCAATACAGTTTGCTTCAGCGACATCTTCAACATATATAAAGTCCCTTGTCTGAGTACCATCTCCAAATATAACAACATCTTTGTTATTTTGCATACGTTTACAAAAAATTGATACAACCCCGCCTTCCCCGAACGGGTCCTGCCGTGGTCCATAGACATTTGAATATCTGAAAATAACATATTCAAAATTAAAATTATGCGCAAACATCCTAACATACTCTTCTGAAGTAAGCTTAGACAGCCCGTAAAAAGATTCTGGTCTTAATGGATGATTTTCATCAATTGGAATATACTTTGGTTCTCCATAAACTGCAGCCGAGGATGCAAAAATAAACTTTTTCACTTTATATTTAACACAGTATTCAAGAAGATTAACCGTGCCCAAGACATTTATACTGCAATCAAGCCAAACATCTTCCATAGACTTTGCAACACTCACCTGAGCTGCCTGGTGTATGCAATATTCAATTTTGTTTTTTTCAAATACTTGTTCTAAATTGTCGCGAATGTCAAGTTTATAGAACTTGGCTTTTGGATTGATATTATGAGCATTTCCAGAAAGAAGATTGTCTACAATGCATACATCATATCCTCTTTCAATAAGCTTGTCGACAATATGCGACCCTATAAAACCAGCACCGCCTGTCACAAGAACTGCCAACAGATTTTGCACTCCTTTTTTATAAACTCATATAAAAAAAGTATATATCTAATTTATTTTAATTGCAAACTCTGATATAATTAAAAAATAAAAAACTCTAAAAACATCAGGGGGTTTTAAAAAAAACAAATGAATGCAAGAAAGATATTATTCTATGCTCTCCATATTTTAAGAAATCATTTTTTGACAACAGTAATATTTATTGCATTTATGTATCTATATTTTTCTCTTTTTAGAGGTACCACTTCACAGTTTATAAGTGGTATAATCATTTGTATACTTTATATTTATGGCAATTTTTCAAGTGGCAGGTTTCACGCAAAAAAAAGAAATGCACTGTCTTTTTTAGAAGGATCCTTGGCTATAGTTATTGCTTCAATACCTACAATAATTTTAGCAATATTGGCAACCAGTCATGTTCCTTTAAATGAAAAAGGATTTTTAAATTCTCACTGGGCAAATGTAGTATATAGACTTTGGAACTCTCCTTTTATCGGAATATACTCATACGCAGACGAAATTGCAAAAAATAAACATTCAGTAGATACAATAATAACAACTTACTGGATAACTGCTTTGTTTTTACCAATTTCTTCTTTAATAGGTTATTTAATTGGGGTTTTGGAAAAACAGGGATTAATTAAGCTTCCTGAATACAATATTTTACCTAAAAAGAAGAGCCAAAATAAAAAGCAAGGCAAAACCGGGAAATCCTATTAAAGTTCCAATCGCAAGGTTTATTATGTTAAATCCAATATGAACACCATATGGTTCACACAAGAGATTAAAAAGGATAATAAAGCATGTTGTAAGAATGAATCTTATAACTAAATCAAAAAGTTTCATATTTGGATTACCTCAAATTTGGTTTTTCTAAATATAATTTATGTCAAACCAGAAACAAAAAGAACCCTCTTTTCTAGTGAGGGTTCTGCTTGAGAACTTTATACAGGTAGTTTAACCATTTTTCAGCAAGAATTTGCTGATAGATGGCTATCTCTATAAGGTCTTGGTCAGAAGCGAAATTAAAAAGGGTGTTTGCCGACGCGAGCAAGCCTTTTACATATCTAAGTAAAGATTCATAGTCATTTATTCTTTGCACATTCATCTCTCTGTTCACTTCATCTGCAAATTGGTCTGATACTACATTTAAAATATCTACTTTCATTTTAATTTACAGTTACTCCATTTATAAAGCTTCTTTTATATATTATGCACCAATATTTTATTTAATATACTACTAAATTTCTCTTCTTCCTTCTATTGCTTTGAGAATTGTGACCTCATCAGCATATTCAATGTCACCGCCAACAGGAATACCCCTGGCAATTCTTGTAACCTTGATACCCATTGGTTTTATAAGCCGCGCTAAGTAGGAAGCGGTTGCTTCACCGTCAACATCAGGATTTGTAGCAATTATAACCTCTTTTATTGCTGGGTCAGAAAGTCTCTTTAACAGAACATCAATTGTAAGCTGTTCAGGGTATTTACCTTTGAGCGGGGATATTGCACCGTGGAGTACATGATAAAGTCCTTTATATTCCTTTACTCTTTCAAGCGCTGCAACATCCTGTGGCTCTTCCACAACACAGATAATGCTTCTATCTCTCTTTTCGTCTTTACATATAGGACATACTTCATCTTCTGTAAAGTTACAGCACACCCTGCACAGTTTTGTGCTAGTTTTAGCACTCAAGATAGCATCAGCAAGTGCTTTGACATCTTCAGTTTTCATATTTATGATGTAAAACGCAAGTCTCTGGGCGGTCTTCTGACCAATACCTGGAAGCTTTTCAAGCTGCTGAACGAGTTTTGATATAGAAGTTTCTTTATTCTGCATCTTTATCTCAACCTCGTTTTAAAAAAGGCCTGGGATACCAAATCCTGTAACTTTTTGCATCTCTTCTTCTACCATCTTATCAACCTTTCTTATAGCTTCATTTACACATGCAACTATCAAATCCTGTAAAGTTTCTACATCTTCAGGGTCAACAACCTCGGGTAATATTTGAATGCTTTTTATCTCTTTTTTACCATTAATAACAACCTTGACAGCACCACCGCCACTACTTACCTCAATCTCCCTTTGATTTAATTCCTCTTGCAATTTTTCTATTTCCTCTTGCATCTTTTTTGCCTGTTTTTGGAGCTGATTTATATTGAATCCACCACCAAGCCCAGGAAACCTATTTTTTGCCATTAAAGTTTTACCTCCTTGTTCATCATTTATTTCAGGAAATACTTTAATATTATATAACAAAAATTTTGGAGCCTTCCATATCTTTTTTAACAACAATCTTCTGGTCGAACGCATCCAATAAATCCTCAATGTGGGTTATAACAAGTATAGTGTCAAACTGGTCTTTGATTCTATTCAGACACTCAACAATGTGGTCTTTTCCCTCTTCATCCTGAGAACCAAATCCTTCGTCTAAAATCAGCATTCTTATGGAAGCACCTGATCTTTTAAGCAGTACCTTTGAAAGGGCAATTCTGATCGCAAAATTTATTCTGAAAAGTTCGCCACCTGAAAAAAGTTCATAGTTTCTTGTACCATTTGCATCAGAAATTTCTATTTGGAGTGTTTCTATTGTTTTGCCAGATGCTGTTTCTCTTTGAGTTTTAAAATCTATTGAAAATGCTCCATTTGTCAGGAACTTCAAAAGTTTGTTTGCCTCATCTCTTATTTGCGGCAATGTATTTGCAATTATCTCGTTTTTTATTCCATCAGGCCCGGTGATATCAATTATTATATCGTATATTTCAATCTTTTTTTTCATCTCTTCTATTTCACTTTCAAGCCTTGAGAGCTTCTCTTTTGCCTCTTCAATCTGATTTAGTTTCTGCTCAAGGATTCCCAATTCTTTTAAAACAGAATTGAGACTTTCTTGAAGATTTTTTATCTTACTTTCACAGGTCAGAATATCTGACTTTACCTTTTCAAGCATTACAGCATGTGCAAAAGTAGATAAATTTGCTATCTCCTGCTTTAAATCCTCAACCTTTTTCAAAATCTCTTTTTCCTGTTCTTGATACTCAAGTATCTCCTTTTTTAAATTCTCAGCTTTCACCTTGTTCACAGTAAGCTCGCTAAAAAGTCTCTGATATATTTCAAGTTCTTTTTCTCTTTGCAAAAGCTGGGTATAGTAATTCTCATCAAAGTTTAAAATTGAAATTTCTCTTTTTAGGTATGTCATCTCTTCTTTTAACCTTTCTATTTCTTCTTCACAAAGCTTTATGCTTTGGTTTACCTGAACTATTGAATTTTGTAGATTTGAAATATTTTGTGTTTTTTGCCCCATCTTAGCCTTAAGATTTTCTAACATTCCGTGAAGCTTCTTTTCTCTTGTCCTCAGAACTTCTTCATTTTTTATTTTTTCTTCAAGCTCAGAAAACTCTTTTCTCAGAATTTCAAGTTTTTTGGTCAAACTATCTCTTCTTTGTTTAAATTCTTTTCCTTGGGCTGCAATTTCATTTTTTATATGTTCTTTTTCTTCCTGGCCATTAATTTGACGCAAGCATACTGGGCACCTCCCCTGATTTGCCTCTATAAGTCTGTAACTTGAAGCAAGCTCTTTTAATTTGTTCTCCACTACCTCTAAAGATTTCTCATGTTCTACAATTTCCTCTCTTTTTTTCTCTTGTTCCTGTTTATACTGCTTTACTTTTCCCAGCTCATTTTCGATCTTCGAAATTTCTACCTCCACTTTTTTCATCTCTTCCTCATACTTTGAAATCTCAGAAGTTTCTTTATTCAGCTGTAAATTACTCTCTTCAATATTCTTTTCAAATATCTTTTTCTGCTCTATTTTGCTTTTTATATCTCTCTCACACAAAACCATTTTGTTTTTGAGCTCAAGATACTTTTCATAATCCTTTCTCTTGAGTTCAACCTCTTCTTTTATCATCTCGTACTCTTTAACCATTGCAGTTATCTTATCTTCTTCCTTTAATTTTTCTTCAATTTTTAAAAGCTCTTTTCTTGCAGTATCAAATTTATACCTTATCTCCTCAGCTTTTCTTTGAAGTTCTATCATTTCATTCTTTTTCTGATTTAATATATCAAGTTTTTGTTCTATTTCAGACCTCTTCGAAATAAGGGTATTTAGTCTATTTCTCAAACCGTTTAATTCAGCTTCTATCGTGGTTCTCTTCTTTTCCAAATCAGCCACCAAAGATTTTATAGACTCTTTTTCTGATAAAATTTTATTTTCTTCCTCTATTTCTCTGTTTTTTATATCTAGCAAAACCTTTTTTTCTTTTCGTTTTTCTTTCGCAAGTTCGTTTATCCTGTCATATATACTCAGGTTCAATATCTTTGCAAAAACTTCACGCCTGTCTTCAGGGGATGACAACAAAAAATCTTCTGTTCGTTTTTGAGAAAGATATGCTGAGTGCAAAAATACGTTAAAATCTATCCCCAAAATATTCTGAAGCTTTACTTGAGTCTGGGTATAAGTTGCTTCATTTATAGGTATGAGACTGTCTCCTTTTCTAACAAAGAGTGAAAGATACTTTTTGCCTTTTCTGTCAAGTCTTCTCACAACTTTATATATGGTCTTATTCAACTCAAATTCAAATTCAACCTGCATATAATCCCTATGTGAGTTTATATACTCTGTTTCTGCAACTTTTCCTCGTTTTCCTGTTTGAAGTCTTTCAAACTCGCCAAAAAGCGCCCAGGCAATTGCCTCAGCAATAGAAGATTTCCCATTGCCATTTTTGCCTATGATACAAGCAACCTTTATATTGCTAAAATCAATTTCGTTCTGAGTATCCTTATATGATTTGAAATTTTCAATCCTCAAAAAAAGAGGTCTCAAATCTCATCCCCACCTCTTGCTGTGCTTTCATTTTTCCTGAACTTCATACAAAAGCTTTTTAAATTCTGATACAACCTCATCTTTATTCTCTATACCCCTGTATTTCTGGCTTGCTGATAAAAACTTTTCAAATGCATCAACAGGGTCTGACTTTTCATCAACCTCAGCAATTCTAAAATCTTTCTTTGAGTCAACTACCTCAATTTCGATAGGCGCTAAAACAAAACATCTGTCTCTCAAAAACCTTTCAACAAGTCCAACATCAATCTTTTCTTTTATCAAACTTTGAGTTTTTATTATGAGCTTTACAACCGACACCTGAATACTATTTGAAGTATTTTGCTCAAACATTTGTACTTTCTCTTCTATTTTGTCAAGAAGCTTTTTGGTGAGATTTTCTACTTCGTCTTCAAACACATCAATCTCCAACTGGCAAAAAGGTCTTACCTTAACGGGTTGAAACTTAAACCTAAAGCTCTCTTTGTCTATCTCAAACACAACAAACCCCTTGCTGTCGTTTGCTTCAGAAAAATCTATCCTGTCAGGCGAGCCACAATACAACACAGTAGGGTTTGCTGCATGCAAAATTTGAGGTTTGTGAATGTGACCCAGGGCAACAAATTTTAACTTTGGATTTAAAAGGCAAGAAAGAGGCACCTTTATGTCTTTGCCAAGCATAATTGATCTTTCACTGCCAATCTGCGCCTCTACTACAGTAAAATGTCCTGCAAGAATTGTAGGAATATTATCTTCTGAAGAGTCCAAAACCTGGCTTAGTTTTTTCTCAAAAAAATTGGCTGCTATCATATCAATCTCTTCTGTCTTTTGAGGAAATGTCTCATCCACAAACCTTTCAAGATAAAGGTAAGGCACAGCCACAATGCGAAGTTTTTCACCTCTTATTTCAAATTCTCTGGTTTCAAAAGGTCTATCCATCACAACAATGTTTGGCTGGTCGAATATTTCAAAAACCCTCACAGAATGATCTTTTGTCTCAAAAGGATGCATATCATGATTACCTGGCACTATTGCCACCAAAACGCCTCTTTTTGAAATATCCACAACCCTCTTGTAAAACATATTCCTCAGCGTAGAGTTTGGTTCTCTGTCTTTAAAAATATCGCCTGTTATAAGCAAAAGATCAATACTGTTTTCTCGTATAAACTCCAGTATCCTGTCAAATGTTTTGAAAAAATCATGTACACGTGAGCCAAGCCCATCCGGGGTTTCGCGGCTGTAAGTTGTTACACCAAAATGAAGATCAGCTGTATGAACTCCTCTTATTGCCATTTTATTCTCCCTCTTTAGAAAAATTTTTAATAGTCCATCTCATCAAGCCACTTCTTAGATACCTCTATCGTTTTTTCGTACTTTTCGTCCACCTCATGTTTTGGGGCATAAATTGAAACAAAATCATAAAAGCTATTATCATACCCTCTCGTCTTTATTGCAATTGGCATAGGGACTGCATGACCTACAAGTAAAGCCTGCTGTTTTGAATCAAGTGACTCTATAATTGACCTTAGTTGTTTACTATTTTTCATACCAGCAAGTGCACTTGTAATATCAGCTTCATCAGAAAGAGATAAAATAACCCTTGTTCCAATTTGTGATGCAATCTCACTGTCTATCTGAGAAGGTCTCTGGTCTATACACATAAGGCTTACCTTTGCCTTTCTCATTTCTCTTGCTATTGTTCCAAATATTGTCTGTTTTGCAACATCGGGCGATAAAAATCTGTGTGCTTCTTCAATTGCAATCACAAGTGGCCTTGGAGGAGAATACTTTTGTCTGTTTGAAATATACCTTTCATACATCTCCATATATCTTTGGTAAATACGCCTTGATAAGACGTTTGTAACAAAGAGATAGTTAAGTAATTTATCACTTTTGCCAAATGTTATATCAACACTGATACCTTTTTGAAGATAATTCAAAATAATATCAATTGAGTTTGTGCCAGGTCGTCTATCATATCTAAGGTAGGGTAATTCTTTTAACACAGAAAGCTTTCTGATAAGCGCCAAAAGAGAACTTCTATTGACCACAGCTTCGCTGTCTTTAAACCTCTCTGCCAAGTCCTCACCATTTATAAGTATCTCTTCAAGCCAGTGTTTACCTTCTGTTTCTAACCTGTTTTTAAGTGCAATCATAACCTGTTGTGCTGTCTCATTGAGGTTTAGCTCTTCTGCAATTGATAAAATATCCTCGATCTCAACATCTCTAACATCAATCTCAATCGGCAAAACACCTGTCATTGATGAGAAATTTTCAGTTGCCATTATCTGGACTTTGCTTCCAAAAAGACTTTTAAGCCCTTTAACATGCCGGTTTTCCTCATCAACGCTGTCAGGTCCATGGTCTGAGTGAGCATCAAAAATGAGAAGCGATGCCTTATCACAAAGGATAATCCCTGCCATCAATAATCTTGCAATAAATGATTTTCCTGTACCAGTCCTTCCGTAAATGCCACTGCTTCGTTCAATAAATCTTTCCATGTCTATGCATACTGTAGAGTTTTCGTCCATGTCAAGAACACTTCCAACTGGAAAATAACGTTTTGGATTTTTTTCAAAACTCCCAAATACATCTGAAATATCATCATAGGTAGCTCTTCTAACACTTGAAGCATGAGGTGGTATGTTTCTTATAGGCTGATTTTTCTTTTCCTCAAGGTCGTAAGAAAGAACTGGCTGTGCCTTGAACACAGTATAAATAGAAGTCCCCCTTGTAATCCTGTTCAAAAGCAGGCTTGAGTTTCCTCGCGGAAGTTCTGACAAAGCTTGCTTGTTCATGCCCTCTATTACCATGTCGGTAAGCATACAGTAGTACTTTCTCTTTTCTGTTTGGCTAACAAGAATTGCCCCAATCCTTGTACTTTCCACCACAGAATAATCCTCGACCTTTATTGCAAGACCTTCTGAGTACGAACCACCTATGATTTTGCCAATTCTGTTCTCTTCATACATACTACTTGCCATATTTCAATCACCCTTCTTGTACAGTCATTATTAGATTATCTAACCTCTCAATTATAGGCTCAAGAAGATTTAGATCATATTTAAGATAAGCGTTCAAGCTTTTTCCCATCTGTTCTATATAATAATAGTCTTTTCCTCTTGCAAGATATGCAAAAAAAAGCATCCACGGGACAACTTCAATGATATCAATATCTTTAGTCTTTAGCACAGAATTTAGAAAAAGGCTGTTTTGAGTGGCAAGAAGAATTTCTTTTTGTGTTGCCAGCTCAACTAAACTGTGAAGTCTTATACTTTTGTCAGGAAGACAGCCGACAAACTTGCCATTTACTATGTATCCAACAACCACACATTTAAAATATCCCTTCAAAATCTGGTCAATCTGAGGATAATATTTTTTTATTTCCTCAGGTGACTTCCACAAAGCTCTCGGATATCCTCCCTCGGATATGCTGCCAACGTCATATCTTGTGACACATCCTATCACCTTGTAATCATCTAATTCAAACTTTATAAACCTGCCAGGTGTAGGTATATTGTTCCAATCTCTTGCTTCACAGGTAAGTTGAGTAAAAGAAATATCTATTATCTCGCCCACTATCATTTCAAATACTACTCCTTCTATACTATTCTTTTCATTTTATTGTTCTTTTTAGCAGAATAGCGCATAAGATCATCTTCAAACCTATATAGCATACTTTCTACTGCATCCTTGTCGCCTTTAGAGATAACAGAAAATTCATGTGCATGGGTCAAAGATATGGGATAACCAAACCCAAGCTGACACTGATGGTAAATAGCACCAAGGCTCTTTTCAAACCAGTCTTTATCGTTTGCTATATAGAGTGGAAACTCTATTCGTGCTATCTCGTAACCTGTGTTCAAATAAACAAAGCCTATATCGGTCTTTTCAAACTCATCAAAAGCTCTACCTAATGTGTAAAAGATGTTTGAATACTCTCCTTCCCTAAGGCCGGAAAATAAAACGACATCCTTTATTCTGCCTATCTTTTCACACTCTCTTTTTTTCTCCTTAGGACACTCTCTACAGTTTATCCTCGGTTTTTCACACATATATATTTTGTAAATGTTAGAAATAATTGAGTTTTTGGGAACAGAAATAAAACCACACACGGCTATTTTCTTTCGCTCTGCCAGGATGAATATCCTTTCAAGAATAGCATTTGCTTTTCTGCCAAAACGCATGCCTTGCCTGTCTTGCGACCAGTCAACAAGATTGCCATCGTAAAGTACTATTTTGAGCTGATCTGTTTCACCGCTTCTTTCCACATACTCTAAAATTGCCGCAAACTCTTTTTCCTGTCTTTCTTGTGAAATCTCAGAAGAATTTTTAAAAGTAATATCATCTTTGTCAGAATAAAGTTCTTGGTCAAGATAAATATAGGGAAAAGTTCTGTACCAAAATTTACTTTCTCTCTGTCCATAGACAATAGAAACACAGGCAATGTTCAACACATAATAAGGTGTTAGAATATGCCTATCTATTTCTGTATTGCTGCCATCTACTGCAAAAACTTCATAGTCAGTATTCAAAGAGCATCTGTGAGATTTCAAAAATTCATCGTAATTGCTATAGTATGGAAGGCAGAACAAAATCTCATTCTTCTCATCCTTGCCAGGAATTTTCGAGAGAATATTTTGAATTTTCTCTCTATCTACCGAATTTAAAAACGCAAACATATCCTCAACATTTGATTTTAACTCTTCCTCATGCTTTGCTAAAACCTCTTTCTTTTCACTTATCTGTGCAGACAATCTGTAAAGGTCTAACATCTTATCACATCCAAAAAGTTATTCTTAATAATTTAAAATTATATCTCTTTCTTACTATTATATCAAACATTTATTCGCAAATCAAAACAACTGCATATGCTGAAATTCCTTCTTCTCTTCCTTCAAAGCCCAATCCTTCTGTTGTTTTTCCCTTGATGTTTATCTGAGTACTGTCAATCTTAAGGCAATCTGCAATTTTATTTTTCATCTCATTAGTATATGGAGAAATCTTAGGTCTTTGGCTAACTATGGTAGAATCTATATTTACTATTTTCAAGTTTTTCTCTTCTAAAAGCTTTGCAACTTCTTTTAAAAGAAGCAGACTGGAAATGTCTTTATACTTAGGGTTACTGTCCGGGAAAAGCTTTCCAATATCATTTTCCCCCATAGCACCAAGAATAGCATCAATTATGGCGTGGACCAAAACATCCGCATCTGAATGTCCCAGAAGTCCCTTTTCAAAAGGTATTTCAACTCCGCCCAATATAAGTTTTCTTCCCTCGACAAATCTGTGAACATCATATCCAATTCCCACTTTAAACATTTGATTTAAACTCTCCTTTCAAAGAAGTAAATTCAAATCTTTGAATAGCACCATCATACAAAAGAGGATTATCGCTTCTTTCTTCTACTGCTTCCTTCAATCTTAAAAGTGCTTTTTGAAAGTTAGCAAAACTTTCTTTAATTTTTTTCCCAAATTTTTCATCCTCCATTTTCTTTTTGTCCTTTTAACATCTCGATATTTAAATTATATCACACATGAAAAAGAACTCTTAGTCTTGCAAAAAAATTTGACATACAAAGAATCTTAATGTTATTATTAAATAAACACCACAATCGAATAGTTCATAATATATTAATAGATAGAGGCGCGTCTTTTAAGAGTAGGCAGGCGGATGTGAAAGAAGACACAGATGAAACCTGCTGAAAGGAAAAGACGCCGAAGGGAGTTTCTTTCTTCTTGGAAACTTCCCTGGGTGCATGGAGAATATCCATGCAACTGTCACCAATTGTAAAATTGGTGGAGCGCTATCTGTTAATATATTGTATGGCTAATATACAATATATTAACAGAAGCTGGCTCGAAAACCAGCTTTTTTTAGTTTTATAAATACATTAAAGCACAATTTCAATTTTTGAAGAGGAGGTTTACAGTAAAGTGGCAAAGAAAATTAGAATGGCAATAGTTGGCGCAACAGGTATGGTTGGAAGAACATTTTTAAAGGTCTTGGAAGAAAGAAAATTGCCGGTTGAAGAATATTTCCTCTTTGCATCAAGCAGGTCAGCAGGGACAAAAGTTGAGTTTATGGGAAAAGAATACACAGTTGAAGAGTTAAAAGAAGACTCATTTGACAGGGGCATTGACATTGCTTTGTTCTCTGCCGGCGCTTCAACATCTCTTCACTTTGCTCCAATTGCAGCATCGAAAGGGTGTATTGTAATTGACAATTCAAGTGCATGGCGTATGGAAAAAGACGTTCCTCTTGTTGTACCAGAGGTCAACCCGGAAGATATCAAATGGCACAAGGGAATTATTGCAAATCCCAACTGTTCAACCATTCAGGCAGTTGTTGTTTTAAAACCTTTGCACGACAGATACAAAATAAAAAGGATTGTGTACTCAACATACCAGGCAGTTTCAGGTGCAGGATATCAAGGATATTTGGATTTAGAAGAAGGATTAAAAGGTGCTCCGCCAAAGAAGTTCCCATACCCAATTGCAGGAAATGTCATTCCTCATATTGACGTATTTTTAGAAAATGGATATACAAAAGAAGAGATGAAGATGATAAACGAGACAAAAAAGATTTTACATGACGACTCTATAAAGATTACTGCAACAACTGTGAGAGTACCTGTTTTCAACGGTCACAGCGAATCAATAAATGTGGAATTCGAAAAGCAGTTTGATTTAGAAGAGTTAAAAGAAATTCTCAAGAATGCTCCAGGCGTGGTTGTTCAGGACGACCCTGCAAATCTTTTATACCCAATGCCAATTTATGTTTCTGGAAAAGATGAAGTCTTCGTTGGAAGAATTAGAAGAGATGAATCTGTTGAAAATGGGGTCAATTTATGGGTTGTTGCAGACAATATAAGAAAAGGAGCAGCAACAAATGCTGTTCAGATTGCTGAAAAGGTAATAGAATATTTCTTTAGCTAATTGAAAGGTGGCTATAATTAAAAAGTTTGAATAAATTGGGAGGTTTTATAGGCTATGGCACTCTTTAAAGGCTCAGGTGTTGCTTTAATAACACCTTTTAAAGACGAGGAAAGTGTAGACTTTGAAACTCTTGGAAGGCTTGTTGACTTTCACTTAGAGCACAAGACTGACGCAATCATTGTATGTGGTACAACTGGAGAGCCTTCAACAATGCCAGATGACGAACATTTAGAAGTAATTAGATTTGTAATTGACAGGGTAGCTGGTAGAAAACCTGTTATTGCTGGTGTTGGTAGCAATCATACAAAACATGCAGTTTATCTTTCCAAAAAAGCACAGGAGCTTGGCGCAGATGGTCTTTTGCATGTAACACCATATTACAACAAAACAACTCAAAAAGGATTGATCGAGCACTTTCAAAGAATAAATGATGCTGTATCAATTCCTATTATTGTTTACAATGTACCGTCAAGGACAGGGCTAAATGTCTTGCCTGAAACCATGAAAGAACTTGCAAAACTGCCAAACATAAAAGCGATAAAAGAAGCAAGTGGCAACATCACACAGGTTGCTGAAATTGCTATGCTCTGTCCTGAAATTGATATCTATTCTGGAAATGATGACCAGATAGTACCCATTCTCTCTGTGGGTGGAATCGGTGTTATTTCAGTGCTGGCGAATATTCTGCCTGATGAAACACATGACATTGTTGAATATTTCTTAAACGGTGAAATTGAAAAAGCAAGACAGCTTCAGCTAAAGCTTCTTCCTATAATCAAAGCACTCTTTATTGAGGTAAACCCAATTCCTGTAAAAGAAGCTATGAACATGATGGGATTTAATGTTGGAAAACCAAGATTGCCGCTTGCTGCCATGACAGAAAAGAACAGGGAAATTCTTAAAAAAGCACTTGTTGACTATGGCATTTCGATAAAAGAATGAGAATAAAATAATAACAAGGATTGGATGTGAGACACAAATGATTAGCATCTTACTTAATGGCTGCAATGGTAAAATGGGTCAGGTTGTGAGCAGAGTTGTTAAGAACTATGACAATATTAAAATTGTCGCAGGGGTTGACTTAAACACAGTCAAAAACTTTGACTATCCTGTTTACCAAAGTCCAGAGGAAGTGGTTGAAAACTTTGATGTTATAATTGACTTTTCCCTTCCTGAAGCAACAATGAAAATTCTTGAGTTTGCAAAGCAGAAAAACAAACCAGTTGTAATAGCAACAACAGGCTTTACATCTGACCAGAAAGCTAAAATTTTAGAATATTCAAAACAAATTCCTATTTTCTGGTCTGCCAATATGTCTTTGGGAGTAAATCTTGTTGCAGAACTCATTCAAAAGGCTTATAAGGCTCTTGGTCCTTCATTTGATATTGAAATCATTGAAAAACACCACAACCAGAAAATAGATTCACCTTCTGGCACAGCCTTGATGCTTGCTGATGCAATAAATGAAATTGCAAATAATTCCTATGAGTATATCTATGACAGGCATACAAGGAGAAAGAAAAGACAGCAAAACGAGATAGGAATATCATCTATACGCGGTGGAACAATTGTAGGTGAACACAGTGTCATTTTTGCCGGCCCTGATGAGATTATTGAGATAAAGCATACAGCACTCTCAAAAGAAATCTTTGCTAGTGGTGCAATCAAGGCTGCAATGTTTATGATAGGCAAAGGCGCGGGTATATATAATATGAAAGATTTGATTAACTCAATGTGAGGTGTTTTAAATTTGAAGCCTGTGACAAATTTAAATGTCACCCAGAACGTTGCCATGATAACCCTTGACAATGTTCCAAACAAGATTGACCTGATAGCCTCCATCTTTAATGAAGTGGCAAACCATGGGATAAATATTGATATGATAAGCCAAACAGCACCTTATAAAGGAAACATAAACCTATCATTTAGCCTTGACGAAGAAAATGTACCAAAGGCAATCTCAGCACTCAGCAAGTTCAAAAAAGAGATTCCTCACCTGAGAATTGATATCGTGTCGGGCTTAAGCAAGCTTTCTATCTTTGGTGAGGCAATGAAAGACCTTCCCGGCGTTGCTGCATCACTTTTTACCACTTTAGCTGAAGCAGGTGTTGAACTTAAGATGGTAACAACAAGTGAGGTTGACATATCATATTTGATTGACCAGAAAGACGAGGAAAAAGCTGTTCAGATTATAAAAGAAAGGTTTGATTTAAAATAAACTTACTTACATGCTGCCACAAAACAGTATTTGTGTTTTGGGCAGCTTATTTTTTTTGCAGTATTGAATTTTGCTGTTTCACCTAGTATTATTGAAAAATAGAAGTTTTTAAACTTAAACATCAGGAGGTTCTAATAGTTGACAACAACAAGGCAAAAAGGTATAACTTTTTATTAGATAGAGTTAGATGATACTATTAAGTGTATAAAATACCAAAATTAATTCGAGGTGTTAAAAACATGATAACCATCCAGGCTAAGTTGATTTTTGGCAGCAGCGAGGATAAGCAGAAGGTATTGGACCTTATGAGAAGATGGACGTCCTGCATGAGGTACGCATACAAAAGGCTGCTGGAAGGACATAAGAGAAATGAACTCAAAAGACAACTTCAGGGGATTTTCAATCTGAACTCCCGATACGTCGACGATGCGATAATGAAAGCCAAAAGTATTAAAAAATCCTGCGAACAGAAGGGAGAAAATCCTAAAAAGGTCATATTTGGCGGTAGAGAACTTTTTGAAAAACTCCAGAAAAGGCACATAAACGGCAGAGCATACAGGGAACTTCAACGTGAGTGGCAGGAGAAAAGGAAAGGAACCCTCTATTCAAGAGGAGACAGGAGCAAGAAAGGAAATCTCAACACAAGGATTGAGATAGATGGTTCCTTAACAAAACTCAGAATTAACGTGGGAGAAAAGGAGTATGTATATGCGACGATAAAGCCTGGATGGAAAGTAAAGGGTGGAACGTACACAGACAGGAATCAACTGCTGCAGGCGATAAGCACTTTGGGAGAACCCTATTCTGTTGAGCTGAAACTCAAAAACAGTGTAGTATATGCCTACTTCACCGTTGAAGAGATTTTTCCAAAGTCTGAGATAACAAAATCAAACGGCGTTATAGGGATAGATCCGAACGCATATCCAAAGCATATGGCATGGGCAGAAACAGACAGTAGCGGTCAGCTTCTGAGCTACGGTGAAATACCAATGCCAGAGCTTGAAAGTGGAAACTCAAGCAAGAGGGAGTACTACAGGTGGCAGTACGCACACATGATAGTGCAAATGGCAAAAGATAATCAAAAAGCCATAGTAATTGAGAAGTTGAACATAAAGGACAAAGGGAAAAGAGGAGACTTTTCAGGTAGAAAATCAAGACGGATAAGGCACTATTTTGGATACAGGTCACTTTTGGAAAAGGTAAAACTTTTAGCAAAGCGAGAAGGAGTAGAGGTTATAGAGGTAAACCCTGCGTATACTTCTGTGATAGGGATGTTAAAGTACGCACCGCAGTTTATGGTGAGCAAGGACATTGCTAGCTCGTATGTGATAGCAAGAAGAGGGCTTGGATTAAAAGAAAGGATACCGCACAACTATATGCTACTTCTCAGTAGTTTTAATGTAAACAGTCTGGAAGAACTGAAGGGGTACGTGAAGAAGGCAGTCAAGAATCCATACGTTAGGAAAAGACAACTCAGGGAGATAGATTGGGCGATAAAGCTTCTACAAAGCTCTGGGAGTGAGCCAGGGAGGCTATCCGAGCCTCTGGACGGAACAAGCAAGGATAGTCACAGGAAATTATCCTGTAATCTTTGGCGAGTTCTCAGGGTAGCGGTGGTAACACCACTCTCCCCTGACAGAGTCCTGCGTGATATGTCTGTCCTGAAATCACTTTTAGTTTCAGGGCAAGTGGGGAAGACCTATAAAGGGCGCAAGTTCCTGTTTCTTGGGACAGGGGCTATGGTTGTTCCAAATACCGCCTGCTGGGTCTGGAACAACCTGAAAAGGCGGACTACAAATAGCCCAGCCATCTAAACTTGTGCTAATGTGCACAGTTTGGATGACCAGGAGTGCTGATTGGCAACAGGAGCAAAATACTATCATTCCTGCATAAATTGTGGTGGGATAAATACAGATACAAGAAATGAAAATGGATTACCCTGTGAACAGTGCCTCAGCCAGAAACAGATAAACGATATATACAAATCTTTAAAAAAGATGGGTACATTGAAGGATTATCAGTTATACTGGAACTTTCAGCAAAATCTTAATGCGTTCAAAATGTTCTTTGAACACATTTTTCAAAAACCATTGACAGGATACCAAAGAACATGGGCAAGACGGTTTTTGCTTTCAAAAAGTTTCACGCTTGTTGCCCCAACAGGAGTTGGTAAAACTACGTTTGGACTTGTAGCAAGCCTTTTTTTAGCGCTAAATGGCAAAAAGTCAGCTCTTGTATTCCCTACAATCTCACTTGCACAGCAGTCTTTTGAAAGACTTGAAGAGTTTAAAGCAAAATTAGAAAATGCAAACACTGTGAAAATCTTATTATTTAACTCTTTGATGACAAAAAGTAGAAAAGAAGAGTTTGAAAAAAGGTTTTTATCTTGCGACTTTGACATACTCATAATAACCACTCAGTTTGTTTCAAAAAGAAAAGATGTTCTATCTAAAATGTTTTTTGACCTTGTATTTGTGGACGATGTGGACGCTATTTTGAAATCATCAAAGAATATAGATACACTGCTTCAAATGATAGGCTTTTCAGAAGATGAGATTGAAAAAGCAACCGAAAGATTGAGAACCAAAAATAAAGAAAATGGGCAAGATACAGTTTCAAATGGTTCTAAAAATAAGGGAATGCTCATAGTATCCTCAGCAACAGCAAAACCGCAGGGACTAAAGCCACTTCTTTTCAGAGAACTTTTAGGTTTTGAAATCGGCAGATTTACATTTAATATAAGAAATATCACTAATATAAGAATCAAAAAGAAGTCAAAAGAAAAATTGCTTGAAATAATCAACATCTTAAAAGATGGTATACTTCTCTTTGTCAATACCGAAGAAGAAGGAAAAGAAATTGTTAAATTTCTCGCAGAAAATGGTATTAAGATCGGAACTACATGGAGCAATTTTGATGAGGAATTTGAACTTTTCAAAGAAGAAAAACTAAATGTCATTTGCGGAGTTTCATCTTATTATGGAAAACTCATTAGAGGAATCGATCTTCCTGAGCGTATAAAATACTGCATTTTCTGGGAAACTCCAAGATTTAGATTTTCGGTTGATATGGACAAAGCTCCTCGATTTGTACTTGAAAGAGTTTTTGTTGAGTACCTTGAAGATCATCCCAAGTTAAAAGAGTATTTTAAGAATGTCGAAATCTTGCAAACAGAAAAGTTGAGACAGCTTGTCTTAAAGTATATATCCGCAGAGAGCTACAACAAAATTGTACAGGAAATATTCTCGCACTTGAAGATAACTGATGATGGCAAGCTTGTCATTCCAGATGTTCCAACATATATCCAGGGATCTGGCAGAACCTCGAGAATGTTTGGAATGCGTCTGACAAAAGGGGTATCAATCCTCTTTGAAGAAGATGATACTATATTCGAAAGCCTAAAGTCACGGCTTATGTTTTTACTGGACGAGGAATGGATGGAGGAAAATGAAGTAGATTTTGAAAGTCTTATGGAAGAAGTAAAAGAAAGCAGAAAAATTCAAAACAATGATTTTTATCAAATTGACACAAAGTCAAGACTTATGATAGTTGAATCTCCAACAAAGGCTGACACCATTTCAAAGTTTTTGGAAAAAGCCTCAACAAGAAGATATGGTAAACTCTCTGTATATGAATCGATAACACCGGAAGGAATTTTGCTTATCACCGCATCAAAAGGACATGTGTACGACCTTGAGACAAAAAAGGGTTTACACGGTGTTGAGTACCATGATGGAAAATTCATTCCCTATTACAACTCTATTAAACGCTGCATGAAATGCAATACTCAATTTACCGATGAGCTTGACAGCTGTCCTAAATGTGCATCCAATACAATTGAAGATAAAAAAGAAATTTTAAAAACATTGCGCGAGCTTGCACTTGAGGTTGACGAAGTTTTGATTGCAACAGACCCTGATGTTGAAGGAGAAAAAATATCATGGGACATTTCACAGTATATAAAGCCTGCAAATAGTAACATCAAAAGAATTGAAATGCATGAAATTACACGCTATGGACTTGACAGTGCCTTGAAAAATCCACGACAGTTTAACATAAACCTTGTAAAATCTCAAATTGTGCGAAGAATAGAAGATAGATGGGTAGGATTTGAACTTTCTTCAAAGCTTCAGGAAAATTTCCAAAGTTACAACCTTTCTGCCGGGCGCGTGCAGTCAACCATCCTTGGCTGGATTGTTGAAAGAGAAAAGGAATATGCAAAAAGTGAAAGAACATTTACAATGCTAAAACTTGAAAATGGGTATAATCTTGAAATTGAAGGAGAAGAAGAGTGCAAAAGAGTAAAAGCAGAAGTTGTTGATCAGAAAATAGAAGAAATACCTGCACCTGCCCCATTTTCGACTTCTTCTTTGTTATCCTTAGCTTCACAGAAATTAAATTTGGGTGTGCAGCAAATAATGGAGATTTTGCAGTTTTTGTTTGAGCATGGCTTTATCACTTATCACAGGACAGATTCAACAAGGATTTCTGTGACAGGACAGAACATTGCAAGAATGTTTTTAGAAAAGGTGGGCAAAAAGGAATTCTTCTTACCAAGAAGTTTTGGTGACGAAGGAGCCCATGAAGCAATAAGACCTGTAAAACCCATATCACCTGAGGAATTAAAAGAACTAGCCTATGAAAAATATGCACAGGGTATCTCACAAAACCACATAAGAGTATATCAGCTTATTTTTAACAGATTTATGAGCAGCCAGATGAAAAATCCTAAAGTTTTATTCCAAAAAGTTTGTTTTAAAATAGCTGATAAAGAGATTGTTAAAGACATTCCTGTTAAAATTGAGGAGGAAGGATGGTTGCACTTTCTTTCTATGCAAATTTATCCTTTATTTGAAAATAAAGATTATAGTGTAACTGACAGACGAAGCTACAAGAAACACACCATTCAGCTTTACACTCAGTCAAGCCTTATTGACGAAATGAAACAGAAAAACATAGGGAGACCTTCAACATATGCAAAGATGGTAGAAACACTTTTCAAAAGAGGGTATGTGTTCGAAGATAGTTTCAGAAGAATAAGGGCAACATCCCTTGGCAAAAAGGTATATTCTTATCTTTCACAAAAATATGGTGAATACGTAAATGAACAAACCACACGTGAGCTTGAAAAACTCATGGATATAGTAGAAGAAGGAAAAAGAGATTATCAGGAAATCTTGCAGGAACTTTATAATGATATATCCGAGCTTTTAAATAAGTAAAGAGAATTATGTTTTTTCTTTTTTAATGTTGGGTAAAAATATATTAAAAATTTTAGAAACTCTTATTTTTTTCAGAAGAGGAGGGTATTTGTCTTGTTTAAAAATGTCAAAATAAGAACAAAGCTTATATTTCTTTTTTTGTTTGTGTTTTTAGTATTCATCATTACATTAGAAGCCTATATTATTCCATCTGTCATGACAACTATTGAAAATCAAGTAAAAAATAAACTTAAAAACATTGTTCAAGTAGCAGTTTCTATTTGCGAAAATGAATATCGATTACAACAATCAGGTAAAAAATCAAAACAGCAAGCTCAGGATACTGCAAAAGAGATAATCAGAAATCTAAGGTATAACTTTGCAGACTATATATGGATAAATGATTTTCAACCAAAAATGGTAATGCATCCTTACAAAAAAGAATTAGAAGGACAGGATTTGAGCAATTACAAAGATCCAACAGGATTTAAACTTTTTGTTGCAATGGTTGACATTGTCAAGAAAAAAGGAGAAGGGTTTGTAAAGTATCAATGGGAAAAACCAAACACAAAAAAACTTTACCCTAAAATGTCATATGTTGCGCCTTTCAAACCATGGGGCTGGATACTTGGTACAGGTATTTACATAGATGACCTGGTTGAATATCAAAACAAAATCAAAATGACAATTAACTTAATCACAGGTTTAATACTTCTAATAGCTATGCTTTTTATTCTCACAATAACATTATCGCTTGCAAGAAGGCTTTCACAGGTTGAAAAGATGGCAGACTTACTTTCGCATTTTGACCTGTCTAAAACAGATGATTTTAAAGCCGTTAGCTCAGATGAAATTGGAAAGGTAACAAACGCTTTTATTACGATGAGTAAAAATATAAAGGATGTTATAAAACAAATAAAAGATGTTACAAGTTCAATTTTAGATGCCGCAAAAGAACTTACATCTGCATCAAGTGAAATTGCAAACGTCTCAGAACAAATAGCACTTGCAATTTCTGATGTTGCAAAAGGAAGTTCTGAACAGGCAAATTCAATCGAAAAATCAAGTGAGAAGCTATCTGCTCTCTCAAATTCTGTACAGGACATTTATGAAAAAATGAAAGAGGCTTATTCTTCAGTTCAAACTGTATATCAGAGAATCAATAATGGTCAGGAATTAATCATATCCCAGGAACAAAACATGAACAGCGTAAAGGAAATATGGCAAGATGTACAAAATATGATGACAAGATTTTCTGAGATGAGCAACGAAATTGTTAAGATATCCTCTTTTATAACAAACCTTTCAAAAGAAATAAATCTTCTTGCTTTGAATGCATCAATTGAAGCGTCAAGGGCTGGTGAAGCTGGTAAGGGTTTTATGGTGGTTGCAAATGAGATAAGAAAACTTTCCGAGCAGACATCAACCTCTGCGAAACAAATAGGAACACTCTTAAAGGATATCTACGAAAATATCCAAACAATTTCTAATCAGTTTGAAGTGTTTAATAAAATATTAGAAACTCAAGATGATATAACAAAACAAACTAAAGATGTTTACTTGCAGATTTTGCAGTTCTCAAAGGACTTGCTTGAAATGATAAATAATGTTACAGAAAGTACGAAAATAGCAAGTAATAGCATCTCAGTAATATCTCAAGAAATTACTAACATTGCAAGCATCGCTCAAGAAACCGCAGCTGCAACCCAGCAAACTGCTGCTTCAACACAAGAACAAACTGCAACAGCTCAAACAATAGCATCAACAATGAAAAATTTAGAAACCCTTGCTCAACAAATGGCTAAAAAAGTTGAAATATTCAAGATATAGAAATTCAAAAAAGAAGGGGCTTTTATTCTTCTCTGATTTCATCAAGGATAAAAGCCCCTCTTTTATATATCAACCTGTGACTCAAAATTAAGTTCATCTTTATACTTTTCAAGTATTGGCTTTACATACTCATCATAGTATTCCTGTACCTGGGAAGGAGCCCTTCCCACAAATTTTTTGGGGTTTAAAATAGCTTCAATTTCTTCTTTTGAAAGTTTGAAGCTTGGGTCATTTGAAATAAGTTCTATAAGATTATTTTCTTTTCCAAACTCTTTTACATTTCTTCCGGCTTCCATGGAATACCTTCTTATTTTCTCATGCAAATCCTGCCTGTCACCGCCACGCTTTACAGCTTCCATCAATATATTCTCTGTTGCCATAAAAGGCAGTTCTTGCTGTATATGCCTTTCTATCATCTTTTCATACACAACAAGCCCGCTTGCTACGTTGTGATAAAGGTTCAAAATGCTATCTACTGCCAAAAACGCCTCCGGGATTGATATTCTTCTGTTTGCTGAGTCATCTAACGTCCTTTCAAGCCACTGAACAGATGCTGTAAACAGCGGATTTTGAATATTCACCATGACATATCTTGCTAAGGCACAGATTCTTTCACTTCTCATGGGATTTCGTTTGTAGGCCATCGCAGATGAACCAACTTGAGTTTTCTCAAACGGCTCTTCAATTTCCTTTAAGTGTTGCAAAAGTCTTATATCGTTTGCAAACTTGTAACTGCTCTGTGCAATTGAAGCTAAAACCGACAAGACCAAAAAATCATATTTTCGTGGATATGTCTGTGATGTCAGCGGAAAACTTTTTTCAAACCCCATCTTTTTGCATACAAGCTTGTCAAGCAACTTGACCTTTTCTTCATCGCCGTCAAAAAGTGCCATAAAACTTGCTTGAGTACCAGTTGTCCCCTTGACTCCTCTTAGATAAGTATGATCTAAAACATACTCCAAAAACTCTAAATCCATAACCAAATCCTGAACCCAAAGCATAGCTCTTTTGCCCACAGTGGTTAGCTGTGCAGGCTGAAAATGCGTAAATCCAAGTGTAGGCATATCTTTATACTTTAGAGCAAAGTCTGCCAATACTTTTATACAATTTACAAGTTTTTTTCTGATAAGTTTCAATGCTTCATACATAATGATAATATCTGCATTGTCTGTAACAAAACAGCTTGTCGCACCAAGATGAATTATTGGTCTTGCCTTTTTGGCCTGCTCACCAAATGCATGAATATGCGCCATCACATCATGCCTTAGCTCTTTCTCCTTTTGTCTTGCTACCTCATAGTTTATATCCTCTGCATATCTTTTCATCTCTTCAATCTGCTCATCTGTAATATCAAGACCAAGCTCTTTTTGTGCCTCTGCCAGTGCAATCCAAAGTTTGCGCCAAAGCTTAAAACGTGTATCGTTTGAAAAAAGTCTCTTCATCTCATCGCTTGCATATCTTGAATTTAGTGGTGTCTCATAAATATCGTTCACCTTGCTTCACATCCCCACACTAATCAATTCTCTAGCATTTTGATACCATATATTATACTACTAACTTAGTTTTTCAACAAACCTCTTGATTCTTTCAAGCCCTTCTCTTATATTCTTCTCAGATGTTGCATATGAAAGTCTTATATGATTTTCCATTCCAAATCCTTCACTTGGAACTACAGCCACCTTTTCATTCTCCAAAAGAAGTTTTGCAAACGTGTTTGCTGAGTCTATTAATTTGTCTTCGAACCTTTTCCCAACAGCAGCTGATATGTCAACCCAGATATAAAATGCCCCTTCTGGTTTTAGTGCAGATAAAAATCTGATACTATTTACAAGGCTATAAATCAAGTCTCTTCTCTTTTCAAATTCGTATATCATCTTTTTTACGCTATCCTGTGGCCCTACCAGTGCTTCATACGCAGCATATTGAGCAATTGAATTTGGGTTTGAGGTTGTGTGGCTCTGAAGGTTTGACATAATCTTTGCAAGTTCCTTGTTTGAAAGGGTATAACCAATTCTCCATCCTGTCATCGCATATGATTTTGAAACACCGTTTACAACAATTACAAACTCTTTTGCCTTTTCATTTATTGTCGCTGCGGATATGTGCTTTTTACCATCATAAATTAACTTGTCGTATATTTCATCAGAAATAATGAATATTTCTCTTTCAACACAAAACTCAACAATTTGTTTTAGTTCTTCATATGTATAAACCATACCAGTCGGATTTGAAGGTGAATTTAATACAATTGCCTTTGTTTTTGATGTTACATATTTTTCAATGTCAGATGCTGTTATTTTATAGTTCTTTTCTTTTGTTGTCGGAACAACAACTACCTTTCCACCTGCAAGTTTTATAAGCTCTGGATATGTAACCCAATATGGAGACGGCAGAAGTACCTCGTCATCATCGTTTAAAAGTGCCAAAAACACATTCATAAGTGAATGCTTTGCACCATTTGAAACAACCACTTCATCCGGAGAATAATCTACTGCATAATTCTCCTTGTAATACTTTGCAACAGCTTCTTTTAAACAGCTAATCCCTGAAACTGGTGTGTATTTTGTATACCCTTTTACAATAGCTGAAATTGCAGCATACTTAATATTATCCGGAGTATCAAAATCAGGCTCACCAGCACCAAATCCAATTACGTTTTCACCAGCTTCTTTTAATTTTTTTGCAAGGCTATCGATGGCAAGTGTTGGTGACGCTGAAATATTCAGTGCCTTTTGAGAATATTTCATTTTTTATCGCTTCTCTCCTTCAAATCATTTTTGCAATACTATATCATATTTATATGCATTTTTCAATAGTACTGGTACAGAAAACTGAGAATTTTTCAATCAAAAACGCAAGATACAGCTGCCAAAATTTCATTTTAAAAATTTTTCTGTAAACCTCACAAGGTTTAAATAGCAAATATTCTCAATTTCTTTCTCTGAAAACCCCAATTTCCCAAGTTCCACTTTTATATTTGGCAAATCTTCAACATCTCTCAAGTCTTCTGGAAATTCATCTGCCCCGTCAAAATCAGACCCAAACGAAATGTACTGTGTACCAATTAGCTCTGCAATATATGCTATGTGCCTTAGAACATCATTCAAATTAGCTTTACCTTTATCTTTAACAAACGGAGAATAAAAATTAATTCCTATTATGCCATTAAAATCTCTTACAATTTTTATCTGCTCATCTGTAAGATTTCGCGGGTGCGGGCATAAGCTAAAACAATTAGAATGACTCACAATAAAAGGTTTATTTAGATGCTTTACAACATCAAAAAAAGTCTTCTTTGATGCGTGTGCAAGGTCTATGATAAAGTTTTCTTCAAGTAGCTTTTTTAAAACTTCTTGTCCGATACTTGTCAAACCTTTATCTGAATATGCACCACCGCAAAGTTTATTTTCGTGATTCCAGGAAAGTGTTGCACTTTTTACCCCTCTTTGTTTTAAAACTTCTATCTCATATGTCTCATTTATAAAAGATATATCCTCGATTGAAAGTAAAACGTTTATCATACCATCTTCGATTTTTTTGCTCAAAGCCACATTGTTTATTTTATACTCATTTATTCTATCCAAAAAATAAAAGGCATTTTTCAAAAAATCAATGCCTTCTTGACGTGTGTCTTGCCAAATTGCCATGTACTGAAGTTTTAAATCAACTTTATTTGCTCTTTCAAAGTCAAACTGGCAGGAATTTTTATAAAGATTTTCACCTTTTGAAAATGCAGTAGTTAAAGTATCATTATGAGCATCTGCAAACATTATTAATACCCTCTACTAATTTTTTTTACATTAAAATTCTATTACCTCCATATTAGTTCCAAGAACAATGTTTTCAAAAACCTCTTTTGCAGACATAAGATGTTCTTTTTCGTTGCACTCAGGCTTTAAATGTGTCAAAACAAGAAGCTTAGCATTTGCTTTTTTGGCAATTTCAGCTGCCTGTTTTGGACTCAAATGGAATCTCTTTTCAGGTTCAATTTTCTCAACTTCCTTGTCTGTGTATGCTGCGTTTAGCAAAAGCAGATCTGCTTCCTTGAAAAATTCTATCAGCTCTTCTTTAAATCCTGTATCACCAGAGAATCCAAAAACCTTGCCATTCTCTTCAATTCTCACTGCAAAACTTTTATAAGGATGCTGACCTTCTAAAAACTTGATTGAAAGATTTCCTATTTCTATTTCCATATTATTTTCTATTTCCTTGACCCTGTACACTCCTTTTCTTATCAAATTATACTCCTCTTTTGGCTCAGATGGAATATAAAGGTCTATCTCTTTCCCTCTTGATGCAAGATAGTACCTTAAAACTCCCAAATCGCTTGTGTGGTCAGCATGAAGGTGACTACAAATGATAAAAGAAATATCATCAAAAGAAATAAAATTCAAAAGCCTTGTCAAAACTCCACTTCCACACTCTATCAATATATTAGCCTCTTTTGTCATCAAAAGATATCCTGATGTAGGCTCACCTTTTGCCGGATAAGGTCCTCTTGCCCCCAAGATATTTAATATCATCTTATCATCTCCTTGTTGTATAGTAATTCTAAAAATTCAGATATAATATCTCTGTACTTTTCTTCTTCTACTAAAAAAGAATCATGACCATAATCAGACTCAATTTCTTTGTAGACAAGGTCAACTCCTGCTTCTAAAAGCTTGTCTCTCATATATCTCATCTGAGACAGTGGGAAAAGTATATCCGATGTTATAGCAATTAATAAGAATTTTGCCTTTATTCGTCTTAAAGCTTCCTCTTCGCTGCCATATGTCCTGCCCAAATCATAAAGGTCCATTGCACGCGTGAGGTAAAGATACGTGTTCGCATCAAACCTCTGAACAAGTTTCATTCCCTGATAATGTAAATAACTTTCAACTTCAAACTCGGTGTTAAACGACTCAAAAAAGCTCTCAACAGGGTCTTTCATTCGACGATTAAACTTTCTGTCCATGAGCTTGTCAGACTGGTATGTTATCATACCAAGCATTCTGGCAATTGAAAGTCCCTGAGAAGGTCCTGTCTTGTCATAGTAGTCTCCTCCGTGCCAGTTTGGATCTGCCATTATAGCTCTTCTCATAACTTCATTGAAAGCAATGGACTGCGCATTAAGTTTCAGCGGTGATGCAATGTTTATAACCCCGTCCATAAAATCTGGGTAGCTCACAGCCCACTCCAATGCCTGCATACCACCCATAGAACCGCCAACAACACACAATATATGGTCTATATTTAGAGCATCTAAAAGCTTTTTCTGAACGTTTACCATGTCTTTTATGGTTATTATAGGAAACCTGGCACCATAAGGTTTTCCTGTCTCAGGATCAATGGAAGAAGGACCTGTTGTCCCCTGACAGCCTCCGAAAACATTTGAACATATTACAAAATATTTATTTGTGTCAATCATCTTGCCAGGGCCGACAAACTTGTCCCACCATCCGGGTTTAGGGTCGTCTTCTGAATGCTTTGCAACATGAGAGTCACCTGTCAATGCATGGGTTATAAGGATGATATTATTCTTTTCTTTATTTATTTCTCCATAGACTTCATATGCGACTGTGATTGGTCCAAATGTTTTTCCACTTTCCAATACAAAATCCTTGTTGTGAGCAAATCGTACAAATTTTTTGTAACCCTCTTCCCAGAACTCAAATTTTTCCAACTTTTTTACCCCCACCAAAAAAATATTAATTAAAATGAAAGATTGCCCCATTTTGTATCAATAAACCTTGACTTTTGGAGCAATCTTTCATTGCAACTTGAAATGTCAGCTTAAAAACTATTTTACACTTTATTGAGTGCACTCTCAATATCATATATTAAATCTTCAATATCTTCAATACCAACAGAGAGTCTAATCATTTCTGGCAAAACTCCAGCTGCTCTTTGCTCTTCTTCTGTTAGCTGTTGATGGGTTGTTGATGCAGGATGAATTATAAGCGACTTTGCATCACCAACATTTGCAAGGTGTGAAAAGAGCTTTACATTGTTTATAATCTTTTTCGCAGCTTCATATCCACCTTTTGGTCCAAATGTGAAGATTGCACCCGGCCCTTTCGGAAGATACTTCTTGTAAAGCTCATAATACTCGTTACCTTCTAAAGCTGGATAGTTTACCCACTCCACCTTTGGATGGTCATTTAGAAACTTGGCAAGTTTCATTGCATTGTCAACATGTTTTTGCATTCTCAAAGAGAGCGTCTCAACACCAAGAAGTATCAAGAACGAATTAAACGGTGATAGGCAAGCACCAATGTCCCGCAAGAGCGTAAGTCTTAGTTTTGCAATGTATGCAGCATTCCCAAACTCTTTTGTGTAAACAAGTCCATGGTAGCTTGGGTCTGGCTGAATCAAATCTGGAAATTTTTCGTTCCACTCAAATTTGCCAGAGTCAACAACAATCCCTGCAATTGATGTTCCATGCCCGCCTAAAAATTTTGTCATTGAGTATACAACAATGTCTGCTCCATGTTCAATAGGACGAAATAGATACGGTGTTGCAAACGTGTTGTCAACAATAAATGGAATCCCATGCCTGTGAGCAATCTCAGCTATTGCTTCAAAATCAGGTATGTTTATATTGGGATTTCCAAGAGTTTCTACAAATATAGCCTTTGTCTTGTCTGTGATTGCCTTTTCGAACTCTTCTGGATAATCAGGATTGACAAACTTAACTCTAATTCCAAGTTTTCTAAGAGTGTGAGCAAAAAGGGTGTATGTCCCGCCGTACAAAGTTGATGCTGCAACAACCTCATCCCCACTTTTTGCGATGTTCAAAATTGCATAAGTGATAGCAGCCTGCCCTGAAGAGGTGGCAACAGCTCCAACACCACCGTCCAGTGCTGCAATCCTTTTTTCTAATACATCTGTTGTGGGGTTTCCTATTCTTGTATAGATATTTCCCGCTTTTTTGAGCGCAAACAGGTCTGCTGCTTCTTCAGGTGTCTCGAAGATGTAAGAGGTTGTCTGGTAAATTGGAACAGCTCTTGATTTTGTCTCTTTGTCAACAAACTGCCCTGCATGAAGTTGAAGAGTATCAAAACCATATTTTCTTTCTTCCATCTTCTCTTTTCCCCTTTCGTTAATTTTATAATATCTTGGTTTTCAAAAAAGATAAAAAAATAGTCTTCCTGCAGATAAGCTACAAGAAGACTTTTTTCAAAATCTTCTTACTTCTTATCTGCCAGGTATTTTAAAAAAAATACCTGCTGGAATTGGCACCAAGAAAAAGGATTGAAGCTTTCCTTTTTCCGGTTGCCGGGCTTCATTGGGCCAGTCCCTCCGCCACTCTTGATAAGAAGTAATTTTCTGATATTCAATTTTGTTGTTTAGATTATACCATTTAAAAATATATCGGTCAATACTCTACTTTTTAAATCTGAATTCTTGGATTTTCTTCAGACATTCTATAAATCACAATCTTTCTTCCTATTACCTGCACAGGCTCTGCATTTAGTTTTTCGCATATATAAGTTATCGCTTCTCTTGGTTCTATCTCGCAGTTTTTCTCAAGCGCAATTTTTATAAGCTCTCTTGCAGTGAGTGCTTCATCTATTTGCCTGAGTACTCTTTCTGTAATCCCTTCCTTGCCAATTCGAATAATTGCATCCATTGTATTTGCCATACCCCTAAGTTTTGCTCTTTGTTTGGATGTTAGCAAGATATTTTTCACCTCTTTTTGAATTTAATTTTTGATAAAATATTTCTTTTTCGCTATTTATAAACTAAAACGGCAGAAAGGCAAAACCCTTTCTGCCGGCATTTTTTATACCTCTACTTCTTTTCGAGACCTACGCCGCTGTTTCTCGTATTCTGGATCCCCCTTTTTCCAACCGCTTCTTACCTTTTCAACAACCTTCTGTTTTGACACATCTACCACAAACCCGTTTTCCTTAAAACAAAAGTATGTGGTATTACCCATCTTGCAGTTCCCACAATTGATGCACTCCATTTAGAAAAGATAACCTCCAAACCTTTTTATAGTTTCTTTTTGCTTGTCAATTATTTTAACCCATTTTTGCTGTTTTGTCTATATCCAATTTTATGATAAATCTAAAACTTATTCATAATACTCAAACTCAACATCAAGTATCCTCACAATGTCGCCATCCTTGATTCCCATTTCCCTCAGTTTGTCAAATACTCCAAGTTTGTTTAAGAAATTTTGAAAATATCTGAATGAGTCATGGTCATTTAAAACTATGTTTCTTGCAACCTTCTCTACAACTGTTCCTTCTACAACATATACACCATTTTCTTTTCTGATAGTCAGTGGCTTTACATCTTTTTTCTTATAGTACACAAATGTTCGTAGCTTTGCATCCTCTTCGACATTTTCAGCTGCTTTTTGCTCCTTTAAAATTTCATAAGCCCTCTTCAAAACCTCTCTCACACCTATACCAGTTGCAGCAGAAACAGGATACACTTCATACCCCATCTTTTCAATCTCTTCCTTGAAAAGTTCAAAATATGCCTGGGCATCAGGAAGGTCCATCTTGTTTGCTGCGACAATCTGTGGTTTTTGTGCAAGCTCAGGACTGTATTTTTTGAGTTCTTCATTGATTGTTATAAAATCCTCAACAGGCTCTCTTCCTTCGCTTCCCGACACATCAACAATATGAATCAAAACCTTTGTCCTTTCAACATGTCGCAAAAACTGATGTCCAAGACCTGCACCTTCGCTTGCACCTTCAATAAGCCCCGGTATGTCTGCCAATACAAAGCTCTCACCCTCGCTGATATATACAATTCCAAGGTTTGGATACTTTGTTGTAAACGGATAGTTTGCTATCTCAGGTCTTGCGTTTGTTGCAACAGACAAGAAGGTTGACTTCCCAACATTGGGATAGCCGATAAGCCCAACATCTGCTAAAACTTTGAGCTCCAATATCACCCAAAGCTCATCGCCTTTTTCCCCAACCTCAGCAAATCTTGGCACCTGACGGGTTGATGTTGCAAAGTGGGCATTGCCCCTGCCGCCCCTTCCACCGTGTGCAACAATTGCTCTGTCACCTTCTCGTGACAGGTCAGCAATTATCTCACCAGTTTCAGCATCTTTTATTACAGTTCCAACAGGAACCTTTATTATCAAATCTTCACCGTCTTTGCCGTGCATATTGTTAGGTCCGCCACGCTCACCGTTTTGTGCCTTGTAATGTCTTTTGTATTTAAAATCAAGCAGAGTATTCAGCTCCCTGTCTGCAACAAAAATAACATCTCCGCCTTTCCCGCCATCGCCACCTGCAGGACCTCCTGCTGGGACATACTTTTCACGTCTGAACGCAACTATGCCATCTCCACCGTCTCCTGCTTTGACATAAATCTTTGCTATGTCCACAAACATGAAAATCTCACCTCTTTTAAGAACAACTAAAAGATACAAAAAAAAGAGACAAACCTCTTTTGTCAGTTTGCCTCTTTGTGAAAAGCGTTAAACCATTCATAAATTTTTATTGAACAGCAACCATCTCTTCAGCTGGAATAACAGACACAACTTTTCTTCCTCTCTTGTTTTCAAACTTTACATACCCTGTAACTAAAGCAAAGAGAGTATCATCTCCACCACGACCGACATTCTTACCTGGGTGGAATTTGGTTCCTCTCTGTCTTACCAAAATATTTCCTGCCAAAACAAACTGACCGTCTGACCTTTTAACACCAAGTCTTTTTGACTCGCTGTCTCTTCCGTTTCTTGTTGAACCACCAGCTTTCTTATGTGCAAAAAGCTGAATATCAAATATTAGTTTCATCTTCTTTCACCTCCACTTTAATATATTTAGGATACTGAGATTCTATCTCTTTCAAAGCTAAATATGCTGTTTGAAGAAGAAGCGAACAGTTCTTTGTTACTTCTTCATTGTTATTTAGCACTTCAAACTCTAAATAGCCTTCTTTTTGTTCTAACAAATGCTCAGCTTTCAATATCTCAATGCAGCCATTCACATTTGCAAGTACTATTGAAGAGACGGCACTGCAAACTATGTCTTTACCTTTTGGGGCAAAATGGCTGTGTCCTTTTACAATTATTTTATAATACCCTTTTTTTCGTGATTTTAAAAAAGTAGCTTCAATCATGGTTGAGAATTTAACTTACTTTGCTATTTTTGTTATCTGAATCTTTGTATACCACTGGCGATGTCCAAGCTTTCTGTGATAACCTGTTTTTGATTTGTAAGTAAATACTATGATTTTCTTATCCTTTGCATGTTCCAAAACCTTCGCTTCAACATATGCGCCATCTAAATATGGCTTTCCAACAACAAAACCATCGTCGGACGAAATTGCCAATACCTTGTCAATCTTTACCACAGAATCAACATCAGCTTTTAATTTTTCAACCTTTAAAACATCGCCTTCTTGTACTTTATATTGCTTTCCACCTGTTTCAATTATTGCATACATCCTCTTTTCCATACCTCCTGCTTTTAAGAAATTTCTTAAATTCTGCCTGCACGCCGCTACGGGAGCATTTGCCCTTTGCGAGCGCTCATAAAACAACATTTAATATTATAGCATTGAATATTGCCCATTACAATAGCAAATTTTCCTCAAAACCCTTTGTGTCTTTTTGTTTTGTTTCCTTGTAAAACCTCTCTTTTTCACTGTAAATGCAGCCGCAATACTTTTGCATATAAAGTCCTATTTCTCTTGCTTTTTGCCTTCCTTCTCTAAATCCTTCCCTGAAATCTCTATAATAAAACTCAATATCGTACTTTTTTGAAATGGCTGTTCCAAGTTCTTTTATAAGTTCATGCTTTTGATAAGGACTTACCAAAAGAGAGGTTGTAAAGGCATCAAACCTACTTTTTTTAGCAACCAAAGCGGTTCTTTCTAACCTTACAGAATAACAATAAATACACCTTGCATTTTCTCTAAAAGCACAGCTGCGCAAAAACTCTTCCAAAGGGTACTCTTCTATAACAATAAGTTTTTTACCACGCAGACCATAAAAAAGCTTTGCTGAATCTAATCTGTTTTTAAATTCTGTATAAGGATGAATGTTAGGATTGAAAAAAAGCCCAAAAACTTCATGTCCCTCTTCACTTAGCTTTTCCAAAGGGTACACACTACAAGGGCCACAGCATGTGTGCATAAGTAACCTCATCTTTTATCACTGCTCCCTTTGAGCCTAAACTTTATCTTTGCTATGTGATTTATGGCTTTTTGAGTTGCAACTCTTCCTCGCGCAGTTTTTACTAGAAAGCCTTCTTGAATCAAATAAGGCTCATATATATCTTCAATTGTCCCTTCATCTTCTCCAATGGCAGCTGCAATTGTAGAAAGTCCAACAGGTCCTCCGCCAAACTTGTAAACTATTGCTTCTAAGATGTTTCTGTCCACAAGGTCAAGTCCATACTCGTCCACCTCAAACATCTCAAGTCCATTCTTGGCAACCTCGTATGTTATACTTCCTGTGTGCTTTACCGTGGCATAATCTCTAAGTCTTCTAAGTAGCCTGTTTGCAACCCTCGGAGTTCCTCTTGAGCGCTTTGCAATCTCTATGCATGCTTCTTTTTCTATATCGCACTTTAAAATGCTGGCAGACCTCATAACAATCTGGCTCAGCTCTTCAACTGTGTAATAGTCAAGTCTTTCTATTATTCCAAACCTGTCTCTCAGCGGTGATGACAAAAGACCTGCCCTTGTTGTTGCTCCAATGAGTGTAAAAGGTGGCAAAGTCAATCTTATGGTCTTTGCAGACGGACCTTTGCCAATCACAATATCAACCTTTTTGTCTTCCATTGCAGGATATAAAACCTCTTCGATTGTCCTGTTCAATCTGTGAATTTCATCAATGAATAGAATATTATTTTCACCAATATTTGTAAGAATGGCAACCAGGTCGCCTGCTCTTTCTATTGCAGGGCCAGATGTTACTTTTATATCAACTCCCATCTCATTTGCAATGATGTTTGCCAAAGTCGTTTTTCCAAGACCAGGCGGACCATATAAGAGTACATGGTCAAGAGGTTCTTTTCTTTTTTTGGCAGCTTCAATAAAAATTTTTATTTTTTCTTTCACTTTTTGCTGACCTATATAATCTTCAAGTGTCTTTGGTCGAAGTGTTTCCTCATGAACATCTTCAACAGAAAATTTATTGTCAAGCAGTCTTTCCATTTTATTTCATTCCTCTTTGAATTGTTTTTTCTCAAATCTTTGATAACTTTTTCAAAGCAAGTTTTATTCCATCTTCCAAAGAAAGTTCAGAAAAATCTCCGGATGAAAGAACCTGGTTGACTTCATCAATGTCATACCCCAAGGATAAAAGTGCTAAAGATATTTCTTCAAGTTTTTCGTAAGTTTTTTCTTCTTTACCTGTAGTGGCAGCCACTTTAAACTCTTTTTTGAGTGTCTCTTTGAGCTCAAGAATTATCCTGCTTGCAGTTTTTTTCCCAATTCCTTTTACCTTCTCAAGTCTTGCCACATTTCCTTTTGCAATCTCAACAATAAGCTCTTGAAAGTCTATTGAGGAAAGAATCTGAAGAGCTAATTTGCTACCAACACCAGTTACCTTCTGAAGCTTTAAAAAAAGTTCTCTTTCCTCTCTTGTCAAAAAACCATAACATTCAAGCTCTGATAAATTTTCATTAAACTTTAGGCTAACATACACTCTCTTTTCTTTGCCTAAAAATTCAGAAAATTTTGCGCCATTACAATGTATTTTTATGTATAAATTGTTATAATTGAGGATAATATAGTTACTAAATACCTCTTGGATGGTTCCCATAATAGAATCTATCATATTTCATCCTCCTGATAAAGTACCGAAGAGCTTGACAGTATATGACACATTGCAACAGCCAAAGCATCTGCAACATCATCTGGTTTTGGAATTTCAGATAATCCCAACAAACTTTTGACCATTTTCTGTATTTGAGTTTTATCTGCTCTACCATATCCAGTTATCGATTGTTTTACCTGAAGAGGAGTATATTCATAAACGCTCAGGTTATTCTGAATACATGTGAGAATAATAACACCTCTTGCTTCACCAATTGTAATGGCAGTTTTGGAGTTTTTGTTGAAAAAAAGTTCTTCAATTGCAACAACATCAGGCTGATACAGCGAAATTATGCTGCAAAGTTCAGTATAAAGATGTAAAAATCTCATTGACTTTTTGAAACTGCTCGAAGTTTCTATTTTTCCATAGTCGATTACTTTAAACTCTGAGCCATTTTTAGACTCTATAATTCCATAACCAGTCAGCGCAATTCCAGGGTCAATACCAAGTACTCGCAATTTCTCAAATCCCTTCTTTGATATTTCTAATCTTTAATTTCTACAAACATTGATTCTTTATTCATTTTAGCACAATTTAAATTTTTTATCCACAAAATATTGCTTGCATTTTTATTCTTTATAATTTATAATTATGCATTGAAGGAGGAAGATATATGATGGAATTTGTTGTTCGAAGAGCAACCTATGATGATATCAAAGCTATAAAAGAAATAACAAAAGAGGCATTTACAAAGTATTGTGAGCTTGCAGGTATTGACCCTGCCAAAAATCCAGCTGTAAACGAAACAGAAGAGGATATAAAAAGGGATATTGAAACAAAAGAGGTTTATGTTGCTTTTATGGACGGAATAATTGTGGGCACTATTAGAGTAGAGATATTCCCTGATAAAACGGCGTATATAAGCAGATTTGGAGTAAGACTCAACTATCAAAACAACGGTGTTGGAAAAGCCTTAATGAAAGTAGTAGATGAGAGATTAAAAGAGCTTGGGGTCAAAAAGGTTTATCTTCACACCGCATCTAAGGTGAGAGATTTGGTTCGATTCTACTATGCAAGAGGTTTTTATATTGTATCAACGTCAAACGAAAACGGGTATATTAGAGCACTTTTGTGTAAAGAGTATGATGAAGAAAATTAAAGGGCTTTGCAAGGATTATTGTAACATGCCAATCTTGAGCCTTTTCTGCATGCAAAGCTCTTTTTGATTTTTATTTTATTTTTATTGTAAAAATTACCTATAAAACCCTTCTGGCAGCCATTCTTTTTCAGCTTCAAACATCTCATCAACCATCTGACGTATCTGGTCCAAATCCAAAACAGCACTTGTGAGAGGATCCATCATAATCGCATGATAAACTGCCTCCCTATCACCTGTCAAAGCTGCAATCACAGCAAGCTCTTGAACATTTATATTTGTTCTGTTCAAAGCTGCAAGCTGTGGTGGAAGATCCCCTACATAAGTTGGCTGAATACCATTTCTGTCAACCAAACATGGTACTTCTACGCAGCATCCTTCAGGTAAATTTGTTATCAAACCCTTATTCTCAACATTACCATTTATTACGCTTGGCGTATTTGTCTCTATTGAATGGATGATAGTTGCACAGTATTCGCTACTTCTTTTAGGGTCGATGTAGTCTGCCTCTGCCATTTTCTTCAGGTCTTCAAGTAAAGTTTTCGCAGCATCTAAGCAGCAATGCAAATACATGCCATTGTAATGTTCTTTGTGCCATGAATGGGTTTTATGGATTCTATTTATCCAATCGTCACTCTTTCTAAAATAGGGAACATATTCAGACATGTGAAAACTTGACTCAGTTACATAATATCCAAAATGCTTTAATATCTCGAATTTTGTAACATCCTGGGTATAAATCTCGGGGTCATTTGCTTTTTCTCTTATAAGAGAATATGCATCTTTCCCATTCCACTCAAATTTTAAAAACCATGCCATGTGGTTTATACCTGCACATAAGTATGAAATCTCTTCCATCTTTGCCCCAATAATCTTTGCTAAAAATTCTGCAGTTCCTTGAACACTATGACAAAGCCCTACATTTTTTATATTCGTAGCCTTATTTAATGCCCAGCAATTCATTGCCATTGGATTTACATAGTTAAGAAGAAGAGCATCTGGACACAGCTCTTCCATGTCCTTTGCAATGTCAAGCAAAACCGGTATTGTTCTAAGAGCCCTGAAAACTCCCCCTGGACCTATTGTATCACCAACTGCCTGTTTTACACCGTATTTTAGAGGAATGTAAATGTCATATTCGTAAGGTTTTAAACCTCCAACTTGTATTGTGACAATCACATATTTTGCACCTTTTAGAGCTTCTTTTCTATCAGTTGTGGCTTCAAGCCGGGTAGAATACTTTTCCTGATCAATGAGTTTTTGCAAAGCTTTTCTCATAAATTCAAGTCTTATACTGTCAATGTCCATAAGCGCTATTGTACAGTCTCTTAACTCTGGGTACGACAAAATGTCTCTTACCAGGTTTCTTGTAAAAACTCCACTTCCTGCACCTATGATAGCTATTTTGAGCATACCCTCATCTCCTTCCATATGAATATATATTTTATTTTAACCTTTTGGCTGCTGTATTTAAACTTATAATTTTGAAACTTATATTAGATTTTATAAAACAAACAAGACAGCTTCTTAAAATTTTATACTCTTTAAGAAGCTGTCTTGCCTGCTAAGCAATACAATTAATTTTCTTTCTTCTTTAACCTGATTACATTCCATGAGAACTTGGGCAATATGGATGTTAAAATATTGCCTTCTATCTTTGAATTTCCGCCTTTGTGAGGCACAACATTGTCAGGCTTATCCGGAGTGTTTCCTTTATAAATATCATCACTTTCATATACAATGTGCTCCATAACCTCAAAACCTTCAAAACCATCAAGCTTAAATTCAACCTGCATTTCCTCTTCTAAATCTCTGTTGACTGCAAAAACAGTTATTTCATCCTTTTCCTCATTGTAAGTTGCAACTGTTTCAATGTATGGAACATCAGTAAAGTCTTTTGAGTCATATTTAGGAGAATTTACCTTGGGAAGCAATGCAACTCCATGTCCAAAGTTTGCAGCATGCATAAAAGGATAGTAGATTACTTGTCTGTAAGCAATTCCACCCTTTACAGTGGTAATTGGGGCAATTACATTTACAAGCTGTGCCATGCACGCTATCTTGACTCTATCACAGTGTTTCAAAAGTGCAATTAGCATACATCCCACCAAAATTGCATCCTCGAACACATAATCTTCTTCAGCAATTGGTCGAACCAAAGCCCACGGCTCAGCTTTTTGGTCTTTTCCCTCTGTGTGAGCATGATACCAAACATTCCACTCATCAAACGAGATATTGACAATCTTTTTGCTTCTCTTTTTAGCCTTTATATAGTCAATTGTTGATATAACTGTTTTGATAAACTCTTCCATTTCAAGCGATTTTGCAACAAAGTTCTTTGTGTCCTTTTCAGGATTTCCATAGTACACATGTAGAGAAACATAATCTACAAGGTCATATGTGTGGTCCAAAACAATTGCTTCCCACTCAGGAAATGTTGGCATTTTGGGACCTGAGCTTCCCGCTGCAACAAGCTCAATACTTGGGTCTACCCACTTCATAACCTTTGCTGTCTCTCTTGCAAGCCTTCCATACTCATATGCAGTTTTGTGACCTATTTGCCAGTCACCATCCATCTCGTTCCCAAGACACCAAACCTTTATGTTGTGCGGCTGCTGATAACCATGCTGACGTCTCAAGTCGCTGTAGTATGTGCCGCCTGGAAAGTTGCAATACTCAACTAAGTTTCTTGCAGCGTCAATTCCACGTGTGCCAAGGTTTACTGTCATCATAACAGAGGTGTTTGCTCTTTTTGCCCATTCAACAAATTCATTTACACCAACCTCATTTGTCTCGATGGCTCTCCACGCAAGCTCAAGTCTTCTCGGTCTTTTTTCTTTTGGACCAATACCATCTTCCCAGTTATACCCCGACACAAAATTGCCGCCAGGATACCTTACAATAGGAACATTAAGCTTTCGAACAAGTTCTAAAACATCCTTTCTAAACCCCATTTCATCAGCCTGTGGATGGTCTGGTTCATAGATTCCTGTGTATATTGCTCTTCCCATGTGTTCCAAAAACGAACCATAGATTCTCTTGTCTACTTGCCCGATTACAAACTCCTTATCATAGATGACTTTTGCTTTTTTCATGTTTCTTTTCATCCTCCCTTAAAGTTTAGTAATGATTTTAAATTTATTTTCGGCTTTATTTTCAAAGAGTCACACCCCGCAAACTTTTTTAAACTCGTATGACTCTTTACAAGCTCTTTATTTTACTTAATCTGTATACCTTTCAAATGACATACCAATCCATTAAACAAATGTTTTATTGTCAATTTTACTTCTCATTGTTTGTTTTTATTGACCTTTATTAATTTTATTTAGTTATTGCTAAAATATTTTACATTAATTTTTGAATTTAATTATATAAACGTTTATCAAAAAAATCAAGTTGCTTCTTAAAATTTTTAATAATTCTTGTACATATACAAGTTAAATATAGCTAATTAATTTTAAATCTTTTAAAAATCAACATATTTTACACATCACTACTTCCTTCTTGCAAAGTATTTTAAAACCAGCTAAAATAAAAATGTTCAAATCTACAAAAAAGGTGGATTAAAAGTCATGAAACAAATAGACAATCTCAAAGAAGCAAAAATTCTCTTTGAAGCTTTATCATCTGATGCAAGATTAGAGATTATAAACCTTCTAAGCAAACATCGCGAAATGAATATGAACGAAATTGCACAGAAATTGGGGCTCACAAATGGCGCGGTTACTCAACACATGAAAAAGCTAATTGCTGCTGGGATTGTTACAATCAGTGCAGCTGCAGGAAAACATGGCAATCAAAAGATTTGCCGTCTTGTTGAAGACAAGATAATTATTAACATTGTCACAAAGCATCCTCAAAAATTATATGAGTGCGAAATCAAAGTCGGTAATTATTCTATCTTTGAGGTTTATCCAACCTGCGGACTTGCTACAAAAGACAAGTTAATCGGAGAGGTGGATGACCCCAAATACTTTGCTCATCCTGAACATGTTAACTGTGATATTATCTGGTTTACAAAGGGTTATGTAGAATATATAATCCCCAATTTTCTGCGTCAAAATCAAAAAGCTGTTGAAATTCAGATTTCATTTGAAATTTCTTCAGAAGCCCCGGGTGTTAGTGAAAACTGGCCTTCAGATATATACTTTTACTTAAATGGAGTTGAGCTTGGTTACTGGACAAGCCCAGGGGATTTTGGAGGAGAGACTAAAGGAATCTTTACACCTGACTGGTGGTTTCCTAACTGGAACCAATATGGGCTCTTAAAACTTCTTTCAGTTTCAGAAGATGGGACATATATAGACGGATTTAAAATTTCTAATGTCACTATAAAAGATATTGATATTGAGTCCAAAAATGAAATAAGGTTCAGAGTTGCTGTACCTGATCACGCAAAGAACATTGGAGGAGTTACTCTTTTTGGAAGAAATTTTGGAAACTACGACCAGGATATAAAGTTCCGAATATTTTATGAGGAAGTATAAAACAAAAGAGGGGATTTTCCCCTCTTTTGAACTTTCATGTTTTTAATTACTTTCTATGTAAACTATGAAGCTCTTACAACTTTTTTCAAAAACCGAATATCAATTTCATGCTCAACTGAGATGTCACGTAAATATTCAAACCCTTCTTTCAATCTTCCGGTCTGCTGCTCTAAATTGTCAAATCTCTTGTACACCTCATCTCTGAACATAATCATCTCTGTTCGAAATTCTGTCAAGAATGCAACCTGGTCATATACAGCATTCATTCTTCTTGTCAGTTCTTTGTTACTTTCTTTTAATATAACAATATCTTGTTTAATAACCAGAACATCTTGCTCAAGCTTTGCAACTCTTTGCTCCACTATATCAAGTCTTTGCTCAACCATATCAAGCCTTTGCTCAACCTTGTCAAGCCTTTGCTCAACCTTGTCAAGCCTTTGCTCAACTTTGTCAAGTCTCTGCTCAACTTTGTCAAGTCTTTGTTCAATCTTATTTAATCTTTCCTCGATAACTTCAAGTCTCCCATTAATCTTTTCAAGATTCGTAACTATAGCTTGTAAAACATCATTTTCTGGCATTTTTGCCTCCTGAGTTTTAAAATTTTATAGTAAGATTATATCACATTTTTTCTAACAATTTTCTTGTATTTTACTCCATATCTTTCATAGCCTGGATCTGGTCTCTTGCAAGTTCAAGAATGTGAGGATTGTTTCGAGCTTCTTTGCTTGATATAAGCCTTGAAAACCATTTTCTTGCCTCGTCAATTTCACCTACTCGTCTCGAAAGCTCACCTATCAAATACATAACAGTAGCCATATCTATTTCCTCAGTGGAGCCTTCCTCATGTTCAAATGCATCCTTATATGTTTGAAGAGCAAGTTTTTGAAATTCAAGTTCCTTCTCCTTATCTTGACTTAACCTGTAGAGCCATGAAATTCTTAGTAAAATTCCTGCAACCTCATATTTGTTGACTTTTCTCTTAGATGTTGCTGTAATCAAAGCTAACTTGTACAATGTAATGGCATCATCTACAGTCCTTTCAAATGGAATTTCTCTTTTTACCCACTTTGAAGAAACTTTTTCTTTTAATGATTCTATATCCCATTTTGTAAGTTTTCCAAAATTTTTACTAAGTGCTGCATAACCACATCCCCCGCAAACAATAACATCATACAAAAGAGGATTAACGCCCTTGTAGTAAACACAAAGGTCAGTATCCCTATCTTCTACATAAATTGCTGAACTTTTTACAAACGGTGCTTTGATTGGGCTGCCACATACAGGACACTCTAATGTCTTTTCATAAACGTCCATTTTTCTTATCCTCTCCCCTTACTCATAAACAGATGAAGAGACAGTCTCTTTCGGTTTTGTTCCAACCAGTATCACAGCATTTACAGGTTTATAATAGTCATAAGACAAAAACTTCTTTTCTATTAACTTGCCATCTTTATAAACAAGCATATATGTCTTTACCTTCAAGCCATTCTGAGGTTTATTGGAAAGCTTTTTTACTCCTTGAGGAAGTGTTGGATCATTTTTGTAGACTTTTTTATAAGGTACCTTTTCAATTATTTCCGATTCGAATTTTACAATTTCAGCCTTATGATTGTTTTTGCCATAGAGGTTGACTGTCACAGTATTTTTGGAAGTATAACTTTCAACATAGATAGGCGCATCTGTAGTGTTCCTGAATTTAAAATCTATTGAACCTGAAGCAATTGTTGCATCTCTGCCAGGTGGCACATACGAAATCAGAGCTGAATGTGGTACTCTTTCCACAACCTTCAGCTGAGCCATCAAAACAGCATTGTACAAAGTTGTTGCTATTTGACAAAGCCCGCCACCGACACCGTCTACAAACTCATTATTGACTATTACTTTTGCAATTTTGAAACCATTCTCAACTGTTACAGGTCCAATTGCCTTTGACAACGAAAATATTTCGCCCGGCATTAATAATTTACCATTTATCTTTTGTGCAGCCACCCTTATATTTTCGCTTCTTGCAACATTCGAACTATCAAACTTAGTGGTAAATGATCCTATTATTTCCTTTACCTTCGAAAGCTCACTTGCTGTGATCCGCGGAACTATTTCTAAAAACTTTGCATAAATCTTGCCTTCTTGCTTGTTTTTAATCATATCTTTTAATTTACTCAAAAGATAGCCATAATCAAGTTTTTTCCCTATTCTCTCTGGAGTTATAACAAACTGGTCTCCTACTTTTTTGATACTTGCATTAACAGGCGATTGATAGTGTGTGTTGAAAAGCCCATCTACAAACTTTTTAAGTTTATCTGGGTCATACTCAAAATTAAGTCTTATTATAACTGGATTTTCATAAACCTTTTTTATCTCTTTAAACCGTGTTGCAAGGTTACCCTTTCTGCCAATTGAATATGCCTTTTCTACTGCCTTGTCTATATCCATCTTTACTCCAAGTGAAGAATATTCAAGAAAATAGCTTTTGTCTTCAACTATAACTTCAATTTTTTTGTTCTGCAGTGGCTCAAAATAGGTCTTTTTTAAAAGCTCAAAAGCCTCTTCTGTGGTAAGTCCACCCAAATGAACACCCTCAACGTAAACACCCTTATAAATCCTATCTGTGTCAAGAACTTTTGTAACATTGTTATAAAGACTATATCCCAAAACTGTGCTTGCTATCAAAAGTATTACTATAATCCCAATTAATATATACCTTCTCACCCCAAATTTTACCCCCGTCCAGCAATTGCTTCAAAGCCCTTTTCAAGAGCTAAACAGTTTAAATTATAAACTTCCTCTGTTTTTGAAAACTCTCTCAATACATCTTTTGCCTCATCAAATGGAAAATTCTGCTTTATTGCCAAATATGCGCCAAACATTACGATGTTTGTAACTCTAACATTTCCTACACTTGAAGCAATCTCAGTTGCCGGAATATAATGAACATTTACATCTTTTCTATTTGCACAGATATCCACAAGAGAACTATTTACAAGTAAAAGCCCACTTCTCTTTATTGCAGGTTCAAATTTTTCAAGCGATGGTTTATTTAAAACAAATAATGTATCGGGATTAAACACAACAGGAGAACCAATCATATCACTTGAAATTATAACACTGCAGTTTGCTGTTCCACCCCTCATTTCAGGTCCGTACGATGGGAGCCATGACACATTAAACCCCTTTTTCATTCCAAGATGGGCAAATACCTGGCCTAAAAAAAGAACACCCTGACCACCAAATCCTGCAATTAAAATCTCCTCTGTCATCTTCAAATTCCCCTGCCTTTATCCTTGAAAATTCCTAAACTGTAGTATTTTAGTACCTCATTTTCTATTCTCTTCATACTCTCACAAGGCGAAAGTCCCCAGTTTGTAGGGCAGTTTGAGAGCACTTCTATAATAGAAAAGCCTTCATTGTTCATCTGAACTTCAAAAGCTCTTTTTATCGCTTTTTTCGTAAACTCAATATTCTTCAAATTATGTATTGAAGTTCTTGCAACAAAGGCAACACCATCAAGTGGCACAAGCATTTCACAAAGTTTTATATGATAACCTTGTACTTTTGGGTCACGTCCATATGGAGATGAAACTGTCACCTGTCCAGGAATTGTTGTCGGAGCCATCTGACCACCTGTCATAGCATAAACTCCGTTGTTGACAAATATAGCTGTAAAATTTTCCCCCCGGGTTGCTGCATGTATGACCTCAGATGTTCCAATGGCTGCAATGTCCCCGTCGCCTTGATATGAAAACACAAGAGCGTCTGGAATACTCCTTTTTACACCAGTTGCAGCGGCTGTGGCTCTCCCATGAGCTGCTGCCACAAAGTCAAAATTAAAATAGTCATATATAAAAACTGCACAGCCAACAGGTGCAACACCTATTATTTTATTCTCTTTGTAATCCTCGTCAATAACCTCAGCAATCAATCTGTGAATGATTCCGTGACCGCACCCTGGGCAATAATGCATACTTTCTTTTGTCAAACACTCTGGTCTTTTGAACCCCATCCTAATCATCTTCCTCTCAAATTTGGTGTAATCTACTACCTACTTTTTAAGAGAATAATAAAAATCCATTATTTCCTGAATTGTGGGAACCACGCCACCTGTTCTTCCATAAAAATGTACTGTTTTTTCCCCTTCCACAGAAAGCTTAACATCCTCAAGCATCTGTCCCAAATTCATCTCAATGTCAATAAAAAATTCTACTTCCTCTTTTGATGCATAACTTTTTAGCTCATTTTCTGGAAATGGCCAAAGCGTAATTGGCCTTACAAGCCCAACCTTCTCGCCAGCTTGTCTTAAACTGTTTACAGCACTTTTTACAATCCTTGCACACATCCCAAATGAGACAAAAATAACCCTCGCATCGTCTGCCAAGTACTCTTCAACCATTACTTCGTTTTCTTTTATTTTTTTATATTTCTCCCTTAGCTTAAAATTATGCTTTTCAAGTTCCTCTGGAACAATATAAAGTGAATTTGTCACTCTTTTTTCTCTATTCCTGTCACCCGTCACTGCCCATGGTTTTTCTACCTTTTGTGGTTTATAATTTTTGTCAAACTCTACAACCTCCATCATCTGCCCAAGCATTCCGTCACCCAAAATCATGACAGGATTACGGTACTTGTCTGCAAGGTCAAACGCCTTCATTGTGAGCTCTACAGCTTCTTGCACAGAAGATGGAGCAAGCACAATCACCTTATAATCTCCATGTCCGCCACCTTTTGTGGCCTGAAGATAATCAGACTGAGCAGCGTTTATATTACCAAGCCCCGGTCCACCTCTCATAATGTTTACAATTACGCATGGAAGTTCCGCACCTGCTAAATATGATATGCCTTCTTGTTTTAAGCTTATCCCCGGTCCAGATGATGATGTCATAACCCGCTTGCCACAGCTTGATGCCCCATATGCCATGTTAATTGCTCCAACTTCGCTCTCTGCCTGGATAAACACACCACCACTTTTTAAAAGCTTTTTAGCCATATACTGCAAAAGTTCTGTCTGAGGTGTGATTGGATACCCAAAAAAACATTCACAGCCAGCTCTTAGTGCTGCCTCAGCAATGGCTTCATTTCCTTTCATAAGAATTTTCAAAGTTTACTCACCTACCTCAAACACTATATCAGGACAAATCTTATAGCAGCTTCCACAGCCAATACATAAGTTTTGGTCTTTTACTTCAACAGGGTTATACCCTTTTTTGTTTATTCTGCTCCTGTCTATATACAAGATTTTCTTAGGACAGATTTCCACACAAAGTCCACAACTTTTGCACTTATCATATTCGATTTTGAGTTTCAACTTTTCAACCTCCAAAATGGCTTCTTATCTTATTATATACCTTTTAATGGCATATACAAGAGAATATTTTTTTATCTCTTCTAAAAGCTCCTCTTCAAATAGATTTTCTTCTACCACAGTAAGAATATAGGGAATATCTTTTTTGTCAGCTACGTTTTGGATAATTTTGAGGCTTCTTATAACATCTTCTGGATTTGTTTCTGAAAGAAGATGAGAATTATTTATAATAGCTGTAATGTTTATTCCCAGAATTTTTTCAATTTCTTGCATATTTTGTAAGATCTCTTCTTCGTTTGAATTGAACGGCCTGTATATGTTGGCAACATAAAAAACACTGTAACCTTTTTTGTCAAGCAACTCTTTGAACTGGCCAACAACTCTACTGCCAAGCTCATCTCCACCTACATCTATTATGTTGACTCCGTTTGAACTGCTCAGCGCTTCAAAAACCCTGCCAGAAAGAACCGGAAGGTCTATGCTTTTGTCCTCAAAGTGTGTGGAAATAAAATTTATATTTTTATTCTCAATAATATGCTTAATACTTCTCAGGTTATAATAAAAATTTATTACATCTGCATCGATTAAATTCACGTTGAAAAACTCCCCAAGCTCTAAAGAAACATTCAGAGCTATCTCACTTTTGCCACTTCCCGCCGTCCCAACAAAGATGTTTGTTTTCCTGTTGACAAAACTCAAAGGTACCGTCATGCACATTCCTTTCACCCTCATCCCCGTCACAAATTCTTCTTAGCAAATCCTTGGTAACATCTCATAATAAAGCATGTCCAAAATTCTCGTGCCGCCAAAGGTGGTTGACAGATATACTCTCTTTTCCATACCCTCTTCTACAGTTCCAATCTCACATGCACACTTATTGTATTTTTTCAAAATCTCAATAGCTTTTTCTTTTTCATCCCTATTTACAATCGCAACAAACCTACCTTCACAAGCAAGATAATAACTATCCAGCCCCAGAATATCGCACAGAGCTTTTACCTCATCTGCAACAGGTATCTTTTCTTCCTCAACTTTTATATCAAAGCCAGACTTTTGGACAATCTCATTTAAAGCTGTGGCAAGCCCACCTCTTGTAAGGTCTTTCATGTACGCAACGTCTACCTCTTGCATCAGCTCTGAAATTACATCTAACAAAAGCCCACAATCGGATTCTATCCTGTCTTCAAACCCAAGGTCTTCATTGTGAGAATATATGCACGCTCCGTGTCTTCCTATATCCCCACTGACAATCACAACTTGACCACTTTTTATCTTTGAAATCGAAGGCATTTTTTTTGCATCTTTTGCAATTCCCAACCCGGTTGTATTTATAAATATTCCATCTGCCGCACCTTTTTCTACCACCTTTGTATCCCCTGCAACAATCTCAACTCTTGCTAAATCAGCGTATTTCTTGATTGACCTTGTAATATTCTCTAAATCATCCATTGAAAATCCTTCTTCGATTACAAAAGAAATGGTAATATATTTTGGTTCAAGTCCTGCAACAGCTAAGTCATTTACTGTCCCACATACCGAAAGCTTTCCAATATCTCCTCCTTTAAAAAAATATGGTTTTACTACAAATGAATCTGTTGATATTCCCACTTTCATACCGTCTAAAGAAAATACTGTTGAATCATCACCGCTTTTCAATATTTCAGAACCAAATATTGGCTTGAAAAGGCCGTCAATCAGCTCATATGTCTGTTTTCCTCCATTGCCATGTTCCTTGCGAATAGTCCTCATCATTTCCACTTCCCATATCTAAAGTATGCATTGCAAGAACCTTCTTGAGATACCATACACGCACCCTTTGGTGTCTGAGGTGTGCACACCTTTTCAAAAAGAGGACATTCAAAGGGCTTTAATTTGCCTGTTAGCACATCTGTACATCTGCAAGCAGAATTAGATAAACTTTCATATTCATATTTAAGCTGGACTGAAAAAGCAGAATACTCACTTTTAAGTCTCAACCCACCCCCCTCAATCAAACCAAGTCCTCTAAAATACGCATCAGTTCTTTCAAAAAACCTTTCAATATACCTTTTAGCAACTGTGTTACCCTCTTTTTTTACAACTCTCTTGTACTCATTTTTTACAGTGAAATCATTATTTAAGATACTTTGTGTTAAACTTAGCAAAGAAAACAGAATATCATACTTTTCAAATCCAGATATAACAGAAGGAAGCTTAAATTCCTCAACAAACTTAAATCCATCAACACCCAAGATTGTTGCAACATGGCCTGGCAGGATAAGTCCGTCCACTTTTATGTGATCTTTTAAGAGAACTTTTAGCGGCTGGTCAATGGTTTTGAGCTCACATGCAAACTTGACATTCTTCAAATCCTTTTCCAATACCTTTTCCAAGCTCAGAGCAAAGACTGGAACTGTTGTCTCAAACCCCACTGCTGCAATTATTGCTTCTTCATCTGCAGAGATATTCTCAACAGTATCAACCGGTGAGTACATAATTTTAATTTTGGCGCCTTCCGCTTTTGCCTCAGCTAAAGACATATTCTTTCCTGGAACTTTCAGTAGGTCTCCAAAAGTGTAGATAGTATAGTTCATTTTTGCAAGCTCAATGAGATTATCTATATACCCTTCATGAGTTACGCAAACTGGGCAGCCAGGACCTGAAATAAAATCTATATATCCTTTAAAAAGAGTATGAAAACCGTTTCGGTAAATTGAAACAGTATGAGTGCCACACACCTCAATTATTCTTAGCTGCCTGCCAATCTTTTCAATGTTGTTTTTTATTGTGTTAACAATAGCATTTACAGCTTCAAGAGTTTGCATCTCTTACCTCACCAAAAAGTTTTTCTATTTCCTCGGCTTCTTTTTCATCTATTTTTTCAATTGCAACTCCTGAGTGAATAAGTAAATAATCACCCTCAGCAAGCTCTTTTATGAGAGACACATTTACAGTTTTTTTCAAGCCTAAATAGTCAACAATAGCTTTCTTGCCATTTTCTAAAATTTCAATCACTTTTGCAGGATAGCCTAAACACATATTTTTAAAACTCCCTTAACAATTTTTTAATAATTGGATTGTATAATATACTTGTCCAGCTGAAATTCCCCCATCGTTTATAGGGAAAAAAGAATTAAAATACACCTTAAAGTGCTCTTTCTCAAGCATAGACACTGTCTTTTCAAGTAAAAGTCTGTTTTGGAATACTCCACCAGATAGTACTACAATGTCTTTATTATAATTTTCTCTCAACCTCTTTGCCACTTCAACAACTATTTTTGCAACGGTGTTGTGAAATTTCGCAGAAATCAAGCTTCTGTCAGCCTTTCTTTTAATATCATTAATGATTTGTTGTAATATATACACAATATCTATTTCAATTTCATATTCAAAATTCATAACAAAATCATAAAACCCTTCTTCTGTCTTATCAGCAATACTTTCTAAAACCATTGGAATCTGTGCTTCAAAATTGTTTTTCTCACCACACCTTAAAAGCACACCAACAACATCAAATATTCTTCCAAAACTTGAGCAAAGAGGGTAATTCAGTAACCTTGCTGCCTTTACAATTTTTGAAAGAAAATTAGAATTTGCAAAATATTCCTCTGCAAAGCTTTTATCAATTTCATATGCAAAATAGTATGCCAGTCTCACAGGTTCTTTTATAGATTTTTCTCCACCCACTAAAGAATAGTATTTCAAATGAAATACCCTTTTCACATTGCTTTTATCAATTAGAAATCCTTCACTTCCCCATATGTTCCCATCCAATCCCAAGCCTGTTCCGTCAAATGCAAAGCCTATACAGCTATCTAAATTATTTTCAAGCATACATGAAAACACATGAGCTATATGATGCTGAACATACACAACTTTTTTTGCATATTTTTCGGCCATTTCCTCAGCAAGGACGGTTGAAAAATAGTTTTTGTGCAAATCACAGGCAATATAATCATATTCTAAGTTGTAAAGAAAAAGCAGGTCACTTAGCGCAGACTTGTAAAAGTCTATATACTCTTTTGTGTCAAGGTCACCCAGGTATTGACTTACAATAACCTCATCGTCTTTTTTTAAAGCAACTGTAGCTTTTTCATGACCTCCTAACGCTAATATATTTTTTTCTACAAATTGTGTTGAAGAAAGTTTTAGCCTCAGAGGAGCAAAACCTCTTCCCGGTCTTGTCAGTACAAATTTATCTTTTACTACAAAACCAACACTGTCATCGCACCTTCGAACTATTTTCCTGTTGTGATAGAGCACATAGTCACAGATACCCTCAAGTTTGTAAATAGCCTCGCCTTCGTCAATAATCATTGGGATTCCTGAAAGGTTGGCAGAGGTTGCAATTAAAAAGTCTCTGCCAGTTTTTTTTAGAATATAGTCCAAAATAGGGGTGTAGGCCCTCATTATACCAAGGGTGTGAAGATTGCCATTCACGCGCGAAAATTGCTCAGTCTTTTTTTCAAAAAGAATTATAGGACATCGTGGAGAAGAAAAAATATCTTCTTCCATCTTATTGACATGGCAATATTTTTTTACTACTTCAATGTCCCGAGCAACAAGTGCTAAAGGCTTGCCTTCTCGTCCTTTTGCTTTCAAATAGTCTTTTGACTATAGTTTCATTGTACGGATCACACACCAAGTGAAAGCCGCCTATTCCTTTTATTGCAACTATATATCCCTCTAAAATTTTTTGAGAAACAAAATCTAAAAGTTCTATTGCCTCTCCATGGATATGTTTTTTTTCAGCGAATGAAAAAAGAAAAAGTCTTGGTCCACAAACTTGGCAGGTTGTTGACTGTGCATTGAATCTTCTGTTGTCTGGAGTAGAGTACTCCCTTTCGCACTCATTGCAAAACTTAAATTGCTTCATAGATGTATTTTCTCTATCATATGGCAAAGTCTCAATAATTGTGTATCTTGGTCCGCAGTTTGTACAGCTAATAAATACATTGTGATAGTGTCTGTGAGATTCATCATAAAACTCTTTTCTACAATCCTCACACACCCCTAAGTCATAAGGCAGAACTGTTGAAATCCTATTTTTTTCACTTTCAACAATGTAAAATCCTTTTTCACTTTCTACCGGTTCAATCTCATAAACCTCTATTTCTTCCAAATAAGCATTTTTAGGAAGGTTGGCTATAATATACTGTGTTATTTGCTCTGAAGTTGTATCCCCTTGAAACTCTGCTAAAACGCCTTCACCAGTATTTTTAACGAACCCGGTAAGTCCAAGTTTTCTTGCAATACTATAAATAAAGGGTCGGAAACCGACCCCTTGCACAAGTCCTTTGAACATAAATCTGTACCTTTTCATAAGCATTTTCCCCTACTTTTTGAAATATGAATCTAAAAGGGTATAAAAGTAATTAATAATATCTTCCGAACCTTCTTTTGTCTTAAACGATACCTCAAACAGTTTTAAATCTTTGTCTTTTATAGCTTCTAAACCCTTTTTGTATCTTTGCATATCAAAACCAATAGCATCCACTATATCAATCTTTGATAGAACAACAATATCAGCTTTTTCAAACATTATAGGATATTTATATGGCTTGTCATCACCCTCTGCAGCAGAAGATACAACAACCCTCAAATTCTCTCCCAAATCAAACGAAGATGGACAAATGAGATTGCCAATGTTTTCAACAAAGATCACTGTTTTAGAAAAAGGCTTAATAGTATCTATTGCTTCTGCAATACTGTCTGCAACTAAATGACAAGCACCACCTGTATTTATCTGCAAAACCTTAACTCCATAGCTTGCAATTTGCTCGGCATCAATTGTTGATGCAACATCACCTTCAATCACTGCAATGTTAAATGTATCTTTAAGATTTTCTATCATGCACTTAATGAAAGATGTCTTACCTGCACCAGGTGACCCCATCACATTTATAATATACCATTTATTCTCAACTGCTAACCTTCTTATATTGTCAGCTGCGTTTTGATTCCGCTCTAAAATGTTTTTTATTACCTTTATTTCCATCTCAATCATCTACCTCTATAGACTCAATATAAAATTCCTTGCCGTGTTCAGTAAGTTTACCTAACGACAAACATTTTGGACAGGTAAAGTCTTTTGTTCTTTCAAAATATTCACCGCATTTTTGACAGTACAAAAGAGCCTTTTTAGTAACTATTTCAAGTTGAGCAGTTTCTAAGATTGTTCCTCTTGTTAGGATGTCAAAATAAAATTTCAGCGACTCGTCAATAATTCCGCTAAGTTCGCCAACTACAACTTTAATTCTTGTGACCCTTTTAAAACTGACATCTTTTAATTCATCTTCTGCAATCTTTACAAGCTGCTGTGTAACAAAATACTCATGCATTTTATCATTTTCCTTCCAATTGTACTTTGGGCTTAAGCCAAAGTCTCCTATTTAACCTTTAGTTGCAGTAGCCTGTGCCTTTGGCTGCACCTCATCTTTTACTTCCTGCTTTTTTGATGTAAAACTCTTTATAAGTGGTTGGAACGTTAAATTGCTCTTTTGAAATTAAACACTTTTTAGGACAGGACTCAACACATACATTGCAGAGTACGCACTTGTACTGATTTAGCTGCCATGTCCTTGAATTTCTATCCACCACTATCGCATTTGAAGGACATTTTCTCTGGCAGATACCACAAAAGATACATTTCTCTATCTCTATCTCAAGACTTCCTCTTGTATCCTTAAAAAATGGTCTCTTTTCCTTCGGGTAAAGCCTTGTTACAGGCTTTGAAAACAAGTTATCTAACACATTTCTAAGCATCCCAAACATTTTACCATCCCTCTTTTACAAAAACTTTTTTACCTTTCGGTACACGAAATACATGGATCAATTGTCAAAACAAGCATCGGAACATCTGCAAAATCCACGCCCTGAAGCATCTTCACAAGCGCAGGAATATTTGCAAATGTTGGTGTTCTGATTCTGAGTCTTTCCAAGTTCTTTGTCCCGTTTGCCTTTATATAATATACATCTTCCCCTCGTGGCTGTTCAACCCTTGAAATAACCTCACCGTTTGGAAATCCTTTAACCGGCGTTGAAATCTCGCCTTCTGGCATCTTAGAAATAGCTTGACGAATAAGGTCAATCGACTGATAGCATTCACGAAGTCTAACTTTCAGCCTTGCATAGCAGTCTCCATCGTTTTCTATGACTGGTTCAAAGTCAAGTTCACCATATGCTGCATATCCAAGGGTTCGCAGGTCCATCTTTATACCGCTTGCCCTTGCCATTGGTCCTACACACCCAAGTTCATAAGCTTCTTGCTTGGTTAAAACACCTACACCTACAAGTCTTTTCTTGACTGTATAATCGTTCAAAAATGAACCTTCAATTTTCTTTAGTTCCTCTTCCAATTTTGCAAGGTTCTCTAAAATGAACTTTTGCTTATCAAGGTCTATATCTCTTCTAACCCCACCAATTATATTTGTGGAAATTATAACTCTTGAACCTGCTGTTGCTTCCATAAGGTCCATCACAAGCTCTCTATTTCTCCAGCACTGCATAAAAAGGCTCTCAAACCCGAAAGCATCAGCCAATAGCCCAAGCCACAAATGATGACTGTGAAGCCTGTGAAGCTCTGCCCAAATAACTCGCAAATACCTTGCTCTGTCGGGCACTTCAATGCCCATTAGCTCTTCAATTCCCTGGCAATAAGCCAAAGCCTGTTGAAAACTGCATATACCACAAACTCTTTCAACCACATATATGTTTTGATTTATATCCTTTTCCTCAGCAAGCTTTTCAAGTCCTCTATGAACATAACCTATTGCAGGTATCGCTTCAACAACTTTTTCGTCCTCTAAAACAAGCCTAAGCTGCAGAGGTTCCGGCAAAACAGGATGCTGTGGACCAAACGGAACTATTGTTCTTTTCCCCAAAGCCTTCTTACTCTCCTTTCTTTACTTTTACAACTGGCTTTTTGCGCATAGGAGATTCTAACTCTTCTGTTATCATGAACTTTCCTTCGTAATCAATCAAAAGATTTTCAAATTCTATGCCAAACAAATCTTTTATCTCATTTTCAACAAACACAGCTGCAAAATATATGTCTGAAATAGAAGGAACTTTTTCTTCAGACGCTATAGTAACTCTTATATTTGTTAGTTGGTAATCCTTATCAAAGTGATAGATTATATCAAATCTTCCATCGCCCAAATCAACACATGTTGCTGTGACAAATCTATACCCATCTGCTTTTAAGGCTAAAACTTCTTTCCTCAAATCCTCTTTCTGAAGTTCTTTAAGATTTTGCAACATTCAAAATCTCACCCTTTTTCATATTCTTTTTCTTCTCTTCTAAAAGCTGTGCAGCTTTTAAGATTCCTTCCATGATAGCTTCTGGTCGCGGAGCACAGCCAGGAACGTATACATCAACAGGAACAACTGTATCGGCACCGCCAAGGGTATTGTAACATTCTTTGAATATCCCACCGGAGCACGCACATGCTCCAATTGCTACAACAGCTTTTGGATGTGGCATCTGATCATATATTGTCTTTAAAACTCTTGCATTTCTGTGGTTAACAGAACCTGACACAACCAATATATCAGCATGTTTTGGATTACCTACATTTATAATTCCAAATCTCTCGACATCATATACAGGTGTTAAGGTTGCCAGTATTTCTATATCACAGCCGTTGCAGCTGTTACAATCATAGTGAACAATCCATGGAGACTTTTTCAATGCCTTTCTGAATAACACTTTTTATTTTCACCCCTGTTTTTTATAATAACCTATACTTTATATATACCCAAATGAGATTGACAAGCGCAAAACCAAATGCTACTGACCAAGTAAGTCGTAGCATTATCTTCCATGTAAGCCTTGCTGAGATGTTGTCAATCACAATCTCTAAAAAGTAGCAAATCAGAATTGCTGCTATTGCTACAAAGATATTTTTTGCAAAAAATAACCATACAAAAAGAAGTAAAAGCACAAGTTCGTACCAGTGACCAAGTTCAATCAAGCCAAGAACAGGTCCTGCAAACTCTGTTGTAATACCTTTTACAAGTTCTTGATGACCATGGTGTGAAGTTGACAAATCAAACGGAGATTTTCGCAGTTTAATAGTCAAAACATAGGTAAATGCTACGAAGATAAATGGCAAATCCAATATCAACAAACTATTGTGTTTCAAAATATCTTTTATATTGAAACTCCCAGTTACAAAGTAAATTGCTACTATCATAGCAATTAAAACAGGCTCATATGCAAGTACAGATATCAATTCCCTGTGAGCACCTATCCTTGAATATGGCGAATTTGTTACCATTGCTCCAAGAATGAGCGCTGTTGTAGCAAATGCAAGAATAAATAAAATCAAAAGAAGGTCCATCTTAAGCACAAACATCACAACTGCAACAATGTTAAATACCAAGAACAAAAATGCATACAAAATCTGAGTGTTCAAAACAACAATGGTCTCTTTTGAAAATAGTTTAAAAAGATCATAAAAAGGCTGCAGAATAGGCGGTCCAAACCTGTTCTGCATCCGCGCAGTTATTTTTCTATCAATTCCCGTTATAACTCCACCAACTAAAGGTGCAACTATAACAGTTGCCAGTGTAATCCATATTTCTTTCACTTTAAAATCACCCCAAACATTATTGCGATTAATGCCATTGAAAGCACATTTACAATAAGTGTTACTGTTTTCTCATTTGTCAGTGTCTCAAAATAATAATTTTTGAATTCAAACGGCACAACTTTATCTTTTTCACCTCTGAAAGCAAAATTGTCCGAGTTTTCACATGACATATACACAGGCACATATCTTTTTGGCTTAAATAACCTATATATTAGAGCTCCCAGAACAACTGCTGCTATCAGTACACCAAAAAATACAAGCGGATTAAATCCAAAGAAATCTTTCACATACAATTCTTTTATATTTCTGCTGCTAACTCCTGAATACCTTGCAAATGAAGATTTGAAAAACGGCACAACAAATGTATTTGTAAACTGTATCAAAAAGATGCTTACCAAAACTACCAGTATTGAAATAGTCGTCAACGGAATATGCTTTACAAATTCAAATTTTTCTATCTTATTTTTATCCTTTCCATCAGAAAGAATCTTGCCTATAAACTTTGTCCAGAAAACAACCGTAAAAGCACTTCCCAAGATTATTTCAAGCATTGCCACAATGTTTTGAGTTGACACCTCAATAGCAATCCATTTTGTAATTAAAACACCAAACGGAGGAAGTAGCATTGACACACTTCCCAAAAGGGTCAAGAAAGCAACAATTGGCATTTTATACTTGATTCCGTCCATATCCTCTATGTTTCGGGAACCTATACCCTGTTCTATTGAACCAACGCACAAGAACAAAAGCGCTTTAGACACACCATGCAAAACTATCAAAAGTGCAGCTGCATATATCGCATACACATCTGCTATGGAAGACAATGCAATTATAAGACCCAAGTTAGAAATTGTTGAGTATGCCAACACTCTTTTTGCATTTGACTGAAAGATGGCTAAAAGTGCTGCTGATACAAAAGTAAAAGCACCTGCCACCGCAACTATTTTTGACAGCCATGTATCAACAAATACCGGTGATAATCTCAAAACCAGATAAACACCTGCTTTTACCATTGTGCTTGAGTGAAGCAGAGCAGACACAGGTGTTGGTGCCACCATAGCACCAAGTAGCCAGCTCTGGAACGGCATCTGCGCAGACTTTGTAAATGCTGCAAGTGCTAAAAATGCAATTGGTATCATCAAAATACTGCTGTCTTGTGAAGATATAATTTCATTCAAAGCAACTGTGCCAGATTTATAGTACATAAATATTATACCTATAACAAAGCTAAGCCCACCTATCGAATTTAAAAGAAGAGCTCTTGTTGCATTTTTAATGCTCTCTTCATTCTGGTCATGAGAAATTAGTAAGAACGAACAGAGTGTAGTAATCTCCCAGAAAAAGTATACCCACAATATGTTGTTTGAAATTACAAGACCATTCATTGCACCTAAAAATAGCATTATTATTGCAAAAAATATATTCTGTCTGCTCTTTTCAAGATGAAGGTGTTTCTCATGCTCATCCATATAAGAAAGTGCAAATATTGCAATCAGCGGTCCTATTATGTTTATTAAAAGAAGCATAATAAAGCTTAAATGATCAACAAAAAATATATTTTCAACTTCTAATTTACCTACTTTAAATTCAAACACGAACATAAAAACAAACTGCAAAATAGCAAGAAGGCTAATGAGCTTGTTCTTAAGTTTTATACCAATCAAAAAAATGATTGCTAACAGAAAATAGTCGGCAAATGTTATGAGATATTCAAGTGCAAAATTTAAAGAATGCGAAAGTCTCAGTAACCTGTCACCCTGTGAAATAGAATAGATACTTGCGCTAATTAACACTGCAGACATCAAAAAAACAATAGCTTTTCTAAAGTTGCTATTGTTAATAAGGTAGACAAAAAGTGCTGCTATCATGGGTAAAAATATTAGGAGTAAATAGATATTCACCATCAGTTTCTTCCTTGCCCCTTTCTATTTGTGATGATAAACTATTGCTATTAAAGATTATAACATATGATCTTTGTCTTGTATACAGTATGCAAAAGTTAATTTGTTAACAAACTCCAGAATACTTGAAAAATAGCTGCTATTTTTTGTTCAATATTTTAAAAGAAGGTGATCAGTCTTGATAAAATTAATTGCGCTGGATATTGATGGAACCCTTTTAAATGATTCAGGTTCTATTCCTCAAATAAACAAGGAGTTTTTAAAAATTGCTGTAGAAAAGTATAAAATTGAAATAGTACTTTGTACAGGAAGAGGTGCTTCGGCTTTTAAAATTACAAAAGACCTGAATTTGCCATGTTCACTAATCTCGGCAAATGGCGTTTATGTTTTTGAAAATCCTGATTTTCCTCCCATCATAAAAAATTATCTTACAGAACGTCAGAAGAAAGTATTAATTGAGTTTCTTGATAATAATCATTTTGACATAGACTATTATATCGTACTGGGATATGACCAAGATTTTCACATGATTTATAAAAAAAGAACAAATCACGACAATTATTTTTTAAACTTTGTAAACGGCCGCAAACAATTTAAACCTACATACCCAGCAAAAAAGCTTTTAAAGTTTTTGGAATATCCTATTAGCCACATTGGAATTGTAGGCAAATACGAAAAACTTAAAGAGATTAAAGAAACCCTTAAAACCCTTGAGACTAACTGCAATATTATTCTCTACTATGCATCAGACAACAAAGAATATGGTTTTTTAGAAGTCTTGAGCAATGATGCATCAAAAGAGAAAGCTCTTTTGCAATTTATGAATTTTAAAAATGTCTCATCTGAAGAATTGATATCAATTGGCGATAACTTCAACGACGTTGGAATGTTTAAAATCTCTGGTATAAGCGTGGCAGTTGCAAATGCACCGGAGGAAGTAAAAAAAGCTGCAAAGTTTGTAACCTCCAGAACAAATAATGAAGGTGCAGTTGCTGAAGCTATTGAAAGGTTTATAATAAAGAGGGATGAGTAAAAGTCTTACTTTCTCATCCCTCTTTTTTATTACTTGCCAATAATTTATCTGTTGTAATTTGTATTTATATACTCAACAGCATCTGCTATAGCTTTTGCAACAGCATCTTTAAAACTATCGCTCAAAAGAAGGTCCAAATCTTGAGGGTTTGTCCCAAATGCAACTTCAACGAGTACAGCAGGCATATTTGATGTTCTCAGCACAACCAAATTAGGTCTTTCTACAATACCCTTGTTCTGCGTACCAACTTGTTTTATTATGCTTTCAAGTACTATCTGGGCAAACTGCTTGTCTGGAATGATCCCATTTTGCTGTTTCTCTTTATACAAAACCATTGTTCCACGCACAGATGAATTATCAATTGCGTTGTTGTGAATGGAAATAAACAAATCTGCATTTAAACTATTTGCCATCTTTGTTCTGTCATAAAGATCCACAAACTCATCTTTTTCACGCGACATAAAAACTTCATAGCCACGGTTTTTGAGCTTTTCCTTAAGTTTTAATGAAATATCTAAATTAAAATCTTTCTCATTATAAGTTACTTTTTTGCCATCTACTACTTTTGTGTATATGGCACCTGGGTCCGACCCCCCATGTCCAGGGTCAATAAATATTTTCAATTTCTTTTGTGGTTTTTGTAATTTTTGTAAAAAACTTATTATAATATTACTTCCGTTTTTGTTTATATTTGTTACGCTAATCAGGATTAATTTGGATATAAACAACACACTTATCCTCTTGATAAACCGAATACACAGTAGTAATAACCGAACCCTGCAAAGAATACACATCGTCTGCAATAGTGATAGGATATTGGCTTTCAAGTTTTATTATGTTACTGTTCTGGTCGTAAAAATAGTTTATCTGAGAAACAAAAGGCGAACTCAAAACAAGGCTTGAGGGCGGATTTAGTCTTAAGCTTGAATACTGGTCAGCAAACACCACTTCTAATTTTCTATCAAGTCTGTTTAAAACAAAAATCTTTGCCTTCGATGAAAAGATAATCTGACTATTATTCTGATCGATATTTGAAAGAATATAAAAATCCACTCTACCATCGTTTACTTGGTAAAGATTATTATTTTGAACCGAAAATTGAGCTCCCTTTAAATTCAAAACTACAAAAGACTCATCAGCTCTGTAAATATCACTTACAACTGTCGGACTAATTTCAATTTTGGCAAGAGTAAAGCCATCAGAAGGTATAACATCTATTTTTTGAATCATATATATTTGAGAAGAAGCATTTGAACTTTGAGAATCTTTACTTTGGTAAACCTCGCTACTGTCGATATTTGTTTTTGACTCTATAACTTTTGGTAAATCTATTTCAATTTTGACTTGGTTGCCATTGTTTAATATCTTGTAATCTTTTATCAAACTTGAATCATAATCTATTACAATGCGCGAAAATTTGTTGCCACTTGAATCAATATTTTGTGCATGTCTTATTCTAAAGACGCCATTTTTATTTATTTCTATTCTATTATTTGGTAAATTATCAATACTATTTAAAACATCCAAAACTATTCTATCAGGATTAAAAAGTTTGTAGGTCTTATAAGACAAAGTTTGGGTTGCCGAAACAATTAGGATAAATTTATTATTTTCTATGGTATATCTTATGTCGGCAATATAATTCGACTCCTGCACAGTTCTTGGCAAACTGCTTCTTGAGGTCAAAGTATTTGATGGTTGTTTTTTTGAAGAACTTGAGTCTGAAAATTGCAACTTTTTGGTATTCAAACTCACCATGTTTTTCATTTTATCAATTTGAATGAGATAACCAAAAATCAATGCTATATCCTTTGCTAAAATATAAGATTTACCTCCATTTATAAAAACTTTGGTTGAAAGAGTTTTTTTGTTTTTGTTATAATAATAAAATGCTTTGTCAACATAGAACTGATATGTATCTTTAGAATTTTTGGCTAAGACAGATTTAGTTTTTGAATTATAAGAAACTTTAAATCCTTTCAGCCTGAGAAAGTCAGCAAGTGCAAGGTAAACATTCCCTTTGTTTTCTAAAATTTTAACTGAAGAGATTAGCTTACCATCAACATAGAGTTTGTATGAGGTGGCTGCAAAAGCAGAAATAAAAATTAATAAAAATATTGTGATCATTGCTACCAAGTTTTTTATTTTGTTCATCACAGATCTACCCCGCAAAAAATGTAATTTATAGGTATATAATACCCCATTTTGTCGAACAAATCAATTTAAATATTTGCCAATGTATTGTATTTTTATGCACCGTGGTGTATAATTATTTGCATAGTCAAAAACAATACTTTAAATAACTAAAGAGGAGATGACCAAAGTTGATAAAAGCAAGCATTATAGGAGTCGTCAGGATATGTGGGATTAGAGCTCATTCGGCTGCTTGTTAAAGCACCCTGAAGTTGAAATTATCTCTATCATATCATCAAGTAGCAACCAACTTTCCCTTGATAAAACAAACCCTCAATTTAAAAAGGTTTCAAACCTTGTATTCGAAGAATTTAACATAGAAGCATTAGAAGAAGCAGATGTGATATTTTGTGCTTTGCCACACGGTATTTCACAGGAATATGTCAAAATAGGATATGACCTTGGCAAGATTGTGATTGATTTAAGTGCTGATTTTAGATACAAAGATCTGCAAAGATATGCAAAAGATTATAGTCAGCACAAATACCCTGAGCTTTTGAGCAAAAAGTGCTTACGGACTTTGTGAAATAAATAGGAGAGGAGATTAAAAAGGCTCAGATTGTTGGAAATCCAGGATGTTACCCAACAAGTGCAATATTAGGGCTTGCTCCTCTTTTGAAAAACAAACTTGTAGATAAAAATAGTATTATAATAGATTCGAAGTCAGGTGTTTCTGGAGCTGGTAAAAAATCTGATTTTGCATATAGTTTCTGCGAACTTGATGAAAATTTCAAAGCATATTCAGTTGCAAAACATAGACATACAAGCGAAATTGAAGAGAAGTGCAGTTTGCTATTTGGCGAAGATTTGAATTTATCATTTACACCACATCTTCTGCCTGTAAAAAGAGGAATACTCTCAACTATATATGCAAACCTTATAAAAAAGATTGCTAAAAACGACCTTGTTGAAATTTACAACGAATTCTACAAAGACGAATATTTTGTTCGTATTTTTGAAGATGAACTACCTGAACTAAAGTACGTAAGAGGAACAAACTTTGTGGACATTGGATTTGAGATAGATAAGAAGACAAACAGAGTTATCATAATCTCATGCATTGACAATCTCATAAAAGGTGCTGCCGGCCAGGCAATTCAAAATATGAATATAAAATTTTCTCTTGATGAAAAAACGGGACTTATAATGGTGGGAGAATATTTTTAAAAAATAAAATGAAGGGATGACGGTTTATATGTACGAAGAAATGGACACTCTGATTGAAAAAGCAAGTATATTAATAGAAGCTCTTCCTTACATACAAAAACTTTATGGTAAGACTGTTGTAATAAAATATGGCGGGAATGCTATGATAAATGAAAAGCTTAAAAACTGGGTTATGGAAGATATAACTTTGCTCAAATACATTGGTGTAAATCCAATAGTTGTTCATGGCGGTGGACCTGACATAAATTCAGTCCTCAAGAAACTCAAGGTTGAAAGTCAGTTTGTCAATGGGCTCAGAGTAACAGATATGCAAACCATGGAAGTTGCTCAAATGGTCCTTGTAGGAAAGACAAATAAAGAACTTGTATCAATGCTAAACCAAAAAGGTGGAAAGGCAATAGGTATTTGCGGAATTGATGGTAATTTAATTCAGGCACGAAAACATTATGAATATGTAAATGGAGAAAAAATTGATTTAGGTTATGTGGGAGAGGTCGTGTCAATAAACGCAAAGGTTTTAGAAATGCTTGCTAAAGATGAATATATACCTGTTGTTGCACCAATTGGTGTTGGGGAAGATGGTACAAGTTACAATATTAACGCAGATACTGTGGCGGCTGAAATTGCAAAGGCAATAAAGGCTGAAAAGCTAATGTTTATGACAGATGTTGAAGGATTAAAATATGATAAAAATAGCAAGGAAATAATCTCAGCAATAAGTGCCGATGAAGTTTTGAAGATGATTGACGAAGGAAAGATTGATGGCGGGATGATTCCAAAGGTGTTAGGATGCATAGACGCACTAAAGCACGGTGTCAATCGTACACACATCCTTGATGGAAGAATTCCACACTGTATTTTGCTTGAGATATTTACAGATAAAGGTATTGGAACAATGATTCATCTGTAAAAACTTTTATATGTCAGTATAAATAAACGGGGCTTTAGTTGTCTAAAAACATAGCCCCGTTTATTTATGGTACTTTGTCCCATAAATAATCGAAAATCCTCTGTAAATCTGTTCATAAAGTAAAACTCTAAAAAGCTGATGAGGAAAAGTAAGTTTTGAAAATGAAATAAGTAAATCAGCTTTTCTTTTCACTTCATTTGAAAGTCCATTGGAACTGCCAATTATAAAAGTAATATTTTTACCACTATATATATTTTTTCTTAGAATCTCAGAAAATTCTTCTGAGGAAAACTCAAAACCATTAACGTCACATACGATTATAAATTCATCTTCCTTTATGAATTTTAAAACCTTATCAGCTTCTTTTTCTAAAAGAGTTTCAATATTAGAATATTTATTTTCATCTTCTTCTTTAATCTCTATTTCTTCTACTTTTACCCACCGCGAAAGCCTTTTTTTGTACTCTTCACATGCCTGCAAGAAATACTTCTCTTTTATTGTTCCAACACTGATTATTTTTATCATATATCATCCACTTTCGACAAAAGTTTATCAATAAGTTGATTAAGTTCATCTCTGCACCTTCTGTACTCTTCAATATCTCCACCATATGGGTCAACAACATCCAAATCTTCTTTGGTATTCATTACATACTCCTTTAAAGTAAACACCTTGTCGGCAGTACCAGGATACATCTTTGTAATTACCTCTTTATGATACCTTTCCATTGTCAAGATAAGAGTACTTTCTTTTATCATATCCTCATTTACAAGTCTTGATACGTGCGACGAGATATCAATACCAACTTCATTCATTACCAATATAGCATTTCTGGAAGCCTTCTGTGGAAAAAATGCAGAAAGCCCAGCTGATTCAACTTCAACATTATCAATTTTCATCTTCTTAAGCTTTTCCTTTAAAAGATGCTCTGCCATTGGACTTCTGCAAGTATTACCTGTACACACAAAAAGTATTTTCTTCTTCAATATCACAACACCTCAACAATATTGTTTGCCGCTGCTTTATAAAGTCTATTTTCCAGCGCAAGAAATTCTAAGTTAAATTCTCCCCATTCACAAAGTATATAATCAACACCAAGTTGGTTAAATTTTCTCAACAGCGAAAACAGATTTCTTCCACACTCTTTTGCATCAAACATGCTTCCTAAAATGAGTTTGTACTGGGAATCAAAATTATGGGCTGTCTCATAAAAGCACAATATGCCAACCCTGTAACCTTTCAATTCTAATTTCTTTTTCATCTCATTTATCTTGTCAATTCTTTTATCAATTCTTCCCTTTACTATTATAAGTTTGGCATCAGGTGCATAGTGCTTATATTTCATACCAGGTGACCTTGGAACACTCCCACTTAGTCCTTCCACCACCGCTTTGCTGTACTCTATATTGCCAAGCACCTCTTTCAATGCATAATACGAAATAGCGCCTGGTCTCAAAATCACAGCTTCGCCGCCACTCAAATCCACCACAGTTGACTCAAGTCCAAATGAACATTTACCACCATCTATAATGACATCCACCTTATTCATCAGGTCCTCTATCACATGCTTGGCCTCTGTCGGACTTGGTTTTCCAGAGACATTTGCTGATGGTGCTGCCACTGGTACACCAGAAAGTCTTATTAGCTCAAGCGCGATTTTGTTCGCAGGCATTCTAACACCAACTGTGGAAAGACCTGCTGTAACGTTGTCAGCAACCACATTTTTTTTGGGTAGAACAATTGTAAGTGGTCCTGGCCAAAATCTTTCTATAAGCACATAAACCTTTTCATCTGTAATTTCAGCACACATTTCAAGCATCTCTTTTGAAGATATATGAACGATTAACGGATTGTCCTGAGGTCTTCCTTTAGCCCAAAAAATCTTATCCACCGCATCTTTTAAAAGTGCATTCGCTCCAAGACCGTACACAGTTTCTGTTGGAAAGGCGACAAGCCCGCCTTCTCTTAATATTAAAGCTGCTTTTTCAAGCTTTTCATAATCTATACCTTCTTTTGCATCAATGATAATTGTCATAATTCCAACCACTCCAAAAGTAGTAGTGCTACAACAATACCTATCATATTTGATACTGTTGCCATTTTTAAATTCTCTTTTCGACTATACTCTGGAATAAGCTCATTTATCACAACATACAGCATTGCGCCTGCTGCACAAGCAAGACAGCCTGCTACTACATATTTGTTAATATAGCTTATCACACTTCCAACCAAACACCCAATACCTGTTGGAACTCCTGACAATATTGCATATCTTAATATTTTCTTTTTACCTTGCTTGGCTATCTTAAAAGGCAACGAAAGAACAAATCCTTCTGGAATATCATGAATTATTATCATAATCCCTACTAAAATTCCAAAGCTCTTTTCTACAGCAAAGCTACTTCCTATTGCCAACCCCTCAGGAAAGTTGTGAAGAGAAAGTGCAACTAAAATCAGTATTCCACTTTTGAGATATTTGTTCTGGGAAAGTAAATATCTTATTGTCAATGCTTCTTCTAATATCCCAATCATAAAGTATGAAGCAATCAATACTAAAATACATTCGAGCAAGTTTGAAATACTCACAGCTTCAGGGATAAGTCCAAAGCAAATTAAACCAAGCATTAGTCCCGATGTAAAACCAATTAAGGAGTCTTTTATCTTCTCATCGTTTAAAGGGAAGACCAAACCCGCCAGAGCACCAACAAATGCTCCAGTTATCCCACAAAAAAAAGCAAAAAGGTTGAAAACTAAAAAATTTATTTCCAACAAAGTAACTTCAAAATCAAATATTTTCATTTAAATATTATGAGAAAATCAGCCCTTTTATAAACACTCTAACCCAATATTTGAGTAAAATCTTTTACCTCACAGGTTCAGCTTTGCTATATACTGTTCTCAGTATCACAATTGTAACTCTTCTGTTGAGGGCTCTTCCTTCTGGTGTCTTATTAGAAGCAATTGGTCTATACTCACCATAGCCAACAACAGAAAATCTCTCGGGTTTTACCTTTGAAACTCTTAAAATTTCCTGCAAAACAGATGTAGCTCTTGCTGTCGAAAGCTCCCAGTTAGAATAAAAGTATTTATTGTGAATAGGGACATTGTCTGTGTGTCCCTCAATTCTTATGTTATTATTTGGCACTTTTTCTAAAATCTTTGCAATCTCATGCACAACTTCTTTTGCCTGGGGTGTAAGCTTTGCGGAACCTGTATCAAATAACACATCTTTAAGTAAAATTGATAATCCTCTCTCTTCCTGTATCACAAGCACTTTACCTTCAATACCATGTTCTTTTATAAGCCCTAAAACCTGTTTCTGTATATCATTTATGAGTTCTTCTTCAGTCATCTGCCTATTTTTTGTTGCCCCACCAACATCAGTGTTTGTTCCTTTAACATTTTTCCCTGATAATCCTTCTAATATAGATGGACCAGAATTTTCAAAAATGTAAGCTGTACCTTTCAAAACAGATGTTAGGGATTCTGTGAAGTTTTTAAATTTGTCCATGTCAAGTTTACTCATAGAGTACATGACAATAAAATATATGAGTAAAAGAGTAATCAAATCTGCATAGGTAATAAGCCATCGTTCATGGTTCTCATGGACTGGTTCTTCCATACGCTTTCTTGACATCTACTTTTTACCCCCCAACAGTTGCGCCTGCTGGCTCTTGAGCTTGACTTTGCTTCTGACCAGCTTCTTTTAACATTCCGCCAATCTTTTCTCTGAGTATTCTTGGGTTTTCACCAGCTTGGATTGACAAAAGGCCTTCCACAATTATCTCATTTAACATTCTTTCTTGCTTTGCTTTTGTTCTTATCTTCTTACCAAAGTTAAGCCAAATTAGGTTAGCAGATGAAACACCATACAAAGTTGCAACAAATGCAACAGCTATAGCAGGACCAAGTTCATCTGGATTTGTCAAGTTCGAAAGCACAGAAATAAGTCCCATAACAGTACCAATAATACCCATTGTAGGAGAATATCCACCTGCAGCCTCAAATACTTCTGCTGCTTCTTTAAGCTCATCTTCTGCAAGGTAAACTTCCCTGTCTAAAATATCTCTAATCACTTCACCTTCAATACCATCAACAACAAGTCCTAAACCTTTTTTCAAAAGCGGATTCTGGAGGTTTGGAATCTCTTGCTCTAAAGCCAAGAGACCTTCTTTTCGCGCCCTGTCAGAAAGTTGCACAAGCTGTTCAACCACACTTGCAAAATCAATTTTCTTATCCATAAAAACCATTTTTATGTGTTTTACTGCTATTTTTATCTGTGACATGGGAAATGAAACAAGTACTGCCGCAATTGTTCCACCAAAAACAATCATAGCGGCTGAAATCTGCAAAAGCTTTGCAGGATTACCTTTTTCAATTATAAACGCAGTCAAAAGAGAACCAAAACCCAATATCAACCCGCCAATTGAAAGAATATCCATCTTCTATCATCATCCTTTTTCTGGTTTATAATTTTTGCGTAATTATCACTATAATTATCGGCATTTTAGCCTACTTCTTTTAATTTCTCTGTCTGAAAATGAGTAATCAAAGCATCAATAATCTCATCAAGATCCCCATCTAAAACTTGTTCGAGCTTGTACAAAGTAAGACCAATCCTATGGTCTGTCACACGCCCCTGAGGAAAGTTATATGTTCTTATTCTCTCACTCCTGTCACCTGTTCCAACTTGGCTTCTTCTCTGACTTTCTATTTCTTTTTGCTGCAGACTCTGATAGTAATCATAAAGCCTTGCCCTGAGTATCTTCATTGCCCTGTCCCTGTTTGCATGCTGCGACCTTTCGTCCTGGCAGGTTACAACAATTCCTGTGGGCTTATGAACAATTCTAACAGCCGACTCTGTCTTGTTTACATGCTGACCTCCTGCACCGCCTGCCCTGAACGTGTCTATCTCAAGGTCCTCTTCTCTTATTTCTACCTCAACATCTTCAACTTCTGGCAACACTGCAACAGTTGCTGTTGATGTATGAATTCTTCCGCCTGACTCTGTCACAGGTACTCTCTGAACTCTGTGAACACCACTTTCATATTTGAGCCTGCTATATGCACCTTTTCCGCTTATCATGAAAATTACCTCTTTAAACCCATCCAAATCACTCTCACTTGTCGACATCACTTCAACTTTCCAGTTTTTCCTTTCTGCATATCTTGAATACATCCTGAAAAGCTCGGCTGCAAAAAGTGCTGCTTCCTCGCCACCTGCACCTGCTCTTATCTCCATTATAACATTTTTTTCGTCGTTAGGGTCCTTTGGCAAAAGTAAAATTTTGAGCTGCGTTTCAACAATCTCTTTCTGTTCTTTTGCCCGATTTAGCTCTTCTTTTACAAGTTTTTCAAAGTCCTCATCAAGGTCTGTATCTAAAAGCTCTTCAGCCTCTTTGATAGTATTCAAAATTTTTTTGTATTCTCTGAATTTTTCTACAATTGGTTGAAGATTGCTGTGTTCTTTCATGAGTTTTTGCCATTCCTGAGTCTGGCTTATTATCTCAGGGTCTGCAATCTTTTTCTCAAGTTCTAAATATTTTTCCTCAATTACTTGAAGCTTCTCTATCATTCAATCACCCCATCCAATATATTTTTACCCATTTATTGCAAAGATACATCTTTCAATATTATTCAAATCCTTTCTTGACTTTATATTCTCATAACCGTTTTGCTCTAAAATTCTCTTGACTTCTTCAGCTTGAGAAAATCCTACTTCAAAAATAATATAACCACCATCTTTGAGATATAGCTTTGCTTTGCTTGCAATTTCTTTGAAAAACCAAAGTCCATTTTCTTTTGAAAACAGAGCTATATGCGGCTCTTTTAAAACTTGCTTCTCAAGTTTGAACCTTTCACTTTCAGAAATATAAGGTGGATTGCTGAGTATGGCATCAAATCTAAGATTTTTGGGAATATCTTCAAATAAGTTGCTTCTTACAAATGAAATCCTATTTTCTACACCATTCAATTTTGCATTCTTCCTTGCAACCTCAAGTGCTCTTTCTGAAATATCAACAGCTAAAACCTTGCAATCTAAAAATTTGCAAAGAGCCACCGCAATACAGCCACTACCCGTGCCAATATCTAAAAAGTATAGATTTTTTCTATCTTTAAAGATTTCTATAGCAACCTCTACCAAAACCTCTGTGTCAAATCGTGGAATCAAAACATTCTCATCAACATAAAACTCAAGACCCATAAAGAAAGCCTTATTCGTACAATATTGGAGAGGATAGTCTTGCAAATATTTGGAAATAGCATTTACAATCTTTTCATATTTGTCTTGTCCTACAGGTAAACCTTTATTTAGAATAACCTCTGTTTTATCAATATCAAGTATCTGCGAAACCATCATAAGAGCAATATTCTTATAGTCTTCTTCTTTATTTTCACAATAATCTCTTAACATCAAAGCAGCTTCATTCAAAACCTCGCCAATGGTCTTTAACCTACCACTCATCAAGCTTTCTGTCCTCCGGCACTACCTCTTTTAATGCCTCAATTGCAACTTCTATCTGTTTTTCATCAGGCTCTTTTGTTGTAATGTTCTGAAGCCAAAGCCCAGGATATGAAATTATCCTTGCTAAAATACTTTCACTTTTTCCAGCCCATCTTATTATCTCATATGATATGCCAATAATTACAGGAAGAAGTAAAAGCCGTAGTAAAGTCCTCATAATAACAGACTGCCAACCAGAAATAGTAAAAATAATTATACTGATAATTATTACAATAAATAAAAAGCTTGTTCCACATCGCGGATGGTGTGTAGAATATTTTTTTATGTTTGGAATACTTAACTCTTCACCATTTTCATATGCAAAGATTGTTTTGTGTTCTGCTCCGTGATACTCAAAAACCCTTTTTATTTCTTTCATCTGGGATGCAAATAAAAGATACAAAATAAAAATTATTACTCTTACTATTCCTTCTATCATATTTTTCCAAAAACTACTAAGACTAAAACCTTTGAATACTTCAACAGACCAAGTAGGAATATAAAAAAATAGAAGTATTCCGAGAACTATGGATACAACTACAGAAAAATAAATAGCTATATCGGTAACACCAATCTTCTGGAAAAATTTCTTTTCAAAAAGTTTGTCCACAAAATCTTTTTGTTTTTCTTTTTCTTCATCTGGCAACTCTTCTAATGCAATGTCAGCAGATTTCATCAAAGCTTTTGTCCCAAGAATCATTTGCTCAAATAAGATAAATACTCCTCTTATAAAAGGAATCTTTTTTAGCTTGTTAGTATCGTCTATGGCTAAATCCTTTACCTCTTTGTAAAGCTCACCATTCGGTTTTCTTATAACAATGGAAATTTTTTTAGGTCCTTTCATCATTATACCCTCTATGAGAGCCATTCCACCGATAGTAGTTTTTTTCATACTCATCTTCCTATCTTTGCTATTTTGTAAAATAAAAAGGATTAGCACAGGCTAATCCTCTTGAGAAGCAACACTCTCTTTCTATTTCTGTTCAAGCCCATATTTCTTCATAAATCTTTCTACTCTACCTGTTGTATCAACAAACTTTTGTTTACCTGTAAAGAATGGATGGCACTTTGAACAAATTTCTACATGGATTTCTTTTTTAGTAGAACCAGTTACAAATGTCTCACCGCATGCACATCTGACAACTGCATCGTGATAATATGTTGGATGGATGCCTTCTTTCATCACTTTCACCTCCTACAAGATTTATACAAATTTTTGTTATTTTCCAAAATCATAACTTTCCCATACTCATAAAGGTGCAAAAATATTTTACAACAGCTACTCTCTTTTTACAAGAGTTTTTTCAAAACCAGATTGAACAATTACTCCTCTTTTACTAAGAAACATAGAATAAAAAATCCCAACACCATGCAGCTAAACGATATTAGAAATAAAAGATTTTTGCCAAGTATATCAATTATACTACCTGCAATTATTGAATTAAACGCAAAAAATGGTCCCATTAAAAAGTTTCTAAGCCCGATATATGATGGTTGTTTTAATGGGTCCTTGCAAAGTTTTGCAGCCATATTACTTTCGTTTACATTTCTTGCACTTTGGGCAATCCCAAACAGGGCAACAGAAAGATAATATATTTCTACAGAGCTCATAAGGTATGTAAAATATATTGCAGGCAAAAATATCAGAGCAGAAATTAAAAGAGTACTTTTAAACCCGTATTTTGAACCAATTAATCCCCAGAGCATATATCCTACTGTTTGAGAAAAAAGCAATATTGTGGTTGCCACTGCAACATGTTGGGTTGAAATACTCAGGCTATTTTTTGCAAATATTGTTTGAAAACCAAACGGCATCTTACCCAGTGCACCAATAAATAAAACTGAAAAAAGATAATATACAAAATTTCTATCTTCTTTTAGTATCAAAAACATGCTCCTAAAATAATGCTTATTGTCAATCTCCTTTTTTGGTTTCTTGATAGGAATCTCTTTCATCATAGAAGCTATGTACAATGAGAGCATCATTATCAAAAACGAAATTAAAAATAAAAGACCATAGTTATAAGGAAAGTGTAAAAGTCTCAATATTCTTCCCATCAAAAAGGCTCCAAATGTCTCACACAGTCCCCCTATCGATGACCTTATCCCAAAAAACTTGCTCCTTTGTCTTTCAGGAACAAGCTTTAGTATAAGATTGAACCATGTTATATTGGCAAATGAAGCAAAAAAACCTTGAAGACTAAAAATTATGTAAAAAAGAATTATAAATAAGAGCTCATTCTTAGCAGCAAATACAAACACATCAATAGCAAGCAAAAACCACATAAGCCTCATAAGCAAAGCAACTTTTATAAAATATTCTTTATATGTTTCAAGCATCTCAAGTTTTTTAGCAACAAGTATCTGCGGAGAGTTTGATAAAAGTACATTCAAAGTTGTCAAAAGACCAATTAGTGTATTTGAATGGACATAGTTTGAAATAAATAAACTATCACAGTAGAGACTGGAAGCATACCACTTCCAACTGCAAACACTGCTCCATCTGCAATTGAAATGATAGAATTTTTTCTTAAATTTTTATAAGCAAAAACTTCAAGTTTTTTAAGTTCTCGTTCTTGGTCTTCAGATGTCACTTCAAACTCATCTCCTTAATAGAATCCTCTATGCCTTAAAAATACAAATTGGAAATTTCTTGACTTTTTCTAATTAATCTCAAGCAATAAGCAAACAATAAAATCTCATACAAACCAACTATGACCAGCGCTCCATAGACATTTAGCATGAGCACAAAATCATAAAATCCATGCAAAAGCATAGGAATAATAAGAGAAGCCTTAAAATACCAGTAACTTCTGCTCTCGGGCGCAAACTTTGCAAAGCCTAAATAATATCCCATTACAATTCCAAACATAGCATGTGCAGGTACTGCCATCACACCTCTTAGAACAAGAACTGAAACTGCAGCGTCGGGGGATGCCTGAAAAGTTTGATACACATACCCTACATTCTCTATTGCAGCAAACCCAACTGCAGAGAATACACAGTAAACTATGCCATCAAATGGTTGATTGAAATGAGGACTGTCAAAAGCCACCCTTAGCACAACAAGTCTTTTAAAGTATTCTTCTGTAAGACCTGCAACAATAAACGCTTCAAATACAATGAATGAAAGCCTGCTTGAAGCAGAAATGCTGCCATATGCCATTAAAAAATATTCAATTGGAACAACAATAGAGCTAATAAGTATCCCCCATACAAAGGTTTTCAAAAGAAGATGAAGAGGTTCTTTTTCAAACTTGTCTCTAAAATAGATATAAAGAGCTATGAACAAAGAAGGAGCTATGCTTAAAATAATCAGTTTGTAAAGTGTCACAACAATTTACCTCCATTTGTTCATTTGAGTTTATTTATTGATGTTCCTAATATAGTGAAATAAAAAAAGCTGAGCGTATCCTGCAAGTTCACCAAACGAATTTATAAACTGTCTCAGCTGTTTTGTATTTTCAATTCCATAATATTCTCTCAAGGCACGTTTCACCCACACATCCACAGGAAACACATCATACTTTTGCAGTGAGTAAAGCAATATACAATTAGCAACCTTGTCTCCTATTCCTTTTACCGTTTTTAAAATCTTCCTTGCTTCATCAGAACTCAAAGACTCAAGACTTTCAAAGTCTATTTTACCTTCATCTAATTTAGCAATTGCATCTTTGATATACTCTGCTCTATAACCTAACCCTAAGCGTTTTAATTCTTCTGTTGAGATCTTTTTTAAGTTCTCAATTTCTGGAAATGTCCAAGAAGAAAATCCTCTGTATTCTATTTTTTCCCCATAAGCCTGGCAAAAGTCTTTCCACTAGCATTTGAATTCTTTTTATGTTGTTATTCTGAGATATAATAAAAGAAATCATACATTCAAAAGGTTCTTGATTTAAAAGTCTCATCCCTCTGTACTTCTCAACTGCCTTTTTCAAAATCTCATCATGCTCAGAAAGTTCTTTTAAAATCAAATCATAGTCTTTATCCAAGTCAAAATACCAGTAAAAAAACTTTTTAAACTCTTCAGGTGAACAGTTGTATATGTCAAAAGTATTACTATCCTGCGGATATACTTAAAATTATCTTTCTATTTACAACTCCTATGTATCCACCATCTTACCTTTTTCCATCTAAAACACTGTCCACTGAAAAAATGTTGCATCAAAATCAATATCTACTCCACTTATGCGAAGAAAATCAGTATACTCTTTTATGTTCAAAAAAATTCATTCCTTTCCAATTATTTATGTGGTAAAACAAAAAGAGCCAACTTCTTCTTGGCTCTATTTTTAATTATAAGAATACAGCATTTTTTAAGCTTTATCAACATTTTTTTGATAATTCACAATTCCCTTTGCAATTGCTAAAGCTATTTGAGTTTGGTAGTTTTGATTATTTAGCATCTTCTCTTCTTCTGGATTACTTAAAAAACCGCATTCTAGTCAGAATTGCTGGCATTTTAGTAGCCCTTAATACATAAAAGTCTGCAAATTTGACTCCGCGATTTATCGTTTTAACTGCCTCAACTATACTTTTTTGCACCTCCACAGCCAGTAAAAATCCTTTCTGGCTGGTCTTGTAATAAAAAGTTTCTATACCTCTTGCAGAGTCATTTTTGCTGCTGTTGCAGTGAATGCTGACAAAGACATCTACCAAATTTGCATTTGCTATGTCACACCTTGCTTTTAAGTCTTCTTTTACACTTTTTTCTCCCCACGGCAAAACATCAGAGTCTCTTGTCAAAATCACCTTGGTGTTTGTGCCATCTTCCAATATGAATTTTAATTTTTTAGCAATTGCAAGTGTTATATCTTTTTCTTTGGTGTTGTTTTTTCCTATTGCTCCAGGGTCCTTCCCTCCATGACCAGGGTCTATACATACCTTCATCATTTTCACCTCCTTAAAATCAGTGTATTCCAAGTTCCTCATATTTGTGAAATTCAAAAAAACGCCCAGAAATAAAAAAGTAGCTGCTATTTTGTCCAAAATAGCAGCTACTTCCTCCAAAATATCAATTGGATTTGTTCAAATCTCAATTTTTTTTTAAATTACTTTCTATTTTCATCTCAAATTTTGTAATATCTTTCTTATGAATTCTTCATTTGACTTTGTCTGAGAAAGCATGCTTATAATTCTTTCTGTAGTTTCAGCTGTTCCAAAATTAGAAAGTGCTCTTCTGATTGCATCAACAGCTGCTTTTTCTTCTTCAGACAGCAAAAGCTCCTCTCTTCTTGTCCCTGACTTGTTTATATCAATAGCAGGGAATATTCGCTTTTCAGAAAGTTTTCTGTCAAGGTGCAGCTCCATGTTGCCAGTGCCCTTGAACTCTTCAAATATGACATCGTCCATTCGTGACCCTGTTTCAATCAATGCTGTTGCAAGGATGGTAAGGCTGCCACCCTCTTTAAGGTTTCTTGCAGCACCAAAAAACTTTTTAGGTTTGTGAAGAGCGTTCGGGTCAAGACCACCAGAGAGTGTTCTGCCAGATGGTGGTTCAACCAAGTTATAAGCACGTGCAAGCCTTGTCAAGCTATCTAACAATATGACAACGTCTTTTTTACACTCAACAAGTCTCATAGCCCTTTCTAAAACCATTTCAGCAACCTTGATGTGATGTTCAGGCGTTTCGTCAAATGTTGAGTAATGTATCTCTGCTTTAATTGAGTCCTGCATATCAGTGACCTCTTCAGGTCTTTCATCGATGAGCAGTACAATCAAATGCAAATCATCATAGTTTGTGAGAATACTATTTGCTATTTTCTTTAATAGTGTAGTTTTACCTGCTTTTGGTGGTGCTACAATTAATCCTCTCTGGCCTCTTCCAATTGGCGCAATAAGGTCTATGAGTCTAACCGCTAAATCCTTAGGTTCATTTTTATTTTCCAAAATTATTCTTTTGTTTGGGAAAATAGGGGTAAGGTCTTCAAAAGGAGTGCGTTTTGCAACTTCTTCTGGTTTCATATCGTTGACGCTCTGAACATACAAAAGTCCTGCAAACTTCTCATTTTCTTTTGGAAGTCTAATGGGACCTCTAATTTTATCACCCGTTTTGAGATTGAATTTTCTGATTTGAGATGGCGAAACATATATGTCATTTGGGCCAGGAACAAACGAATCGTCGCGCAAAAAATCCGTAGCCACCGCCGCCACCAGGTTCATAAATTATCTCCAAAACTCCTTCTCCTATACCACCTATCTCAACTTTACCTTCAAGTTCTTTTAATTCTGGTGGAATTTCTATCTGCATCTTATCCTCTCTTTTTTCTTCTTTTTTAGGTTTTAACTCTATTACCTTACTCTCTTCTTTGTTCTCCTCATTCAAACTAACATCTACAGGCTTTTCAGTTTTTTCTTCTTTTTGTGTGTCCTGCGACAAAGTTTGCTCTTTTATGTTATCTTCTTCTTTATTTTCCATTTCATCTAGGCTTGCCTCTTCCTTTTCCTCAGTCTCTTCAAGCTTTGATTCTTGCTCCTCGCTCTTTAATTCAAAAGTCTGCTGAACTTCTGCAGTTTCTGATTTCTTCTTTCTTCCTCTTCTACCTTTTTCTTTTTTACCTATGCCTTCAAGAACTGTCGCATCTTCTTCTGAACTTCCTAGAAAATTTTTAATAGCTTCCATCAACTCACCTTTTTTGAGCAAAGAATATTTTTGAATACCCAGACTTTTTGCTATTTCTCTAAGTTCAATAATAGACTTTCCTTTTAAAAACTCTTCAAGTGACCCAGGCACTCTTTTCCCTCCTTGTCTACTGACTTCTCATTTCTTGCACTTATATTCTATTAACTTCTGTCTGGGGAAGTTAATTGCAAGAGATGACGTTTAACCTGACACCTTTTATTTTAAAAGTCCAACACTGCTTTGTCAATAGTGACATTGTTGATTAAAGACAATGTTTCTATTTACAATGATCAGAACGAGAAAATAAAAAATCAGAGTTAGGCACCAAAAATTTTACCTAACTCTGTTCTTGACCCTTTACATACTTAACATAGACAAAATCCTTGATGTAAGCTCATCATCATTTAGATACAGCCGCGCAACCTTTTGTTCCATTGCCTTTTTTGCAACTGCTAAAGCCACCTCAAAGGCTACTTTTTTGTCAAAAGGCTTTGGAATTATATAATCTTCTGAAAGTTCTTCCTCTGCAACCTTAGCTATAGCCTCTGCAGCTGCTATCTTCATCTCATCTGTTATCCTTGTTGCCATGACATCAAGCGCTCCTCTAAAAATACCTGGAAATGCTAGCACATTGTATTGACCTGGTTATTAAAATCAGATCTTCCTGTGCAAACAATCCTTGCTCCTGCCCTTTTTGCAATATCTGGCATAATCTCTGGTATCGGATTTGCCATTGCCATCACAATTGCATCATTTGACATCTTTTTGATATCATCTTCATTCAGGACATTTGCAACAGAAAGACCAATAAATACATCAGCACCTTCAATTGCTCTGTGTAGCGAACCTTTTATTCCTTCTTTATTAGTAATTTTTGCTATTTCTTCTTTATACTCATTCATATCTTCTTCTCTTCCTTCGTATATAGTCCCGCATTTATCACAAACAATAATATTTTTTGCTCCATACTTTAATAAAAGTTTTGCAGTTGCAATTCCTGCAGCACCAGCACCGTTTATGACTATTTTGACCTCTGATATTTTTTTCCCAACAATTTTAAGAGAATTTATCAGAGCAGCTAATACCACTACAGCAGTTCCATGCTGGTCGTCATGAAACACAGGAATATCAAGGCTTTCTATAAGTCTTTCTTCAATCTCAAAACATGCCGGCGCACCTATATCTTCTAAGTTTATCCCTCCAAAGGATGTTTCAATAAGCTTTACCGTCTTTACAATCTCATCAACATCCTTTGAAGCTATGCATATGGGGAATGCATCAACTCCGCCAAACTGTTTAAACAAAATTGCCTTGCCTTCCATAACAGGCAAAGAGGCATCCACACCAATGTCTCCCAAACCCAAAACAGCTGTACCATTTGTTACCACTGCAACCCAGTTGGATTTAGATGTATACTCATACACAAGAGACTTATTCTTTGCAATTTCTCTGCAAGGTTCTGCAACACCAGGTGTATAGTATATACTGAGGTCGTGCTGATTATCTACACTAACTTTGCTTTTGAGGGCAATCTTTCCTCTGTATTGTCTGTGAAGCTGCAGTGCAAGCGTTTTTACATCCATTTTTTATTTTCTCCTCTCACGCTCTTTTTGTAATCGCAAATTTTGATTTTTCCTCAGCTATCAAGTTGCTCTTTCAACTTTTTAATATATTCAGCTATAAGCTTTTCTTTTCCCATCTCAGTTGGATAATAGTATCTTTTACCAATAAGTTCATCAGGTAGATATTGTTGATAAACCCAGTGATTTTTATAGTCATGCGGATACAAATACCCTAATGCCATGTCCGAGCTTTTCTTCTCCATGTGTTGCCATTCTAAGGTGCATAGGAATACTTTTTATACTCACATTTTTAGCATCTTCCAAGGCTTTTTCAATTGCCAAATATGCAGAGTTGCTTTTTGGAGCACATGCAAGATAGATCGTCGCCTCAGACAAAATAATTCTTGCTTCAGGCATTCCCACAAATTCACATGCCATTGCTGCAGAAACTGCGATTGTGAGTGCCATCGGGTCTGCCAAGCCAATGTCTTCTGCTGCCAATATTATAAGTCTTCTTGCGATAAATTTTATGTCCTCTCCACTGTCAAGCATCTTTGCCAAGTAAAACAGCGCTGCATCCGGGTCAGACCCTCTTACACTTTTTATAAAGGCAGAAATGGTATCGTAGTGCATATCTCCCGTTGCATCATAATTAGCAGTTTTTCTACTTGAAAGATTTATAACAGATTTCTGAGAAATATAAATCTTGCCATCATCTTGAGCGGAAGAAGAATACACTACAGCCTCTAAGATGTTCAAAGCAACTCTTGCATCCCCGCCTGAAAGCTTTGCTATAAGCCTTTTGGCCTCATCTTCTATTTGGATATTCAGTTCACCAAGTCCATTCTCTTTATCCGAAATTGCTCTTTCAATGATCTTTAATATATCTTCCTCCTTTAAGTGGAAAAAGTTCGAATACTAAAGACCTTGATACAAGCGCTTTATTGACTTCATAAAAGGGATTTTCAGTTGTTGCCCCAATTAAGATTATTATTCCTTCTTCCACAGAAGGCAAAAGCGCATCCTGCTGAAGTTTGTTAAACCTGTGTATCTCGTCAATAAAAAGAATGGTCTTTTTACCTGTTTGAGAAAACTCAATTTTGGCTTCTTCTATAATCTTCTTTATATCGTTTACACCTGCAATTGTAGCATTTATGGTTTTGAAAGTCTTGCCTGTAGCATTAGCAATCACATGCGCAATTGTAGTTTTTCCCAGTCCCAGGCGGCCCATAGAGAATTATTGAAGTAAGCCTATCGTTTTTAATTAAGTTATAAAGAGGTTTGCCCGGGCTCAAAATATGTTCTTGTCCCACAATCTCCTCAAGATGTTTTGGTCTGAGTTTATAAGCAAGTGGTGATTCTTTTTTCAACCTTTTTTCACCAAGATATTGGAAAAAGTCCATTTCAATTCACCTTAAGCTTGTTCATCAAATTCTTTATACAAAGGATGTTTTTCGCAAAGAGCTTTCACCCTGCTCAAAATATTCTCTTTGGTATCAGAATTTGTCAAAGCATCATGGATGATATCTGCAACTTCAATCCATATCTTCTTCTTTAAACCCTCGGGTTGTCACAGCCGGTGTTCCAAGTCTTATCCCGCTTGTTATCATTGGACTTTGAGTATCAAAAGGAATTGCGTTTTTGTTACAGGTTATATTGTGCTCATCTAATATCTTTTCAGCATCTTTTCCTGTGATACCTTTATTTCTCAAGTCTACCAGCATTAAATGATTATCTGTACCACCGCTCACAAGCCTGAATCCTCTTTCGATGAGTCTTGTGCTCAGAGCCTTTGCATTTTTCAATATTTGAACCTGGTAATTTTTGAACTCTTCTGTCATCGCCTCTTTGAGAGCAACAGCTTTTGCAGCTATTACATGTTCAAGCGGTCCACCTTGAATACCAGGGAAAATGGTCTTATCAATCAGTTTTGCATATTTTTCTTTGCAAAGAATAAGACCTCCACGAGGACCTCTAAGCGTTTTATGTGTTGTGGTTGTAACAAAATCGGCATATTCAACAGGTGATGGATGAAGCCCTGCAGCAACAAGCCCAGCAATATGAGCCATATCTACCATCAAATATGCTCCCACTTCATCAGCTATCTCTCTGAACTTTTTAAAGTCAATCACCCTGGGATACGCTGATGCTCCTGCTAAGATAAGTTTTGGTCTGTGCTCCTTTGCAAGTCTTAAAACTTCATCATAATTAATTGTCTCTGTTTCAGGGTCAACCCCATATGAAACAATATTGTAAAGCTTTCCTGAAAAATTCACAGGGCTACCATGAGTCAGATGTCCACCATGCGAAAGATTCATCCCAAGAATGGTATCACCTGGATTCAATACTGCAAAATATACAGCCATGTTCGCCTGTGCACCTGAATGTGGCTGAACATTCGCGTGCTCAGCTCCAAACAGCTTTTTAGCTCTCTCAATTGCTATAGATTCAACAACATCAATATATTCGCACCCACCATAATATCTTTTTCCTGGATATCCTTCTGCATATTTATTTGTCAAAGGTGAACCCATTGCTGCCATTACTGCAATTGATATAAAGTTCTCAGATGCAATAAGCTCAATTTTATTCTGCTGTCTTTTAAGTTCGCTTTTTATTGCTTCAGCTATTTCTGGATCTGTATCTTTTACTAAATTGTAGAAATACATATTCATCTCCCTTTCCGAATGTTTTATTGTAAAAATATTCGAACGTTCATACTTTATGATTATACATCAATTTTTTCTTTGTGTATATTATATTTTAGTCCAATTTTAAAAGTCAACCATTTGAACATATTTGTGCACAAAGTTTAATGTTCACACATAAGCACAAATACTATATAATCTTACTGTAAAAAATCAAGGGGATGGAGGATATATTTCTGAAATGATGAACTCAAAGCAGCTTATAGAAATTGCGCTCTTAGCAGGTGAGATAATGCTCACAAACGGTGCTGAAACACACAGAGTGGAAGATACAATGGTTCGGATATGCTCAAAAGGAAAATTAAAGTTTGCTGAAAGTTTTGTAATTCCAACAGTAATTGTTGCAACAGTTGCAGATGAAAACAATAATCTTGTTACTGTCTCAAAAAGAATAAAAAATAGAACAATTGATCTTAATAAAATCTCTCTTGTAAATCAGTTCTCCCGCGATTTTCAAACCCATGAATATACTTATGAACAAGCAATTAAAATCTTAAACAATATCAAAAATAAAAAAGGATATTCTTTCTACTTGCTACCATTTGCAGCAGCACTTGTTTGTTCTTTTTCCACAATTTTGTTTGGAGGAAATTTAAAAGATGCAATCTCAGCATTTTTTGTAGGTTTTGTCACTCAAACCATTTTGAATTTTATGAACTCCAAAAACTTTTCTTATTTTATCTCTTACATCATTGGAGGAGCTATAACTGCTTTGATAGCTATCATCACAGTAAACCTCAATATTGGTGTTCATTTAGATAAAATAATCATCGGTTCTGTAATGATAATGACACCAGGTGTTGCAATTACCAATGCAATAAGAGACACTATTGCAGGCGACCTTTTATCCGGGGTTGCAAGAGGAATTGAAGCTTTTTTAATAGCTGTGTTCATTGCAACAGGAGCCGGTATTGCGCTCAGTCTTTTTAGATAAATCTCAAAAGGAGGAAAAATGTTGGAAAGAAGTTTAGTGTTTCAATTAATTTCAGCATTCATTGTAAGTTTTTCTTTTGCCATCCTTACAAATTCCCCAAGTAAAAGTTTATTATACTGCGGAATAAATGGAATGTGTGGCTGGTTTGTCAATATATTATTGTTACGATTTGGATTTACACAAATTTTATCAGTTTTCTTTGCAGCACTTGCTATAAATGTACTGTCAGAAATATTTGCAAGATCTCTCAAAAATCCTGTGCCAATTTTTCTTATCCCGGGATTGATACCACTTGTGCCAGGAGCTGGCATGTATAATACAATGACAGCACTTCTCAAAAGCCAGTTTGAACTTGCTATCAAAACAGGTATGCAAACCCTGCTGATTGCAGGTTCAATTGCAGTGGCAATAATGCTTGTAACATCATTTAATTGGGTATTCTCAGCCCTTAACAAAAAAGTAAAGTTAAAATAAAAGAAAGCATAAGCCACTTGCAAATGGTTTATGCTTTCTTTTATTTTGCTTTTCTTGAGTATGTGACATTCAGTGCTTCTTTTCGTGAAAGTGAAAGTCTGCCAAGCTTGTCAATCCCTATTACCTTTACAAGCACCAAATCTCCAACTTTTACAACCTCGTCTACAGACTTTAATCTTCTCTCATCTAATTGAGATATATGCACAAGTCCTTCCTTGCCAGGATATATTTCAACAAATGCTCCATAAGATGCAGTTCTTGTCACCTTGCCAAGGAAAAACTGCCCAACCTCAATCTCACGACCAATTCCCTCAATCATGCTAATTGCCCTGTTACCAGAAATATCATCAGGTGCCGCAACAAATATTCTTCCATCAGGTTCTATATCAATCTTTACGTTTGTCTCTGCGATGATTTTATTTATCATCTTTCCACCTGGTCCAATTATGTCTCGAATCTTTTCAGGATCAACTGTAGTTTTGAATATCTTTGGAGCATAAGGGGAAAGCTCGCTTCTTGGCTTGTCAATTACAGTTTGCATAAAATCTAAAATTTTAAGTCTTGCTTCTTTTGCCTGATAGAGTGCCTTTTCGATAATTTCTCTTGTAAGTCCATGGATTTTTATGTCAAGCTGAATTGCAGTAATACCTTCTCGGGTCCCTGCCACCTTAAAGTCCATATCTCCAAAGAAGTCTTCTATACCTTGAATGTCAGTAAGTAAAATAAAACTGCCGTCGTCTTTTGTAATAAGGCCGATAGAAATTCCTGCAACAGGTGCTTTAATTGGTACTCCAGCATCCATAAGCGCAAGAGTACTACCGCAAACACTTGCCTGTGATGTGGAACCGTTAGATGTCAAAACTTCAGATACAAGTCGAATTGTATAAGGAAATTCATCCTCTGAAGGAATAACAGGTTCAAGTGCCCTTTCAGCCAATGCACCATGTCCAATCTCTCTTCTTCCTGGACCTCTTATAGGTTTTGATTCACCTGTAGAGAATGGTGGGAAGTTATAATGATGCATATACCTTTTTGCCTCTTCTTCTTCAAGACCGTCTAAAAATTGCATCTCACCTTTTGTCCCAAGAGTAGCAACTGTCAAAACTTGAGTGTAACCTCTTTTAAACAGCGCAGAACCGTGAGTTCTTGGCAAAATACCAACCTCAGCATACAGCGGTCTTATTTCGTCAAACTTTCTACCATCAGGGCGTTTCCCTTCATCTGCAATCATCTTTCTTACAATCTCTTTTTCAAGGTTATAAAGCGCATCATCCACAAGTAAAAGAGTTTCTTCTGTTTCACCTTCGAAAGCTTTGAACACTTCTTCTTTAAGCTCATCAAGCTTCTTATCCCTTTCAACCTTGTCAGGTATCTGCACATACTGATAAACCTTGTCATATGCAATCTCACGTACCTTTTGTTTTATCTCCTCTGGTACAACCCTCTTTTGATACTCCATTTTCGGTTTACCAACTTCTTTTACTATTTCCTCAATAAACTCAACAATCTTTTTAATCTCTTCTTGTGCTATCAATATAGCCTCAATCATAATGTCCTCAGGAACTTCTTTCGCACCAGCTTCTATCATCATCACCCTGTCTTTTGTCCCCGACACAACAAGATGAAGCTTGCTCACTTCTCTTTCTTTAGCCGTAGGGTTTATAACAATCTTTCCATCCACATACCCAACAAGCACAGAACCAGTTGGCCCTTCAAATGGTATATCAGAGATTGACAGTGCAACAGATGAACCAAGCATTGCAAGAACATCCGGTGGATTGTCAGGGTCAACCGACAGTACTGTGGCTATAACAGAGACATCATGATAAAAATCTTTTGGGAAAAGCGGTCTTATAGGTCTGTCTATCAGCCTTGCAGAAAGAATTGCTTTTTCTGACGGTTTGCCTTCTCTCTTTATAAATCCGCCCGGAATTTTCCCAACCGAGTACAACCTTTCCTCATAGTCAACTGTAAGCGGGAAAAAGTTTATACCTTCTCTGGGCTTTTCAGAAGCACATGCAGTGACAAGCACAGCTGTGTCACCATATCTTGCAAGCACAGCCCCGTTTGCCAAAAGAGCATATTTCCCAATCTCAAAGCTGAGCTCTCTTCCCGCAAGTTCCATTTTGTAAATTTTACTCTCCAATCCCTACCACCTCTTTCTAAAATAATGGAGCGGAATAATACCGCTCCACTTTTCTGCCATTTATTTTCTCAGTCCTAATTTTTCTATAAGCTCACGATATCTGTTGATGTCATACTCCTTAAGGTAATTAAGAAGTTTTCTTCTCTGCCCTACCATCTTTAAAAGACCTCTTCTTGAATGGAAATCCTTTTTGTGAATCTGAAGGTGTTCGTTGAGTCTGTTAATTCTTTCGGTTAAAAGTGCAATCTGGACTTCTGGTGAACCCGTATCAGATTCATGAAGTTGATACTTTTTGATGATTTCTTCTTTCTGCTGTTTTGTGAGCATCTTTTTACACCTCCCTTTTCTCTAAAAATGCCTGAATCTTTGTCAAAGGCTGGGAGCATCCTCTGACAATGACTCAGGTTAGCACATAGCATATTGTAGCAAAAATCTTTGCTTATGTCTATATATTTGCTTTGCAAAATAAAGTTTTTACATATTCAACATCTTTCGCTATTTGATTTTTAAGTTCATCTATATTTGAAAATTTTTTCTCTTCACGCACAAAATCGATAAATTCTATTTTAACTCGCTTGCCATACATGTTCTTATCAACACTCAATATGTGCGTCTCTATTTTTATATTCTCTGATGCTGAAACAGTAGGATTTGTCCCTACATTAGTTATAGAAAGATACCTCTTATCGTCGATAATTGTATTTGTAATATATACACCTTTCCTTGGTACAATCTTTTCTTTATCAAATTTTATATTAATAGTTGGAAACCCTATCTTTTTCCCCAACCTGTTACCTCTTTTAACAGTACCATTAATAAAAAAGTTAAAGCCAAGCATACAATTTGCAAGTTTTATGTTCCCCTCAAGTATTAACCTTCGAATTAGCGTGCTGCTCACAATGTGCTCTTGGTACATCACCGGGTCAATCACTATACACTTTCGACCAAACTGGTGAAGTTTTTCACATAGATACTTGCTATCACCCTCTGCCATGTATCCGAACGTAAAGTCATACCCTACAACTACCACTGATACATTTAACTTATCAATTAGAATTTCCTCAATAAACCTATCTTTATCCATCTGCATTATCTTTTTATTAAATTCTATAAAATACACATCATCTATGCTATAATTTCTGAAAAATTCTAATCTTTCCTCATTTGTAAGTATATACTTTATATTAAAGCCAAGAAGGTTGTCAGGATGATTTTTAAAAGTAAAAACAACTTTTTTTCTACCCCTGGCATTTGCATCTAAAACCTCAAACAGCTTTTTATGACCTATATGAAAGCCGTCAAAAAAACCAAGCGCAACAGCCGGGGTATCTCCCCTTTTCGCCACCATTTCATAAACATTCATCTGTAGTTTCCACCTTTAAAACATATTTGAATACATCCTTTTCTCTTTTGTAGATAAAGACAGCCTCATCAACACAAATTTTATAAAAGTCTGCAAATGCAGTGTCTATATCTATAATATCTTCTATGTCCTGGTTTACGAGTGGATTCCCATTTAAAATTTTCTTATATGTTTTTCTACCTACTTTTATCTCATTTTTAAATAACCTACATACAGGAATTATACTTTCTGCCCTGATATCGCTCAAAGTAACTGCATCTTTCAAATCAAAAAAACCGCTTCTTATCCTTCTTAGCTCAGAAAGCAGACCTACCGTCGAAAGATTTTCTGCGATTTTTTCTGCCAAACTTCTTATATACGTTCCATGGCTGCATCTAACTTTAAATTTAAGATACGGATAGGAAAAGCTTATTATCTCTATATTATATATGATACTCTTCACCTTTGGAATTTCAATATTTATTCCTTTTCGTGCATACTCGTAGAGTTTTCTACCATTGAGTTTTTTGGCAGAAAAAATTGGAACATTAAGTTCGATTTCTCCTTTTAAAATTTTAAAGCATTCTTCTATCTCTTTTTGTTCAACAATTATCATATTCTTTTCTTTGATTTTACCAGTTATATCAAGTGTGTCGGTTCTTATACCAAACTGCATTGTTGCTATATATGTTTTTTCCTGACTGGTAAAGAAAGAAGAAAGCTTTGTAGCCTCCCCAATCAAAATGACCAAAAGCCCTGTTGCAAACGGGTCAAGCGTTCCTGCATGCCCAGCTTTCACGTTGAACACTTTTCTGACAAATTCAACAACATCATGTGAGGTAATTCCCACTGGCTTGTCAACAAGTAAAACTCCATTCATCTCAGATCACTTTTCAATCTTTTTATCAGGTTTTCCTTTAAAGCATCTAAAGAAACATTTCTACTTGTAAAACCAGCTGCTCTGAGATGCCCACCTCCGCCAAATTCCTTGGCAACCTGAGCACAGTCAATATAGTATTTTGATCTCAGGCTTACCTTAATTTTGTCTTCTTCTTCAATAAATATTGCAGCTACTTCAACATCTTCGATGTTTCTTGCAAAATTTATGAGATTTTCCGTCTCATCTCGTGAGGCACCATTTTTAATTAGCATCTCTCTTGTTACTGTTAAAAAGGCAATCTTGTTTTTCTCAAAAAGTTCTAACGTCTGTAAAACATCTTTCAAAAGATTGAACTTTGAAAGGCTCATCTCATCAAATACCTTGTTGATAATATATACAAAATCAATTCCAGTATTTATTAAATCACCTGCAATCTGATGGGTTATTGAAGTAGTATTTGAATATCTAAATCCACCTGTGTCAGTAAAAACACTTGTGTAAAGACAAGTTGCAATTTCCTTGTCATTGTCAATGCCCATCAGTTTGACAATCTGGTATATAATCTCACCTGTTGCAGCAGAGGAAGAATTTATATAAAACAAATCGCCTATTCCTTCGCTTGTAACATGGTGGTCTATGTTTATTAGCTTTGAATAACAATTTTCAATGTTTTCAATCCCTGTCCTCTCAAGTTCGCCTGTATCAAGCAAGACAAGAACATTAAATTTTTCGTCAATTCTGTCTACCACCTCTATTTTTTCCGCTGCAGGTAAAAACCTCAAATTCTTTGGAACATTATTTTTCAAGAACATTCTTGCATCTTTACCTTTTCTTTTAAGTGCAATATAAAGTGCAAGCATAGAACCGATGCAATCCCCATCCGGATTCTCGTGCGAGACAATAGCAATCGAATCTGATTTCAAAAGCTGCTGAATAATTTTATTTTCTATCAATTTTCTTCTTCACCTTCACTTTCCTCAATATTTTCATCTTCTTTTGAAATATTCAGCTGATTCAAAATCTGGGAGATTCGTGCTCCATACTCAATTGAGTCGTCCAGTTCAAATGTTATCTCTGGAGTAAATCTCAAGCTTATTCTCCTTGATATTTCCCTTCGAATATAAGGCTTTGCATTTTCTAACGCTTTCATTGTACTTTCAACCTTTTCTTTGTCTTTGTCAAATATGCTAACATAAACCTTTGCATATCTCAAATCCTTGCTCATATTCACCTTTACAACGCTTATAAGCTCTGCACAAAGGCGAGGATCTTTGAGCTCATGTTGAATTATATCACTCAGTTCCTTTTTTATTTCCTCAGAGACCCTATCTGATCTCTCAAACTGCATACTGTCCCCCTCACCTCTTTTATAAATTTAGTTTTCTACTTTCTGCATCTCATATGCTTCCACAATATCCCCTTCTTTTATATCGTTAAACTTTTCAAAGGTCATACCACATTCATATCCGGCTGCAACTTCTCTCACATCATCTTTAAAACGCTTGAGCGACGCAAGTTTCCCTTCATATACAACAACACCGTCACGAATAATTCGCGCATTTGCTGTCCTTGTTATCTTGCCATCTAAAACATAACATCCTGCAATTGTACCAACTGCAGATGATTTGAATATTTGCCTTATTTCTGCATGTCCTATTACCACTTCTTTATAAACAGGTTCAAGCAACCCTTTCATAGCAGCTTCAATATCATTTATGACATCATAAATAATTCTGTACATCCTCACATCAACCTTTTCTTTTTCAGCAAGTGACATTGCACCAACTTCCGGTCTGACATTAAAACCTATTATTATAGCATCTGATGCAGAAGCCAAAGTAACATCAGATTCAGTAATTGCACCAACCGCAGCATGTATAACCTTGACAGTGACCTTGTCGTTTGAAAGTCTTTCAACAGCAGATTTTAACGCTTCCACCGACCCTTGAACATCAGCTTTTATTATAACCCTTAGTTCTTTCAACTGACCTTTTTGAATTCTCTCAAAAAGTTCATCAAGAGATATCTTTGTACTTTGCATCTTCTCTTCTTTGAGCTTTTCCTGTCTAATCTGGGCAACTGTTTTTGCTGTCTTTTCATCTTTTACACATACAAGCTCGTCACCTGCAACAGGCACATCTTCAAGTCCCAAAATCTCAACAGGCATGGAAGGTCCTGCTTCCTTTATTCTCTGACCTTTGTCATCCATCATTGCTCTAACTCTGCCCCATGTGTTTCCAACAACAACATAATCCCCTACTTTTAGTGTTCCTTTTTGAATCAAAACTGTTGCAACAGGTCCTCTCCCTTTATCAAGTTTTGCTTCAATTACCCTGCCGCGGGCAGGTCTGTTTCGGATTTGCTTTGAGCTCCATAAGGTCTGCAACAAGCAAAATCATTTCAAGCAGATGGTCAATACCTATCTTTTTCTTTGCAGAGACATTTACAAAAACTGTATCTCCACCCCACTCCTCTGGAATAAGTCCATATTCTGATAGCTGCTGCTTTACTCTTTCGGGATTTGCCTCTGGCTTATCGATTTTGTTGATTGCAACTATGATGGTAACATTTGCTGCTTTTGCGTGGTTGATAGCTTCTACCGTCTGTGGCATAACACCATCATCAGCAGCAACAACAAGTACTGCTATATCAGTAACCTGAGCGCCTCTTGCTCTCATCGCAGTAAACGCTTCATGTCCAGGGGTGTCTAAAAAAGTTATCTTTCTGCCATTTATCTCAACAACAGATGCACCTATATGCTGTGTAATTCCACCCGCTTCTTTTTCAGTTACGTTAGTTTTTCTTATAGCATCAAGTAAGGATGTCTTTCCATGGTCAACATGACCCATCACAACAACAACAGGTGGTCTTGGTACAAGGCTTTCTGGTGGATCTTCCTGGTCTTCCAAAAGAATCTCTTCCTCAGTTTTTATAATCTCCTTTTCAACTTTAAATCCATAATCTTCTGCTATTAAAGATGCAACATCAAAGTCTATTTCCTGATTGATATTTGCCATTATGCCAAGCATTATTAGCTTTTTAATAATCTCTGCTGCAGGTTTTCCTATCAAATTTGCAAATTCCCCAACTACAATCTTATCTGGAATCTTTATTACTTCCTCTTTCTTCTCCTGAGAAGTCTTTGTCTGGAGTTTCAAAACCTCTTTTTGCTCTTTCGACTTCTTCTTTAATTTTTCTTTTCTACCACGTCTGATATGCTTTTCTTGCAAGTATTCTTCTTCTAAAAGGGTATCTTCTACTTCTCTGTCAACTTTTTCAAGCTCTTCTCTGTCCAATAGCACATCATGATGTTCTTCCTCAACAGCAAAAACTTGTTTTCTGTGTTTTGGAGCTTTTTCTTGTTTTTGTTTTGCCTGAGACTTATCCTGAAACTTCTTTTCTATTTTCTGCTCCTTTGCAACCTCGTACTTTGGTTTTGAAATCTGTTTTTTCTCTACTTCCTGCTGAAGAACAACATCTGTAATTTTTCTACCACCTTCATCAGTTTCTCTTTTTACACTCTCGACCTTAGCAATTGGCTGCTTTACTGGCCTTTGTTGTTTTCCTTGTTCTTTCCCTTCTGGCTTTCTTTCATGACGAGGCTTTTCGTCAAACCTTCTTGGTTTTCTGTCTTCTGGTTTTTGCCTCTTTTCTTGCACCTGTGGCTCCTTTGAAATAGGTCTTCTTTCTGCTTTTCTATCTGTTTGCTGTTTGTCCTTCTCTTGTAAAATATATTCCAGCACAAGATTTATATCATTTTCTTCAAGAGCACTCATATGATTCTTATGCTCAATATTCAACTTGTTAAGTACATCCATCAAATCTTTATTTTGCATGTCCAATAACTTCGCAAATTCATATATTCTAAGCTTATTAGACATTCCCACACCTCCGCATAAAAGCTTTTTATTGCCCATCTTTCAAAAATCTCTCAAGTTCCTCATAGAAGCTTTTTGGAATATTAATCTTCAGCGACTTTTCTAACCCCTTTTTCTTTATAGCAAGTTTTAAACACTCTAAATCTTTACAAATATATGCTCCTCTCCCTTGCATCTTCTGTTTTGGATCAATAAAAATCTCCTCATTTGTTTTGACTATTCGCAAAAGCTCTTTTTTTGGCTTTATGCTCATACATCCGACACATTTTCTATGCGGAATATACTCTTGCACCTTTTCACCCCAATCAATCATTTACCCTTAATATCTATCTTCCAGCCAGTCAGTTTTGCTGCAAGCCGAGCGTTCTGTCCCCCCTTGCCAATAGCAAGAGACAATTGGCTATTTGGAACAAGGACAAACGCTTTTTTTTCAATTAGATTCAAATCAATATGCACAACCTCCGCAGGACTGAGAGCATTTTTTATAAACTCGCCAATGTCACTGCTCCATTTTACAATATCAATCTTCTCACCATTCAAATGCTTTAGTACATTCTGGATTCGTATACCCTTTTCACCTATACAAGCTCCAACAGGGTCAACCTTTAAACTATTAGAATAAACTGCCACCTTTGACCTTGAACCTGCCTCTCTCGCAATTGCCTTTATTTCAATTATACCCTCTTGTATCTCAGGTACCTCATTCTCCATAAGTCTTTTTATCAAATTTGGATGGGTTCTTGAAAGATAAACAATGGGCTCTTTTTCTTTGGGTGGAATTTTAACCTCAGTAATATAAAATTTCATCATTACCCCTGGTTTATATTCTTCACCAGGTATCTGTTCTTCCATGGGAAGAATTGCTTCAACTTTTCCACCCTCAATCTCTACAATAACGTTTTTCTTGTCAATCCTCTGGATAATACCCGTTACAATATTATCAACTTTTGAAGAGTAATCTTCAAAGATAATACTTTTTCTTTTTTCTCGAATCTTCCCAATAACTGTCTGTCTGACTGTCATTGCTGCTTTTCTACTAAACTGTGAAATTGGAACCTCTATCACTACAATATCCCCAACTTTATATCGCTTATCAATTTTTTGTGCATCTTCAAGAGAAATTTCACTTTTTCTGTCTTTAACATTTTCAACCACTTTTCTGTACTCATAAATTTTAACACTTCCTTTTTCTGGTTCGATAGAAACCTTAACATTGGAAAGATTTTTGTCCTTTATTCCTTTCACCTGCTTATAAGCAGTCAGAAGAGCTGATTCTAAAACTGAGTATATATAATCCCTTTCTATCTTATATTCTCTCTCAAGCTCATCAATTGCCGAAAATAACTCCTGAAAATCAAGAGTTTGTTCTTTTTTTGGCATTTTTTGAAATCCCCCTTCATCCCATAGTTAAAATCTTATCGCAAGTTTTACCTTCTTTACATTTTCAACAGGTATATCTATCTTCTCCTTATCCACAATCAAAACTAAGGACTTCTCATTCTTCTCCACAAGCTCTCCTGTGATTTTTGTGCGGTTTAAAAAAGGCTGTTTCAAAAACACATCCACAACTCTTCCTTTGTTTCTTATAAAATCTCTATCAGTAACAAGAGGTCTGTCCACACCTGGCGATGAGACCTCTAAATAATAGCTAAAAGGAATAGGATCAGCAATATCCAATTTATCAGAAAGTTCTTCACTAACAAGCTGACAGTCATCTATTGTAATTCCGCCGGGTTTGTCTATATACACTCTCAAAAAATGACTTTTTCCTTCCTTTTTAAATTCAATATCTACCAAATCAAAGCCATACCTTTCTAATATAGGTTTTACAAGTTCCTCCACTTTCTTTGTTATTTTTGACATCAGTATACCCTTCCCTTCGATTAAAGCTTTTTCCCTATGAAAACTCCATAAACAATATTAAAGAGTGGGGGATACCCACTCTCATGCTAATTTACTTTATGTCAGCACCTCTGATTATAAATATTATACCACCTTAATTTTATTTTAACAAGAAGCGCAAAAATTATTACCTCAAACTCTGAATTTTACTTCTCAAAATTTCAATAGATTTTGAGACATCACCACTGTCAAATACATATGAACCAGCAACTATCACGTTTGCCCCTGCATTGACACAATCAACAATTGTCTCCTCGTTAATACCACCGTCAACTTCTATCTCAAACGAAAGTCCTTCCTTTTCTCTAAGGTTTGCCAACATTTCAATCTTTTTTAGAGTATATGGTATAAACTTCTGCCCTCCATACCCAGGGTTTACAGTCATAATTAAAACCATGTCAACAATACCAAGTACATTCTCTATCATGTATACAGGCGTTGCAGGATTTAGTGCAACACTTGCTTTTTTGCCAAAACTTTTTATCCTGTTGATGATGGCATCCAAGTGGTAGGTTGCCTCTGCGTGGACGGTAATATTATCAGCCCCGCTTTGGACAAACCTTTCGATATGTTTTTCGGGATGTACAACCATTAGATGTACATCAAAAAAAAGTTTGGAGTTTTTCCTTAAGCTACTTACAACTGGTGCACCAATTGTTATATTGTCCACAAAATTTCCGTCCATGACGTCTATATGAACCAAATCGGCTCCAGCCACTTCGAGTTTTTTAAGTTCGCTTTTAAGGTCTGCAAAATCAGAAGATAAAATGGACGGTGCAATCTTTATTGGCAACTTTTAATCCTCTCCTTTAACTGTACTCTTTTTGTGCAGGAAGTTGCATAAATATCTGCTTGTACCTCTCATACCTTTCAAAATTTATTTTTTTCTCAGTCACAGCAGCTTTCACCATACAGTCAGGTTCAAATATATGGTTGCATCCTGGAAACTTACACCCTTCATATTCATAAAACTCTGGATAATAATATTTGAGCTCATGTCTTAGAAGCCCCATTATCTCAATTGAACTGAAACCTGGTGTGTCTGCAATGTAGGTATCATCCCCTGCACGTAAAAGTTCTACCACCCTTGTTGTGTGTCTTCCCCTCTCAATCTTTTTAGAGATTTCACCAACTTTTAAATTAGCTCCTGGAATTAAACAGTTTAGTATAGAACTTTTCCCCACACCAGATTGCCCAGCAAAAACTGAGATTCTTCCTTGGATGTAATCTTTGAGCTCATGAATACCTTTTCCAGTCCTTGCAGACACACCTATCACATCAAACACAGTGTATTGGGATTTTATCATCTCAAATGTTTTCCCACCATCTAAATCAATTTTATTTACACAAATTACAGGCTTTACTTTTTCTTTCAACACATTTACTAAAAGTTTATCCAGAGCAATTAAAGATACTTCAGGCGACACTGACGCTACTACCACAATAGCAATGTCTACATTTGCAATTGGTGGACGAACAAGCTGATTTTTTCGTGGTAAGATCTTATCTATAACATATGCACCCTTGCTTTTCTCTACAATAACAACATTGTCACCTACAAGCGGAACTATGTCATCCTTCCTAAAAACTCCTCGTGCTCTGCATTCATATACATTTCCTTCATGGTCATAGACATAATAAAATCCAGCAATTAGCTTCCCAATCACCCCATTTATTTGCATAGCTACTCCACCGTCTCCTCTGTTGATAATTGGTCATTTATATACATTCTGATTGTAGATGGTCCAGTAATAGGAATTTTCACTTGCAAAGGAGTTTCTTCCTTTTTCACTATCCTATCAAATACAATGCTCTCATTACTATTTGAGACAACCACTATTTTAACATTTGCTTCTTCTAAATCAGAAGGTAAAATTACTGTTTTTATAATTATCTTAGTGGTACTTTTTGGCTCAACCTTTTTGGTCACTATCAAATCCACATTGCTTCCTTTTACAACCTGCTGTCCGTAAGATGGTGATTGGCTGATAACAATATCAGACTCTCTGTCTGTAACCTCTTTATAAGTTATGTTCCCGACGTTAAGTCCGTTTTTTTGTAAAACATCCTTGGCATCAACTACATTCATTCCTGTAACGTCTGGAACTGCTACTTTTTCTATTTTTGGACCTAAGCTTACAGTCAAAATCACAGTACCGTTTTTTTCTATGAGCTGGTTTGCGGAAGGCTGCTGTTCAATAACCGTATCCACCGGCTTGTCAGAATAATCTCTCTTTATCTCAGCGCTCAAACCACTGTTATCAAGCTCTATTTGAGCATCCTTGATATTGAGTCCAACCACATCAGGCACTTTGATCATCTCTGGTCCTTTGCTTACCGTAAGTCTCACAGTAGTGTCCTTTTTTACTTTGATACCCGCTGCAGGGTCTTGATTAATCACTGTACCTTTTTCAGCCTGATCGTTTTGCTCTTCAACTGTATATTTGAGCCCCAGCTCATCAAGCTTGGCTTTTGCATCATCAATCGAAAAACCAACAAGATCTGGCATTGTTATGTCATTTTCTTGATAAGTCAGACTTTTCCCAATAGCATTATAAAATATAAGCCAGCCTATTGCAACAATAATAAGGGCAGTTAAAATTCCTGCTACCACATAAATCCAATCTTTTCTTTTTTCTTTTAGCTGTTTCTTTTCGTTCAAAGCAGTATCACCTGATTTTATCTGGTCAAACTGAAACTGTTTTGTGGGAACATTTTCATGAGATTCTATCTTGACAAAATCACCCTCTGGTTCAACAAGTGAATTTTTCAAATCTTGAATCATCTCGCCAGCAGACTGGTATCTCAGCAGAACGTCTTTTTGCATTGCTTTCAAAATTATTGCTTCCAAGCTTCTTGGTATATTGGGATTGTAAAGTGTGGGTTTGACAGGCTGTTCCTGCAAATGCTTCAGTGCAATGGAAATTGGAGTGTCACCGTCAAACGGCAAAACTCCCGTCACCATTTCATAAAGTACAACTCCAAGAGAGTACAGATCAGACCTGTTGTCTACATATCCCCCTCTTGCCTGTTCCGGCGAAAAATAATGGACAGAGCCAATGGTGAGATTTGTATTTATTATGGTACCTGTTGAAACTGCACGCGCAATGCCAAAATCTGTTACTTTGACAATTCCATTTTCGTCAATCAAGATGTTTTGTGGCTTTATATCCCTGTGCACAATGCCTTTTTTATGAGCATGGTCCAAAGCTCTTAAAACCTGTATAGCAATGGTTGTTGCATCTTTTGGACTGAGCCTGCCCGTTTCTTTCATAAACTCTTTTAGAGTTTTGCCGTTTACATATTCCATAACTATGTAGTACATCCCATCCTGTTGCCCAACGTCATAGATAGATACAATGTTAGGATGCGAAAGAGATGCAGCTGCCAGCGCCTCTGTTCTGAACCGTTGCAAAAATTCCTCATCAGCTGCAAATTCGGATCTTAAAACTTTTATGGCAACATATCTATTTAAAATTGCATCTTTGGCTTTGTACACAACCGACATTCCACCGCTTCCTAACTTCTCTTCCACTTTATATCTGTTGCCTATTACAAAATCATCCATATGGCATCATCACCCTCACCACGTCTTTTATTCTTCATACCAAAAGATAGATAACGGTTATATTGTCAGTTCCACCTGCCTCAAGGGCTTTTTCTATCAATGTCTTCCCTATTTCATCAAAACTATTCTCCTCAAATATCTTCTGTATGTATGACTCAAGTACCATGTTGGTAAGCCCATCTGTACACAGCAAAAAGTAGTAGTGCTGACTTTCATCTCTGGTCAGCTCATAAATATCAACTTCCAGATCCTCTTCAATGCCAACCGCTCTTGTTATAATGTTTCTCTTAGGATGGGTGTAAATTTCCTCTTTTGTAATTTTTCCATCTTTGAACATCTCATAAACCAGAGAATGATCTTCTGTAATTTGTCTAATTTCGTTGCTATCTACGATGTAAACTCTTGAGTCTCCAATATTGCTTATAAATATCTTATCCCTGTAGCAAAATAGTCCCGCTAAAGTGGTCCCCATTCCATACAAAATGGGGTTTTTTATCTGATGGTGTATAATCTTTTGGTTTGCGTATTTGTAAGCTTCTTTTATGGTCTCCTTTAAAGAATATTCTAAACTTTTCTGATTCAATAAAATATAGTCCAGTACATACTTGCAGGCAAGGCTACTTGCCACCTCACCTGCACTGTGTCCACCCATCCCATCAGCTATTAAGAAAACATTTAGTCCATCTTCCCCTGTGTAAACAAGATAATAATCCTCATTGTTTGCCCTTACATTTCCTTTTTCTGTGAGTGCAACGTATTTCACACACTTCATCCCCTAGTTCTCTGAAATGTTAAAATACCGTCTTCTCAGCTGTCCACACGCTGCAGATATACTACTACCAAGCTCTCTTCTGATTGTAACTTGAATCTGATATGATCTTAAGGTTTCAAAAAATGCTTTTATTTTTTCTTTTGAAGGTCTTCTAAACCCCTTTTCTTCAACAGGGTTTACAGGAATCAAATTTACATGTACAAGCTTACCCTTTAGCATTTGTCCAAGTTCTTCAGCGCACTCAATAGAATCATTTACTCCATCTATCAAGGCATACTCAAATGTGACTCTTCTGTTGGTTTTTTGGATGTAGTAGTCGACTGCCTTCATGATGTCTTCAACAGGATATTTTTTGTTCATCGGAACAAGTTTATCTCTCAGCCTATTATTCGGAGCATGCAGAGATATTGCAAGGTTTACTTGTTTTGGAAAATCACAGAGCCTATAAATTCCTTCAGCTATGCCAACTGTGGAGATTGTGATATGTCTCGCCCCTATGTTTTTCCCCTCTTTTGAATTTATTATCTCTATAAACTTAAACACATTTTCAATGTTGTCAAATGGCTCGCCACTTCCCATCAGAACGACATTGGTTATTCTTTTGCCTGTAAAGTTTTCTACGTTGATTATCTGGTCAACCATCTCCCCTGCCGAAAGGTTTCTTACAAACCCGCCTATGGCAGAAGCACAAAACCTGCAGTTCATTCTGCACCCAACTTGTGTTGAGACGCATATTGCATTTCCATATCGATAAGGCAAAAATACACTTTCAATCCCATTTTTATCGCCAAGTTCAAACAAAAATTTTATACTCTCTCCATCACTTTGATGTTGCAAAATCTGTAAAGAGTTTATCAAAAACTCATCACCAATCTTTTCTCGAAGTTCGAGTGGTAGATTGGTAAACTGCATTACATCAGTAGCATTTTTCTTGTAAAGCCACTCAAAAATCTGGCTTGCTCTAAAAGGTTTTTCACCAATATTTTCGAGCCACTTTTTCAGCTCATCAAACGTCAAATCTTTTATAAGTTTTTTCATCTTGTTTATACTTCGCCCTCTTTCCTTAGTTTAGCTATATAAAATCCATCACATTTAAACTCGTCAGGGAAAATGGTTGTTTGGGATACCAATGAAAAATCTTTGTGTTTATCTAAAAACTTTAAAACTGTCCCTTCATTTTCTTTTCTTCCAAGCGTGCATGTGGAATAAAAAAGAAGTCCTCCTCTTTTTAAGTAACTTGCCGCATTATCAAGTATTCTTACCTGTAGCTCATGAAGATTCTCAATATCCTGATAACTTTTGTTCCATTTGATATCAGGCTTTTTCCTGATTGCACCAAAACCAGTACATGGAAGGTCCGCAATCACAATGTCAAACCGCCCAGCAAAATCAGGGTTAAAGACCTCAGCGTCACTTTTTGCAACAATAATATTATCAAATCCCAGTCTCAGAATGTTTTCTCTCAAAACGTCAAGCTTATGATCGTTTATATCACATGCCACAACAAATCCGTCTATAACCTCTGCACAGTTAAAAGTCTTTCCACCTGGTGCAGCACATAGGTCTATTACTTTTCTTGCCTCTTTAAAATCTTCTTGGTTTAACTTCACCACAAGTGAGGATGCCAAATCCTGAAAATAGAAATAACCTTTTTTATAAAGCTCTGTTTCCTTTATGTTGCCCTTCAAAACGTAGATTACTTCTTGGTTGTAAAAATTGATTTCATACTCAAAACCATTTTTGTCAAGCTCTTGTATTAAAACCTTTACATCCGTCTTTTTAGTATTAATCTTTATACTCTGAGGAGGTTTTGTATTTAAAAATTCTAAAATTTTCAAAGTTTTTTCAAATCCATAACTCTCTTCTAAATAATCTATCAAAAATATTGGATAAGACAGCTTTATTGAGATATAACTTTTATAATCCACATCCTTTATTTTCTCCAATGACTCTTGTATTTGATTTTTGTTTCTGATTATATTCCTCAAAATTGCATTCACGAAAGCTTTCAAATGTGGACTTATTTTACTTGCAACCTCACATGCTTCGTTCACAGTTGCATACTCTGGAATCTTTTCAAGAAAAAGAAGTTCGTAAGTTGCAACTCTTAAAATGTTTAATATCCTTTTATCCTTTACTCCTTTTTTTGTAACAAAATTAATATAGTAATCAATAAGGTTTTTGTATCTCAAAACACCATGAACCAGCTCAACAAACAAAGCCCTGTCCTTTTCATTTTTTAACTTTTGGTGGAATTTCTCCATCAAAGAGTCCATGCCAGAAAACTTTTTCTTTTCAACCTCAAAAAGTGTCAAAAAAGCAGCTTCTCTCGTATTAATCTTTAATCATCCCTTCTTCGTTGAACTAAGCTAAGATAATATAAAAGCTGAAGTATAGCAACAGATACCGCTGCAACATATGTCATAGCAGCCGCTCCAAGCACTTTCTTTATTGCTATTTCTTCGTCAGGAAGGATAACCCCTGCTACTTTTAACGCATCCACAGCTCTTTTGCTCGCATTTAATTCAACAGGCAGCGTAATTAAGGTAAACATAACTGCTAAACTAAAAAGCAAAATTCCAAGATTTATAAATATATCTCCATTCTTCAGCAAAAGCCCTATCAAAATGAGCGGAAAAGCCAAATTTGATCCTATATTCACAACAGGTACCATGGCAGTTCTAAGAACAAGCCACGGATATTTTTGGTAGTGCTGAATAGCATGCCCTGCCTCATGTGCAGCAACTCCAATTGCAGCAACAGAATTGGAATCAAAAACACCCTGTGATAGTCTGAGCACTCTAAATCGCGGGTCGTAATGGTCTGTCAAAAGTCCTGGTACATACTCTACTCTGACATCATAAATACCGTTAGACCACAATATATTTTTGGCAACCTCGGCACCTGTCAGCCCTGAAAATGTTCTGACTCTGGAATATTTTGAAAAAACTATTTGTACTCTCATCTGTGCTATTAGAGATATCAAAAATGCAGGAATAGCAAACACAAGATACAAAGGATCAAAATAGTATAACACTTTTTATCCTCTCCCTTAAAGTTAGGCTAAGACATCTCCTCTTTTTATTTTATACCCATTGACAAAGTCTCTTGCACCAATCTTTTTCCCACCCTCAAGCTGAAGAAGTTTAAGTCTTATCAGTCCATCTCTAACTTTTATTATAATGCTGCTGTCATCTATCTCAACCACAGTACCATTTGGTACATTACTATTGATATTGTATTGAGCAATTTCCATATCATGAATTTTTAAAAGTTTTTCTTTGAAAGTTGTAAAAATCCCAGGCCATATCTTAAGAGCTCTGAATCTGTTATAAATTTCCTTTGCACACATATCCCAGTCAATCTTTCCTTCTTCCTTTTTTATAGGAGGTGCATATGTTGCTCTGCTGTGATCCTGTTTTACAGGAGTTATATTTTCAATATTTTTCAAAGTTTCAACTAAAAGTTTGCCACCTACTTCTGCAAGCTTTTTTGAAAGTGTCAAAATGTCATCATCATTTTCAATTTCAACTTCTTTTTGAAGAAGAATATCTCCTGTGTCTAATCCCTCGTCCATTTTCATAATGGTAATACCTGTATATTCCTTGCCATCCATAAGCGCTCTTTGAATTGGCGCAGCTCCTCTGTACTCTGGTAAAAGGGAAGCATGAACATTTATGCAGCCATGCTTGGGTATCTCAAGTACTTCTTTGGGAAGAATTTTCCCATATGCAACAACTACGATTGTATCAGGATTTATCTCTTTTAGAAGTTCAAAAAACTCCTCGTTATTCTTTAGCTTTTCAGGTTGAACAACTTCTATTCCAATCTTTTGAGCAAACTCCTTGACAGCTGGTGCTGTTAATATTCTTTTTCTCCCAACAGGTTTGTCAGGTTGGGTCACAACAAGTTTTAAATTGACAAAAGGCTCTTGAATCAGTTTTTGCAAAATATCAACTGCAAAATCCGGTGTTCCCATAAACACAATGTCCAATTCACTTTCCCCTTTCTAAAACTCACGCAATTTATTCTAAATCCATCTTATCGCCTCTTGAGCGCCTTTGCTCGATCTCCTCTTCAGATACAAATCGTATAACCTTGTCAACAAACAAAATACCATCAAGATGATCTATCTCATGACACACCGCCCTTGCTAAAAGTCCCTCTGCTTCGAGCCTAAACTCATTCCCAAACCTATCTTGAGCATTTACTACCACTTTCTGAGGTCTTTCAACCTCGCCCCACACATTTGGAACAGAAAGACACCCCTCTACATCTACAACACTTCCTTCACTGTATTCTATCTGTGGATTGACAAGTTCAATTGCGCCTTCTCCTATATCAATCACAACCGCTCTTTTGAGTACTCCCACCTGGGGCGCTGCAAGTCCAATGCCGTTTGCCTCATACATGGTGTCTTTCATATCGTCAAGAAGCTGATGAAGTCTCTGATCAAATTTCTCAACAATCTTTGATCTTTTGCGCAGTATCTCATCTTCATATATTTTTATCTTTCTCAGTGCCATTTGTCTGATTTAAACCCTCCTATTTTTTTAAAGTGTATCTAAAGGATTTACATCGATGATAAGCGATGCGTTATTATAATTATATCTTTCTTTGATTAGATTTGCTATACTAATCATTTGCCCAGCTCTTTTGAAACTTCACCAGTATGTGATACCTGTACTGATTTTCTACTTTAAAGATAGGATTTTCACTTGGACCATAAATCTTCATGTCATTTTCCATTTCATACTCCTTGAGCAATAGCATATACATGTTCTATTCCTCTTTTTGCCATATTTCTGTTCCCTTGCTACTGTAACAAAGTTGACTACATAAGAATACGGTGGATATTCCATCATTTTTCTCAGTTTCATTTCCTGGACATAAAAGCTTTCATAGTCGTGCTTTGAAGCAAACACAATGCTATATTCTTCAGGGTTAAAAGACTGAATTATCAACTTTTCCTGGCTTTTCCCTGCCAGACCTTCCTGCAACCTGTGTAAGAAGTTGAAATGTTCTTTCTCTGCTCCTGAAATCTGGCATGTTCAAAAGAATATCTGCATCTATCACACCCACCAAGGTCAAGTCAGGAAAGTGCAAACCTTTTGCAATCATCTGCGTACCAACAAGAATATCTGCCTCTTTTTCCCTGAACTTTTTCAAAATCTGTTCTGTCGCATCTTTTTTTGAAGTTGTATCACTGTCCATACGCAAAACCCTTGCATCTTTAAAATACGCTTTTATCTCTTCCTCTATCTTCTGGGTACCACTACCATATTGTCTGACATATCTGCTGTTACATTTTGTACACACACCCCTATATTCCTCTTTATACCCGCAATAGTGACATTTTAAATATCCCTCTTTGTGGTATGTAAGTGAAATACTACAATTTTTGCACATAAAAACATAGCCGCACTCACGGCATATAACAATTGGAGAATAACCTCTCCTGTTTAAAAAAAGGAGAATCTGCTCTCCTTTTTTCAAGTTGTTCTCTATTTCACTAAGTAAAAGCCTGCTAAAAATGGACTTGTTACCTTCTAAGATTTCTTTTTTCATATCAACAATCAAAACTTCTGGCAGATTCTTGTTTATTCTATTTTTCAACGTACAAAGAAATATCTTCCTTTTTGTGCATAAAAATAATGCTCAATAGATGGAGTTGCAGAGCCAAGTATAATGGGTATATTATTTATCTTAGCCCTCATCTGGGCAACCTCAACAGCATTTATCCGCGGCGATTTTTCAGATTTATAGCTTGGTTCATGCTCCTCATCAACAATTATAAGACCAAGGTTCTTGACAGGGGCAAAAACTGCTGATCGCGGACCAATCACCACAACCGCCTCTTTGTTTCTGGCAGTAAGCCAGCTATTTAGCCTGTCTATACTTTTCATTTTGCTGTGATATACTAAAACCTTGTTGCCTATTCTGCTTTGAACATTTTCTATCATCTGTGGTGTGAGTGATATTTCTGGCACCATGAATATGACACTCTTGCCTTTTTCAATTGCATATTGTATCGTTCTTATATAAACCTCTGTTTTTCCACTTCCTGTGACTCCAAATAAGAGAATATTTCTGTATCCTCCTTCATCAAACGCAGAGATTATACTATTTAGTGCTTTGTGCTGTTCTTCAGTCAAATTATAATCAGGTTCTACCAATGGCAATTTTTTTTCACTATCTTCTTTTATATCAAAATTCTTCAAATCAAACTCCAAAAGCCCTTTTAAAAAGAGCTTTATTATTTTTTCTTTATTCTCCTTCACAAGTTTTGAATTTATGCTTACCGGTTTTTTCAAAATACTTTCATACAACTTTTTTAAATCATCATCCAGGTCCCTATTTTCTTCATGCTTTTTTGCACAGATATTATATATCTGTTTACTACTCACAAAAGGAGGTATAACAAGCGACAAAGCCTCGCCCAGATTTAGCGCATAGTAATTCTTCATTGAAAAAGCAAGTTCTATCTGTTCCTTTGAAACAACTGAAAACTTATCAATTACAGCAAGTACACTCTTGATCTTATTTTCCTCTATATCAGTAGTTTGCTTTATCCCAACAACAAGCCCTTCAACTATTCTGTTTGAAACTCCAAAGTTGACATATACTCTCTTCCCTATCTCAACGCTATTTTCAAGATGTGTTGGTACCAAATAATCAAACACCTTATCAACATTAGCATCATGGTAGTTGATACAAACCTGAGCTATCATCTTAAAACTCAAACTCCATCCATTAAAAATTATTACCTCTGCTACATTTTGCAGAGGTAAGTCAATACATGGTCAAAAATTCTTTCAGCAACTTCACTTTTGCTCATTTTCGGAAGATTTTCTATCTTTTCTTTTGATATGAGTGTCACAATGTTTGTGTCAACGTCAAACCCTGCCCCTTCTTCAAGCACATTGTTTGCAACAATCAAATCAGCATTTTTTGTTTTAATTTTTCTTGAGAATTCTCTATAACATTCTCTGTTTCTGGCAGAAAACCCAACAATTATTTGCCCCGGCTTTTTATTATCTCCTACAAACTTCAGAATATCTGGATTTTTAACAAGTTCAATAGCAAGTTCATCCCTGTTTTCTTTTTTAATCTTATTTTCACTTACAGACTTAGGTCTATAGTCTGCCACAGCTGCAGAAAAGATTAGTATATCATACTGCATATAAATATCTTTTACCTTGTGATACATCTGAAAAGCAGTCTGTACGTTTATAATCTCTATATCAGCATAGGTATTTATATTTACTGGTCCTGAGATAACAGTTACTTTAGCCCCTCTTTTGTATGCCTCTTCAGCTAAAGCATAACCCATTTTGCCAGATGACCTGTTTGAAATAAACCTGATGGGGTCTAAATATTCCCTCGTAGGTCCTGCAGTAATGAGAACTTTCTTTCCTGCCAAGTCTTGACTGCAGAGAAGCTTTTCTATCTCAATCAATATCTTTTGATTTTCTGGATATCTTCCCTTGCCATACACACCGCAAGCCAAAAACCCTGATTCAGGCTGTACAAAGTTTATCCCAACCAATTTAAGCTTTTGAATATTCTGCTGAACAATAGCATTTTCGAACATGTTCGAATTCATTGCAGGCACAATCAGCACAGGTTTGTCAAATGCTAAAAACGTTGTGGTCAGCAAATCATCAGCAATACCATTTGCAAATTTCCCAATTATATTTGCAGTTGCAGGAACCACCACAAGAATATCTGCCCATGTTGTAAGAGAGATATGTTCTATATCATACGAATACTCGCTTTCAAAAGTATCTGTATAAACCTTATTTTGGGAAAGAGTTTGCAGTGTCAAAGGAGTTATGAACTTTTGGGCATTTTCTGTCATTATTACCTTTACGTTTGCTTCATTTTTCTTTAAAAGTCTTATAAGCTCGCATACCTTGTATGCTGCTATCCCACCGCATACTCCTATTAATATGTTTTTATTTTTTAACCTCATTCTTTTTCACCGGCTTCACGTATTTGTAAGAAATCTTCCCAGAAGCAACTTCATTTACTGCCATTGTAACATACTTGTCAGAGTTAAAATTGGTAATGTCAACCTTTTTTTGTGTCTGCTGAAGAAGTTGTCTTGCTCTTTTTGCAACAAGTACAGAAAGTGTGTATTTATTGTCCACATACTTTAAAAGCTCATCAAGCCCTGGTCGCAAAAGCATTCTTCATTCACTCCTTCAAAAATCTTTGTATATCAAATCTCCTACTCTTTAGCTTTTCAACTTCAATAATCTTTTGTATCTTTTCAGTAGCATCATCCACATTGTCATTTATAACACAATAGTCATACTCAGGCACAAGTTTTATCTCGTTCTTGGCAATCTCAAGTCTTGCCTTGATTTCATCTTCAGACTCGGTACCTCTTTTTACAAGTCTTTTGTAAAGCTCTTCTATGGATGGGGGCAGTAAAAATATCAGTACTGCATCCGAAAATACTTTTTTAATCTGAAGTGCTCCTTTTGTCTCAATCTCCAAAATTACATCAAAACCTTTTTCCAATGTTTCAAAGACAAAGTCTTTGGGCGTACCATAATAGTTGTTGTTATATTCAGCATATTCTAAAAACCTTTCGTTTTTAATCTCTTCTTCAAATTGCTCGCGCGAGACAAAAAAATAATTCACGCCTTCTTTTTCCCCTGGCCGTGGTTTTCTGGTCGTCTTGGAGATTGAAAGCTTGATATTAGGATTTTTCTCAAGAAGCTTTCCAACAACTGTACCCTTTCCAGTTCCTGCAGGCCCTGATATTACAATCAAAAGTCCATTTCTCATTTTTTATCATCCTCATCTTCAACTTCAATATCTTCTTCTTCTTCAAACTCTTCTTCTGGTTCTATAATTCTATGTGCTACAGTCTCTGGCTGAACAGAAGAAAGTATTACATAATCAGCATCAGTTATTATTACCGCTCTCGTTCTTCTACCATATGTGGCATCAATCAGCATACCTCTTTCTCTTGCTTCCTGGATTATTCTTTTTATAGGTGCTGAATCAGGACTGACTATTGCTATCAGCCTGTTTGCTGAAACTATGTTACCAAACCCTATGTTAATAAGTTTTATATTACCGCTACTGCTCAAAACAAACTCACCTCTATTCAATATTTTGAACTTGTTCACGAATTTTTTCAAGCTCATCTTTAAGACTTACAACACATTGGGAGATTTCAAAAATAGTAGCTTTGGCACCAATTGTATTTGTCTCTCTGTTCATCTCTTGAACTATAAAGTCAAGTTTTTTGCCCACACTTCCTCCAGCTTCTAAACACTCTCTAAACTGACTTATATGACTTTTTAGTCTCACAAGCTCTTCTGTTATATCGCTTTTGTCAGCAAATAGAGTTATCTCCAGCATAAGTCTGTTTTCATCAATGTTCTTTAAATCGAAATATTCACTTACCCGTTTGTAAAGTTTTTCTCTGTAATTTTCAACCAAATCCTTTGAATACTCTTCTATTCTACTCACCAAAGCTTTAATGTTTTCTAATCTCATCAGAATATCCTTTTTAAGATTTTCACCTTCTGTTTTTCTCATTTTATCTAAATTCTGAAGTGCCTCTTCAACACAATCCAAAAGCTCAGACTTAACAGTACCAAGATCAAGTTCTTCAGTCTCAATCACAAGAGCATCTGGAAGTTTTATGAAAGTCGAAAGACTAAAATCGTCTTGAATTTCTGAAAAGTTTTCTCTAACCATATTTATTGCTTCCAAGTACTGCTTCATTATCCCTATGTTAGGAATAATCCTGTAATCTTTTTCACTGAAGCTTTTAAAATTAATATATATATCAACCTTTCCACGGCAAATATATTGCGAAACCATATTTTTTATCTCATTTTCAAATTTGATAAATTCTTTAGACATCTTCAAGTTTATTTCCAAATATCTGTGGTTTACACTTCTTATGTCCACGCTGTACTCTCTCTCATTTATTATTCTTTTACATCCACCGTAGCCTGTCATACTTTTAATCATGATAATGCAACCAATCCTTTCAATGTTATTGTTAAAAAAATTTTAAAATCAAAGAAAAAACAAAAAATTTCTACTTAACTACTATCTATTTTAAAGTATTTTTACCCATAAAATCAAGAAAGGGTTATAATATTAGTTGAAGTAAAATACACTTTTGAAAAGCAAGGTGAAGTTAAAATGATAATAGGCCTTGATGTTGGTGGTACAACCATCGACACAGTGGCAATAGAAAATGGAAAGGTTGTTGCATTTAAAAAATTCGAACGTGGTAGAAGTTTAATAGATTCTGTATTAGAAAGTTTAAACCAGTTTATATCTAAGGAGATGATTTCGAACCTCGAAAGAATAACACTCAGCACAACCGTCACCACTAACGCAATAGTTCAAAATAATTTAGATAAAGTGGGAATGATAATAGAAAACGGTATTGGAGCAAATCCTGAATTTTTGATGTGCGGCGACATGAATTTCTTTGCAGATGGATATATAAATAACAGAGGCATAGAGGTAAAATCACTAAATATCGAAAGCGTAAAGAACGCTTTGCAAAGCTTTAAACAAGAAGGTATAGAAAACTTGGGCATTGTTGGCAAGTTCTCTGTTCGAAATCCACAGCATGAACTTGCTGTATATGAAGCAGCTAAAGAATACAACTTTAAATTTGTGTCAGTTGGCTACAAACTTTCTGGCAAACTCAACTTTCCCCGAAGAGTTTTTTCCACATACTTGAACTGTGCAGTCTACAGTACATTTAACATGTTCTATAAAAGTATTTTAATATTTTCACAAGAAAGAAAAATTCCTCTTGAAAAGATATTTATTCAAAAGCCAGATGGCGGTATTATAAATTTGTATGATATTGAAGGTTTCCCAATATTCTCTATTATCTCAGGTCCAGCTGCATCCGCTCAAGGTGGATTTGTTCTATCAAATTCTGTGAAAAATGCAATCATAATTGACATTGGTGGAACAACAACTGACATTGCGTTCTTGTCAAACGGCAATCTTGTTCTTGAACTATATGGAGCAAAAATCGGAAAGTATCCTACACTAGTAAGAGCAATATATTCACGATCTGTAGGGCTGGGGGCAGAAAGTATTGTTAAAATAGTAGATGATACAATTAAGATAGGACCTGAAACAAAAAGATGGTATGAACAGGACAAAAATGAGTTTGCTACTTTGCATGATGTTCTTCAATTTTCAAGTTCACACCCTGAAAATCCTGTAAATGCTCGTTTAAAGTCTTTATCTTCTCAGCTGAATATGAGCCAAGAAGACTTTTGTAAATTGGTGATAAGCAGGGCAGTTTCGATGATAGAAGAAAAAATCAAAGAGGGAATTGAGTACATTAATAATCTTCCAGTTTATACTATAAATAAACTCTTGTACGGAGAGAAATTCGCACCTCAGAAGATAATTCTAATTGGTGGACCGGCAGAACTTTTAAAACCTCATTTAGAGAACGAGCTTAAAATAAAAGTTGAAGTCCCAAAACATTACATGGTTGCAAACGCAATTGGTTGTGCGATTGGCTCAATCTCAAAAGAGTACAACTTAGTTGCAGACACTATCCAGGGCAAGATGGTAATCCCAGAGCTAAATATATATCAAAGTATTCCTGCAGATTTTACTATTGACCAGGCAAAGAAGGTTTTAATTGAAAAGGTCTTAGAGTGCAGAGAAGCTAAAAATCAAGACGATGTAGAGATTGTGGATGAAAGTTCTTTTAACATGATAAGAAGTTTTAGATTCTGCGGAAGAATGATTAGAATTAAAGCCCAGTTAAAACCAAAGCTTTTAAATTTGAGAGATTGATTTTTTGGGGAGTGAAACAAGATGTTAAAAGCAAAAAATAGTTTAGGGCTCATACTATTTCCTGCCTTTGACTGGAGAATTTCTCCAACGCATCCTGAAAGAGAAGAAAGACTTTTGTATACAATTGACCAGATAGAAGAAGAGGGGCTTTTTGACTATGAAAATGTAGAAATTTTCAATCCCGAAATAATTGAGTCAAAATATATAGAGATGACTCATTTTTGCATCCCCGACATTTCTTCAATTGTTACCGTATCTCACAAGATAGCTGCAGGCTCAGCAATAACTATTGCTAAAAAGGTTCTGTCAAAAGAAGTAGAAAAAGGATTTGCTCTCATCCGACCACCCGGTCATCATGCACACAGAATAACATATGGCGACAGAGGATTTTGTATTATAAACAATGAGGCGATAATGGTGGAATATCTAAGAAAAGAATATAAAATTAAAAAGATAGCAATAATAGACACTGACTGTCATCACGGTGATGGAACGCAGGATATCTTTTGGAACGACAAAGATGTCTTGTTTATTTCTCTGCACCAAGATGGCACAACCCTATATCCCGGCACGGGTTTTACTGACGAAATTGGTGGACCGTCGGCAATTGGTTATACTTTAAATCTCCCCTTGCCACCCTATACATCGGATGAAGGATTTTTGTACTGCTTAGACAATCTTATCATTCCTGTTTTAGAAGAATTCAAACCTGATATCATAATAAACTCCGCAGGGCAGGACAACCATTATTCTGACCCGCTGACAAACATGAACTTTTCTGCTCAGGGATACACAAAACTTACAGAAAAGCTAAGTCCAGATATTTCTGTTTTAGAAGGCGGGTATTCTATTGAAAGTGCTCTTCCTTATGTCAATTTGGGTATAATATTTGCACTTGCGGGTATTGATTATTCGAACATAAAAGAACCTGATTACAATCCTGAAAGACTTAAACAGTCTCAAAGAACAACTGATTACATCAAACGGCTTTGTGAACATGTATACAGTATATGGAAATCAAAAGAAGAAAGAGAATACAAAATCAAAACGGCAAATCAAGATTATTTTGTCAGAAAAAAATCTATTTATTATGACACAATGGGATTCAGAGAAAATCAGCTTGAAAAAATAAAGAACTGCAAAAAATGCTCAGGTCTAATATTAATAGACTCCCTTTGTTTGGGATACAGGGTTTTAGCCATAGTAATTCCACACGATGCATGTAATGACTGCCAAAAGGAGGGTCACAAGCTCTTTGAAAATACTGCGGTTGGAGACTATTCTCATATACTTTTGCAGGATAAAAAGAGTTTTGAGTTTTTTAGAAAAACATCATAAAACTTCTTTGGTTTGTTTTATTTTAAAAGGTATTTCTCTTTTAATTTCTCACCATTTATGAGCACCAAGCTGCCCTGCTTGAATTTTAGTTTTTTGGCTAAGTATTCACATTTAATCTTCAAAAGATAAAAAACATTTTCTTGAACATCTTCAAAGTCATCCACAGTCTCAAAGTTTGCCTGCCCTTTTGAAATAATCACATCAGCAGTAGATATAAGATTTTTAACCTGCTCAGAGATAAAATCTTTGGGGACTCCTAAAAGCGCTGCTCCGCTCTCAATCACATTTGCTATTTTACTCATTGAAACTTCTTCTGCATCTTCCTTAGTTGCATCGTTGAGGACAGGCCCTGACTTTACAATGTAATAAACATTTTTTCCTATTTCATTTAGAATCTCTACCAATATCTTATCAAATATAATCTCACCTGCATTATCACCGATAATAACTACATTCTTCCCTCTTTCAATTTTTTCCTTCAAAAGAGGATAATCATCTATCCAAAATCCAAAATCAAATGCATGCTTAAGTTCTTTATCAATATTAAAGTCTCTTTGAATCCCTAAATCAATCACATTTCCTGCAACAGAAGCTTTTAAAGCTTCATATAGAGCATCAGATGCTCTTGAAACCTTCTCTTTGAGTTTTGGATACAGTTCAAGCGCCAACTTATTCGAGGATTTTTTTGCTTCATAGTATGGATCTGAGTTATTAATAAACTCATATGTTTTAAGTAGAACAAGTGAAGAATTATACGCTGGTGATGCAGAAGGATCTAAAGTTTTTATATAATCCATAAGATTATATAATATTTCAATCTTTTTTTCATCGGGAACTTTTATCATCTCCATGCATGAAACTGCCTGTTTTAGATAGCAGTGAATGCAGTCAACAAGACTTTTCAACTTTTAATTCACTCCTTTTGAAATTAAATTTTTCAGCCAAACTACTGCTACTAAATAAAGTATTAATAACTCTTGATTTATTGTCAAGAAGAATATTATAATTGTATATGTCTAAATGAGCTCCATTAGCTCAGTGGCAGAGCAGTCGATTCGTAATCGACCGGTCGGGGGTTCGAATCCCCCATGGAGCTCCAATAAAAACAAGGGGTTTGGGTATAGGTAAAATTTTAGGGTAACTACTCCACTATCTCAGGAGTGGTTACCCTTTGTTTTTATATCCTCGAATAAGCTGTTTAATTTCATTGCAGCAGCTTTCTTTATCTCAGGCATAACATGAGAATAGATATTTAACTCAAACCTTCTTGATATTTGGTTATTATACAAAGCTTGAAGATACTCAGACCTCAAATCTTTTAGCTTATAATGACCAATGGTAGGATTTATATGTCAATGATCTTTAAACGTTGAATGTCGCAATGTTTGTTTTTTGTATTCCCAAAGCCAAGTATGAAGCCAGTCTTTTTTCATTATTCCCTCTCTTTTTTGTCTTTGCAGGCATGTTATAACACCTCTTTAATTTGAGCAAAGTCTATTATAAGGTCTTCAAAAATACCAACCTTGACCTTGTCGTTGAAGGTGTAAGCTACTGGTGGCAAATAATCTTCTTCATTGTCTTTAAGCCTGTATACCAAAATTGTTTGGTTGTTTGGATTTACAATCCAATATTCCTTGACTTTAAACTGTGTGTAAAGATTGAGTTTTCGAATATAATCATGTGAAAAATTACTTTCAGACACAACCTCAATTATCATCTCAGGAGCTCCAACACAGCCTTTATCAGTAAGCTTTTTCTTATCGCATATGATTGATATATCAGGCTGGACAACATTTATTGCTTGCTTTTCATCCTGCCCTTCCTCTACAAGGACAACATCAAACGGAGCTGTGTATAACTTGCAGGACTTATTAGAAGATTTGAGATAATTTTTTATCAATGTTGCAAGCTCTATTACAATTTCCTGGTGTACCCTTGACGGTGCAAGGCTCATATCATAAATAACACCATCAATAAGCTCTACCCTTGTGTCTTCAGGCAGCTCAAGGTAATCTGCATAGGTATAAACCTTAGGTATCCTTGCTTTCATTTAAATCACCTTTTTCTTAGATTTTGTTCATAATATTTAAATCATTTATCAGCTCTACTTTCCATAATGGAATTACATATCTTAAAATATTCTATCACATTGTAAAAAGTTTGTCTTCATCTTCACCTACTCAAAATACTCTAAAAACAAAAACCGCCATCTTATTTGAATTTACAACACAGATGGCGGTTAATCTTTTAAAAGTTATTTTTGTGGTTTAACGCAACCAAAACACATGCGTTGTAAATTGGAATTATACTATTCTTCTTACATAGCTCAATAAGCTCATTGCTTTCAGCTCCTGGCTGAAACCAAACATACTTTGCTCCTACTATGGCTGCTTGTTCAATATACTTCTTTCCTCTTTCTGGTGCAATAACCATACTCACACAATCTACTTTCCATTCTAAATCCAACAGCGTTTTGTATACCTTGTTATTCTCAATCTCATCGTACAAAGGATTTACAGCAAACACATTGTAACCTTTCTCTTTAAGTTTTTTGAAGACCATGTATCCATATTTTTTCTTGTTTGGTGTTGCACCAACCACAGCCCAGTTTTTAAAACCCAAGGCTGACTCAATAGTTTTTGAGTCCATATTTTTCCTCCTTATTTTCTGCTCATAATAAAGTTATAAACCACATCCAGCCTGCTATCGTCAAATTCAAACGTGTCTTTCCCAATTGAAATCAAAAGTTTGTTACCCACAACATTCATCCTCAGGTCCTCACCGTACTTGTCCTTATACATCTTCTTAAGGCTGAGCATAAACTGCTTCACATTCTCTTTTCTGTACTCAAACAAGAACTCATCAACAGCATCAACAATATCGTATTCTTTTACAACTACTGGGTCACGCAGAACACCTTCTCCTCTTATTTCGACAGAGTTTGATTTTCGATCATATATAATCTTAAACTCGTTAGCTTTAGTTTCGTACATCAGCTCTTTAAACCCTTCTGAAACATTATAGGTAATGACAGAGAAGAATCTATCCGACGGATATATTATCCGGGAAATATCCACACATGCTTCAATAATATTATCTATCAAATAAGCATCCAACTTTTCTGCTAAAGCTGCCTCTTTAAATTTTATTGCAAACTCATTATAATCTTTGTAGGGAATATTAGTAAATTTGTCTTTTTCAAGCTCTTTTAAGTCTTCTACGAAAAAGTAAGCAAAACCCGCGTTACCATTTTCAATGTCATATTCCTCAAAGGAGTAGCCCATAACTAAAGCGTACCTTTTCATGGCTCTCCCCTCCATTCAAAAAACATTTCTTATATATTATATACCACTCAAACGCACATTTGTATTAAAAATTTTTTAAAAAATATTTTCAATCTTGAGTAAAATAATCTCTCTGACATGGCTAACATAAAATTTAAGAAGACTTATTTCGCTAAGCAAAAGAGTTTTATCTTGTTCGAAGAGATATTCTTTTATTTTCGTGAGCTCTTCATCTATCTTGTCTATTTCTTGATGTTCAATCAACATAGCCCAACTTTTTTTGTATTCATTCCATTTCTTCACAATATCCAAGTAGTTTGACCTTGCAAGATTGTAATTGTTTTTAACAACATTTTCATACAAGCCAGCCAGGTCATTTTCAATCTTATTAGTAGCACCTAATATTAGCAGGGTTGAAATTAGTGTAAACATAACTATTAAGATAACAAAGCAAACCACTGTCACCCATACCTTCACTTGCCTTTTACCTCCTTTTTTTGAACAAACCAATTGCCCTCAGGATCAATGCAGGCAAGAAAAACATCCTGTATATTATTTATCCCTCTTTTTCTAATTTCGGTAAGCACCTGTTCTAATGTTAAATTGGCATATTTCAAAGACTCTTCTTTTACCTTGCCATCGACTATAACACTTACTGGAATTCCTTCATATTTTGTTGGTATTTCCAAATCAGCAGGTGTAACATATCTTTTCTGCGACTTTGGAATCACCGAAATATCTCCATCGGTTTCCAGTATGGCATACTCTATATCATGAATATTGAAAAATCCTTTTATTCTTAGTTGTTCCATAAGGTCATTCAAGCTATACTGTGTTTTTCTGAGTGCATCTTCTAAAATTTTACCTTTTGCTATTAAAATAGTAGGGCTTCCACATACAAGTCTTTTTATAAAATCAGATTTCAAACTTCCAAATGTAATTAACGTTTGTAAAAATAAAAGGGTTAAAATAGGAATGATACCGTTTATAAGAGGGACACCGGTGTTTTGCATTGGAACAGCTGCAAGTTCAGAAATCATTATTGTAATGACAAGTTCAAATGGTTGAAGTTCACCCATCTGTCTTTTTCCCATAAGTCTCATAACCAATACAACCAGCACATATAAGATTAACGTTCTAATAAAAATGGTTATAACCATAAAAATACCCCTTTCTTTGGAATTTATATTTACTATCCTTTCCAAAGAAAAGGGATTTTATTCTTAATTTTCTTTTTGCGGGCTATGTTTATACATCACCTTTTTGAACCATTCCTTATTTGGTCTGCAAAATCCAATTGTAATCAAATATTTCTTGAAAACTTTGAGCTTAGGATAAAAAGAGTTTTCTCTTCTTCCTCCTTCAAAACATTTCATAAGATAGAATATTTTTCTTTTTTCTATGCCTTCATATGTCAAAAAACTTATCTTCCTTTTCAACTGGTTGATATTACCATACTCAAGGATTATTTCAAACAGCTTATAAGCACTTTTTAGCTCATGGGAATTCAGAAGATGAAAGTACAAAGAAATAAGAAGATCAACAATTTCTCTCAAATAGCTATTTTCATTCTTTATTTCTGATAAAACTTTGATGGTTTCGTTACTTAGAAGTATAGGTTCCAACAGATTTTGATTAAAACGATAAGGGTAATTTTGAAGAAACTGTTTTAAAATTAAAAGTTTTTCGTTGATTTCTTCTTTATTGCTTTCTTGTACAGCCCTTTTCAAAGCTTTTAATAGCGCATTGAGAAAATTTACAGGATAACTATTTTGGTATAATATCCAAAAGTAAACAATAACTATAATTAGGTCTGCTACTGAAAGCATGATATCAAAGTTTATACCTTTTACTACCCACTTGTATGAAGTTCCTATTGTATTTACTATTGTCAGCATAAATACAATATGTGCAGCTGTAAACAGCATCGTCAGAATCAGCATATCGTTTAAACAAAGAGAAAAGATAAACGAACAAACCTTTTGAGAATATTTTACTCTCAGTACTCGCAGTACAAATGAAATAGTAATTGCCACACCAAAGAAAATAAATAGCTGCAACGCAAAAAGCCATGTAAGCAATCTATTTGCACTGAGTTTGTCAAAAGAAACAGAGATTGGAGATAATAAGTAAACAACTCCAACAAGCAAAATAGAGGAAAGCAGCTGCTTTCCTCTACTTGTCTTAAGGTTCTTTATCATTTTGTCTTCAGCCTCTCAAATCAAATATACGTTTGGTCTTCTTTTCACTACGAGGAAGTTCACCTATCCTACACAATACAACTTCAGGTGATACTCCTATCTTATTTTTAAACTCATGAGAAATTAACTCTTTCATCTCAGAAGTAAAATATTCATCTCCAACTTCAACTTTTAATGTAAGTTTATCCTTGTAATCAATCCTTTCTATAATTACCTGATATTCACTTTCAACACCTTTTATATCCTTCAAAAATGTGTCTATCTGAGCAGGGAAGATATTAACACCTTTGACCTTTACCATATCATCAGTTCTGCCAACAATTCTGTCAATTCGTGGATACTTAGAACCACATGGACATTCACCTGGAATTTTTCGTGTAATATCCCTTGTTCTGTATCTTATAAGGGGAGCACCTTCTTTTTTCAAGGTAGTAATGACAAGTTCACCAAACTCTCCATCAGGTACATTTTCGCCTGTTTGAGGGTCAATTATTTCAAAATACAGAAAATCATCAAAATAATGAAGACCTGTATGTTCTTTGCAATCTATCGCAATTCCCGGTCCGTAAATCTCTGTTAGCCCATAAATATCAAAACTCTCTATACCCAGATACTCCTCAATAGTTTTTCGCTGTTTTTCTCCCCATCTTTCAGATCCAAATATTCCAATTCTCAAATGTATCTTGTCTTTTAACCCTCTTCTGGTTACCTCTTCAGCAAGCAAAAGAGCATAAGATGAAGTTGCAACAATTACTGTTGACTTTAAATCCACCATCATTTGAAGCTGTTTTTCTGTATTCCCTGGTCCCATAGGAATTGTCATCGCACCAAGAAACTCTGCACCAAGCTGAAACCCAATACCTGCTGTCCACAGCCCATACCCAGGAGTTATCTGAATTCTATCAAGCTCTGTAATACCTGCAAACTGATAACACCTTTTCATCATTTCCTTCCAGTCATCAACGTCTTTTTGAGTATAAGGAATAATTACTGGCATTCCTGTTGTACCTGAAGAAGAGTGGATTCTTACAATCTTCTTTTCATCTGTAGCCATAAGCCCTAACGGATAAGCCTCTCTCAATTCTTCTTTGGTTGTAAATGGAAGTCTTTTAATATCTTCTAAATCATTTATATCATTAAGGCTTATCCCTGCTTCCCTGAACTTTCTTTGATAAAATGGGCTATTTTTAAAAACATTTTCGATCTGGTTCAAAAAAAGTTCATTTACACTTTCTCTCATCTCAACACTTTCCATAGTCTCTTCTCCTCTCTTCTTTTCTCTTCATTTTGATTGCTAATATATATATTAAGATTTTAATACCTTTCGTAAATATTTTCAACCAAAATTTTATTTATTTCATACATTTTAGAACTTAAAACCTGCTCTAATGCTTTCAGAATCTCTTCTTTAGAAAAAGGTAAAATTCCATATTTGCATACCAAAGCAAGCATTGCAATGTTTTCTGCCTTTGGTATATTCAGCTCAATAACAATATCATGAACTTTAAATATTCTCAACTTTGGATAGTTTTCTACAAAAAATTTAACTATTTGACTCTTTTTTAAATCTGAACTTTTGGGTCTTATAAATCTATCATTCAAAACAACTACAGAATCTTTATTAATTTTACTAACATTCCTTGCAGCTTCACACAACTCAAGCCCAATTAAAACATCAGCCTTACCATCCGGTATAATTGGTCCTACATCTTCTCCTGCCCTTATATAACTTACAACAGAGCCGCCCCGCTGGCTCATTCCAATATTCTCTGCTGATTTTACATCAAAACCTTTATTCATAAAAAGCTGACAAACCACTCTTGAAAGAAGAATATTTCCCTGCCCACCTGTTCCGGCAATTATGATATTAATCATCTTTTATCACCTTCTCTATTGCTGAATACCGACAAAAACTCTTGCAAAGTCCACAACCATTGCATAAGGTTGAATCTATGAAAATATTACCATTTTCGTCCTCATTTAAAGCTGGACAACCTGTTACTTGTAAACACACTTTACAATTAGAACAATTCTGATTTATTTTAAAGTAGCTTTCCCTTGATTTTAGGTTAGCACATTCTCTTCGAAAGACTATCACCCCAAGTTCATCGTCCTTCAAAAATTCTCTGACTTTGTCTACATTCTCGGTGAAATCTGAGTAAGGGTCAATCACCAAAATTCTTTCAACACCTATTCCTTTTACAATACCTTCAATGCTTACCTTCCTTCCTTCTTCCCCATAAATCTTCTTTCCAGTTCCAGGATGAGGTTGAAACCCTGTCATGCCAGTTGTCAGATTGTCCAAAATGCATATGGTTATATTGTGCCTATTGTAGTAGCTATTTACAAGACCTGTAATGCCGCTGTGGAAAAAGGTTGAATCTCCAATAAAAGCAATAACCTTTTTTGATCTATCTGCAATTTTAAGACCTTGTGCCATTGTGATGCTTGCTCCCATACAAAGGCAGGTATCAGTCGTTGAGATTGGTTTAGCAAATCCGAGCGTGTAACACCCAATATCTCCTGTAAAAATCACATCTTTACCCTTCATTGCATATTTTACAATCAAAAACGAGTTTCTGTGAGGACATCCAGCACAAAGTTGTGCCTGCCTTTTTGGAATTTGCAGACCATCCGTAAATGTATTTTTAACTAAAAATCCTTCATCAGTAAGTATTTTGTAAAAAATGCTTCTTACCTTGTCAACATCAAGTTCACCTGCAAACGGGACATAACCATTTCGTTTTCCATATGTAGAGATGATTCTGCCATTTTCAAAAAGTATTAGTTTTACTTCTTCTTCTAAAACAGGGTCAAGCTCTTCGATGAATATTAGCATTTCTTTATCCTTTGCAAATTCTAATATAAATCCTTCATCTAAGGGATGTGCAACTGTAATCTTTAAGATTGAAAATAAATCTTCAAAACCTTTTATAGCTTCTTTGACGTAAAAATATGAAATGCCACCTGTTACAATCCCTATTTTTCCCTGCCTTCAATTCTGTTGTAAGCAGAAAGCTCTTTTTTCATGTCCTGAAGTTTTTGTTTCAAGTTCCATATGTTTTATGTACGAAAGTGCCGGTAAATAACCCACTCTGGCTTTTTCTCGAACCCTTTAATCTTCCTCTTTTCTCTTTTGAATTCAAACTCAATTGACTGGTTCGAATGACAAACTCGTGTTGTCATCCGAAAAAGCACAGGCAACTTGTATTTTTCTGAAATCTCAAAAGCAGGTTTTATGAGTTCAAATGCCTCTTTCGGAGAAGAAGGATCAAAAACTGGCAAGTTACAAAATCTTGCAAAGTTTCGTGTATCCTGTTCTGTCTGAGATGAATGAGGTCCAGGGTCATCTGCTACAAATACAATAAGTCCTCCTTCTACACCTACAACTGAAAGAGACAAAAGAGGGTCTGCCGCAACATTCAACCCTACCTGCTTCATAGTAGCCACAGTTCTTGCACCTGCAAGACTTGCACCTGCTGCTATTTCAAGTGCTACTTTTTCGTTTGTAGACCATTCAACATAAAAATCTTCATCCTGAAAATCTTTCAACGTTTCTATTACCTCTGTTGAGGGTGTGCCGGGATATCCAACAACAACATTTACACCATTTATAAAAAGAGAATATGCTACAGCTTCATTTCCCATCAAGACTTTTTTCATAATTTCATTTTTCACCCTTTCTCAATATAAGCTGGTTTGTACTCTATTATACAGCAATTTTAGTTTGATTTAAAATCATTTTTTAGATTAAAAATATATTAATTTGCAAAAAATACTATATAGAATAACTCAATCAATAAGGTGAAAAAATGAAAGATGACTTTTATATCAACAAGCGCAGATTTGTTCATTTTAAAAAATCTTATCGAGAATTATACACGTACCAAACGTCATCTTGAGGAATATGGTGAAATTTTGCCATATGAAAAGATTCAACAGGTTATTCAAAAGCAAAGACGGAGAGAAGAGCAAATAGAAAATATTCAGAAAGCAATACTAAATGAACATGACAAAGAAAGTGAAGTTAGAAACTTAGTAAAAAACTACCTCTATACAGAAGGGTATTTTAAAACACTACAGAGACAAACTACCAAAACAAATTGTGAATAATATGCTAAAAAAGCAGGTATTTAGAAAAATACAATTAGAAAATTTAATAAAAAAGGTTGACGAAGAAAAGTAAAGAATAAGGCTACAAGGAATTATTAAAACTAATTATAGAAATATTTTATAAAGGAGTTGAAACAATATGAAGGCAACAGGAATTGTTAGAAGAATTGACGATTTAGGAAGGGTTGTAATCCCAAAAGAAATAAGAAGAACTCTTAAAATCAGAGAAGGTGACCCGCTTGAAATATATACTGATAACGAAGGGGAGGTAATATTAAAGAAATATTCTCCAATTGGCGAAATGGTGGCATTTTGCTAAAGAATATGCTGAAACTCTTCATCAAGTAAGCGGTCATATTATAATCATCACTGATAGAGATAGAGTAATAGCTGTTGCAGGTGCTTCTAAAAAGGATTATATGGATAAACCATTAAGTCAAGAATTAGAAAGGGTTATGGAAGAAAATTCTATTATTGTGGTAAAATCTGAAAATGATATGAGTAGCATACCAATTGTTGAAGGCGATACAACAAGATATACTGCTCAGATAGTAAGCCCTATACTTTCTGAAGGAAGTGTAATCGGCAGCGTGATTATGTGTTCAACACAATCCCATGTTGTTATGGGTGACTCAGAGTACAAGCTTGTTCAAGCTGCAACATCTTTCTTTGGAAAACAACTTGAGCAGTAGTTGTTTTTGACAAAATTTTAATGGTTGGCTGTAGGTTTTTAAACCTACAGTTTTTTTTAATGAAATATTGGAGTATAATAAACTGTGTGAAAGAAAAATGAATTTACAACAAAGTAAATAATGCAGCTTGTTGGGGGTCATTAGATGTTCAAATTAAACGCAGACTTGACATCAGACAATTCTTTGCGCAAGAGTCTCAATTTTGTAATACTTGGTATTACATTTGGCATAGTCTTTTTTAATGTCACAACAGGGTCACCGGTTGCTGGATTTGCAAAAGCAATAGGATTTGGCGATCTGATGTATGGTGTAATGCTTGCACTGCCAGTACTTGGCGGTGTAGCGCAAGTTTTTGCATCTTATTTCTTGAAAAATCAAAAAAAAGAAAGCTCATATTTTTAATAAGCGGATTTCTCCATAGGTTGCCGTGGGCGTTGATTGCCATTTTTGCCGCTGATTTTAGGAAAAGGTTCGTATATCTTGCTGTTTTTTCTTAATACTATTGATGACAATATCATCAATTTCTAACTCATTCACAAATGTTTCTTTTTGGTCGTGGATAAATGACTTAGTTCCAATGCATATAAGAGGCAGGTTCTTTTCAAGAAGAGCAACAATTTCCACCATAGTGGGAATGCTCAGCCGGACTTGCCATTGGAAAATATTTAGATTTGCATAATAATCTCAAGGGATTTTCTATAATTTTGTATTTGCTGCTATAATGGGAATGCTGGATATAGGTTGTTTCTTCTTGTAAAAGATATTCCTATGAAAAATCAGAAACAGCAAATTGATTTGAAAATGATGTTTATTTCTACCCTCAAAAATGATTACTTTAAAAAATTTATGTTCTTTTTTGTAATTTGGAACTTTGGACTTAGCATTGCAGGCCCATATTTTAATATGTATATGATAAAAAACCTTAAAATGAGTTATTTTGATATAATTCTCCTGACCCAAATTGTAAGCAATATTGTAACCATAATAACATTGCCATACATAGGAAGAGTGGTAGATAAAATAGGTAATAGACCCATGCTCCTTTTTGCAGCAAGTCTTCTTTCTTTATTGCCGGTTGTGTGGTGTTTCACCAACGAAAACAATTATAAGTATTTAGTGACTTTAATAAGCATATTTGCAGGAATGCTCTGGCCTATAATTGATATGAGCAATAACAACCTAATTTTGAAATTATCTGACCAAACTCAAACGTCTATGTATGTTGGTGTTATAAATATGTTCAACGCAATATTCGGAACAGCTATTCCCATTATACTTGGAGGCTACCTTATAGAAGATATTGCACCACATGTTGTTGCCTTTGCAAAAAATTATATGCATTTAAATATAGCTACATACCATGTTGCATTTTTTCTCTCAGGATTTTTAAGATTCTTAGCTGTGATTTATCTTAAAAAAAATGTAAAAGAGCCAGGTGCAATGAGCCTTAAAAGCGTTATCAAAAGTAAAATCAAAAGAGTATAAAAATGCCCAGGCTTAATTTAAACCTGGGCATTTTGGAATTATCTATTTTTATGTGCGACCAGGTCTGTAAGCCGAGTTCTGTCGAGAACGGCTATTTCTCTTTGGGTCTGACGTCACCATCAGACCTCTTGCGACCAACCCGGGAACGCAGCGGGCCACTGCATTGTTCCCCTATTTGGTCTTGCTCGGGTGGGGTTTGCACAGCCAGTCAGTCGCCTGACTGCTGGTGAGCTCTTACCTCACCTTTTCACCCTTACCATCCTTGCAAAAATGGATGGCGGTTCTTTTTTTCTGTTGCACTTTCCTTGGAGTCGCCTCCACTGGGTGTTACCCAGCACCCTGCCCTGTGGAG